>OGGQ01000001.1_pt1 | contig 434568 bp, 367 predicted proteins | sample 1571191 | NCBI WGS metagenome assembly OGGQ01 (sample SAMEA2582061, study PRJEB24529) | metagenome | biome: Human gut stool | place: China | collected 2011
AGACCGAGGACGGGAGCAAACGCCGGAACGCCGCCAAGAAGAAAGAGCTGGAAGCGGCAGAAAAGCGGATTGCGGAACTCTCCGCTATCTTCAAGCGGCTCTATGAGGACAGCGTGACCGGGCGCATATCGGACGAGCGTTTCACGGAGCTTTCGGCAGACTACGAAGCCGAGCAAAAGGAACTGAAAGAGCGTGCCGCCGTTCTGCAGGGCGAGCTTTCAAAGACACTGGAAGCCACGGCGAACGCCGAGAAGTTTATGAAAGTAGTCCGCAAGTACACCAGCTTTGAGGAACTCACCCCTACCCTTTTACGGGAGTTTGTGGAGAAAATCGTAATCCACGAATCGGAAGCCCTTGACGGGAAACGCCGGGGGAAGCTCCGCAGACAGGAAATCGAAATCTATTACTCTTTTGTCGGCAAGGTAGAGTTGCCCGACTAAAGCCCGACCCGTCCGGCAGTCAGCCGGACAGGGAACGGCAAAATTTTTTACACTTCTTTTACTTCTTTATCTCACATGAGCAAAAGCGCAGGGAAGCTTGCGGCAACTTCCAAACGATGATCCCTCGCGAACTGTATGAGGAGATCAACGCCTTTCTCAAAGAGAATAAGATCACAAAAGTCAAGCTCATAGAAGCTGGATATGCAGCTTTGCGAGATGAAATTGTCAAGCTTGATTAATCAGTAGATTATGACATGGCATAACCCAATACTTTATTTGGATATTGGAAAAGATGACGATATCTTGATGTTTAACTGTTGATGTAATACATGCTTTACTTTTCACATAAAAAGTGTTATAATAGTCTAAATATCATGGAGTGTTGCATTATGGACTTTGCAGACAAAATTAAATTTGTTCGATCAGAACTCGAATTATCACAAGAAGAGCTGGCTCATAAAATTGGGGTTAGCTTTGCTACAATTAATAGGTGGGAAAATGAGGCATATAAGCCAAGCCGATTAGCCCAAAAGGCTTTTGAGGACTTTTGTAAAGACGAGAATATAAAATTTGAGGAATGATTTTCCAAGCTGACAGTTAAGAAAAAATATATTATTATAGTCGAAAGAGGTAAGGAGTTAAAGCTATGCTGCAGGATACATTCAAATATAACGAAAACGTACAAGTAAACAGCAGGGAGATGGAGGCATTGAAGGAGCACTTCCCGCAATGCTTTGATGCCAACGGCAATTTCGATATAGCAGTTTTCGAAGAGCTCATAAAGACAAAGGATGTAAGCATTAAAAAGGAGGGATATGCACTTAACTTCTTGGGTAAGTCATATGCCCGTTATTTGGCAAACCTTGAATCTGAAACGGTGATTGTTCCCGACGAAGACAACAAAGACAATCCCTCTAATAATATTTATATCGTCGGCGATAATTTGGATGCGTTGCAGCACTTGAAACATTCCTATGCAGGAGCCATCAAGTGCATTTACATAGATCCACCTTACAATACCGGAAGTGACGGTTTTGTGTATAACGATAAATTTGAGTTTACGGCACGCGATTTGGCGGAAAAGATAGGAGTTGAAGAAGACGAAGCCGAACGCATTTTAAATATGCAGGGCAAAAGCACCCACTCCGCTTGGCTTACTTTTATGTATCCGCGCTTGGAACTTGCGGAGGAGTTGCTTTCTAATGATGGAGTTATATTTATTAGTATTGATGATAATGAGCAAGCAAACTGTAGGCTTTTGTGTGATTCCATATTTGGTGAGGGGAATTTTGAAGGAAATATTCACTATCGCAGAAGAGCGAATCAACCAAATGATAAAACTAAACTGATTGGTTTGGTAGCCGAACATATATTAGTTTACTCTAAAAACTCTAAATTCCTAAAAGAATCTGGAGTGGGCAAAATAGCATTAACTGGAGAGTTTTCTAATCCAGATAATGACCCAAGAGGGGATTGGGCTACTAAACCTTGGAAAACAGGATCTGATCAGTCTGGTACAAAATATGAAATAACCACTCCAACGGGGAAAGTTCTTTTTGAAGAATGGATGGGTGAGGAGAAAACTTATCTGGAGTTATTAGCTGATAATCGTATTATTTTCCCTAAAAATGGAGACGGGATGCCTCGTAAAAAATACTTTAAAAGCGAGCGCGCTGTTGAAGGACAATGTGCTTGTAATTGGTGGGTACCAGAAACTTGCGGAGACAATGCGTCTGCTAATACAGAATTAGCAGAGCTATTTGACGCTAAAAACATTTTTTCCAATCCTAAGCATACGAAACTCTTAGAAACGATAATAAGTTTATCTAATTGCAAAAATGATGATATAATATTGGATTTTTTCAGCGGTTCTGCGACAACTGCACATGCAGCCATGCTCAATAATGTCGCTGGGGGAGATAAAATTAAATATATAATGGTTCAGCTTAATGAGCCGGTAAAAAAAGGTGGTGAAGCGGAAAAAGCCGGCTATAAAACCATTGACGAGATCGGGCGCGAAAGAATAAGGCGTGCGGCAGCCAAGCTCAAAGAAGATGAACCCGAAAAGAGTAAAGGTGTTGACTTGGGATTCAAGACTTACTATCTTAAAGCTCCCGAAAAACAGACGCTTGATAAAATGGAAAAATTTAATCCTGAATTCCCCATTGATGGAAATGATATGCTTGCTGCATTCGGCAAAGAAACAGTTCTTGCTACATGGGCAATCAAGGACGGGTATGGATTTAATACACCCATAAAAGAAATTGATCTGAAAGGTTATAAGGCATACTTAATAAATGACGGAGTACACGGTGCAAACCTCTATCTTTTAGACGAGATAGCCGAACTGAGCATTATGGAATTGGTGCGTCAAATAGAGTCAAATGAATTGGTTGTAGATAAAATAATCGTGTTTGGCTATGCGCTTTCGTTCACTGCAAGCACTTCATTGCGCACAAATTTAAAGACATTGAAGAATCGTAACCCTATTGATATTACTATTCGATATTAAGGTGAGGCTATGAAACTCGAAAATAATTTAACTCATCAAATAAATGCTGTCAATGCAGTATGTGGAGTGTTTGCCGGTGTAGAGTTTATTCCTGCTGTGGATAAAAACACTTGTCCGAAGATCAATTTAGCCGATTCTGCTATATCGAATAATATCAGGGAGGTGCAAAGTGGTCAGTATTATGTTGACGGCTACACTTTGCCTGAATATTATTGGAAAAACACATCTCACAGCGAGTATTTAAATATCGATGTAAAAATGGAAACGGGAACGGGCAAAACTTATGTATATACCCGTACCATTTTTGAATTACATAAACTTTACGGCATAAATAAGTTTATTATTCTTGTGCCGAGCGTACCTATCAAAGAAGGTGTAAAATCGTTTTTACAATCTGCATATATGAAAAGCGATTTGCAATCTTTATATGACGGGACTGAATTAAGACTACACGTCCTTGATGCACAAAAACAGCAAAGCAAAAAGCGTAAAATGTTTCCTCATTCCATTGTAGATTTTGCAAACGGAACAGATATCGGCGGTCACAGAATAGATGTTCTGCTTATGAATAGCGGAATGCTTACTTCCGGCAAGACAATGGGAATTGATTATGACCAAACTTTGCTTGGCAATTTTACCCAACCGTATGAAACGCTGAAAGAAATATCGCCCTTTGTTATAATTGATGAACCGCACAAGTTTAAGCGTGGTGATAGAACATTTAAGTGTTTGATTGAAAAAATTCAGCCTCAGTGCATTATTCGCTACGGCGCAACTTTCCCTGAATTGTCGCGCGGCGTCGTTGATTATGAAAATGTAGTTTATAATCTCGGCTCTTGCGATGCGTTTAACAATAATCTGATTAAAGGTGTTGAGGTTGAATATGTTGCGGATGAGGACAAGATAAAAGAAGAAACAAAAATTAAAGTCCTTGCAATATCGAATGTCCGCGGTGAGCCCAAATATGTCCGTCTTCAAAACGAACAAACCAAAACTGCATACGATTTGCAGGAAGGGCAGTCTTTATCTCAATTGGATGACAGCTTATCCGGTATAACGGTAGACACAATCTCAAAGAGTACGGTTATACTCTCAAACGGAATGGAGTTGTACACAAGCGATTCCATCTATCCGAAAGTATTTGCCGAAACATATCAAAAAATGATGCTGTCCCTTGCTCTCGACAGGCACTTTGAAAAGGAGCGCGACAATTTTTATCGTCTGTCAAAAATAAAAACGTTGTCGTTGTTTTTTATAGACAGCATTAAGTCGTTCAGAGATGAGGACGGCGGGCATTTAAGAACGATGTTCGAAGAAATGCTGTCAGAAAAGCTTAAACAGGAAATATCCAAAGTCAAAAATACTGTTCGTGGGAGAGAGTACAAAGAGTATTTGCAATATTCGTTCGACCACTTGTCTGAAACGATAGCCGCTTACTTTTCAGAGGATAATGCTACGAGTGACGAGGATATCAAACAAGAAGTCGATAAAGTTTTAAGAGCTAAAGATAAAATAATCCGTTTCAATGACGATGACGGGAAAATCGAGCCGACGAGATTTATATTCTCGAAATGGACACTCAAAGAAGGTTGGGACAATCCCAACGTGTTTGTAATTGCAAAACTGCGCAGTAGCGGTAGCGAAATAAGCAAATTGCAAGAGGTCGGACGCGGACTTCGATTGCCGGTTGACGAATACGGCAATCGTGTCAACGATGAGCAATTTTATTTGCGTTATATTATTGACTATTCGGAAAAAGATTTTGCGGATAGGCTTAAAAAAGAAATCAACGGAGATGCCAAGAAAGAACTTGTTATCGATAAAGCATTCCTTGAGAAGTATGCAAAGGCAAAGCATATCGACATAAACCAGTTCTTAATAGATCTGTATGTCAAGCAATATGTGAGCCCTTCCGATCACAGCATTATCGAAGATAATCGCGAAGCGTTTATGATGGAATATCCCGACATCTTCAAAGCGCTTGCTAACGGTAAAGTCGTTGAAATTAAAAAGAATAAAAATATCCAACAAGTCGGTATGCGTGTTGAAAATTTCCGCAAACTCGAAAAATTGTGGGAACTCATTAACCAGAAATACTACTTACATTTCAGTGAAGTGGATGATGAAACTTTAAAAGCTGTTATTCTCAATATAATAAAGTCAAATATTGACGGGAGATCCACGCTTACGACAAAAATTTCTCGCTCCGTTGCCAATACAGTGGACGGAAGTGTAGATTTTGAAGATGTCGTCGGCAGTTCGTTCAGTGTAAAAAAGGAACTGCCTTACTCTAAATTTTTGAAGGAAATTCAAAATAGAACCAACATACCGATTAAGATATCTCACGCAGCGTTTGCGGAATTCTTTAAGGCTCAAACAGTTCCCGAGAAATATTTCAGCAAACAAACTTTACAGCAGTTTGTTGCCAAATACCGCGAATGGTATATTACGACCTTTGCCAAGAGATACTCGTATGAAAAGATTAATGTCGCTGTCAATGATCCGTTGCGTGAGGTTGACGGAACGCCTAAAAAAGCCGTTTTAAGGACGGATATAGGTGTCTTGCCTCAAGGAGACATAGAAATCGGCAAAAATGTCTTGGATAATTACTTGTATGATGCTTGTTGTTATGATTCGGCATTGGAAAGAGAAAACATCGTACAGCAAGTATTGTCTGATATAGCGGAAGTAGAAGTTTTCGGAAAAATTCCCAAAAGAACAGTTCGTATTCCTACTTACGCCGATGGAACATATAGCCCCGATTTCATGTATGTTGTAAAACGCAAAGACGGCAAACAACAACTAAATCTTGTTGTTGAAACAAAAGATAAAACAGAGCTGGACCCTGAAGAAACACGTAAAGTAAATTGCGCTCAAAAATTGTTTGAAGAAATGCAGAAACAGGTTCCGGACGTGCGGTATACTAAGCAGCTTCACGGCGAGCAAATGGTCAATATAATTGAATCGATAATTAAAGCAAACAATGACTAAATAATAAGAATGTAGGGAGTCTTTGAATGACGATAAAAGCGCTTTTAGTTGCTGTATTATAAAGCACGGAAAATCTTATAAAGTGCAAAACGGACGCAATCGTAGTGATTGCGTCCGTTTTCTATCTCTATGGAACAAACAGAAACGTCAAGATATTCATCGGTTCGGACGATCCGGATACGCGAAGGGAGTTTTCGGAACTTTGCGGACAGAAAAAGGTCAAAAACTTTTCGGTCAACACGAGTGCGGAAAATCCTGCTTCGTCGAATACGGGTGCAAGCAATCAGCCGCTCATTACGATCGGTATGCTTGAACGACTGAACGGAAACGAGAAGGGCGACGCGATCGTATCGGTCAGAGGGTACGAGCCTATATGGTCACGCTTTACGCCGTCGTATGAACTGAAAGATGTTTACTTCGCGGCAGGCAAAGCGGACATATCCAAGCGAGAGGCGCGGCTTTTCGATAAGAGCGAATATGTGTTCGATATTCTGGGCGGAAGCCGGAAAGAGGAGGAGGAAAAGCAGCTCGATGCCATAGAGCGGCGAGAGGAAGAGCAGGCGCAGGAAGAGAAAGAGAAAATGCCTGATTTTGCCGCGCTCGATAAGGCGTGGAACGATAAGGTCAAAGAAGTACACGAGAAAGTCCTCAAGGTGGCACAAATGCTCGCCGATGAGGACGCCAAAGCACTGATGGAAACCAAGCTCGAAGATAAACAGATATTGATTGCTCTGTTGCTTCAACAATACACGGACATCAGTACACAGCAAAAACTGAATACGCTCGACAAATATCTGAGCGAAGAACTGCCGAAACTGCTTGAATTGCAGAAACAGGCAAAAAAATAAAAGGAAAAGGAGAAGAAAGTTGAAGAAATTTTTGAAATTCATTCCGCTTCTTATAATCGGCATTATCGCAAGCATAGCGATGGTCGGTTGCGGGAATATCGAAAAAGACGCAAGCACGTCGGCAAAAGTTAAAGTTGCGGCGGCAATGCCGCTGGCGATGACGTATTCCGAAAACGGCGAGCCTTGCGAGCATGATTTTGAAGCGATTGATGTGGTCGCGGCAACCTGTACGGAGCAGGGCTATACGGTCTATACCTGTACAAATTGCGGTGAGAGCTACAACGACAATTTTGTTCCCGCTCTCGGACATTCGTTCGTAGACATTACCGTTCCCGCGACGTGTACGCACAAGGGATATGTGACGCACTTCTGTACGACTTGCGGCTACGAATATTCGGATACGTTCGTGGACGAAAAGGGACATACATACACGGACGAAGTTATTGCGCCCACTTGTACGGAGCAGGGATATACTCTGTATACTTGTTCGGACTGCGGTTATTCGTTCAAGGACAGCTATGTGGAAGCTCTCGGTCATACCTATTCGGAAGTGGTGACCGAACCTACTTGTACAGAGGGCGGCTATACCACATACACTTGCGAGATCTGCGGTAAGGAAAAAGTATCCGATTTCGTTGAACCCAAGGGGCATACCTATATCGAAACGGTAACTCCCGCGACGTGCGTGAGCTATGGCTATACCGAACATAAATGTGCAGACTGCGGCGACAGATATGTTACCGATTATACCAAGGCAACGGGGCATACCTATCTCGACATTGTTGTGGAAGCGACAGAGGACAGCGTAGGTTACACAAGACATCTTTGCGTTGTCTGCAATTACAGTTATCTTTCGGATTTCGTGACCAGCGGCGATACGGGATATATCGAAGAGGAAGAGCAAGAACCTCAGCACAAGCATCTGTATCAGTTGCATGTACAGGATAACGTCGAGGATAAATATTTCATTGCTCTCCGTGTCTGTGCTTGCGGTGACAGCAAAGTCGGCAATCTCACGGTAAATCTGAAAAGTGAAAGCGGCGAGGAAATTCAGCTTTTTGCCAACGAATACGGACAGGTTGACTACGCCGGATTGTATGGCAATTACATCGTAACCATTATGGATGAGAACGGCACAGAGCTGACGATGTTCGATATTTCGGCAGGCGAAGCACCCGAAATTCCGGATGGCGGCAATGAAGAGCTGCCCGACGAAACGCCCGACGGCGGTGACGAAGAATTGCCCGACGAAACGCCCGACAGCGGCAACGAGGAACAGCCCGACGAAACACCCGACGGCGGCAATGAGGAACAGCCCGGTGAAACACCCGACAGCGGCAATGAGGAACAGCCCGGTGATACGACAGAGCCTGTCGAGGAAACGGAAAACGGCGGCACGGCAACGGCAATCATTCTGCTTGTCGTATTCTTACTGCTCGTGGCAGGCGGAATCGGCGCGGTGATCTTCATGAAGAAGAGAAAGAACAAAAATCAAAATTAAAAAAGGAGGACTACATAACACATGAATATCAATTTGTTGGCAACGGGGCTGGACGAGAATCTCGCCCAGATCGTAGAAAAACTCAAAGGGCTGATCGACAGCTTCTGGATTTACATTGTCATCGCGCTTGCGGCGGTGGTCGTTATCTGGGGTGCCTATATCGGCATTAAGATTGCAATCGCACACAGAAACGAAGAAAAGATCAACGCACGCGACATGGTAAAGAACCTGATTATCGGTATCGTTATAATTTTCGTCGTGGCGATGGGCGCGCCTCTTCTCATCAACGGTCTGTCCGCTTGGGTTGGCGCATAAAAATATAATTTCTGAACGGAAGGGCGGCGAGGCGTTCTCGCCGCCCTGTTTTCAGATAAAGGAGGATAAATGCTGATATTTTTGCAAGAAATAGCCTTGCAGCTATTCCTATGGCTTTTACAGCTCATAGACGGCTTAATGGAAATATTCTCCGCAATTTCTGGTGTTGCAACTGTAAATTACCACGGACAACAGGTAAATATCATAGAGTTTGTAATCGGGGATTCGACCGTAGGAGCAATCTTTTGGTGTATCTTCATAACCGCCGTAGGGCTGACGTGTATATTCACGATCGTCGGACTTGTCAAAAATATGGTGGCAAATAACCGAACAGTTTCAACGATTGTAGGCAAGTTCTTTTTGGCACTATTAGGAACAATGGCTATGCTTGCAGTTGTGATACTCGGTATTTTAATTGCAAACTCCCTTTTGCAACTCCTTGCGAGAATCTTTCAGTTGGAGAACAACACAAAATTATCGACGGCAATTTTCAATGCCTGTGTCGCGGATTGGGTCAACGGCTATTCCGCGTCGAATATGGATGTGACATCTTTATCTGTAAGTAAGATTCTGGGCGGATATGATACCGCATTGTTCGGGATCTGGCCGACTTCGTGGAAGTGTAACGGCATGGTAAACCCGAACACTTTTATGTATTTGCCCGCGCTGATTGCCGGCATTGCATTGACGATCGCCTTGATTATCGCGGTGCTTAACCTCGCAAAGCGTGTGTATGAGATCGTATTTACATACTTTACAATGCCGATTTCAATGTCGACGCTTCCATTGGACGACGGCGCGCGTTTCAAAAATTGGCGCGAAATGTTTGTAACAAAAATCGTGCTTGCGTATGGCGCAGTTTTGGCGGTCAATATCTTTGCTCTTTTGTTGCCGCTCATCAACCAGATGCACATAGACGGAGTAAGCGGATTTGCAAACTCGATGTTTACGCTGTTTATGATCGTCGGCGGTGCAATGATAATCCCCGCAGGTCAGACATTGTTTGCAAGGCTGTTCGGACAAGCGGACGATATGAGAGCGGGGGGCGGCTGGCTCAGAAGTGCCTTCTACGGCGGAAGAATAGCCAGCGCTTTGACATTTGGATTGGCAATGAAAGGCGTAAGAGGTATCGGTCGTGCCGTAAGGCGGCGCAGCAATCGTTCGCATAACAGCGGTGATTCGGAAAGTTCTGGAGGTTCGTCAGCAGATGACAGTTCGGATCAGTACACGGAAAGCGGTTCGGAAGGAGGTGCGTCGGACGGGGGAACGGAAACAAGCGAAGGAGGTGAAAGCAGTTGAGGATAATTCCTAAAAAAATCAAGGTCAAAAACACGGTATGGAAATGCTATTCGATGACGGACGTTGTGGTTGCGCTTGTGGTGTTTGCAATTATCTTTATTGCAATCACGGCAGGGAACTGGGCGTTTGCGATTATTACGGGGCTTTTGGCTGTCGTTATGTTCATGCCTACGCCGGATGGTATCTTCTATACCTGTATTTTTGAGAACATAAAATTCCTATTTGCCAAGAAGAGATATACATCGGACGCGAAGAACCCAAAAGAAAATGTGGATACGCTTATCGGGTTGAAAGAAATTAAGACAAACGGCTTGCTTGTATATAACAGCGGTATGCTTGGCAGGGTTATTAAAATCGGACAAAAGAACTTCGGAATAGAGGACGTTGTGCAGCAAAATATTGATATAGGGTACATAGCCAATGCCTTAAAGCTCCTCGACTTAAATCAGAGTGCTGACATTGTGAAGATAGACCGCCCTGTAAATCTGGACGGATTTGCAAAAGATGTGTTCACAAGACTTTCCGAACTCAGAGAGTCGGAAGAGGAAAGAGAAGTAAAAAACATAAAGCGCGGCATCTTGCAGGAGAGGATAGACCGCATCGATAAGCTGAACAATATCCGAAAGCAGTATCTGTCAGATTACTATATCGTAGTTTACGGCAGGAACGAGCTTGACCTTGAAAGCACGGCGATCAATGTCGCCGGGGAGATTTCCAAGAGCGGACTTTCTACCAAGCTCTTAGGTCAACGCGAAGCGGCTGTATTTTTGAAGTACAGTTTTTCTCGCAATTTCGACGAACGAGAGGAGAAAGACATTGCAGATGAAGATTTGCTCGCGTGGGTAAAGCCCAAAGAAATTGTATTCCACGGGAACAGATACGTCATTGACGGTACGGAGGCAAGCGTGCTTGCGGTTGCAGATTATCCGTTGCGAGTCAAGAATGCGTGGGGCGCAGGACTTTTCAATATTCCCAACACCAAAGCTGTCATGCACGTCAAACCCGTAGATAAGTATAAGGCAATTCGCCGTATCGACAAGTGTATCGGTGAAATGGAAACAAAGCAGATCATCTCGGACAAGGCGAGTGAAGCAAACAGCGCGGAAACGCATCAGGAAACAATGAATGCGCTTTTGGATAGCTTGCAGACGGAAAACGAGAGTCTTATGGACGTAACGCTGACAATCACCGCCTATAACTATATAAAAGATGAGAACTATAAAAAAGCGGTGCGCCGTGCTATGTTGACGGGCAACTTCAAGCCTTCTACGTTGTATGGTTTGCAGATTGAAGCGTTCAGGTCCGCAACAGTATCGCCCGCGTCTACGCTCAAAAATCACGAACGCGGCATTAACAGCTCGTCGCTCGCGGCGGTATTCCCGTTTGTAAGGACTTGTGTTCTGGACGAGGGCGGCATTCTTTTAGGCGCAAATAAAACAAACGGCTATCCGTTCATTCTCAATCTGTGGAAGAGGGGAACGCTGTACCAGAATAGTAACGCTATGATTATCGGTAAGTCTGGTTCGGGAAAATCGTATTTTCTGAAAACGCTCATTGCAAATGAATGGGGGAACGGAACAAGGGTTATCGTTCTTGACCCCGAAGCGGAATATCTTTCGCTCACCCGAAATCTTTGCGGCAACATTATTGATGTTGGCAACGCGCGTGAGGGCAGAATCAATCCTTTCCATATATATAATATACTCACCGAGGATGGCACGCCTGCCGACCCCAAGGTCACGTTCAATACGCATCTGAAAATGCTTGAATCGTTCTTTAAAATTGTGCTTGCAGACGCGCCTGTGGATGTCATTGAACTCATCAATAATCTCGTCGTGGAAACATACGAGAGAATGGGCATTACAGAGAATACAGACTGTTCGACGTTCCCTGCGGACTACTTCCCGCTGTTCTCGGATTTACTCGAAACATTACAGTCCAAGGACAAGGAGAGTATGGATAGCCTGACATTGCGAGATATGCGCACGGCAGAACTGTACTTACAGAAGTTTGTTACGGGCAGGTATTCGGACATCTGGAACGCGCCGTCCACATTAAAGACGGATGCTGACCTTATAGACTTTGATTTCCAAAGCCTGTTTGCGAACAAAAACAACGTCGTAGCCAATGCGCAGATGCTGCTCGTGTTCAGGTTTATCGAACAAGAGGTCATAAACGCGAGAGAGAAAAACAAGGGAGGAGCAAACCTGCATACGCTTATCATTGCGGACGAGGCACACCTCTATATCGACCCTAAATTCCCGATCGCTCTCGACTTCTTCTATTCGATGAGCAAGAGAATACGAAAGTACAACGGCTCGTTCATTCCCGCAACGCAAAACATTGCGGACTGGAACGCCAACGAGGAACTGCGCGGAAAGACCTCGGCGATTATTAAAAATAGTCAGTACAGCTTTATTTTCAAGCTATCCGCGCCCGACATGAAAGATGTGCTCGACATTTACAAAGCTGGCGACAGTTTCAATGACGAAGAACAGCGAATGATCATCTCGGCGGTTACGGGGCAGACTTTTTTTGTCGGCTCTACGGAAATGAGAAGCTGTGTGCTTATTAAAGCAGGGGATTATACGCAAAAGCTGTTTGATGAAAAAACAGGGGAGGATATTGCATGACAGAAAGAAAAAACCTTACGTTTATTCTCGCGACGTTGTTTGCTGTACTTGCAACGATTTTTATAGGGGTGTTCTGCGGGACACCCCTGCAAGCATCGGCGGCAACAACTCCGAGATACACCGTTGCTTTTTCATATACTTGTACCTATCAATATAATACAACTCACAGGACGGACAGTTCCGGAACTGATACTACATCGGCTACGGTAAAAGATTCGTTAGGAAAATCTACGACTATTTCCATAGCGATGTATGGAAGTGCTGCGTCAGGAACAGGAACACTTGCCAACGAAGGAACTATTAAGTCTGATACCGTCAATATTGTTCTTACATCTGGTTATCAATGGCATTCCATTTCAGTTACTAATAGTTCTGGAACGGAAGTAGGGAAAAGTTCAAAAACGACTTTGACGTTAAGCGGATTGGCTGATGGAAAATATTCGGTAAAATGTAAAGAGTCTGGGCAAGGTTGGAACCCAAATCCAAGAGCATACGCAACGTATTATACGGAGATCATATTCAGCTTTGTTGTGGATACTTACGTTGATAACACGAAACCGACAATCAGCGGGGCATCGACTTCTTCAACGGGCAAGTACATAAATAAATCTTTCACGGTTACGGCGAGCGATATAGGGAGCGGTATAGATAAACTCTATTGGATGGCCCCGAACAGCGGGAGCTATTCTTCTACGAGTTCAACAAGCAAGACTATTTCTGCAAGTTCTGCAAACGGTTTGTATCGTTTTTATGCAACAGATAAATTCGGGAATCGCTCTCTTACCTATTATGTGTTTCTTGATACGGTAGCGCCGTCTGGAACTTTCTCGTTGCAAAACGGGAATACGATTGCATCAGGCGGCTCGACAAAAGAAGAGTTTTCCTTTACAGCCACAGATAGTGGCAGCGGCGTGAGTAAAATTGAATACAAGAAACCTTCTTCTTCATCGTGGAGTAGTTATACGGCAGGGACAATTATTCAACCAATGACAGAGCAGGGATTATATTATTTTCGTGCAATAGATAAAAGCGGCAATGCTTCAACATATACGATTACTACATTACATCCTTGCGCGGATGGTCATAGCTATGTTGCAAAGGTAATTGATCCGACGTGTACAGAGAAAGGATATACTGTTTATACTTGTTCGGTTTGCGGTGATAGTTACACCGATAATCAGACGCAAGCAACAGGTCATAATTATGTGGCTTCGATTGTTGAGTCAACCTGTACTGAAAAAGGATATACCATTTATACTTGTTCAAAATGCGGCGATAACTACCGCGACAATGAAACTGCTCCGCTGGGACATAATTATGTGATGGAAACCGTATCGGCAACATGTACAGAGAAAGGTGGAACAGTTTATACATGTACAAGGTGCGGTGTAAAATACAGTGGAAATGAAACGGAGCCACTCGGACATGCTTATGTAACGGAAACGGTTGCGCCAACTTGTGAGGAAGGGGGGTATGCGTTACATACCTGTTCGCGTTGCGGACATACCTATACGGATAGTGTTACGCAGCCGCTCGGGCATAACTTCATTAAGACAACGCAAGAAGCAACATGTACCGAGTATGGAAAGATTGTTTATATTTGTCAGGTTTGTGGGTATGAAACAGCGGAATCTGATGGTGTTTATCCGACAGGGCATAATTACTCAAATTCTATCGTGAAGGCTGCAACCTGTACAGAGGACGGAGAAAGAAGATATGTCTGCGACAGATGCGGCGACGAATATACGGAAGTAATTTTAGCACCAGGTCATAGCTATGCGATTACTGATTCGTATTCGGAAAACGGAAAAACAGTGCGAACCTATACTTGCATGACATGTGGCGACAGTTATACGCAAGAAATGGGAGATCAGTATGAAGAGGTATCTTCGTATGTCGAAGAGCTGTTTGAACAATACCGCCCGTATATGATATGGGTATTTCTCGGCACAGCAGCGATTTGGAGCATTGTGATGGGCGTGTTCTTTGCCATAGCGCAGAAGAACGAAGAGAAGGAGAAGGCAAAGAAGATGATCGTGAATTACTTTATAGGTCTTGTAGTCATTTTCACAATTCTTGTCGCTTGCCCGTTCCTTGTCCGAGGGATTGCAGTTCTGGTAACTTAAAAAATTTTCAGAGGAGGAAAGAATGTGATTAAAACAAAAAGAACAGCCATGATTTGTTTGCTGTTTACAATATTGCTGTTAGGTGTGGTTTGTTTTGGTTTTATGGGCTTCGGCAATACAAAGGTTTATGCGGCGACGACACCAAAATATACTATGACGTTTTCAGGCACGCATACAAATCTGGGTTGGGGTGCTAACGGACTGCAAACGCAGATAACAAATCAAACAAAAATTTCGGTACAGAAAGTATGGTCGTCCGGCGATAAAGAAGATGTGATCATGTATCTATCGGGAAGTTCTGTTTCCGGGAGTGCCACACTTGCAAATTACGGATATATAAACTCTTCTCAAATTACATATTCAAGTTCTGTTAGCGCAACGCTGAAAATTTATAACAGCAAGGGGCAGGAGGTTGCATCCGGCAACGATTCCATTACCACAACATTGTCCGATGGGCAATATAAAGCAACTCTTTATAAGAAAAAACAGAGCGGTGCCGGTTATACACAGTGGGGATATAGTTTGGACTTGTATTCCTATTTTAATATAGATACAAATTCACCGACATTAAGCGGCGCATCTACATCGACGACAGGGAAGTATGTGAATTCATCTTTTACTGTTTCAGCAAGCGATTCGGGGAGCGGACTTTCAAAGTTATATTGGAAGTTACCGACATCTTCTTCGTACTCATCGACTACATCTTCCAGTAAAACAATTTCGTCAAGTTCTGCAAACGGTCTTTATCGTTTCTATTCCGAAGATAAGGCAGGAAATAAATCTGCGACTTATTATGTCTATCTCGATACGGTTGCTCCGACAGGGATATTCTCACTTGGGAATGGAAACACGATAGAATCAGGCGGATCTACAAAAGAGGCTTTTTCATTTACAGCGACGGATGTTGGTAGCGGTATAAGTAAAATTGAATACACAGTGCCGACAGCACCTTCAACATGGAAAACCTATTCGGCAGGAACCTATATTCAGCCAACCGAGGCACAGGGAATTTATACGTTTCGAGTAACGGATAAAAGCCAAAATACTTCTGTTTATACAATCAATCTTTTTGATCCGTGCGCGGAAGGACACATTTATGAAGCAAAAGTTGTATCCCCGACTTGCACATCGGGCGGTTATACCGTTTATACTTGTTCTGAATGCGGAGAAAGTTATACGGGAGATAATACCGCAGCACTTGGACATAGCTATCAGGCGACAACAACAACCGGATCGTGTACAAGCGGAGGATACACTACATACACTTGTTCAAGATGCGGGGATAGTTACACGGGGAATCCGACTGAACCAACCGGACACAGTTTTTCGGCAAGCGTAACGGAACCGACTTGTACGAGCGGTGGATTTACTACCTATACTTGCACAAAGTGCGGTTACAACTATACAGGGAATGAGACCGAAACGATAGGGCATAGTTATGAGGCAACTACTTCGCCTTCGTCTTGTACGGAAGCTGGGTACACGACTTATAAATGTACGAGGTGCGGGGTGAGCTATACCGATAGCCCTTCGCAAGCAACGGGACACAGTTATGTTGCTTCTATCGTGGAAGCCACTTGTACAGAACGAGGGTACACGACCTATACTTGCTCAAAATGCGGGGACAGTTACCGCGACAATGAAACCGCCCCGCTCGGACATAATTATATGACTGAGGTTGTTTCAGCGACGTGTACGGAAAAAGGAGAAACAATTTATACCTGTACACGGTGCGGTGCAAGTTATAAAGGAAGCGAAACGGAAGCAAGCGGACACTCCTTTGTAACGGAAAGTGTTGCGGCAACATGTGAAGAAGGGGGGTACACATTACATACTTGTTCAAAATGCGGGCAAATGTATAAAGACAACATTACTCAACCTCTCGGACATAATTTTGTTACAGTGACAAAAGAGGCGACGTGTACGGAACACGGTAAAATCATATATACTTGTCAGATTTGCGGATATGAACGAGCGGTTGAGAACGGGGTTTATCCCACGGGACACAATTATGCAAATTATATCGTTAAGGCGGCAACCTGTACAGAGGCCGGCGAGCGAAGGTATGTTTGCGACAAGTGTGACGATGAATATACGGAAGTGATTGCCGCAACAGGTCATAGCTATGCGATTACTGATTCGTATTCGGAAAACGGAAAAACAGTGCGAACCTATACTTGCATGACATGTGGCGACAGTTATACGCAAGAAATGGGAGATCAGTATGAAGAGGTATCTTCGTATGTCGAAGAGCTGTTTGAACAATACCGCCCGTATATGATATGGGTATTTCTCGGCACAGCAGCGATTTGGAGCATTGTGATGGGCGTGTTCTTTGCCATAGCGCAGAAGAACGAAGAGAAGGAGAAGGCAAAGAAGATGATCGTGAATTACTTTATAGGACTTGTGGTCATTTTCGCAATCCTTGTCGCTTGCCCGTTCCTTGTCCGAGGGATTGCAGTTCTGGTAACTTAAAGTTCTTTCAAAAATTTTGCGTGAACGCTTGACAATATCGTGATAGCACGATATAATAGAGGCGATCAAAAGAAAAGGAGGTCTGAATATGAACGCACAAGAAATCATTGCGAAAGCGGATAGAGGCGAAGGGTTGACCGAAGAGGAAATCAAAGTCTATCGTGCTGCCGTCAAACCGCAGAAGCATCTGTACGGAAAGTATGGTTCTCTTGCAAAGAAGTATCTTGAAGAGCATAATGTCGGGAAGTTCTGGGCAATCGAGAATCTGCCTGAGTACCTGCATAATATCGACAGACAGGCGGACGAGCTGTACGAAAGTATGTATGCGAAGCTGTCGAAAGATGAGCGGTATAAGAGGACGGGAAATTTTCTGGAAGATTACCGCCGTCAGACGGAGATCCGGCAGATTATTGAGAGTGAGATTCTTTCTGAACTTGTGTATGCGGACTGAATAGGAGGAATATTATGAGGACTGCATTAGGAATCGGTAAAGGCATTCTCAAAGTGTTGTTCGTAGGTATTGTCGCCGTTGGCGCATTTATTATGAACTGCATCGGCGCAATTATTTGTGCTATCACCGAATGAGAGGGTATTATGGCTAAGAAAGAAGAAACGCCTCAGCGTCGTGCTCGGAGAAATTACGAGATTCGCAACAAAGAGGAAAGGGAGCAGGCAACAAAGCAGTTTAACACTCGTCTTTCGAGAGGTTTGCACGATGAAATCTGTTCCTTTCTGAAAGAACATCGTATCTCAAAAGTCGAACTGATTTACGCAGGGTATGAAGCTCTGCGAAGTCAGCTTGGCCCACAAAATCAACCAAATAAAGAATAACGCGGAGAGCGCAAGGACTATGGCCCTTGCGCTCTTGCTTTTCTTGCAAACACAACTGAATATCATGCCAATCGGCATAAGGAAGAAAACGAACATCGGAAAGATGGAACGTGTCGGACTTATGCCGAAACAATCTGTCTTTTCTTGTAGTAAAAAAGGGGAGACAGATTGAAATAATGAACAGACATGAAATGGAAATTGAGAAAGAAAACTATGAAGGTTTTTTTAATACATTAGCAATGGTAATAAAAAAATATGGGCGGGCTTGTTTAGAAAAAAAGTCTAATAATCTTCAAGACCAAAGCAAGGATATAAAGTTATGAATAGAGAAGGAAAACATTATTTTGAATATACACGCGTTAGTACGGAAATGCAAGTTGAAGGATATAGTTTGGAAGGACAAGAAAACTGTATCAAGAAGTATGCGGATAGAGAAGAGATGATTTGCGTCGGAAAATATAAGGATGCAGGAAAATCTGGTAAATCTATTGAAGGGCGTCCAGATTTTAAGAGGATGTTAAAGGATATTCAAAACGGTACCAAAGTAGACTTTGTAATAGTTTATAAACTATCTCGTTTTGGACGTAATGCTGCCGACATTCTTAATTCTTTGGAATTGATACAATCTTACGGGGTAGAACTAATTTGTGTTGAAGAGGGTATTGATTCGTCTCAAACGAGCGGTAAATTATTGATTTCAGTTTTATCTGCTGTGGCAGAAATCGAAAGAGAAAACATTCTCGAACAAACAATGAACGGTAGAAGAGAAAAAGCACGGCAAGGACTATGGAATGGTGGTCCTGCTCCGTATGGATATATTTTGAAGGATAATAAATTATTTATCAATGAAGAGGAAGCTGAAATAGTTAGGACAATATTTGATAAATTTATAAGTACAAAAATTGGCTATGGTGGAATAGCTAAGTACTTGAATTATCAAGGAATAAAGAAAAATCCCAATTGTAAAATGGCTCTTGACACATGGAGCGGTCCATTTGTTAAAGATGTGTTGGACAATCCTGTCTATTGTGGAAAAATTGCTTATGGACGACGTGTGCGTGAAAGGAAAAAAGGTTCAAAATATGAGTACATAACGGTAAATTCAGATGATTATATTTTAGTCGATGGACAGCATGACCCGATTATTTCAGAAGAAATATGGGAAACAGCTCACCAAAAAAGGTTAAGGACAGGACTTAAACCGAAGGCTAAAACAGGTCAAGAGAGGAAGCATCTGTTAACAGGTCTTTTGAGGTGTCCTAAATGCGGAGGCCTTATGTATTGTAATAGACATGCTTGGACAAACAAAGATGGTACTTATAAAGATGTCTACTATTATTATTGCGGGCATAGTGACGGAACCAGAGGTGCGATCTGTGATTATAAAGCCAAATTAAAGAAAATTGATATCGAACCTTTGGTGGTTGCATTGATAAAAAAAATAGTAAGCGATAAGCAGTTTGCATCAGAAATTCAAAATAGAATTGGTTTGCAAGCAGATAGTAGCGTAGTTGATAAAGAGCTATATAATTTTAGAAATAAATTAAAAGAAGTGGAATCGAATAAGTTAAGATTGGAACAGGAAATTGATAACATGCCATTAGATGCAAAGTTCAGAGAGAGAAAAATCAATGATATGACAGCAAGATTGGAGTCTCTTTATGATACAATGATAGAGTTGGAAGAATTGATAAAAGATGCTGAATTAAGAAAGCAAGCCTTGGAAGAGGATGTTGTTTCAATGGAGAGCATTTACCGTATTCTGTTGTCTTTTTCTGAAATTTATGATATGATGGATGACACAGAAAGAAAGAACTTAATGTCCTATTTGATTAAAAGAATTGATATATATGCAAATGATGAAGGGACTTCTCAAATTCTGAAATCAATAGAATTCAATTTCCCTATATATAAAGACGGTGCTTTTGTGCGCAAAATTTTGTGGGACGAAAGTGTTAACGTCGAGACTTTGGTATGTCTCGATAGGATATAGATTTTACAGCCGACTGCAGGGCAACTCCTTGTGATCGGCATTATTTTTATTTTATGAAGCAAAGAGAGTTAAGCGGATGGATATAATTAAAATGTCAAAGGAACACATAGAAGAGTGTGTGGATTTATATATCGACGTATTTACAAAAGCGCCATGGAATGATACATATGATTCCAGAGAACAAGTGCTCTCTTTTTTTCAAAACCATATGACAAACAACTATTTTCTCGGTTATGTTCTGAAAGGGCAAAGTGGAATAATTGCTTTGAGCATAGGGATGAAAAAACCATGGATCAGCGGAACAGAGTATTATATCGATCAATTTTGTGTAAGGTCTGACTTGCAAGGGAAAGGAATCGGAAGCCGCTTTTTAAAATTGATTGAAGGCGAAATAAAAAAGGAACAGATAAATGCAATTATATTGAGTACAGAAAGAGGCTTTCCGTCTGAAAGATTTTATTTGAAAAACGGCTTTAAAGAGGTTGACGGGCTTATTACGTTCGTAAAACAGTGTCAGAAGAATCTATAGCCGAGTTAAAGTCAAAAGTTATAAAAAGTTTGACGATTTTAAAAAAACGATTGCAAGCGGTAAAAAAATGTAGTACAATTTGTTGCGTCGGGAATTGACGGCCGCAAAAATGCGCAATGAGACATTTCCTCATGAAATTGTGTCAAAACGATATGGCGGAAATTCCTTTTCGATGCTATGATAAAATCGGCCGTCAACCGCAACAGCAATCAGGATTTTGATAATAATACAAGACGGCGGAGGCAGACAATATGATACAAAACCGCAGTGAACAGACGAAAAGTTTCGGGCTTTGCGCGCCGCGCGCCTATTATATTCCTTTCGGGGCGGAGCAGAACTTCGGGCGCAGAGAAACGAGCGAACGGTTCACTTCTTTAAACGGCGAATGGCGCTTTTGCGCCCATGCAAAACTTTCGGATATTGCCGAAGATTTTTGCACGGGCGATCTTAAAGATACGATCCCTGTCCCTTCCTGTGTGCAATATCACGGGTACGATCATTTTCAGTATACGAACGTCCGTTATCCGTTCCCGTACGATCCTCCTTTTGTCCCGGTCAATAATCCGGCGTTTCACTACAGCCGGAGTTTTTTCGCGACAGGGAAAGATAAGCTTTACTTGCTGTTCGAAGGGGTGGATTCCTGCTTTTATGTCTATATAAACGGGCGGTTTGTCGGTTTTTCGCAGATATCGCATAGAACGAGCGAGTTTGACATTACGGCTTTTGTTTCGGCCGGGGAAAATCGGCTGGATGTAGTCGTTCAAAAGTGGTGCGCGGGAAGTTATTTGGAAGATCAGGATAAGTGGCGCTTTACGGGTATTTTCCGCGACGTCTATTTGCTCTCCCGTCCCGAAAACCACATCGTCGATTACAAAATCGAAACTCCCGTAACGGACGGGCAAGCCGAAGTTGTCTTTTCGCACCGGGGCGGAGGGGATGCCCTGGTTTCTTTCTGCGGGCAAAAACGATCGGTCCGGGCAGGGGAAACGATCCGTTTCCCGGTAGCGGAACCGAAGCTTTGGAGTGCGGAAGCGCCTTATTTATACGATCTCGAAATTTCCTGTGCCGGCGAAAAAATACTCGAAAAGGTCGGTATCCGAACGGTTGCGGTGCAGGACCGCAAATTTTTGGTCAACGGTGAGCCGATTAAACTGCGCGGAGTAAACCGCCACGATTTTCATTCGGAAAAGGGCGCGGCCGTTTCCTATGAAGATATGGAATGCGATGTGCAATTGATGAAGCGGCTCAACGTAAATGCCGTCCGCACTTCGCACTATCCGAACGCGCCCGAATTTTATAAATTGTGCGACGAATACGGCCTGTATGTCATCGCGGAAGCAGACGTGGAATCGCACGGCGTCGTGGAGTTGGGCGCCTTTACGGAAGGGATATCGTTCGAGCGCAAGTTTGCGCAGATTGCCGAGAGCGACCTGTTTTCCGATGCGATCGTCGAACGGCAGATCACGAACGTCGAAAGCCAGAAAAACCGACCCTGCGTGATCCTTTGGTCGCTCGGGAACGAATCCGGATGGGGGAAAAATTTCATTGCGGCGAGCAAAGAAGTCCGCCGCCGCGATGCGCGCCCCATCCATTATGAATCGGCCATTCATGTTGAGCGCCCCGCCCGCGACGACGAGTATTATTCGGACGCAGTCGACGTCGTGAGCCGCATGTATCCGACGGTCGAATGGATGCGGGACGAATATCTGCCCGATACGCGCGAACGCCGCCCGCTCGTGCTGTGCGAATACTGCCATGCGATGGGCAACGGCCCCGGCGATTTTAAAGATTACTGGGATCTGATGGAGTCGAGCGAGAGTTTTATGGGCGGCTGTGTCTGGGAATGGGCGGATCACGGCGTATCCGTTCAGGGGGCTCCTTTCCGTTACGGCGGCGATTTCGGCGAGGATCTGCACGACGGCAATTTTTGCATCGACGGCATCGTTTCTCCCGATCGTAAAATCAAGAGCGGCACTCTGGAAATGAAAAAAATCTACCAGCCGCTGTTATTTGAACGAACCGAGCGGGGCATATCTGTATTCAATAAAAATTATTTTGCGTCTCTCGCGGGGCGGATAGAGCTTATATACAAAGAATACGGCGAAGAAACGGGTCGTGAAAGCGTCCGCATCGCAATCATGCCGCGGCAGGCTCTGGAAGTTCCCTGCAAAAGCGCGCAGACGATCCTCGTCCGCTTTTATACGGAGATCGGGCTTCCCGGCGTTCCCGCAGGGAGTGAGATCGCATCGGAAGGCTTTTTCGAACAAAAATTTGCGGCGAATGCAGTGGAGGGTGACGCGGAAATATCTCCATGCGGCAGAGGATGGTCGGTGCGAACGAAGAACGCCGAATATACGATCGACGGCGTTACGGGCGAAATTGCCGAGGTGTGCGTCGGCGGGGAAAATTTGGGCCCCGTACAGCTTACCGTTTGGCGCGCTCCGACCGACAACGACTGCAATAACGATAAACGTCTGTTTGAGTGCGTGAACGAAGCGCGCGATATCCGTGTCGAAGGGAACACGGTCGTCGTACGCGGCGGCTTTGCCAAAAGCGCACTCGCTCCGTTCGTGCGCTATGTTTTGCGCTATACCTTCGGGGCGGAAGGGTTCACTGCTCACGCAGAGTACGAACATGCTTCCTATTTAAAATATCTGCCGCGTTTCGGCCTCGCTATGCGTTTGTCTCGGCAATTCGATTCGTTGCGGTATTGTGCGTACGGTCCGCAGGAGAGCTATATCGATAAGCATATCGGCGCATATAAAGATGTTTTCGAAGACAGCGTGAGCAATCAGTACGCGCATTATATCAAACCGCAGGAATCGGGCAGCCACTGGGATGCCGATTTTGCGGAACTCACAGACGGCCGGACCGTTGTCCGCGCAGAAGGGATGCGATCCTTTTCGGCGATCGGGTATTCGGCCGCGGTCCTCACGAAAACCAAGCACGACGATGAACTGCCCCCGCAGGACGCCGTATATTTTACGGCCGATTTCGCCATGAGCGGTATCGGGTCCAATTCCTGCGGCCCCATGTTGGCAAAACAGTATCGCGCGCCTGTTTGCGGCGGCGGCAGCATCACCTTCCGCTTTTTTGAGAAAAAGGCGAATGCTCGTCAAAAATAAGGAAAGGAGCGTACGCATTAAGGTGCGTATTTGAGAAAAACATGAATATCAGATATCTCGGAACGGCCGCATACGAGGGCGTGCCTTCGCTGTTTTGCGAGTGCCGCGTCTGCAGGCGTTCGAAAGAGGAGGGAGGGCGGAACCTCCGGTCCCGTTCGCAGGCGCTCGTCGACGGACAGCTCTTGCTGGATTTCAATCCCGACACCGTGTGGCATTCCCAAAAGTACGGGTTGGATTGGTCGAACATCCGCAACTGTCTGATCACGCACAGCCACAGCGATCATCTTTATCCCGAGGACGTAGAGATCGCCGCGGAAAATTACAGCAATCTTCACAATACGCTGCATTTTTACGCGGCAAAAGACGGGTACGAAAAACTAAAAGCCATCGTCGGCAAACCGAACATGGGCGGAGGAGCGACGGCAGAACTGATCGAAGCCGGAAAGGAATTTACCCTTTCCGGAGGAGAATATACCGTCCTGCCGCTGCGGGCGAACCACGAACCGTCCACATCGCCTGTGATTTATGCGATCCGCCGGGGCGAAAAGCGGATGCTGTATGCACACGATACGGGCGTATTTTTCGAAGACGCATGGCAGGGCCTTCGCAAATTCGGGAAATTTGATTTCGTTTCCCTCGATTGCACGGGATGTCTGGGAATAGGCGGAGAATGGCGAAACGGGCATATGAGCCTGAAAACCAATCTCGAAGTATTGGAACGCATGCGCGGAGAGGGGATTGCCGATGCAAGTACGATCGTCGTGTTAAACCATTTTTCGCACAACGGCGGGCAGACGTACGGAGAGATGTGCGCCGAAGCGGAAAAGTTCGGTTTGATCGTCGCGTACGACGGGTTGGCGATTGAGTTTTAAGCAGCCGACCGCCGAGCTTTATACGGTTTACTTTTTAAAAGGAAAGAGTTATATTGCGAATGCTTTAAAGGCTTTGCCGAAAAATTAATTTGGGAGGAGATTTTGTTTATGCGCAAAAATTTTGGTCCGAAAACGTATTTGTATCCGATGCCGGTTTTGATCGTCGCCGCATACGGAAAAGACGGTATGCCCAATGCGATGAACGCCGCTTGGGGCGGGATCAGCGACGAAAATCAGATAGCCCTGTGCCTTTCCGAAGACCACAAAACGACGAAAAATATCCGCGAAATGGGTGCCTTTACCGTCAGTGTGGCGGATGCGGCGCACGTGGTCGAATGCGATTTCGTAGGGGTGGTCTCCGGCAATTCCGTACCGAATAAACTTGAAAAAGCGGGGCTGCATACGGTAAAAAGCAATTTCGTCGACGCTCCCGTAATCGAAGAGCTGCCGATGACCTTGGAATGCAAATTGATTCGGGCGGAAGGGGAAACGATCGTCGGCGAGATCGTCAACGTTTCTGCGGATGAAAAGATCCTTACGAACGGCAAGATCGATCCGGCTAAATTGTGTCCGATCTCTTTCGACCCCGTCAATCATACCTATTTGAAGCTGGGAGAAGTTGTGGGGCGCGCCTTTTCGGATGGCTTAAAACTCAAATAGAATTCGGGTTTTCGGAGGCGCTTAAAGCAAGCGCCTCCGCTTTGCGTCGGGTAAGTTTTTGCCCGTTTGCATTTCTCGTTAAAATACGGAATAATATCACAATTTTGGGGCAATAAATTTAAAAAATCGCTGATTTTTCGTTGACATTGCCGGCGATTCTTGGTATAATAATCAAGCTGAATTCAACACGGGAAGATTCCAGAGCGGCCAAATGGATCAGACTGTAAATCTGACGTCTACGACTTCGGTAGTTCGAATCTACCTCTTCCCACCACCAAAAGCGATCCCTTTAGGGGGGTCGCTTTTTGGTTACGGGAAGAGGTAATTGCAGAAATGCTGTTTCGGTAGTTCGCGCGAGCATTGCGGCGTTGATTTTACGCGCCGCGTTGACTGGCTCATCCGCAATACGACGCTTTGCCGAGGGGACCCCGCCTGCGGGGTTTCGGCAATATGTATCTCTTCCCACCGCCAACAGCGGCACCCGTACGGGTGCCGCTGTTGGTTTATAAATGGCAAGCGCAAAAAAGGCGCCGCCTTTATCGCATCTATGCAAATTAAAAAAGTTCTACTTCGGGGTACAGACTGCTTGCAATACGATATCTTGCGGATAATCGCCGAATCCTTTCCCGAACAGGTTAAAGCCGCCGCAATACTCGGCTTTTTGCGAGCTTTCGATCTTAAAAGAAATATCGTTCCCTTTTTCAATGCGCAGGGCGTTCAAAGTTATGCCGTTTGCCTGCTCGATGCCGTTGATATAGGTCTGTTTTTTGTCAATGGTGATCGTCAGCAATTGGCCGTATTGAGTGCAATTGTCCGGCCACCAAGGCGGATTATATTTTCCGCGCCGTCCTCCGAAATCACCGGGGCAGCGATACGAAGCGGCTTTGATTCCGTTTATATAAAAATCGATGTCGGATTTCCAATCGTTGCGGTAGGTGGGCGCTTCCGAACAAATTTCCAGGGAAAAAGAAAGTTCTTCCGCCGTAAAATTTGCCGTAAATTCATTGGAAAACCGATACAGAACATACCCGTAGTTTGCCCATAATAACTGTGCGTCGCTTCGTTCCATGGAATACCAGTTCTCATTGTCCCGCTGCGCGATCAGCCTTTCCTTGGAAACGAAAGCATACCGCGAACCTAAATTCGCCTCCGAAAAAAAGCCTACCGGCATTGCCTGGGTAAAAATATGTTTTTCGGGCGTCTCGTATTGCCGAAAATACAGGTCAACGTTCAGTTCCCGTATCGTATTGTTGCAGATCAGCACGTCTCGCTTTGCGCCTTTTTTGTATTCGGTAACGATAAGGCCCGCTTTTTCCAATACGCTTACATGAAACATAGCGGTCGAAATGCTGATAAAACAGGCCTTCGCCAAGTCCGAAACGGATAAGATCCTGCTCCGCAAAAGGTCGAGCATCTTTACGCGGATGGGGGAGGATAAAGCGGAAGCTATCGCTACGAGCGTTTGTTGATCTTTTTCGTTTGAAATGTCTAAATTCCAGCGCTTATTGATATCGATTGCATGTGATTCCATGCGCATATGATAGCAAAAAGCGGTTTATTTGTCAAACTATTGGTTGAATTTTTTCAACCAATAGGGCAGAATTTAATGAAATTTGTCTTAGCAAAAGGCTATTTACAAGGCGCAATAAGAATGGTATAATAAAAAAAACGACAAGGAGAAAATACAGTGAAAAGATTCATCAGTATCATAATCGCTTCGCTGTTGTCGGTCGCTGTCCTGTTCGCGGGATGTGCGTCTTCTTCGCCGGACGGCGGAGGAAACGGGGGAGGCGATCATAACGGAAACAACGGCAGCGATACGGAGCAGGTCGAAATCGTGCTCGGCACCGAAGAGCTTACGTTGGAAGAGGGGGATTCATACACGCTTTCCGTACAAATTGATGGCACGGAAGAAGCCGCCCGTTGGGCAAGTTCGGCCGCTTCCGTTGCGACCGTCAGCCAGGATGGCAAGATAACCGCTGTTTCCGAAGGAAAAGCCGTCATCACAGCCTCGGTCGGAGATGTAAGCGATTCTTGTACCGTTACGGTGGAAAAGGCCGCGGCTGTCTCGCTGACCGTTTCCGAACTGACATTGCAAAAAGGGCAGGAAGCGTACCTCGGCGAAGCAGTCGAATTGACGAAAGAAGTTCCCCTCGTTTGGGATAGTTCCGACGAATCGGTGGTTACGGTCGAAGGCGGCATCGTTTCCGCTGTTGAAGAAGGGACGGCGCAGGTCAGCGTCTCGACCCCCAAAGGCAGCAGGGCGGAATGCTCCGTAACCGTTACGGATGCCGTTAGCGGTTCCCCGTTTAAACTGAACAAGACGTCCGTAAATTTATCCGAAGGCGAAGATTTTGTTCTGCAGCCGATCGGGGCGGATGCCAAAGATATTTCGTATACGGTCAGCGACGAAGATATTCTTTCCGTCAGCGCTTCGGGTAAAGTAACAGCTCTTTCGGCTGGATACGCCGCGGTAACCGCAAAAGATGCGTACGGCAATACAGATAAATGCTATATTCTCGTAAACGGGAAAGACAGCGAATTTACGCTGGATGCGGATATTTCGGAGTGGAAAGACGGCGAAGGAAATGCGCGGTATGCCGGATATACGCTGACAGATCTGGATGCAACGGGGCGCAGCGTTACCGTATATGCCGTGTTGAAAGAGGAAGGGCTGTATTTTGCCGGGGAGGCGTCGCATTCGGAAATCAACGAAGGGTATGCGACGTGGTATTACAATACAAACTTTGAAGTTATCGTAACGAGAGGAACGAATACCGAGCAAAAATGGGTCAACGGCGCAAATAACGCGGCAGAGACGGTGGGTGCCTTCTCCACGGTTGAAGACGGAGATATGTATCGCTCGACGTTCGAGCTGTTTATTCCGTACGATGCGGGAGAAGAAATTTCGGATACGACGTATGCGCGCGCCGGATGGGCATTCAAAAACCGCGGAGAGCAAATTACGGTAGAACGCAACGGAGGAGAAACAACGGAAGAAACCGACTGGTGGTGGCCCGATTTAAAATGCCCTACCAATATGGCGGAACATTGGTATATCTATGCGGACGGTCTTCATGCCGCGAAGAAGACGGAGCCGTTGCCGGAGGGCGTATTCTATGAACAGAATTTCGACGATACGGCAGACGGAATGTTGCCGGACGAATGGGCGTTCGTGATCAATACGCATGAAACGGCAGAGGTCCGGGGCGGGAGACTGTATATGGAAGGCGTTTCCAATGCGCCCGTGGCGATATTGAATTTCGTGCCGCAGGCGCAGGATTATGCGGTGGAATTCGATGCGTCGCTGGAATATTCGGGGAACGCGACGCGTTGGACGGGCTTGGTGCTCGATTACCGCGAAGATTACGGCTATTGGCAGGCGGTCATGCGCCAAAACGGCAACGTGAATATCGATTGGTGGAATTTGCAGACCAAAAAGTGGGATGACGTGAATGCTTTTACTACGGAGCGCGGAGAGGTCGAATATGATACGGCGATCCGCATCCGGGTCGAACTGAAAGGAAATACGATAACTTATTTTGCGGACGGCGAACAGTATGCCGTGCAGGAGATCGAAGCCGGAAGAGGACAGGGTAAACTCGGTTTTTCTTGCCGCGATTCCAGGGTATATTTCGATAATTTTGTGATCAAAGCTTTGGAGGAGACCGAAAATGAATAGACGGAATGGGATCGTTGTCAATAGGGCTGTCTGTTTTTTGATCGTCGGACTTCTGCTGTTCGGCTGGCTGGGGATCGCTTTTTCCGGCATGCAAAAGCAAGGCGCTTTCGCGGAATCAGCAACGGAAAAAGTGTATTATGAAAACGATTTCGACGACGAGACGACCGATTCTTTGCTTACGGAATGGAGCATCGCCGAGGGCGACGGGTCGGCGTCCATAGTGAACGGAGCGCTTGAATTGAACGGGATGTCCATGAAAACGACCCTGCTCAAATATGACGCACTGCTTCCGAGCGAAAATTTTACCGCGGAATTCGATTTTTCCATTTTGGATTTTACGGATACGGCGCGATGGGGCGGTTTTGCCGTAAAGTACAATGAAGGCATCGGCTTTTGGCATGCGTCGCTGCGCAAAAACGGCAATCTCAACATCGATTATTGGGACGATGTCGAAGCCGATTGGAAAGTGATCAACGGGTTTACCAGGCACGACGGGGCGTTGAACGAAACAGTACACGTGCAGATCAGCTATTCCGAAGAAGTTCTCGTCTATTATGTGAACGGGGAGTATATTGCGCACGCCGAAACGCCGAACGGTGCGGCGGGAAATATCGGCATCGTATGCCGAGGAACTAAAATTTCCGTGGATAATCTTATTATAAAGGAATTGGAAGGAACAGTGGAAATACCGGAATTTAAATCGAGTGATATCTATGTCCCCCAAACGGGATACGTAAATGCGCCCGCGGCGATCGCGGTTCCGCAAGGCAGCGATTCGGCAACATATGATCTGCAGGGCGAGCGCCCCGCGGTTGCCGTCGTAAAAACGGATGCATCGCTGAATGCGAGTACGCTTTCGGGGACGGCGCTCGGCGATGCGGCGGCGCTAGCGGAGCGCTGGCAGGCGGGCGTGATCCCCGCGTTTTATGTGGAAGACCGCGAGGGAGCGCAAGCCGCGGCCGAATATTTCGCTTCCGAAAATTATGCCGATTCGTTCATCGTCGTTTCCGAAGAAAATGCCGCCATTCTTGCCGAAGCGAGAGAATTGTCGCGCCTGTCCCGCGGGGTCATCGATTTTTCGCAGAACAATGACATTTCTGTAGAAGAGATCGCCGAAACCGTTTGGATAAACAATGCAAACGTTGCGATCGTGCCCGATAGCTTTACGGCAGAAGAAACGGCTCGTCTGCGCGCGCGGCTGGTTACGGTTTGGAAATATGCGGAAGCGGAAAGCTTTTACGATACGATTTACAGCGGAGTCAACGGCATTCTCACGGCGGATTGGGCGGCTCTGTACGACGTATATGAAGCGCAAACGGAAAAGACCGTAACCCGTAAAACGCTCGTCAGCGGGCATAGGGGGACGGCCGGTTCCTATCCCGAAAATACGCTCGAAGGTTTCGAAAGAGCGTACAGGGCGGGCGCCGACCTGTTTGAATTGGACATTTATCTGAGTGCCGACAACGAAGTCGTTGTCATGCACGACTCCACGGTAGACCGCACCACGGACGGCAGCGGCAAGATCGAAGAGATGACCCTTTCGCAGATCAAAGAACTGACGGTCGATCAGTACGGCGGCATTCAGGAAACGGTCCCCACTCTCTCCGAAGTATATCGGCAGTTTGCAGACCGCGATGTCGTCATTCAGATCGAAATAAAGTCCGGGAAGGGAGAGATCGTTCCGGCGTTAAAGCAACTCACCGAAAGGATGGGCATGGAAAACAAAATCGTAGTCTTTTCTTCCAATTTCGCGCAGATGAAACTCGTGCGCGAACAGATGCCCTCCGTACCGGCGGCGGTTTTCATCAACGATGATCTCAGCGGCGAAGGAGATTATATCGAATTGCAGCGGATGGCTGCCCCGAACAATTATCAGGTCTCCCGCGACTGGGGAGATATCAATGCGGATTTCGATTACATGTATAAAATATCCGCGCGCGGAATGCTGTCGTTCATGCATACCATCAACACGCAGTCGGTTTACGATGATTTCACCGTCAATTTGGGTGCGGACTGTATCTTGAGCGATCATCCCGAATGGGGTACGGACTTTGCGCATCAAATCGAGGCGATCCCGCAAACGGCGGAAAAAGGAGAGCCCTTTACGCCGAAGGCGATGCTGAACGGAAGCCTTGTTCTCGTCGACTGCGGCATGGAGCGCACGGACGGAAAGGAGTTAAGAACGGATTCCGACGGAAAGTATATTCTCGAAGAATCGGCGGAAGTCGTATATTTCTATGAATATGTCCGCATTGCCGATTACGGAACGAATAAAGCGGAATTGCGCTACCGGGTCTATTCCCGCCCTGTTTGGCTGAATGTCGGTTAGCTCAGAAGCGCGGTATAATATCCCAAAGCATATTTCAGGCATTACACATGCGAAAATATGCCGATCGACTGAAAACAAACAAAAAAGCGCCGAATTTTCGGCGCTTTTTTGTTTATAAAAATTACTGATTACTTCGTCATGCCTTCCTGTACGGCAACCGCGACGGTTCGAAAAAACAGAGACCATGTCGCGTTTGCCGAAAGGGAATGCCTTACTTCGTCATACCTTCCTGTACGGCAACCGCGACGGCGACGGAGGCGCCGACCATCGGGTTGTTGCCCATACCGATGAGGCCCATCATTTCAACGTGTGCGGGAACGGAAGAAGAACCCGCGAACTGCGCGTCGGAGTGCATGCGGCCCATCGTATCGGTCATGCCGTAGCTTGCGGGGCCCGCCGCCATATTGTCGGGGTGCAGCGTTCTGCCCGTGCCGCCGCCGGAAGCGACCGAGAAATACTTTTTGCCGTTTTCGACGGCCCATTTTTTATAGGTGCCCGCAACGGGGTGCTGGAATCTCGTAGGATTGGTGGAGTTGCCGGTGATGGAAACGTCGACTTTCTCCATGATCATGATGGCGACGCCCTCGTTTACGTCGTCCGTGCCGTAGCAGCGCACTTTGGCGCGCTCGCCGTTCGAGTAGGGGGTCTCTTTCACGATAGTAACTTTGCCCGTATAGTAATCATATTTCGTCTGCACATAGGTAAATCCGTTGATGCGCGAAATGATGTAGGCGGCGTCTTTGCCCAAGCCGTTCAGAATGACGCGCAGGGGATTCTTGCGAACTTTGTTGGCGTTTTTCGCAATGCCGATGGCGCCTTCCGCCGCAGCGAACGATTCATGCCCTGCAAGGAAGCAGAAGCACTCCGTCTCTTCGCGCAGGAGCATCGCCGCGAGATTGCCGTGGCCGATACCCACTTTGCGCTGGTCGGCAACCGAGCCGGGGATGCAGAACGCCTGCAAACCTTCGCCGATGGCTTCTGCCGCGTCAGCCGCTTTCGTGCAGCCCTTTTTAATGGCGATCGCCGCGCCCAGGGTGTACGCCCAGCCCGCATTTTCGAACGCGATCGGCTGCACGCTCTTTACGATTTCGTATGCGTCGAATCCCTTTTCGTTGCAGATGCGTTTCGCGTCTTCGAAATCTTTGATGCCGTATTTATCCATTACGGGTTGGATCTGTTTGATCCTTCTTTCATATCCTTCGAACGTGATACTCATTGTATGCGTACCTCCTTACTGTTTGCGGGGGTCGATGTATTTGACCGCCCCGTCGGCTTCGGTAAATCTGCCGTAGTGTCCCGTAGCTTTCTGGAGCGCTTCGTTCGCGTCCATGCCGCCCTTGATAAAGTCCATCATTCTGCCGAAGTTGACGAATTCATAGCCGATGACTTCGTTGTTTTTGTCCAAAGCCATCCTTCTTACGTAACCGTCCGTCATTTCGAGGTAGCGCACGCCCTTTTCGGCGGTGGAGTACATCGTACCGATCTGCGAGCGGTTGCCTTTGCCCAGGTCTTCGAGACCTGCGCCGATCACGAGGCCGTCGTCGGAGAAGGCGCTCTGGCTGCGGCCGTACACGATCTGCAAGAACAGTTCGCGCATGGCGGTGTTGATGGCGTCGCAAACGAGGTCGGTGTTGAGCGCTTCGAGCAGCGTCTTTTTGGGCAGGATCTCCGCAGCCATCGCCGCCGAGTGCGTCATGCCCGAGCAGCCGATGGTCTCAACGAGCGCTTCCTGGATGATGCCCTGTTTGATGTTGAGCGTGAGTTTGCAGGTGCCCTGTTGGGGCGCGCACCAGCCGACGCCGTGCGTGAGGCCGGAGATGTCTTTGATTTCCTTTGCCTGTATCCATTTGCCCTCTTCGGGGATGGGGGCGGGGCCGTGGTTGGGGCCCTTGGCAACGCAAATCATTTCTTCAACTTCGCGAGAATATTGCATTTTTATTCCTCCAATTGATATTGACCTACTGAATGTTTGGTTTTACCAAAACAAATTATACCACACGCAAAAAAATATTTCAATATTTTCGCGGGATTTTTTGCGTTTCCGGCGCGAAATTTTTTAAATTTTCAAAAGATTTGCCTTTTTCGCCCGCCATTGGTTTTACAAACAAAATTAAATATGTTAGAATCAATGGCAACAGAGAAAATTATCATTATCCTTTGCGCGGGCGCGCAAAATCATGGAGGAAGAAATGGCGAAAAACGTAATGGACACCCTTCGCGAAAGGGGATTTATCAAGCAGACCGTTTACGAGGAAGAACTCTACAAATTGCTGGGAAGCGAAAGCGTCCCGTTCTATATCGGCTTTGATCCGACGGCGGATTCCCTGCACGTCGGGCATTTCATGCAGCTCATCGCGATGAAGCATATGCAGGATGCGGGGCATAAACCGATCGTCCTCATCGGCGGCGGCACGGGTATGATCGGCGATCCCTCGGGCAGAACGGACATGCGCCTGATGATGACGCGCGAGACGGTGGATTACCACTGCGAATGCTTCCGCAAGCAGATGGCCCGCTTTATCAATTTCGAGGGCGAAAACGGCGCGATCATGGTCAACAACGCCGATTGGCTTCTGAACCTCAATTATATCGACTTCCTGCGCGAGATCGGCGTGCATTTCTCCGTCAACAAGATGCTTTCGGCGGAGTGCTTCAAGTCGCGCTACGAAAGGGGGCTCTCCTTCTTCGAATTCAACTATATGCTCATGCAGGCATACGATTTCCTCGTTCTTTTCAAAAAATACGGCTGCCGTCTGGAGCTCGGCGGAGACGATCAGTGGAGCAATATCCTTGCGGGGGCAGATCTTATTCGCCGCAAGGAACAGCAGTCTGCCTTTGCGATGACTTTCACTCTTTTAACGACTTCCGACGGCCGCAAAATGGGCAAGACTGCAAAGGGCGCGGTATGGCTGGACGAGAACAAAACGAGCCCTTACGAATTTTACCAGTATTGGAGAAACGTGAACGACGCGGATGTGGAAAAGTGCTTAAAACTCCTCACGTTCCTGCCGCTTGAAGAGATCTCCGAACTGTGCGCGCATAAAGACGAGCGCATCAATGCCGCCAAGGAAAGGCTCGCCTTTGAACTTACGAAAATGGTGCACGGGGAAGAAAAAGCGCGGGATGCCGAAGGCAAGGCGAAAGCCGCGTTCGGCGGCGATGCAGAGAATATGCCCTCAGCGGAAATTCCCGAAAATACCGCTACCGTTTGCGATGTTTTGGTCCTTGCCGGGGCGGCAAAATCCAAAAGCGAGGCGAGAAGGCTGATCGAAGGCGGCGGTGTAAAGATCGACGAAGATAAAATTTCCGACGTAAACGCAGAGATACCCGCGTCCGCAAAGGAAAAGGGCGAATTCGTCCTGCATAAGGGCAAAAAGGTGCATATAAAAATTTTGTTCACGAAATAAGTTTTAAGTTGTTAAAACTTATTTCCGTGAGTTGAGGGCTCTGCCCTCTGCGCCGCGCTTTTTAAGGGCTCACCATAATTATGCGCGCTGCCTTCACCCGCTCAGGTCGCAGGTAAGCGACAAATTGGGTGCGCTTAGGCAAAAGCGTCGTTTTGCCACGCGCATGCGGTTATTACTGAACTTCACCCTTTCCGTAAGGCAAGGGATTGCCAAATGGAGTGCAAGAGCAAAAAACGTGGTTTTTTCTCTTGCGAGCAATATTTTAAAACCATGAAAAGCTATCTTTCCGTCTATTCGGCGACAACTTACGAAAAAGTCATCGAGCGCTCGCGCTTCATTGCCAACTGTGCCCACGCCGAAAGCGAGGAGGAGGCTAAGGCGTTTATCGCCAAAGTGCGCGCCGAGCATTCGCTCGCCACGCACAACTGCTACGCGTTCGTTGCGGATACAGTCGGAAACCTCATGCGCTTTTCGGACGACGGAGAGCCGCAGGGTACGGCCGGCATACCCATTCTGGACGTGCTCAAAAACAAAAAGCTGTTTCAAACGGCCGTAGTCGTTACCCGCTATTTCGGCGGGATCAAACTGGGCGCGGGCGGGCTTGTACGCGCCTATTCGGGTACGGCGGCGGAAGCGCTCGCAGGGGCGGACATCCGCGAATACACGCCCTGCCGCGAACTGTTTTTTACCGTGGCGTACGAAAATTTCGACGCGCTGAAAAAATTTTTCGCTGGGCACGACTGCACGGTAAAGGACACGCAGTACGCCGCCGACGTGCGCGTGTGCGTGGCCGTAAAGAGCGCCGCCGCCGATGCGTTTTTGGCGGACGCGGGCAACTTTATGGCGGGCAGGCTTGCGGCGGAATCGGGGGAGGAGTACCTGTTTCCGTTCCCTCTTTCCCGCGAGTAGGGGGGAATCATGAAGGTTTGGTGCAGGTGCGATAAGTGCGGCGAATCGTTCGAGACGGAGGAGAACGTGCGCACAGACGTTTGTCCGCACTGCATGTCTTTCGTCGACATAGCGGAGCCGCGGATTTCCCGCAAGGACAGAGACCGCGCCCCTGCGGAGAAAGAGGGGAATGCACGGAGCGGCGGAGATTCGTCTGCGGAGCGCGGTTGTCCGGAAGAAAAACACGCAGCGGCAGACGGAATAAAGAAAGACGGCGAGGCTGAAATGTACGAGTCGCTCTTGCTGCGCGCGCAAACGCATTGCGACCGGAAAGAATGGCGCGAAGCCGCCGATTGTTACGAGAAATGCTTGGGTTATCCAAAGGATTGGCGGACTGACTTCGGGATAATTTTCTCGCAGACGCGCGGTTTTGCCGATTTTTCGCAATTTACTTTCGCCGGATACGGCTCGGCGAAAACGCTTGCCGCGCATGTGCGGGCGGCTTTTTCGGGGATGCCCGAGGAAAAACGAAAGCAATATGCCGCGCGGTATCTTCCGCTGCTGCAAAAGCGGCGCGCGGAACTGTGCGTCGGCCGCACCGCTTTGGACGGAGCGTTTCCCCGCGCCCGCGAAGAACTGCGCCGTATAACCGGAGCGAACGGGGATATAGAACGGGATGCCCGGCGATCAAAGAGGAAATCGGCTGTTGCAATCTGCCTGTTTTCAGTTCTTTTTCTGCTCGCGGCTGCGGGGAGCGTGTTGTGTTTTCTTGCCCAAGCCCATGTTTTTGCGGCGGTTGCGGTATTTCTCGCGGCATTCTTCGCGGCAGGGGTGTTCGTATCGGCGGTGAGTTTTCAAAAACTTAAACACCGGGAAAAAATTGACGAAACTTTGCGGTTTTCTTACGAGTCGACGATTCAGAATAAAAAACTGCTCGAAGAAGTATCTGAAAGAACTTCGGAACAGATCGAGGCGATCGATTTGATAAGCGGATATCTGAGGCGTTAGCGATCGATAAATTCGATTTCCGCTATTCAAATAATCCGTTTTGTAAATCGTTTACATTTTTACGGCCGTGTGCTATAATATTACAAAGAAAATAAGGCGCTTTGCGCCCGTATAGAAGGAAGTGGAGTTATGAAATTCATCAAAGCGGAAAAACTCAAAGAAAAACCCGCCGACCAAAGCAAGCTCGGGTTCGGCAAGATCTTCACCGATTACATGCTGACGATGAAGTACAGGGGCGGCAAGTGGGAAGAACCGGTCATTGAACCGTACGGCCCCGTGCCGTTCGATCTCGCCACCACGGTTTTTCATTATGCGCAGGGCATCTTTGAAGGACTCAAGGCGTTTAAAAACGAAAAGGGCGAGATCCGCGTGTTCCGTCCCGACGAAAATTTTAAACGGATGAACCGTTCGGCGGAAAGAATGTGCATTCCCGCCATCGACGAAAAGGTCGTGCTCGACGGTCTGTTTGAACTTTTGAAGATCGAAAAGGATTGGATCCCTACGGCCCCCGGTACGGCCCTGTATATCCGTCCTTCCATCATCGCAACGAATGCGATGCTCGGCGTGCATGCCGCAACCGAATATCTGTTCTTTATTATCCTCTCGCCCGTCGGGAGCTATTATGCGCACGGTCTTGCGCCCACCCGTCTTCTCGTAGAAGATTACTATACCCGCGCCACGGTCGGGGGCACGGGCGAATCCAAGTGCATCGCCAACTACGCCGTTTCGCTCAAGGCGGGCGAAGAGGCGGAGAAAAAAGGCTTCGATCAGGTCCTTTGGCTGGACGCGAACGAAAAGAAGTATGTCGAAGAAGTCGGCTCGATGAACATGTTCTTCGTCATCGGCGGCGAGGTGGTAACGCCCGCGCTCGTCGGATCCATCCTTCCCGGCATCACCCGTAAAAGCAGTATCGAGCTCTTGCGGGCGCACGGATACAAGGTTTCCGAACGCCGCGTTTCCATCGACGAGGTGATCGAAGCGCAGAAAAACGGAACGCTGAACGAAGCATTCGGCACGGGAACGGCTGCCGTCATCTCGCCTGTCGGTATGATGGAATACAAGGGGCAGGATTATGTCGTCAACGGCGGCAAGATGGGCGATATCACCAAATGGCTTTATGATACGATCACCGGCATTCAGTCGGGCAGGCTGGAAGATAAATTCGGCTGGGTCGTCAAACTGTGATGCTGAATCTGTTCAAAAGGAAGCCGAGCGATCGGGCGATCAAAAAGTTCTGGAAGGAATTTTGCGGCCGTGCGGATCTGTATGCGGACATCCTCCGCAGCGAACCGGAAGACAGCGAAGATTATCTTTGGCTCCTCGAAAAGGTCGGAAAATCTTTAAAGCTGTGTTGCCTGGATACGACGGTCGGGTACGATTTCCGTTTCGATACGCTGCGCGATCCCGTCCGGTTTGTGTTTTTGCATAAAAACGACGAGTATTTGAAGCAGGTGGGCGAACGTATGCTCGCGCTGTATCCTGCCGAACTGTCGGAAAAAATTGCCTTCGCCGTCGCGGAATAGTCGGCGCAAGGGTATAAAATGCGGATTCCGCACCTTTTCGGGTGCGGAATTTTTCAAAGGGAGCGGCTATGGCGGAAATCACGGCGATCACGCCGCAAATCAAAGACAAAGAGCGCTGTAACATCTATGTCGACGGCAAATTTTACTGCGGGCTGAAGCTGGAAACGGCGGTGAAATACCGCCTGCGGGCGGGAGAGGCTGTCGATCTTGCCCATTTGGACGAAATTCAGCTGGAAAACGAAAAATCGCAGGCACTCGACAAAGCCATGACGCATCTTTCCGTATCGATGAAGACGGAAAAGCAGATGCGCGACTTTTTGAAAAAGAAGGGATATGTCGATGCCGTAAGCGATTACGTCTTGGAAAAGCTGCGCGGGTACGGATTCGTCGACGATGCGGAATACTGCGCCCAGTATGTACGTACGGCGGGCAAAAATAAGGGATCTCGGCTGATCGCTCTGGAACTGAAGAGGCGCGGCGCCGGCGAAGAGGAGGTCGATTCCGCTTTGCGTGAACGCGAAGGGGAAGGCGACGCCGCCAAAATCGTGGCGGCGAAATATATGAAAAACCGCGAAATGACGCGCGAAAATCTTTCGAAGGCCTACCGTCATCTCCTTTCGAAAGGGTTCGATTACGATACTGCCAAAGATGCGCTCGCGTCGTTGGGGGCAGACGAAGAAGATTAGTCGCGGCGATTGTATTGAATATTTGAACGGGGGAGAGAAAGAATGCAAACGGTATTGACTTGCGCAGAAATGCGTGCGGCGGACAAATATACGATCGAAACGCTCGGCGTGCCGTCGCAGGCGCTGATGGAGCGCGCCGGCGAAGCGATCGCCGACGAAACGGAAAAATTGCTCCGCGAGACGGGAGGCCGTTCGGTTTTGGCCGTGTGCGGCGGCGGCAACAACGGCGGCGACGGTTGGTGCGCCGCGCGCCTGTTGGCGGAACGCGGTTTCGAAACGGCCGTTTTCTCTCTTTCCGAAGCGCCTTCGCCCGACTGTGCCGCCCAGCGTTCGCTGTATGCGGGCAGGATCCTTTCAAAGTTTCCGGACGAAAAGTTCGACGTGATCATCGACGCGATTTTCGGCACGGGCTTCCGTTCCGCGCCGACCGAGCGCTTTGCCGCGGCGATAGCCCGCATCAACGCGAGCGGTTCGAAGGTGGTCTCGGCCGACATTCCGAGCGGTCTCAACGGGGATTGCGGCACGTTCGTTTCCTGTGTGAAAGCGGACGTTACGGTTGCCGTCGGCGAATTGAAAGGGGGGCTTCTGCTCGCGGACGGCGCCGACGTCTGCGGAAAAGTGGTGCGGAAAGATATCGGCATCCGCCTTCCGGCGGTTCCGTCGGCAGGGCTTTGCGGCGCGGACGATTTTTCAAGATTATTTCCTGCCAGGAAGAAAAACACAAACAAAGGGACTTTCGGCAAAGCGGTGATGTTGGCGGGCAGCGTCTCTTATTCGGGGGCTCCCTTCCTTTCCGCCGAGGCAGCGCTGAAATGCGGATGCGGCTATGTGCAGCTCGCAGTGCCCGCGGAGATTTTTCCGCACTGTATCGGCAAACTTCCCGAAGCGATCCTGACGGAATTTCCCTCCGAAGGCGGCCGGATACGCTTCGACGAAGAGGCTTTGCAGAGCTTGATGCAAGGAGCAAATTCCGTCGCGATCGGTATGGGGTGCGGCGTTTCGCGCGCGCTGTACGATGCGTTGGCCTTTCTTCTCTCGGAATTTCGCGGCACGCTCGTGATCGATGCGGACGCCCTCAATTCCCTTTCCGAGTACGGCGTCGATATATTGCGCGAAAAGAGCTGCCGCGTCATCCTCACGCCGCACCCGAAAGAATTTTCCCGCCTGTGCGGCAAACCTTTGGACGAGGTGCTGAAAAACGGCGCCGCTTCGGCCAAAGAGTTTGCGGCCGAATACGGCGTGGCCGTCCTGTTGAAAGGGCATACCAGCGTCGTTACAAACGGCAGATTTTCGATTTTCAACGCGGAGGGAACGCCCGCCCTTGCCAAAGGGGGAAGCGGCGACGTGCTTTCCGGGATCATCGCTTCTCTCGCCGCGCGTGGGATCGGCACGATGGATTCCGCCGCATGCGGGGCGTATTTATTGGGCAAAGCAGGAAATTTTGCCGCGGAGGAAGCGGAAAACGAATACAGCGTAACCGCCTCCGACGTGATCGCAAAGCTGCCGCGCGCCGTCTCGTTTATCGCGCGCGCGTCGAGCGAAGCGCAAAAGTAAAATCACGGTCATAAATCCGAGGGCTTTCCGCTTTCTCTGCGGGCGGTCCTCCTTTTTGTTTTTTCCTGAAATTGAAGCTCGTTCCGTATAAACCCGGCTGTTTCGGGCGATACTATCGTACGGAAAACATCCTCGGCGGCACGTTCGCCAATATCGATACATACAATAAAAGAGGGAGGGTTTTTTCCGAAAGATAAAAAGCGAGGTCGCGATGAAATGGAAATCAAGAGAGGGGAACTGTATTACGCCGATTTAAGTCCGGTCGTGGGCAGCGAACAGGGCGGCGTGCGCCCCGTGCTCGTAGTGCAAAACGATATCGGCAACAAATACTCTCCCACGGTGATCGCGGCGGCGGTAACGAGCAAGCTGACGAAGGCAAAACTTCCCACGCATATAGAGATCGCGGGGCACAGCTTCGGCCTGCAGAGAGACTCCGTGATACTGCTCGAACAGATCCGCACGCTCGATAAGCGCCGTTTAAAGGAGCGTATCGGCGCCCTTCCCGAAAATACGATGCGGAAAGTCGACGGGGCTTTGCTCATCAGTCTCGGCTGCGGCAGATCCGCCGCAAATTGAATAATGACCGCCTTTCGTAACGACAGGCGGTTTTTATTTGGGGCAAGTCCGCCTTCTTTTTGCAAACTCGGCATAAGAAAGCGCCGCAAATCACTTTAATTTTCGCGCAAAGTATGGTATAATGGAAAACAAACAAACGGCCGGCTTGTATGTCGGCCAACGGAGCAAAACATTATGCATTCATCCGCGCTTGCGTCCGGGAATCCGCATTTTACGATTTTCGGGTTCGAAATTTACTATTATGCCGTGATCATCGTGGCGGGCATCATACTCGCAACAATTGTAGTCGCGCTTCTCTTTAAGCGGCGCAACATTCCCGTCGATTGGACGCTCGATCTTTTACTCTGCATCCTGCCGCTCGGCATTATCGGTGCGCGCACCTTTTACGTCGTAACCGATCCGTCGACGGATATATCCGAATGGCTTACTGGCTTTCGCGACGGCGGCCTGTCCATTATCGGGGGGGTGTGCGGCGGTGCGCTCGGCGTCGTGCTCTTTTGTTTGATCCATAAGATCAACTTTTTGCGCGTTGCCGACTGTCTGCTTCCCGGCGTAATACTTGCGCAGGGGATCGGCCGCTGGGGAAACTTCGTCAATCAGGAAGTGTACGGGCCGGAAATCACGAACGAGGCTCTGCAATGGTTCCCCCTCGGCGTACATTTGGATAACGGCGAATGGCATTATGCCTTTTTCTTTTATGAGAGCGTGCTGAATCTCATCATTTTCGCCCTGCTCTTCACGCTGATGTGGAAGTTTATGAAAAAACCGCACGGGCTCGCTACGGCCGGTTACTTTTTCGGCTACGGCACGGTGCGCTCCATCATGGAACCGCTCCGCGATTCCAGCTTTATACTCGGCAAAAATGTCCCGATCTCGCAAGTCTTTGCCTTGATCATGGCGGTGGGCGGCGTCATATTATTTTTGGCGATCTTATTTATCAACCGTAAAAAATACGGCCGTTGTTTCGGCGCGGCAGAGGGGATGGGCGAACCTCTCGCGATACAGCCAATTTATTATACGCGCGAGCAGCGCAAAAAAATGGAGGAAGAGCGCCTCGCCAAACAAAATGCGGCAAAAGCCGCCGCAGAAAAGAAAAATGCGGCCGGATCCGAGCCGGACGATACCCGGCCGAGGGATAAAGAATGAGCCGCAATCTTACTTTGCTGACGGATCTGTATCAGCTCACGATGATGAACGGGTATCTGAAGAACGGCAAAGAAAAAGATATAGCCGTTTTCGATCTGTTTTTCCGCCGCAACAACATTATCTCATATTCCGTTGCTGCGGGGCTCGAACAGGCGGTCGAGTATATCCGTTCCATCCGTTTTGACGGGGAAGACATCGAATATCTGCGCTCTCTCCGCCTGTTTGACGAGCCTTTCCTGTCCTATCTGTCGTCTTTCCGCTTTACCGGCGACGTATATGCCGTTCCCGAAGGGACGGTGGTATTTCCCGAAGAGCCGATCATCACCGTAAAGGCGCCTCTTCTGGAAGCGCAGTTTTTGGAAACGGCTCTCTTAAATATCGTCAATCATCAGACGCTGATCGCCACGAAATCGGCGAAAGTGGCGTTTTCGGCCGAAGGCGATGCCGTCATGGAATTCGGCCTGCGCAGGGCGCAGGGTCCGGATGCAGGGGTATACGGCGCGCGCGCGGCGATCATCGGCGGATGCCGCTCCACCTCCAACGTGCTCGCGGGGAAGCTGTTCGGCATTCCCGTATCCGGCACGCACGCGCACAGCTGGGTCATGAATTTTCCTTCCGAATACGAAGCGTTCAGGGCTTACGCCGAACTTTTCCCCGATGCATGTCTGCTTCTCGTCGATACGTACGATACGCTCAAAAGCGGCGTGCCAAACGCGATCCGCGTGTTTGACGAACTGCGCGCTTCCGGCCATGAACCGAAGGGGATCCGGCTGGACAGCGGCGATCTCGCGTATCTTTCCAAGCGGGCGCGCGCCATGCTCGACGAGGCGGGCTATCCGAACGCGATCATCTGCGCTTCCGGCGATCTTGACGAATACCTGATATCCTCTTTGAAGGCGCAGGGCGCGAAGATCGATTTGTGGGGAGTCGGCACCAAACTGATCACCAGCGCGGATATGCCGGCTTTGGGCGGCGTGTACAAGCTTTCCGCTCTGTACCCTCGCGGCGGCGGTGAAATTCCGAAGATCAAGCTTTCGGATAATTCCGATAAGATAACAAACCCCGCGTTCAAACAGGTTTACCGCATTTACGATAACAAGACGGGGAAGGCGGAAGCGGACCTTATCTGCGTTCGCGGCGAAGAGATCGACGAAAGCCGTCCTCTCACTGTATTCCATCCGAAAGATACGTGGAAGAGGACTACGTTTACCGATTACCGCGTACGGCCTCTTTCCGTTCCCGTTCTGCTGGGGGGAGAGCCCGTTTATGAATTCCCCGCTCTTTCCGATATCTGCGCTTATGCGGAAGAGGAAAAGGCGAGTTTCTGGAACGAATACAAGCGGATCGATAATCCGCACGTATACAAAGTCGATCTTTCGCAGAAATTATACGATATAAAAAATAAACTGATTTCGGAGATAAGGGCGAATCATGGCTAAAAAATTTACGCAGCGCGAAACGGAGCAGCTGATCGCGGGCATTCGCGAGGCATACGAATCGAAGATGCGGCAGCTGCAATACCGCCTGGACGGGCTCGTGGCAGAAAACCGCAGCCTCCGCGCCAGCCTTGCCGAATATAAAAACCGGGAGGGCAAGATCGGCAGGGCGATCGTGGCGGCGGAAGAGAAGGGCGAAGAGATCAAAGAGTTTTACCGCATGTCAGCGGAAACGGAATGGAAGACGTTAAAACTTTTTGCGGACAAGTGGAAGCGCCTCGCCGCGCAGATGGCGGGCCTTATCCCGCAGGAGGAAGCGGAGCGTTACGAACAATTTGCCGAAAACCTTTCCGCGCTTTTGGGCAAGGAAGCGGGCAGTTTTTCCATACAAGAGGCGGAAGCGGCGCCCGTTCCCGAACCTGAAAAGTTCGACCCGAAAGCGGTCATGGAAAAGTATATCGAAGGAGAGGAGGAAACGGGATTCAATCTCGACGACGTATTGAATCCGAAAGGGAACCTCGACCTCGAAAAATTGTGCCGCAGTCTCGGGCTGATGGAAGAGGAGAGTGCGGCGCCTGCCGCGGCTGCGGAAGAGAATACTGCGCAAGGGCAAAGAGAAGCGCGGGAGGAGTCGCAGCCTTCGGTCAGACCCGTTTCTCCGGTCCCGAAGCCTGCGCCGCAAACGGCAAGGCCTGCGGCGGCAACTCCCGTCAGGCCGGCAGGGCCGGGAGCCGTCCCTTCTTCGCAGAAGGCGCAAAAACCATCCCACGCCGCAAAACCGAATCAACGCCCGTACTGAGATCAAAACGCAAAATCGTAACAGGAATTATTTATGGCATACTTATTTTTATTTATTATTTTACTGCTTGCGGACCAGCTTTCGAAGGCGGCCGCATTCGCCGTATACGGTGCGCACGGGCCTCTCGTGTATTGGATCCCGAATTTTCTCGGTATCGAAACGCTCGTCAATAAGGGCGCTTCTTTCGGCATCGGCTCCGACAAGCCGTGGGCGCTGCCGCTGTTTATCGCGCTTACCTGTGTGGCGATGGCGGTATTGCTCTTCATTTTTTTCAAGATATCAAAAAAACGCCGCCTTCTCCGTTCCTCCGTCGTCCTCATCATGTGCGGCGCAATCGGGAACCTGATCGACCGCATCGTGATCGGCGGCGTGCGCGACCTCATTCACATGAATTTCGGGTTCGTCAGCTTCAGCAACAATATAGCCGATTTGGTTATCACCGTCGGGGCGGTCCTCTTTATCATAGCTATCCTTTTTGTCGATACGGACGCGCTTTTCCGTTCGCATAAACATCGTGAAGAGAGCGAACTGAATGAAGCGGCGGAAGGTCTGTCCGATTCGGAAACGGATAACGATCTCGGCGCGGTGCAGAAAGCCGCCGATCCTTCGGAAGGCGGGGAGCCGTCGGAGCAAAAAAGCGAGCCGGGGAAAAAATGACCGAAAAAGTGATCGTTTCGCAGCGGCAGTCCCCCCGTTTGGACGTATTTTTATCGGAAGAGCTTTCGATCACCCGTTCGGCGGCCAAAAAACTGATCGACGAAAATTGCGTCGCGGTCAACGGTGCTGAAGCAAAAGCTTCCCGCGCGATCGCCGCGGGCGACGTTATAACCGCACATATACCCGCGCCGCAAACGCTCGACCTCTCTCCGCAGGATATCCCTCTCGATATCGTGTATGAAGACGACGACATCGCCGTGATCAATAAGCCGCAGGGCCTTACCGTGCATGCCGGGAACGGCCACCTCACGGGCACGCTCGTGAACGCGCTGCTCTTTCGCCTGAAAAATTTGAGCACGATCAACGGCGTCATCCGTCCCGGCATCGTTCACCGCATCGATAAAGACACCTCCGGGCTCTTGGTCGTAGCCAAAAACGATGCCGCGCATCTGTCTCTTTCCGCGCAGATCGCCGATAAAACCTGTTCCCGCGAATATTTGGCTCTCTGCGAAGGGCTTTTCAAGGAAGATCGCGGAAGGGTGGAGACATACATAGGCAGAAGCCCTGCCGACCGCGTCAAAATGGCGGTGGTTCCGAAAGGGAAAGGAAGGTATGCGGCGACGAATTTCGAAGTCTGCGAGAGGTTTGAAAGGGGCTTTACGCTCGTCCGGTTTCGTTTGGAAACGGGCAGAACGCATCAGATCCGCGTGCATTGCAGATATCTCGGCCATCCGATCGTAGGGGATCCGGTATACGGCAGCAAAAAGCAGAAATTTGCCTTGCAAGGCCAGCTTTTGCACGCCTGCAGACTGTCGCTCGACCATCCGAAAACGGGGCAGCGCATGTCGTTTGAGGCGCCGCTGCCCGATTATTTTCAAAAAGTTCTGCGCACATTGAGGGCAAAAGACTGACGAAAAGCGCCCTTAACAGCGCGGCAGGTTTGACCGAAAGGGGAAAGATATGAAGATCAAAGGAAAATTGATGGATGCCGAAGGGATCGGCAATACTTTCCGCCGTCTGGCGCATCAAATCATAGAACGCGAAGGCGGCGTGGAAGATCTCGTCATTATAGGGATCCGAACGCGCGGCGTAACGGTCGCCAAGCGCATCAAGGCGTGCCTCGATTCCATCGAAGGCGCCGATGTTCCGATGGGCGTTTTCGACATCGCTCTGTATCGCGACGATCTTGACGGACTGCACGGAGAAGTCGAGTTTTACGGCAGCGAGATCAGTTTCGGGATCGACGGCAAAACCGTGCTCATCTGCGACGATGTGCTCTATACCGGGCGCACGGTGCGTGCGGCCATTTCTGAGATCATGCAGATGGGGCGGCCGGCGCGCATCCGCTTTTTGGCGTTGATCGACCGCGGCCACCGCGAACTGCCTTTCAAAGCGGATTTTACGGGTAAAAACGTCCCCACTTCGAAGCGGGAGGGAATAGCCGTCCGCTTTTCCGAAAACGACGGGGAAGATGCCGTCTATGTCTGCGACAGAGAGTGCGGTTAAAAAATCGGCGGAACGTAGCCATCAAAAGAAGTTCGTTTCCGACAAAAAAGGCGAAAATAACCGTTGCATTTGCTTGAAAAAAGCAATGTCTCGTGGTAAAATAGTAGCAGAAATTTCAAAAAAAGGAGATTTTTGTTATGGCAAACAGACAGAGAACGGAAGGACAGGCCAAGCGCGATTTCATAAAATTGTGCTGCTATGTTACCTTGATTTTGGCGGCGGTTCTGATTTTCGTCAACAATTTGCTGCCTTTGATAAAGATCAACGTTTCGGGCACTTTCTTCGACGTGTTGGAGCTGATCAAAGATATAGCCCTGCTGCTGGGCATCGTATTCGGCGCTTGGAGCTTTGCGCGCGCACACGGCAAAACTTGGGTCATCATTTTTTGGGTCGCCGTTGTGCTGTATATCGCCAGTGCGATCATGGGCTTGTTTTAAGAAATAGAAGAAACGGCGGTTTGCGCTCGCGCAAGCCGCTTTTTTCTTTACAAATCGCGTAAAATTCTGTATAATAAGGGCGAAAAGGAGTTATTATGAGCAATCCTCTCGTCGCCATCGTGGGGCGTCCCAACGTAGGCAAAAGCACGCTGTTCAACAAAATAGCCGGAAGAAAAATTTCCATCACCGAAAACCGCCCGGGCGTTACGCGCGACAGGCTGTATGCCGATGCCGTATGGCGCGGCAAAAAATTTACGGTCGTGGATACGGGCGGCATCGAACTCAACTCCGAGGATACGATGTGGCGCGAAATTCTCCGCCAGGCGGATGCGGCGATCGATATGGCGCAGGTGATCCTGCTCATGGTCGACGGGCGGGAAGAACTTACGTCCTCCGATTACGATGTGGCGGAAAAGCTGCGCCGCTGCAAAAAGCCGGTCATTCTCGTCGTAAATAAGATCGATAATTTTTCGCACGACAAGCTGTTCGAATATTATGCCTTGGGTTTGGGCGAGCCGTACGCGGTGTCCGCCGAACATTCGCAGGGCATCGGTGATGTCCTCGACGAAGCGGTGTCTTATTTTGAAAGCGGAGACGAAGAGGATCCGGAACGGCTGAAAATTGCCGTCGTCGGTAAGCCGAACGCGGGCAAAAGTTCGCTCGTGAACAGGCTCCTCGGCTTTGACCGCTCGATCGTAACGGATATTGCCGGCACCACGCGCGACGCGATCGATACGCCCTTTGAATCGGACGGGCATAAATATATGCTCATCGATACTGCCGGCATACGAAAGAAGAAAAACGTTACCGACGACGTGGAATATTACAGCGTGTTGCGCGCGTTTGACGCGGTCCGCCGCGCCGACGTTTGCCTGTTGGTCGTCGACAGCACGGAGGGCCTGACCGAACAGGACGTCAAGATCATCGGTTACGTGCACGAACAGGGCAAGCCGTCCGTGATCGTGATGAATAAATGGGATTTGATCGAAAAGGATACGAATACCGTCAACCGTTTCGAACAGAAACTGAAAACGGACCTGAGTTTTATGGATTATTTTCAATCCGTATATATTTCGGCAAAGACGGGTCAACGCGCCGAAAAGGTGCTTGCCTGTGCGCAGAAAGTATATGCAAACGCAAACCGCAGGGTAACGACGGGAACTCTCAACGATCTTATTCTGGATGCCGTCCGAACGAACGAGCCGGCCTCGGTCAACGGCAAAAGGCTCCGCGTCTACTATTGTTCGCAGCCTTCCGTCTGCCCGCCGACCTTTGTTCTGTTCGTTAACGACGAAACTTTAATGCATTTTTCCTATCGGCGCTATTTAGAAAACGTGCTGCGCCGTTCTTTCGACTTTTCGGGTACGCCCATCCGCATCGTTACGCGCAACCGCAGCGAAGGCGAAGGGGTACTGTAGGCCGTATGGATGAGAGTATGAAAAAAGCAGTATCTCTATTAAAAAAAATAGTGCCGGCGGTCCTTTTGGCGGTCGCTTTGGCGATCATGATCCCGCCTTCCGGCGTGCGCATGGAATTCATGATCTCGCCGCACAGGAGCGAAGAAAAACTGTTTTCCTTTTTCAGCTTTGTGCCGCTCCGCCACGGGAATTTTGTCCCCGTCGTTTTGGTCGCCGTAGGGCTTGCGCTTATAATTTTGGCCGCGCTGTCCTTTCGCTTTGCCGTTTTGCGTCGTTTTATTGCGATCGGCGCAGGGTTTAACGTCGTCGTCAGCGTCGCCGCATGGCTCGTTTTCGATTGTTTTACGCCGTTTTGGGCGGCGATCGCGGTTTTATACGCGGCCGCGGCGCTGCTGTTGTTTTGGTCGGAAAAGAGGGAGGAGAGGAGTACCGTATGACGGAACTGTATTTTAAGGATATTTGGTACTGGTTTATTGTAATGGCGGTCGTTTCCTATTTCGTCGGCTGTTTCAATTTCGCGCTGCTCATTTCCAAGATCAAGCATAAAGACGTGCGCAAAATGGGGAGCGGCAATCCGGGCACGATGAACATGAGCCGTCAGTTCGGGCTCAAGATCGGCGCGCTCACTCTCTTTCTCGATATGGTCAAGGGCGGCATTCCGCTTCTCGTCGCTTATTTCATTTTCCGCGGCAAGGTTTTTGCGGGAACCGACGTACTTATTTCCGACCTCGCCCGCTATGTCTGCGGCGTTTCGGTCATCGTCGGGCACATCTATCCCGTAACGATGAAATTCAAAGGGGGAAAAGGCATCGCGTCCACGCTCGGCATGTACGCTTTCGCTCTCTGCTGTGAAGAATGGTGGATGATCTTCGTCGTGCTGGCGGTCCTTGTGCTGACCCTCTTCTATATCTGGGCGAGCGAGTGGGGCTCGATGGGGTCTCTGCTCGGCGTTTCGCTGTTGGCGGCCGTGCAGGCCTTCGTATTCTACTTTCGCTATGCGGGCGAGCTCGCGAACGGATTTGTGATCGCCGTGTTCATGCTTTTGCTGTTCGACTGCCTGCTGACTTGGTTTGCGCACCGCAAAAATATCCTCGCCCTGCTCGCGGGCGAAGAACATCATACTTCCGTTAAAAAATTATCGCACGGAAAAAAGGAATCATAACCTTTTTCACCGAAATCGTCATTTTTGCGAATAAGCCCTCATATACTGAACTGTAACAGACGGATACGGGGGCAGGTTGCGTCGAAACGGCTTCCGTATACCCGACTTTTGGTATATGGAGGCTGTTTTTATATGGTGAACGAACTGTACGAAGGTTTGGCCGCCCGCACCGGCGGACGGTTTGCTCTCGCCGCGACGGGTATCCCCGGCGGCGGGAAAACGACTTTTTTGCGGGCGGTCGCGCAAGATGCGTCTCTGTCCGCGAAATATTCCGAAGAGAAAGGCAGCGTTTCCGCGCAGGTCGCTCTTGCCGCGGGCGAACTGCAATTGGAAGTTTTCGAAAGCTCTTATAAACAGGTATCGCCGCGTTCGGCGTCCGCCGCGGTGCTCGTTACTTCCGACGGCAGTTTCGGCCGTACGCGCAGCGAATGCATTGCCGAAGAGGAAGAAGCGGCACGCGCCTTAAAAGAGAGCGCCGTTCCCTTTGTCGTCCTCGTCAATACGGCGGATCCCGCTTCGGACGCCTGCGAAACTTTGCGGAAGTCTTTGGAGGAAAAATACGGAGTCCTCGCCTTTGCCGCGAACTGTGCGGGAACGGTCGATTGCGCCGCTCTGTGGGAGGGGATTTTATTTTCATTCCCCGCCGCAGGCCTCGAAATCAGTCTGCCGGAATGGATGAGCGTATTGCCCGAAGAGAGCAAGATCATCGCAGATATTATGGCAAAAGTGCGCGAAATCGCGCCCAAGATCTGCCGCGTCAAAGACTATTCGTTGTTGGAAACCGCATTTGCGGAAGGGGATGTATATTGCGAAAGCTGCGAAACGGACGTAAACAGCGGCGTCGCCCGCTACAGCCTCGCCGCCCAGGACGGCATGTTTTATAAGGTGCTCTCGGAAGAATGCGGCGCAGATATAACCGACGACCTGCGTTTGATGGCGTATGTGCGTTCTTTGCGCGAAGCGAAACGGTTTTACGGGAAATTTCAAGGAGCCCTCCGCGCGGCGGATGAACTCGGTTACGGCATTGTGATCCCGTCGGAAGAGGATCTCGCGTTGCAGCCGCCCGAATTGGTCCGTCGCGGCGTAAAATGCGGCGTAAAATTAAAGGCGGATGCGTGTTCTTATCACATCATCAAAGTCGATGTGCACGGCGAAGTCTTTCCCGTTACGGGCGATGCCGCCCGCAGCGAAGAGATCGCGAAGGGGATCGTAGACAGCTACGAAAAAGACCCCGAAGCGCTGTGGAACACGGATATGTTCGGCAAGAGTTTCAAAGATATGATCCGCGAAAACCTGAACGAAAAGACGATGCCGGAGGAGGCGCGCGGAAAACTGCGCAAGGCCGTAACGCGCATCGTCAACGAAGGGAAAGGCGGCGTGCTTTGCATCCTGCTGTGATCAAAATAAAGCAAAAGGGCGCATCAAGCGCCCTTTTTTCGTTTAGCCGCACCTTTTAGCTTGCTTTATTGCGGCAGATAAATTATAATTTAGTAGACAGAAAAACAATTTGAGCAGGGATTCGTGAAACGTTACTTTCAGTATTTAAAAGAGTATAAATGGCGCTGTATTTTCGGCACCCTCTCCAAATGGATCGAGGCGGTGCTCGAATTGCTGGTGCCCATCGTCATGGCCCGCATTATCGATGTGGGCGTCGCCAATGAAGATTTATCGTACGTCCTTTGGGGCGGCGCGGTGATGCTGGCGATGGGTGCGGTCGGGTTTTTCTGTGCGGTGTACTGCCAGCGCAGCGCGTCCATCGCTTCGCAGGGGTTCGGTACAAACGTTCGCAACGCGCTCTTCCGGCACATCAACACGCTCTCGTACCGCGAATTGGATAAGATCGCTTCGGCGTCGCTGGTAACGCGCACGGTCAACGATGTAAATCAGATGCAGAGCGGCGTCGCGATGATCATCCGCCTCGTCGTGCGGGCACCCTTCATCGCCGCCGGTTCCGTCGTTCTCTGCCTGCTCATCGATTGGCAGATTGGGCTGGTCGTCTTTGCCGCCGCACTTTTGGTGGCTCTCGTGCTGTGGGCGATCATGCGCAAGACTGTCCCGCACTATTCGAAAAATCAGCAAAAATTAGACCGCCTTGCGCAGATCACGGGCGAAAATCTGGAAGGCGCCCGCGTCGTCCGCGCCTTTTGCAGTCAGGGTAAAGAGCGCGCGCGTTTTGATGCCGCCGCCGAGGATATGCTGGATAATTCCCTCAAACTCGGCAGGATATCCGCGTTTTTAAATCCGCTCACTTACGCGATCGTAAATTTCTGCGTCGCGCTGATCCTTCTGTGGAGCGGCGTAAAGGTCAATACGGGCGTTCTGACGAACGGCGAGATCATCGCCGTCATCAACTATATGATGCAGATCCTCAACGCCATGGTCGTCATCTCCAATCTCGTCTCGCTGTTTACGAAAGCGCATGCTTCGATGAACCGCGTCAGCGAGGTTTTCGATCTGCGCTCTTCCGTCGGCGAAGGCGGAGATGCGAAGTGCGATTTTTCCGCTCCCGCGGTTGAAATGGAAGACGTTTGTTTTTCCTATTCCGAAAACGGGCAGAATACGCTCCGCAACATCAGTCTGCGCATTCCGGCGGGGGCTACGGTCGGCGTGATCGGCGGTACGGGCAGCGGCAAGACGACGCTCGTCAGCCTTTTGCCCCGCCTGTATGACGCGGGATCGGGAAGCGTAAAGGTGTTCGGGCACGACGTGAAAGAATATCCCGTGCGCGACCTGCGCTTTCTGTTCGGCGTCGTGCCGCAAAACGCTTCGCTGTTTTCGGGCACGGTGCGTTCCAATCTCTTTTGGGGAAACGATAAGGCGACCGACGCAGAGTTTGAAGAGGCGCTGAAAACGGCGTGCGCATACGAATTCGTCTTCGAAAAGGGCGGGCTGGATCAGCCCGTAACGGAAGGCGGCAAGAATTTTTCGGGCGGGCAGCGGCAAAGGCTGACGATCGCCCGCGCCGTCGTTGCCAAGCCGCGCATTCTGATTTTGGACGACAGCTGTTCCGCGCTCGATTTTGCCACCGACGCGAAGGTGCGCGCCAACATCGCCGCGCTCGAAAACGTTACGACGATCATCGTATCCCAGCGCGTATCGTCCATACGCAGCGCGGATATTATTTTCGCAATGGAAGACGGAAAGATCGCGGGCAGCGGCAGACATGAAGAACTGTATGCGGAATGTCCGCTGTACCGGGAGATATGCGATTCGCAGGCGAGGGCGGAAGAATGAAACAGACGGGTACGTTAAAAAAGAATATCGCAAAACGTCTGCTGCGCTATATCAAACCGTATAAAGGATATGTTGTCGGCGCGTTTGTGTTCAGCATTTTGTATGTCGGCTTTGTTCTCGTCGGGCCGGTCCTGTACGGATATGCGATCGACGCGATGCTGGGCGAAGGAAAGGTCGATTTTTCTCAGGTGTACCGCATGGTGGGCGGTTTCGCTCTCTGTGTTCTTCTCGCCGCTCTTGCGCAAAAACTTTTGGGAAACTGCGTGAATTCGCTCTGCTATAAATTGGTGCGCGATTTGCGGCGCGAAGCCTTTTACAGCATGTCTTCGGCCCGCGTCAAGTATGTGGATACGCATGCCCAGGGGGATGTTATGTCGCGCGTGGTCAACGATGTCGACATTATTTCGGACGGCCTGTTGCAAGGAGTGGCGCAGCTGTTTACGGGCGTGATGACGATTGTGGCAACGCTGGTCGTCATGTTCGTCATCAACTACATCATTGCGCTCGTCGTGGTCGTACTTACGCCGCTTTCGCTGTTTGTGGCGGCTTTTATCACCAAACGCACTTTCAAAAGTTTCAGCAAACAGGTCAAAGTGCAGGGGATGCTCGCCGCCCACACCAAAGAGATGCTGGGCGGGCAAAAGTCGGTGATCCTGTTCAACGAAGAAGAATATTCCTGCCGGAAATTCGAGCGCATCGATTCCGATTTATATGAGATCGGCTGGCGTGCGCAGTACTATTCCGCCCTTACCAATCCCAGTACCCGCTTTGTCAACGCGATCATTTACGCGTTCGTCGGCGTATTGGGCGCCGTGTTCTGTATACTTAGCCTGCGTTCGGGCGGGGAACTCGTCCTCGGATCTATGACGCTCAGCGGCTTTACGGTTGGCATGCTTTCCGTATTTTTGAGTTATGCCAACCAGTATACGAAGCCCTTCAACGAAGTGTCCAACGTCGTAACGCAGATGCAGAATGCTTTCGCCTCCGCCTCCCGCGTGTTTGAAGTGGTCGACGAGCCGAGCGAAGATTTTGCGGGGAGCAGGCATATCGAAAAGGTGCGCGGCGATATCCGCGTCGAAAATGCATGGTTTTCCTATGAGCCGGGGCAAAAGCTGATTGAAAATTTCAATCTTGACGTCAAGGCGGGCAGTAAAATCGCCATTGTCGGCCCCACGGGCTGCGGCAAAACGACGCTCATCAATCTGTTGATGCGCTTTTACGACTTGAACGAAGGAAATATTTACATCGACGGAATAAACGCCCGCGATATTCCGCTGGACGAATATCGCAAGATGTTCGGCATGGTCCTGCAGGAAAGTTTTCTCGCCGAAGAGACGGTCGCCTGGAACATAGCGTACGGAAGCGGCGGAGCCTCCCGCGAGCGGGTCGAAGCGGCGGCAAAGGCGGCTTATTGCGATTTCTTCATCGGAAATATGCCGGAAGGGTACGATACCGTTCTCTCTTCCAACGTCAGCGTATCGCAGGGCGAACGCCAGCTTTTGTGTATCGCCCGCGTGATGCTTGCCGATCCGCCCATGCTGATTTTAGACGAAGCGACTTCGAACATCGACACGATGACAGAGCTCCGTATACAGAAGGCGTTTAAAAAGATCATGCGGGGAAGGACGTCGTTTATCGTCGCGCACCGCCTTTCGACCATTCTCGATGCAGACTTGATCCTCGTCATGAACCACGGCAGCGTGATCGAACAGGGCACGCATGCGCAGCTTATGGAAAAGAGGGGATTCTATTTCAACTTGTATAATTCGCAGTTTGCAAAATAGAGGAAAAACAAATACGGAAGCTCCCGCCATATCGGCGGGAGCTTCGTGCGCATTCAAGTTACTTTTGCGGCGTTCTTTTTCCGTTTTTGTCGATCAGCATAGTGGGGCGTTCGTCTTTCAGCGCCATCAGGTAATCGTTGTATTGCTCTTCGGTGAGCGTCCTGACTTTGTTTTTTTTCTTTTTCGACATTGTTTCAAACCTCCGAATTGCGATCCTGCAATTAGTATGCGCCAAAAGGGTTTTGTTCATACGGCGCCCCGCCGATCGGCGCGGAAAGATTGACACGTTCTGTAAAAATTTGTATAATGACACCGAGAGAAAGAAAAAAGGGCGAACCATATGATCATTTTGCACGCGGTCAAAAATTTTTTTAAGAATCTGAAATACTACTTCACGCCGCTCGGCGCGCTGTTTTTGGGCGTGATAATAGCGCTCGCGGCGATTGTTCCGGCGTTGCTCGCTTCGCTCAACAGCTTCGCGGCGTCGGTGCGGGAAATCGTTGCCGGGGCCGGCATCGACGTCGAGGTTTTTGCCGAATTGTTTTTGGATCGTTTTTCAGAACTTCCCTCGGATGTTTCGGATGCAGTCAATTATATATTGACGACGGATTGGCTGGCGGAAACGCTGAACGAACTGATGAACACCCTGTCGAGTGAAGCGGGCGCATATGTTTCCGGATTGGAACTTGCCGCCGCAGAACTCATCGGTTCGGCGGTCGGCTGTTTGGCGGTTCTCTTTACCTTTTGCGTTCTCGGGCTGTTGGCGGGCTTTTGGATCACAAAAAAATTGATCCGCAAAGAGATCGCCCGCCGCTCTTTATGGAAATATATCCTCGTTACCGCGGCAGACAGTATTTTGCTCGCGTTGATCACCTACATAAGCGCCCGTATATTCCGCGTCTGGACGCCCGGCGGATTCATAGCCGTGGCAATTTCCGCACTGGTTTTCGGTTTCGTCAATCTATTGGAGGCGTACCTCGTGCAGGCGTGCGGCAAAGTCAGGTTCCGCAAGGCCGTCAGCATAAAAAATATTTGTTTCCTCTTTATCGGATTTCTTGCGGTCTTTTCGATCGCCGCCCTGTTTTCCGCTCTTGCCGTCTCCCTGTTCGGCAATGTTGTGGGGGTGGCGGTGGCGTTTCCCGTTATCGAAATTGCGATCATCGTCAACGGACTGAATGCGGAATCGTATATGAAAAAGCTGGCGGAAACCCAATCTCTTCCGCCGGATGCCCGGGTCCCGTCTGCGGAGAATGAAAAGGATGCATAGGCAAAGCGAGTCGGAACATCTGTCTGTAAATTTTGCAAAAGTCTTGACAAGCCGTCTTTTGTATGTTAGACTATAAGAAAAAAAAGAGGTGGAGAAATGAAAAAGTTGATAGCCGTTTTGCTCGGCTCGGCGATGTTGGTCTCGGCATTTGCGCTCTTATCCGGTTGCGGACGCAAGGGTCCGGAGGTGCGCATTCAAGGTGATTTCAGCCAAGAAGCGACGGCGGAAGAAATTTCCGCATTGGAAACAAAGATGAACGGCTTTTCCGATTCATTCATGGGCGATGTTTCCGCGTCCGATTGGAAGTTCGGCATACAAATGCTTTCGGACGGAACGGGTTCGATAAAAATGAATATGTCCATGGGCGAATCGAATATAAGCATGACGATAGATACCAAGGCGGACGTCGATTTTACATATGCGCTGCGCAAAGCCGATACCGGAACGGCGTATACGGGCGCGGGTACGCTGGATGTGAATTACAGCATGGGCGGATATACCGAAAATCCTGTCTCCGCCGCCGTAAAGGGCTCCATGTATCATGACGGCTCCAATGTGTACGTAGACGGCGAGTATAAAGCGGCATACGGCACGCAGACGGAAGAGCTGAACGGCAAATATAAGTTCCCGGCAGATACGGTCCTCGGTTCTCTGGACGAAAGCATGCCTTTGACTTTGGATATCAACGATGCGACGGATATGTTGGAGTCGCTGTACGAAACGGGCTTGGATTCTTCCGGCATGAAAGTCTACATCGACGATTCCGACGCCGAAGAAACAAAAGTCAAAGTGAGTATGGATTTCAATGCATTCATGGACGAAATGATCGGTTCTGTTTCAGATCTTGGCCTGGGGCAGGATTTCATTACCGAACTGAACAATTCCGCGAAGTTCAATGCCGCTGATATGTATTTTTCTTTCAACAAGACGACGGGGCTCTTTACGGGGTACGGTGTCGTCAACGATGTTTCGATCAAAGGATTTGAGTATACCGACGCGGCGAGCGGCATGACCGTTTCGCTGGATGTCAGCGTCAATACGTCTTCGTGGCTCCTGTATACCGATAAGGATGTAGAAGCCCCGGCCGATTTGGATGCCTACACAGCGGCAGAATAAAAAGTAAATTGCGAAATAAAAAACAGGCGGGAAAACCAACGCTTTTCTCGCCTGTTTTTTAATTGCTGCGTTGCATTTCGGATAAACTACAGAGTTTCAGCATATATAGAGTAAAGAGAGGATGGGGCCGCGGGCGCTGACAAATATCCGAAAATCTTTACGGGCGGAGCGGCAGGATTCGGTTATTTGTCTGCCCGCAGGGCGATTTTCCATTTAAAAGCATGTCTGCGCTTTCCAGCAGAAGAAGGCATGTTTTTCATCTTTTCAGCTTTTGTAACAGCATCCTGTTTGCAAATTTGCCGCAAAGGGTATTGCAAAACCCCCGCCGCTGTATGCGGCGGGGGTAAAGTTCATGATTTTCAGTTAAAAACGCGAACGCGGATGATATTGGGCAGTTTTTTGATCTCTTCGATCGTCTTCCCGGAAGGAGCCTTGTCGATATCGATGATCATATACGCCTTGTCTCCCTTCGATTTGTCCTGCATATTGGCAATATTGATCCCGTTCCCGGAAATGATCGAGGTAATTTTCGAGATCACGCCTTCCACGTTATCGTGCATTACCGTAATGCGCGCAACCGAAGTGCGGGGCGCCGATACGTCGGGGAAGTTGACGCTGTGCGTGATATTTCCGTTTTCGATATAGTCAACGAGTTCTCTCGCCGCCATCGCCGCGCAGTTATCCTCCGCTTCGGGGGTGGAGGCGCCGAGGTGCGGCACGCAAATGGCGTTGGGAACGCCGATCAGTTCTTCGCAGGGGAAGTCAGTGATATAGCGTCCCAGCTTTCCGCTTTCCAGCGCGGCAACGACCGCCGCTGTATCCGCGAGCTCTCCGCGCGAATTGTTGATGAGCACGGCCCCGGCCTTCATTTTGTCGAACGCCTCCGCGTTGAACATCTTTTCGGTCGAAGGGGTCAAGGGTACATGCACGGTAATGAAGTCGGACGATTTGATGATCGTATCGAGATCTGCCGTCTTTACTCTCGTATCGAGGTGCAGCGCGCCTTCAACGGAGAGATAGGGGTCATAACCGAGTACATTCATGCCGAGGTTGGCTGCCGTATTGGCGACAAGCACGCCGATCGCGCCCAGCCCCACGACGCCCAGCGTCTTGCCGAGAATTTCATGTCCGACGAATTTCGACTTGCCTTTTTCCACGGCTTTCGAAATCCCTTCCGTCCCTTTCAGCGTTTTGACCCAGTCGATCGCATCCGTTATTTTGCGCCCGCCGAGGAACAATTCGCAGATCACGAGTTCCTTTACGGCGTTTGCATTCGCGCCGGGGGTGTTGAATACGGCGATGCCTTTTTCGGTGCAGGCGGGGATGGGGATATTGTTGGTCCCGGCACCGGCGCGCGCCACGGCAAGCAGTTCGTCGTTCAGCGGGTATTCATGCATATTGAAGCTGCGAAGCATGATCCCGTCCGGCTTTTTCACGCTGTCGGAAAATACGTAGTTTGCAGGGAATTCTTTGTCGGCGACTTCGCTGATCGCATTTAATTTCAGTATTTCAGGCATAGTGTAAGACCTCCTGCGCGGTTAAGCGTTTTCCTTTTCGAATTTCTTCATGAATTCGACGAGCTTCTTGACGCCTTCGACGGGCATCGCGTTGTAAATGGATGCGCGCATGCCGCCCACGAGGCGGTGTCCTTTCAAAGTAACCAGTCCTTCCGCCTTCGCTTCCTTTACGAACTTTTCGTCCATTTCTTTGGAAGGGGTAACGAACGGCACGTTCATGATCGAGCGGTACTTTTTCTCTACGTTGTTCGTATAGAATTTCGAATTGTCGATGAAGTCGTACAGAAGTCCCGCTTTATATTCGTTGACTTTATTGATTTCCTTCACTCCGCCCAGCTTTTTCAGATGGCGCAATACGAGGTTGGCCATATAAATGGAGAAGCAGGGGGGCGTATTGTAGAGCGATCCGTTGTCCGCCTGCGTCTTCCATTTCAGCATGGTAGGGCAAATAGGCAGCGGATTTTCGATGAGGTCTTTGCGCGCGATCACGATGGTTACGCCCGCCGGGGCAAGGTTTTTCTGCGCGCCCGCATAGATCACGCCGAACTTCGTAACGTCTACCTCGCGGGAAAGGATCTCCGAACTCATATCGCACACGAGCGGCGCTTTCGTTTCGGGGAATTTGATGTATCTCGTTCCGAAAATGGTATTGTTCGAGCAGATATGAACGTAATCGGCGTCGTCGTTGAATTTGATCGAATCGACGTCAGGGATGTACGTATACGTCTTGTCTTCGGAAGAGGCAACTTTTCTCGCTTCCCCGTAGATCTGGCCTTCCTGCCACGCCTTTTTCGCGAAGTTGCCCGTTACAACGTAATCCGCTTTTCCCGTATGCATCAGGTTGAGGGGAACGGCGGCAAACTGCTGGCTTGCGCCGCCCTGCACGAACAGAACGCAATAATTATCGGGGATGTTCATCAGTTCGCGCATCAGCGCTTCCGCCTCTTCCACGATCGGCGCAAACGCCTTATCGCGGTGGCTGATTTCCGTAACGCTCATGCCTGTTCCCTGAAAATCGAGAAATTCTTTCTGCGCCTCTTCCAAAACTTCCAGAGGAAGCATGGAGGGCCCTGCCGAAAAGTTATAAACTCTCATACAAAACTCCTTCGGAATTTATTTTTTAAAACTTATCCCTATTATTATACAATAACCCGCAATTTTTGACAAGTCTTTCGGGCGAATATACGGCCTGCGAAAAAATTTTTTTATTTTTTTCGGCGGAAGTATAAAAAGTTGGGGGCTTTGTCAAAAAATAATCGAAGAAAGTATTTACTTTTTTTGTAAAATATAGTAAAATAGTAACGAGTAAAAATGCCTTTTCGGCATCGATTCGAAGCGACATGCTTCAAGGGGGCTCTTATGTCTGAAACCATTCAACAAAAACTGAACGGTCTTTCTCCGGTAGAACGGCTCAAAGCGACGGATAAATATCTGGCCGAAATGCGCGGCGTCCTTGCATCCATGGACGAAATCGCCGCCCTGCGCGAAAAGCGCGGCGAAGCGCCTTCCGACGAATTCGGCGGCTACAAGCGCTCCACGGTAGAAAAATTTGTGGCAGAGCTGGAAAAACAGAAAGAGAGTATCCTTTCCGAAATCGATCGCGAAGAGAAAAACGCCGCCGCGCGTCTGGAACGCGAACGTGCGGAACGAGAAAAACTTATGCGCGAAAAGCGCGCGCTCGAACGCGCCGCACAGGTCCCGGCCGCACAGGCGCAGGAGAATAATAAGGCAATTTCCGAATTGTCCAAAAAAGTGGATACGATGGCCATCACTCCGCAAGACAATGCCATTTCCGGCTTCCGCAAGGGGGATACCTCCCTCGCCATCGAAAGCATGTATACCGGCCTTTCGATGGATATCGAAAAGATGCGGGACGACGTCTTGCAGGAACTCAAATATTCCTATAAACAGGACATGGCCATTTACGACGATCTTTCCGCAAAGATCGACGCGATCAAGCCGGCCGATACCGCCGCCCTTGAAGAGACGCTGAAACCTTTGGGTGAGAACATTACCGCAATGAGCGGCAGCCTGACTGCTCTCGACGAAAAACTGAATGCGCTGCAGCCTGTCGATTACGACCGGCTTGCCGGCCAGGTAGCGGAAAAAATGGTTTCCGGCATCGACTACAACGCCTTGGCGCAGCATATCGTCGGCATCATGGCGGGTGCGGGTGCCGTTGCCACCAAAACGGAGGTCGACCTTGTCAATCTGGAACGTAAGGTCGACGACATTAAAGACGCTTTAAACGGTGCCATCAGCGTAAAACAAATGCCGGAATTCCGCAAACTCGACGTTTTGATCGCCGATTATCTGCGAACGCTTTCCTACGATCTGATCCCCGATCTTCTCATTGCGGCGAATGCCGTCCGCGAGCTGGCCAACCGCTTTATCGTCAGCGGCAACGTTCTCCGCGGCGAAACGATGCTTTCCGATCTTCGCATGCGTCTCGTGCGCGTAAATGTCTGGGGATCGAGCGCGATCGCCGCAGTTTCGGATGCGGTCGTCTCGCACGGCCTTCCCGTAACCTATTCGCCCGAAGCGCTGCAGGCTTTTGCCGATGCGGTCCGCGAATTCGAGCAGAGCCCCGCGATCCCGCAGGAAGATTTGGCGCAGCGCGTTCTGCGTACCAAAAAAGCATTCCTGTGCGACACGGATGCGGAAGCGCTCGATCGGGATACCCTTGCCGAAATGCTGGAGATCCGCGAAGAGATCGGCGACGGCGAGCCGGATAAGGGCAAGATCGACAACCTCACCGAATTGAAAAAGGAACTGATGTCCTTCAATCTGTCCTATTTTATCGACTTTACGCCGGCAGTGCCCGAAGAAGGTGCGGAAGAACCCGCGCCCGAGGCAGTATCCCCGTCGATCGATACGCAGGCGATCCTCGACGCGATTTCCCGTCTCGGCACCGTTTCGGCAGCACAGCCGCAGACTCCCGCACAGGAGGAGACGGCGGCGAGCGACGTGCAGGGCCGCATCGAAGAATTGGCGAAATCGCGGCCGGCGGCAAACGTCAAAAAGCGCGTGTTGCGGCCCGCCGTTTCGGCAAAAGACAACCGTGTGGAAAAAACCGAACAGCCGCTGCGCATAGTAAAACGCAAGATCGACGTTACGGGCGATGATGCTTCGCTCTCCAAACAGATCGTCGACGAACTGGCGCAGAAAATAGCGAACAGCATGGTGAAATAAAAGTCTGTCCGCAGGCATGGGCAGACAGAAATAATATAGTTTCAAGCCGGATTTCGGATTCCGAAAACCGTTCCAACGGAAGAAAAGGGCTGAATGGTGCATTCAGCCCCTTTGCTTTGTAATCCGGCAGAAGCAAAAAAGGAGAATATAGAGTGAAACAAAAACAGGTAAACCGAAAGCGCCCGACGGAACAGGGCGGCCGCGCGAACCGGCGCGGCGAGTTCCCGCAGTTTTTGGGGAACGCAAAAAAAGACGCCTCCATCAGGCGGAACGAGCAGCTGCAGAAGAAAAAAGAAAGGGCGGCCGAGAAGTCTGTTTCCGTACAGCAGGCGGCAAAACAGAAAAAGGCAGTCAAACGCGGCAAAAGTAAAAATCCGGTCAAAGTGATCTTTTTAGGGGGCGTCGGCGAGATCGGAAAGAATATGACCGCCATCGAATTCGGCAACGACATCATCATCATCGACGCGGGGCTCACGTTCCCGGACGAAGAACTCCCCGGGATCGACCTCGTTATCCCCGATATTTCCTATCTCGTGGCCAACAAGCACAAGGTGCGCGGACTGTTGATCACGCACGGCCATGAAGATCACGTGGGCGGCATAGCCTATCTTTTAAAAGAGATCAACGTGCCCGTATACGGAACGAAACTCACGCTCGCTTTGGCAGACAACAAACTGCGCGAACAGCACATCAACAAGGCGCAGCTCATCTGCGTAAAACCCGGCGACAAGATCAAGCTCGGCTGTTTCGGCGTCGAGTTCATCAACGTAAACCATTCGATCGCCGGTGCGGTCGCGCTGCTCATCGATACGCCGCAGGGCAGAATTTATCACAGCGGCGATTTTAAGATCGATCTCACGCCTGTCGCGGGCGATCAGATCGACCTGTCGCGCATTGCGGAAATCGGAAGGGAGGGGGTAAACCTTCTTCTCTGCGAATCGACGAACGTCGAGCGGAGGGGATATACCATGAGCGAAACGGTGGTCGGCACCACGCTCGATCATCTCTTTTCCGAAAACATGAACCGGCGCATCATCGTGGCGACGTTTGCGTCGAATGTGCACCGTCTCCAGCAGATCATCGACCTTGCCGCGAAATACCGCCGCAAAGTCGCTCTTTCGGGCAGGAGCATGCTCAACGTCGTGGACGCTGCCGCCAAGATCGGCGAGCTCACCATCCCCGAAGGGGTTTTGATCGACGTGGAAAAGATCAAAAACTATTTCGACCGCGAGATCGTCATCGTTTCCACGGGCAGCCAGGGCGAACCCATGAGCGCCCTCACGCGCATGGCTTCGGGCGAATTCAATAAAGTTACCGTGGGCGAAAACGATACCATTATCATATCCGCCAGCCCCATTCCCGGCAACGAGAAGATGGTCTATAAGGTCATCAACAATCTCTACCGCAAGGGCGCGAACGTCGTGTACGAATCGCTCGAAAAGATCCACGTATCCGGCCACGCCTGCCAGGAAGAGCTGAAGATCCTGCATTCGCTGCTCAAACCGAAATTTTTTATTCCCGTACACGGCGAATACCGCCATCTCAAGCGGCATGCACAGCTTGCCGTGGAATTGGGAATGAACGAAAACAATATCCTCCTCGCCGATATCGGCAACTGCGTCGAGCTGACGCGCGACAGCATGCAGTTCGGCGAGAGCGTCTCTTCGGGGTCCCGCCTCGTGGACGGCGGCAGCCTGGAAGACCGCGAAAACAGCGTCGTCATGAAGGACCGCAAGCACCTCTCCGAGGACGGCATCTTCGTCATCACCGCCTGCGTATCCGAACGCAGCGGCGATCTGCTGAGCGACCCCGTTGTCGTCAACCGCGGATTCGTCATGCCCGAAAACGCCGATTATGTGTCCGAGATCAAGCGCATCGTCATCAATTGCGCGAATCAGACGGACGTACAGGCGGATGTAGACAATACCGAACTCGCCGCCGCCATCAAAAAATCGGTCAAGAATTTTATTTATCGCAAAACCAAACAAAATCCCGTCATAATGGCGAACATCGTACGGATCTGATATGGATTTTTTAAGAACGCTTCCGCGGGCGAAGCTCGACGCGCGCCTGCAGGCCATGCGTGAAAGCGCGAAGGGACGGCGCGATCCTGCCGCGGAAGACGATACTCTGCAATTTCTTCTTGCGGCGGCGCGGATGCGCCGTCCGGAACACATTTTGGAGATCGGCACGGCGGAAGGCCTGTCTTCCGTGGCTCTGCTGCTCGAATGCCCGTATGCGCGCGTAACCACCGTGGAAGCAGAGGAACCGCTGTGGCGGCAGGCGCAGGCAAATTTTGCGTCATTCGGGGTACAGGATCGGGCGGAGGCGATCCTGGGCGATGCGGCGGACGTATTGCCCGCGCTTTCCGGGCCGTTCGATCTCATCTTTTTGGACGGGCCGAAAGCACAGTACATACGGTATCTCCCGCAGCTCAAGCGCCTTCTGTCCCCGTGCGGCGTCTTGTTTGCGGACGACGTACTGCTCTACGGCTGGGTAAGCGGCAGGGAGGAGGCTCCGTTCAAACGCCGCGCCCTCGTACGGAAACTGCGCGAATATCTGCGGGCCGTCTGCGAAGATCCTGATTTTATCACGAACGTTTTCGAGATCGGCGAAGGGGTGGCGCTCAGCGTCAAACGATAGCCGCCTTTTTGACTTTTCGGGAGGAAGCGCATTGGATAGGAACAAAAGGGCAGAACTGCTCGCTCCGGCGGGCAATTTCGACAAACTGAAAACGGCGCTGTATTTCGGTGCGGACGCCGTATATTTGGGCGGAAAAGATTTCTCATTGCGTTCTTTTTCGGATAATTTTACGCGTGAGGAATTGAACGCGGCCGTCGCCTATGCGCACGCGCGCGGGAAAAAGGTTTACGTCGCGGTAAACGTCTTTGCAAAGAACGCGGATTTTTCCGTCCTCGGCGATTATTTCGGCTTTTTGCAGGAAATCGGCGCCGATGCCGCCCTCGTTACCGATGCGGGCGTTTTTTCTTTGGCAAAGAGAGCCGCGCCGCGCCTGCCCCTGCACATTTCCACGCAGGCGAACACGACGAACAAGTATGCCGCGAAATTTTGGGAAGAACAGGGCGCCGAACGCGTCGTGCTGGCGCGCGAGCTCTCCCTTGCGGAGATCGCCGAGATCCGCGAATATTGTCCCTCGCTCGAACTGGAGGCGTTCGTGCACGGCGCGATGTGCATATCGTACAGCGGCCGCTGCCTTTTAAGCAATTATCTCGCGGGGCGCGATTCCAACCGCGGTTCCTGCGTGCAGGCCTGCCGCTGGAAATATTATGTGCGGGCCGAGAGAGACGGCGGCCCGTCGGAGGGCGAATGCCCTGTCGAAGAAGACGGCCGCGGCACGTATATTTTCAACAGCAAAGATCTGAACATGCTGGCTTATCTCCCGCAATTGCAGTCTGCGGGCGTATGTTCCTTTAAAATCGAGGGCAGGATGAAGAGCGCGTATTATCTCGCTACGGTCGTCAACGCCTATCGCCGCGCCCTCGACGGCTCGCTTTCTATAGAAGAAGCGCAGGAAGAGCTCCGCAAGGCGGCGCACCGCGATTTTACGGTCGCCTATGTCCTCGGCGATAATCCGGAAACGGTCAATTATGCCGATTCGCAGGAGAGCGGCACCCGCGAATATATCGCCGATGTCTTGGAGGGCGGCGATTGCGCGCTTGTGCAGATGCGCAACCGTTTCCGCGTCGGCGACGAATGCGAAATTCTCTCACCGTCCAAGCAGTTCAACCGCACGTTCACGGTCGGGGAGATGCGCGGCGAAGACGGCGTTTCGGTCGAAGACGCGAAGCTCGTTATGCAGAAGCTGCGCCTTCGCTGTCCGTTTCCGCTGTACGAGGGCGATATCCTCAGGCGGATCAGGCGATGATCATACTCCATTCCGATCTGAATAATTTTTATGCGACCGTCGAGCGCAAACTCTTCCCCGAACTTGCGGGCAAGCCGATCGCCGTATGCGGCGATAAAGAAGCGCGGCACGGCATCGTGCTCGCCAAAAGCGAGGAGGCGAAGCGCTGCGGGGTAAAGACGGGCGACGTTATCTGGGAAGCCAAGCGCAAGTGCCCGAACATAATTATCCGTCCCGTCCGCTTCGGGGAATACGTGCGCCAGTCGCGCGCCGTGCGCGATATCTATGCTCGCTATACCGACCGCATCGAGCCGTACGGCATCGACGAATGCTGGCTGGACGTTACTCACAGCGGCATATTCGGAAGCGGTGAAGAGATCGCCGAACGCATCCGCCGCGAAGTCCGCGAAGAGTTATCGCTCACCGTATCGGTCGGCGTCAGTTTCAACAAAATCTTTGCAAAACTTGCCAGCGATTTAAAAAAGCCCGACGCCGTAACGGTGGTCGACAAGCAGAACTTTCGCGAGAAGATCTTTCCCTTGCCCGTGTCCTCGCTGTTATACGTGGGCAGGGCCACGGCGGCGCGCCTGGAAAAGATCGGCGTCAAAACGATCGGGGAATTGGCCGCGGCTGACCGGAAATTTTTGACCGACTATTTGGGGAAATGGGGAGCGACGCTCTCGTCGTATGCGCGCGGGGAAGACGAGTCTCCCGTCCGCAGGCTGGATGAAAAAGCCGATCTGAAATCGGTGGGGAATTCGCTGACCTATTTCGAGGATATAAAAAAGGCGGAAGACGTCAAGCGGCTCTTGTACGTCCTGAGCGAGAGCGTCGCCGCCCGCGTAAAGGATGCGGGCCTCGGCAAAGCGGATACCGTGCATCTGTGGGTGCGCGATTCGGACATGAAAAATTATTCCTGGCAGAAAAAAGTGCGTCCGACCGCGCTCTGCGGCGAAATTTCCGAAGCGGCGTACGCGCTCTTTTGCGAGCGCTATGCCATGCGCCGTCCGGTGCGCGGCGTCGGAGTTACCGTTTCCGGTTTCGATAAAGGAGTCGAACAGCTCTCTTTCGAGTCGTTCGGCGGCGATTACGAGAAGAAGGCTCGGGCAGAAGCGGCCGTGGGCGAAATACGCAAAAAGTACGGCTATTCGAAGATCCAGCGCGGCATCATGTTCGAGGACAGGCTGGCGCTGTCGATGGACGTGCGCGGCGAACGGCTTGTTCGCCCGGCCGGCGTCGACGGCGCGGTCGCCTCGCAGGACGAAGGGGAGTACGAACATATCCCGCTCGGAGAAGAACCAACGGAGGAAGAATGAAAAAACAAAAATTCGGCATCAGAGAATTTGCCGCAAAACACGGCCTCACGCTCGGCAAACACTGCTGTTACGGCGTATATAAGGGTTTTCGCGTACATGTCAAATATGTCGCGATGGGGAACCCCGCCTGCCTGATTACCGTGGTTACCGATACGAAAGGGCGAGACAAAGATATCGAAAAATATCTTGAAAAGAATAAAAAAGATCTCAAACTTACCCATTTCGGCGTCGTCGGTATCGGGCTGATGGTAAGCCCGCAGCTGTATCGCGGAATATTTCGGCAGGTGGAAGAGATCTTGGATAAGATCGTGGCACACCTGTTTAAATTGGGCTGCCCGGGTGCGGAAATATGTCCTTACTGCGGCCTGCCGCTGGAAGGCGGTACGATCGAAATGGAAGAATCCGGCATCGTATTCAAGGCGCACGCAAGCTGTTTCGACCGTGCCTACGAAGCCGCCGCGAGCAAGGAAGAGGAGGAAAAGAACCGTCCCGATAAAAAGGGGGCGGCTCTCGGCGGCGCTTTTTTGGGCACGCTTGCGGCATCGGCCGCCTTCATCCTCATGTTTTTGTGGTGGAATTTTGCGGCGATCGCAGCCGCGGTCGCGGTGCTCCTCGGCGCTTGGCTGTACGCAAAATTCGGCGGCAAGAATACTTCCTTTAAAGTCGTCTCCGTATCCCTGCTCTCTCTGATCGTGATGCTTGCCGTATTCGCTCTCTGTCTCTTTTTGCAGGCGAATGCGGATATGGACGGTTTTACCGGCAGCGTTATCGATAAAATCGTTACAGATATTCAAAACGATGCGGGCTATCGCAACGGGATCCTGCTGAACTTCATATTTATTTTCGTATTCGACGCGATCGGGGCTGCGTATATGCTTTTTTCCTATTTGCGCGGGCGCAAAAAGCTCACGAGGAATATGCGGCGCCTCGGCGGCGCAAACTGATGGGGGGATTCTATGCTCATTGACTTTCATGCGCACGCCTTTCCGGATAAGCTGGCGGCGGGGGCGGTCTCTTCGCTCGCGCAGCGTGCGCATATTCCCGCTTTTTCAAACGGCACGGTTTCCGATACGCAGCGCATCATGCGCGAACAGGGCGTCGGCCGCTATGTGCTGTTAAATATTGCCGTCTCCCCGAGAACGGAAAAAAACGTCAACGATTTTGCCGTATCTCTTTCAGGGAAAAAAGAGATCGTCCCTTTCGGATCCGTCCATCCCGATTCCCCCAATGCGCTTGCCGAATTGGAGCGGCTGAAAAGGGCGGGGATCAAGGGGATAAAGTTTCACAACGAATACCAAAATTTTTTCGTGGATGACGAAAAGGCCTTTCCGATTTATGAACGGTGCGCAAAACTGGGCTTTATCATGCTGTTTCACGGCGGGGCGGATCTCGGCTTTCAGCCGCCCGTAAAAACGCCGCCTTCCCGCATGCGCAGGGTCTGCCGCGCTTTTCCCGAAGCGAAGATCGTCGTCGCGCATCTGGGCGGCCAACGCATGGAAGAAGAGGCGGTCGATTGCCTGGCCGATACGACCGCATATATCGATACGAGCTATGCGGCACGCGCGGCCTCGGCAGAAACGGGCAGACGGGTCATCGAGGCGTTCGGTTTCGACCGCGTGTTGTTCGGCACCGACCTTCCGTGGGACACCCCGGAGCACACGCTTGCCTATCTCGAAAGCATGGGCTTTTCCGACGAGCAGAAGGCGAAAATTTACTATCGGAACGCGCAGCGGCTGTTGGGCGAGTAATGTTGTTGCAGCCGATCGGTCGAAGAATAAAAGCGGGAAGCCCGCCGTACAGGCGGACTTCCCGCTTTTTGATCTGAAAGTTCATTCTTTTACGCACACGCCGAGCGCGCGCAAAAACTCCGCGCACTGGAAGGGGTTTACGGTCGCTCCTTTAATTTCGGCAAGCGTTTGCGACAGCGAAAGCCCTGCCAGATTGCAGTCGCTCAGATCGATTCCCTTGAGCATGGTCCCGTAAAAATTCGTGCGCACAAATCGGCAGTGCGAAAATTCCGCTCCGTTGAAAGTACAGGAAGCGATGTCCGCATACGAAAAGTCGCACTCTTTGGCAAGTACGGCCCGCCATTTTCCCGCATTAAAATTGCCGTAGGAAAAATTGCTTTTGATAAAAGAAACGTCGCGGAAATAACATTCCGAAAAGTCGCTTCCCACTCCTTTGCAGCCTTCCATGCGTACTCGCCGCAGGGAAGCGCCGCACAGCGCCGCGCCCGAAAAATCGCAGTTTTCAAACACGGCGTCGCAAAAGTCGGCGCGGCGCAGGTCGGCATTCGCAAATTTGCAGTTTTCGAAGCGTGCGCGCAAAAATTCCGCGCCCGCCATGCGGCAGCCGCCGAATTCTCCCTGCAGCCGCACATCTTCCATCGTTTCGCCGTTCTGCACGGCAAGGTACAGATTTTCCGCGGAGATTTCTGAATATTCGTCCGCGGGCTCCGGTGATAAAAGTTTCATACAAAGAGTATACTCCGAAACGGCAAAATTGTCAACGATTTTTTGTTTGAATCGGATTTCGTCCGTCGAGCGGCGGGGCGAAATCTTGACTTTTTTTTTCAAAAAGTGTATGATGTTAACGAATATAAAATTGTACCGAACAATGCTATGAAAAAAACTCTTATTCGCAATTATGCAAAACTGATCGCCCGCGTCGGCGGCAACATCCAAAAAGGCCAGCGGGTCGTGATCACCGCACAGACCGATCAGCAGGAATTTATCGCCGTGCTCGCGGAAGAATGCTACCGCGCAGGCGCTGCCGACGTCGTCATCGACTGGCAGAACATGCCGCTTGAAAAGCTCGCCGCGCGCTTCGAAACGGTGCGTGAGTTGGGGGCGGTTACGCCTTGGGAAGAGGCGAAGCTGGCATATCGTGCGGAAACGCTCCCCGTTACGATCAAGATTCTTTCCGCCGATCCGGACGGCATGCGCGGCGCCGACCGCGAAAAACTTACACTCGCTTCGATGGCGCGTTCCGCGATCACAAAACCGTATTCCGACAGGATGTCGAACCGCCATCAGTGGTGCGTCGCGGCAGTGCCGTCGCCGGGGTGGGCAAAAAAAATATTCCCCGAAGATCGCTCGAATACGGCCGTCGAAAAATTGTGGGAGCTGATCTTACAGGTTTCCCGCGCGGACGGGAAAGATCCGTTTACCGACTGGATGTGGCACAACCGTGCCCTGCGCGATAAGTGCGATAAGGTCAACGCGCTCGGGCTTCGTGCTTTGGAATACGAAAGTTCCAACGGGACCCGCCTTCGCGTCGGCCTCATCAAAGAAGCGAAGTTCATAGCAGGCAAAAAGAATACGGCGCAGGGTATCTATTTTAATCCGAATATTCCCACCGAAGAATGCTTTACGACCCCCAAGAAAGGGGAGGCGGAAGGCATTGTGTACGCCGTCAAACCTCTCTCTTACGGCGGAGAACTCATTGAAAACTTTTGGCTTCGCTTTGAGGGCGGCAGGGCCGTCGAATGCGGCGCCGAAAAAAATCAGGCTCTGCTCGAAAAGATCATCGCCATGGACGAGGGGGCTTCCTATCTCGGCGAAGCGGCGCTCGTTCCCTACGATTCGCCGATCAACCGTACGGGTATCCTCTTTTACAACACCCTTTTCGACGAAAACGCCTGCTGCCATCTCGCTTTGGGGCGCGGATATTCCAATACGATCGAAGGGTTTGAAAGTTATTCCAAGTCGGATTTTGCCGATATGGGCGTAAACGACTCTTCCGTTCACGTCGATTTTATGATCGGGAGCGAAGATCTGAAAATTACGGGCATAACCCAAACGGGGGCGCGCGTGCCCGTGTTCGAAAACGGGGTATGGAGCGCCGCTCTGCGCTGAAGAGGAGGCTTACAATGCAGAAAACAGTTTTAAAAAATTATGCCAAGCTCCTCGCCCGCGTGGGGCTGAACGTGCAGAAAGGGCAGGAAGTTATCATCACTGCGGAAGCGGACGATCAGCCGGAATTCGTCGCCTTTTGTGCGGAAGAATGTTACCGCGCGGGCGCGTCGAAAGTGCGCGTCGAATGGACGAGCCAAAAGATATCCCGCCTGGGGGCGCTTTACCGCAGCGAGGAAGTCATGTCCGAAGTGCAGCCTTGGCAGGAAGAAAAACTGCGCTGCGAGATCCGGAATTTGCCCGCGCGGCTGTATCTCGAAAGCGAAGACCCCGACGGAATGAGCGGGATCGATGCGGAAAAATACGCCCGCGCTCTGCAGGCCCGTCAGAAGGTCATCAAGCCTTACCGCGATAAGATGGAAAACAAATACCAGTGGTGCATCGCGGCGGTCCCCGGCAGGAACTGGGCGAAAAAAGTCTTCCCCAAAGAGAGTGCGGCAGGCGCGGAAGAAAAACTTTGGCGGGCCATATTGTCCGCGTCGCGTTCGTTGGAGGGCAACCCTATCGCAAATTGGCAGGCGCATAACCGCGACCTGGAATCCCGCTGCGCCTATCTCAATTCGCTGGGGCTGCGCACTCTCGAATACAAGAGCTCGAACGGTACCGACCTCCGCGTCGGCCTGATGCGGGAAGGGGTGTTTGCCGGCGGCGGCGAAAGGACTCTTTCGGGCGTCTTTTTCAATCCGAACATTCCCTCCGAAGAGGTGTTTACCAGCCCCAGGCGCGGAGAAGCGGAGGGGATCGTGTACTCGACCAAGCCTCTCTCGTATCAGGGGCAGCTGATCCGCAATTTTTCGGTGCGGTTTGAAGCGGGGCGCGTAACCGAGGTGCACGCCTCGCAGGGAGAAGCGGTTTTGAAAAAGATCGTCGGCATGGACGAAGGCGCCGCGTATTTGGGCGAATGCGCCCTCGTTCCGTACCGTTCGCCGATCCGCGAAAGCCGCGTCCTCTTTTACAATACGCTGTTCGACGAGAACGCCGCCTGCCACCTCGCGCTGGGCAGGGGGTTCACCAACTGCGTGCGCGGGTACGAAAACATGTCGGACGAACAGCTGCGCCTTCTCGGCGTCAACGATTCGATGGTGCACGTCGATTTTATGATCGGCAACGACGATCTCGAAATCACGGGCATTTCGGCCGAGGGAGCGCGCGTGCCGGTTTTCAGAAACGGAAACTGGGCGTTTTGATACCAAATAACAAAAACAAAAACGCAAGAGCGCCCCGCATAAAACGGGGCGCTCTTTGTCGCGTGAAATATTTATACATACAGTTTTGCGCGGCTTAAAAGCGCAAAAAGCAGAATGATCAAAAGCACGCAGAGGGCGTTTACGGCAATTGCCAGCCAAATTCCCGCGAAGGCCGATAGGATTATGACGGCGAGGCCGATGATCATGCTTCCCAGCACGACGATCAATACGGGAACGCTGTTTTTTGCGACCTGCGTCTCCGTTGTCCAGTCATATTTGGGGAATTTATAATTCAAGAAGATTCCGAACAGGGCGATAAAGGCGGAAAACAGGGGCGCGATCAGTAAAATCACCGTCCAGCCGGCGGCCCCGGCGCCCAGTTTGGCACAGAATATTATACCGAACACGATGCCTGCCGCGCAATCGAGCAGGAAGGTCGGCACGGCTTTCGCCAACAGGATCTGCCGCGTGCTCAGCGGCAAGGAAAACAGCTGTCCGCGCGATTTTCCCTCCATTGAGAGTGCCGAAGCAGACGGGCAGGACATGCCGATAAACAAGATCATGAATCCGGCGCCCATGGGCACGATCAGGTTTTTCACCGAGTCGAATTCTTCCGCAGGGATCTGAAAGAGCGTTTCTATATTTATAAACAGGAGCGCAATGCCGAAAATCAGCAAAAGCAGTGTCCCGCTCGCCCCGTTCAAGAGATATCCGGAGCACGAGAACAGCCTCTTAAACTCTCTCTTTACGAGCGCGGCAAAGGCGGAAGAACTCTTTATGTCCTTTGCGCGGTAAGCCACGCGCGCTCCGCGGTTGAACAGGGCGGTATTGATCTTAGTATAAAATCTTCCGACGATCAGAACAAAGAGGGCCGCCGCGGCAACAGAGATCCCGGCAAAAACGAATACGCCCCAAACCGCCCCGCCGGTCAAAGTCATATCTACGAGCAGTGCCGGCGGATAGATCTTCCCGGCGAGCATCCGGAACAATTCTCCCATATCCGCCCCGCCGCTTCCTGCTCCGAACGAAAAGGAAAAGCTCAGGAGCATCACGCCCACAAACAGCGCGATGCCCAGGATGCTCTGCAGCAGATTTTTGAACCGCATGCCCGCAGTCAGCGCGGTGATCGCCGTCCCCAAGGCCGCCGCAACGGCGAGGGGCAGAAGGGGAGCGGTCAAAACCGCCAACAGGATAACGCCGAGTACGGCAAAAGAAAAACCTTCAAAGACAAAGAGGACGATCGTCGCGGGGATCGCCACGGCAAGGGTAAAGGCGAGGTTCACCAAATACGCGCACAGAAGCCTCGCCAAAATGATTTCGCGTTTGGGGATGGGCAAAGACATCACCATATCGTAATCTTTCGTGGCGAACAGCATCGAACAGCCCTGAAACAGCGTAAAGGCAAATATGATCACGGAGGAGAGCGCCACGATCAGTGCCGGCAAATGATTGCCGATGCCCTGTTGGCAAAAGGCGATCGCAAGGACGGCCACATAAAAGAGGATCAGGGCGCCCACCACGGCAAGAGCCGCGGCGCCGCCGGCCGCTTTGCGCTTTGCGCGCGGATCGCCCGACTTTTTCGCCTTGTTAATGCCCGTCAATCCCATCAATTGAATTTTCAGCAGCAGGGGCCATTTAGCGCGCATCGTTTTCGAGTACCTCCAAAAATACCGATTCGAGGCTCTCGTCGCCGCGCACATCCTCGATATTCCCGCTCGCGATCAGCCTTCCGGCCTTGATGATCGCAATTTTGTTGCACAGTTTTTCGGCTACGTCCAAAACGTGTGTAGAGAAAAAGATTGCCGCGCCCGCCGCGCACATTTCGCGGAAAATTTCTTTCAGCTTGAATGCCGCCTCAGGGTCCAGTCCCACAAACGGCTCGTCGAGCACCATCAGCTTGGGCGCATGCAGCAATGCGCCGATAATGGCGAGCTTTTGTTTCATGCCGTGCGAATACGATCCGATCAGCGACCCCAAATCGTCCGAAATGCGGAATATATCGGCATATTTGCGGACGCGTTCGCTCCGCAGCTGTTTTTCCACGCCGAAAATGTCGCCGATATAGTTCAGGTACTGTATTCCCGTCAGATATTCGTACAGGTCGGGATTGTCGGGGATATACGCAAGGAGCGACTTGCAGAGAACGGGTTTTTCTTTTACGGAATTTCCGTCGATAAAGATTTCGCCCTTGTCGAATTCCATAATGCCGGTCAGGGCGCGCAGAGTGGTGGTTTTGCCGGCGCCGTTTTGGCCGATGAACCCGTAAATGTCTCCCGCATACACGTCGAGGGAAAGGTCGTTTACGGCAACCTTGCCGTTGCCGTACGATTTCGTCAGGTTTTTGATTTCAAGTATTTTATTTGCCATAGATCTCCTTGCGCCGATTTGCAGGCGCAGTATCGGGTATTTTTTCCGCAGATCTCTTCGCTTCGTGCGGAAATTCAATCGAGGGCGCTGCCGCTCGGGCGCCTTTCCGCTCTATAATAACATGCGCGTTTCAGATTGTCAACGGAATTGAACAATCTTGTCCGCAGTCTGCGAAAACCCGTCATAAATTCGGATATATACCGATTCGGGATATTTTTATTATACCATTTCGGTATAATAATGTCAAGCAGAAAAACGGAAGAATAAATAGAATGCGTTTGAAAGAACTCCGCAAGCAGCGCCGCCTGTCGCAGCTGAAACTTGCCATGGATCTGAATATGAACCAAAACAGCATCAGCCGCTACGAGAACGGCGAAAGGGAAGCGGATTACGCCACGCTCATAAAATTGGCGGATTATTTTGACGTGTCGGTCGACTATCTTCTGGGCAGGACGGATAATCCCGAAACAAATCGGTAAGAGGTTCGCGCGGGCGGCAAAAGCATTTGCCGCCCGCGCGAAAATCGTGTATAATACATGTAGAATCAAGAATATGGAGGCATGATATGCAGTCTGTACAGGTAGGAGCGCTGCGCCTGCCCGCAATTGCGGTCGGGTGCATGTATCTCGACAGGATCGGCGAAGCGGAGCGCCGCGAATTTATCGCGGCGGCACTGGGCGAAGGCATGAATTTTTTCGACCATGCGGATATTTACGGGGGCGGAGAATGCGAAAGCGCGTTCGGAGAAGCGTTCGCCAAGCTGAATATTCCGCGCGATTCGATCGTTCTGCAATCCAAGTGCGGCATCGTTCCGGGGAAAATGTTCGACTTTTCCGAAAAACACATCGTCGAGTCGGTGGAAGGGTCGCTCAAGCGCCTGCGCACCGATTATCTCGACGGGCTCTTGCTGCACCGCCCGGACGCTCTCATGCAGCCGGAAGAGGTGGCCGCGGCCTTCGATAAACTCGAACGGCAGGGGAAAGTCCGCTATTTCGGGGTATCGAACATGCACCCGTATCAGATCGAACTCCTCAAAAGCTGTGTCAGACAGCCGCTTGTGGCCGATCAGCTGCAGTTTTCGCCCGCGCACGCAGGCATGATCTCCTGCGGGACGGAGGCGAATATGCTTACGGAGGGCGGCATATCCCGCGACGGATATATTCTGGATTATTGCCGCCTGCACGGCATAGCGGTGCAGGCATGGTCGCCCTTCCGCTACGGATTTTTCGAAGGAGTGTTCTTAGGCGATCCGAAATTCCAAAAACTCAACGACGTGTTGGAGAAAATCGGCAAAAAATACTCTGTGGATAAAGCCGCCGCCGTCGCCGCGTGGATATTGCGCCACCCTGCAAAAACGCAGGTCATTACGGGCACAACGAAGGTAGGGCACCTCCTGGACATCGCCAAGGGGGCGGACGTTGCCATCACGCGCGAAGAATGGTACGAAATTTATTTGTCGGCAGGGCATATTCTGCCGTAACATAGGAGAATCGGGATGTCGAAAATAGTCGTGGCGAGCGATAATAAGGGAAAACTGCGCGAGATCGCGCAAATTTTTAAAGGATACGAGATCCTGTCCATGCGCGAAGCGGGTTTTTCGGGTGAGATCGAAGAGACGGGAAAAACTTTCGAAGAGAACGCCGTGTTGAAGGCCCGCGCCGTCAGCGAGGCGCTGCATTGTACGGCGTTGGCAGATGATTCGGGCCTGTGCGTCGAGGCCTTGGGCGGTGCGCCGGGCGTTTACAGCGCCCGTTTCTGCGGTCGGCACGGAGACGATAAGGCAAACAATGCGCTCCTGCTGGAAAAGATGCATTCCGTGCCCGACGGCGAGAGGGCGGCGTATTTCGAAAGCTGCGTGGCGGTATGTACGCAAGGCGGAAAGGTGATCACGGCGACGGGCAGAACGCACGGCCGCATTTTGAAAGAAGAACAGGGCGAGGGCGGATTCGGGTACGATCCTCTCTTTTACAGCGACGAACTCGGCAAAAGTTTCGGGCTTGCTTCCGCAGAAGAGAAGAACGGCGTGTCGCATCGTGCAAAAGCGCTCGCCGCGCTGTCGCAGAAAATAAAGGGCATTTCTCTGTGAAAACGTTTGTAATTTTATCGGATACGCATTACAATACCGCGCCGCTTTCAAAAATTTCGGTCGTACTCGCGGAATGCGACTATATCATTCATTTGGGGGATATGGCTTCCGATGCGAAAGAACTTGCGCGAGCCTATCCCGAGAAGACGTACGTCATCGCCGGAAACAACGATTTTTGGGGCGGAGAGAGCGAGATCGTGTTGGAAGCGGAAGATCGCCGCATTTTTGCCTGTCACGGGCATCGCTACGGCGTAAAGAGCGGAACATCCCGCCTTGCCGCTGCCGCAAAAGCAAAATTTTGCGATATCGCGCTGTACGGACATACGCACGTTTCGGATGTGCACGAAGAGGACGGAGTTCTTTTGATAAATCCGGGCTGCATGACGCGCTATTCGCCGCAATGGACGTACTGCTATCTCGTCGTCAACGGCAAAAAAGCCGTCGCCACCATCGTAAACATCCGCTGAACGTTGCGCGCCGTGCCCGTTCGGGTGCATTTCCGTGCGGGGAATAAAAACCGGAGCAAAAAGCATTCGATCGGAACGAATACACATGCATTTTCGGTTTCGGCTTTTAAGAACGGCTCCGATATCATATAAGACTGAAAAAACAGCGAAAGGGCTTGCGTAATTTTTGCAAGCCCTTTGTCTTTACTCAAATTCTGAGAAATAAAAAGCAAATCCGAATTAGAGCAGTAAAAACTCTCAATCTGTTATTTATTTCATAAATGAAAGTTTATCAATAGAATCTTGTATATTATTAAAAGCATCTGCCAAAGGTTTTCCGTCAATAAAAGCGTGGCTTACTTTAACGTGCATTGTCATTTTATATTTATCGTCTTCTTGAACATATTTGCCCCAACCGATACAGGGAATGATATTGTATGTTTGGTCATCGCAGCCATAAGGAGTAGTAATAACGGGCAAAGTCATTGACTGATAATCAACCCACGGGATACAGGAAAAGTAAAGTAAGTCCGTTCTTTCCAAATCTGAATTTTCGGGGTGCGTATTTTTTTCTGTTTTTGCTTTTGCGATAATTTTATCAACCGTTTGATAAAAAGTTTGATAGTCTGTAAATTCTGCGCTTCTGTTTACAAAATAATTATAATTGTTTGCTACCGTAAAACTGCAATCTACTTTATCATAAATATAAGGCTCACCGTTGTGTATTCTCATTCTAAATTCCGGTATATTATTTAATTCGCGTAAAGCAAGATAAAGAAAATTGATAAAAAAGGATTGCCCGTTTTGCTTGCAATAATTTACCAACTTTGTTGTGTCCATACGAACAGACATATCATATATTGATGTTCTCATACCGATAAACTCTTGGAACAGTTCAGCTCGGTTCCATTCGGTAATATTTATTTTTTCGCACTTATTCATTTTTACTCCAAACAAATTGACTCTTAATATAATTCTATTAAACCAAAAGCAAATGTATTTTTCAAACATTTTAAAATCCGCAAACATTTGCCTTTACTCAAATTCGGCAAAATAAAAAGTAAATCCGAACCATTCGCTGGTTATCCGCAAATAATTCAGATTATACCTCTTTGGTGCCCCTTACGGGGGCTTGCCCCGCGATGGTGCTAAGCTCTGCGCGCCGAACAGCCCGCGCCGAGCGCGGCCGGTTCAATCCTGCCGCCGCAACACAAAGAAAAACAGGAAGACAAAAATCTTCCTGCTTTCTTGTATAACGAAAACCACGCGATAGTCGCGTGGTTGAAAAGAGGTTTACCGATGAGTCTTGAAAAAAAGGCTCCGATTGTGTAGAATAAGAACTGACCTGCCAGTCAGAAAAAGGAAACACAATCGGAGGATGTTAAAATGAAAGACTCATCGAATACCATAAACAGTTTAGCACATACAAAATGGAATTGCAAGTATCATATCGTGTTTGCGCCGAAATATCGAAGAAAAGTGTTTTACGATGAACACGGGCAGGAAGTACGAGAGATATTAAGAAAACTTTGTGAATGGAAAGGCGTGGAGATCATAGAGGGAGAAGTGTGTCCGGATCATGTGCATATTCTTGTATCGATCCCGCCCAAAATGAGCGTTTCGGTATTTATGGGATAGTTCAACCTCAAGCGAATAAAAATATAGGGGCAAAATGCCTTAAAATCAAAGATATTCAAAATAGGTTGTGAAATTTATCGATTTATAGTATATTTATATTGTCAGTATAGATTACTGACTTGTTAAACCATTTGACTGTGCCGATCATTAGTATCGCACTTCCTTAAATAGTCGCTAGTATAGGACTATTTTTATTTTGGATTTAATGATATAATTATCTAAACGACAAATAGTAAGTTGTAGATTGGAGTTAGTTATGAAAAATGTAATATATATATTAATTCAATGCACTTGGGGATTGCCACAAACATTGTTAGGATTTATAGTACTTTTAATTAATATAAAAAATAAACATTATTTTTATCACGGTGCAATTATTACTGAAAGAAATGTTCCTTCAAGTGTATCTTTGGGAATGTTCGTCTTTACAACAACTAATCCGATGAAAGATAAAAGAACAAAAAATAAAATACCAGATGAAGAATTAAGTAAAAGGCTTTTAGTTCACGAATATGGTCATACAATTCAATCCCTTATTTTTGGACCATTATATTTAATAGTAATGGGGATTCCATCAACACTATGGGGATTTTTGCCATATTTTCAAAATAAAAGAAACAACGGAGTATCTTACTTTAGCTTTTTTACAGAAAAGCTTGCTAATTATTTAGGTGAAAAAGTTACAAAAGAAAAATCAATGGAAAATGCTATTATATTATCAATCGAAACGGGAAGATAGATTTTAATTTCAACTGCGGCAACCATATGAGGATCGGGAAAGCGTACTGTTTCTCGCACTTTATACAGGCGAAGGATATAGAGGCGATAGTTCTTAACGATATACGCGAAATGGCACAAAGAATTGTCCTTGACGAAAAGGCTATCCGCGAAGATTTTATCCGGCATAATGCCGAGCTTGCGGATAAAGCAATTAAAACAGCAAAGAAGGAATTGCAGATAAAGCGGAAACGCACGGAAGAATTATCCCGCCTGATGCAACTTGCCTATGAGGACAGGCTGAAAGGCAAAATGCCGGAAGATATCTGTATCGGCTTTATCCAAAAGTATTCCGAGGAGCAGAAGAAAGTCGATGCGGAAATCGCGGAGCTTGAAGAGCGGCTTACCGAAACGACGAACACGATACAGAGCGCAGATGAGTTTATACGGAACATAAAGAAGTATCTTGAAGCGCCCGAACTTACCCGCGAGATGTGCTATGAGCTTTTGGACCGCGTAGTCGTAGGCGGTCATCCGAAGCATACGGGCAAAGAGCGGGTGATAGATATTGTCTATAAAGTCGATATCGCTTCCGTTCTGCGATACAAACTCAATAAATGAAAATAAGCGTATGGGTTGTCTGAACTCATACGCTTATTTTGTGCCATTACTTCCTTTTTGCGGATAGTGTCCATAAAGATAGGTTACAACAGTAGGGAAGAATACGAAAGCGATACAAGAATATGTAGCAAACCAGTTGAAGACGGACAAGGAAGCAGACCAGTTGAGCATCTTTGACCCGAGAGACCCGTTGACGGGTAGCAAGTAACCAATGCATGGCTGGCAGGCCAACTAAAAAACGCATTTGCGTTACGCCAGTAAACAAGGGCTATGCCCGAAAAATAAAAACCACGTGCTTTGCACGTGGATGATTATTTGGTGCCTCTTTAGGTGGCTTGCGCCTTTGGCGCAAAGTTCTGCGCTTTGCAGCGAGTACGAACTGACATCCGCAAGGTTTCGGAGGAAGGGATGCAAACTCCGCCTGCGGATGTGGTTTCCGCTTAAACGTACATAAACAAAAACACGGAAAGGGGACAGGGAATCAACCGAAACCCCTGAAGGGGCCCCCTCGGTTGAGCGTCGCGGGCGTTGCCCGCTCGCGCGAACCCTGCGGGTTCGGCCCCAAAAGACGTACATAAACAAAAACACGGAAAGGGGACAGGGAATCAACCGAAACCCCTGAAGGGGCCCCCTCGGTTGAGCGTCGCGGGCGTTGCCCGCTCGCGCGAACCCTGCGGGTTCGGCCCCAAAAGACGTACATAAACAAAAAACACAGGTAAAAACCTGTGTTTTTTGTTTGGTGCACCTTCAGGGACTCGAACCCGGGACCCACTGATTAAGAGTCAGTTGCTCTACCAACTGAGCTAAAGGTGCATATATGGTGATCCATCCGCGATTCGAACGCGGGACACCGTGATTAAAAGTCACGTGCTCTGCCAACTGAGCTAATGGACCGAATCAAGATTTGACGAATTGGCTGGGGTGGCAAGATTCGAACTTACGAATGCTGGAATCAAAATCCAGTGCCTTACCGCTTGGCGACACCCCAATAAAAAATTTTATGGGGCGGGCGACGGGAATCGAACCCACGACCTCCAGGGCCACAATCTGGCGCTCTAACCAACTGAGCTACACCCGCCATAAAATTTGGCGCGCCTGAAGAGATTCGAACTCCTGACCCACGGCTTAGAAGGCCGTTGCTCTATCCTGCTGAGCTACAGGCGCAAAAATAGACCGCTCGACTCTCATCGGAATTTTTTGGAGCGGGTGATGGGAATCGGACCCACGCAGCCAGCTTGGAAGGCTGGAATTCTACCATTGAACTACACCCGCATTTAACAACGCTAAAAGATTATAGCAAAAACGACATTTCTTGTCAAATGATTTTCACCGTTTTTTATATACTTTCCGCAATCTTTTTCTCGCTTACTCTGTATTTTGCGCGGGCAGAGAGCGGCGGAAGCCGGCGGCGTTTTCCTTGCGGTAAGCCGTGGGCGTCAGTCTTGTGAATTTTTTGAAGTTATCGGTAAAATGGCTCAGAGAATCGTAACCCACCGCCGAAGCTATGTGCAGTATCGTATAGTCGGTATTTGTAAGCAGTGCGCACGCGTATTTCATGCGCCGCTCCACCTGATATTTTACGATCGTTTTTCCCGTCAGTTCTTTAAAGCTCTTGATCAGCAGAGAAGGTGCCAAAGGGTAGTGCGCATAGATGCCCGTAACGTCGCATTCGATATATTCGAGGTTATCGATTTTCGATTTGATGTCTGCCGCATACCGTTGCTGCGGGGAAAGTTTCTCGTTGTCAAATTTTTCGTGCGATTGGTAGAGGGCAGCGGCGGTGGCGAGGAACAGCCGCACCGCCTGTTCGCGGTGGCTTTTGTCTTCGCTGTACGTCGCCCTGCGCGAAAGCATGAGCAGGAATTCATAGGAAGCCGGCTCCAGCCGCACCATCAGGCAATCTTTTCCCGCAATCGCTTCGGACAGGGAAGAAGAAAAAGTTTCGATGTTTCGCTCAAAAAAATTTTTCGAAACACTCATATTAAATATGTTGGACTGCCCTTCTTTTTTGATATAGTCGATGCGGTGATACTGCATGATCGGCACGATATACAGGGTATGCGCTTCGAGTTTCATGCAGTCGTCGTTATAGTATTGGACCATGCCGTCTCCGATCGTCAGGAACAATTCGTAAAAATCGATGTGCCGATGGTAGTCGGTCGTGCGGTTGTACCACCAGTGAACATTGTACGGTAAAGACGGGTCGGAAAAAGTATATTTGGCATAGTAGTCCTGTTTGATCATTTTCACACCTCACGTTTATTATATAGCAAAAAGGCGCGGCTGTCCAGCAAGTTTTATTTCCCGAATGCGGAACATTAAAAAAAAGGGCACTTTTTTTAAAAAAATCAGCAAGACAAACGCAAACTTCCGATGTACAATAACAATGATATCGGTACGCGGGCGCAAGGCATTGCCGGGAAGCTGTTCCGCAGACCCGAAATAAAAAAAGGGGATAACTTATGAAAAGGATTTTTGCTTTTGCAGGGCTGATCGCTCTGATAGCTATGTGTTTCGTCGGCTGTTCCGTTGCCACGTATACCGTTACCTATAGCGTAGACGGTTCCGTTACGACCGAACAGGTCGAATCGGGCGGGGTCGCCTCCTGCGAAGAGCCCGATCCCGTATCCGGGAAGACGTTCGACGGCTGGTATACCGACGAAGCTCTCACCGCCCGTTACGACGAAACTTCTCCCGTAACGGCGGATATTACCCTGTACGGGACCTGGCGCGACAACGCGCAGCCCGCTCCGACGCGGTATACCGTTACCTTCATCGTGGACGGGATTCCTTACGAGGTCATTGTAAACGAAGGGCAGACGGCGTCCTTCGACGAACCGAAAAAATCCGGCTGGACGTTCAGCGGCTGGTACACGGACGAAGACTGTACGAAAAAGTTCGATCTTTCCACGCCGATCACGGGCGCGTTGACGCTGTACGCCGGCTGGACGGAAGTACACATTCCGCAGACGTTTACCGTAACGTTCAACACGAACGGCGGCACGGCAAACCCGGCGATTCCTTCTCAGACGATCACCGAGGGCGGCAAAGTCGTTCGGCCGGAAAACGATCCCGCAAGAGCAGGATACATCTTCCGCGGCTGGTATAAAGACGGGGAATTGTATGACTTTGACGACGCTGTCGGAATGTCATTCACCTTGACGGCAGAATGGAAACTGGACGTCCCCGCTACCCAAGGAACGGCGCAGGCTACTTCCGCCGCGGCGGATCACGCCGCCGATCTTGCGATCGACGGCGATGCGGATACTTATTGGCAGGCATCCGCCGAGGGCGAAGCCGCTCTCACGGTCGATTTGGGAGAAATGGCCGAGATCCGTTCAGTATGGCAGGTCTTTGCGTCTTCCGCCAAGTGGAGTTTCGTCATCGAGGCTTCCGCCGACAATCAGATGTGGGCAGAAATTTCTGCGGTCGCTTTGGAAGAAGCGGACGATTCGTACGAAGTGGAAGCGAACGGGTTCTTCCGTTACGTCCGCATTCGCGTCCTTTCGGGCGGCATTCCTTCCAGCCGAGAATTCCATATCGAAACCTTCGGCCTTTCGAGCGGCACGAATATCGCGCTCGGCATGAAAGGCTCCTCCGGCGATTGGGCTGCGGGCAACGAAACGGAAATGGCGTTTGACGGCAATTACAGCACGTTTTGGTGCGCGAACGACAGTTCCTTCAATAATAAATATCTCGCCGTAGAATGGACGTATATGACGTACGTCAACTATGTGGAATTCTACTTCCAGAACGACGGCACGCACAACTTCGAAGTCGAAGGCCGCTTGGAAGACGGCTCTTGGATCAAATTGGAAGAAGCAACCGATCACGTGGGGCAGAGCTTCCGCATTGCGGTCGGCAGGGAAGTTTCCGCCGTTCTTATCCGCGAATTTGCAGGCCCCGGCTGGGCAAACGTTACGGAAATGAACGTGTACGGCTTTAAGGATGCCGCGAGCGGCATAACGCCGGCGGCGGAAGACGGTTACGACGTATACGACATCGGCGAAAGCTATATCAGCCGCGTCGTAACGGACGGCGACGCCGTCGAATATTCTGCAGACGGTACGAAGTGGACGGCTCTCACGCTCGACGGAGGTACGGCCCTCGCCGATGTGCAGGCTTCGTATATCCGCGTAAAAGAGGGGTCGGACGTAAAAGTTTACGCAACGCAGTTCAAAACCGACCTCGCGCGCTATGTAACGCCCACCGCTTCCTCGTTCTCGGATAATGATCACCGTCCCGGGATCGCGACGATGAATCCCGAAAACGTTTGGGTGCAGGAGAGGTTCTGGTGTGCGTTAAACGGAAACGAACAAAATACTTTTGAATTGGATTTCGGCAGGATCTGCGTGATAAACGGCTTTAAATACACATTCCAGGATGCGACTTCCGCAACGGAAAATGCATATAAGCTGAAGATCGAAGTGTCCAAAAACAAAGATTCCTGGACTGCGATTTTTGACAATTTCGATACGGGCACATCGAACGGCGTGCTGGAAGAGAGCTTTGCCGGTGTGCGCGCCCGCTATGTAAAGATCACGGTGCTGTACGAAAACAACTGGGCAAACTGCAAAAACGTACAATTTTACGGGGTCGGCGCGCCCGAGCGCGATATTGAGATCCGTGAAGGAGACTTTGAATGAAAAAACTGATGATTTTCGTGTTGATCTGTGCGATGGCTGTACTGGTCGGCTGCGCGGGTGCGCAGGTCAACACCTATACGGTCGCGTTTGACGGGAACGGGCAGCCCGTCTCGATCGCGGCGCAGACGGTGGAGGAAGGCGGAAAGGCAGAGGAGCCCGAAGCCCCCTCTGCCGAGGGATATGATTTCGGCGGTTGGTATATGAATGCAGAGTGCACTGGCGAGGCCTATGATTTTGACAGCGCGGTAATGCAGGACATTACTCTCTATGCCCGCTGGACCCGGTCGGCGGAAGTGCAGTCCGTTTCCACGGCGGAAGAATTTTTTGCAATGAGCAGCGGAAATTACCGCCTCGAAAACGACATCGACTTTTCCGGCGTATCGTATCGGCAGGTCGGCAGTTTGGAACAGCCTTTTTCGGGCACGCTCGACGGCGCCGGCCATACGCTGAAGAATATCTCCGGCACCTTTTCGGCATTCGGATGCGTTACGGGCACGGTCAAAAATCTCACCGCCGAAATTCGTGTGGAAGAAAATGCGGCGTCCGGAACGGTCTACAGCGGTTTTGTCGGCTTTCTCAAAGGCGGCCGCATAGAAAACTGCATTGTAAACGGCAGCATTGGAATTCAGTCTTCCGACGCGCGCCTTTCCGTATACGCGGGCGGCGTGGCGGGCAGGAGCGCGGGCGGCACGGTCGAAAAATGTACGTCGGATGCGGATATATCCGTCGCAAATACGGCAGAAGTGTATGCGGGCGGCGTCGTCGGTTACAACGGCGGAGAAGCGGAGCTCGACGCGCAGATCGTATCTTCGGCGCATTACGGCAATGTTTCCGCCGCGGCGAAAAACGATACGGCGGCCGCTTATGCTGGCGGTGTTGCGGGGTATAATGCAGGAACCGTGCGCGATTGTTTCGATGTCTCCGTCCTCGTCAAAGCGTCTTGCGGAGACTATCACGCCTTTGCGGGCGGCGTCGCGGGGGATAACAACGGCGGCAGTCTGATCCGCTGTTTTTCGGCGGCAGACGTAACTTGCGAAACGGCCGGCGGCGATACCTTTATGGGCGGCGTATCCGGCAGGAATTTCCTCGATTACGCGGCGGAAGATTGTTACGGCTGGAACGGGCAAAACTTCACGCTCACCTATACGGGCGAAATTCTTCCCTCGGCGCGGCATCTGCGCGTCCCTTGCGAAACGGTGTCGGCGGCAAGCCTGAACGATTCCGCTTGGTACGAAAAACTCGGCTTGGAAGGCTGGATCGTCGAAGACGGATTCCTTCCCCGCCAGCAGTCGGTTGCGGAAAAGAGCTTTGCGCGCGCCGCGTCTTACGGTACGATCGGCAATCCCATAAAAATCGGTACCGCGGAGGAACTTCGCGCGATGGAATCCGGAAAGGCATATATCCTTACGGCGGATATCCAACTGGGCGATTGGTCTCCGCTGGGTACCTACCAGCTTCCGTTCTGCGGCAGTCTCGACGGCGCCGGGCACAGAGTGTACGGCGTTGCGGTAAGCGCGGAGAGCGGTTATGCCGGGCTGTTCGGATATCTCAACGGCACCGTCAAAAATTTGAATGTAGAAATTTCCTGCACGGTTACCGACAGTTCGGATAAGAATGTCTATGCCGGCGGAATTGCAGGTTACGGAATGAACGCCGTCATTGAGAACTGCCATGCGGAAGTCAGCTTTGCGGTCAACGCAGAGGGCGCGGTTGCCGGCGGTATCTGCGGGTACGGCGACGGGGTCAATATTTCTGAATGTTCGGCATCCGGCACGGTAGAGGTCAACTCATCCAATCCGTCCGCCTATGCGGCGGGTGTCTGCGCCGTCAGCGAAAACGGCACGGTCGCGCGCTGCGCCGCAAGCGTTTCGGTTTCTGCTTTCGGCACAGACGGCAGTGCCGCGGCCGGGATAGTGGCGAAAAACGGCGGTACAGTCGAAGATTGTTACAGTACGGATGCGGCGATCGCTTCGTCCAATATAGAGTCCGGCAACGTCTATGCGGGCGGCGTCGTTGCGCTCAACAACGGTACGCTTGCAAACTCTTTCAGTATCGGGCAGGTCATCGGCGGAGGCGGCGCGGTTGCCGCCGCGGGTACGGTCTGCGGTGCGAATTACGGGGATATACGCGGTTGTTACGCGCAGGAAGTATCCGATTTGGGTACTTTGGGTTACAGCGCAGAACTCGCGGAAGCTTACGCCGTGTCTGCCGAAGAACTTGCCGATCTCGCGGATACGCTCGATGCGTCGCGCGGCGTCTGGGTAAACGGTGAAAACGGATATCCCGTTCTGGCATGGCAGGAGGCGTAAGGCATGAAAAAAACAGCATTAAAATTCCTATTGACTTTTATTTTGGTAATGACGATGGTTATGCAGATGATCCCGGTGGGGGCGCTGAGCCTGCGCGGCGGAACGCCTTCCTATGCCGCTTCCGCAACCTCGGCCGTATCCGGGCACGGTGCGGATGCAGCCGCCGACGGCGATACATCCACCTATTGGCAGGCGGAGGCGGGAGATAAATCTCCCGCGCTTACCTGCGACTTGGGTGAAATTTCCTCCGTTACGGGCTATAAACAGATATTTTTGACTTCCGACGTCTGGTTCTTTACGGTTTACGGCTCGCTCGACGGCGAAACCTGGGTTCCCATAGCCGACTATTCCGTCGGCGCCGCGGGCAAAAATTTTGCCGATTCCGCAAGCGGCTTTTACCGCTATGTGAAGATCGAGTTTTACGGTTCGGAAAACGGCTCCGCCTTTACGAGCTGTGAATTTGCAGTGGAAAGCAACCCTCTGTCGCAGGGCACCAACGTCGCCCTGGGCATGAAGGGTTACAGCGGCAGCTGGGCCCCGGGGTTCGAGCACGAGAGCGCGTTCGACGGCGATACCGGCAGTTATTATTGCGCCAACGACGGCAGCCTGCCGCAGTATTGCGGCGTGCGCTGGGAGTACGAGTGCCTCGTAAACAGCGTAGAGATCTATTTGCAGGATTACGGCACGTACGAATTTGAGGTGATCGCCACAGGGCCGGACGGAACTCCCGTTACCGTTGCCGAGAGGGCGGTACGCACGGGCGCATATTTCCGCTTCGAAACGAGCGGCCTCTTCTCCAACGTCGAGTACAAAGTATACGCGTCTCCCGGGTGGGCGAACCTGGCCGAGATGAAAGTCAACGGGTTCAAAGATCTCGCTTCGGCGAACTGCGCCACGGCGGCGGAAAGCAGTTCGCAGGACGGCGCAACGGTATACGAATTCCCGTACGGAGCCTATATAAGCGAAGTGCGCGGCGCTTCCTCCGTCAGCGTTTCCGACGACGGTACAGCGTGGACTGCCGCCGAAAACGCGCCGCAGGTAGGGCAGGTATGCCGCTATCTCAAAGTCGAAGGGAGCGGAGCCGTAAACGTGTTTGCCCTGCCGCTTGAAAGAGATCTCGCGCAGGGGCTGAAGGGGGCGGTTTCCGATTATTCGAACGAAGGGTTCAACGCGGAAAAGGCGACAACCAATCCCGAACACGAGGACGGAAGAAATCAGTACTGGTGCGCGGAATCGAGCGGCGGCGAGCACTGGCTGCAAATCGATCTGGGCAATATCTGCCGCGTCGAAAAAGTCGTGCAGAAGTTCCAGGATCCCGGCAGTTACCGCTTTAAGATCGAGGCGTCGGCAGACGGCACCGAATGGACGACGTTGCAGGATGCCTCCTCCGCCGAGCAGCAGGGGCAGGAGTTTACCGTTCAGACGAAGGAAGACAAAATGTTCCGCTACGTTAAACTCACCGTCTTTGAGGATGACGGCTGGGCAAACAGCAATCAATTCCAGATCATCGGGTTCGGCGAACCCGTCCCCGAACATTGGTGGCAGAGCGAGTCGGGCGTCGTTCGGTACTATCCGAAAGAGCAAAAGGTCTCGATCGCGGAAATGACCGAAAAGCTGGAATATTATCGCTCGAGCGGCTTCAAAGTGATCGAGGTGCATCAGCCGTACGAAGGTAAGGGCGATATCTGGTCCGGGCTGGGGGCAACGAATAACTACAATGCCGATCCCGTAAACGGGACGCTGGACGATTGGGCGGCTTTCCTGGATAAGGCGCACAGCCTCGGAATGTATGTCTTTATGTTCGGCAACGTCGGTTATGCCCGCAGTTCGTCCGAGTTCTTTAAAAAAGCCTGCCTCGATTATGCCAACGGAATACAGTCGGAAGAGCGCGATTGGTTCCTGTTCAGCGAAACCTGTCCCGATCCCGCAAAATGGTTCTGGAGCGATACGGCAAACGCATATTACTACGGATACTGGGGTGAGAACGGGCAGATCCCGAACTACAATTTCGACAGCGCCGCCTGGCAGCAAGAATCCGAACGGTATGTAACGTTCTGGGCGGATTTCGGCTTTGACGGCGTGGCCCTCGACGCACCTCCCGCGTATTACTTCGGCTCGCAGGATCCCGCAAAGGTAACGTACGAAAGCATCACAAAGCCGCTCAATGCGCGCAATATCATGATCCTGCCCGAAGGTACGGGTGATTACAACTATATCTACTCCTACCACTACACCACGGTACAGAATTATAATATGGGTCAGTGGGGCGGCGGCGCCTGGAGCCTCGGCATCGATGCGGTTACCGACCACAATGCCACCACGGTGGATGATTTCATAAAGTCGGGCAGAGACAACGCCGTTTCTTTGGGCGGTTCGGCCATTGCGCCCCTCTGTTTCGAACAGAAATACGAGAATGTGGAAGATTACAAGCGCAAGGCGGAAGCGGCTCTGCTTACGACGAGCGGGCACATGGCGTTCCTGCATTCGGGCACAAGCGCGTTTGTCGGGCAGGATATCATCGAAACGTGGTCGGAAGATCTGCGTTCATCGGTATTCGAGCTGTTTACTTTGCAAAACAGTTTTGCCGCGTTCAACGCGAGCGGCATGCGCTATCGCGTGCCGACCGATAACGATGCCGTCTATTACGCCTATTGCCGCGGCGACCTGCGCGGAAATACGCGCGCCGTGGTCGTGTTCAATTATTCGGCGACGGAGGCGGATATCACGGTCGACTTGTCCGGAACGGGCTTCGGCGGCACCTTCATCGATCTTCTCACCGGCAAACGGGTCGAAAGCGCCGGCGACACTTTGAAACTTACGATCCCGAGCGGCTCGTATACGATACTCGGCCGGTTTTAGGAGGGGAACATGAAAAGATTTATCTCGATCATAGTTGCCATGCTCTGTCTGACGCTTGCGTTCGCATTCGCGGCGTGTTCGAAAGGCGATGCAGACTTAACGCCCCCTCCGTCGGATACGGGCGGCGGGCAAACGGAGCAGCCGGATCAACCCGAACAACCCGAGCCGCCGGAACAGTCGGAAGAGGAGATCCCCGAAAATTCCATCCTGCTTACGACGGCGAACGCGCATAATTCGGCAACGGCGTACTTCAGCGCCTCCTATACCGATTCGGGCATTGTGCTCAGCGCATATGTAAAAGACGACGACGTCAAAGCGGATATCTTTTATTCGAGCGGATACGACGACAACGTCGAATACCTCATCGGTACACAGTACGGCAGCGCTACGGGCTGGGAGGCGGGCAGAACTCTGCATTTTCTGATCACGGCGGACGGCGATACCATCTTTCAGAAGGCCGTTTCTTCCAGCGGCTGGGGCGAAAGCTATGCGCTCGATCTGCTCTGTGTGAACGGCGTCAATTTTTCTTATTCGAGCGAGCTTACCTCTTACGGCTATAAAACGGAGGTATATATCGGGTACGAGCTGCTCGGTACGGATGCTGCCTCGGGAAGAAACAATATTTACGTCTGTCCGGCTATGCGCAATACGCACGATTACGGCGATACCGTGTGGTCGCCCTTCCAAGAGGGCGGGTGCGAATGGAGCAACGCCTCCTCCTTCCTTCGCGTCGATGAAAACGAGGGCTACGTCCTTCAAAACGGCGGGTAAGGAAGAGCAAGCCGAGCGGAGTAAGCTGTTCTTGCAGAAAGCGTGCTCTTCGGCGCGTTTATCCGAAAAGGGTATAAAAAATCGGCGCCGTCGGCCGAGGTTCCGCGGAAAATAAACTTCCGCACAGTTGCGCTTAATCGTATAATTCACGGTTTCCCGCCGGTTGCATTTGATAGAATAATACACCACGGAAAATAAACGCGGCCGCCCGAATCGGGCGGCCGCGTTCGCTTGTATGTTCCTTTAAAGGTGCTATTTTGCAAAGGTCATAAACCATTCGACTGTCTGCGGATCATAATGCGAAAAGAAGGAGCTCTGCGCCGTGTCCAACGCGCGGATGCGTTCCATCTCTTCGTCGGTAAGAGAAAAATCGAACACGTCGAAGTTTTCGGCCATACGCTCTTTCCGCACCGATTTGGGGATTACGACGACGCCGCTCTGCAGCAAGAAGCGCAAAGCTGTCTGCGCAACCGATTTTCCGTGCGCGGCCCCGATTTCCGTCAGCGTCGGATTTGTGAACATTCCGTTTCTGCCTTCGGCAAACGGGCCCCAGGATTCGATTTGCGCGCCGTATTTTTTCAGCACTTCCCGTGCGGTTTTCTGCTGTTGGAATACGTGCGTTTCGATTTGATTAACGGCAGGCTTTATCTCGCAGAAATTTGCCAGATCGATAAAGCGGTCGGGGTAAAAGTTGGAAACGCCGATCGCGCGGAGCTTCCCTTGCCGGTACGCCTTTTCCATGGCGCGGTACGTCCCGTAATAATCGCCGAACGGCTGATGGATCAGCATCAGGTCGATATAATCGGTGCCGAGTTTTTTCAATGATTCGTCAATAGATCTCGCCGCTTTTTCTTCTCCTGCATTCGAAATCCAGATTTTTGTGGTCAAAAACAATTCTTCGCGTTTGACGCCGCTCTTTTGAACGGCCCGTCCAACGCCTTCCTCGTTCGCATATGCCTGCGCGGTATCGATCGAGCGGTACCCGACGGCGATTGCGTCCGAAACGCATCGCTCGCATTCATCCGGCGAAACTTGGTATACTCCGTAACCGAGTTTCGGCATCTTTACGCCGTTATTCAAAGTAACATATTCCATAACGATATCTCCTTAAAATTTTGTTTATTTATAAAATTTTTTCAGCCATCCGTCCGGTTCCGCGCCTGCGTCCGCCGCTTTACTGCCGCGGATTGCCAGCCCCGGTCTTATCTCGGCGGCAGGGCACAGCGCTCGGATATCTCTTTCGCTGTTTCCAAGCCCGCTCCCTTCATGCGTGCAAAAGGGGAATATCCTCTTTCCTCCGAAATCAGCGCTCTCCAAAAACGTATGCACGGGCATGGGCATCGTGCCCCACCAATTCGGATAACCCAAAAAAACGGTATCGTATGCAGACAGGTCGGGGATTTCCGCGAGCTTCGGGCGCGCTTCGGCGCGGAGTTCTTTCTGCGCTTCGAGCGTGCATTCCTTATAATCGCGCGGATACTCCTTTTCTGCGCGGATCTCGAACAGATCTCCGCGCGTCTTATCCCGCAGCGCATTCGCGATCCTCTCCGTGTTTCCCGTTTCGAGGTCGATGATGCGCCCGTTTACGTAATTGCAGCCTCTGTGCGAAAAATATGCGATCAAAGTGCCGTTCATGAGTCCTCCTCCTTGTTTTGAGTTTCTCGGAACAGCAAATAGTCGATGCAGTCCAGTTCTTTCTGCATGGCGCGGATATCCCCGTGCAGGCGGTCGCGCAGTTCGCGCAGAATGCGTTTTCTCCGTTCCGCCCCGCCGTCTTCTTTATAGGAAGAGAGGAAGTCTCCGATTTGTCCGTCGCTCGCGCGCACTTTTATCAAAAAGAGGATCAGGCTCGCCCTGCGAACGGATTCCTCGTCGATAACGGGGCCGATCCATCCCTTTTTGCAGAATTTCTCCATTGCCGCGCGGCTGATTTTATAAGTTCTGCATGCCTGTTCCATATCCATTTCGCTGGTCCGCCAAAATAAAAATGAGAGCTCGGCTTCTTTCAGCCTTGCGCTCTCATTATATACCCAAAGGCAAAATAAGTAAAATGCTTAATTTTTATACTTCGTCATGCGGCAGAAGCATAGAAATTTCTTCGATGAATTTCCGAACGGCCCGCGTGGTGGGCTGGTATTTTTTCCAGATGATGAACGTGGACTGCTGTATTTCCGGGCGGAAAGGCCGGAAGCACAGTCTCGGATTTTCGTAATGCCGCACCGTCCCTTCCAGCGTGATGACGTATCCCAAATTTTTCAGGGCGAACAGGGCGGCGTTGTTGATCAGGTTGAAGGTCGCGACCACGTTCAGTTTATTGTATGCCTCTCCCAGGGCGTTGCGGTAAAAGCTCTGCACCTCCGCGCGTCTGTTCGCCACGACGGGCAATCCGGCCAGATCGTCCGCCGTAACGTACTCCTTTTGCGCGAGAGGGGAATCGGCGTTCATCAATACGCCGCAGCGGTCGCCGATTCCCAGCCGCATAAATTCATATTTTTCGATATCGCCTGGCTCGACAAGCAGGCCAATGTCCAGCAGCCCCCGGTCGATCCGTTCCTTGACGTGCTCGGCCGTATCCGTCTGCATATCGAAGGTTACGCCGGGGTACTTGTTTCTGAATTTTGCTATGGCGTCCGGCAGGATCGCGGCCGCATTGGTTTCGGCTGCTCCGATGGCGATATTGCCGCTCAGAATTTCCCCGCGTTCGCGGAATTCGCGCTGTACTTTGTCTTCGAGTTCGGCCATTTCTTCCGCCCTTCGGCGCAGCAGCATGCCTTCTTCCGTCAGCGTGATCCCGCGCTTTCCGCGGATAAAAAGCTGCGCGCCCAGCTCTTTTTCCAATTCCGCCAGCTGGCGCGAAAGGGTAGGCTGCGTGATATACAGCGCTTCCGCCGCCTTCGATATGTTTTCCTCCCTGGCCAATGTCAAAAAATAGCGTAATACCCGCAGTTCCATTTTCGCACTCCTGATATGCGTATTTTATCATACCCGAAAGGCATAGTCAAGGCGAATTTTAAATTTTATAAATAAATTTTCAATTCTATAAAGAAAAACAAGGGCCGCCTTCCGCACGGTTCGGTACGGAAGGCGGCCTCGCCCATTCATATTTTATTCTTTAAACATTCTGTTCAAACGCCTTGTGATCGAGCGGATGTTTTCGCGGACGGCGCTCCTTGCGCTTCCGCCGATAACTTTGCGCGCTTCGACCGATTTGCTTACGCGCACGCGCTGCAGAATATCTTCTTCGAACAGGGAAGAAAAACTCTGGTAAACGAACAGGTCGAGCCTGTCGAGCGTCTTATTGTTCTCGATGCAGTAACGCACGATCTGTCCGGTAACGGCATGCGCGTCGCGGAAGGCCATGCCTTTCTGTACGAGGTAGTCGGCAACGTCCGTCGCGGTGGAAAATCCTCCCGCCGCCGCATTGCGCATCCTGCGCGTATCGAACGAAAGGTTCTGCAAAAGTTCGGTGAAGATGGAAAGGCAGCTTAAAACCGTCTCTTCCGCATTGAACAGCGCTTCCTTGTCTTCCTGCAGATCTTTATTGTAAGCGGTAGGGATGCCCTTGATCACCGTCAATATGGCGGTCAGGCTTCCGTAAACGCGGCCCGTCTTGCCGCGGACCAATTCGGGGATATCGGGGTTCTTTTTCTGCGGCATGATGGAGGACCCCGTCGAGTAAGAATCGGAAATTTCGATAAATCCGAATTCATCGCTCGAGTAGAGGATAATGTCCTCGCAGAATCTGGAAAGGTGCGCCATCACCGTCGAACAGCAGAAGATGTATTCCGCAACGAAATCCCTGTCCGAAACGGCGTCGATGGAGTTTTGCGAAATTTCCGAAAAGGAGAGCAGGCTCGCCGTCATCCTGCGGTCGATGGGGAAGTCCGTACCGGCCAAAGCGCAGCTGCCCAAAGGCATGACGTCCGTGCGCTTGTAGCAGTCGGTAAAGCGCTCCAGATCGCGCAGGAACATTTCGCTGTAAGCGTTGATGTACTGCGCCACAGAAACAGGCTGCGCCCTGCGCATGTGCGTATAGCCGGGCATGATGAACTGCACGTTGTTGTTGGCCATATCCAAAAGGGTATTGATCAGCGCGCGGATATGCCCGCAGATATTCACGATGCTGTCCTTTACGTACAGCCGCAGGTCCGTAGCGACCTGGTCGTTGCGCGAGCGCGCCGTATGTATTTTTTTGCCCATTTCACCCAGGCGTTTGGTCAATTCCTGTTCGATAAAGGTGTGGATATCTTCCGCCCCCTCGATTTCAAGATTCCCTTTCTCGATATCGGCGAGAATGTTCACTAAAGCGTCGCTGATCTTATCCGCTTCGTCTTTGGGGATGATCTGCGTTTCCCCGAGCATCTTCACATGCGCGATGCTCGCGAGGATATCGTGCCAATACAGCTTGTAATCGAAAGAAAGCGATTGGTTGAATTCGTCTGCGCTCTGTGCGCTCGGTTGCGTAAAACGCCCTTCCCACAATTTCATAATTTGACTCTCCTGGTCTTTTTTAAGCCGATTTTAATTGACTTATTGCGAGGAAATCTTTAAAATAATATAGTAAAGAAATTTTCCCCCGAAAGGCGGATTTCGTAGGCAATTTCCGCCCTCAGACATTGCTTACTATTATTCTAATATATTTTGCAAAAAAATTCAAGTTATTTTATAAAAAAGAGTTACAAAATTGATTATTTTAGGAATTGACCCCGGTTTGGCGACTTTGGGCTACGGCGTTTTGCGCAAAGACGAACGCGGCAATGTCAGGGCGGAAGATTACGGCGTGGTAACCACGCCGAAGGAAGAACGCCTTCCCGTGCGCCTTGCAATGCTCGAAGAGGGGCTGAACGCGCTGCTGGATAAATTCTCGCCGGACGAGGTCGCGGTCGAAGAATTGTTCTTCTCCAAAAACGTAACGACGGGCATTGCCGTCGCTCATGCCCGCGGCGTTGCGCTCTTGGCGTGCGTCAAGCGCTGCGGCCGCCTGTTCGAGTATACGCCCATGCAGATCAAACAGGCGCTCACGGGGTACGGCAAGGCGGAAAAGAGGCAGATACAGCTGGTAACGGCCAACATTCTGCATTTAAAGGGGATCCCGCGGCCGGACGACGCTGCAGACGCTCTCGCCGTCGCCCTGTGCCACTCTTTCACGTCGAGGCTTTCCTCGCTGTATACGATTTAGCGGAAAGTTTTTTCGGCAAGTAAAATTCCGTTCCCGCGAACCTGCGCGGGAATTCTTTCAAAGGAGAGCCGGTTTCGGATCTGTCTTCAAAACATCCGAAAAAGCGGCGCGGATCCTCCCGTCCGGGGAGGGGCTGTTGCATCCGCAAAAATTCATCGGCGCAAGGAGAGTTATGGTAGGCTATCTGAAAGGAAAAGTGATCTATTCGGGCGAAGGTATCGTCCTTTTGGACGTGAACGGGGTCGGTTATGAAGTTGTCTGTTCCGGCGCCCTCTTCGCCAGGCTTGTCAACGAAAAGCAGGGGGAGGCCTATACCTATCTTCAGGTAAGAGAGGACGGCATATCGCTGTACGGCTTTGTTTCTTTGGAAGAAAAGAACATGTTTTTAAAGCTCATATCCGTTTCGGGAGTGGGTCCGAAGATGGGGATATCCATTCTTTCGGGGTTGAATATCGGCGATCTCGCCGTTGCGATCGCGTCGTCCGACGTCAAGATGCTCAGCACCGTGAAGGGGCTGGGCAAAAAAACGGCGGAACGCATCATATTGGAATTGCGTGAAAAAGTTTCTTCCCTCTCTCTCCCTTCGGCAGGGGCCCCTTCGGCTCCCGTTTCGGAAAAGATCGGCGACAGGGAAGAGGATGCCGTCGTCGGCCTTATGTCGCTCGGCTATACGCGCGCGGAGAGCGTCCGTGCTGTCAAGGGTGCGGTAGAGCGCGGGGCGGAGAGTGTGGAAGATATCATCATGTCGGCCCTGCGGTCGATGTAAACGCCGGAATACGGCACCGGCAGGCGCGGAGAAAGTGCTATGTTTGAAGACGAATTTGAAAACGAACGGCTCGTTATGAGCACGAAAGGGGAATACGACGCCGAAGAAAACGTCCTGCGCCCGAAAACGATGGCGGACTATGTCGGCCAAAGCAAGGTCAAGGAAAATCTCGGCGTATACATCTCTTCCGCGAAGCTGCGGAAAGAGCCGCTCGATCATGTCCTTCTGTACGGTCCCCCGGGCTTGGGGAAAACGACGCTCGCGCACATCATTGCCAACGAGCTCGGCGTACAGATAAAACTTACGAGCGGGCCGGCCATCGAGCGGAGCGGCGATCTCGCGGCGATCCTGACCAACCTCAACGACGGGGATGTACTGTTCATCGACGAGATCCACCGCCTCAACCACTCGGTGGAAGAGATCCTGTATTCCGCGATGGAAGATTACGCGCTCGATATCATCGTGGGCAAGGGCCCCGCGGCGCGGAATATCCGCTTTACGCTGAAGAGATTCACCTTAGTCGGCGCAACGACGCGCGCGGGCATGCTCGCGTCCCCTCTGCGCGACCGTTTCGGCGTCATGTGCCGCCTGGAAATGTATACGCCGGCAGAGCTGGCGCAGATCGTAACGCGCTCTGCGCGCGTTTTGGGCATCGAAATCGATCCCCGCGCGGCGGAAGAAATATCCCGCCGTTCGCGCGGCACGCCGCGCATTGCGAACAGGCTGTTAAAGCGCGTTCGCGATTTTGCCGCGGTCAAGGGCAATTCTTCGGTAACGTATGAAGACGCGCGTTACGCGCTCAAGCGCATGGATATCGACGAACTCGGCCTGGACGAAACCGACCGCGGACTTCTGCGCGCGCTGATCGAAAAATTCGGCGGCGGTCCCGCGGGGCTGGAAACGCTTGCCGCCACCATCAATGAGGACGCAAACACCATCGAGGACGTATATGAACCGTACCTCATGCAGCTCGGGTTTATCGCCCGCACGCCGCGCGGCAGGGTCTGCCTGAAAGGCGGGTACGAGCATATGGGCGTAAAGATGAGCGAAAAGCAGCGCATGCAGACGTCCATGTTCGACGACGAGTAAAAAGAGTTCTCGCATTTCTCGGCGAGCGCCTGCGAAATGCCGAAATTTTGAGGGGAAGCCCGAGCGGTTTTTCCCTCGTTGCGGCATTTTAGGGGCACAATATTATTTATTAAATGCCGCAAATTCACCCTTTCCGTAAGCCGAAGTGTCGGCAAATGGGGTTGCAACGGGGAAAGTGCGGTTTCCCTGTTTTGGCAACAGAAAATCGGTAAGCCGGAATAATAGATGTGATTGAAGTAAAAGGCGGCGTGAATTTGCATAGAACTTAAATAAAATCAGTGAATGACGGCAACGGACACGACGAGTTTGGCTGTGTGTGAGAATGCGCAGAAGATCATTGAATTTGTTTCCATTTTTGAACGGCATTTTGTTTGAATGGTTCTGCTATGTTTACCGATAAAGAAATTTTACGCATCGCGCTGGAACAATCGGCGATCGAATCCTGTTGTTCGCCCGAAGATTTTCTGAAAAGCGAAAATGTGGTAGCCGTGTCGCGCGATAGAGCGGGGAGGCGGGCGTACCTTCCCGGGCCTCATGTGTTCGATCTCACTTCATACGGCGGAAATGTCGTCGCTTGCGTGCGTGAAGACTTGCGGGAGGTCGCTTTTTCCTATCTTGCAAAGTACTCTGCCGCGCATAGTTTCGAAACGCCGGCCCTGCATGTGTTGGACGAGATGCTCGCTCCGTTCGGCTTGAAAACAAAGTTTCAAGCCGAATATTTTCTGCCGCGGGCCGATTCGCTTGCCGTAAAGTCCTGTGCGTTCGAGTTGCGCGTTCTGCCGCCTGCAGAGTTTGCGGATCTGTACCTTCCGCGGTGGGGCAACGCACTGTGCGCCGCGCGCAAAGAAAAAGATGCTCTGTGCGTCGGCGCGTACGACGGCGAAACGCTCGCCGCGCTCGCGGGCGCAAGCGCCGACTGCGAAACGATGTGGCAGATCGGCGTCGATGTCCTTCCGCAATACAGAAGAAAGGGGCTGGCCGAGGCAGTAACCTCCCGTCTGTCGGCAGAAACAGCCGCTTTGGGGAAGGTTCCGTTTTATTGCGCCGCATGGTCGAATATACCCTCCGTGCGCAATGCGCTTGCCTGCGGCTTTTATCCGTCCTGGGTACAGTTAACGGCAGTGCCGATGGAATGAAGGTAAAATATTTATGCTGAAAAAATCCGATTATTTTTATGAATTGCCCGAAGAGCTGATTGCGCAGACTCCCGCCGAGCCGCGCGATTCGTCCCGTCTTTTGGTCTACGACCGCAGGACGGGGAAGACGGAACACCGCATTTTCCGCGACGTCAAAGAGTATTTAAAGCCCGGCGACGTGCTGGTTATCAACAATACCAAGGTCCTTCCCGCCCGCATGTATGCCTATACGCAAAACGGCGGCAAAGTGGAGGTACTCCTTTTAAAGCGGCGCGACCTCACCGAATGGGAAGTGCTCGTAAAACCGGGCAAAAAGGCGAAGATCGGCACCGAACTCGTGGTTTCCGAAGAACTTTCCCTCACGGTAAAGGACAGGACGGAGACGGGCGAGCGCATCGTCGATTTTCATTTCGACGGGGTGTTTGAAGATATCCTTTCCCGCGTAGGTTCCATGCCTCTTCCGCCGTACATTCACGAAAAGCTGAAGGATAAAGACCGTTACCAAACGGTATATTGCAAGACGGACGGATCGTCGGCCGCGCCTACGGCAGGCCTGCATTTTACGAAAGAATTGCTTGCCGAAATACGTGCAATGGGCGTGGAGATCGTCGAAGTCCTGCTTCACGTGGGGCTGGGCACCTTCCGCCCCGTAAAAGAAGAAGATCTTACCCATCACGTCATGCACTCCGAGTATTATTGCGTCAGCGAAGAGGCGGCGAATGCGGTCAATGCCGCGAAGCGGGAAGGGCGCCGCGTCATCGCTGTCGGAACAACGTCCGTTCGCACGCTGGAAACGGTCGCAGACGAAAACGGGTTTTTGCGCCCGTGCAGCGGCGATACGTCCATCTTTATCTATCCGCCTTACAAATTCAAGTGTGTCGACGCATTGATCACCAATTTCCATTTGCCCGAAAGTACTTTGATCATGCTCATCTCTGCCTTGATGGGCAGGGAAAATTGTCTCGCCGTTTATAAGGAAGCGGTGGAGAAGAAGTACCGCTTTTTCAGCTTCGGCGACGCGATGCTGATCGTATAAGCGTCGCAATACTGCGTCGAACTTGCGTTTTGCCATGGTCGTGTGCAAGACAGTACATTCCCTGCGGTCAAAGCCGCGTTCTCCTTGTCTTGCTCGCTTCTCCGATCTTCATCCTGCCTCCCGTAACAATGCGGGGTGCGATGCTGATCGTATTCGGGCCGGTCGTAGCCGTCAATTGTTTTGTCAAAACGCGGTTTTCCGAAGCGCTTTTCGCGGAAAGAAGATGTCGCGCGGTTAAATCGTAAACCGAATGGATGCGGCAAATAAATTTTATAAAAACCCAATAAAACGTCAAAAAATGCATGTTATAGAGAACTATGCGAGACATAATACAATAAAAATGAATTTTGAGAGCATAATGAACAATACTGCGAACACTCCGAATTTTTCTTTCGAACTTTTAAAAACAGATCCCGAAACGGGCGCCCGCGCCGGCATATTTCACACGCCGCACGGCGATATCGAAACGCCGGTCTATATGCCCGTGGGCACGCAGGCCACGGTAAAAGGGCTGCTTCCGCGCGACGTAGAAGAGGCGGGCGCGCAGATCATTCTGTCAAACACATACCATCTCTATATGCGTCCCGGGCACGAACTGGTAAAAAAGGCGGGCGGGCTGCATTCTTTCATGAACTGGCATCGTCCCATCTTAACGGACAGCGGCGGCTTTCAGGTTTTTTCCCTTGCCAAGCTCAATAATATAAAAGAGGAAGGAGTTTGGTTCAATTCGCACATCGACGGCAGCAAACATTTCTTCACGCCGGAAAAGGTGATGGAAATCGAAAACGCGCTCGGCGCAGACATAATCATGCAGTTCGACGAATGCAGCGAATACGGCGTCGATTACAAGTATGCGAAGGCCGCGCTCGACCGTACGACGCGCTGGCTGGAGCGCTGCGCCGCCGTGCATAAAGACGAACGGCAGGCTCTCTTTCCGATCGTGCAGGGCAATTTTTTTGCCGATCTGCGCATAGAAAGCGTCCGTGCCGCCGCGCCGTATGCAAAATACGGGCTGGGCATCGGCGGCCTTTCGGTCGGAGAGCCGAAGCCTCTGATGTACGAAATGCTCGAAGCGATGCGCCCCGTGCTTCCCGAAAAAGTACCCCGTTATCTGATGGGGGTGGGAAGTCCCGATTGTCTCATCGAAGGCGTTCTCCGCGGGGTCGACATGTTCGACTGCGTGCTCGCCACGCGCGTGGCACGCAACGGTACGGCGCTCACGTCGCGCGGCAAAGTTGTCGTGCGCAACGCCGCATATAAAGAGGATTTTACCCCGCTCGATCCCGAATGCGACTGCTATTGCTGCAAAAATTATACGAAGGCATACCTTCGCCATCTGGTCAACGCGGGAGAAATGCTTTCGGCCACGTTATTGTCTCTGCACAACATAACTTTTCTTACCCGCCTCATGAAAAATCTCCGCCGCGCGATCCTCGAGGGCGGAGTGCGCGAATTCTGCGAAGAATTTTACGCAAAATACGGCAGAGAATGAGGCCGCGCTTTTTGCGCAATTGTGTCGAAAAGGCGAAATATTCGCATTCCGGCGATTTTTTGCTCGGAAAGTGCAAAAAAACAGTTGCCAAAATTTTGCAAAACGTTTATTATATTGTCAATCGGCAGATTTGCGGATAATAATCAGGAGTAGAATCAATTATGCTGTTCAATCTTTTGGAAGGCGAAACCACGTCCTTTACTTCGTTCATACCGATCATTATAATTATAGTGCTGGTAGTGGCCTTTATCGTATGGTCGTATATTTCCCAGAAAAAGAAGCAGAAAAATTTTAACGAAACGATCAATGCGGTCCGTCCCGGCAGCAAAGTTAAGACCATCGGCGGCATCGTCGGCGAAGTCGTCGAAGTCAATGATGAAGAAAACACGTTCGTCCTCAAAACGGGCGACAGCGAGGGCAACTGCAGCTACATGAAGTTCGATAAACAGGCCATCTATCAGACGGATGCCAAGCCCGAACCGGCCGCTCCCGCGAAAGAAGTGGCCTCCGCCGAAAACGCCGGAAGCGAAGCGCCCGCGGAACCTTTCGAAGAATCCGCGCCCGAAACGTCGGACGGCGCCGAAGAAGCGGCCGCAGAAGAAAAGAAGAGCGAAGAGGAAAACAAGTAATTTCGCTTTGAAACGGAATAAAGAGATGCGCCTCCGCATAGAGATAGTACAAACTCATGCGGAGGTATTTTTTATGCGGAGCGAAGGTGGGCGAGTGGCGGCCGAAATGGGCAAAAGCGTGTGCGTCTCGGTTATATTCACGCTGGCGGCAGTGTTGATTTTTGCACTGTTTATAAAACTGTTTTCCATCGGGTCGTCGGTCATTACGCCCGTGAACCAGATCATTAAGATGCTCGCCATCTTTATCGGCTGCATTCTCTGTCTCAAACCGGGCAAAACCGCGCTGAAAGGGGCGGGGTGCGGCGCGGCGGTCGTCGTTCTTACCTATTTTCTGTTTGCGATCATCGCCGGCGAAATCTCCTTCGGCTGGGGCAACGTGCTCGATTTTGTATTCGGTGCCGTTGCGGGCGGCATCAGCGGCATCATTGCCTCTCTCGTAAAAAGCAAACGGTAAACTTCTGCGCGAATCTTCTTTGATTCGGAAAAAACGCTTGCAATTTTTTCCTTATTATATTATAATAAATAAAAATTGCGATAAAGGAGATTGCGCTATGAACAAGATCAAGACCATAGCCCGCCCCGCGGAAAAGAAAGTTACGGGTTGCGGCGAATGCAGAAGCACCTGCCAGTCTGCCTGCAAAACCAGCTGCACGGTAGGCAATCAATCCTGCGAGAGGATTTCCAGGGAAAACGATCCCGAAAAGAATAACTGAGCGGCAAGGCATAAGGAGCAGGGTACCTGCTCCTTAAATTATGCTTTCGCAGACATCGGCCCGCCAGGGCTTCTTTTTTCGCGCGGCTCTGTCCGCCTGCGAGGTCATTGTATGGTCCACGTATTTCACTATAAAGATAAACATTATATTTTCGATACGGGCAGTTCTTCTCTGCACGAATGCGACGAAAAGGCGGCGCTGCTTTTGCGCGAAAAGCTCGGCGAACGGGTCGATACTTCCTCCGTCTCCGAATGTGAGCGCGCGGAGTACGAACAGGATTTTGCCGAATTGGAGCGGGAAGGCCTCCTTTTTAAAGAGGAAGAACGCGCCGTTCCCGTCAAATCCGACGAGGTCAAGGCGCTGTGCCTGCATATCTGTCACGACTGCAATCTCCGCTGCCGCTATTGTTTTGCCGACGAGGGCGCCTATCACGCGAAGCGCGAGTTCATGAGCCTGGAAACGGCAAAGCGGGCGATCGATTTTCTCATCGAACAGTCCGGTTCCCGCCGCATCCTCGAAACGGACTTTTTCGGCGGCGAACCGCTGATGAATTTCGATGTCGTGAAGCAGACGGTCCGTTACGCAAAAGAGCAGGCCGCGAAGCGGGGCAAAAAGTTTCTGTTCACGCTCACCACGAACGGGCTTCTTCTCAAAGACGACGTGGCGGAATTTCTCAACCGGGAGATGGAAAACGTCGTGCTGAGTCTCGACGGCCGCAAAGAGGTGCACGACGCCGTCCGCAAAACGGCAAACGGAAAGGGGAGCTTCGATCTCGTCATTGAAAATCTGAAGAATTTTGTCCGGATCCGCGGCAACAAAAGTTACTATGTGCGCGGCACGTTTACCGCAAAAAACCTCGATTTTTCCAAAGACGTGCTGTTTTTGGCGGACAGCGGTTTCGACAGCATCTCGCTCGAGCCCGTCGTAACGGATATTCCCGATCTGGCGATCACGAAGCAGGATCTGTCCCGCGTCTGCGACGAGTACGATACTCTCTGCGATAAATACCTCGAATATGAGGCAAAAGGGAAAGGCTTTAATTTTTTCCACTTTAACGTGGATTTGGAGGGCGGTCCCTGTCTGTCCAAGCGGGTCAGCGCCTGCGGCGCGGGCAACGAATACTTTTCGGTCGTACCGAACGGCGATATCTATCCCTGCCATCAGTTCGCGGGCGATCCCGATTTCCACATGGGGAACGTATACGAAGGCAAGCTCGACGAAGCGATCCGTGCGAAGTTCAAAAAATCCTGCCTCTTCACCCGCAAAAAGTGTGAAAATTGTTTTGCGAAGTTTATCTGCAGCGGCGGCTGCAGCGCGAACAACTATCATTTCAACGGAGATATCGACGAGCCGTACGACATCACATGCGAGATGATGAAAAAGCGCACGGAGAACGCGATGCACATCCTCGCCGAGCGCAAGAGGAGGAACGCGCATGAATAATGTCCGCAAAGGAAACGGCGCCTTCATCCACAGCCGCGCATATGTGGCGGGCGATGTGGAATTGGGCGACGGGGCGAACATATGGTGCGGCGCGTGTATCCGCGGCGACATCGCGCCCGTAAAAATCGGGAAAAACACGAACGTGCAGGACAATGCGACCGTCCATGTCGGCTATCATTCGCCGGCCGTTATCGGCGATAACGTTACGGTCGGGCACAACGCGGTCGTGCACGGCTGCACGATCGGCAGCAACGTCATCGTCGGCATGGGCGCCGTCATTCTCGACGGCGCAAAGATCGGCGACGATTGCATCGTCGGCGCGGCGACGCTCATTCCCGGGCGCAAAGAGATCCCTTCGGGCAGCCTCGTGTTCGGGAACCCTTACCGCATCGTGCGTCCTCTCACCGAAGAAGAAAAGAAAGGCATTCTTTTGAATGCCGAAGAATACCTCGCTCTCGCCGCCGCGTATGCGGAAGAAGGGCAGGGCCGCTGAGTGTCCGCGCGGTGCGGCATGCCGCGGGGCAAAATTTTTTGCGTTTTTTCCGAATTTATGATAATCGGGTAAAAATGCGTGAAAAACGACAATTTACACTTGACTAAATCCGTGAACTTTATTATAATAAACAGGTATAGTTCTTTTATTCTTGGAAAAAGTTCGAGGATAAATTCTAAAAGTTGCAGGAGGAAGCAATGGGCAAGAAGAAATCGGTGGTACTGATCATTTTCGTAACCGTCGTGCTCGTAGGGCTCCTATTTTTGAGCGTTACGCCGTCGTTCTACGTGTCCACCGCGCAAAAGTTCAATTCGCTTCTCAGTATCGTCGATTTAGGTTCGGATCTGGGTGGCGGCTATTACACAGTGTATTATCCCGAGGGCGTCATATCGCAGGAAGAATATGACGCGCTCGTCGCCGAATATGATGAAACGCAGGCGACGCCGGATACGGACGATGACGTCGATAATCCTTCCGAACATTATGTTCGCCACGGCGGGGTCTATCTTTCCGAAGATATCTGCGATGCGGAGGGCAACGTTACCGAAACTTTCCGCGCCGAATTCGACAGTGCGTTCCGTTCATTGAAAATGCGCTTCGAGTCCAAGAATTTCTCCGATTATTCGATCAAACTGCAGGACGATTATACCGTCCGCGTAGAAATTCCTTATACCGACGAATCGGCGAGCACTCTGTTCGATTCCTTCGCGTATTCGGGTAACCTCATTTTCAGCGATACGGGTACGGATACCACCAGCAAAAACGTGCTGATGACCGGTACTTCCGAATATGTAAAGAGCGCCGGCGTCGCCGACGCAGGGGACAGCGGGTTCGCCGTAACCATCAACTTTACAAGCGCGGGCCGTACAAGGTTTGCCGAAATCACGCAGGAACTTGTCGACAATGCGAGCAGTAGCAGCAGTTCGAGCGGCAGTTCGTCCTCTTCGGCAACTCTTTATATTTATGTCGGGACCGAACTTTTGATGCAGGCAACGGTCGACCAGGCGTTGGATCAGGATACCGTCTATATCAGCGGCAGTTACGATACGCGCGATTCGGCGGAAACGATCGCCTGCGTCATCAATTCCACGCTCAATGAAGACAACGTGTTCAATATCAGTCTCGACGCTTCGAATATCTATGAATTTACGCCCACGATGGGAGAAAACGCGGCGCTGATCGCTGCGATCGCGATCGGGGTGCTTATCCTTGCGATGATCGTATATTCGCTCGTGCGCTATAAAGGCATGGGACTGGCCCACGTTTACGGGTTCCTTACGTACGCATTGATTTTTGTGCTTTGCATTTCGCTGATCCAATCGATCGTCGTCAATGCGGCGGGCATTTTGGCAATTATTCTTTCCGCCGCGATCATGACGGGCCTCAACTGGTACGCGTTCGGGAACATCCGAGACGAGTTCGCAACGGGCAAAACGCTCACGGCGTCTATAAAGGCCGGATATAAGAAGAGCCTCGCGCTCACCATCGATATCCATATCGTGCTCGTAGTTCTTTCGGCTGTCCTGTATTTCATTTCGGTGGGAACGGTACAGTACATGTCCCTGATTTTCCTGATCGGTTCGGTCATTTCGGCGGCATGCACGCTTGCGGTTACGCGCTTCTATCTGTATATGTTCCTCGCTCAGCCCAAGAACAAGATCGCTTTCTGCAATTTCAAGAGGGAGGAAACGGAAGATGAGTAAAACTGTTTCCAAAAAGAATCTCTTTATCTGCCTGACGGTCAGCCTGGTTCTGATTATAGCGGGCGCGTTCCTGTTCGGTTTCCTCGGATTCGGAGAGAATTCCACGGCCAAGGATTACACCGCCGTTGAGGTTTCCGATTCCGGATATATGTCTTTCGATGAAGAGTTCCGCTCTTCATTGGAAAGTTTCTGCAATACCGAGATCGGGAACGCGGGATACACCGTCGCCGACGTCCGTTACAACGAATCCGCGTCGGGCGCGGGGAATACGATCACGTTCATTCTTACGGAAGGGAGCGATTCCCTCGCTTCCTTTGTCGATTCGCTCGCGGTAGCGATCGATGCAAACGTGCAGAACGCTGAAAGGGCGGTCGTTTCGGTCTCGTATCATACGGTCGAAAACGCCCCGTACTACGAATTTATTTGGCGCACCGCCATCGGCGCGGGGGTAGCGTTTGTGCTTCTCTTCGTCTATATGGCGATCCGCTTTAAAGTCGGCATGGGGGTAACTTCTCTCGTTGCCGCCGTTCACGACGTATTGATCACGCTCGCTGTCATAGCGCTCCTCCGCATACCTGTCGGCGTTTCGGTGATCGGCGTTGCGGCGTTCTCGTTGCTGTTGTCGGGCTTTATGAACATGCTGGTGTTCGGCAAGATGCGCCGCGATTTCCGTTCGGAAGACCGCAAAGACTTGCCGGCCCGCGAAGGGATTGCGCTCGCCGTAAAAGACAGCCGCAAATCCGTATTCGTAACGGCGATTTTGCTCGCCGCGCTGCTCGTCGTTCTCGGTGCGATCGGCGCCGTTATCGGCAGAGATATGCTTTGGTTCATGCTGAGCGGCTTGATGGCCGTCGTGGCGTCCACCTATTCCTCGCTTATGCTTTCTCCCGCGATTTACGCCTGCATCAAAGAAAAGTCGGATGCGCGCCGTGCGGAAAAGGCGAAATACAATTATTCGTCGGATAAGCGCAAGGAAGAAAAAGCGTCGCAGAAAAAAGAGATCGCGGAAGAAGCCGCGGAATAATCACGTAAAAAACGGCGAGGCGGGGGCTTGCTCCCGCCTCTTTGTTTTGCTTTCGGCATCGGCGGCAAAATGCGCCGCAAAGGGAACAGAATGAAGAAAATTATCGAAGAGATCTCCATTTCCGAAAAAGAGCTCGCCCTTGTCCGCCGCCTTGCGGAAGGGGCGGGCATTTCGGAGATCACCGCCAAAATTTTATATTCGAGGGGTATCGATACGCCCGAAAAGGCGGCGCGTTTTCTTCATCCGTCCCGTAAAAATTTTCTGTCTCCCTTTTTGATGCGCGGCATGCGCGAACTGGTCGATGCGATTTCTGCGGCAAAATCGCACGGCGGCACAGTCGCCGTGTTCGGCGATTACGATGCCGACGGCATCGGCGCGGCGTCCATTCTCGTCTCCGCGCTCAGGCAATACGGCGTCGGCTGCACCGTTTACATTCCCGAAAGGAGCGAAGGGTACGGGATGTCCGTTTCCGCGCTCGAAAAAATCATCGACGAGTGCGCCCCCGAACTGATCGTTACCGTCGACTGCGGCATATCCAACCGCGAAGAGGTAGAATATGTCAAATCGCGCGGCGTGTCGATCATCGTTACCGATCATCACGAACTTCCGGACGAACTTCCCGCGTGCACGGTCGTAAATCCGAAACTCAGCGACGACTACCCGTACGATAATCTCTGCGGCGCAGGGGTCGCTTTTAAAGTCGCCTGCGCTCTTTTGGGCGAAAAGGCGTATTCGTTCCTCGATATCGCCGCAGTCTCCACGGTTGCAGACAGTGTTCCGCTCACGGGCGAAAACCGCGATATCGTATTCGAGGGGCTCAGGCGCATCAATACCCGCCCGCGCGAGGCGATCCGCCATCTTCTCTGCTCGAAAAAAGAGGAAGCCACGGCGCAGACGCTCGCCTTCACGATCGCGCCGCGCATCAACGCGGCGGGCAGAATGGGCAGTGCGTCGACGGCTTTAAAACTCTTTCTGTCCGAAGACCCCGCCGAGATCTATGAACTCTCCTGCAAATTGAACGAATACAACATCGAGCGCCAGCAGGTTTGCGACGAGGTCTATCGCAGCGCCAAAGAGAAAATAGCGGCGGAAGGCGCGTACGGAAGCGTCATCGTTCTGTCGGACGATAGCTGGAGTACCGGATTGGTCGGTATCGCGGCGGCTCGCCTTGCCGAAGAGTTCTGCCGCCCGACCATTCTGTTTGCGCGCAAAGGTTCCTGCCTCAAAGGCTCCGCGCGCACGGTCGAGGGCATCAATATTTATGATGCGATCAAAGCGTGTTCCGGGTTCGTAACGGAATTCGGCGGGCATGCGCAGGCAGCGGGCGTCAGCGTCGCGGAAGAGCAGTTCGAGGCTTTCAAAAACGCGCTCGACCGATATGTCTCCGAAACATATCCGGCGGAAGCGTTTATTCCCTGCCTGAATGTCTGCGGCAAAGACGTCTCCGTCGATCTTCCGCTCGCGCGCGAGCTCGAAATGTTGGAACCCTGCGGAGTCGGCAATCGCAAGCCTCTGTTTTCCGCGTCGATCTCCGGGGTGGAAGCGCGCCGCCTCAAGGAGGGCTCGCCGCACATTGCTTTCGGGGCGGGGGACCTTGAACTGATTTGGTTCGGCGGCGAACGCGCGCTCCCTCTTCTGGCTGCGGACGTGCGGAAGACCGTCGTGTTCGAATGCGGCGTATCCCGCTTCCGCGGCGCCGAGAGCGTGCGGGGCGTCGTTCGGGACGTCGTCTGCGAATCGGCCGAAGGCGATAATGCCGATCTGTATTTTTTCCGCAACGAACTCCTCCGCCTGCGCTGTGAGAGCCCGGCTGTTTTCCCCGTTTACGAGGATGAGCAAAGCATCCGTTCGCGCATCTCGGCAGCCCGCTCCGCGTGCGGCTACGGGCTGATCCTTCTGAGCTCTTCGAAGATTCCGCCGAGCTTCCGCGACTGCGCGGCGGGGCTCCCGGTCGAAATGTTTCGGCTCGGCTCGCAAAACGTCGGCAATGCGGTGCTCATATCGCCCGCGCCGGATGCAGATCTTTCGATGTATCGGGATGTGATCTGGCTGGATCGTCCCGCCGATTTTAACATCAAATCGCTCGAAGGCAAAAAAATTGTTGTCAATCAAGAAATTTGCGGGTATAATACTATTGCGGGGTTAGAAACCTCCCGCGAAGTCATGGGCGAGATTTATCTGGCTTTCCGCGGCGGCTCGGCCGGGTCAGACAGCGTTTCGGCGGCGTTGCAGGCAAATGCAGCCTGTTCGAAGCCGCAGGCGGTCTTCGCGCTCGAAGTCTTTGCGGAGCTCGGTCTCGTACGTTTCGAACGCGGCCGCGTCAATATTGCGCGCGGCAAAAAAACCGATTTGAACGCTTCCGCGCTCTACCGCGCGGTATGCGCATTGAAGGACAAAACATGAACACCGTTTTGCAGATGGTTTACGACAATTATACAGGGCAGGACCGCGAGACGCTCGTGCGTGCCTACCACTATGCCGAAAAGGCGCACGAGGGGCAGAAGCGCGCTTCCGGGGAGGCGTATTTCATTCACCCCTGCGCCGTCGCGCAGATTTTGATCGAACTGGGGCTGGACTGCGCCACCGTGGCCGCAGCCTTTCTGCACGACGTCATCGAAGATACTCCCGTTACGGAGGAAGATATACGCAGCAATTTCGGCGACGAGATCCTCGGCCTTGTCTTGGGCGTAACCAAACTGGATAAGATCGTCTTCAAGTCGCAGGAAGAGGAAGAGGCGGAGAATTTCCGAAAGATATTCGTCGCCATGGCGAAAGATATCCGCGTCATTATCATAAAACTTGCCGACCGTCTGCACAACATGCGCTCCCTCAACTTTCTGTCCAAAGAGCGTCAGATCAAAATGGCGCGCGAAACGCTGGATATCTACACGCCGCTCGCCGGCAGGCTGGGTATTTCGCAGATCAAGTGCGAGCTGGAAGACCTCTGCTTAAAATATTTAGAGCCGGAGGCATACGAATATCTCGTCGAAAATATCCACCAAAAATTGTACGAGCGCCATAATTTCGTCGATTTTGTCGTCAAAGAGATCAAAAACATTCTCGATGAAAGCAAGATCGAAGGGGAGGTATTCGGCCGCCCCAAGCATTTTTATTCCATCTATAAAAAGATGAAAACGCAGAACAAGGCGCTCGATCAGATCTACGATCTCACCGCCGTCCGCGTCATTGTCGGCACGGTAGACGAGTGCTACGAAGTTCTCGGCAAGATCCATAAAAAATGGAAGCCGATCCCCGGCCGCATCAAAGATTATATTGCGACGCCCAAAGCGAACATGTACCAGTCTCTGCATACGACGGTCGTAACCCATTTCGGGCAGCCTTTCGAGATACAGATCCGCACTTTCGAAATGCACCGCACGGCCGAATTCGGTATCGCGGCGCATTGGAAATATAAAGAAAAGAGGTCGGAAGATTCATCCTTTACCGAGCGCCTTTCCTGGATCCGCGAGGTGCTCGACTGGGAGGGCGGTCTGAAAGATTCGCAGGAATTCATGCGTTCGCTGAAAACGGAGCTGTATTCCAACGAACTGCTGGTATTTACGCCGAAGGGCAAAGTTATCTCCCTTCCGAAAGACGCCACGCCCATCGATTTTGCGTATGCCATCCACAGCGAGATCGGCAACCGCTGCGTGGGTGCGCGCGTCAACTCCAAAATGGTCCCTCTCAATTCCACGCTGCAGACGGGCGACGTCGTCGAAATACTCACTTCGTCCAACTCCAAAGGCCCGTCGTGGGACTGGCTGAAAATCGTAAAATCTTCCAGTGCGCGCGCCAAGATCAAGCAGTTCTTCCGCCGCGAAATGAAGGAAGAAAACGTAAAGCTCGGCAAGAGCATGCTCGAAACGGAGGCAAAGCACCGCGGCTACAACCTGTCGGATATTCTCACCGAAGAGAGCTTTGCCAAGGTTTCCGAAAAGTTTTCCTTTTCCTCGCAGGATGAAATGTTTGCCTCGGTGGGTTACGGCGCGATCACCGTCAACCAGGTCCTTTTCCGCCTCATCGATTTTTACAGGAAAGAGATCCCCAAACAGCCCGTCTATCACGGCGGCGCTTCTTCCGATTCGAGCGGCGTCATCGTCAAGGGCATGAGCGGGCTCCTCACCCGCTTTGCGGGTTGCTGCAATCCCGTCCCCGGCGACGAGATCGTCGGGTTCGTTTCCCGCGGCAGGGGGGTCGTCATTCACCGTGCCGACTGCCCGAACGTCAAAAACCTCGAAGCGGAGGAAGGCAGGATCCTGCCTGCGGAATGGGCGGCTACCGAAGGCGGCAGATTTGTCGCGGGGATTGTCATCAAAGCGAAGGATCAGGGCGTCGCGCTCTCCGTGCTCACTTCGGTCGTCAGCGACATGCGCCTGATGATCACGGGTGTAAACTCCCGCTTCGATAAAAATAAAGACGCCGTCATCGAGGCGAATATCCGCCTCAACGGCAAGCAGGATATCGACCTTTTGATCCGCAAGATCAACGCCGACGAGCGCATCGACGAAGTGTACCGCACGGCAACTACGCAGTAAACGGAGGAACAATCATGCAGATTTATACCGTTCCCGCCGGCTTTTTGCGGGCGAATTCGTATCTCTGCACCGAAAACGGCAGGGATGCCGTGCTCATCGACTGCGGCGGAAGCGAGCCGCTCGCTTTCGCGGAAAAGAAGGGGCTGCAGATCCGTGAAGTCCTCCTTACGCACGGGCATTTCGACCACATCGGCGGCTGCGCGGATGCACGCGCAGGCGGGGCGCGTATCGGCTGTTCGAAAAAGGAATTGCCCCTTATCGGCTCGCGGGCGAATCTCGCCGCGGATATGGGCGTGCGCGTCCGGCCGTTCGAAATCGACTTTACCTTTGCGGGCGGGGACGTCCTCGAATCGTGCGGCATGCGTTTCGAGGTCATCGAAACGCCGGGGCATACGCCCGGCGGCGTGTGTTTCCGCACGGGGAATATTTTATTTACCGGCGACACGCTCTTTTTGGAAAGCGTGGGCAGAACGGATTTTCCCGGCGGCAGCGGTCAGCAGCTGCGCGAAAGCGTGCAAAAACTTTTGAACATCGAAGGGGATTGCACCGTATATCCGGGGCACGACGAGCCGACGTCGCTCTCGCACGAGCGCGCCTGCAATCCCTTCCGCTGAGCAAAAAATTTTTGTCGCCTGCGCTTTGTTTCCGCCCGCATTCCGTGTTACAATGGAACAGAGTGGGGGATTCCCTTCCGTTTGGACAAAAAAAATTGTCATCTGCGCTTGCATGACGCGCGCGCAGGAGTTATAATAAATTTGACGCGAGACTGCGAAGCGTAACAGCGCTTGCAGGCTCGCGGAAAATTTATTATAAAAAGTTTTTAAACGGATCGCGGTCCGCCGCGCCGAATCATTATGCGCCGTTGAACACGGCAAAACTTTGAGGGGGCTTCATGCTCACAACGAACACCGAGTTTTTATATCCCGAGCTGATGGATGTCGTCCGTCTGTTCGGCGAAAGCGCGCCGGATGCCGCGCACAATTTCATATTCGCAAACGACCATTTCATCAACACCGTCCTTATCGGCGGTAGAGAATACGCCTTCCGCGAAGAATGGAAGTGCTCGAACGAGCTCGAATTCAAGCGCTACGCCAAGCGGTTCGCCAAACTTGCCGTGTACGAAGCTTTGCGCGCGGAAACGGGCAGGAGCATGCCGTGGGGCGCGCTCACCGGTATACGTCCGACCAAGCTCGCGTATGCCGAAGCGGAAGCAGGGCGCGATTTTGCCGTTCTCTTTGAGAAGTTCGGTGTAAGCGCCGAAAACATCGCGCTCGTTAAAGCCGTTTTGGAAAACCAGCGCGGCATTTACGGAAAAGAGGAGGGTGCCGCCGACCTCTACGTCGGCATTCCGTTCTGCCCCTCCAAGTGCGATTACTGCTCCTTCATTACGGCGGATATCGCCCGCACCCGGCGCTATATCGGGGATTATCTTTCCGCTCTCGAACGGGAGATCGGAGGATGCCGCGGTTTATACCGCCGTTTAAAGAGCGTCTATGTTGGCGGAGGCACGCCGCTCGTGCTTTCCGTTTCCGATCTCCGCCGCGTGCTCGAAGCGCTCGCTCCCTTGTCGGAGGGCGCGGAATATACGGTAGAGGCGGGCCGCCCGGACGTCTTTACCGAAGAAAAACTCGCTCTGCTCAAAGAGTACGGCGTTACCCGCATCTGCATCAATCCGCAGACGTTCAGCGACGCAACGCTCGAACGCATCGGCAGGCGGCACACCGCGGCGGACATTTATCGCGCGTTCGGAATGGCGAGACCGTTCGGGTTCGATATCAACTGCGATCTGATCGCCGGGCTGCCCGAAGAGAGCGCGTCCGAATTTTGCGAGGGGCTCGACAGGGCGATCGCGCTCTCGCCCGAAAATATTACCGTGCATACGCTGTGCCTGAAGCGGGGGGCCAAACTCAAAGAGGAGGAAAGCAGTCTCGCCGCCGGCAGCATATCCGAAATGATCGGCTACGCGCGGAAAGCGCTTGCCTCCGCGGGCTACGCGCCCTATTATCTGTACCGCCAGAAGTACGCTGCGGGAAATTTTGAAAATACGGGCTGGACGAAGCCGGGCAAGGCCTGCGTCTATAATATCGACGTGATGGAAGAGATCGCCGACAACATCGCCTGCGGGGCGAATGCCGTCGGCAAAAAGCTGTTTGCCGAAGAGGGCCGCATCGAGCGGCAGGGCTCGCCCAAAGATATCCCTACATACATCGCCAAGGTCGATAAGATCATTTCCGACAAGCGCGCTCTGTTCGGTGAAAAATAAAAAGCTCGCCGTTTCGGCGGTTATACTGCAAAAGGATGTCTGCCATACAAAAATATTTTGCAGGGCGGCGCATATTTTGTTTACTTTTTCGCGCATTTGTGGTAAACTATATGACGTACGCAATCAAGGTCGAGCGGTTCTCCTCGCCGAACTTTGTTTGCGTGAATAAATTTCCAAGGAGTATAAAAACAATGGAAAAGGAAAAGAAAACCCAAATCATCGACGAGTTCAAGCGCCACGACGGAGACACCGGTTCTTCCGAAGTGCAGATCGCTCTTCTTACCGAGCGCATCAACCATCTCAACGAGCACCTCAAAGAGCACCCGCACGACAATCACAGCCGCCGCGGTCTTTTGAAAATGGTCGGCCAGCGCCGCGGTCTTCTCGATTATATCAAATCGAAAGACATCGAAAAGTACAGGGACATCATTTCCCGTCTCGATTTGAGGAAATAAGTGTATATAAGGGCGGAACGGTTGTTCGGCCCTTTTATCAATTATAAGGGAACAGGGGTTCCCGCAAGAACAAAGCAAGGAGTAAGCAATGACAAAGAATTTCAGACAGTTTGAAACGGAGGTCGGCGGCCGCAAGGTGATCGTCGAAACGGGCAAGTACGCGGAACAGGCAAACGGTTCGTGCGTCGTTCGCTGCGGCGATACAGTCGTAATGGTCAATGTAACCATGTCGGAAACGCCCAGAGAGGGGATGGACTTTTTCCCGCTGCAGGTCGACTTCGAAGAGAAGATGTATGCGGTCGGCAAGATCCCGGGCGGCTTTAAAAAGCGCGAGGGCAGGGCAAGCGATAAGGGGATACTCACCTCCCGCCTGATCGACCGCCCCATTCGCCCCCTTTTCCCGAAGGGGCTGTACAACGACGTCGTGGTCATCGCGACCGCGCTTTCCGTCGATACGAACATTCCCCCCGAACCGTTCGCGATGCTCGGCAGCTCGATCGCTCTGAGCATTTCCGATATCCCTTGGGCGGGACCTACGGGTTCGGTGCAGGTAGGGATGGTAGACGGTGAATACGTCATCAATCCCGACAATGCCCAGCGCGAAAAGAGCACGATCGCTCTGAGCCTTTCCGGAACGAAAGACGCCATCATGATGGTCGAAGCGGGCGCGCAGGAAGTTTCCGACGAAGATATGGTCGGCGCCATCCTGTTCGGGCATGAAGAGATCAAAAAGCAGTGCGCGTTCATCGAACAGATCCAAAAAGAGATCGGCAAACCCAAACGCCAGATGGAGCTGTACCATGTTCCCGAAGATCTCGACGCCGCCGTCCGCGCTTATGCGTCGGACAAGCTCGACGCGGCTTTGGAAGAATTTGACCGCCAGGCGCGCGAAGAAAAACAGGACGAAGTCGAAAAGGATACGCTCGCTCATTTCGCGGACATTTATCCCGATAAAGCGCGCGAGATCAAAGACAGCCTGTACTATCTCACCAAAGAAAAGGTTCGCGCCAAGATCCTCGATAAGGGTATCCGCCCGGACGGCAGAAAGCTCACCGAGATCCGTCCCATTTGGTGCGAGGTAGGCGTTCTTCCCCGCGTTCACGGTTCCGCCGTGTTTACCCGCGGGCAGACGCAGGCTCTTACGACCTGCACGCTCGGCACTTTGAGCGAAGTGCAGAAGTTGGACGGGCTCGACGACGAAGTTGCGAACCGTTATATGCACCAATACAATTTCCCCGGTTATTCCACGGGCGAAGCGAAGGGCCTCAAGAGCCCCGGCCGCCGCGAGATCGGGCACGGCGCACTCGCCGAGCGCGCGCTTGAACCCGTCGTTCCGAGCGAAGCCGAGTTCCCGTACGCGATCCGCATGGTTTCGGATATCATGAGCTCCAACGGCTCTACGTCGCAGGCGAGCGTTTGCGGTTCCACGCTTGCGCTTATGGATGCGGGCGTTCCGATCAAAGCTCCCGTTGCGGGCTGCGCGATGGGCTTGATCAAGGATGCGAACAGCGACCGCGTCGCGATCCTCACCGATATTCAGGGACTGGAAGACTTCCTCGGCGATATGGACTTCAAAGTCGCCGGTACCGAGAAGGGCATCACGGCGATCCAGATGGATATCAAGATCAAGGGCATCGACGAAAACATTCTCCGCCGCGCGATCGCGCAGGCGAACGAAGGGCGGCAGTTCATCCTGCACAAAATGCTGGAAACGATCCCCGCGCCCCGCAAAGAACTTTCCAAATTTGCTCCGAAGATCATTTCCTTCAATATCGATCCCGATAAGATCCGCGAAGTCATCGGAAGCGGCGGTAAAGTTATCAACAAAATTATCGAAGAGACGAACGTCAAGATCGATATCGACGACGACGGAAAGGTCTGCATCGCCACATACGGTGAAAATACCGAAAACGCCGAGCGCGCAAAAGCGATCATTCTTTCGATCGCGCGCGATCCTGAAGTGGGCGATATGTTTATCGGTTCGGTCGTCCGCATCCTGTCTAAGGTCGGCGCGTTTGTCGAGCTGGCTCCCGGGAAAGACGGCATGATCCATATCTCGAAGATGAGCGACAAGCGCATCAATCAGGTGGAAGACGTTCTGAACATCGGCGATACCGTAAAAGTTGAAATCATTAAGATCGGCGAAAAGGGCATAGACCTCAAACTTCTCGAAAAAATGGAAGGCTGATCGTACGATCGAAATCGACCGCTCCGCATTATGCGGGGCGGTTTTTATCTTTTTACGCAATAAAGGCGAGAGCCGTGCCGGAGAAAGAACTTCTGCAAAAAAGAAAGACGCCGTTAAAAAACGGCGAAATCTTCGATCGTGAAAAGCGCAGGGCAGGGGCTGTTGTTCGCAAATATGCGGCGGGATGGTGAAATGTTTTGGTAAGAAAAAACTCTTTTAAGCGGCGTTTTGTTCGGCAGAAAATAGTGCCGCCGATATGCGTTTTTAAATTGCGCAAATTTCGGGAATTTTGCGGCGGCGCAAAGACACGGAAATCGGCGAGGTAGGGTTTGCCTTCGTCTTCGCCATATCCTGTCCTATTGATCCGTTCTGGCGCCCGCTATGTGCAAAAAGCGGACTTTTTCGAAGATATATGCGGAAAGTGGTTTGGCGAACGTATCGTAAGAATGCGCGGCGACGAGCGGCACGCCTCTTTGGAACCCGACGACGAGGCATGTATGGTAGAAGTCGCCGGTCGCACGGCCGAGTTGGATCACGTCGCCTTCGTGCAGGCCGTCTGCGTCCGTTTCCTCGGCAAAAGGTCCGACGCCTTGGTTTCCGATGAGAAAACGGTAAAAAAATTCCACGCCCGTCCAGGATGCGGTCCTGTCGTTCGCGGTTGCGTAGTACCAGCCCGTTACGGGCGTGTAGTTCATCGGGGAGCCGCCGGCAAAAAGACATTGCGAAACGAAATTCGTGCAGTCGCCGCCGATGCGGCTGAAATCGTAATAGTAGGGATTGCGGCGGTAGGCCCAAAGCCCGGCATAGGCGACGGCCGCCTCCGCGTCATATTCGATCGTTTTCATGATTCTACTATATTCGGCAGAAAGAGAAAGCGTTCCGATTGCTTTTTTCGGGCAGATATGGTAAAGTAAAATTATCAAAACGGAGGGCAGACACACATGGCATTTCATCCTGTAACGGCGGAAGAATTGGGAAGGGCCGACGTCTTTCGGCACTTTACCGAAGAAGCGCCCTGTTCGTTCAGCTTTTGCGCGGATCTCGACGTAACGGCCCTTTACGATACGGCGAAGCGCCGCGGCATAAAATTTTTTGCGGCATTTTTGCATTGCCTGAGCGCGGAGGTCAACGCGCGCAGGGAGTTTCGGATGAGCGAAAACGAGCGCGGTGAATTGGGATGGTACGATACCGTCGACCCGTGCTACACCGTTTTTCATGAAAAAGATGAAAGGTTTTCGGACGTATGGACGCAATTTGACGCGGATTTTAAAGTTTTTTACGCGCGCTATCTGGAAGACGCAAAAAATTACGGCGGGCCGAATATGCGGGAGGCAAAGCCGTATGCGGGGGAAAATTTATTCAACGTGTCCTGCATGCCGTGGGCAAGTTTTACAGGGTTTGCGCTGAATCTGCCCAAAAGTACGCGCTTTTTCTCGCCCATCTTTACCATAGGAAAATTTTTTGAGCGAGGCGGTCGGCGATTGCTGCCGTTTTCCGTGCAAGTGCATCATGCCGTGTGCGACGGATACCACGTCTGCCGATTTCTCAACGAGTTGCAACAGAAATTGGACCGCTTTTCACCTGAAACGTAAAAACGGCAATGCGCGGCGCATCTCCCACTCGCCGGGTCAAAAATCCCGTCTTCCGGTGAGAACGTCGAGGTCTACTTCGAAATAATCGGCGATCTTGCACAGATTTTCCAACCCGATTTCCCTCTGTTTGTGGAGGTAGCGGGAAAGAGTTTGCTGCGGTATGCCGATATCTTTGGCCACTTTGCTGATGCTGTTGCCCGCAATCAGCTCTTTTAGATTTTCGGCAAATTTTTCCGTATACATGATACAATTATTTTACACCGTTTGGTGTGAATTATTTGACTTTTCACCAAACGGTGTGATATAATGCCTTCAAAACAAAAGTATACGAACAAAACAAATGAGAAAAGCAATCCGCGTCTGCACATATGTGCGGACGCGGATTGCTTTATTTGGTAGAAATTCATTTTTATTTCTTTTGAAAGACGGATTTCGGCTGACCGCAAATGGGGCATACCCATGTTTCGGGAAGTTCCTCGAAGGGGATATTGCCGGAATATACGTGTCCGCAAACCGAACAGACGTATTTGCCCTCGGGCTCCGCTTCATCGGGAAGGTAGGTAGGGGCGTTCTTCGCCGTTTTTCCCTTGACGACGGAATGATAATAGGCGTACGTCATGGGAGGGTTGGCGCTCAGAACGTCGGCACCGATCACTTCGCCCAAAAAGACGGTATGCGTCGGAGAGTCCATCGTATTTATGACGCGGCAGGCGATATAGGCGCAGGCGTCGCTCACGATAGGGAGGGTATCCTTTACGGAATAAGGTACGGCATCGAATTTGTTGAAATCCCTGCCGGAGCGGAAACCGAATGTGCCGATAATGGAGGGATCGGAGTTTTCCGCCAGTATCGAAATCGCAAAATGACCGCAGTCGGCAATGCATCGATTGGTGTAGTTGTCTTTATTGATGCTGACCATTACGGTTGCGGGAGACGCGGTGATCTGCGCGGCACAATTGGCGGTACAGCCGGTAGGCCTACCGTTATCCCAAGTAGAAACGATGTATACGCCGTACGACATGGCGTGGAATGCTTTCGGATTCATAAAAAACCTTCCTTCGCGCAAAATCTCTCAAAAGAGATGAGAGATTTTGCTTGATTTCAGAGAAAACCCGCGGGCACGCCCGCTTTGCGGGCTATCCGCCTGTTTTCTCTCTTTGCGCGCTTATTAAGGGCTCTCTTATTATAGAGCGCGCACAAATTCACTCTTTCTGCATATGCCCTTCGGCATATTGGGTGCAAAAGCAAAAACGATGCTTTTTGCTTTTGCAAATAATTGCTTTAATAACCAACTGCGCGTTCCAAAATCGCAATTTTGGATTAGCGCACTCAATTTGTCGCATACTTGCGACCTCCGCGGGTGAATGCGCCGCGCATATTTTGGTGTGCCCTTAAATTGCGCGGCGCAGAGGGCAGAGCCCTCTAATTCGCACAATTTCGCAGGCAACAGCTTGCCGAGAAATTGGCGGGAATTTTTTAATAGTTTTCCGCTTTCAGTTGGAAATATGCCTTCGGGTGCGAGCACACGGGGCAGATCTCCGGGGCTTTTTTACCGATGACGATGTGGCCGCAGTTGCTGCACTGCCAAATGCAGTCTTCGTCGCGCGAGAAAACGAGGCCGTTCTTCACGTTGTCCAACAGGGCAAGATACCTTTTTTCGTGCTCTCTTTCGATTTCGCCGACCTTTTCAAACAGAAACGCGATATGATCGAACCCTTCTTCCTTGGCTTCTTTTGCGAAATTGGCGTACATATCCGTCCATTCGTAATTTTCGCCGGCCGCCGCGTCGATCAGATTTTCTTCGGTGGAGGGAATGTCGCCGCCGTGCAGAAGTTTGAACCAGATCTTTGCGTGCTCTTTTTCGTTGTTCGCGGTCTCTTCGAAGAGTGCGGCGATCTGAACGAATCCGTCCTTTTTCGCCTTGCTCGCGTAATAGGTATACTTGTTTCTCGCCTGCGATTCGCCTGCGAAAGCCGTTTGGAGATTCTTTTCCGTTTTAGAACCTTTAAGTTCTTTTGCCATTGTTGTTTTCCTCCGTATTAATTTTTATTTTTGCAATCGGAACAAACTCCGATAAACTCGACGATATGTTTTTCGACGGTAAATCCGCCCGTATTGCGCAGGTTCTCTTCCAAATGTTCGAACACGGGGATCTCGGCGTCGAACAGCCGTCCGCACTTGCGGCAGCGCAGATGATAGTGCGGCTGTGTGCGGAAATCGAAGCGGGCCGCGCCTTCGCTCGTTTCGATTTTGCCGATTTCCTGTTGCTCGGCAAGAAGGTTGAGGTTGCGGTAAACGGTCGCTTTGCTCACGTGCGGATGATTCTTGACGATCTCTTCGTATACTTGCTCCGCGTTCGGGTGGTCTAAGTTCAAAATCGTTTCGGCAACCAATTGTCTTTGTACGGTATTTCTTCGATTCATATGTGCTCTTATTGATATTCATTATCAATTAATATTATATCATAAGTTTTAATTATGTCAAGTCTTTTTTAAAATTTTTTTTGAAGTCTTGACAAAGGAAGGAAAACTGTTTTATAATATTAATGAAAATTTGTCAGGGGAAGCGCTTTCGGGCGCGGGATGAGGATAGGCCGGTTTTGTGAAACCGAGGCTGTTTTATTATTTTTAAGATACTGGTAATTCGGAGCGCGCAGTGCGGGAGGGGAACATGGATTACGAAAAGACGGAGCTGTATTTTTTGCAAAAGGACGTACTGCGGTATTTCGGCGACGAGGAAGGGCAGAAAATTTTCAGACGGGCTGCAAAGCTGTATGCGGAACTTGTAGTTACGACCGATTACAAAAACAGCCAAACGCTCGAACGGCAGCTGAAGCGGCTGATTTATCCCGTGCTTGCATTTTACAAGACTTTGCTGACGTTCGGGTATAAAGTTCCGAATGCGCTCGGCATCGTGCGGACGGAAACGGAGAAGGCCGCGCGCGAAAGCGCCTCTGTTCTCGCCAACCAGATGCGGCCGCTCTTCCCGTACAGGGCGTTCCGCCGCAATATCAAAAATTTTATGGAGTATAAGTTCCCGTCCGGGGGCTGGGAGAGCGCAGGGCTCCGCGCCCGGGGGAAAAAGATTTCGTTCCAGATCCGCCACTGCCTGTATTATGCGATCACGAATAAATTCGGATGCCCCGAATTGTGCGGCGTATTCTGCGATTACGAACGGGTCGCCTTTGCCGGGCTGCGCCCGCAGATCGAGTGCGAATGCGAGGGCACGCTCGCAAACGGACATGAATTTTGCGATTTCCATTTCAATAAGGGGACTCGCAGAGAACGCGCGAAAGAAAAAAAGAAATTGTAACGCTTTACGGCAAATAATAAGCGGACATCGGAAAACCGATGTCCGCTTTCGCATGCTTCAAAACTTTTATGCCTTGTCGTTGCTGCCCAGAACGTCCATGATCTTATGTTTGACGATCTCTTTGACGGCAGCGCGCGCATCGCCGAGATACTGGCGGGGATCGAAATGATCGGGATGTTCGGCGAAGTGCTTGCGGATCGCCGCGGTGCAGGCGACGCGCAGGTCGGAGTCGATGTTGATCTTGCAGACGGCCATCGTAGCCGCTTTGCGGAGCATCTCTTCGGGAATGCCGATCGCATCGGGCATTTTGCCGCCGAACTGGTTAATGATGGCTACGCGGTCCTGCGGGACGGACGAAGCGCCGTGCAGAACGATGGGGAAGCCGGGGAGACGCTTGCCGACTTCTTCGAGAATGTCGAAGCGGAGCTGCGGCTTCTGGCCGGGTTTGAATTTATAGGCGCCGTGGCTGGTGCCGATCGCGATGGCGAGGGAGTCGCATCCCGTCTTTTCGGTAAATTCGCACACTTCGTCCGGCTGGGTGAAGCAGGCGTCTTCCGCTTTGACGTTGACGGCGTCTTCGATGCCGGCGAGCTGCCCGAGTTCCGCTTCGACTACGACGCCGCGGTCGTGCGCGTATTCGACGACCTTTCTGGTGATCTCGATGTTCTCTTTAAAAGAATGGTGCGACGCGTCGATCATGACGGAAGTAAAGCCGTCTTCGATGGCGGATTTGCAGGATTCGAAATCGGCGCCGTGGTCGAGGTGAAGTACGATGGGCAGACCCGTCGTCTCTTCCGCGGCATGTACGAGGTGGCGAAGGTATACGGGGTTCGCATATTTGCGTGCGCCCGCGGAGACTTGCAGGATAAGGGGGGAGTTGCACTCTTTTCCCGCTTCCACGATTCCCTGAATCGTCTCCATGTTGTTCACGTTGAACGCGCCGATCGCATATCCGCCGGCATACGCTTTTTTGAACATTTCGGTAGATGTTACCAAAGGCATAATAGTTTCCTCCGATGAAATTTTTATCTCTGAATTATTTTACATCAAAACCGAGCAAAAATCAATAAGAATTCGAAAAATATATGCAATTTGCTTTATAAATTTTCGGTGCGGTATTATAATAATATGGAAAACAAGAACATCTGCAGGAAATCGCCGCTGCGTGCGGCGGTCCGGCTGCGGAAAAGGAGTGAATTTTTATGCGTGATCCGAGGATCGATAAATTGGCGGACGTGCTCGTAAACTATTCTGTGCGCTGCGGAAAAGGGGAGAAGGTGCTTGTGGAGGCGCGCGGGATCGACGCGCAGCTCGTGAATGCCGTTGTGGAGAAGGTCTTTGCGGCGGGCGGCTATCCCTTTGTGGATATGATCGATCTTTCCGTCGAGCGCGCCCTTTTGCGGGGGACGAATGAAGAGCACTGCAAACTGCGCGCAAAGTATGCAAAATACAGGATGGAAGACATGGACTGCTATATAGGCATCCGCGGCGGGGAAAATTCCTTTGAGCTTTCCGACGTGCCTGCGGAAAAAATGCAGGCGTATGACCGTCTGTTTTCTTTCCCCGTACATCACGAAACGCGCGTGAAAAAGACGAAGTGGGTCGTGTTGCGCTATCCGAACCCTTCCATGGCGCAGAATGCCGGCAGATCTACGGAAGCGTTTGAAGATTTCTACTTTGACGTGTGTACGCTCGATTATTCCAAAATGGATAAAGCGATGGACGCGCTGAAAGCGCTGATGGACAGGACGGACCAAGTTCGTTTGGTCGGAAAAGGGACGGACCTTACTTTCTCGATCAAGGGGATTCCCGCGATCAAATGCGCCGGGCATATGAATATTCCCGACGGGGAAGTATATACCGCGCCCGTAAAAGACAGCGTGAACGGCGTGATCACCTACAATGCGCCGACTTTGGAAAACGGCATCAAGCACGAAAATGTGCGGCTGGTGTTCCGCGACGGGAAGATCGCGGAGGCGACTTCTTCGGATACGAAGGCGCTCAACGCCGTGCTGGATACAGACGAGGGGGCGCGTTACGTCGGCGAATTTGCGATCGGCGTAAATCCGTACGTTACTTCGCCTATGCTGGATATTTTGTTTGACGAGAAAATTTCCGGCTCGATCCATTTTACGCCGGGATGCTGCTATGACGATGCGTATAACGGGAACAAGTCGAGCGTGCATTGGGATATGGTCCTGATTCAGACGCCCGAATGGGGAGGCGGCGAAATTTACTTCGACGGCATGCTCGTGCGCAAAGACGGGCTTTTCGTGATCGACGAATTGAAGTGTTTAAATCCTGAAAATTTAAAATGAGCGCGCGGCGGCGGGAAATGTCGGCTTCCGCTTTGCGGCTTGTGCGGCCGTAAATATGGCGGAAATGCACAGATTTGCGTCGCTTTGTGCATGAATTTACTAAAATTAAAACTAAATCGTGCAAACTATTGACTAAATTTTGCCGATTTGTTATAATAAGAATGCTGGTAAAAAGCGCTAAATCAATTTTATATTTATAAACGGAGGTTTTTTCTCATGGCTAATGTAAGAGTTGCTATCAACGGATTCGGCCGTATCGGCCGCCTTGCGTTCCGTCAGATGTTCGGCGCGAAGGGTTACGAAGTCGTTGCGATCAACGATCTGACGAGCCCCGCAATGCTCGCGCACCTTCTCAAGTACGATTCCGCACAGGGCAGATATGCTTTGGCGGACAAGGTGTCTTCGACGGAAGATTCCATCATCGTGGACGGAAAGGAAATCAAGATCTATGCCGAAAAGGATGCAAAGGATCTGCCTTGGGGCAAGATCGGCGTAGACGTCGTGCTTGAGTGCACGGGCTTCTACTGCTCGAAAGCAAAGAGCCAGGCGCACATCGACGCCGGCGCAAAGAAAGTTGTTATTTCCGCTCCTGCGGGCAACGATCTGCCGACCATCGTTTACAGCGTCAACGAAAAGACCCTGAAACCCTCGGATACGATCATTTCTGCGGCTTCCTGCACGACGAACTGCCTCGCTCCTATGGCGAATACGCTGAATAAGTTCGCGAAGATCAAGAAGGGTTATATGACCACGATCCACGCTTACACGGGCGACCAGATGACGCTCGACGGACCTCATCGCAAAGGCGATCTGCGCCGTGCGCGTGCCGCTGCGGTGAACATCACCCCGAACAGCACGGGCGCTGCAAAGGCGATCGGTCTCGTTATCCCCGAACTCAACGGCGTGTTGGACGGCTGCGCGCAGCGCGTTCCCGTTCCCACCGGCTCGCTGACGCAGCTCGTTGCGATCGTCGAGGGAGAAGTGGATAAAGACGGCGTGAATGCGGCGATGAAAGCGGCCGCTTCCGATTCGTTCGGCTACACCGAAGACGAAATCGTTTCTTCCGATATCGTCGGCATTACCTATGGTTCGCTGTTCGACGGCACGCAGACCAAGTGCATGCCCATGGGCGACGGTTCTACGCTCGTGAAGGTCGTTTCCTGGTACGACAACGAGAACTCTTACACCAGCCAGATGGTTCGTACGATCAAGTATTTCGCAGAATTGAAGTAATTTAAATTGGTGCGAAAAATCGCCCCCGCGGGAAAACCCGCGGGGGCGTAATTTTTTTGCCGATAAGAACGCGAGCCGAAAAAGCGCGCATTCTTACATGTAAGAGAAAAATTTATACTGTGATTTTCAGATTGTATATACCGTTCCCGAAAAAAGGGTGGTTCCGTAACTGTCTGCAATGATAAAGCCGAACGGCTTGTTTACCGCGAAATCCAAATAAACTTCCGTATATTCGTCCGGACCCGGATCGCCTGCTCCGGGTTCTACCGTTACGGCCGCGCCTTCGATCCCTTTTCTGTTTACTGTGAGATCGGTTACATGCCGCACTTCTCCGCAATAAGCATTTCCGTCTGTCATGCCCGAAGGGGAGAGGAGGGCGGAGAGGTCGCAGGTTTTAGGGTCGAAAAGGCCGTTTATCCCGAAGTTTGATTGAAGGAGTTCTTTAATATCGCTGTCGTAAACGGCATGGAATTCAGGGAAAAGACATCGCGTATAATAATGGATTTTGTTTTTGTCGTCAAATCCGTTATAATCGCTAATATCGTTTACAAGCGAAAGATTTTCAGAGGTAAATACGTCTTCGAGAGAATAACCGTCCCGGGGAAGAATGAATTTTATGCGGTAACCGTGCTCTGTGGCGGCATAAAAGGAGGTAAAAGATTCTCCTTCATAAGGCCTTCCCGTAATATAGTAGCTCTGCAAAAATTTTTGCATTCTTGTTGTTCCGCTCGCCTCGCTGAATGGCTGTTCGCTTTCTGTAAAAGAAAGATCGTTGCCGAACATGTTCCACGTATCTTTTAAGTAAAGCGTATTGATCAGCGTAAAATATGTTTCGGGGGCGAGGGCAAAATCTTTATCGATCAGTCCGTTCGTCTGTTCCTTTACAAAGCGGCGCACGGCGCGGTTGGCTTCCGCATTGTCGTTTTGAAAATCGGCCGAATAGGAGTAGCAGTAATACTGTTCGGAAAGTGCGTCGAGACAATCAGCGTTGACCTGTGTGTTTTCGTTTACCCAAACGGAATTGCCGACGGTAACTTCGCCCGTTTCAAATTTCTGCGACAGAGAGCGATACAGATATTGGAAGTCTGTCCGCAGCGTCTCATAGGGGAGGCGCAGGGCGGCAAGCAGTTCTTGGCGCGTTTCTCCGCCGGAGCATTCCGCGGCGAGCGCCAATGCCATATATACGGATACGGGGGAAACGGCGAAGTTTTCTGCCGCAGGATTGTTTTGAAAAGCGGCGGCTGTGAAGGAAGCGGCAAAGCTGTCGGCGCCGGCCGCGATCTCTGCAAAATTTTCCGTTTTGCTTTCGGAGTATGAAAATTCCTGTGCGGCCGCGGCGCTTCGTAGCAGGGTGCTTTTTCCCGGGCCCGCATCCGTGCAGGCGGCGAAAGCGGCAAAGCACAGAACTGCGCATACGAGCACGGCGAGTGCGTTTTTGCCTTTCTTCATGGCAATTTCCCTCCTTATTTCATCGAAGCGCGCCGCACTGCAGGGCTGGGCGCGCTTCTTTTACAGATAGAGTATATCATGATTTTTCGGTGAAAGCAATAGAATTACAAAATTTGCCCTCATCAAAATGCGAAGCCGGAGCTGTTTTGAAAAATATGGGAAAAAACTATTGACAAGCAGAGTGAATAAATGTATAATTATTCCTAAGTTCGTATAAATATTCTTATTCGCGTGAAGAGGAAGGAAAAATGGAAGTTATATTATACATAGGGATTCTGCTGGCATATTTTGCGGTGATGATCTTTATCGGCGTAAAAAACAGCCGAAGAGCAAAATCGGTGAACGGGTTCGTCCTCGGCGGGCGCTCCGTCGGGCCGTGGCTTACGGCGTTTGCTTACGGAACTTCCTATTTTTCTGCGGTCATATTTATCGGATATGCGGGGCAGTTCGGCTGGAATTTCGGCATTGCGGCGACGTGGATCGGCATCGGCAACGCGCTGATCGGCTCCCTGCTTGCATGGGCGGTGCTCGGGCGCCGTACCCGCGTTATGACGCAGCAATTGGACTCTGCAACGATGCCCGATTATTTCGGCAAACGGTTTAAAGACGATAAGCTGAAAATCGCGGCTTCCGTAATCATTTTTATATTTCTGATCCCGTATACGGCTTCCCTTTATAAGGGGTTGGGCACGCTGTTTGCGATGGCGTTCGATATCCCGTATTGGGTTTGCATTGTGATCATGGCTGCGGTAACGGCCGTTTATGTGCTGGTCGGCGGCTATATGGCGACGGTATGGAACGATTTTATTCAGGGCCTGATCATGCTGTTCGGCATCGTTATCATCGTTGCCGCCGTGTTGATGAGCAAGGGCGGACTAAGCGAGGCGCTTGCGCAGCTTTCGCAGATCCCAGCGGGAGATCTGAACGGGGCGTACGTCTCATTTTTCGGGCCGGATTTGTACGGGTTGATCATGGTCGTTTTGCTGACCAGTCTCGGGACATGGGGGCTGCCGCAGATGGTCCAGAAATTTTACTCCATTAAGAGCGAGAATTCCGTCAAGACGGGCATGATCGTGAGCACGGTGTTCGCGCTGGTCGTTGCGGGCGGCTGCTATTTTCTGGGCGGATTCGGAAGATTGTTTGTTACCGACTCATCCCCGGCGTATGATACGATCATTCCGACGATGCTGCAGCAGAGCCTGCCGGCGATCCTCATAGCGCTTGTATTGATCTTGGTCGTTTCGGCGTCGATGAGCACGCTTTCTTCGCTCGTGATGAGTTCAAGTTCGACATTGACGCTCGATCTGATCAAAGGCGGGATCAAAAAGGATCTCAGCCATAAAAGCCAAATGGTTTTGATACGCGCGTTTATCGCCGCCTTTATTGTGATCAGTGCGGTGATCGCCATCATATATGAAGAATTCCAGCTCGCCTTTATCGCGCAGATGATGGGGGTAAGCTGGGGAGCGCTGGCGGGAGCCTTTTTGGCGCCGTATCTGTTCAGCCTGTACTGGAAAAAGACGACGAAGGCAAGCTGTTGGGCCTGTTTCATATTCGGCGTGGCGGCCAGCGTCGCGGCGCTGGTGATTTCTCTCTCCGCTTCTTCTTTGCCGCAATCGTTCCTGGATTCGTTTATCTACAAATATCTGTTCAGCTCCTCCATCTATGTGGGGTCGTGGACGATGATCGCCGGGTTTGCGATCGTTCCGATCGTCTCTCTGTTTACGAAAAAGCCCGATCAGGGACAGCTCGGCGAACTGTTTAAGCCGTTCGGGCAGATGAATGAGGCGGTCGAGACGGCGGTGGAAGGATATCTCACGAAACGGCAGCCCGTCGCGGCGCGCGCTCTTCGGAAAACGGAGGAAGAACCGCTGCAGGAGACGGAATGCGAGACAAAAGAAAAATAAAACCGATGGGTTCGGCAAGAGGCGGACGTCCGGAAAGGGCGTCCGCCCTTTTATGCATTTTTCGACGAAAAGTACGGAATAAGAGAATATTTGTAATGAAATGTCATAAATTTCCATGATTTATTTGACAAAGCCGCCGCAAATATATATAATAATTTTGTCATGAAAATAAATGACAATACGGTGAGTTTATAGTATGAAGGTCAAAAAAAGATTTACACGTAAGAAGAAATTTTTGATCGCCGCCGCGGCGCTGTTGCTGATCATAGCGCTGGGCGTAACATTTTTGTTTGCTTGCAGCAATACGGGAGCGGACGGCAAGAGCGCGGCGCCCGCGGAGAGCAAGAGCATCTGTTTGACGCCGCCGGACGACGGCAGTTTGCCGACCGATCATACGGGACTGGAGAACGTCGGCTATATTATCGGCAGGCTGTTGTCGCGCGAGGCATATCATACGGAAAACGTTTCGACGGCCAAAGCTTCGGCACTGTTCGGGGCGGTCAACGTTACCCAGAACGTTGTTGGCAGCAAAGATTATAAAGACGGCATTCTGATCACGTCATCCATCAGCACGAGCACCAGCAGTTTTGCGCCTTCAAAGGCGATACAGCGCTTTTACGGGGCGGAGACGGCCGTCGTTCGTACGGCTGCGTCTTCGAAGGCTTCCGACTGGAACGGACTGCAGACGGAATGGTCGCAGGAAGCTCCTTCCGAAATTCTTGACAAAGAACAGCATGAGGGGCGCTACGGACTTTGGGCGACCGAATTTTCCGATTACGTCATCAATGAGGAGACCTGCCTTTCTTTCGGGGAGATCGCGAGCGAAGGGGACGCATACAGCCTGACGATCGAGTTGGAGCCGAACGAATCCACCTATTACTACAAAAATCAGATGAAGACAATGGGGGATCTCGACGAGTGCCCCGTATTTTCATCGGTACGGCTGACGATGCACTTTACGGCAGACTGGACGATCACCTCCATGGATATTGCCGAAACCTATTCGTCGAAGAAAGGGTTTACGGCCGACTGCGAAGGCAATGCGGTCATCACGTATTATTATGACGAGTCGAAGGTGGACGTTTCGGCGTACGAAACATATTTCGTAAATTACGCGGACGCAGCCACGACGGGGGCGGGCGAACAGGAAATGACCGCGTCCGATTATCTGAGCAAGGGATTCGCTTCGGTTTTGGGAGGAGAGTCCCGTTTTGCCGTGCAAGCGGAAGCGGACGGGAATGCGTTTGCGGGAAATGTCCTGCTGGATATGTCGGGCGGAAGCCTGAACAAACTGCAGGCGGAGATCGGGTCGCTGCGCGTTCTTTATGAAGGCGGCGCGCTCTACGCGCAGTATAAAGATTTTCTCGGGAAATTGGCGTTAGACGGGGAGGAAAGCCCGATCGGGGAGTTGAATTTCGACATTGCTTCATTGCAGGAAGGGCTGGAATGCGGCGAGCCTGTAAAGGACGGGCAAAACGTTACGGTGGCCTGTTCTTTTCCCTTCGGCGATACGGAATTGCCTCTGGTGTTCGGGTTTACGGAGACGGCGGAAAAGGATGTCTCGCTGTCTTACATAGAGGTTACGCTCGATGTTTTCGGAACGGAAGTTTTTCTGCGCGTCGAGCCGGCTGAAAACGGCGGAGAGTTCGCCGAGATCGATACTGCGGCCGCGGTCGATCTGAAGCCGTATATCGAAGATATTTACGGCCTGTTTGTAAGCGGGCGTTATGCACTGTCCGTATCATACGGCGGAGAAGCGTTTGCCGTAAAGGGGAATATCGCGGCGGAAACAGAACCGTTCGCCCTTTACGGAGAGCTGGAAATCTCCGCGGACGCTTCTCTGTTCGGAGGGGCGGAGGGCGAAATTTTGCGCCTGCCCGTAACCGTTTCCGTATTGGACGGCGAAGTTTGGCTGAAGGCGGGCAATATCGCCGTAAAGACTTCGCTTTCCGAACTGGAAGAGGGGCTGAATGAAATTTTTGCCCTGGCAGGGGCGGGACTTCCGGAGAGCTTTTCGGCGGATGCGAAAGAGATCGTGTTCGGCTTGCTCCGGCTGGATTTCGATAAAATCGTAAAAAAGCTTGCGCTTTCCGAAACTTCTCTGGAGCTGATCGTCGACGGCGACGCGCTGCTCGACGGGCTTTCGGGAATCATAGGACAGCAGGATATTGCCGTCGGCGACGTGAAAGCTTCTTACGATGCGCAGGAGAAATGTTTTGCGGTCGATATATTGGGCGTTTCGCTCACCCTTGCGGGCGGGACGCAGCCGATCGAGGCTCCCGACGACGCCGAATACATACAGCTCGATCTCGCATCGCTTGTTTTGCAAGCCTATGAAACGGTGCAAAACGCGATGAACGGCGAAACGCAATTTTCGCTGGCGCTCTTGATCGGCGAAAATACCTTGAAAGCGGACGCGCTTTTAAAGATGAACGGCGGGCAGTTTGAAAGCCTGCAGATCCGCTCGGGCGAACTGGCGGCATTTACGGACGGGGAAGCGCTGTTCGTGCGCTGTTACGGTTTCCTCGGCAAGATCGCCCTAAGCGAAGTTTCCGCAATGCTTTCAGGCATCGGCGCGGGCAGTCCCGTCGATCTTACGCAAATTATAAATTCGCTTCTGGCTGCCACGCTCGAGCGCGAACAGGATCTGTATGCGTTCGAATGCGAACTGGCGTTGGGAGATATTTCTCTGCCGATCCGTTTTGCCTTTACGCAATCGAACGGAGAAACGGAGATCGAATACGTGCGCTGCACGTTCGATATGTTCGGAACGGATGCGGAGGCGACCCTTTCGCTCGGCGGAGATGGCGCGTTCGAGACTTTCGAAACGGCCGGCGCCGTCGATTTGAAACCGTATGTGCAGGGCATAGCGGATTTGGCCGCGAGCCGAAAATATACGGTAGCGCTTTCGTACGGCGATACCGCGGACGGCCTTTCGGTGCAGGGGACGCTGCGCGTGGATGCGTCGGAAGATCTTGCCTTGGCGGCGAAGCTGCAGATCGTTTATGATCAAATATCCGTTCCCGTCGAAATTACGGCGGAAACGGCCGGATCCGACAATCCCTCTGTCTATATCAAAATCGGCGAATCTCTGCGCGTACGGACGACTCTCGAAGATTTAACGGCCGCCCTGGATAAAATGACGGGCGGAATCTCGGTACAAGGCGGGGCGCCGTTCGGGCTGTCGGATATCGTTTCGGCGCTTTTTGAAATTGATTACGGCGCGCTGATCGGATCGCTGACGGCAACGCAGAACGGTATCAGTGCGGTTTTGAACGGAGACGCGCTTCTGCCTGCACTCTCTGCGTTATTGAATGCGGATCTGAGCGGGTTCGGCATCGGGACCATTCGCGCTCAATTCGACGGCTCGGCCTTTGCGCTCGATGTGTTCGGCGTTTCGCTGTGCCTGCGCGGCGGGATCGACAGCGAGATCGCTGTCCCTTCGGACGGAGAATATGTTTCCGTTTCGGTTGCGGATCTTGTGGATTTTGCGGGGCCGATCGAAGAGATCGTTTCCGGCAAGCAGATCGATTTTTCTCTGCGCGCTCAGCTTTCGGCCGAGGGCATCGGTTCGCAATCTCTGCTTCTGGAAGGGAGGATCCGCTTCGACGGACCCCTGCAGATGTATCTCGCGATCACGCTCGGGGGATTTGAGGCGGAAATTTTGTATGCAGACGGAAGCGTGCAGATCGGGTGCGGCGGCTATAATTTCCGCTTGACGAAAGACGATCTGCAGGTACTGACCGAAGAGATCGATAAATTGCTCGCCGAAAAGGGCATGGATGAGTCGGGCGCGGCGCTGAAGATTTCGGACATAGCGGATGCGTTGCTGCGCTCCGTTTCCGCGGCGGAATCGCAGGAACTCGGCGGGATTTCCTTGATCATGGATCTGGCGAAATTGTTCGGACAGGAAGTCGGGGATCGGTTGGCTCTGGATATTTCGCTCACCGACGAGGGTGCGATTTCGGTGCAGGGGTCAAAGCTCGCTGTGAACGGGGTCGAGATCGGGCCGTTTGATTTAGAAGTGAAGGCGGGAAAAAGCGTTCCCGGCTCTCTCGCAGGGGAAACTTGCGACAATTTGTTTGAATTTATTTTCAGTGCGTATATCGGCGCAACGTCCGAAGACGAAATCGGGACGCTGGGCATCGCCGTCGAGTATGCGTCGGCGGAACTTTCCGCGGAAGTCGACGGCAGACTGGAATTGATCAAAGGGGAAAAACCTGCCGAAGGTTCGGCTGCGGTAGATCTCAATTTCGATATCGACGCGAAAATCGATACATACGACGCGGCGGGTGTGGTTTCCGCCAGCCATTATATCAGTGCGACGCTGTATGGCGACACGCTGTACCTCGCATATTCGACGAAAGGGTTCCCGGGTACGGAGGGGACGTCGCCGCTGCGGATATCCGTTCCTGTGATCGACTTGTTTGCAATGGGCGAAACAGTCCTTCCGCTTTTGGCTCCTTTCCTGGGGATCGATCTGACAAAACCGGAGACGGTTCCGTATTACTATACGTTCGTGCAGGAAATATTGGGCGGTTACGCGGATGCGGACGAAAGCGTTTCCGGGATATATCGGAAGATAAGTTCGGATACCTTTGCGATGAAAGATTTCGGGGAATGGATCCGCCTGATCTTCGGGATCATCGACGAATATTCCGGTACCGTGCCTGCGGAAGAGAGCGCGCAAAAGGCGACCGATCCGTTCGGTTTTACCGCGGAAAACGGCGCGATCAAAATTACGGCCGGCGCAGTCAAAGTGGAAATCTCTGCGCAAACTGAGGAAGGCCGGCAGCCGATCGGCGCGCCCGAGGACGCCTCGTCCTATTGGGACGGCAGTTCTCTCGCGCGGCTTTTGCAGGACGTTTTACAGGCGTACGATTATGCGGACCCGTCGCACGGATATCGCCTGACCGATTCCGTCAATATTGAAGTTATCGGCGTAGAACTCGATTTGGCCGTGAATATCGACTTGCGCGTAGGGGTGAATGAAGACGGTTCTGTTGAAATTGCCCTGCGCCTCACGACGCCGCAGTATTTCAATGTTTTAGGCGGACTGATGGGCAGTTCGGTCATCATCAACGGAAACACCGTAACCGATATCTCCATCGCGGACGGTTATGTGAGCATGGCGCGCACGCAGACGACTTATTATTATACGGGGTGGGATTTTTGGAATATCGGTTTCCGCGACCTTTCGACTCCTTATGTCGATTGCCGTGCCATGACGCTGGACGCCTTTTTTGCCGATATCATGAACCAGATATTCTTTGCGATCAACCTCAGCGACGGGATGCAGAACTTCATCCGCGATCAGGCAGGGCTGAACGACCCGGATAATAATCAGCAGCCGGCAACTTCGTCGACGAATTATGATGCGGGAGAAATGCTTACTTCCTACTCGGGAGATGAAGCGGGTTATCATATTTCCATGAATCTCGCGGCGGTTACGGGAATGGATGAATTCGGGGAAACGGCACTGGATATCTATCGTACGCAAAACGGAGATCATTACGATTTGACTTCGTTGGAAGGTTCGGTTACGTTGGTCAAGGTGGTTACGCTCAAACTTAAATTGACGCACCGCGACCCGGGTACAGACGCCCAGGCGCAGAAATATTGTGCGGAAAATGTGCAGTCTGTCGCAGAGGCGTTCGGGTATGCGGACGGCGCGGCGCTGTACGGCGCGGTGGCGGCAAGTTCTTCGTACCTGAGCATAAGCAATCATTGACGGGCGCTCATGCATGGAATACCCGATCGCACATTTGCCGGAAAACAAAAAATGGTAAATTATTTTGTATAAAAATGCTTTACAAAAAGAAATTTCTGTGATATTATAATCTAAACATAATTTCTATTATGAAACGCTGTGAAGCGGAACAGTAATTCGGATATCAGGTACACAGAGAACCGTCGGCAGGTGCGAGGCGGTCGATGAATCCGGACGAACTCGCCGCGGAGCGGCCCGCCCGAAAGGTTAACGAGTAGAGGCGGGACGGGGACTCGCCGTTAAAAGAGTGGAATATGCGCCGGAAAAGGCAAGTATTTTGCAGAGTGCGCGCGGCATGGCCGTGCGAAAAGGAGTGGTACCGCGAACCCGATTCGTCTTCTTGAAGAAGATGGATCGGGTTTTTAATTTTCCGCCTCGTGCGGTACGGCGGAGCCGCGTTAAAGAAGGGCAGCCGCCGGAGTCAGAAAAAATAAGGAGAAAAGAGCTATGAAAAATTTCGAAAAGTATACGAAACAATATTTTCTGCCGCCCGTGAAGTGCATGGATTGGGCGGAAAAAGACAGCGTCGAAAAGGCGCCCGTATGGTGCAGCGTCGATCTTCGCGACGGCAATCAGGCGCTGATCGAACCGATGAGCCTCGAGCAGAAAGTCGAATTTTTCAAGCTGCTTTTGAAAGTAGGCTTTAAGGAGATCGAGGTAGGCTTCCCCGCCGCGAGCGATACGGAATATACGTTTCTGCGTACGCTCATTGAAAACGATCTGATTCCCGATGACGTTACGGTTCAGGTCTTGACGCAGGCGCGCGAGCATATCATCCGCAAGACGTTCGAGGCAATCAAAGGGGCGAAGAACGTCATCGTGCACGTCTATAATTCGACTTCCGTAGCACAGCGGGAGCAGGTGTTCAAAAAAGATAAGGCGGCCATTTTGAAAATCGCGGTGGAAGGTGCCAAACTTTTGAAACAGCTCACCGATGAAGCGGGGGCAAAGTACCGTTTTGAGTACAGTCCGGAAAGTTTTTCGGGCACCGAGCCGGAATATGCGCTGGAAGTATGCAATGCCGTGCTCGACGTATGGCAGCCCACGGCGGACAGAAAAGCGGTCATCAATATACCTACGACGGTGGAAAACGCGATGCCGCACGTATTTGCGCAGCAGTGCGAATATATATCCAAAAATCTGAAATACCGCGAGAACGTGCTGTTGAGCCTGCATCCGCATAACGACCGCGGATGCGGGGTCGCTACGGCGGAGATGGGGCTTTTGGCGGGGGCGGACCGCGTTGAAGGGACCTTGTTCGGAAACGGCGAGCGCACGGGCAACGTCGATATCGTTACTCTCGGCATGAATATGTTCTCGCAGGGCGTCGATCCCGAGCTCGATTTTTCCTTTATGCCGGAAATATGCGCAAAGTATACCGAATATACGCAGATGGAGGTCTCTCCCCGCCAGCCGTATGCGGGTGCTCTCGTGTTCGCGGCGTTTTCCGGGTCGCATCAGGACGCGATCGCCAAAGGGATGCAGTGGAGAAAGGAGCACAAGATGCCGCATTGGAACGTCCCTTATCTTCCCATCGACCCGACAGACGTCGGCAGGGAATACCAGACGGACGTTATCCGCATCAACAGCCAGTCCGGGAAGGGCGGCGTAGGCTATATTTTACAGGAAAATTACGGGCTGAACCTTCCGCCCAAATTCAAAGAGGCGATGGGGTATGCCGCCAAGGGCGTTTCCGACAGGACGCATAAAGAACTGAAACCTGCGGAAGTGTATAAGGTATTCGTGGATGAATTCGTGGAGAACCGCCGCGTGTTCGATATTCCCGAATGCCATTTCAAGCAGATCCCCGAAGGCATTACGGCAACGGTAACCGTTATGCAGAAGGGAAAAACGTCCGATGTCGTAGCGGACGGCAACGGGCGGCTGGATGCCGTAACCAACGCGCTGAAAAAATACTTCGGGGTGGACTTCGTTTTAACGACCTATGAACAGCACGCCATGAGCGAAAAGTCCGATTCGAAGGCCCTTTCCTTTGTCGGGGTAGAGCAAGAAGGGAAATTTTATTGGGGCGCGGGAGTAGACGAAGATATTATTCAATCTTCCATCAATGCGCTCGTTTCCGCGCTCAACAATTATATGGAAAAATAACGCGATTCGATCCGCCGCCGATAAAAACGGGCGGCGGATTTTCAGATCACAGCATATGGGAGGAAGGTATGCAATTTCAATATTATATGCCGGTTCGCATCGTCTGCGGGGAAGACTGCGTTCGGAAAAATCATGAAATGTTTGCGCAGTTCGGGCGGCGCGCTCTGATCGTTACGGGAAAGAGTTCTGCAAAAAACGGGGCTCTCGATGATGTAAAATTTGCCCTTGCGCAGAACGGGCAGGGGTATGCGGTTTATACCGATGTTCCCGCGAACCCTACGGTCGCCTGCGTGCAGGCGGGCGCGGAAGAGGCGCGACGGGTCCGCGCGGATTTCGTCGTTGCGATCGGCGGAGGATCGCCGATGGATGCCGCAAAGGCAATTGCCGTGTTGGCAAGGCAAAACGCCGAAGAGGGGATATTTTCGCATGCGATCGGAGAGGACGTGCTGCCGATGCTTTATATTCCGACGACGGCCGGAACGGGCAGTGAGGTTACGCAGTATGCGATTCTGACGAACGATGAAAAGCAGACAAAGACCAGCATTTCCGCCCCTTCTCTCTTTCCGAAAATTGCATTTTTGGACGGAAAATATATGAGTTCCCTTTCCAAGGAGGTAACCGTGAATACGGCGCTCGATGCCGTATCGCATGCGGCGGAGGGGATCCTTTCCGTTCGGGCGGGCGCTCTTTCCGATGTGCTTGCGCGGGAAAGTCTGAAAATAGTATTCGGGGAATACCCGGCCCTGCTTTCCGGGGAATTTACGTCGGAGTCGCGCAGTAATCTCCTTTACGGGGCGACCCTTGCCGGCATGGTGATCGCCAATACGGGAACGACGCCCGTGCACGGAATGGGATATTCGCTCACCTATTTTCGAGGCGTTCCGCACGGCAGGGCAAACGGGTTGCTTTTGCCCGCATTTTTACAGGAATGTGAAAAATCGGTTCCCGAACGCGTCCGCATGATCTGCGATGCGCTCGGTATGGGAACAGAGGCGTTTTCAGAGAAGGTGGCCGCACTGCTGGGAGACAGGGAACGCTTTTCGGAAGAGGAACTGCGCGATTATGCACATCGCGCTTCCTTGAACAAAAATATTAAAAATTGCTGTGTTTACTTTTCGGAAGAAAGGCTGCTCGCCGTGCTTTGTCGCGCGTTAGGGCGCCGAATGCATTGATTGAGTAATGAAATAATTATATCGGAATAACTCGAAAATTGTAATTTTGACGCAAAAAGTCGAATACGTTTTTGAGAAAATGAGCCAAAAGCCTTGCAATGTGCTTGAATTGATGATATAATAAAGCAAAATTTGAAGACATTGGCGGGAGGTGATGGTTTATGGGTCTTCTTTCGATTTCTGCTTTTTTTGCGGATTTGCGAGAGACGCCGACTTTGATCGTTTATTTGTGCATTGCGGTCGTTGCGGTCGTTGCGGTGATTTTTTTGATCGTTTTGCTCTGTTGGCCGTTTAAGCTTACGTTGCATTTGGGCGACGGAAAAACGATAAAAGAAAAACATCCCGGATTTAAAGCGGTAGAATTGGAAGAGCCGAAAGCGAAGGAAGGGTATTCCTTCGGCGGTTGGTATGCCGACGAGGAATGTACGAAGCCGGTCGGAAAAGTATTCCGCATGCCGATGCGGGGCGCTTCTTTGTATGCGAAGTGGATAAAGACGGAGCAAGAGCCTCTTGTCGTCGAAGAAAACGAATCTCTTGCGACAGAGGAAGAAGCCGAAGCGGCAGAGCCCGCGGTGAGCGGGGCTTTGGCTGAAGAAGTTTCGGGCAAGGCCGAGGCGGAAGTTCTTCCCGAAGAGGAACAGGCGTCTGCCGAACCGGTCGGAGAGGATGAAGAGGAAGAGAGCGAGGCCGAAGAGGGCGACGAGATCGAGGGCGCCGTCGTTACTACCGTTGCCGGCAGTAAAGTGTTCGTGCAGTATCGGCGCAGTTTTACGGCAAGGCTTATTCAGGCGAGCGACGAGATCAAAAATTATTATAACCTCATTCGCAATGAGTTGCTTTCGTATGTGGGCGTTAAGGAACGGGTCAGTTGGAATTACGATTCGTTTAATGTGGGGCGGAAACAGTTTGCCAAAATAAATGCCAATACGAAAAGCCTGATCGTTTATTTTGCTCTTTCCGCAAACGAAATCGATGAAAAGTATAATTTCCGCGATGTGTCGGGCAAGAAGCGCTATGCCGCCGTGCCCGTTCGCTATAAAATAACGGGCAGCCGAAGCTTCAAATATGCGGTTGAACTTTTAGAGCAGACCGCCCGAAATTTCGGATTGGACTTCAAGCGTATCGACGATACGCAGTTTATCCCCTATGAAAACAGGGACGAATTGATACGCCGCGGGCTTATCAAAGTTTATGCAAAACGGGAAACGGGCGAATCGGTTACGGCGGAACAGCTCGACGAAATGATTGCGGAGGGGGCAAAGGTGGAAAGCCTTTCCTCGTATACCGTAACGGATAAAGTTTCCGTCAATGAGGCAGAGGTGTTATTGACCGATGCGACCGCGAAACAGCTGATCGCACTGGCAGAAACGCGCGAGAACGAAAGGGATATCCGCGCCGTCGGCGGAAAGCGTACGTATATCAATCTGGATACGATTTCCGCAAACTTCGGAGAGGGAGAGACCGTTACGCTCGATGCGCTCAAACAAAAAAATCTGATCGATAAAAAGGCTTCGGCCTGTAAGGTATTGGCCCGCGGCATGTTGGATAAATCGCTGACGATCGAAGCGACGGATTTTTCTTTGCCTGCGGTAAAAATGATCATCCTTACCGGCGGTAAGGTCGTGAAGATCAAAAAGGCATGACGAAAAAATCAAAAAGCAAAGCGTCCTGCGGTATCTGCCGCGGGGCGCTTTTTTCATGAAAACAAATTTTGCGGTGAATGATTTGTATTTTTGAAAAAAATAAAAGGATGCGCGTGACGTCGGAAGAGGGCGGCGCCTTTGCCGCGGGGCGCAGACTTCCCGCATCGCATTTGCCGCAGACAAGCGGGAACAGATTTTTGCCCAAGACAGTTCTTGACGGAAGCGGCGATAAATTTTTTGAATTATTCTGCTGAAATGCTTGACAAATTGTATATACTGTATATAATGTATATATACAGTTAAAGACGGAGGGAAAAATGAATGTGATCGTCAGCAACGCGAGCGACAGGCCGATTTATGAACAGATCTATTCGCAGATCAAAGGGGCGATCATGCGGGGCGAATGCAAGGAGGGGGAAGCGCTCCCATCCATTCGCGCCTTGGCAAAAGAGCTCCGCATCAGCGTAATTACGACGAAACGCGCTTTCGACGATTTGGAGAGGGACGGATTTATTTATTCCGTTCAGGGAAAAGGCAGTTTTGTTGCGGCAAAGAACGGCGAGCTCGTGCGGGAAGAACATTTGAAGCAGATCGAACAAAAAATCATGGAAGCGGTCCGCCTGGCCAGGGAGGGCGGCATTACGGAAGAGGAGCTTTCCGAGATGTTTGAATTGATAATAAAAGGAGAATAGAATGGAAAACGCGATATATGTGGCCGGCCTGTATAAGCAGTTCAGCGGATTTGCGCTGCAGAATGTAGGCTTTTGCGTTCCCAAAGGGAGCGTCGTCGGGTTTATCGGGGAAAACGGAGCCGGGAAAAGTACGACGATCAAGAGCATTTTGGGGCTTGTAAATCCGGACGGCGGAAAGATCGAAGTATTCGGAAAAGCCGCGCCGTCGCTTCTCAGGGAGGATAAAAATAAAATAGGCGCCGTACTCGGCGAAACTTGCCTGCCGGAGAATTTGAATATCAAAGATATCGACGGGGTGATGCGCCATATTTTTGAAAATTGGAATTCATCCGTTTTTTTTGCGTATGCGGATCGGTTTTCTCTTCCTCGCGAAAAAAAGGTGAAAGAGTTTTCGCGCGGGATGCGGCAGAAGCTGTCGCTTGCCGTCGCGCTTTCGCACGGGGCCGAACTGCTTGTTTTGGATGAGCCCACCTCGGGGCTCGACCCTGTGGCGCGCGACGAGATCCTCGATATACTGTATGATTTTATGCAGGACGAAGAACATTCGGTTTTAATTTCTTCCCATATTGTTTCCGATTTGGAAAAATTGTGCGACTATATTCTGTTCATCCACGGCGGCAAGGTGATCTTCGAGGAGGAAAAGGATTCGCTGCGAGAAAAATACGGCGTACTGAAGTGTACGGCCGAGCAGTTCGCGGAATTGGATCCATCCTCCGTCGTGGCCCATCACAGGGGCGAATTCGGAATGAGCGCCCTCGTGCTTCGGGAGAAATACAGGGGAGAACAGGCTTTGGAAACGGCAAACATTGAAGACGTGATGCTGTATTATGCGCGCGGAGAAAGGGTATAGGGTTCAACTTGGATTATGACTGCGGTATTCCCGCTGCGCGCGGCCGTGCCGTTAGATTTATTTTCTGCCGCAAAATCTGCCGAAAGGATGAAGAGAGGTTTTTATGTTTGGATTGATCATAAAAGATTTTAAAAACGTATTTGGGATGATGATCTATTATCTGATTTTGCTCGCCTTGTTTTTAACGATCACTTTGCTTTCGGACAATATCTATTTTTATATCGGAGCCGTCGTGTTTTTTACGATATCGGTGCCGCTTTCTGCTCTTGCTTATGACGAAAAGGACAATTGGGATAAATTTGCCCTCGCTGCCGGCGTTAGCAGAAAGCAGCTTGCCGTCAGCCGTTATCTGCTCGCTTTGGCGGTGCTGTTCCCGCTTTGGCTGATTTCGTTTTTGCTGCTGTTGGCGGAGGACCTGCGCTCGTACGAAAATTTGTCCGTCGTTCTGATGTACGGCGGGATCAGCCTCCTGTCCACGGAGATCGTCTTGCCGCTCGTGTTTCGGATCGGGACGGAAAAGGCAAGGCTGCTGTACATTATCGTCATTCTCGCGGTGCTCGTGTTAGGGGGCCTGTTCGCGGCTTGGGTGGAAACGATCGGCGGAATGTCTGTATTGATCGCATCGCTGTGTATATTGGCGGTGGGAATCGTCGGATTTTTTATATCGATGAAAATTTCCTGCTCGATTTACAGGCACAAGGATTTTTAACGGCATTCTTGTATCATGCAGTATTGTTTAATGCTCAAACAGAGGATATCGGAAGCCGGTCAATATCACGGCGATTTTAGGGCGGAACAAAAATCTGAGTCGGTTTTCGATACGACGGAAAAGTAATAATAAAAGAAAGCGAGAATCCAAAAGAAGCAGGGAGAATAAATAACGGATATGATAAAGTTTTTTGGAAATATGTAAACCGAAAAATAAATATTTTATATTCTCCGCAGTATGATCAAGTAATGTTTTTAAAAGATTAAGGGAAAGGGAGGCGTTTGAAAAAACGTCTCCCTTTTTGGGTATACAAAAAGACGATACCGCGTAAGGTATCGTCTTAGTGCCACAATAAGTGTCATATCATAGAAGACAGAGGCATTTTTCCTGAAAAAGAGTACGGAAACCGAAATAAGACACGATTTATTGTGAAAAATTTGGTGGGGGCGGTAGGGCTCGAACCTATGACCTCATGCATGTCAAGCATGCGCTCTAACCAACTGAGCTACGTCCCCGTGCAATTACCTAAATATAATACCATTTTCAGGGTTGTTTTGTCAATTAAAAACAGTGCATTTTTCCATTTGAATTGCGTAATTTCGCATTTAATTTTTCTTGTAACCTTGTTTGGTTTGCCGAAAGTTGAAGAACGGCCCGCCTCGCGGCAGACCGTTCTCCTAAAACAAATGAGAAAAAATATGGGTAGTGAGTATGATCGTTTTCCGGAATCGGATCGTGAAAGGAACAAGCCCCGATCCGATTTATCGATATAATTATATCGTATTCCGTTGGATAAGTCAAGTTTTTTTGATCGTTTTTTTCGGAACAGAAACTTTTTCACGAATACGTTTGTGTGATAACGTTACCACATGATTTTATTTCGCGCCAAAATATATCGGTAACGCTTGCAAAAATTGCACCGGTGTATTACAATATTATAAAAGCAAGAAGAGGAAACCGCGATGTTTAATATAGTATTGGTTGAACCCGAAATACCGCAGAATACAGGAAATATCGTGCGGACATGTGCGGCTACGGGCTGCCGCCTGCATTTGGTGCGGCCGCTGGGTTTCGAAGTTTCGGATAAATATCTGAAAAGGGCCGGGTTGGACTATTGGCATTTTGTAGATATTTCGTATTATGATTCGGTCGATGAGCTGTTCGAAAAAAACAGCGGGGCAAATTTTTATTTTTATTCGACAAAGGCAGAAAGAACATACAGCCAGATCAATTATCGGGAAGGAGATTTTTTAGTGTTCGGCAAGGAAACGAGGGGATTGCCCGAACCGTTGCTCGCAGCCAATTATGACCGCTGTGTGCGCATTCCCATGATCGGGGAGATCCGGTCGCTCAATCTTTCCAATTCGGTTGCGATCGCCGTATATGAGGCGTGGCGCCAATGCGCCTTCCGAGACGGGAATCTTGCAGGAAAACTGCGAATGAATGAGATTCGCAGTAAAAAAGGGTGAACTTTTCTTTGACAAATTTTTAAAAAAAGTATATCATTATTATAATAAGAAATTTCCAGAAGGAGATCATTCTATGAACAAGAAATCTGTTACCGATGTAGACGTAAAAGGCAAGAGAGTGCTCGTGCGCTGTGATTTTAACGTTCCGATGAAAGACGGCAAGATCACCGACGAAAACCGTATTATGGGCGCGCTGCCGACCATTCAGTATTTGATGGAACATGGGGCAAAGGTGGTGCTTTGTTCGCACATGGGCAAACCGCACAACATCTTTGACGAGAAAGTAAAGCTCAATAAAAAAGAGAAGAAGGCGGTTGAGGCTCTGCCCGAAGAAGAACGCGCAAAGGCTACGGAAGAATATATTGCCAAAGCAAAAAAGAACGACCCGGTAAAACTGACTTTGAAGCCCGTGGCGGACAGGCTCAATCAGCTTTTGGATAATAAAGTAACTTTTGCCAAAGACGTGATCGGTCCCGATGCGGAAGCAAAGGTTGCCGCTTGCAAAGAGGGCGAATGCGTCCTTCTCGAAAATTTGCGCTTCTATGCCGGTGAAGAGGGGAAGGATTTGGAATTCTGCAAAAAACTGGCCTCCTACTGCGATATCTATGTGAACGACGCTTTCGGCACGGCGCACCGTTCGCATGCGTCGACTGCGGCGATCGTCGAATACGGCCTCGTTAAGACGGCCGTCTGCGGCTTCCTGATCCAGAAAGAACTCGAAGTTATGGCCGACAGCCTCGATCATCCCGTCCGTCCGTTCGTGGCGGTGCTCGGCGGGGCGAAAGTTGCCGATAAACTCAATGTTATTTCCAACCTTTTGAATAAATGCGATACGCTGATCATCGGCGGCGGCATGGCGTACACTTTCTTGAAAGCGGAAGGGTATGAGATCGGTAAATCTTTGGTAGACGATGAAAAGATCGGTTACTGCAAAGATATGATGCAGAAGGCAAAAGATATGGGTAAAAAACTTCTGCTGCCCGTCGATACCGTCATTGCAAAAGATTTCCCGAACCCGATCGACGCGCCGATCGAAGTTAAGACTGTGAAAGTCAGCGAGATCCCGGCGGATATGGAAGGGCTCGACATCGGCGAAGAAACGAGAAAGCTGTTTGCCGATGCGATCAAGGGCGCGAAAACCGTCGTTTGGAACGGCCCGATGGGAGTGTTTGAAAATCCGACTCTCGCAAAGGGAACGATCGCGATCGCGCAGGCAATGGCTGACGCAAAGGACGCGACGACGATCATCGGCGGCGGAGACAGCGCGGCGGCTGTGCAGCAGCTCGGCTTTGCGGACAAGATGACGCATATTTCTACGGGCGGCGGAGCGTCTTTGGAATTGATGGAAGGGAAGGTGCTTCCCGGTATCGCCTGCCTGAACGATAAATAATTCATTTGGAGATCTCGGCAAATTCGGTTTCGATTTTGCGCATCATTTTGAAAATCCAAACGCGCGGCCATACATGGCTGTGCGTTTGGAATTTTTCGCGCTTCGGCGAGGGGCGGGGGCGCAGTCTGTGCGATCGCTTGCCCGGCAGGCATTTTATGTTTTGAAGATCAAAAATTTACGCGGCTTGTGTTTCGCTTTTTGTAAAAATTCTTCGACGAAGCAGATTGAAATTATAATTTTAACGCAGCAGTTCTGAAAGAGCGTGTTGGCGGCGCGTATATATTGTACGTGCGGGAACCGCTTTACTTACTTTTAAAAACGAGGTTATACGAGTATTATGAGAAAACCTATTATTGCAGGCAACTGGAAAATGAACAATACCGCGGCTGAAGGTGTGCGCTTGGTAAATGCGCTTAAGCCGCTGGTAAGCGAAGCAAATTGCGACGTTGTGGTTTGCGTCCCGTTTACCGATATTCCCGCCGTGTCGGATGCGGCGAAAGGAAGCAATATCCATGTAGGCGCGCAGAATGTGCATTTTGCCGAAAAAGGCGCCTATACGGGAGAAATTTCTGCGGCGATGCTCAAAGAATTCGGCGTGGAGTACGTCATAATCGGGCACAGTGAGCGCCGCCAATACTTCGGCGAAACGGACGAAACGGTGAATAAGCGCATGCATGCGGCATTGGACGCAGGGCTTACGCCCATTGTTTGCGTCGGCGAAAGCCTTGAGGAACGCGAAACCGGCAAAACGGAATCTGTGCTTGCCGTGCAGATCGAAGAGGGCTTGAAAGGGTTGGACGATGTTTCCAAGATCGTGATCGCCTATGAGCCGATTTGGGCGATCGGGACAGGCAAGACTGCGACCGCGGAACAGGCGAACGAGACGATCGGTTTTATTCGCAAAAAATGCGCCGAAGTTTTCTGCCCGAAATGCGCGGAAAAAGTGCGCATCCAGTACGGCGGCAGCATGAATGCAAAAAATTGCAAAGAACTGATGGCTATGCCTGAAATCGACGGAGGCCTTATCGGAGGGGCTTCGTTGAAAGCGGAAGATTTCTCTTTTATCGTAAATTACGACAAATAAATAAAGATACTAAACAAAAGAGGACGGGAAAGGCCTTTTGAAGGCTTTTCCCGTCCTCTTTTGTTTATTCACATCGATAATTATCAATACGGTTAATTAAAACGATAAAATACCGCGCCCCGTTTCTGCGAACGGACGCGGTATAAATCAAAAATTATTTATTGCTTGTTTTCAACGTATGCTTTTACAGATTTTACGATAAAATTTTGTTCTGCTTTCGAAAGCTTGCTGAAATCAACGTAAAAGCTCTGCAGGGTCTTATTGTCGGTATAAACGTAATTGTTTTCGTTGTCCGACTTGCCGAGCAAATAATCCGTCGAAGTATTGAACAAATTCGAAATTTCAATAACTTGTTCGAAAGTGGGGCGAGAACGACCGATCTCCCAGCTGCTGATCGTCGACTGCTTTACGCCCAATTTCTGAGCGAGTTCGCACTGAGTCGTGTCGTTTTCTTTTCTTAAGGTTTTCAAAATTTTTGCAAACATAACTTTATAGATATCGATGCGATGGATTTTAAGATACGAATCGTATTTTAATGCATCGAAAGTATCACTAAGATTTAAACGGATTCCGCAGGGGAGGCACAAGCAAGCACTACAAGAACGACCCTCACTTCCGTGTTCCGATCAAATTCCCCGTCATGTCCCAAATTTTGTGCGTTTGACGCTTTCTCACATTTTTGTTTTATACATAATAGCATGCCGGCGGAGGAATGTCAAGTAAATGTATACGTATTCGTGTAAAAACAAAATTATTAACAAAAAGTGTTAAAAATGATAAATATCGAAAAGGGCCGCATTCGGCGGTATTAATTCGATTGTTTTTTAAAAAAGGCATATCCTTGCCTTGCGAATTTTTTCCGAATGTTATATAATAATAGACGGTAAAGATTTTTTTAGAGGTGAACGGAATGAAAAAACCTTATGCAATTATTATTATGGACGGATACGGGATCAATCCGGAAACAAAGGGCAACGCCATTGCTTTGGAGGGAAGCCCGAACGTAAAAAGATATGAAAAAGAATATCCTTCTTCGCAGCTCGGCGCGAGCGGCATGAGCGTCGGACTGCCGGACGGGCAGATGGGCAATTCGGAAGTGGGCCACTTGAATATGGGGGCCGGGCGGATCGTGTATCAAGAGCTGACGAAAATCACGAAAGAAATTCAGGACGGTGAATTTTTTGAAAACGAAGCTCTTCTCGGTGCCATGAAAAGCGCCAAAGAGAACGGAAAGAAACTGCACATATGGGGTCTTCTGTCTGACGGCGGCGTGCACAGTCATAATACCCATCTTTACGCGCTCTTAAAAATGTGTAAAGAGCAGGGCCTGGAAAATGCTTATGTCCATTGCTTTATGGACGGCAGAGACGTGTCTCCTACATCGGGCGCGGGCTTTGTGCGCGATCTTCAGGCGGAGATGGATAAACTTTCTTTCGGCACGGTGGCGTCCGTTTGCGGAAGATATTATGCGATGGACAGAGATAATCGCTGGGAACGGGTCGTGAAAGCGTATGAAATGCTGACCCTCGGCAACGGCATACAGGCCTCGGATGCCGCGGAAGCCATTGAAGAGTCGTACAAGAAGGATGTAACGGACGAATTTATTCTCCCCACCAATGTGGTAAAAGGAGGAAAGCCTGTGGCTCTCGTCGAAAAGGGCGACAGCATCATATTCTTTAACTTCCGTCCCGACAGGGCAAGGGAGATCACGCGAGCCTTTACCGAACCCGATTTCGACGGATTCGAAAGAAAGACCGGTTATCTGGCGCCGAAATACGTTTGTTTTACACAATACGACGCAACCTTCCGGCATGTAGAAGTCGCCTTTAAGCCGCAGAGTTTAAAAAATACCTTGGGGGAATATCTGGCTTCGCTCGGCAAAAAGCAGCTCCGCATTGCGGAAACGGAAAAATATGCTCATGTAACCTTCTTCTTTAACGGAGGCGTGGAAGCGCCCAATCCGAATGAAGTGCGCGTGCTTATTCCTTCGCCGAAAGTGGCCACCTATGACCTGAAACCGGAAATGAGCGCTTACGAAGTAACCGATAAAGTGATCGAACAGCTTTCGACCGGCGAATATGACGCGATGATCTTAAATTTCGCCAACTGCGATATGGTCGGGCATACGGGTGTTTTGGAGGCGGCGGAAAAGGCGGTCGCCGCGGTGGATGAATGCGTAGACAGAGTGCTCAAAAAGATTTTGGAGATGGGCGGCGGAGCCCTTCTGACGGCGGATCACGGCAATGCCGATAAGATGATCGCCGAAGACGGATCGCCCTTTACCGCGCATACGACAAATCCCGTGCCCGTCGTGCTCGTGTGCGATGCGCTGAAGAGCGCGAAACTTCGTGCGGGCGGCGTTTTGGCGGATCTTGCCCCGACTCTCCTCGATATGATGGGGCTGCCTGTGCCGCAGGAAATGACGGGAAAGAGCCTGATCGTTCGCTGACGGATAATATTTGATCAAAAAAAGTAAAAAATATCCGTAAAAAAAGTTGAAAAAACTTTTGCGGTATGGTATACTTACTAAGTAGTGATTTTTATCAAAATAAATTTGGAGTGTTTCAAATGCCCGACATGATGCAAATGATCAACAGCATGCTGGCTCCTTTGCCCAGTGCGCCTTTATATGATGTTTACAGAATAATATGTCTTGTTTTGTTGCTCGTCATGATGGTATGTGCGGTTATCGCGATCATAATCGTTCTGTTCCAACCGGGCAACTCTACCGGAATCGACGCTTTGGGCGGATCCAGCGAAACCTTTTTCGGAAAGAATAAGGGCAGATCGATGGAAAGCAAAATGAAAAAGTGGACGGTTATTTCCCTTGTAGTGTTGTCTGTATTGGCAATCATCTTTTTCGTTTTGCAGCTTCCCGCGATTTGGGGCGTTGCCGGGGCATAAAAGATATGAATGCGAGGCGGTTATTCTGAAGAGGAATAACCGCTTTTTTTATGCCCTTCGGGGTATCGCTGCGGTCTCGAATAAGTATTTCGGCGGGAGTCGCCGTGAAGACAGGAGGAATTTGTTTATGGCGGCAATCGAAACGATCCGCGAAAAATTTCGAACAGGTGAATTCGAATATAAAAAACCGAACGAGATCTGCCGTTTGGTCGGCATATCTTCCAGGGGTGAGCGCGAAGCATTTGCGCGCGTTTTAAAAGAAATGGAAGAAGCGGGCGAAATTGTCCGAGACGAACGCGGCCGTTGTGTTTCGCCGAAAAAACTCGGTTTGGTTCTGTGTACACTGCAGGGAACCGAACGCGGATTCGCTTTCGGTTTGCGCGAAGGCGGGGAGGATGTGTTTTTGCCGCCGCGCTCTCTGCACGGCGCTTTACACGGCGATACCGTTTTTGTCCGCATAGTCGGAGGCGAACGCGGGGATGAAGGGTACGTCTATTCCGTCGTGCGGCGGGGGCTTACGCGACTTACCGGAACATATTACCGCGACAGAAAGGGCGGGTTTGTCGAAGCGGATGAACGCCGCTTCAGCGAACCGATTCGCATTACCGGCGGCAGAGAACGCGCATATTCGGGAGAGAAGGTCGTTGTTAAGATCGTCGCTTACCCTGACGGCCGCTATCCGGAAGGGGAAATCGAGGAAGTATTGGGAAGAGGGGGCGAACTGACGGTTGAAGAAGACGCCTTGATCCGTTCGGCCGGACTTGCGGAAGATTTTCCGCAAAAGGTCCTTTCCGAAGCGCGGAAAGTGGCTGCGGAGAAGATGTCCCTTGCGGGCAGAAAAGATTTCAGAGATATTTTGACGATTACGATCGACGGCGAAGACGCGCGCGATTTCGACGACGCCGTCAGTATCGAGAGGCAGGAAGACGGATATCTGCTCGGCGTGCATATCGCGGATGTTTCGCACTATGTCCGCCGCGGCGGAGCGCTGGACAGGGAGGCCTATGCGCGCGGCACGAGCGTATATTTCCCGGATCGCGTTCTCCCGATGCTGCCGACGGAACTTTCGAACGGAATATGCTCGTTAAAGGAAGGAGAGGATCGGCTGACCCTTTCCTGCCTGATGAAAGTGGATGAAAAAGGCAGAGTAAAAGACAGCGAGATCGTGCAATCGGTCATCCGTTCCCGCAACCGAATGACGTACACGGATGTGGCGAAGATATTGGACGGAGACGACGCGTTGCGCGGGCGGTATCCGCATTTGACCGATATGCTCGAATACTGCAAAGAGCTTGCGGCTATATTGATGAAGAAGAGGGAGAGGCGCGGGAGCATCGATCTTGACGTCAAAGAAGCGAAGATAACGCTTTCGGAAGGCGGGGAAATTTCCGTATCGGAGTATGAGCGGACAGCTGCGCACCGAATGATCGAGGAATTCATGATCCTGGCGAATGAAACCGTTGCCGAATTTATGGCGGCTTATGATTTGCCGTTCGTCTACCGCGTACACGAAAAGCCTTCCGAGGAAAAAGCGGCTTCTTTCAGGGCATATCTCGCCGAATTGGGGATCAAGGCAAACTTTCGCCCCGAAAACGTGCGGCCCGGCGAGTACGGAAAAATTTTAAATGCGCTGGAAACTTCTTGCGATCCCATGCGGCACGTCGTGAACCGCGTCATGCTTCGGTCTATGTCCAAGGCAAAATACAGTGGTGAAAATGCAGGGCACTTCGGGCTCGCTTCCGAATGCTATTGCCATTTTACCTCGCCGATCCGTCGGTACCCGGACTTGCTGATCCACCGCATCATAAAATTGGTTTTGGACGGACAGGCAGGGGAAGCCCAGCGGTTTGAAAATTTTGTGGGGAACGCGGCGGTCAGCTGTTCGGAAACGGAGAGACGTGCAGACGATGCCGAGCGCGCCGTAGACGAGCTTTACAAAGTTTGGTATATGCGTTCGCATATCGGCGAAACGTTTGACGGCATTGTTTCCGGCGTTACGGCGTTTGCGGTATTCGTCGAACTCCCGAACACGGTGGAAGGGCGGATCAAAATCGAAAACCTTCCGTCGGACGATTATGCGTTTGTCGAGCAAAAATATATGTTGAAAGGGCAGCGCCATGCCTTTAAAATAGGCGATTCAATAAAAATCATTGTTGCCGCGTGCGATATAGGCGCCAGGAAGTGCGATTTTCTTTTAGCGGAAGATTAGCCCTCGAAAAACTATCGTTTTCTGTAAAAATGTGCTATAATGTTAGGAGCGCGGCGAAAGAGGCTGATATGGAATTTTCATTGAAAAAATGGGAAATCGAGATGGCAGAGTCTACGGCCGTGAGCGCGAACGATGTTCGGATCGCCCGCTATTTGCGCGATTCTTTTCCGTATCCTTATTCGAAAAAAGACGCGGAAGAGTTTATCCGCTTTGCGCAGGCAGAAAACGCACGAGGAGAATTTTACAGGGCGATCGCAGTCAACGGAAAAACCGTGGGCGGCATAGCGATAACCCGCGGAACGGACGTATACAGAAAGAGCGGGGAGCTCGGCTATTGGCTTTCACCCGATTATTGGAATCGCGGCGTGATGACGGCGGCCGTGCGTTCGATTTGCGAAGAGATTTCGGAAAGTACGGACATTATACGCATCTATGCCGAGCCTTTTTCCGTCAATGCGGCATCTTGCAGGGTATTGGAAAAGTGCGGCTTTTTAAAAGAGGGCGTTAAAAAGAAAAGCGTCTATAAAAACGGCGCTTTTTACGACAGCGTTCTCTATGCGCTTGTAAAGAATTAAAAAAGGTTGGTTATGAAAATCGTCGCAGTCAATAAATCCGCTTCTTTTGAATATTTCATTGAGGAAAAATTCGAAGCCGGCATCGTTCTCGAAGGAAGCGAGGTCAAATCGATACGAAAAAGCAACTGCAATCTGAGCGATTCGTTCTGCTTTGTCCGCAAGGGCGAAGCCGTTTTGAAAAATATGCACATCGCGGTGTACGATAAGAGCGGCGCTTTTAATACGCGCGATTCGCGCAGAGACCGAAAGCTTTTGCTCCATAAATCGGAGATTTCGAAGATTGTCGGAAAAGTAAACGAGAAGGGTTATACTCTCGTCCCGCTCAAAGTATATTTCAAGGATTCTCTTGTAAAAGTAGAGGTGGCGCTTTGCCGGGGAAAACATACCTACGATAAAAAACAGAGCTTAAAAGAAAAGGATTTGAAGCGCGATGCAGAGCGCCGTATCAGAGAATATAGAGGATAGCTCGGGGTTGCATATCGGCAGAACCGCTCAAACGCCAAGGCGTTCCGCCGACAACGCGGAATGCCGTTTACCGAAAAAACATTTTTTATATAAGGAGATAAATCATGGCTTACAAAAAAGATACGATTTGTGTGCAGGGGGGCTACCGTCCCAAAACGGGCGAAAGTCGCATCCCGCCCATCAGTCAAAGCACCACATATGTATATGAAAAGACGCAGGATATGGCCGATTTGTTCGATTTGAAAGCGGACGGCTATTTTTATACCCGCCTTGCAAATCCGACTGTTGCAGCCTTTGAGGGAAAAGTGGCGGAGTTGGAAGGCGGCGTTGCCGCTATCGGCTGCGCTTCCGGTATGGCGGCTACGACGCTTATGGCTTTTACGCTTTGCGGCGCGGGGGATAATATCGTTTCTTCATCCGCAATTTACGGCGGAACGTTCAACTTGTTTGCTGTAACTTTGCCGAAACTTGGTATAGAAACTCGCTTTTTTGATCCCGACGCACCCGCCGAGGAGATCGAAAAACTCATCGATGACAAGACCAAAGTTATATTCACGGAAACGATCGCCAATCCCGCGATCAAAATTCTTGATTTCGATAAGATCGCAAAGATCGCTAAAAAGTACGACGTGCTGTTTGCCGTAGACAATACGCTTGCCACGCCGATCCTTTGCCGTCCCTTCGAATGGGGGGCGAATATTGTGATTCACTCTACCAGCAAATATATGGACGGGCATGCGGCGGCGCTCGGCGGTATGATCGTGGACGGAGGGAATTTCCGGTTTAAGGGGAACCAGCGCTACGTTTCTTTCAACGAGCCGGACGAAAGTTATCACGGGTTGGTTTACGCCGATCTCCCCGCAGCGCAGTTCGCCACGAAGTGCAGGGCGCAGATGATGCGGGATATGGGCGCGATGATGAGCCCTCAGAATGCCTTTTTGAGCTGGCTGGGCGCCGATACGCTCGCGCTTCGTATGGAAAGACATTCTTCGAATGCCCGAAAAGTGGCGGCATATTTGGCGAAACATCCTAAAATCGATTGGGTATGGCATGCTTCCTTGCCGGAAAACAAATATCATGCGCTCGCGCAAAAATATTTGCCGGACGGGCAAGGCGGAATGCTCAGTTTCGGAATCAAGGGCGATGTTGCGCAGGCAGCGAAATTTATGGAGGCATTAAAACTCATCACGCAGGAGACGCATGTCGCCGATGTGCGCAGCTGCGTGCTGCATCCCGCGTCGACCACCCACCGCCAGCTTACCAAAGAGGAACTCGAGCAGGCCGGCGTGCCCGAAAATCTCGTGAGACTGTCTGTCGGAATTGAAAATCCCGACGATATTATTGCTGACCTTGAACAGGCGTTAAAGCACGTTTAAAAAAGCGGGGCAAGCCGCGCATTTTCATGCGCGGCTCCGAAAAGGGCTTATGCGAAAAATTTTATCGGTTGCGGCAGGCTTTGCAGTTATGTTATGCGGCATAATATGCATTGCCTGCTCAAATCATCTGTCTGAAATCGGCGAATGGAAACCGGCGTATTTCGGAGACGGCGAAAAAACTATTCCGTCGGAGAGGAATACGGCGGAACTATAGTTGCAGACGATTTTTATACTTGCTCTTTTGACGGTGTATCATATAAGGTTTACAAATGCGGCGCTGTCATCAAGGCCGGAGAATACTTTGCCGAGGAAGTCGGCGGAAATTCGGTGATGTTGGCGCTCAAAGACGGAAGCAATCTGCTGTATTGGAACCTTGGCCTCGAAACACAGACAAACGGGGAGGAAATCGTCCGCATTGTCGGACAGTTGGATGATTTTGCGGTGAGCTTTATTCCCGCATAGTACAAAAGGAGAGAAAGGAAATGCCTATCGTTATACCGCAGGATATACCTGCTTTTTCCGTTTTAAAGAATGAAAACATCTTTGTTATGAACGACGAACGCGCCTTTGCGCAGGATATCCGCCCGCTGGAAATTGCAATTTTGAACCTGATGCCTACCAAGGTGGAAACGGAAACACAGTTTATGCGCCTTCTCTCCAACTCGCCGTTGCAGGTAAACGTAACGCTCGTTTATACCGAATCGTATAAGAGCAAAAATACGGCGGCGGCACATTTGGAGCGGTTTTATAAGAAATTTGACGATATCAAAGATAAGCATTTCGATGGAATGATTATTACCGGGGCTCCCGTCGAAACAATGGCTTTTGAAGAGGTAGCCTATTGGGAAGAGCTGAAAAAACTGTTTGATTTTGCAGATAAAAAAGTAACGAGCACGATTTATATTTGTTGGGGAGCGCAGGCAGCGCTCTATTATCACTACGGCATTCAGAAACATTTGCTGCCGGAAAAGCTGTTCGGGGTTTTCCCTCATAAAAAATATCTGGAGCAGCATGATCCTCTGTTGAAAGGAATAGACGATATATTTTATGTGCCGCATTCCCGCCATACGACGGTATACCTGGACGAAGTGAAGCAGGTCGCCGAGCTTGTTCCGCTGTGTGAGTGCGCGGAAGAAGGCGTCGGCCTCTCCGTTGCAAAATCCAAAGACAATAAAAAGATATTTCTGATGGGGCATATGGAATATGACCGCAATACTTTAAAGACAGAATACGAAAGGGATCTCGCAAAGGGCCTTCCCATTCAGCCTCCTCGCAATTATTTCAGCGATGAAACCTGTACCACGGTCAACGTGAATTGGACGAGCGCGGCAAATCTCTTTTATACGAACTGGCTGAACTACTACGTATATCAGGTTACTCCGTTTAAATTTTAAGGTGCTTTTTTAAAAGAGGCTTGACAGAATGTGTAGGCTGTGATATAATTTTTTCAAATTATTTATAAATAGGCGGGGGAGAATATGAAAACTGTTTTGGAGCATCCGATTTACGGAAAAATATCTTATTGCGAAAGTTTTTGGACGGGCAAAAAGAGACTGTTTATCGGAGAGAAAGAACTGCAGAAAGTCTCCAAAAAAGAGTTTTCGGACGAAAACGGCAATATCATACAGCTGAAGGGCAACTATTTGGCCGGCGTGAAACTTGTGGCCGGCGGGGAAGAGATCCAACTTTCTCCTTCCGTAAAATGGTACGAAATCGCGTTGTGCGTTTTACCGTTTTTGCTCATATTGGTTTGGGGAAACGTGCCTGCATTGTTCGAGATCGTTCCGGTTGTGGGCGGTGCGATCGGGGGCGCTCTGAGCGCTGTTGTGGCAATTATTGATTTGTTTATTATAAAATTGATTAAGCAAATATGGTTAAAGGTCCTTATTTCCGTTGTGATGACGGGAATAGCTTTTCTTATTTGTTTTGGCGTAGGGTCTTTGATCCTTAATTTAGCGTCGTAAAACTTTTTGTGGGATGTAATCATATAGTGAATCATGGGGTAGCACCGGGTTCGATTGCCGGTGCGCGGAAGGGTAAGCACGCAGAGGAACGAGTGGCCTCTATAAAACATTCGGCTTAAATTTAAATGCAGACAATGCAGATTACAGCTCGAACAACCAGTTCGCGCTTGCCGCTTAATCAGTTTTAAGCGGTTCGTCCGTACCTCTTTCCCGTCGGGAGAATACGGGCGTCATTGAAGGCGGGGAACTGTCGTTTTGAAGTGAAGTCGGCAAAACGGCCGAATTAAGATTTCTGCTGATGCGCGCTTTCGGTCGCAGAGGGGCGCGTCATAAGATAATTGCGGCATAAGCGTGTAGAAAGCCTTTTGGCAATCCGGTAAGACGCGAGTTCAATTCTCGCCTACTCCACCAAACCGAGGATAAGGGCGCATTTTGCGCCCTTTCTTCATGCCTCGGGATTCGGTCATTTGTGTTTAGTAAACTCTATCGCCCTCGCATTTGAAGGGATGCAACCTGCAACCTTTCTGCTCGGTTTGCGGCAGTATTTTTATTCACGAAACCCAATGACTTCAAAGTTTGAACGTCGCGTAAGCGGGATTCGTTTTCGCAGACAGGGTTGCGCGCTTTGTCGTGTTTCTGCAAAAAGCAGCGGAAAATTGTTGCTCTTTTTTATTTTGCATAGCAATCGGTGTTTGAGCAATAAAAGGGGAAAGGTCTTGTTAAAATCGGAAGGTCTTTTCAGAGGGCTTTTCTAAATGCCTGAAAAGGCCGATACCGTGGAATGCATCGATTAACAATTTCGGTTAAAATGGGAGAAGAAGTTATGCAAGCCTTTTATAATCACTTAGCCGATCGTACGTTTCCGGATACGGAAAAAAGGATCAAAGACAGGGTCTATAAAAAGATAGGCGATTTGTCGATGGAAATTTATAAGACGAAGGAACCGGTGCCTTTTTATGGCATAGCAAACGCTCCTTTTCAAAAAATAGAAGTCGGCGAGAACTGGGGAGAATTGTTTGACTGTGCCTGGTTTCATTTTACCGGCGATATTTCTTCCGCTGCGCTCGGGAAGGCGGTTTGCATCATCGACATTTCGGGGGAAGGATGCGTTTATACAAAGAGCGGAGTGCCGGTTCAAGGTATTACAAGCGGAACAAGCACCTTCAGCGTTGCTTTGGGCAGCGCGGTGAAAAGAATTATTCCCTTGTCGGATAAGTTAATTGTCGACGGAAAAATAGATTTTTTTGTGGATGCGGGAAATAACGACTTATTTGGGAAATTTCAAAAAGGCATTGTCTTGCAGGCAGAAATTGCTGTATGCGACGAAAAAATGCGTTCTTTGTATTACGATTTTCATGTCTTGCATTCTTTATATAAAAATTTAGAAAAGGACTCTCCGCGCGCGGCAGAGCTGTTTTATGCGCTTTCAAAAGCGGACAGGAAGCTGATATATTTTTCGGAAAAAGAAATCAGGGAATGTTCTGAAATTCTGAAAGATGAATTGTCAAAGAAGAACGGATATTCGCCCTTTGAGCTTTACGCAACAGGGCATGCCCATTTGGATTTGGCGTGGCTTTGGCCGATTCGCGAAACGAAGAGAAAGGCCGTGCGCACCTTTTCAACGGCGGTCGCGCTGTGCGACCGATATCCGGATTATGTCTTTGCGGCAAGTCAGCCGCAGCAGTACCAGTGGGTGAAAGAGGCGGAGCCCATGCTCTTTCAGAGTATTAAGGAAAAAGTAAAGTCGGGGCATATTGAGCCGATCGGGGCTATGTGGGTGGAGCCGGATATGAATATTTCTTCCGGAGAGTCCATAGTAAGGCAGCTGATATACGGAAAACAATTCTTTCGAGAAGAGTTTGGCATCGATACCACGACTTTATGGCTGCCGGACGTTTTCGGGTTTAATGCCGCTTTGCCGCAGATACTCAGAAAAGCCGGCGTTAAAACAATGCTGACGATAAAATTGTTCCGGAATGAACACAATTCTTTCCCGCATCATACGTTCATGTGGGAAGGGATCGACGGCTCAAAAGTTCTTGTCCATATGCCGCCGGAGGGAACATACAACAGTTGCGCGTCTCCGGAATCGGCCATGATCGCACAGAAGAAGTTTACGGAAAAAGGAAAGGTGCGGCGCGCGATGATGGTGTTCGGGGTCGGCGACGGAGGCGGCGGGCCCAGCACTTCGCATATAGAAAGATTGGCAAGAATGAAAAATTTGTGCGGGATGCCTCCCGTGCATGTCGGCAAAGCGCAGGCCTATTTCGACGAACTTTGGGGCAAGAGAAAAGACCTGAAAGTATACAGAGGGGAATTATACCTCGAGAAGCATCAAGGGACTTACACTACGCAGGCGAAGAACAAATTTTATAACCGAAAGATGGAAGTATTGCTTCGCGAAACGGAATTTTTGTGTACGATTGCGATGCTGAATACGGATTTTCACTATCCGAAAAAGGAATTGGATGAAATTTGGAAAGAAATTTTATTGTATCAGTTTCATGATATTCTGCCGGGATCATCCATCCGCCGCGTTTACGACGAGAGCATTGCACGCTATCAATCCATGAAGGAAAAGCTTAAAGAGCTGATGGCGCAGGCGGCAAAAGCGCTCGGAAACGGCGCGAATTCTTATTTAAATGCATCTCCGGCGGAAAACTATGTTACGATCGAAAAGGAAGGAAAAAAATTTTTATTGACTTTACCGGCTTATTCTGTCCGTGGGATGGAGAGTGCGCGCGAACTTGATAAAAAGGGCGTAAAAGCAACGCGGGACAGGCTTGAAAATCCGTTTATTAAAGTCCTTTTTGACAGAAACGGCTCGATCTGCGGCGTGATCGATAAGAGAAAACAAACGCAGATATTAAAGGAAGGAAATCGTTTCGTATTGTATGAAGGTGCCGGAGACGCATGGGATTTTGATGACCGCTATTACGAACGCGTTGCAGGCTCAGCTGTTTTGCAAGAGATGAAAATTGAATGCGACGGACAGTCGGCAACACGGACGCAAACGCTGAAAATCGGTTCTTCGATTATTCGGCAGGTCATAAAAATCGACAATATGTCGGCTATGGTGCGCTTCGACAATCATGTTGTTTGGCAAGAAGAGGGGAAAATGTTAAGATGCAATTGGCGGCATTCGGTACGCACAAACGTCGTTGATTGCGATATCCAATTCGGAAATGTTCAAAGAAGCGTAACGGAAAACAATTTGTCGGAATATGCGCAAAAAGAAATTTGCGCTCATAAATGGATATCGGTGAAATCCGGGAATAAAGCTTTTAGCCTGATCAATGACTGTAAATACGGTTATCGGGTAAAAGATGACGGAATCAGCATGAATATTTTACGCGCAACAAAATATCCCGGAACAGATGCCGATCGCGGAGAACATGATTTTTCTTTCGGGATCTATGTGCCGGGAATCAAGGATGATACGCAGAAAATTTCGTATGCATTTAACCAGAACATTGTGCCGGTAAATTGTCCTCCGGCTACCTTCGTTTCCGTTTCCGATTCGAGCGTTATTCTCGAAACGATCAAAAGAGCGGAAAAAAGCGACGACGTCATTTTGCGTTTATACGAATCGGAGCGAATGAGCGAAGAAATAAGTTTGACGTTTGACAGAAAATTCAAAAAAATTATCGAAACGGATCTTTTGGAAAATGAAATCAGAGAGGTGGCAAAAGATGCGGATTCGGTTAAACTTGCTTTTTCTGAATTTGAGATCAAGACGCTGAAGTTGGTGCCTTGAAGAGGCGTAGGGGCGGGACGTTACCAAAGCACGGGCATTCGAATCCTGAAAATTTCGGCGGAGAGGCTTTTCGATAATTCGACAATGCTGCGGGGCGAAACAGGGGCTCACTAGATGAATGTATCTTTGTGCGGGACTTAAATACGATGGCGAAGAAGGAAAAATAAAAGCGGTCGGTTTGAAAAAATTTCAAACCGACCGCTTTGGCCGTTGCATATTTTTTGCATTACAATTTGAATACCGGTTCGCCGTTTTCAAACTGAACTTCAAGTACGTGCGCGTGGCGATCCGGATTGTTTAAAGGGTCGCCTGAAATATGTTCGTCGGAATAATCGCGATAATGCAGAATACACAGCGTTTCGCCGTTTTCTCCGACGGTAAAGCTGTTATGTCCGGGACCGAAAACTTTCTTGGAAGGATCGGTTTTCAAGACGGGGTAGCGTTTTTTGCTCCACGAACGGGGGTCGAGAAGGTCGGCGTTTTCATCGGCCGAGAGCATGCCCATGCAATACATCTGCCCCGTTGCGGAGGCAGAATAGGTTACGAAAATTTTCCCTCCGTGCTTCAATACGGCAGGGCCTTCGTTTACCCAAAAATCGATGCGCTCCCAATCGTAATCGGGAGTGGTGAGCAGCACCTGCACCGTTTTCAGTTTATTCGGCGCCGACATTTCTGCGATATAGAGATTGGAAATGCCGAAACGTCGGCCGACTTTTTCCGCCCAGATGCAGTAACGCCTGCCGCGATGTTCAAAAGTCGTCATATCCAATGAAAAATCGGTAAAGGAATAACGGTCATAGCCGTTGATCGTGTTTTCGTCGGGAGGGGTCAGTGCTTGCATCATGCCGAGCTCTTTCCATGCCCCGTTCATCGGATCGGCATCCGAACATTCGAGTACATAGGGACGTATTTCCCAAATGTTTTTATCTTCTCCCGCGGCAAAATAGATGTACCATTTTCCGTCGATATAATGGATCTCCGGGGCCCAGATATGGGAAGCCATAATACCGGTTTCATGTTTGTGCCAAATTTCTTTTTCTTCGGCATCGGTTATTCCGTTGATTGTTTTTGAACGGCGAAGGCATATCCTGTCATATGCAGGATATGTCGCGGTAAAATAGTAGTAACCGTCGGTATGCTTGTAAATATAAGGATCGGCTCTTCCCAAAGCGAGGGGATCGTTGTATTTCATATTCAAATCCGCCTTTATAGTATTTGGTCGTTTGTATTGACCGATTTCATTGTAACATGCCGATTGCGTTCTGTCAATAAAATATCGAAAAAACCTGCTGTAAAATCGGCAAAAAAGAGGTAAACGTTCATCGAAAAATGGAGAGGATGACGCGTTTTTTTCGGCAATATTCAGTCTGTTCCATTTTTAATAAATTATAGAAAAAATTCGCAGTACTGTTGCATTTGCAACAGTATTTTTAGGCGTACAATGTTAGAATAATTATAGAAAAGGGTTTGATTCCCGAAAATAAAAAGGAGAGGCTATTATAATGAAAAGATGTGCTATTTGCGGCGAAATCGTCGATGATTCTGTAACTGTATGTCCGGTATGCAAAGCGACCAAATTTGTTCCGATCGATGAAAATGCGGAGATCAAATTTGCATGCGTTCATGAAGTCGGCGTAGCGAAAGGGCTCGATGAAGAAGTCGTTGCCGGATTGCGTGCAAACTTCGAAGGTGAATGCACGGAAGTCGGCATGTATCTCGCAATGGCTCGCGTAGCGGAAAGGGAAGGCTATCCTGAAGTTGCGGAAGCTTACAAGCGCTATGCGTATGAAGAGGCGGAACATGCTTCCAAGTTTGCGGAACTGTTGGGCGAATGCATCAGCGATTCGACGAAAAAGAATCTTGAAATGCGCGTAGCGGCGGAGACCGGCGCTTGCGAAGGAAAGCTGAAAATCGCGAAGAGAGCGAAAGAACTCGGTTACGATGCGATTCATGATACCGTGCATGAAATGGCGAAGGATGAAGCCCGGCACGGTGCAGGCTTCAACGGATTGCTGAAGAGATATTTCAAAAACTAAAAACAGGCAATAGAAAAGGCGCCACATCTGCGGCGCCTTTCTCTTTGCATACTGTTAATTTTTTGAAAAATTACAGATCATCCAAATCGTCCTTATCGGTGGTAGAAACATCGTACCGGATTTTATTGTTGCGGGAAAGGATGTCTTTCGTAAAATCATTGTACCATTCCGGCTTGACGACGATGACCGTATATTTTTCGTCTTTAAAATACAGAACGAGTTTGTTCGTTTTTGAAAATAAATGGATCGATTCTATATTTGCTATACTGTAAGAGGATTTAATAAATCCGAACCAGAGTACGATTTCTTTATCCGTAACTTTATAGACGGAACGGATCAGGATCGAGGCAAATATCGCGATCGCCAAAGGCGCGATGATCAATAGGATCACGTGCTGAATAATCAGCTGCGGAGAAGTGAATCCGAGGCGCAGGATGCGGTAGACGGTAAAGGCAATTCCGCCCGCGCCCAGCAGAAGGCCGAGAATACAAAACAGAACGGCAATTTTTGACAGCTTAAATTTGTATGTATTCATGGTTTCGTACCTCCCATGCAGAAATTGTAGCATAATTGCACATAAAAATCAAGAGGATATCGGCTCTTTTTTATCGATGGCTTGGCTTTCAGAGAGTTGCTGCATGATCGAGAGGGTGCGATCTATAAAAGATGAGTTGATTTGTTATAAGATATTTTTATTGCTTGCAGCCTGTGATTTGCTTGAAAAATCATTTTAAAAGTAGTAGAATAGCTTTGAGTTTCAGATAAATGAGGAAAGGAACGTGTCAAATCTTTCAAACGGATTACTGGCGGTCGATTTTTCGGGACTGGCAGATAAAATTTTTCCGCACCATGTTATCGAGAAAGGCTGGTTTGTGATCAACGACAGCGTATTGTCGGGCTTCATCGTCGTTGCGGTAATATTGATCATCGCTTTGATTCTTCGGCTAACGATCATACGGCATTGGAAAACGACGCCTACGGGCGGACAGATGTTTCTCGAGTGGCTGGTTTGCTTTTTCGATAAGAGCGCCGATGAAATGACCGAGGAATACAGCGGCTTGATGGGGCCGTATACTTTGGGCGCGGCAACGTATATATGCTGCGGCGTTTTGATCGAAATGTTCGGACTGCGGCCTGCGATCGCCGACCTCGGGGCCTGTGTGGCACTCGCGCTGTGTACGTTTATTTTTATCCATACGCTCGGATTTGCCAAAAAGAAAGTCCGCCGACTGCCGCATTATCTCAATCCGATCAATATCGTTACAGATTTTGCGGTACCTGTTTCCATGACATTCCGTCTGTTCGGCAGCATTTTGAGCGGTATGGTGATCATGGACATGATTTATATATTAGTGGAAGGAATTTGGTATATAGGGCTGCCGCTGATTTTACCTGCGGTGCTTACGCCTTTATTTACGCTGTTCCATGCGTTTATACAGTCTTATGTTTTTGCGTCTTTGACGCTTACTTTTGTGCAGGAAGCCATCGAGATGCCGCCGCCGAAGCCAAAGCGGCCAAAACGGTCAAAAAAAGGGCAACTTGCGGCAGAGCAAAAGACAGTTTAAACAGAACGACAGAAACACAGCAAACAACCAGGAGGTACAATTATGGAACTTTTGATTACGATGGTAGCCAACCTTTTGGCTACGGACGGTGCGCTTCTCGGCGCAGGCATCGCGGCGCTTACAGGGTTGGGCGCAGGTATCGGTATGGGAATCGCCACAGGGAAAGCCGTCGAGGCTACGGCTCGTCAGCCGGAGGCGGTAGGCAAGATCCGGACAATGCTCCTTTTGGGGCTGGCATTCGCTGAGACGACCGCAATTTACGGATTGCTTGTCAGCATTCTGTTGATTTTCGTATCTTAAAGATTTCAGCTTTAAAAATTTTTACGGGATTAATTAAGGTGTAGAATGTTTATGAGAAATTTTTCAAGTCAGTTGCTCGCGAATATTTTCGAGGCGCTCGGCTTTGACTGGCAGAGTATAATCGCCCACCTGATCGCATTGATCATTTTAACGGTGGGGTTATATTTGCTGCTTTTTAAACCCGTTAAAAGGATGGTCAAAGAAAGGCAGGAAAAGGTTAAGAAGATCGAACAGGAAAACAGCGATTTAAACGAAGAAGTCAAGAAGATGAAAAGCAGTACGGAGGTTGTTCTTTCGGAAGCTAAAAAGCAGGCCGCTGTGATCCATGAAAACGCCGTAAAAGTTGCCAATCAAAAGGCGGATGAGATCGTTGCCGACGCCCGCAGGGAGGCAAAGGCCTTGATTGAACGGACGGAACGGGAAATGGAAGAGGAACGCGGCAAACTGCAGGCCGATATCGAGAAGCAGATCACGGATGTTTCCGTCGAAGTAGCGGAAGCTTTGCTGGCCCGTAAGATTACCCCCGAAGATAACAAAAAGCTTATAGAGGAAAGCCTTGCGCGGTGGAGTAAGGAAGAATGAAACAGAATGACAGAAAAGCTACCGTAACGCTGGCTATGCGGCCGGATAACGACACGGTGGCAAAGATCGCCGCTTTTGTGAAAAGCCGCGGCGTTTCGAAGATTTCGTACGAAATCGATGAAAACATTATCGGCGGGATCATAATACAGATCGGAAGCGTCATATACGACGGTTCCGTAAGAAGCCGGTTGGATAATATTAAAACTCCGTTGGATTCGCAGGCAGATACAAGCAGGTAATTATGATAGACATCAACGCAATCGGAAAAAATATACGTCAAAAAATTGAAAACGTTTCCGCTTTCGGCGATGGCCGCCGCGCTTGCGGCAGGATCGTTTATTCCGGAGACGGTATCATCCGCATTGCCGGATTGGAAGACGTAAAATATAATGAATTGCTGGAAGTAAAGGGCGGATACCGCGCACTGGCTTTAAATTTGGAAGAGGACAGCGTGGGAGCGGTGCTTTTTTCCGGCGAAGACAAAGTGCGCTATGGAGATGTGGTTTATTCTACGGGAGAAACCGTGCAGATGCGTGTAGGCGAAGAATTGCTCGGCCGAATTGTGGATCCGCTCGGAGAAGCGATCGACGGGCTGGCCCCTTTAAAGACGACGCAGACCCGTCCGGTCGAATATCCTGCCCCGGCAATTATGGACCGAGGCAAAGTAAATAAACCTTTGCAAACGGGGATTCTGGCGATCGACAGTATGATCCCGATCGGCCGGGGACAGCGTGAGCTGATCATCGGAGACAGACAGACGGGTAAAACAGCGATTGCCGTTGACGCGATCCTGAATCAGAAAAACGAGAACGTGATCTGCATTTATGTTTCGATCGGGCAGAAAGCGTCCTCTCTGGCAAAGATCATACAGACGCTTCGCAATGCGGGTGCGATGGATTACACGTGCGTTGTCTGTTCTACGGCAGACGATGCGGCGCCTCTGCAATATATCGCTCCGTACAGCGGCTGCGCCTTGGCGGAATACTTTATGTATCAGGGGAAAGACGTCCTCATCGTATATGACGACCTGTCGAAACATGCGGTGGCATATCGCGCCATGAGCTTGCTTTTGAAGAGACCGGCCGGCCGCGAAGCGTATCCGGGCGACGTGTTCTATCTCCATTCAAGACTGCTGGAGCGCGCTGCAAAACTTTCGGAAAAAAAGGGCGGCGGATCGATAACGGCGCTTCCCATTGTGGAAACGCTGGCGGGGGATATTTCAGCGTATATCCCCACGAACGTTATTTCGATCACGGACGGCCAGATCTATTTGGAAACGGAGCTGTTCAACAGCGGGGTGCGGCCTGCGGTAAACGTGGGGCTCTCTGTATCGCGCGTCGGCGGAAGTGCGCAAAGAGCGGCGATACGGCAGATCTCCGGTCAGCTCCGCATCAATCTCGCGCAATACCGCGAACTGGCCATATTTATGCAGTTCGGATCCGACCTTGATTCCGAAACGCAAAAGACGCTCAGCCGCGGCGCTAAAATGACGGATACACTCAAACAAAAACAGTATTTGAATTATTCGGTAAAAGAGATGATCATTCTTTTGACGGTGTCGCAGAGCGACTTGGTCGATAAGATACCGGAAAAGAAGATGGCGGCCTATAACGAAGGATTGCTCGATTATATACGCGCAAATTGTTCCGAATTGATGGAGGGGCTTGACCCGGATCGGAAACTCTCGGATGAAGACAGGAATCGGATTTTGGCGGTGGCGGAAGAATACCTCAATTGTTCTGTGGGCGAGGAGCAAGGCTCTACATCGGATAAAGAATATGCCGAGGCTTAAAAATGGCTGACGTAACCGAAATTAAACATAGAATCAAGAGTATCGAAGATACGCACCAAATCACGAAAGCGATGGAGCTGATTTCCGTTGCAAAGATGCGCAAAGCGATGCAGAAGCATATGTACAGCGCGGCTTATTTCGATTCCGTGCGGTATACGCTGAAAGACATCATGCGGCACAGTACGGACATCAGGCACAAATATGTGGTGCATCGTCCGGACAGCAGGACGGCGTATATCGTGATTGCGGGAGATAAAGGCCTGGCCGGTTCGTTCAATAACAACATTTTGAATTTGGCTTGGAGCCATATGCAGGATCGCCCGGTGCATTACGTCATTACCGTGGGACAGATGGCCCGCGCCTTTTTTGAACGGAAAAAACAGACGGTCGATTTGGAATTTACTCATGCGGTAACCAATCCGACGTTGCATGACGCCCGAGGGATCATGCGCGATATACTGGAACTGTATGACCGCAATTTGATGGACGAAGTTTACCTTGTTTTCACGCGGATGTATTCGTCGTCGCAACATAAACCGCAAATGGTAAAATTGTTGCCCATTGAGGAAAAAGATATCGAAGCGGACGTAAAATCGACATACAGCGGGGAGATTTGCTACGACCCTTCTCCTCATGAAGTATTGAACGTTTTGGTTCCGCAATACCTTGTCGGAATGATTTATTCCGCCCTCATTCATTCGGCGGCGTGCGAACATGCTTCCCGAATGCTGGCAATGTCAAACGCCAATAAAAATGCCGAAAAGATGCTCGACACACTCAGTTTGGAGTACAATCGTCTGCGCCAGGCAGCGATTACGACGGAGCTGCTTGACTTGACTTCCGGCAGATTTACACAAAAATTAAAAGAGAAACATAGTTAGAGGTGATCGTTATGGTTAATCCCGGCAAGATCAGCCAGATTATCGGGCCTGTAGTGGATGTCGCCTTTGAGGGCGCGATGCCTCCCGTTTATGAAAAACTTATCGTACAAGATTCGGATGTAACGCTGGAAGTTTTTTCGCATATAAAAAAAGGAGTCGTGCGCTGTATTGCGCTTACGGCAACGGAAGGACTTGCTCGAGGTGCGGCGGTAGTCGATACCGGCGCGCAGATTACAGTCCCTGTGGGCGAAGAAGTCCTCGGCAGGGTGCTCAACGTTTTGGGGGAACCCATCGATAATAAAGGGGAAGTGAAAGCGGAAACGCGTTGGAATATACACCGTAAACCGCCGGCATTTTATGACCAGAGCCCGTCTACGGAAATATTTGAGACGGGTATCAAAGTGATCGATCTGCTGGCGCCGTACAGTAAAGGAGGCAAAATCGGCCTTTTCGGCGGCGCGGGCGTCGGCAAAACCGTCCTCATTATGGAACTGATGCACAACATTTCCAAAGAGCACGGCGGCTATTCTATATTTACAGGGGTAGGCGAGCGTTCGCGCGAGGGCAACGACATGATTTCGGATATGGAAGAATCCGGAGTTATCGGTAACACTGCCCTTGTATTCGGGCAGATGAACGAACCCCCGGGAAGCCGTATGCGCACGGCGTTTACCGGGCTGACGATCGCCGAATACTTCCGCGATGTATCACGCCGCGATGTCCTGCTGTTTATCGACAATATTTATCGTTATATCCAAGCGGGCAGCGAAGTTTCGGCTTTGCTCGGCAGAATGCCGTCCGCGGTCGGTTATCAACCGACTTTGGCAACGGAGATGGGGCTCTTGCAGGAAAGGATCGCGAGTACGCGCCGCGGATCGATCACATCGATTCAGGCCGTATATGTTCCGGCGGACGATATAACCGATCCGGCCCCCGCGGCGATTTTCTCACATCTCGATGCGACGACAGTGCTTTCCCGCAAAGTGGTTGAGATGGGTATCTATCCTGCCGTCGATCCGTTGGAATCTTCTTCGCGCATTTTGGATCCGCAGATCGTCGGACGTGAGCATTACGATGTAGCGAACCAAGTTATCGCAACTTTGCAGCGATATAAGGAATTGCAGGATATCATTGCGATCTTGGGTATGGACGAACTTTCCGAAGAAGATAAAAACGCGGTGTTCAGAGCAAGAAAAATTCAGAAATTTATGTCTCAGCCCTTCTCGGTTTCTAAAATTTATACGGGACTGGAAGGCCGGTATGTGCCGCTGCAGGCAACGATTGAAAGTTTTAAAACGATTTTGTCCGGCGATGTGGACGATTTGCCCGAAAATGCCTTTTTCAATGTCGGCGATATAGACGAAGCAAAGGCGAAAGCGCGTACGATGAAAGCGGATTCTTAATATCAATAATTCAAAGGAGGCTCTCTGCGATGGATAAATTCTATTTGGAAATCATAACGCCGGAAAAAACTTTTTTCCGCGGCGAAGTGGAGAGCATAAATATCCCTGCGTTGGGGGGTGCCTGCTCAATTTTGGCCGGGCATCAGCCGATGGTTTTTGCCACCGAGCCGGGCTCTCTTTTCATTACCGTAGACGGTGAGACCCGCGAAGCGTTTATGAGCGAGGGCTTCGTGGAGGTTCGGCCGGATGAAACGATTGCGTTTTCGGAAGCCGTGGAGTGGCCGGAAGATATCAACGAGCGGCGGGCGGCGGAAGCGCGCGAGCGCGCGGAAGAACAGCTGCGCCGCAATCGCAGTTCGGCGGAATATCGGCTGAACAGGGCGGCGCTGCAGCGGGCATTTGCCCGCCTGCGCGTTAAAAATCATGGGCGCATCGATTGATCGGGAACATAAATTATTGCTTTTTGCGGTTCTTAATTTTTTTAAATGCTTTACAAATTTTTAATTTTGTGGTAAAATTTATCAAATCGGAGTTTACAGCGCGGGAGAGGTTTTACCATGAAATGTATGTTTTGCGGATGTTCGGAAAGCAAAGTTATCGACAGCCGGTCTACCGATGAAGGGCGAACGATCCGCCGTCGTCGCGAATGCATCAACTGCGGAAGAAGGTTTACGACGTATGAGACGATCGAAACGACGCCCGTGCTTGTGGTAAAAAACAGCGGGAATCGGCAGGCGTTCGATCCGAATAAACTGAAAAACGGCATTATAAAGGCGTGCGAAAAGCGTCCCGTTTCTATGTCGAAGATCGATAAGCTGGTCGAAGAGATCAAAAAGCAAGTCTATAATTCTTTAGAGCAGGAGATCACTTCAAAAAAACTCGGCGAAATGGTGATGGACGGGCTGAAAGAGATCGATGAGGTTGCGTATGTCCGTTACGCTTCGGTTTACCGTCAGTTTACGGATATCTCGTCGTTCATGACGGAATTGGAAGCATTGATGGACGAGAGCAAGTCAAAAAAGAATCAATCATCGCAGAAGTCCGAATGAGGGCTTCTTTTTTGTAGCGGAGGAAAAATGAGTAAACAGGTAAAAGTAGGCGGCGTTGCCGTCGGCGGGGGTGCATCCGTAAAAATTCAGTCGATGACGACGACGCAGACTTCCGATATAGAAGCGACGGCAGAACAGATTTCGAGGTTGTATGAGGCGGGATGCGAAATTGTCCGCGTCGCTGTCCGCGGCGAAGAGGATGCAAGAGCCATCGGCAAATTGAAAGAGCATTCCCCGCTGCCGATCGTTGCCGATATTCATTTTTCTGCCAAATTAGCCATTCTCGCAACGGAGAACGGAGCGGATAAGATCCGAATCAATCCGGGAAATATCGGAGGGCAGGCGCAGATCAAAGCTGTTGCGGACTGCATCCGCGAACACGGCATACCCGTTCGCGTTGGTTCGAATACTGGGAGCATTGAAAAGGAGTTTTTCGAAAAATATGGCCGAACGGCACCCGCGCTCGTGGAAAGCGCCTTGCATAATGTGCAATTGCTTGAAAAGTTCGGCGTCAGGGATATCGTGATTTCGGTTAAGGCATCGTCTGTTCCTCTCACCGTCGAAGCATACCGTATTTTGGCAAAAAAGACGGATTATCCTCTGCATGTCGGCGTTACGGAAGCCGGCACGCGGGAGAGCGGGATCGTGAAGAGCTCCATAGGGATCGGAACTCTTTTGCTGGAAGGGATCGGCGATACAGTGCGTGTTTCCCTAACGGACGACCCTGTGGAAGAAATTTATGCGGCGAAGCGAATTCTGCGCGCGTGCGGCTTGGAGAATAAATACGTCGAAGTGATTTCTTGCCCGACCTGCGGGCGTTGCGAATGGAACAGCATGCTGCTTGCGCAGAAAGTGGAGCATATGACGTTCGGCGTAAAGCAAAATTTGAAAGTGGCGGTGATGGGCTGCGTAGTCAATGGACCGGGCGAAGCGCAGGACTGTGATCTGGGTATAGCGGGCGGAAAGGATAAATGCGTGCTGTTCCGCCGCGGGGTTCCGTATAAGACGGTATCGGCCGAAAGAGCAGAGGAAGAGTTTTTGACCGCGCTGCGAGAAATGCTGGCGGAGGGTTGACAAGGAATGACGCAGGAAGATTTGATCGGACGCATCCAACAGCTCGAAGGGCTGCAGCATGCGGTTTTAAACGGGATCATCATTGATACGCATGCCAGAGAATGTGTGTTTGAGATCATTACCGACCGCGCATATTCGCGCGAAGAGGAAAATGAAGCCGCTTTGCTCGTTCGGCAAGCGGTTCCCGATTCTCTGAAAGCGACTGTACGGATCCGAAAACTGGTAGCGGATCCGCAATTGATCCGCCATAAAATATTGGAGTATTTGAGCAGAAATCACCGTGCTGCGGCGGCCTGCATTCATTCGGAAGATATTGAGATCAAGATGGGCGAAACGATCGAATTTTGTTTCGGCGTCGATGCGGCCGAGCGCGGTTTTTTTGAGAAGAACGAACAGTTGATCCCCGGGATCGTTAAGATGCTGGAGCGGAATTTTTGCAATCGATTTGCGGGAGGTCTGTACAATAAAGAGAAAGGGGGCATTCCGGAAGAGCTCGATGGGGATGAAGAGCTTGAGACCTTCGATTATCGGCCGGCGAGAACATTTCCGATCGCGAATTTTGAGACGATCGACGAAGCGAACGTTCCTAAAATCGCAACATATATCTCAGACTGTGATTTTGCGAGCGAAATGCTGACCATTTGCGGGGAGATCATATTTTTGCAGGATCGTACGACCAAGCCGAAAACAGATGCAACGGGGGCGACGGTAAAAGAGGGGCGACCGTATTTGCGCTTTACGATCGAAGACGCGACGGGACGGATGTCCTTTTCGTATTTTCCGAAAAAGAAGACGGAGGAAAAAATCCGGGCGCTGCAGGTTGGCGACTGGATTGTGTGTACGGGTGCAAACGAGCTGTTCAATGAAAGGCTGAGCTTTACGGCGCGTTATATAAACCGCGGTTCGGCGCCGGAAGGGTTCGTCCCGGAAAAGAGGCCGGGCAAAGCAGTTCCCCTGCGTTATACGAAAATATTCCCCGAAAAGCTGACCGACTACAATCAGATGAACCTGTTTGAACAGGGGACTTTGCCGGAAGATCTGGTAAAATATACATTCGTCGTTTTTGACTTGGAAACGACGGGTTTGGTGAATACTCCTGCAGGCGGAAAGATGGACGCAATAACCGAAATCGGCGCGGTAAAGATCATCGGGGGCGAAATTCGGGAACGGTTTACGACGCTGGTCAATCCGGAACGGAAGCTGGATGAAGAGATCGTCAAGCTGACGGGCATTACCGATGATATGGTAAAAGACGCTCCGAAAATTGCAGAGGTCGTTCCGGATTTTTATAAGTTTTGCGACGGATGTCTGCTTGTGGGGCATAACGTTCAGTTCGACTATAAATTTGTTCAATATTATTGCGCGCAAGAGGAGTATTCTTTTGAACATAAGACGTACGACACGCTGTCTATCGCGCAAAGCATGCTTTTCCTCTCCAATTATAAATTAAACACGTTGGCGGATCATTACGGCATCACGTTCAACCATCACCGCGCGTGGGACGACGCTTTGACGACGGCAAAAATCTTTATTGAATTGATAAAAGCAAAAAAATGCTTGCCAAATACGTAAAGATATGGTATAATCAAAATACTCAATAGTAAGGCTTAGGATTGAGAGTGGGTTTCCGCTCTCAAATCTTTTTATGTACGGTTCAGCGGTTTTGTAGGTGCGGAATGAAAGTAAAATCCATACAGGAAATAGAAAGCGCTCTTCGTCCGATCGCGGATGCGGTCGGCGTAGAAATATATGAAATTGTATTCAAACAGGGGAAGTCTCCCGCTCTTACGGTGTATTTGGATACCGATCGGGAGGGGGGAATCGATCTGGATACATGCGAAAAGTTTCATAACGCTGCAGATCCGGTGCTCGACGAGTTGGATCCGACGTTCGGAATGCCGTATACGCTGAATATCAGCAGCCCCGGATTGGATCGCCCGTTTAAAAAAGATAAAGATTATTTCCGAAATATCGGCAAAAAGGTCGAGATAAAGCTTTATGCGCCGCACCGTGGCGAAAAGAATTTTGAGGCGGTTCTGATCGATTACAATCCGCAGGCAAAAAACGTTACTCTCCAAAAAGGGAATGAAACGTTTACGCTCAATTTAACGCAAATCGTAAAAATGTCCATGGCAATCGATTTTGATTGAATTTCATTAAAAATAAAAATTTGAGGAGAAAACAATGGTCAGCAAAGAGTTCTTTGAGGCTTTGGCAGATTTGGAGGCTGAAAAAGGGATCAGCCGCGAAATATTTATTGAAGCATTGCGCGGCGCACTCATTTCCGCATATAAGAAGCAATATGAGGGGGGCGCGGGGGAAGTCGATATCCGAATCAATCCCGAAAAGAACAGTATCAAATACTATACCGTAAAGACGGCCGTAGATGAGGTAAACGACCCGGAAAAAGAAATTTCCGTTGCGGCAGCACAGCTTATCAAAAAAAGCTATAAAGCGGGGGATTTGGTCTATGAAGAGTTTGTGCCGAAAGATTTCGGGCGGATCGCGGCGCAGACGGCAAAACAGGTCATTTTGCAAAAACTTCACGAAACCGAGCGCGACAATACATTGCTGGAGTTCTCCGACAAGAAAGACGAGCTTATGAGCGGCGTCGTGCGGAAAGTGGATGCGAAAAACGTTTACGTTGAACTCGGTAAAGGGCAGATCGAAGGTGTAATGCTGCCGCAGGATCAGGTTCCCGGCGAGAAGTACGAGGTTAACGACCGCCTGAAAGTATACGTCAAAAATATTAAAAGCGGCGCCAAGGGGGCCCAGATCCTTGTTTCGAGGACGTCTGCGGGGCTCGTAAAGCGCTTGTTTGAAAATGAAGTCCCCGAAATCAAAGCAGGGATCGTTGTCGTAAAAGCCGTCTCCCGCGAAGCGGGCCAACGCACGAAAATGGCAATTTACAGTGAAGACCCGCAGGTCGATGCCGTAGGCGCATGTGTGGGTAATAAAGGTTCGCGCGTCAATGCCGTCGTGGCCGAATTGGGCGGGGAAAAGGTAGACATTATTCAATGGAGTGAAAATCCTTTGGAATTTATCGCAAAGGCGCTGTCGCCGGCAAAGGTCATTTCGGTTACGGAAGTGGGCGAAAAATCTGCCATTGCCATCGTGCCGGACGACAAGCTTTCGCTTGCGATCGGGCGCGACGGGCAGAACGCCCGTTTGGCGGCGCGTCTTACCGGCTGGAAGATCGACGTCAAAAGTGAAAGCGCCGCCGCAAAGATGGAGGAATTGCTCCGCGCGGACGAGGGCGGAGACCAGCCTGCCGAGAGCATGACGGATGACAGCCAAGAATAGATTTCGGAAGCTTCCGGAGGAGCCGCATGAAAGAGAAAAAAATACCGATGCGTATGTGCATAGCCTGCCGAGAGATGAAGCCGAAGAAAGAAATGCTGCGCGTTGTCAAGCCGAAAGAAGGCGATGTCTTTATTGATTTTTCCGGAAAAGCTTCGGGCAGGGGCGCGTATATATGCGATAATGCGGATTGCATTAAAAAGTTGAGAAAAGGGCGGCTTTTAAATAAAGCTTTCTCTTCGGAAATTCCCGCACAGGTCTACGAAAAGATCGAGGAGGATTTTCTTGCTAAAAAGTAAGGCGGAAAGTTACATCGGGTTTTGCATTAAAGCCGGAAAACTGACCTGCGGGTTCAATGCTATAGAACAGCAGAAGAAAGATATATATTTGTTGTTGTTGTGCGATACCGCGTCGGAAAACGCGAAAAAAAGCGCATTAAAACTCAAAGAACGATTTCGCTGCGAACTGCTGCTGTTTTGCGGCAGGACATTGGAAGAAATTACAGGAAAATATAATTGTAAATTGGCAGCGGTGAGAGATAGAAATCTGGCAAAGGCAATTATGTCTGCTACGGATGAAAATATTACATTATATTCGGGAGGCAACAAAAAGCAGGATGGCTGAAGCAAAGAAGAATTACGCAAACATCGAAAAAATAAGCTCACTGTTAGGGGCGGAAGGTGTCGGCGCGTTGCTGAAAGAAGTGCAGGGCACGGAAAAGAAAGTCGGAGAAATTCTTCGCAAATTGTCCGATTTGGAAAATGCCGCGCGAATTCGTGCGCAGGAAGAAGCTGCTAAGGCTGAGGCGGAAGAAGTGGAAGCTGCCCGCGCGGAGCAGAAAAAAGAAGAGTCCGTTTCCGTCCGGCAGCCGAACGACGTCCCTGAAAAACAGGAAAAACCTGCAGAGGAAAGGAAAGAAGAGCCGATTGTTGCATCGGAAAATATTCCCGAAGAACCCGATAAGAAAGCAGAAAAGGAAGCGGTGCCGGTAAAAGGCGCTCCGGAAGAGCCGGCCTCAAGTTCAACCGAATCAATTAAAAAGCCTGTCGAAGAGACGAGAAAAACGGCGCACGGAGAAGAGAAGGTCATTCGTACGCAATATGCGGATCGCAGGGCGATGCGCGCTGAAGCGGCACGCAATACTTATGTGAATAACGCGGCGAACGAGCGTACGTCCGGTGAGCGGCGTCCGGCCAATACGTTTACCCCGAAGGGAGACCGCGCAGCTTCTGCGGCGGGAGCACAGGGCCGCCCGGCTTACGGCAATAGAGTGCAAGGGGCTCAGCAGGGAGGTCGTTTCGGAACAAAGCCATCCGTTCCGGGCAAACCTGCGATGACCGGTGCTCGCCCGTCGGCAGGAAGACCTGCGCAAGGGCGTTTTAGCGCTCCTGCGGCAGTTCCGCCTGCGGCTCCGTCGAAAAATTTTGCCTCTCCCGCGAAGAAAAAGTCGTATGAAAAATCATACGTCGACCAAAAGCGCACCATTAACAAAAGGGCGCTGGTCAAACAGCAGGTTTCCGTTTCCGATTTCGATGAGGATAAAAGCGGATACCGCAAATTGCGCGTAAAGAAACAGAAACAGCAAACGGTCCAGACGATAAAAATCGAACATGCGGTCGTAACCAGTGAAAATATTCCGTTGAAGGTGCTGAGCGAAAAGCTCGGGATCACGGCGGTCGAAATTACCAAGAGGTTGTTCCGCGAAGGGATCGCAAAGACGATCAACGATTCCATTGATTACGATACGGCGGCCTATATTGCCAACGACTTGGGCATTGAACTGGAATACAAGCCGGAAAAAACGGCGGAAGAGGCCCTTGACGAAATTTATAACGCGGAAGTCGGCGGCAGTGAAGGAACGGAAACCCGTCCGCCCGTCGTAACTGTGATGGGGCATGTCGATCACGGTAAAACATCGCTGTTGGATAAAATCCGCAGTACAAACGTAACTGCCGGGGAAGCCGGCGGTATAACGCAGCATATCGGTGCATATTCCGTTACTGTCAAAGGAAAGACGATAACCTTCTTAGATACGCCCGGGCATGAAGCTTTTACGGCGATGCGCGCTCGCGGTGCTTCCGTTACGGATATCGTAATTTTGGTTGTTGCCGCAGATGACGGGATCATGCCGCAAACGGTAGAAGCGATCAACCACGCAAAGGCGGCCGATGTGCCCATTATTGTTGCCGTAAATAAAATGGATAAGCCCGAAGCGAATTTGGAACGGGTCAAGCAAGGCTTGACGAATAACGGTCTCGTTCCGGAAGAATGGGGCGGCGATGCGATCGTATGCCCCGTATCGGCAAAAACGGGAGAGGGAATCGGTGAGTTGCTTGAAACGATCAATCTCGTCGCTGAAGTTAAAGAGCTGAAGGCGAATCCCAACCAGATGGCGCGAGGCACGATTATTGAGGCGAAGCTCGATAAAGGCAAAGGGCCTGTGGCTTCCGTTCTTATTCAGAACGGAACGCTGCATACGGGCGACAGCATTATTTCGGGTACGACTTCCGGCAGAGTGCGGGCCATGATCGACGATAAAGGCAGAACGGTTAAATCAGCCGGCCCTTCGATGGCGGTTTCAATTTTGGGGTTGGAAGAAGTCCCGAATGCGGGGGATTCCATCATCGCGGTCGAACAGGACAAATTGTTGAAGCAGGTATTGGAAGAGAGAAAGAGAAAAGAAAGCGAGTCTATGATCAAATCGCAGACGCGCGTAACGTTGGACGATGTGTTCGGCAAGATTGCGGAAGGCAAGATAAAAGGGCTGAATATTATTGTAAAGGGCGATGTGCAGGGTTCAGTCGAAGCGGTCAAACAGTCTCTTCTGAAACTCTCGAATGACGAAGTGCGCGTGCATATTTTGCATAGCGGCGCGGGCGCGATCACGGAATCGGACGTTATGCTTGCGGACTCGTCCAATGCGATCATTGTCGGCTTTAATGTCCGTCCCGATACGAAGGCGAAAGCTCTTGCCGAGCGCAGCGGCGTAGATGTGCGCACTTACAGAATCATTTATGAATTGCTGGACGATATCCAAGCGGCTCTCAAGGGCATGCTCGCGCCGAAATACAGAGAGGTGATGACGGGCAAATGCGACGTTTTGCAGACCTTCAAAATTACAGGCATCGGAATGGTCGCCGGTTGTTATGTTACGGAGGGCAAGATCGTTCGCAGCGGAAAGCTTCGGATTTATCGTGATGACGTCATGATCGTCGAAGGTGCGGTCCGGCAGTTAAAGCGCTTTAAAGATGACGTGAAAGAGGTTTCCGGTGGCTTTGAATGCGGCGTTAGCATTGATGGCTTTGACGGAATTAAGGTCGGCGATGTCATCGAGTGCTACATCACTGAAGAGATCCCCGCGTAAAACAGAGGATAATCGAGCGCGGGGCGCGCAAAATAATAATGTATCGGCGGAGATCCGTTGCGGAAAGATTCCGCGACGGATTTTTTTACGGCGGTAATGCCTGAAGCTGCCGCATAGAATATTGATTATTGCGTGAAAAGGAGAAAACTTATGAAATCATTGCGCGGGGAGAGACTCTCTTCCGAATACCAAAAAGCCGTTTATGAAATTATTTCCACGTCTCTTAAAAACAGGACGGACAGGATCAGGGGGCTGGTAAGCGTTACGGGGGCAGATGTTTCGCCGGATTTAAAAAATGCTAAAATTTATGTCAGCATATTAGCCAAAAATAAAGAAGAAGAGCAGGCTTCTTTTGAGGAACTGTGCGCGCATGCAGGATTCATTCGCCATGAGTTGGCTCATATGATGCGTACGCGTACCGTGCCTGAAATTCGCTTTTATAGGGACGGAAGTTTCGAATACGGCGAAAAGATCGATCGGATTATAAAACAGCTTGAAGAGGAAGAAAATCGGCAGAATGACGAAGGTGATCAGAAATGATTTTGTCTCTTTCCGAAATTGCCGAAAAGCTGAAAACAATAAAAAGCGCTGTTATTTTTTGTCATATGCGTCCGGACGGCGATGCAATCGGTTCGGCGATGGGGCTGAAGAGAATTCTTGCCGGATGCGGGGTCCGTTGTTCGGTTGCCTGTGAAAGTGCTGTTCCCGAAAAATTTACGTTTTTGCCAGGGACGGAAGAGTTTTCTGCGCCTGTCGATATGGAGGCGGAAGCGTTCATTGCGGTCGATTCGAGCGATGAAAATCGACTCGGGAAGTATGGCGAATTGTTTTTAAAGGCAAAAAAAATCAAATTCAATATCGATCACCATATTTCGAATACTCGTTTCGCCGATTATAACTACGTCGATGATGTAGCGGCAACCTGCGAGATCATGGTTCGCTTGTCCGAATTTCTCGGAGGCGTCGGAGACGTACTGACTGCAAATTTCTTAATGATGGGGTTGAGTTCGGATACCGGGAATTTTGCTCATAAAAATGTTACGGCTGATACGTTCCGCGCGGCGGCTTATCTTGCGGAGTGCGGAGCAGACATCAATCTTATACAATACAATATGTTCAAAAAACAGAGCAGAGAGCGTGCGGCATTATTCGGTGAAACGATGGCGAAGATACGCTATTTTGAACAAGGGCGAATCGCGGTAATCGCAGTAACGCAGGAAGGACTTGCACGTACGGGCGCCACTTCCGATATGACGGAGGGTTTTATTGACTTCCCGCTGGGGGTAGAGGGCGTCGAGGTGGCCGCATGCTTGTTGGAAACAGCTCCGCTGCGTTATAAAATTTCTCTGCGCTCTAAAGGGGAGGCTGACGTTAACAAAATTGCAGCGGTATACGGCGGGGGCGGCCATGTTCTCGCAAGCGGTTGCATGATCGGGGGCGAATTGGAGGAGGTCGTCGATAAGCTGCGCTATACGATTACGCAGCATTTAACAGACTGAAATTGACGAAACGAGAGAAAGGCATGGAAACAATCAGCGGATTTATCAATTTGAATAAGCCATCCGGGTTGTCGAGTGCGGCCGCGGTCTCAAAAGTAAAGAGGATGACGGGGATTGCGTGCGGCCATATGGGAACTTTGGACCCGTTGGCCAGCGGCGTTTTGCCCGTGGCGATCGGGAATGCGGCGAGGCTTTTTAATTATCTTTTGGATAAAGAAAAGACTTACCGTGCCATATTTCGTTTCGGGGTAGAGACGGATACGCTGGATTCTACCGGTACATACATTCGGGAAGGACAGTATGTTCCGACTGCGGCGGAAATCGAGGCTGTTTTGCCGGAATTGATCGGCAATATCGAACAAATGCCGCCGCTATACAGCGCTAAAAGCGTAAACGGGGTGCGCGCATATATGTTGGCAAGACAGGGGAAAGAGGTTTCGTTAAAAGCGAAGACAGTGCGCGTGAATGAATTTTTTTTAGTACGCAATGAGGGCGATTGCTTTGAGTTCACGATTCGTTGCGGCGGAGGGACTTATGTGCGATCTCTCGGCCGCGATCTTGCGGCAAAACTGGATACTTGTGCCGTGATGACAAGTTTAGTGCGTGAAAAAAGCGGATATTTTACATTGAAAAACAGTATCAGAATTGAAGAGTTAAATGATTGGCGCGCCAATCTGATACCGCCCGAAGCTGTATTTGATATGCCGTCGCTCGACTTTGACGCCTCGGATGCGAATCGGATAAAAAACGGGCAGACTCTTCCGTTTGGAGGGAAGGACGGGTTGTATAAGCTTTACCTTGACGATGAGTTTTACGGAATAGCCGAAGCCAAAGAAGGACGCGTGCGCGCGAAGGCAAAGATATGCGCATAGTTCCTTACGGTGATCGCGGAGAGCCGTGCGTGTTTCTGCTCGGTTATTTCGATGCCGTCCATATAGGGCATAGGCATTTGATAAAACGTGCGGCTGCTATTGCAAAAAAATATAATGTTAAGGTGGCTGCCCTTACTTTTTCAGACGCGAAAAACGGCGCGCAAGTATACGTTTTTTCAGAAAGAGCGAAAATATTGCAACAGTTAGAAGTGGACTATTTATATGTTGCAGATTTTGACGATGCGTTCCGTAATACGGATGGTGAAGCTTTTTTAGAGACTGTTGCGCGAAATTGCAGCGTGCGCGCTTTTGTGTGCGGCGAGGATTTTCGTTTCGGGAAAGATGCGAAAAGCGATACTGTATGTCTGACAGAGTACTGTAAAGAGCATGGAATCCGTGTGGAAATAATGCCCCTGGTGCTGTTGAACGGCCAAAAGGTTTCGGCAACGCAGGCAAAAAAATATTTGGATGAAGGGAATATAATTGCGCTCAACGCAATGCTCGGCGACCGCTATTTTATTTCGGGGAAAGTTGAAACGGAAGGGAGACACGTCGGCAGCAGTTTGGGTTTTCCCACGGCGAATATACATCCTGAAAAAGGGAAATATCCGCTTGCGCGGGGAGTATATGCGGTAAGCGCTAATATCGGCGGCACCGATTATCGGGGTATCGCCAATTTCGGGCCTCGCCCTACGTTCGGCGATGACCGGATTGTGTGCGAAACGTATCTCGACGGCTTTTCCGGCAACTTGTACGGGAAAGAAATTACGGTCCGGTTTGATTTTCGCATACGCAACATTAAAAAATTTTCGTCGGCGGACGAGCTAAAACTACAGCTGACGAAAGATCTGGAGAAAATACGATGATTTTATTCGGGCCAAGCGGAAACAGTGAAAGTTTTTATGCGGAAGGATATTCGCATACGGAACAATCGGCAAAATTTGTCAAAGAAAGAGGTTTGGATTGCTTTGAATATTCCTTCGGCCGCGGAGTTCGCATGACGGAGGCGAAAGCGATCTCCATCGGGGCGGCTTTCCGTGAGCAGGGCGTGGAAATCAGCGTGCATGCCCCTTATTATATCAACTTTGCCAATCCCGACGACGAAAGCGCGCGTAAGTCTTATAATTATGTTTTAGAGAGCGGAAAAATGTTAAAGCTGATGGGCGGCAAGCGGTGCGTGTTCCATTCGGCGACACAGGGAAAAATGGAGAGGGAAGATGCTGTCGCGCTTACGGAGGAAAGGCTGAAAGTTCTGCGCGATTTTATTTATCTTAACCATTTGGATGATTTATATTTCTGTCCGGAGACGATGGGAAAACTCGCGCAGATCGGTACGATCGAAGAAATCGTTCGCTTTTGTAAGATCGATAAGGTGTATTTGCCCGCAGTCGACTTCGGACATATCAATGCGCGTGAACAGGGAAGTTTGAAAACCGTATCCGATTATAGAGAACGCCTGGAATACATGATCGGTGAACTCGGTTACGAGCGGGTCAAACATTTCCACGTTCATTTTTCGAAGATACAATATTCGGACAAGGGTGAAGTACGGCACTTGACGTTTGCCGATACCGAGTACGGCCCCGAATTTGCCCCCCTTGCGATGGCGCTGAAAGAGCTGAAGTTGGAGCCGTATATCGTAAGCGAATCGGCGGGTACGCAGGCGGAAGACGCAATGGAGATGAAGCGGATATACAACGCAATGTGAGGGGCGGCCGGTAATAGCCGGCAGCATTTTATCGAAGGAACGGCAGCGAAAAATAAGGGAAAATCTATGTTGGATGTATGCCGAAAAATTGACTTGCAGCGAAAAATTTGATAAAATATTTCTATGGACAACACGAAAAAGGTCTTTCGTGAAGTAAGAGCGGACGCCATGCTTGTATCGAGCCCCGATCTGCGCAGATATTTGACGGGGTTCGCGAGTTCTTTCGGGTTCGTGTATGTCGATGCACAGGAAAGCATTCTGTTTACCGACCCGCGATATGCGGAAGGTGCGCGTACCGCATTAAAAAATTCTTTTGTGGCTGTCGAAGTCGCGCAAAACGAAGAGACCGTTTTAGACTATATAAAAAGCAAAAAAATTAAAACTATAGCCGTTCCGTTGGAAAGGCTGACGCTCCGCGAATATGAATCGCTGAAGAAGAAAAAATTTCGGATAGCGGATTGTATGCCCGCCTTGCGAAAGGCAATGAGCGTCAAAAGCGAAGAGGAAAGGCAATGCATAGCCAAAGCTTCGCAAATTGCGGAAAGAGCCTTCCTTGCGTTACTGAAAGAATTGAAGGAGGGCATGACGGAAAGCGAAACCGCCGGCCTCTTGGAATACCTCATGCGCAAAAACGGCGCGGAGGATCGCTCTTTCGAAACGATCGCTGCATTTGGAAAGAATACATCGGTCCCGCACCATGCGGCAGGTGAAGACAAGCTGATAAAAGGCTTGCCGGTTTTGCTTGATTTCGGCTGTAAGTGGCAGGGATACTGTTCGGATATTACCCGCACTTTTTTATTCGGAGAAAGTTCCGATGACGAATTTAAGGCTGTTTATCAGAAGGTCTTGAATGCTCATAAAATTGCGGCGGAAGGTATTCATGAGGGTATGAGCGGAAAGGCTGCCGATGCTCTTGCCAGGGATTACTTGAAAAGATTTGGGCTCGATAAATTTTTTACCCATTCTTTAGGACACGGCGTCGGCGTAAACATACATGAAGAGCCGAGACTGTCTCCTTCGGCAGACGATGTATTGCAGAGCGGTATGGTTTTTTCTATAGAACCAGGCGTATATTTTGAAGGAAAATTCGGCATTCGGATCGAGGATACGGTTTGCCTCAGCGGAGGCGCGGTCCATTCGTTCATGAGTACGGAAAAAGGGCTGATGGTTATATGACGCCTCGGCTTTGATAAAAGCGGAATTCCGCAAATTCTTTTAAGAAAATATTTAAGGAGAATCAGAACATGATTTCAGCAGGAGATTTCAGAAAGGGCGTAACCATCGAGTATAACGGCAACGTATATGTAGTCGTTGAATTCCAGCACGTGAAGCCCGGCAAAGGCGCGGCTTTTGTTCGTACGAAACTTAAAAACGTTGTAACCGGCGCGGTGCTTGAACAGACGTTCAATCCTTCCGAAAAGGTTGAAAATGCGCATATAGAGACGAAAAAAATGACGTATTCTTATACGGACGGCGAGTTGTATTGGTTCATGGACGATGAATTTAATTTAACGCCGCTCAATCATGATCAGGTGGAAGATGCGCTCAAATACATCAAAGAAAACGATACCGTAACGGTGCGCTTTTACAAGGGAGCGGCTTTCTCGGTCGAATGCGAAAACTTCGTCGAGCTCAAGATCGTTGAGGCTGAACCGGGAGTAAAGGGCAATACCGCGACCAATGCCACAAAGATGGCAACGTTGGAGACGGGGGCAAAGATTCAAGTTCCCATGTTCGTAAACGAAGGGGAAGTGATTCGCGTAGATACCCGTACGGGCGAATATATGGAACGCGTCAAGTAATTTCAATAACGGTAAGGGGCCGCATCTTTGGTGCGGCCCCTTTCAATAAATATGCCTCCGAGGGTGTTTCGGTCTTGAAGGCGTGGAGGAGTGCTTCTTATGCGCGCTGTTATTCAAAGGGTTAAAAGGACAAAACTTACGGTAGACGGACAATTGATTTCCGAGATTCACGGAGGCCTTGCTGTGTATCTCGGCATCGGGGTTTGCGATACGGCCGAAAAATGCGCCATGATGGCAAAAAAAATTGCCCAATTGCGAATATTTGAAGATGAATGCGGTAAAATGAATCTTTCCGTTAAAGATATCGAGGGGGAGGTTCTGTTGATTTCACAATTTACGCTCTACGGAGATTGCTTGCATGGGAATCGGCCGAGTTTTATTGAGGCGGCTCGCCCGGAATCAGCCAGGCCGCTGTATGAAGAAGTTGCCGAAATCCTGAAAAAGGAATGGCGGATCCCCGTTAAAAAAGGCGTATTCGGAGCCGATATGAAAATCGAGCAATTGAACGACGGGCCGGTTACAATTATATACGAATGCTAAGGCGGATTAACAAAGAGGATGGGCGTCAGTTTTTTATGAAATTAAAATATTTGGGAACGGCTGCGGCGGAAGGATTTCCTGCTGCATTTTGCAATTGTGAGTATTGCAAGAAAGCAAGGCAGAATCTTGCCCGAGAACTCCGCACAAGATCGCAGGCGATAATAAACGGAGAGTTGCTTATCGATTTTCCTCCAGAAAGTTATTTGCATTCCGTGCGGTACGGGATAGATTTTTCAGCGATAAAGTATTTACTGGTTACGCATTCGCACACAGATCATTTTTATGCGCAGGAATTATGCAATCGCGGTTATCGGTTTGCGGTAAACATGACGGAGCCTACGCTCGATATCTTCGGAAACGAAGAGGTGCTCTCTGTTTTTCAAGAGGGGACCCGCCGCGAAATCCGCCCGGCTGTGGCGGAGGGGCTGCGCTTTCAGGTCATTCATCCCTTTCAAGATTTCAGTTGCGGAAAATACCGTGTTTTAACGTTGCCGGCAAAACATGATGAGCGAGAAGAGGCGCTCTTGTATTGCATTCAGTATGAAGGGAAGACGTTGCTGTGGCTAAATGATACCGGGCCTCTTTCCGATGAAGTTTATCCGTTTTTAGCAGACAAGGGAATCAAAGCGGATGCTGTCAGTTTCGATTGTACTTTTGCGGATGAAAAAAGTCCTTCCAGTGCGCGGCATATGAATATCTTTCAAAACATTCAGGAGCGCGAAAATATGGAAAGATTTGGCGTGATTAAACCAGATACGAAGTATTATGTTACGCATTTTTCCCATAACGGGGCACCGTTTCGAGACCGTATGCAGTTAATGGCGGAGAAATTTGGTTTTATTGCCGCGTTTGACGGTTGTGAAATCGAAATATGAGTGGCCTCAGGAAATTATGAGTACACCGGTTTATATAAACAATCGCGGCGGATCAAATCGATCCGCCGCGATTGTTCGTTGTGGGAGATGTTTGACAAGATTAACGCGCGTGGCTGCCGGGACGTATGTTTTCAAAAATGATATTATCAACAAGTTTTTTTGCGAGTTCATATTTTTCCTGCGTGCGTATCGTCCAACCGAGCAGAAGAGTGTCTTTTCTGCGGGCGGGTTTATACGGCAGGTTCTCAATATTGTAACTGATAAAATCGGGCTTCGTAAACCGATTCAGATTCATGTGTTGAACAAGATACCATTGCGGCGTAAATTTTTCATAAAAACAGCCTAATTGCCCGCGCAATATTTCCGGAGCGCGATTTTTTATTTCCCAAACATAGCGCGGATCGAAAGACTGCAAGGCAAATTCGCCTTTGTAATTTTTTAATGCGCATAATAAATTGCGGACAATTTCTTTGCGTCCATTGTTCGGTTTAATTTCTATGAGCAAAGGGCTTTTGCCGTCGATGAACTCTAAAAATTCTTCAAACAGCGGGATTTTTTCATTGGTTCCGCCAAGGCGAAGAAGCGAAAGTTCTTTTTCTGTTTTGTTGTCCGTATGACCGTGTTCTCCGGTCATGCGGAATAAGTCGTCGTCATGGAACAGTATCAATTTTCCGTCGGAAGAGAGGCGCACGTCGGTTTCGATGGCGTACCCGTAACCGATCGCGCGGGAAAAGGCGGCGTATGAATTTTCGGGTATGTCGGCGGCCGCGTCATGAAGACCGCGGTGAGCGATCGGAGTGGTAAAAAGGAAACTGCTTTTCGGTATGCGCATGGAAAGATTGCCTCCCGTTGTTTTGAAAATAATTATAGCACTGGCGAGAGAAAATGGCAATTCGATTGCCAAAACTTTTAATTTTTACTATAATAGATAAAAGAAATTTTTTTGAGGTATTTTTTCGGAAAGCGGAGTGTTTTATGGCGAAACCCGACAAAAGGATTAGGAATTTTTGCATAATTGCCCATATCGATCACGGTAAAAGTACGATAGCAGACCGCATTATGGAGCTTACGGGGCAGGTTTCCAAGCGGGATATGGAAGATCAGCTGCTTGATTCAATGGATTTGGAACGTGAACGCGGTATCACGATCAAATTGACCCCGGTGCGGATGTTTTACAATGCCGAAGACGGGGAAGAGTATGAATTTAATCTGATCGATACGCCGGGCCATGTCGATTTTACGTATGAGGTGTCGCGCTCTCTCGCCGCGTGTGAAGGGGCAATTCTTGTGGTCGATGCCACGCAGGGAATAGAAGCGCAGACGCTTGCCAACGTCTATCTTGCGTTGGAAAACGATCTCGAAATTATTCCCGTGATCAATAAAATCGATCTCCCTTCAGCGGATATCGAAGGGACCAGAAAAGAGATCGAAGATGTCATCGGGTTGGATGCGTCTTATGCCCCCTGCGTGTCTGCCAAGGAAGGGACAAACATTAAGGACATTTTAGAGGCGATCTGCAAGCATATCCCTCCGCCGGACGGGGATACGGACGCGCCTTTAAAGGCCCTTATCTTTGACAGCTTTTATGATAATTACAAGGGGGTCATTCTGTTTGTTCGCGTAAAAGACGGCAGCGTTAAAGTGGGAGACGTGATCAAGACGTTTCGCTCGGATAAACAGTATGATGTAACCGAGGTGGGGGCCTTCAGTCCGAAGCTTGCGCCGAAGGAGATTTTGCGTGCGGGTGAAGTCGGTTATATAGCGGCAAGCATTAAGAGCATTCAAGATGTTGCCGTGGGGGATACGGTAACAGGTGCGGTTAATTCTGCCTCAGAACCGCTTCCCGGATACAAAAAAGTACAGCCGGTGGTATTCTGCGGCATATATCCTTTGGACGGCAGTAAGTTTAACGATCTTAAAGATGCACTTCTGAAACTTCAGTTGAACGATGCTGCATTGATTTTTGAACCGGACACCTCCGTTGCGCTCGGGTTTGGGTTTCGCTGCGGATTTTTGGGGCTGCTGCATATGGAGATCATTCAGGAGCGTATCGAGCGGGAATTCAATCTCGATATTATTACGACGGCGCCGAGCGTATCCTATAAAGTGCATAAAACGGACGGGGAAGAGCTTTTTGTTGATAATCCTTCGCACCTTCCCGAACAGACGGATATCGATTATATGGAAGAGCCGATGGTAAAGGTTGAAATTTATACTCCTCCCGAATATATCGGCTCCATCATGGATTTATGCCAGGACAAGCGCGGTGTTTTTAAAGATATGACCTATTTGGACGAAAAAAGGGTGAAGCTATTGTATACGCTGCCTCTCAATGAGATCATTTATGACTTTTTCGACCAAATAAAATCGCGTACGCGCGGTTATGCGAGCTTTGATTACGAACTGATCGGGTATGAGCGCAGCGAGCTGGTCAAATTGGATATACTTTTAAACGGGGATGTCTGTGATGCTCTTTCGATGATCGTGCATAAAGACAGGGCGTATCCTCGCGGGCGTGAATTGGCGGAAAATCTGAAGGAAGCGATTCCCAGACAATTATTTGAAATTCCTATCCAGGCTGCCGTGGGGGGTAAAATTATTGCGCGCGAGACGGTGAAGGCCGTTCGCAAAGATGTTCTTGCCAAGTGCTACGGGGGGGATATTACACGCAAGAAGAAATTGCTCGAAAAGCAGAAGGAAGGCAAAAAGCGGATGCGGAGTATCGGTTCTGTCGAGGTGCCGAGTGAAGTATTCATGTCAATTTTAAAGACGAATAAATAAAAATGGTTGCAATTCGAAAGGCGCAAATGGGTGAAGCGGAAGATGTCTTTTGCCTTGTATCAGAAACAATAAAGGTTTGTTATAAAAATTTTTACAGCGATCATATCGTCCGATCATTCATAAAATTTCATTCGTTGGATAGTATTATGTCAGATATAATTTCCGGAATTTGCTTTTTGTGCGTAAAAGACCAAGAAATTTTGGGAACGATAACGATCGATGAGGAACATATCCGAAGATTGTTTGTTTTGCCGAAATGGCAACATTTCGGGTGCGGGACGTTTCTGCTGCGGTTCGCGGAAAAAGAGATTTCCGCTTTCGGAAATGCCGTAAGAGTGGATTCTTCTGCTCCGGCAGAAAAATTTTACGAGAGAAACGGATATGCCTTGAAAAGGGAATGCTGCGCCGAATTTTTCGGTGAACAAGTGCAATGGAAAATTTATGAAAAGAAACTTGGTGGCGCCGAATAAAGGCAGAAGCCCCGTGTATCAGTCGCCGGCGTTGGGGTGCCGACGGGAAGGAGAAGAAAAAGTGATCAAGGCTGTAATTTTGGATTTTTACGGAACGATCGTTGAAGAGAGTTATGCGTTGCTGGACCGCATCGCTGAAGTTTTTGTTGCGCACGGGGCTGTGCTCGGGCGTGAAAAGATTGCTGCGTTGTGGTGGCCGCATTTCCGTGAACAATGCGATGCGGCGTACGGCGATAGTTTCTGTCTGCAAAGGGATATTTATCCGAAAGTATTCGAATGCATGGCAAGAGAAACGGGGGCGGAAGGCATAGATTTTGAAGCGTTGCGTAAAGAGATCATTTCCTTTGCTGTTACTTCGCCGATGCTGAAAGATGCGGAAAAATTTTTAGAAGAGTGCCCGCTTCCGTATTATATCCTTTCGAATATAGATAATGCAGAGTTAAGACAGATCATCTCTCTGCACGAATTGCGTCCTCGGGGGATTTTTACGAGTGAAGATGCAATGGAATATAAACCGCGAAAGGGCATTTTCGAAAAGGGATTAAAAAAGTTTGGCCTTTCGGCGAATGAAGCCGTGTATGCGGGCGATTCGTATATCAATGACTATTGCGGCGCGAGCGAAGCGGGGATTCTGTCTTTTTGGTTGAACCGAAAAAAAGAACCGGTTCCGAAAGGCGTACGTGCATTGCCTGATCTGTATGCGCTTTTGCCGATTCTTGAAAGGATAAAAAATTTGGAGAAAACGAATGAAAACGATGCACGATGATGTGCGAAATCGAAATTTTTTCCGACTCGTTTATGATGCGGTTTGCCGTATTCCTCCGGGAAAAGTGGCAAGCTATGGCCAAATAGCGCGGCTTGTAGGAAGCCCTCGTTCTGCGCGGGCGGTAGGATATGCTCTGCATGTAAATCCTTTGCCGGGTGTTGTTCCTTGTCATCGTGTCGTCAATCGTGAAGGGCGGCTCGCTCCGGCATTTGCCTTTGGCGGCGCGGATGTCCAAAAGACTCTGTTGGAGGCTGAAGGGATCGAAGTGTTTGAATTACAGGGCCTAAATTATGTTGATTTAAGACGATACGGTTGGCGTTTGGAAATCGACTGATTTATAATAAGCAGAGTACTCTGTTAAACATAAATAAAGCGTTATGGAGCAAAGACATGGCGGGAATCTATATACATATACCTTTTTGCAAGTCTAAGTGCAGATACTGCGATTTTACTTCGTATCCGAGCAAACTCGGTTTTGCTGAAGCCTACATGGCCTGCCTTTATAAAGAAATGAAGCTCCGCGCTGCGGAACTTCAAGACAAACAATTTGATACTGTTTATTTCGGTGGCGGCACTCCGTCGATCATCGATGAAAAATTGATCGTCGGATGCATGAATCAAATAAAAAAATATTATCATCTTTCTGACTCGGCGGAAGTTACGATCGAACTCAATCCGGGGACGGTATCCAAAGAAAAGATCGAAGCATATAAGCGTGCGGGTATCAACCGTTTTTCTGTCGGATTGCAGGTCGCTTCGGACGCTTTGCTTGAAGAGATCGGTCGAGTGCATACGGTTTCCGATTTTGAGGAAACTTGCAAGTTGTTGGGAGAAGTAAATTTCAGTGCAGACATTATGATCGGCTTAAAAGGAGAGACGTTTGCCGATGTCGAAACATCGATCCGCCTTGTGCAGAAGTATGGAGCGAAGCATGTCTCGATGTATGCGCTGACCCCGGAAGACGGTACGCCCATATATTCCGATTATCTGAACGGGGACCTTCCCGATGCGGACGAAGTGGCCGAATTGTACGGACGCGCTTATAAATTGCTCGAATCGCTCGGGTATAAGCGATATGAAGTTTCAAATTTTGCAGTCCCGGGATATGAATCCAAGCATAATCTTAATTATTGGCGAAGGGGCGAATACATCGGCTTCGGTGTGGCGGCAAGCTCATTTATGAAAAACAGGAGATTTACGAATACGCGCGACTTGGACGACTATATCAAGTGCATTTTAACGGACTTTTATCCGGTTGTCGACAATGAAGAGATTTCGAAAGAAGACGCAAAATTTGAAAAGGTAATGCTTGCGCTGCGTACGGAACGCGGCTTAAACATGCAGGAGTATAAAAGCGAATTCGGGTCCGATTTCGCTTCCGATTTTTTTGCCGCGCTGAAAAAAAATCGAAATTATTTAGAGCTTGAAGGAAATTTTGTTCGAATTAAAGCTGATTATATGTATGTTCAGAATAGGATAATATCTGATTTTTTGCAGTAGGGCGCTTTCGCGAAAATTATTGTTCCCGCGTCGCGACGATTTCGCCGGTTTCGGCGTCTGCCAACATGGAAAAGATATTTCCGTTTCTGTCGATGAGGCCTATATAATAGTAGCAGTCGTTTTCATGTAAAAGGCGTACGTAAATTTCTCCCTTAAATGAATTTCCGTCTATATATGCGCCGAATCGTTCCTTTTGGTTCTCTTGTGCTTTATTCAGGAGCGAAGAAAGACCGAGCATTTCAGAATTCTTTATGCTGTTCGCGGTGATTTCGATTGCCTCTTCATCGGCATCTTCGGCGTTGCCGATCAAAAAAGAAATGGATTGTTCTTCCGGCTCGGGCAGAGTCTGCGAAAAAGTATGCACCATTCGGACGCTGTCGAATGATAATTCTCCGCCATAATCTTTTCCACCGATGCTGAAAGTGATATCGTAGGTTTTTGTGTTGTCGGGAGCGGATAAAGCCACTTCGAACAACGTTGAAAGATTTCCGACGTATCCGTCCGATTCGTACGGGTATTCGCGTACGGAAAAGGAAGCGAAGATATCGTAATTTTCGCCGCTTCCTTCATAGATGTTGCTCCGATATTCCGAAACATAATCGTTCCAGGCAATGCCGGCCGAGCAGCCGGTGCAAACCGCGGTAAGGATGCAGCACAAAGAAATGAGCGCCGCAGACAGAAAGATTTTTTTCATGATAATTTCTCCGCAAATGTTTTTTAAATATTCTATTTTTTATATCCTTCAAAAATGAGTATTTTGCCCAATTAGGTTGCTTTTTTTTTTATGGTATGATAAAATAACTAAAATTAAAGGGCGAGTGCGTTTTTTGATGTTATTCGGCAGGCTTTTGCGGAAGAATGCGGCCCGCAATGTTTAAATGTTGAAGTGATTTTCGGAGATTGAGCATTGGGAAAATTGGTTGCGAAAACGGCGCTGATAACGTTGGCGTCAATTATAGCGTTGGCTCTCGTATTATTCGGCGTATTCAGTCTGTTTTTTCCGTCGGTGATGGTTTCCGTTACAAATGCATTGGGGATGGACAGCGCCTGTGCAAGTTACAGCATTTCCGTCTACCGCCACTCGGGAAAAACGGATGATCTTGCCGCTGCGGTGGAAAGGTGCTATTACGCCGAACGATACGGAGATGCTTCGGAATACGGCGTGATACTGTTGGATGCGGAAGATTTCGAAAAATATTGTTCGGAAAAAGATTCTCAAAACAGCGAATCATCCTTTGTGCGCGGTTCCTATGCGCAATATATGACGGGATTGGTAGCCGTTTCACAGTATTATATCGGTGATGTAGCCGCGCTGGATACGGCTTTCGGTTCCGTCGGTAAAACTTTCGAAGAGAACAATGCCGTCGTTTTTTTAACGTCTGCCGCGATCGGCCGCCAGGATAAGGAAGCGTGCGCTGAAATTTTTTCGCGGCTGTCGTCGCTCAACCCTTCGAGCGAATATCAGGTATATTTCGAAGAATTCTATTCGTCTTTGGAAGCATATTGCAAGGGCTGACAAATATTCAAATCGTTTAAAAATTTACGCAAATATAATTTACATAGGAGTTGCTTATGAACAAAATTGTCCAGGAAGGTTTGACCTTTGACGATGTGTTGCTCATTCCCGCGGCGTCCGACGTTTTGCCTTCGGGAGTGGATCTGCACACGAAACTGACTGATGATATTCAACTGAATATACCGCTGATGAGCTCTGCCATGGATACGGTTACGGAAAGCAAATTGGCGATCGCTTTGGCGAGAGAGGGCGGCATAGGCATCATCCATAAAAATATGTCGATCGAGGAGCAGGCTTCTCAAGTAGATAAGGTTAAAAGAAGCGAGCACGGCGTAATCACCGATCCGTTTTTCCTCGCACCCGACAATTCTGTGCGCGAGGCGGTCGCGCTTATGGAGCGCTATAAAATAAGCGGCGTTCCCATTACCAAAAACGGGAAACTCGTGGGTATCCTGACGAACCGAGACCTTCGCTTTGAATCGAATTACGATCAGCCCATTGACAATGTGATGACGAAGGAAAACCTCGTTACCGCGCCGGTCGGGACGTCTTTGGAAGAAGCTCAGAAAATTTTGGGCAAGCACAGGATCGAAAAGCTTCCGATCGTCGATAAAGACGGTTATTTGAAAGGCCTCATCACGATAAAGGATATAGAAAAGAGTATCCAATATCCGAACTCCGCGCGAGACAAAAACGGCAGGTTGCTTGCCGGAGCCGCAGTCGGACGCGCTCCCGATACAATGGAACGTATCGCTGCGCTCGTTTCGGCGAAAGTCGACGTGATTACCGTGGATACTGCGCACGGGCATCAGAAAGGGGTGTTGGAAGAGGTTTCGCAGATTAAGGCGAAATATCCGAATCTCACGGTCATTGCCGGCAACGTGGCGACGGCGGAAGGAACAAAGGCCCTTATTGAAGCGGGGGCGGACGTCGTAAAAGTCGGTATCGGCCCCGGTTCGATCTGCACTACGCGTATTGTTGCCGGTATCGGGATGCCGCAGCTCACGGCGATTTTGGAATGCGCAGAGCAGGCGGACAAATTGGGGAAACGCATTATTGCGGACGGCGGCATTAAATACAGCGGCGATATCGTAAAAGCTTTGGGCGCAGGCGCGTCCGTGGTGATGATCGGCAGCTTGTTTGCCGGAACGTTGGAGAGCCCCGGAGAAATCGAAATTTATCAGGGCAGGAACTTTAAAGTATATCGGGGAATGGGTTCGCTCGGTGCGATGGCAGCCGGCGGCAACGACCGTTACTTCCAAGAAGGTACGAGGAAGTTTGTGCCTGAAGGCGTTGAAGGGCGTGTGCCTTACAGAGGAAGACTTGCGGATATCGTATTCCAGATGATCGGCGGGATCCGCGCCGGAATGGGCTATTGCGGCATGCATACCATTGACGAGATGCGTAAAAATGCCCGGTTTGTCCGCATAACCAACGCTTCTTTGATCGAAAGCCATCCGCATGACATTTCGATAACGAAAGAATCTCCCAATTACAGTCCCAGAGGATTGTAATAAATGCAATCAATGCAATGTACCGCGAATATTTTGCGGTACATTCTTTTCTAAAACAGAGTATTTAACCGAAAACAATAGGCAGTGTTGACAGAATAAATCGGAGATAAAAATGAGCCACGAAAAAGTTTTGGTTTTGGATTTCGGCGGGCAATACAATCAACTTATCGCGCGCCGCGTACGGGAATTGGGCGTGTATTGCGATTTATTGCCGTATGGAATGAGCATTGAAAAAATCAGGGAATATTCGCCCATCGGCATTATCTTTACCGGAGGGCCGAACAGCGTATACGAAGCGGGAGCTCCGGATATAGATGCAGAAATTTTCCGGCTCGGGATTCCTGTGCTCGGCATTTGTTACGGGTGCCAGCTGATCGCGCACAAATTGGGCGGTAAAGTTGCGCATGCGGATACGCGCGAATACGGAAAGAGCGAAATTGAATACGGCGAAAGCATTCTCTTCGCCGATGTAACAAAGAAAAATATTTGCTGGATGAGCCATACCGATTACGTGAGCGAAGTGCCTGCGGGGTTTCGGATTTCTGCGGCGACAAAAACATGTCCCGCGGCAGCTTTTGAAAACGCCGAACAGAAAATTTATGGTATACAGTTTCATACCGAGGTGCACCATACAGCAGAGGGCGAAAAGATCTTGCGCAACTTTCTTTATGGGGTGTGCGGAGCCAAAGGAGACTGGACGATGTCAAATTTCGTCGAGGAACAGGTTTCGGCCCTTAAAAAGAAGCTGGAAGGGAAAAAGGTTCTCTGCGCTATGAGCGGCGGCGTAGACAGCGCTGTTGCGGCAACGCTCATGCATCGGGCTGCCGGCGAAAATTTAACTTGTGTGTTTGTCGATCACGGGCTTCTCCGAAAGGGAGAGGCGGAGGAAGTCGTTTCCGTTTTCCGGGATCGGCTCGGCATGAATCTTGTAAAGGCAGATGCGCGTGAGTTGTTCCTTGCAAAATTAAAAGGGATATCCGATCCTGAAAGGAAGCGTAAAATTATCGGCGAAGAATTCATCAAAGTATTTGAAAAAGAGGCAAAAGAAATCGGCACCGTTGATTTTTTGGTTCAGGGCACGATCTATCCGGATGTAATAGAGAGCGGAAAGGGCGCTTCGGCAGTCATCAAAAGCCATCATAACGTGGGAGGCCTTCCTTCCGTCGTGGATTTCAAGGAAATCGTAGAGCCTCTGCGAGACCTGTTTAAAGACGAGGTCCGCAAAGTCGGCACTGAACTCGGTTTGCCCGATTCGGTTGTGCAAAGACAGCCGTTCCCGGGGCCCGGGCTGGCCATTCGCATCATGGGCGAAGTTACGGAAGAAAAGCTGCAAACGTTGCGCGACGCTGATTTCATTATGAGGGAGGAGATCGCGAAAGCCGGGCTGAACAGAGATATTTGGCAGTATTTTGCCGTCATTACTTCCACATATACTGTTGGGGTAATGGGCGATGCCAGGACGTATGAACCGGTTATAGCCTTGCGCGCAGTAACGAGCGTGGACGCAATGACGGCCGATTGGGCACGCATTCCTTATGACGTTTTGGAGCGAATTTCCAGTCGCATTATAAACGAGGTCCCGCATGCCAACCGGATCGTATACGACATTACGAGCAAACCGCCCGCAACGATCGAATGGGAGTGATCGTATGTATCAATTAAATTTGGAAAGCAAGTCGATCGCGAAATTAGATGAAACGACCTTCAAAGATTTATCGATGCATGAATGCGATTTGGAAGAAATAATACGGCATAACGTCGACCTGATCTGCGGAGATGAAGAATCGATGCTGATCATAGGACAGCAGGTAAAGAATGATCGGAACGCCAGAAGCGATTTGACGGCTATAGACAATAACGGCGATATTGTTCTGATTGAGCTGAAACGCGATAAGAAAGACATTCTCAGCAGAAAAGAACCGTTTGAATTTCAGGCGATTCGTTATGCCGCCGCCTATGCAACGTTAAAATCCGTCGACGAACTCATCCAAAATGTTTTTGCACCGTACGTTGAAAAGCACAAAGGGGAATTTTCCACCGATGCGGCTTTGACATCTTCCGAGTTGGCGGCCAGGTTGTTGGAGGATTTTATTGAGCGGAACGAAATAACCGCTTTGAATGAGCACCAGAGAATTATTTTGGTCGCTTCGGAATTCGATGAACAAACTTTGTCTGCCGTGGCATGGCTGAACAGAGGCGGGATCGACATCGGGTGTTATCAGGTATGTCTGTATCTGAAAGAGAAAGACAGGGCTTTTTTAGACATGAAGAAGCTGTTGCCCGTTTCTCAATATGAAGATTTTTATATCGGAATTTCGGGGAATAACATCGTTTTGAAAGACCGGCCGAAACGGAGCCGTCAAACATTGCCGAATATAACTGCAATGATGAGCTGGGGGATCGTGAACAAGGGCGATCTGATCGGCGTTAAAGACAAAGAAGATACGGCAATTTTGCAGGAAGACGGCTATGTAAAAACAGACCGGACGGGAGAAACGATTTCTTTACAGCAGTGGCTCAAAAGAGTAATGGGTTGGGCATCCGTAGACACATATAATTTTGCTGTGGATATGAAGACGGGAAAAACGTTGAGCCGCCTTCGCGAAGAATATATGCGCAATATGCAAAGTGCCGAAAGCGAAGGTTAAACGGACGGATAGAACACATTCCGACAGACGATTATGAGGATCGCGCTTTTGCAGATACTGCCCGCAGGCAGTGAAGAGGAAAATCGAAGAAAGGGAGCAGAATGGTGCCGCCGTGCGAAAGAAGCGGGTGCGGATATAGCGCTGTTTCCCGAAATGTGGAGCTGCGGTTATCGCATACCGCAGGACGCGGCTGCGCTGCAAAATCTTGCGGTTCCTGCAAACGGGGTGTTCGTGAATACTTTTGCGGAACTGGCGCGGGAATTAAACATGGCGATAGGCATTACCTTTTTAGAACTTTTCGAACCTGCACCGAGAAATTCTCTGTGTCTGTTCGACAGATTCGGGAATGAGGTATTGCACTACTCCAAGGTGCATACCTGTGATTTCGGAGAGGAGAAATTGCTTTCAGGAGGCGACGGTTTTTTTGTCTGCGATTTGAACACGGCAGAAGGTTTTGTAAAAGTGGGAGCGATGATCTGCTATGACAGAGAATTTCCCGAAAGTGCGCGTATCCTGATGTTGCAAGGGGCGGAGTTGGTACTTGTTCCGAACGCCTGCCCGATGGAGATAAACAGATTGTCGCAGCTTCGCGGGCGAGCCTTTGAAAACATGTTTGCGATCGCCACGGCAAATTACCCTGCGGGGCAGCCTGACTGCAACGGGCATTCCACTGTATTCGACGGCGTGGCATATCTTCCGAACGAGGAAGGGGCGCGCGATACCTGTATATTGGAAGCAAGCGAAGAGGAAGGACTCTGTTTCGCCGATTTGGATATCGGTATTTTGCGCAGATATCGGGCAAGCGAGGTGCACGGCAACACGTACCGCCGCCCGGAAAAATACCTGACTCTGATTTCGGAAAAAATACAACCGCCCTTTGTTCGGGCCGACAGAAGAAAATAATTCGTAGCGGGCGGAACGTGCCGCATGATCTGCTGAAAAGTATGCTCGACCATGCGTATGATTTGGGGCACGGCAAACTGACAAAAAATTTCAGGCGCAAATCGATGATAAATAACTTTATCCCTTTGCGTAACTGGTTATAAATTACGGAGGATCATTTATGGAAAACAACAAGCGACCCGAAAATATGGCGCGCATCGACAACGCGGCACTTGCAGAAAAGTTTATCGAAGATCAAGTGTCGGAAGTCAAAAAACAGGTGGGCAGCAAAAAAGTATTGCTCGCGCTTTCGGGAGGAGTGGATTCTTCCGTCGTTGCGGCGCTCCTCATCAAGGCGATCGGTAAAAATCTTGTATGCGTGCACGTAAATCACGGGCTTTTGCGCAAGGGTGAACCCGAACAGGTCGTTGAGGTGTTTCGCAATCAAATGAACGCCAACTTGATTTATGTTGACGCGACGGATCGGTTTTTGAATAAACTTGCAGGCGTGGCAGAACCCGAAAAGAAGCGCAAAATCATCGGTGCCGAATTTATTCGCGTATTCGAGGAAGAGGCGAGAAAACTGGACGGTATTGAATTTTTGGCACAGGGTACAATTTATCCTGATATTTTGGAAAGCGGCCCCGTAAAGGCGCACCACAATGTCGGAGGCCTCCCGGAAGATCTGCAATTCGAACTCGTGGAGCCGCTGAAGTTTTTATTCAAAGACGAGGTGCGGGTAGTCGGTAAAACGCTGGGCCTTCCTGACAATATGGTTTATCGTCAGCCTTTTCCCGGCCCCGGATTGGGCGTTCGCTGCCTGGGTGCGATCACGCGCGAAAGATTGGAATGCGTACGCGAGTCCGACGCTATTTTGCGCGAAGAGTTTTCTAAAAACGGTTTGGAAGGCAAGGTATGGCAGTACTTTACCGTTGTGCCCGATTTCAAATCGGTCGGGGTAAAGGGCGGAAAGCGTACTTTTGAATATCCCGTGATCATCCGCGCCGTTAATACGGTCGATGCGATGACGGCGACAGTCGAAGATATTCCGTTTGCGCTGTTGCAGCACATCACCGACCGCATAACAAAAGAAGTGGAGGGGGTCAACCGCGTTTTGTACGACCTTACCCCCAAGCCTTGCGGGACGATCGAATGGGAATGATTTTTTGCTGAGATACAGCCGGTTTATCGACACTTTTATAAAAATAGTCTAAGTTTTAATACCTTTGCGAAAATTTTCGCAAAGGTATTTCTTTTTTCAGAAATATATGCTATACTAAATCAATAGCCTTAAATAATTATGGGCATACGATAGCGGGGGGATATATGGCGGAACTGACCATCGGAGAACTGCAAGCCTTGTTGAAGAGCCGCAAAGAACCGGATAAACAATTTTATCTGGATTTATTGGATGAAGACAAACAGCGCGCTTATGAGGATTTTCGAGTCCGCGCAGTGATGGCGCTGCTAAAGGCGGTATACATCAACAGACTGAAAGTAAAAATCAAAGAAAATCGTGAAACGGCAGAAAAGATAAGGGAAGAAAAAGAATTTTCTGCGGAGAACTATCGTACTATTATTTCTCTGAATACCGAAATAAAAGTGTGGCGCGATGAAATTGAAAGTTATAAGTGCTTTTTTGTCGAGCCGTACTTTGCGCGCATGGATCTGTATGACGACCGTGAAGGATATAACAGTTATTATATCGGTAAAAAAGGCGATTTAAACCTTGAAATTGTAGATTGGCGTGCTCCGCTTGCCAGAAAATATTATCAGAAAAGCCAGATTCAATTCTCCATAAACGAATACAATTATAAATTGATCCTGCGGCGGGCTTTGCGCACGCAAAACGGTAAGTTTATCGATTTTAAAAACGAATATCTCAGTTTAAAAGATTATCTCTCGAAAGAAGAGATCGCCGGGCGGGATGAAGAAATTATATTTGACCCGTATTTAAAGGAAATATTAAAATCACGTAAAGAGCGGTCAGAAATTTCCGATATAATCGAAACGATACAGGAAAAGCAATACGAGATCATTACCAAGCCGGAACGGGACAGCTTTATATTGCAAGGGTGTGCGGGAAGCGGCAAGACAATGATCATGCTGCATCGCCTGAGCTTTTTGATGTATAATAACGAAAATTTAAAACCTCGCGATATTTTGGTGATCACGCCGAGCAAGTCTTTCAACGCATTTATTGACGAGCTTTCACAGGTGCTTGAACTTGAAAAGGTGAAGACGCAAACGATCGATGATTATTTTACGATGCTGTTACAAAGTAAGGGCATCGATTTGTCGGATAAGATCGATTACAATATGCAGACTCCCGAAAAGTATACGGCATATATATATTCGGAAAAGTTTTTTACGGATGTATCCGACCATCTTGCAAAAATATACGACGGGATTTTTGGGATGTTGGCCAGCGCCGAGGCTTTGCAGATCATTCAGTTTGTGTTGAAAGATTGCGCAGTGCAGGCCGAAATGTTTGCCAAGATTCGCAATTCGAGCATTCGGATACGCCGTTGTGTTCTCGGCGAAATAAAAGAGAAAGCCGAGGGAGGGCTTTATTATACGAAGCCTTTCCGCGAATTGATGAACGGGGTTTCCGCGGCGGAGGAATTTTTATCGAATATTTTGAAAGGGGATCGTTTTCAAAGTCAAAGTGAATTTTATCGCCAGTTGCTTTCGTTTTACCGCGCTGCATCCTTTATTGTTCATATGAACGAAAAGGTTACATCTTTGGCTTTGGAGGATATTTCAAGATTAAGAGAGACAGTCTCAAAAGAAATGGCGGATTTACGCCGTTATAAAATTCACAGAGGCGGACAGGAAGTCGAAACTTATAAAGATCGGATCGATCGCCGCCAAGAGCTGTTGCAGGAAATAGACGGGATCGAAAACTGCATCGAAGAAATTGCTGCGCGTTTTGGAGGGTTATACGACCTGTTTGAAACATTAAAGGGCAACGAATATTTTATTAAAATCGGAAAATGCAGTAAGCCGATTGAGCTGGCGAGACTTTTTTATCGGGAAATCATCAAAAAGGCAAAGGTTCGTTTTGGTATTCCGAAAGGATTGGTGCGCAGCGACGCTTATGCCGTGTGCCTGATTTTGACATTATTGGGAGAAAAACTCGAACCGCGGTTCGGATTGGTTTTTATCGATGAAGGGCAGGACATTTCGGCGAACGAATACAGATTATTGAAGACAATCAACGAAGATGCCGCTTTTAACATTTATGGTGATCTGGCGCAAAATATCACGCGCTTTCGGGGATTGACCGATTGGAGCGGTATTTTGGATGGGGGAACCATCTATTATCTCGATCAGAATTATAGAAATACCAACCAGATTGTCGATTATGTTGCGCAATATTTGCATATTGATATGAAACCGATCGGATTCGACGGTCCGAATGTTCAGCTCATAAAAAGCAGAGGCGTGAACAGTTTTTTCAACGACAAAAAAGGATTGAAAGCGCTGATCGTTTCCGAGCAAAATTTTGAAAAATATCGCCGGAAAAGCTACAATATATTGAAGGAAAGCGGGAAGTTATCCAAGAAAAAAATTAACTTGATGACTGTTTACGAATCAAAAGGGCTGGAATTTACCGGCGTTGTCGTTGCCGATTCGTTTATGACGAGGCATGAAAAGTATATTGCTTATACGCGCGCCTTAAAAGAACTGGCGATCATAGATGAGGAAGAACAATGATTAATAATTTTTTGTTGGATGCGGATGAAACGATTCTCGATTTTGTCCGTTCCTCGCGTGAAAGCCTGCGCTTTGCGTTGGAAATGAGCGGCATTGAATATCATGAAGAATATTTTGCTGCATACAAGGCTATCAACGACGCGATTTGGAAGGAATATGAGAGGGGGGAGATAACGAAAGCAATGCTTTCGGTTGTCCGTTTTTCTCGTTTTTTTGATCGGATCGGGATTTGTGCGGATGCGGCAAAAACCAATGAGATTTACTTTAAAAAACTCTCAAAAACCGGATATATGTTGCCGGGTGCGGATCAATTTTTAAGGCAAATGAAACTCCGCGGAAAAATTTATCTTATTACAAACGGTACGCCCGCCGCGCAGTACGGCCGCCTCGATTCGCTTGGGATCCGAGATGTTTTTGAAGGGATCTATGTATCCGATGAAATCGGCTATGCCAAGCCGGATCGGCGTTTTTTCGAGTATGTTCTTCAAAAAGGGGCGTTGCGAAAAAATGAGTGTATCGTTATCGGCGATTCTCTTTCTTCCGATATCGCGGGGGCCGGCAATGCCGGATTAAAGTGTATTTGGTATAATCCGACGGATAAACCGCTGTTCGGAGCCTCGCCCGATTATATCGCTTCAGACTATGCGCGCATCCTTGCGATAATCGATTCGCTGAAAGATTAAAAGTGTATACGCTCGGCTATAAAATAAGGGATAGCTTCTTTGCGGTCGGGTATATGTAAGGTATTGTTTTCCCGGTGCTTGCAAAAATGACTTGTTTGGTGTATAATGGTAAGGAATTTTTTAGTCGGCAGGCACCTTCTCGAAGATTGATTCAAAATCAAAAGCACCTTTTTCGGAGGAGAATATGGCAAACAGAAAATCGGCAAAAGCTACTTTGCGCGAGAGTATTTCGCTCAGCGTAAAAGCGCAGCAATTTTACAGTTATTCAGATTATTTTAATCGGGTTCCTCTCTTCGTAACCTTATTGCTTTCGAATTCCGGCTCGGAAACGGTTGAAAATTTGGATATTGTTATTGAAAATGCGGACGGCCTTCTCTTGCCTTTCAGTAAAACTTTGGAAGAGGTGCCCTTTGAAAGTTCGGTTGAGATCGCTGCGCAAAATATCGTTTCGCCTCTCTTTCTTACGGAAATTTCGGAAATTACGGTAACGAAAGTGCGTGTGTTCGTACAGCACGGAAAAGATGTGCTTGCAGAACAATCGGTTGAAGTTACCGTTTTGCCCTTTGATTATTGGTGCGGCAGAAGCGGAAATGCGGAACTGCTTTCCTGTTTCGTTCGGCCGAAAGTGGCGGATTGTCTGCGCGTATTGAGCGATGCGCAGGAACAGCTTAAAAAATGGGGCGTCTCGTGCGAATGGCTCGGATATCAGGAAGGAGATAAAAATAAGATCCGCCAGATCTGTGCGGCAATCTTTGCCGTAATTAAGAAGCAGTCAATTGAAAAATCTGCCGCGGAATATAGTTATGATGATCCCGTGCCGGTCGGCGATATAACGAAAATATTAAAAAACAAGGTCGGCACTTCCTTTGAACTGGTGCTGTTTATGGCATCTTGCTTTGAGTGCGCGGGGTTGCACCCCGTCATCGCCGTGGGGGAAAAGAGCGTCTCTTGCGGTGCTTGGCTGTATGACAATTGTTTTTCAGACAGTGTGAGCGACGATACCGTGCTCTTGCAGAAATACATCGCGGACGGGATCAATAATATCAGCATGTTTGATGCCGAAGACGTTTTTACGGGGAAGAATGTAAATTATACCGCAGCAGAGAAACATTTTTCGCAAAAGTTGGATAACGGGTGGTTCGATACCGTTATCGACGTCAAGCGATGCCGGCTTGCCCGCATTTTTTCGCTCCCGTTAAAGGTCAAGGGCATCAAGGGCTATGAATTGTTGGGTGAAACGGAAACGGATATCGATGCGGCCCCCGAGGCTTTGGCCGGCCCTCAGAAATTGAGCTTGGACGGCAAAGCGACAAAAAACAAACAATGGGAACGGCGGCTGTTAGATCTTTCGCTGAAGAATTCGCTTTTAAATTTTCATCCGAATAAAAATGCGCTTCATATTGTGTCTGCGGATATTAACGAAACGTATGATAATTTATCTTCGGGAGAAGAATTTTTCGTCTGTGAGAAGACGGCCGATATGCGCGGTGCCATCTCGGTTTACGATAGCTTTTCGGCAAGCGGGAGCTTATCGATTTTATCCGAACTTTTACACATTGAACTGAAAAATCGCAGGCTGCGCACATTTTCGGAAAAAGACGAAATTACCGATATTCTTCGTTATCTGATCAAAAAAGGAAAAACGGCAGAAGAAGAGGCGGGTGCCAACGTTCTGTTTTTGGCCTTCGGCTTTTTAAAATGGTTTGAAACGAACGGCAATGAGCCGAAATATGCCCCGCTCATTCTTTGCCCGGTAAAAATTATCCGCAGTAAGGGCGGGAAGGGCTACTCTGTTTCGTTTGCGGAAAGCGAGATGCAGATCAACAGCACTCTGCTTGAATTTTTATTGCGCGAATTTAAAATCGATATTCGCGGGCTCGATAATATTGCGTCCGGTATCAAAATTTCTGAAATTTTGGCAATGGTCAAAATGGAAATTTTGAATATGAAGCGTTGGGACGTATATGACGATGTCTATCTTGCCAATTTTTCATTTGCGCGCTTCGCGATGTGGAACGATGTCCGCAAAAATATCGACAAATTCCGAAAAAACAGTTTGGTTCGCTCGCTGTTGGATAATCGCTTGGAATTATCGGAGAATGTATTTGAAAATAAAGCGGAGGACGAATATCCTTCTGCGGAAATACTCAGTCCGCTCATGGCGGACGGTTCGCAGTTTGAAGCGATTGCTGAAGCGGCGAACGGGGCCAGTTTCGTATTGCACGGCCCGCCCGGAACAGGCAAGAGCCAAACGATAACAAATATTATAGCAAATTGCCTGAATCGCGGGAAGAGGGTGCTTTTTGTAGCTGAAAAGCAGGCGGCTCTCTCCGTCGTGAAAAAGAGGCTGGACTCGATCGGCCTCGGCGAGTTTTGTTTGGAACTGCATTCCAATAAATTGGATAAATCCCAGATTCTTAAAAGCTTGGAGAATACTTTGAATCTGGCTGCCGAACAGGAAGGTTCGGATTTTGCGGCAAAGGCAGAGCAGATCGACGATGTTCGGAAAACTTTGAACGAACCGATTGCGGCATTGCACAAAAAGAGGCGGCTCGGCGTTTCTGTATACGAAGGCATTTTGATTTATTTAAAAAACAAAAATGCTCCGGACGTGCTGGATATCGAAAGCACGTTTTATGACAGCCTTACCAAAGAGAAATTAGAAGATTACGAAAAAATGCTGATCGAGGTATCCGCTGCCGCAAAGCAGTGCGGAGGCGTTTACAGATCGCCGTTTGATAACGTCAATTTGGAAGACTATGATCAGAATATTCGCAATCAGGTTTACTATTCCTCCGAGGTTTTAATTGCAGAAATCAAACATTTAAAGAGCTACTTAAGTCTGTTTTTAGACTTTTACCGCCAGCGGATCAGCGCTTTTACGCAAAAGAAGCTGGCAACGCTCGTCCAACTCATCGAGAAACTGCAGAGCGGAGAGATCGACAAATATTTTCATTGCGATGAAAATGAATTTTATGTGTTTTTTAACGCGAATCGGCGATTGGACAGATTGCTCGGCAATTATTTCAAAAACTTTAAAGCGCTGATCGATATTGACGTCGATCCGATGGTGATCGAACAGGAACTTGACAATTGGGGAGAAAATTATAAGAGTTCAAAGGTGCTTGGAGCCGTAGCGAAACGCTTGCGGCGCAGTGCTTTTGATAAACTTTCGCCGAACGAAGAATTAAAATATATCGGTATTGTAGCTCAGATATACGAAGATTTGCAGTTGGTGAAGAATAATACAAAATTGTCCTCCAATTTTACGGATCGGGGCGGGAAAATCAATTTTAAACGCCGCGATGAGTTTTTAGAAGATTTAAAGCAGATCCATGCCCTCGCTGAAGGGATTTTTATGGACTATAATGCGGACAGCTTTAACAGCGTTTGCGTTAAATCTGTTCCGGGCGGATATGCACGGCCCATTTTGGAGGGGCTTAGGCAGTCTGTTGAAGGGTTCGAAACGAGCAGGAATTATTTTTGCTCTACGATAAATGCCGACCCGGACAGGTATTCGGATGAAGATATTCTCGATTATTTCGGGATGAAAGCTTCTGCGCTCATCGAAAATATCGATATGCTCGCAGCGTGGTGTCTGTTTAAGAAGATTTCGGCGCGGTTGAATTCCGAAGGGTTGACTTTTATCACGGATTCTTTGGAGTCCGGCGCAATCACATCGGAAAATATTCTCGATAGTTTTCGCAAAAACGTTTATCGGAATTTCATTGAAACAAATATTGGTGCGGATCCGGTTTTATCAAAGTTTTCAGCTTCGGTATTGGAAGAAAAAATTGAACTGTTCCGTAATTTGGACGAACAGTTTTCGAAGCTTTCCAAAGAACATATTCGCCATAAATTGATCGAAGCTCTGCCGAATACGTCTACGGAAGGCAGCTTGAGCTTAGAAGTTCTATCGTTTCAGCGTTTATTGAAAAGCAATTTGCGAGGAATGACGCTGAAAGAATTTTTTGCCGAGATCCCTTCGCTGTTTTCAAAACTCGCACCGTGCCTGCTCATGAGCCCGATAACCGTGGCGCAGTACCTGCAGCCGGAACCGGATCTTTTTGATTTGGTAGTGTTTGACGAAGCGTCGCAGCTACCGACGAGCGAAGCGATCGGTTCACTGGCAAGGGCAAAGCGAGCGGTTATCGTCGGCGATCCGAAACAGCTTCCGCCGACCTCTTTCTTTACCTCCGGTTATGTCGATGAAGAAAACCTCGATACCGAAGATTTGGAAAGCATCCTCGACGACTGTTTGGCGCTCAGCATGCCCGAAAAGCATCTGAACTGGCATTACAGGAGCAAGCACGAAAGCCTGATCGCGTTTTCCAATATCATGTATTACGGGAATAAACTCTGTACGTTTCCGTCTCCCGACGCGCTGGAAAGCAAAGTGCGGCTTGTATTGGTCGAAGACGGCGTATATGATCGCGGCTTTACGAAGCGTAACAAGGGCGAAGCGGATGCGTTAGTTGAAGAGGTGGTGCGTCGGCTGAAAGATGCAAAACTTTCCCGGTCGAGCATTGGGATCGTTACATTCAGCACGGCTCAGCAGGACTATATAGAACGCAGGTTGACGGATGCGCTCGTTAAAAATAAATTGGAAGATGCCGCTTACGAGAGGGAGGAACCGATTTTTGTAAAAAACCTTGAAAATGTGCAGGGCGACGAGCGCGATGTGATTTTATTCTCGGTTTGCTACGGCCCGGATCGTGCCGGACGGGTTTCTTTGAATTTCGGACCGTTGAACCAGGTGGGCGGATGGAGACGGCTGAATGTTGCCGTTTCGCGCGCGCGCGAAGAGATGATCGTCTTTTCCTCAATGACATCGGCCATGATCAATCTTGCGAAAACCAACAGCAAGGGCGTTGCCGGTTTGAAAGCTTTCCTTGAATTTGCAGAGAAAGGGAAAACGACCTTAGCGATCAATTCCGAAGAATTGAAGGTAACGCGGAGCGGTATCGGAAAATATATTGCCAAAGAATTGAAAACATACGGTTATGAATGCCGATATGACGTTGGGGTTTCCGATTTTAAAATCGATTGCGCGGTGATCGATCCGAAAAACAAAAAGCGCTTTATTTTGGCAATTGTCTGCGACGGTATGACCGCATATTCTTCAAGCGCAAAGGACAGGAATATTTTGCAGATCCAAACGCTGAAATTGAACAACTGGAATGTCGTCCGCGTTTTTACCATCAATTTTATCAATAATCCGAAGCGTGAGATCAAGAAGATCAAAGATACGTTGGATCGTTTGACGGGAAACGAAAAGGCGAACCGCGACTTTTTGACAAAATACCGCAAGGCCTATCGATATGCCAAGCTGGAGCAGCAGCAAAACATGTCGCAGTACGTAACCGGCGGGGAAAACGACGGGGAAATTAAAGCCCGTCTGAAAGCGATCGCCGCGGCGGAAGAGCCTATTTCCGAGCGCTTTTTAATGAAGCGATGCCTGTCTTCTCTCGGTATCCAAAAATATGGCGGAAAAGTGGAAGAGCGGATCCAAAATTTGATTAATCTTTGTGAATTAAAAAAAGAAGAACTCCTTGGCAGGACTTATTTAAGAAAATCGGATAAATGCCTCGGATATGATTTTTATCGGGTTGAAAGCGGAGAGCCGATTCGGAAATCGGAAGAGGATTTTACTCCTTACGAAATCATTGCTCTTATCAAGGGGCTTTTGGAAAACAAAGTCAGCCTTTATGCAGACGAACTTGTCGGCTTAATTTGCGCAGAATTAAAGGTTTCTCGTCCCAGCGACAAGCTGATAGATTTTATCTATAACTGCATTGCGCTCGGGGTGGACAAGTCTTTGTTTGTCCGCTCTATCAGCGACCGTATCAGTCTCAGCTGACAAAATCGCTATGAATAAACTGCTTTGGAAGATCGGGCCGATTCTGATTTTTATAACGGCGGTAGCGCTCGCGGCTTTTTTGTCTGCGGGTGCGCCGCCCAAAAAAGAACCGCTATACCACTCTGTCGAAGGTGAATTGGCCTTTGATGATGCTATTAATATTTTGATTCAAGGAGATTCCGTCGGAAGTCCGGGAGCATATCGGCTGCCGCGTCGCAGCACTTACGGAGAATTGTTTGCATTGGCAAACGTACGGGAAAACGATGCATACGATCCGCAGGACTATATCCGATTCGAGGATGCGGTCTTGCTCGGCGGGGAATATTACGTCTATATCGTATTATAAATTTGTTGGATATGAATGAATATGAAGACAATCGAAATTAAGCGTGCGGACGACCATTTTTTATATCGCGGTGATCGCATCATAAATTTTCGCCCCGTCCTTTTTATATCCCTGAGTTTCGGCTTGGGGATATTTTCGTCTTTTTTTCTAGGTCTGCATTCTCTTTGGATCAATTTTGCATGGCTGATAGCGCCGGTAATCGTCTGCATTCAAAGAATTTTCCGCAAGAAAGTTGAATGGAATATTTTACTCTTTGCGGCCGTTTTATGCGCCTTGTTTTCGATCGGATCGCTTTCATTCGGAATGCATGTTGCCGCCTTTGAAAAAATTCCCGCAATGAACGGCGATTGTGCGGTAATGGGCAGTGTGGAAGAGATTTCCGAATCCGGCGATGCGACCGTATATACGCTGGACAATTTGTTGATAGTAAACGGGGAAACGGCGGTTGAACCGGATGGCCGCATGGAAGTATATGTATATGGTGATTCCGATCTTTCGATCGGAATGAAGTGCGCTTTTGAAGCGAACATAACGACGAATGATGCGTATTCATACGGTAGGGTCAATTCTTCTGCGATTATCAGCAGACTTCGCTATAGAACAAACGTAAATGCGGAAAATATTATATTTGCCGGTGAAGAAAACGTCAATGCCTTTATTGCCGTGCGAAAAGAGGTGCGCGGCGTATTGTTTGAGACCATGAGCGATTCGAATGCCTCTTTGGCATATGCAATGCTTACGGGAAACAGCGGATTGATCGAAGATGAAGTCTTGCAAAATTTCCGGTACGGAGGGATCGCGCATATTTTTGCCGTTTCCGGGCTGCATATCGGCGTTATTTACGGCCTGCTCGCGCTGTTGTTTCGAAAGATCCGATGTAACCGATTTATCAAATTAGCAATAGTACTGATCGTCCTTTTCTTTTATGTGGGCGTATGCGGCTTTTCACCCTCGTCTGTGCGTGCTTTTGTGATGTGTGCGGTACTGCAAACGGCCGAGTCTATGGGATGGCAATATGATCGGCTGAATTCTGTTTCACTGGCTGCGTTTGTCGTATTGCTGATAAATCCCGTGTATCTCTTCGCGGTGGGCTTTCAATTATCATTGGCCGCGGCAGCGAGCATCATTGTAATGGGCGGCCATATTTCGAGATTGTTGGAAAGGACGGGAAAAATCCCGGCAAAAATTTGTTCGGCGATCGGCGTCGCCCTTTCTGCGCAAGCGGGAACTTTTCCGATTCTGATAGACTGTTTCGGCTATGTTTCCGCAATCAGTCTTTTCCTCAATCTTATATTCGTTCCTGTTATCAGCGCAGTATATTCGGTGATTTTCATATTTACTGCGCTGGCTTGCGTTTTGCCGTTTGCTTCCGGTGTCCTTTTATTTCTTCCCGAATATCTTCTGGAGCTTGCCGTTGCCCCGATCATGCTTTTAGAGTTTAAAACTGCCTTGATCTGCGGTTTTTCTTTCGGCGGCGCTATGCTCCTCTGGTATGCGGCCATATTTCTCGCTTCCGATAAAATTAATTTGAAAATTCTGCCGAAATCCATCGGCGTCGGCTTGCTCTGCTGTATATTAATTGCCGTACTGTTCGTTCGAAACGCTGTTTTTCCGTATGAAGCCGTTCTTTCGTTGCATTCCTATTACGGCAATGATGTCTTGCTGTTGCGGCAGGCTGAAAAGAAATATTTGATTGCAATGGGCGCCGCTAACGGAAAACAGTTGGAGCGGTTATTTTTGCAGGAAAATATTTCGTATTTGGACGGCGTTATAATTCTTGCCCCTGAGGCTCAAATCAATGCGAGTGTCCCGATTATACTTAAGTATACAGATTTTAAAAATCTGTACGTCGACGGGAATGGAAATTTTGCCGATTCGTTCCAAAAGATCGAAGTGATTGAGGAAGACGGCTTTTTTCGGTTAGGCGAGGCCGATTGCTGTTTTTTAGGCGGGAATTCCTTATACATAAATATTTTAGGGGCCGATGTGCTGATTTGCGGGGAGGCCTTAGACGGGCAGGTGCCGGATTGTGATTTGCTGATAGCGGAAGAATACAGCGAAGAATTATGTTGGAAATGCTTGCCGGAACAGGAAGTATATTTTGAAAAAACGGAAGGAAAGTTGAATTTATATTCCGCGGGCGACTTGCAATTTGTATGGAAAAATGATATAATCACCATGAAGCGAGCGGTTTAAAGAGATGAAATTTGTTTTATTTAAAAAAAGTTTGGAAGAGGGGGCTGCGCCCGTATATCTTTTTGACGGAGAAGAAGAATATTTTAAAGAGAGAGGGGAGGAAATGCTCAAAGAAAAATTTCTCGGCGAGCCCTCCTTAAACTATACCTCTTTCCGGGGCGAAACACTGAAAGGAGATGCGATTTCGTCTTTAATTGCTGCGGCAGAAAGTTTCCCTTTTATGAGTGAAAAGCGCATTGTAAAAGTAACGGACTTTTATCCCACGGAAAGAGAATATACCGCTTATTTAAAAAAATATATCGAAAATCCGCAATCGACTACGATTTTATTGATCGTCAATTCCGATCGCTCGAAGGGAAAGAGCTTCGATTTAAAAAAAGTTAAGGGAATAACCTGGGTTGATTGTTCGAAAGCAGACGAAGACACTGTTTTGCGGTGGGTTTTTACGCAGTTCAAAAGGAACGGTATAGCGATCGATACGGAATGCTGTGAGCGGATCATGCGGTATTGTCTGGCCGATATGTCCCGTATCGTCGGCGAAACGCAAAAGCTGTTGGCATATGCCGGGGATGGGAAAACGATCACCGGGGACGATGTGGACGCGATCGTGTATCGCGATGCAGATTATAAAATTTATGAAATGACAAACGCTCTCGGGATGCGTAATTTCGGAAAATATGAAACAATTCTTACCGAACTGTTGGGAAAGGGAATGGATGAAATGGGGGTGCTGAATTCCCTCTGCTCTTATTTCCGGAACATGTTTGAAATCGCCTTGTTGCATAAATCGGATGCTGAAACGGCGGCCGCCTTAGGCATGAAAGAATATGCCGTTAAGATGAGCCGCAGGCAGGCCGAAGCATTCGGGCATATTCGCGTCAAAAGTTGTTATTTTCGGATATTGGACACCGTAAACGCCGTAAAAAGCGGGAAAATATCGCCGCAGGGGGCGCTTTTAAAAGTTAACGCGCATCTGTTTTTTGAAGAAAAGGCGAATATTGCAGAATAGCTTTATGAATTGCTTTCTTTTTTTATAATTATCATGTAAAATATATATACCACACTTAAGACGGAGCCGAATTGATTTTATGGGTGATTTTTTTACCAATTTAAAAAATGTTTTTGTCGCCTTCAATGCGATCGATGCGTTGGAAATCGTTCTCTTTGCGCTCGTCTTTTACTACGTGTTCCGCATCTTAAAAAACAGCAACGTTTTCGGCGTTATTATTGTTTTTGCGGTTCTCGTTGTAGCGACGGGTATTATCTTTATTGCCAATGCAGGATTAAACGGATCAGCTTTTATGGTCATTCCCCTTGTTTTGGCAGGCCTTGTTTTGATCATATTTAATGTCGAAGTCAAGCGCGACATTCTAAATATGAATTCTTTGAACAGGCTCAGCGAAAAACAGGGGCACCAGCTTTCCGCTTCGAAAGACGAAGTAGAGCGTTATATTTCCGAAATAATCCGAGCATTGCAGAATTTATCAAAAGATAATATCGGCGCGTTGATGATTCTTTCCAACGATAATATTCCCACACAGATTTTGGAAAGCGGCGTCGAGCTCGACGCTAAAATTTCTTCGCAATTGATTGAAGGGATCTTTTTCCCGAAGGCGCCTTTGCATGACGGGGCCATGATCGTCAATAATTATAAAATACAGGCGGCAGGCTGTTTTCTCCCTCTAACGCAAAATGCAAACATTCCCAAAGAACTCGGTACCCGGCACAGGGCGGGGATAGGGATCACGGAAACTTCGAATGTGATTGCCTTGATCGTGTCGGAAGAGACGGGGATTATAACGATTGCGCAGCGAGGAAAAATATCGCGCTATGCGGATTATGATTTGTTGAAAAAGACGTTGAGCGACTACTACTGGAAAGATCTGAGTGCGGACGGGAGGAAACGCTTATGAGAGAAAAAAGTTTTTGGCGTAAAGTGGCCGGGATATTTATCGACAATGTGCCCATTAAACTTTTAGCGATAGCGCTTGCGGTAATTGTATTCATTGTTGTAAATTACGGACAGTAAAACAGGAGAAAACCGATGTCGGAAAGTTGTATTCATGTACCGGAAATTTTATTGCCCGTAGAGACGATCGATTTAAATGCATGGGCGGTTATTGCCTGCGATCAGCACACGTCCGATCAAAATTATTGGGATCAACTCGACCGCTTGGTAGGGAATAAACCGTCAACCTTGCGGCTTACTCTTCCGGAGATTTATCTTAACGGAGACTATTCGGCGCGCATTGCGGCGATTTCTTCGGCTATGCGGCAGTATAGGGAGAACGGGCTGTTTCGAAAACTGCCGAAGGGTTTTATCCTCGTGCAAAGAAAAACGCCGTATGTATCGAGACGAACAGGACTTGTATTGGCGGTGGACCTGGAGGCGTATTCATACGAAAAGAAAAGCGATGCGCCGATCCGAGCGACGGAACGCACGATCATGGAGAGGATCCCGCCGCGCCTGAAGATCCGTGAAGCTGCCGATTTAGAGTTCCCTCACACGATGCTGCTATATGATGATCCGGAAAATATAGTTCTACGTGCTGTGCAGAAGGATCTGCCTCCGCTGTATGATTTTGAATTGAATATGGGCGGCGGTCATATATCGGGACAGTTCATTGAGAATTATGAAGCGGTCTTGCAAGCGTTTGATCAAATCGTGCAAGACGACGGCCTTCTGTTTATGGTCGGGGACGGCAATCATTCGCTGGCTACGGCAAAGACGGCCTGGGAAAAGCTTAAGCCCACCCTTTCGGAGGAAGAGCGGAAAACGCATCCCGCCCGTTATGCTCTTTGCGAAGCGGTCAATGTACACGACGAAGGTATTTATTTTGAAGCGATTCATCGGGTCGTGAAAGGGGTGGATCCGCAAAAGTTTTTACATGCATTCAAGCCGTTCGGCCAGGGGAATGCGGTTATTTATGTAAAAGGGAACGCTTCACCGTTTGGCGTATCGGAAGATGTGCCCGAAGCCGTCGCGAAAGTAGACGAATACATACAGCGCTACATAGGTGAAAACGGCGGAAGCGTCGACTATATACACGGCGAAGAGGCGTTAAAAAAGCTTACGGCGGAAAACAGCGACTGTGTGGGGATTTGTCTTCCCAAAATGAATAAGGCGGATCTTTTTAGATATGTAAAAACGTACGGCAGTTTGCCGCGCAAGACGTTTTCTATGGGGGAGAGTGAAGAAAAGAGATATTACGTTGAGGGCAAGGAGATACGTTAATGAGCCTTACAGTTTGTAAATTCGGCGGTTCGTCTTTAGCAGACGGGAATAATATACAGCGCGTTGCCGATATTGTAGAAAACGATCCGGGCAGACGTTTTGTAGTCGTTTCTGCTCCCGGGAAAAGGTATTCGGGAGATATAAAAGTTACCGACCTTTTATACGAATGCTATAAAGAATGCGGGCAAAAGGGAAATTGTTCCGAGTCATTTGCCAAGATCCGGAAACGCTTTCGTTCGATTGTGGAAGAGCTCGGGATGGAAACTTTCGACATCGGAAGCATTCTTGACGAAACGGAAAAACAGATCGAAAAAAACAAAAGTGCAGATTTCGCTGCGTCGCGGGGCGAATATTTAAACGCACGGATCGTGGCCGCAAAATTGGGGCGTACTTTTGTCGATGCGAAGGATATCATTTTTTTTGATGCAAACGGCCAGTTTGACGAAAAGAAATCGTATCCGCTGATTGCCGAAGCCCTTGCAGATTGTCAGGGCGCGGTGATTCCCGGATTTTACGGTACAGATATTAACGGAAAGATCAAAACATTTTCAAGGGGCGGCAGCGATATCAGCGGCTCCATAATTGCACGTGCCGTAAATGCGGATTTATATGAAAACTGGACGGATGTGAGCGGCTTTTTGGCCTGCGACCCCCGCATTGTCAATAATCCGCAAAAAATTGAGACGATTTCTTTTAAAGAATTGCGCGAATTATCATATATGGGGGCGAACGTGCTCCATGCGGATTCAATTTTTCCGGTCAGGAAGGGCGATATCCCCATTAAAATCAAAAACACATTTCGGCCGGAAGATGCGGGGACTTTGATTTTACCTTCAAAAAAATATGTTAAAAGCGGCAATATTGTAACCGGAATTGCGGGGAAGAAAGATTTTACGGTTATCTATCTGGAAAAATCCATGATGAATAGCGAAATCGGATTTGCTCGCAAAGTTCTCTCTGTTCTTGAAAAGGACGGTATTTGTTTTGAACACATGCCCTCCGGGATCGATACGCTCTCGCTTGTGATCGAAAGCAGGTATTTTTCGGAAAGCACGCTTGAAGAATTGATCGAACAATTGAAAGAAGCCGTAAAGCCCGATTATATTCACGCATTGGAAAATATTGCTTTGGTTGCAACGGTAGGGCATGGCATGGCATCCAATATCGGTACATCCGCACGGCTGTTCAATGCGCTTTCAGAGGCAAACATCAATATACGTATGATCGATCAGGGTTCCAGCGAAATCAACATTATTGTCGGAATCGACAATGCGGACTATGAAAGATGCGTCCGCGCTATTTATCGGGAATTTTTCGAATAACCTTCGTAAAACGGTATGAAGAATTTAATCATAAAAAAATCTGTGTATGCAGGAAGTTATTTTTTAATGGCTTTGCTGATAGAAGTCATCGCATTCAATGTGATCGGACTTGCAGTATTTCCTACATACTTTTGGTTGGATATTGCTATATTGTTTTTAATTACGGCGGTAATCTTTATACTGCCGTCTTTTACAATGCAAGCAATCGTAATTATGGTTCTCCTTTCATTGCAGGCATTGGTTTCAGTCGCAAACGAATCCTTATACAATATGAGCGGCTTCGTGTTCGATTTGAGCATGCTCAACCTTTTATATGAAGTAGGCGGCGTTTTTGATAACGATTTTATTAATCTGATCTTTTTGGTATTTTTGTGCTTTTTGTTGATTGCGGAAGGCGCGGTGCTGTTCGGGATGCGCAAATTTAAAGCGGGCGGACAATTCCGTTTGCAGTCCATCGTCATGCTTTTGTTTGTGTTTTGCTTTGCATCCGGGTTATCGGTAACGACGTATTTTGTTCAAGCCGAAACATTTGCTACAGCCTCCGTCAATGATGAACTGTACCTCTATAAAGATGATGCGAATCTGTATGATACGCAATTTCTCGGGGCAAAGGCTTACCGCAAATTCGGCACTTTTGGATTTTACTATAAAAATATCGGGAATTTTATCAATGACGAGCCGATAGCGACCGATGAAAACGAGGGGGAACGTTATACTCAGCTTTCCGAATTTTTAGCGGACGGAACACTGAGTTCTTCATTGGAAGATCTTGACCTTACTGAGTATGGCGGCAATGCGAATATAAAAACAGGTTCTTTAAAGGGGCAGAATATTGTTTTGATCGTCATTGAATCGGGAGAATGGTATGCAATCAACAGTATGTATACGCCCACTCTTTATGCGCTTGCCAACCAAGGAATTGCATTAACACAGTATTATGCCAGAGATAAAACGAACCATTCGGAGGCGATCTCTGTTTTGGGAAGTTATCCGAGCGAGTTGACAAATTCAATTGCCCCTTCGATCAGTAATCCGGACGGACTTTTGGATCACAACTTTGCGTTTACGTTACCGAATATCTTGCAGCAAGACGGATATACGACAAATTATTTTCACGCAAATTCAGGCGAGTTTTATAAGCGAGGCAATACGTTTGCCGACCTGTACGGCTTTGACTACCAAACATTCAAAACGGATATGGACCGAATCGCCCGCTATGACGAGCCGGCGGATGTATATCATTTACTGCGCGACAGCGACGTCATTACGCAATATCTTTCCGAATTTACGAGAAAGGATACATCGGATTCAGCTTTTTTCACCATGATGATGACGATAACGAGCCATGGCGGATATGACGAGTTGATCGATTTGGGCGACTATTCGGCCGCTATGAGCGAAAGCGAGAAAGCTGAATTTACTGAAAAATGCTCTCTGCACGGAATGGAGCTGTATTACGAAAGGATTGAAGATTTTCCTTCCTCGGAATCGTTTATTGAAGGGACGATGGATTATATTCCGGAAAAGTATGATGAAGAGGGTGATTTGTCGGAAATTTATCTTCGATATAAACGGTATCAGGCAACGATCATGGATTTAGATGTCGGAATCAACCGATTGATCCATGAACTGCAGTCTACGGGTGAATTGGAGAATACTACATTTGTTTTTTATTCCGACCATTCGGCGTACTACTCCGAACAGAATTATGCAATGAAGGGTATTCAAAAAGGTGCGCAGTGGGATACGTCTTTATATAATATTCCCTTCTTTTTTTGGTCGGGGAGCTGTATGGATCTGTCGGTAGACTCCGAATTGTATACGGGTATTCAATACGAAGGCGGATTTTATTATTATGACGTTTCGCATAATTCGGCGGGAGAAAGTTGCGGAGGCCTTAAGATTACGAAGTTCTGTAATTCATTCGATATATTGCCTACACTTTTAGATCTTTTAGGTTATGATTTCAACGGCAATTTGTACCAGGGTGTGAGCGTTTTGGATGCGCAAGAATCCGTGTTTGTCAGTCGTGAATCCGGATTGTTTAACAGTTATATTTATACGGACGGAGATTATGTATATTTAAAGGCGGTCGAGCAGGGCTCAGCAATTGTATCGGCTGACGGGGAGATTCGTTTTGCGGGCGATACGGTTACTATCCAATCGGCGGAAGGTCTTAAAAACTTTGATGCGGATGAGATCAAACAATATCTTTACAATGAGAACGGATATATAGTGTATAATTTAGACGCCGTATTGACGGATGAAGAACAGACGAATATGGATAACCGAGCGATGCTTTCCGAAAGCGTCAATGCGTTTTTAAAAGCGACCACGGCCTATTATGAAAAACAAAATTATCTTGAAATCATGTATGCGATAGACTATTTTAAAACAGCGGATATTAGTGATTATGTTTTCAGCATACAATAAAACAAGCAGAGCCCGTACAGATTTGTACGGGCTCTGCTTGTATAGCTCCCGCCCGCGATTATCGCGGGTGGGCGCTATACAAAAAAAGAAACCGATAAATCGGTTTCTCTCTCGTTGGGGTGTTCGTATACCCCTGTTATGGTGCCGGTGGTGGGACTCGAACCCACACGCCCTCACGGACAACAGATTTTGAGTCTGTCTCGTCTGCCAATTCCAACACACCGGCATACTATTTTTCCGGCACGACTTGCCCGCGATGACGACAGAAGATATTATAATATAACTTTAGCAGATTTGCAAGCGATTTTGCCTTGATACAGAGCGGAAATTGAAAAAATCCCTGTCAAAAAACACATAAGTAATGGATGAAAAACAAAAAAGCGCAAAAGTTTACCGATCCATATTGCGCACTAAACCGATCACTTTTCCTAAAATCGTCAGTTGATCTACGATGATATCGGCCATGCTTTCATTTTCAGGATGCAAGACGAAATGATCTTCCTTTTTATAAAAGCGTTTTACCGTAGCGCTGTCATCGATTAACGCGACGACGATATCGCCGTTTTCGGCGGTTTCCTGTTTGCGGACGACGATTTTATCGCCGTCAAAAATCCCCGCATCGATCATGCTGGTACCTTGCACGTTAAGCATAAACAGATCCGAACCGGAAAAACTTCCGGCGGGGAAAGAGTAATAATCCTCGTAATTTTCGTACGCGAAAATCGGCTGGCCCGCTGTTACGGTACCGATCAGGGGAATGTTCACGGAAGACTTCTTTTTAAAATTGACGGCTCTGTTTTTATTGGGGGATTTAGAAAGAAAACCTTCCTCCGTCAATTTTTCGATATAATAATAGGCGGATGCCGTAGATTTTATATTCAGCTCCGAACAAATTTCACGCACCGTGGGGGAATAGCCGAATTCGGCATTATATTCGTTTATAAAATTCAATACCGCCTGCATTTTTAATCTGCTGCTTTCCGACATGTCTTTTTCCTCCTTAGCAATATTATATCATATTGTTTTCCATAATGCAAACAAATGTTTGCAAAATTATTTGATTTTTTTTAATTCCTGTGATATACTCATGATAGAAAATTTTTACGGAACGGTACGGCAATGGAAACACAAAAATGTGTATTATATGACAGAGATTGTATAGGCTGTTTGGAATGTGAAGTGTGCGATTTGGATCCAAATAAAATATGCGACAATTGCGGAAAATGTTTGGATATACGCGACTATGCGACGATTAAAATCGATCGAATTGTTTCAGACAAGAAATCGGAATAAGATTGCGATTTTGCGCGGCAATTTTAGTAAAATTCTTTACTTTTTATCCCGTGCGTGATATAATAAACAAAAACAAAAGTCGGAGGCTTTGTATGGCGGAACTGAAATATGAAATTGCCGAAAAACTCGGAGTTTTGGGTGAAACGGGAAACGGGTGGACAAAAGAATTGAATCTTGTCAGTTGGAACGAAAGGGAACCTGTTTACGATATTCGTACATGGAATGAAAGTCATGACCGTATGGGGAAAGGCATAACCTTTTCACAGGACGAAATCAAATCGCTGAAAGATTTGCTCAATCAATTAGATATCTAAAAAGTGAAAGGGGCGGCTGTCGGTTGCGCCCCTTTTTATAGCTTAAGACAGAATTTTAAATTTTTACGGGAGAGACAGCAAAAATGTCAGATACGAGCGTATACGAGAATCCATTGCTCAGCCGTTATGCAAGCAAAGAAATGGCTGAAAATTTTTCCGATGATAAAAAGTTCAGACTTTGGCGCAGATTGTGGATTGCTTTGGCTGAAGCTGAAAAGGAGCTCGGGTTAAATATAACGGACGGGCAGATCGCCGAAATGAAAAAATTCTCAGACGACATCAATTATGAAGATGCGCGCCGTTTTGAGAGTGAGGTGCGCCACGATGTTATGGCCCATGTAAAAGCATTCGGAAAACAGGCGAAATCAGCCGAACCGATTATCCATTTGGGGGCCACTTCCTGTTATGTTACGGACAATGCCGAGATTATCGTTATCGATAACGCGTTAGATATCATCCTGAAAAAACTTGTCAATGTGATGGACAAGCTGAAAAATTTTGCTCTCCGCTATAAAAGTCTGCCTACGCTCGGCTTTACGCATTTGCAGCCGGCGCAGCTGACTACGGTCGGGAAGCGCGCGACCCTTTGGCTTTCAGATTTGGAAATGGATTATTACAATTTGATAAATCTGAAAAATTCGGTCAAACTGCGCGGCGTTAAAGGGACGACAGGTACGCAGGCTAGCTTTTTAGATCTTTTCAACGGCGACGGTAAAAAAGTCAAAGAGCTTGAAAAATTGGTCGTTTCCAAGCTCGGGTATTCCAAAGTATTCGGCGTAACCGGGCAGACATATCCTCGCAAATTCGATTATAATGTGCTATGTGTCCTTTCACAGATAGCACAGAGCTGTTATCGTTTTTCAAACGATATTCGCCTTTTGCAGCATATGAAGGAGGTTGAAGAACCGTTTGAAAAGCATCAGATCGGTTCGTCGGCTATGGCTTATAAACGCAACCCCATGCGCAGCGAGCGGATGGGCTCTTTGGCCCGGTATGCCCTCAGCCTGCCAATCAATGCGGCCGTAACGGCATCGACGCAATGGTTCGAGCGTACGCTTGACGACAGCGCCAATAAGCGAATCGTTATAGCGCAGGCCTTTTTGACGGTGGATGCAATTCTTAATCTTTATCTGAATATTTCCGAAAATCTTGTCGTATACGAAAAAGTTATATCCAAACATATTGCGGCAGAACTTCCGTTTATGGCGACAGAAAATATAATGATGGAATGCGTGAAGGCAGGCGGCAATCGTCAGGAATTGCATGAGCGGATTCGCGTTTTGTCTATGGAAGCCGCAAAAAACGTAAAACAAGAAGGGAAAGAGAATAATCTTATCGAGTTGATTCGTAAAGATGTAATGTTCAGACCCATATGGGACCGCTTGGACGGCATATTGGAGGCAAAAAACTTTATCGGCCGCAGCAGCGATCAAGTCGATGAATTTATCAGCGAAGAGATCGATCCCATTTTACAAAAGCACGGAAAAGAACTTGGGATCAGCGGAGACGTTCGCGTATAATGCGGCGCTGTAAATTGAGGTATATTGAAGATTAAATTTTTCGGCAGGCCGGCTTAAATATTTGACAGCAGCCTGCCGATTGCTATATAATTTGCAAAAATCAGAGAATACTAACAAAAAACCAAAGCAGTCATAACGGTTAAGAGGAGCGGAATGCTTGAATTAAAAGATATTTCATATTCTGTAAGAGACGAAGTGCACGGAAAAAGACAGGCAATATTAGATCATGTGAATTTGACTTTTGACGACGCGGCGATCAGCGTGATAACAGGGCCGAACGGAAGCGGTAAGTCTACATTGATCAAGATTTTAATGGGATTCGAGAAACCTACAACGGGAAGGATATTGTTCAACGGCGAGGACATTACGGCGCTTTCCGTTACGGAGCGGGCGCGAAAGGGGTTTACGATCGCGTTCCAGCAGCCGGTGCGTTTCAAGGGAATCACGGTTAAAAAATTGCTTGAAATAGCCTGCGGCAAAAAAATGGATACGGAGGGTATGTGCGATTGCCTTTCTTCGGTGGGATTGTGCGCCCGTAATTATATTGACCGCACGGTAGACGGAACTCTTTCGGGAGGCGAATTGAAGAGGATCGAGCTTGCTACGGCAATCGCAAAAGGCGGAGACGTATATCTGCTCGATGAACCGGAAGCCGGGATCGATTTATGGAGTTTTGAAGACCTCGTAAAAATATTTGACCGTCTGCGGGATAAAACCGTTATTATTGTCAGCCACCAACAGCGTATTCTCGATACTGCCGATAAGATCGTTCTGTTTGATAACGATAAACTGATCAGCGCAGGGCGCAAAGAAGAGATGTTCGAGAAACTTTCGCAGCGCCCCGCTTTGTGTTGGAGAAACATTAAGGAGAATGAGTATGGACAAAACGGATGAAGCATTGCTGGAAACGATTGCCGATCTCCACGGGATACCGGAAGGAAGTTTTAATATTCGTAAAAACGGTAAGCTGCTTGCGCGCAATTCCGGAACGGATATTGAAATCGTTTCTAAAACGGATAAAGACGGGATCGATATTATCGTCAAACCGAACGTAAAGAATAAATCGGTCCATATTCCCGTACTTTTAACCGTCGGAGATTTTCGGGATACGGTTTATAATGATTTTTATATCGGCGAAAATGCGGATGTAACGATCATTGCCGGTTGCGGCATTCATAACGATGCCTGCGGAGACGCGGAGCATGACGGGATCCATTCTTTTTATTTGTCAAAAAACGCGAAAGTCCGTTACGTCGAAAAACATTACGCCTCGGGAAGCGGGAGCGGTAAAAAAGTTTTTGATCCCGTTACAAAAATCTATTTAAAAGAAAATTCTTGCTTTATTTTGGAATCGACGCAGTTGGGCGGGGTAACTTACACAAATCGTAAAACGGTTGCATCGGTCGGAAAAAATGCGCAGCTTCTTGTGAAAGAAAAAATTCTTACCGACGGTGAAGAGCGGGCCGCTACAGATTTCAAGATCAGATTAAACGGAAAAAACAGCCGTGCGGACGTTGTCAGCCGCAGTGTGGCAAAAGGAAAATCTTTGCAAAAATTTCAGTCGGATCTGATAGGGAAAAATGAATGCTTCGGGCATGTGGAGTGCGACGGGATCGTTTTGAATGATGCTCGCATTATTTCGACTCCGAAAATAGACGCCGTAAGCCCGGAAGCGAGCCTGGTGCACGAAGCGGCTGTCGGAAAGATAGCGGGCGAACAGTTGCTCAAACTGATGAGTCTGGGATTAACGGAACAGGAAGCGGAAAATACTGTAATACAAGGATTTTTAAATTAATGAGAAAAGGCATCCCATTTCGGATGCCTTTTTCACAAGCAAAAAAAACAGGGAATATACTATAAGGAGGTCTTTTACGGAGGAAATACGTTTTGGATTGGCTGATGCATCAGCCTTTTTGGCTGCAGGCTTTTTTTGCTACTTTGTTTACGTATCTGATGACCGCGGCAGGTGCCTCGTTTGTTTTTATATCAAAAAAATGCAGCGAAAAAATATTAAATTTAATGCAGGGAACGGCCGCGGGTATTATGATTGCGGCGAGCTTTTTTTCGCTGTTGCTGCCGGCCAAAGAACGCTTGGAAGGCGTTTCGGCGAGTTGGATTGCAGCGTGCATTCTTGCGATCGGATTTGCGGCCGGCGGTGCCTTTATCTTGCTTTCAAACGCGGGAATGGCCAAACTGAAAATTTTTTCAGAAGACAAAAAACGCAGCGGAGCGCTTACTTGTTTTGCCATTACTCTTCATAACATTCCCGAAGGATTTGCGGTAGGAGTTGCGTTCGGCTCTTTGACGGGAGAATACAGCGCTTGGATTTCTGCGGTAATGCTTGCGGTCGGTATCGGCATACAGAATTTTCCGGAAGGATTATGTGTCTCTCTGCCTTTGCGCAAACAGGGATTTAGTGCGCCGAAAGCTTTTTTCTTCGGCCAGTTTTCCGGATTCGTCGAGATTATCGCCGGCGTATTGGGAGCACTTGCTGTGGGGTTGATTTCGACGTTGCTCCCTTGGGCGCTCGCTTTTTCCGCCGGAGCAATGATTGCTGTGTCTTGCACGGAATTGATACCTTCTTGTGTTTCGGAAGGTAAAACGACCGCTGTGTGCGGAGTTACATTCGGATTTTCTCTGATGATGCTCTTAGATTTGCTGTTAGGTTAAATTTTTACGGCACATGTATAATCTTTGCCGAAACGTCAATAATCAACAGTATGGAAAATTCGATCAAAAAAAGTTCGCCTGCAAAAACTGTGGCAACAGAGCAGAAAACAAACGGAAATTTGAAAAAAACGATTATAATTATCGGCGCTTCTTCCGGAATCGGTTATGAAACCGCACTGCGCCTTGTCGGCAGGGGATTTAACGTCGTAAATATTTCGCGGACACCCTGCGCGCTGGCTCGCGTAAAAAATTATGCGGCGGATGTAGCGGCAGGGGATACGCTGGAAAAGGCGATCCGCCAAATTGCCGCCGAAACGGAAATCCTTTACGGATTGGTGTATTGCGCAGGATTTTCAATGGCAGCCCCGATCGAGTATGCGGATGAAAAAGACTACCGCTATTTATTTGAGGTGAATTTTTTTGGCGCCCTGCGGGCAATAAAAAGCGTTATTCCTTATTTAAAGAAAAGGGGCGGAAGAATCGTTTTGGTCAGTTCAATGGGCGGTACCTTTCCGATTGCGTTCGACAGCTTTTACAGCAGTTCGAAAGCGGCGGTAGATATGCTTGTAAAGAGCGCCGCCATAGAGCTTGATCCGTACAATATTCGGGTAAGTTCCGTACAGCCGGGGGGAACGTCCACCGGGTTTACCTTTAAGAGGAAAATTTACGGCGATGAAGATAATCACGAATATGCGGCAAAAGTAAAACGTGCAGCGGCTGCACTTGCAAATATGGAGCAGGGCGGGATGAGCGCCGGAGAGGTTGCCCGTGAGGTCGTCGAAGTGCTTTGTAACAAAAAACCGCCTTTGGTATTGCAGTGCGGCGGGTGGAATAAATTTTATGCGGCGGCTGCAAGAAGAATATTGCCGGAGAGAACTGCTCAATATATCAATAAAAAAGCATATAAGCAATAAAAAGGCGCGGATTTCCGCGCCTTTTTATTGTTAGGCCTGAAGGCCGATATTTTCAAATACTGTGCATCCTCCGTTGAAAAAATGTGCCGAAGCGTTAAAACCGCAGGTAACTCCTTCAAAGCTACCTCATGGCACACCAACAAATCCGCTTAGTGCTGCTATATCCCTATCCTGACACGGTTCACGGCAGTTCGTTGCATAAGACCTTGCGATCAACATCCCTTACGGAGCGCGGCCTTCCACACACTAGTCCGAAGGAGGCGTTCGGTTCTGCTATAGCGGATTGCAGATACAGGGCACCGCTAACTCCCCACCTAGCACAGCTCTATTATTTTATACTAATTTTCAAATATTTGCAACTGATTCAGCTGAATTATTATGTAAAATTATGGGAAAGAATCGCAGATAGCAGGAAAGGCTAAGGATTTCGTAACGAAATTTTCTGCTAAAAAGACTTCTTCATCGATAAAAAAATTTTGTTATCGCGGAAAAAACGATTCTTTTTCCTGTTGCTTTCTTATAGAAAAAAATATTTTTGAATATGTTTTATCAAATCGTTGACAAATCATAAAAATACTTTAAAATAGTACACGAAAAATAAAAACGGATTGAATGCCATGAGTGTATTTTTTTACGGCATGCGGTTTTGGAAAAAGCATGTTCCGTGCGCGGTGCTCTGCCTGCTGATGGGCTGGGTCGGAATATTGCTGGAGCTGGCTTTGCCTCTTTTGAGCGCTCTGTTTGTCGATTATCTTTTGAATTACGATCCGAACGCCGTAGCGGACGGGAATCTGTTTGCGTTTCTTGTGGACGGCAAATTCGGCGCGCCTGAAACATGGAGATTATTCGGTTCGATAACGATTGTTTTCGGTTGTTTCTTATTGCTGCGCGAAATTTTGATTTATACGCGCAACGTCCTTTTTCAGTGGAACGGGCTCGAATTGGAAAACGAGCTGCGCGATATTACCTATAAAAAATTGGTGGAACTTGATAGCTCTACCGTGTCCGAATATAATACTGGCGAACTTTTAACGACTTTATCGGCAGACATCATTACCTTTAAAGAAATGTATAGCCGTGTTTTGCAAAATCTCGGCGACAGTTTCTTTGTTATTGTTTTTTCCAGTGTGATTTTAGCGATAAACAGTGCCTATATGCTGATCATTCCGCTGGTAATAGCTCCGATTTTGATATTTTCTCTTATAAAATATACAAAAGCCGCGCGGCGCGTATCTACGGCAATTCGTGGTTGCAACGCGGATATGAATTTGTGTGTGCAGGAAAACATCAATGCCGTTCGGCTCATCCGCTCTTTTGCGAATGAAGAGTATGAAGAGAATAAATTCGATAAAGTAAATCAAGCACTTCGCAAATCGTATTGGGATCAGGTGGATGTTTCCGCAAAATATGGCTTGATTTTTAACGTAATCAGGCAGATCGCTTATATTGCTACGATCGCGATAGGCACGCTTATGGTGCTTTGGGGCAGATTTTTGGTCGGTATTATGACGGCATGCGTAACATATGTGCAGAAGATCATGGATCATCTGACCCAAATCAGCAACAATGTATACCAGCTGCAATATGGTTTGGTTTCAGGAGGTCGGATCATGGATTTCCTTGAACGCCGAACTAAAATTCCTGAATCGGAGCATCCTGACAAAATCCGAACAGTCCCCAATCTCGAAATGAACGATGTGTCCGTTACAGAAGACGGGAAACCTCTTTTAAAGCATATCAATCTGAGTATTCCGTACGGCAAAAAGATCGGCATAATGGGCGGTACAGGATCGGGCAAAAGTGTTTTGCTGAAATCGTTGGTACGCATCTATGATGCAACGGAAGGCTCGATTACTCTAAACGGCAAAGATATCCGTGAGTATGAATTGGATGATCTGCGCAATGAATTCGCATATGTTTTTCAAGACGTATTTCTCTTTTCGAACACGATCGATGCAAACATAGCCTTTTACGCGCCGGACATCGATAAAGAGACGGTTCGCCGCGTCGCCGAACAAGCGCAGGCACACCGGTTTATTGAAGGGTTGCCGCAGGGATATGAAACGATTGTCGGCGAAAAGGGATTGGGACTCTCCGGAGGACAAAAACAGCGCGTTTCCATTGCGCGCGCATTGCTGAAAAACGCGCCGATTTTAATATTAGATGATGCATCCAGCGCGTTGGACGCGATTACGGAGCGCAAGCTGATGGCCAGTATAAAGGAGAATTATCCCGACCATTCTATTTTAATTGCCGCGCATCGAGTGTCCAGTATTGCCGATTGCGATGAAATTCTCTATATGCAGGACGGAGAAATTATCGAGCGCGGTACTTTTGAATCATTAATGAAGGCAAACGGAATGTTTGCCGAAATCTATCGATTGCAGACGTCGGAAGCGGAAGAAGAGGCCGCAATTTCGGATGCGGGTTCCTGTTCGGAAGAGGAGGGACTGCTATGACGCAGAGAAATACATATTTTCAGGATGAGATTGTCGAGCAGGAAAAAATTGACGTCAAAAATTTAAAAAGATTGTTGCGCTACGCGGTGCCGCACAAAAAGCTTTTGGCATTTGTTCTCGTGGTAATGCTTCTTGCCGTCGTAGCCTCCATGATTACGCCGATTTTGCTTCGCTATATCATCAATTCCGTAATTCCAAACTCCGATTATAAAGCGTTTTATTTAGCTCTCGGGGGATTCGTCCTGTGCGGTTTGGCAGAAATCATAATAACGTTTTACCAGCAAAAGAGTTTAGGGCGGATGGGGCACGGCATCATTGCCGATATTCGCCGCGATATATTTTATAAGCTTCAGGCTTTGCCGTTTGATTATTTTGATAATCGCCCTGCGGGCAAAATCGTTGTTCGCGTTACCGATTATATCAACGAGCTTTCGGAATTTTTTACGAATTATTTGATGAATTTCATCATGAATATCGTTAAAATTGTCGTCGTAACGGTTTTTATGCTGGTTCAAAGCCCGTTTCTTACGCTCGTTGTATATTCTGCAATCGTTCCGCTGACGGTCGGAGTATTTCTTATCCGGAAAGCGATTCGAAAACTTTTTCGCGCGCATCGCGCCAAAGTGTCCAACCGCTCTGCGTTTATTGTCGAGTCGATCATGGGCGAAAAGATAATTCAAAATTATAACCGCACCGTTTACAATGAAAACGTGTATCACGATTTACAGCAAGACAGTGCCAAGACATGGCTGAATATCGTGAAACGCAACGAATTAAATACTCCGGTTGTCGAAATTTTTTGGAATTACGGCACAATTATGCTATATGCCGTCGCCTTTATGTTGATGCAAACCGGCATGATGGGTGTTGATACGGGAACCGTTGTAGCATTTCTCAGTTATATGGGGCTCTTTTCGGCTCCGCTTACGCAGCTTTCAGCCATAATTCAAAACCTTGCGCAAGTATCGGCAAATCTTGAAAGGATTTTTGAAACGATCGACGCCCCGGCTTTGATCGCCGATAAAGATAACAGCATTGAACTTGGGAAAGTGGAAGGCAAAATCGATTTTGACGACGTAACATTTTGTTACGAAGAAGGATTAAATGTCCTGGAACATTTCGATTTGCACGTGCGGCCGGGGGAGAGCATTGCACTGGTCGGGCCGACAGGCGCGGGTAAAACGACGGTCATCAATTTATTGACGCGCTTTTACGATGTAAAGGAAGGAAGCGTTAAGATTGACGGTGTGGATGTCAGAGATATCAAACTGAAGTCTCTGCGGAATAAGGTCGGTGTTTTGATGCAGGATCCTTTTATTTTTAAAGGTACGGTCATCGAAAATATACGCTACGGTCGGCCGGATGCGACAGATGAGGAATGCATTGCCGCGGCAAAGACGATTTTTGCGGATAAATGTATCGAACGCCTTCCGAACGGCTATTATGAGCAATTGGCAGAACGAGGCGAAGGCCTTTCCTCCGGCGAAAAGCAGCTTATAAGTTTTGCAAGGATCATTGTTAAAAATCCTTCCGTCATTATATTGGATGAAGCGACGAGTTCGATTTCCTCCGATACGGAAAAATTAATTCAGGAAGCATTGGAAGTGATGCTGCGGGGAAGAACATCGTTCATCGTTGCCCACCGCCTGTCGACGATTCGCAACAGCGATCGGATCTTGTATATCGCCAATAAAGGGATTGCAGAAGAGGGGACGCACGAGCAATTGCTGAAGCAGCATGGATTGTATTATAATCTTTATAAAAATTTAAATTGTTAGGAGGAGATGTTATGCCGCATATTTCGGTAAAAATGTTGGAAGGAAGAAGCGAGGAACAGAAAAAACGTCTCGCTGCCGCACTCGTCAAAACGCTTACACAGGAGCTGCACTGTTCCGAGCATTATGTAACCTGCACGGTTGAAGATTTCTCGGCGCGCGAATGGCAGGATGTTTTTCAAAAAGAAATAACGGAAAAACCGCAGAGTAAAATTTATAAAAAAGCGGAATACGATCCGAAAGATTTGTTATAATAAATTTACACGGAGGTTATTGGAATGGCGGAAGGATGCTCGCACGATTGCGAGAGTTGCGGTGAGAATTGTGCCCAACGAGATATGCATAAAAAACCGCACGAGCTGAGCAACATAAAAAAAGTGATCGGTATTGTCAGCGGTAAAGGCGGAGTCGGCAAATCGTTGACTTCGGCGCTGCTTGCTGTAACTGCGCAGCGCAACGGGTTTAAGACGGCAATCATGGATGCGGATATAACCGGCCCGTCGATCCCGAAAATGTTCGGAATTTCTGAAAAGGCGATGGGGACAGACATGGGGATATTGCCGGTTATGAGCAAGACCGGCGTTGAGATCATGTCTATGAACGTATTGCTGGAAGATGATTCCGAACCTGTAATTTGGCGCGGTCCGGTAATAGCGGGCGCGGTTTTGCAGTTTTGGACAGACGTGATATGGAACGATGTAGATTATATGTTCGTGGACATGCCGCCCGGCACAGGCGATGTTCCGCTGAGCATTTATCAGTCGATACCGCTCGACGGGATCATCATCGTTTCGACGCCGCAGGAACTTGTTTCGATGATCGTTCAAAAAGCCGCGAATATGGCGGAAAAGATGAACATACCGATTTTAGGGCTGGTTGAAAATATGAGCTACGTAACTTGCCCGGATTGCGGAAAAAAGATCGAAATATTCGGTGCCAGCCATGCGAAAGAATTGGCGGATATGTTCAAAATTCCTGCCGTCGCCCGTATTCCTTTCGATCCTTCGCTTACGAATTGTGCCGATAGAGGGTTGATCGAGTTGTTTGAGGGCGATTATCTTGAAGAATTGTTCAATAAATTAGCGAATGTAAAAAAATAAGGAAATTGCTTTGAGCGGAGCAAATATCCCCCCGATTTGTCGGGGGGATATTTGCTGTTGAGGTCGTAACGCCGCAACGCTCTGCTGCTTTTCGCGGCAGGTTGTATTTGGAAGCTGTGTTTTTTGCATACATATGGTGAGAAGGACGTTGCCCTTCATAAATAACGCGGGAAATTCCTGCAGTTCTATTTTTTATCGGCATTTAGACTACTTGTTATAAATCCGGAATATAATAACTCCATGAAGATTCAAAGTCTTGCCAAATTGTTTCGAAGGATCAGAATTCCGCTGTTTTTCCTTTTGCTTGCGGTGATTATCATCGGTTCAATTGTAGCATATCCGCTGCTGACATCATATAGTGAAAAAGAAGCGGTCGGTTACGAGGGGATTTTACGGCTTTGGCATATAGATACGTTTGAAGGAGGACAGGGTTCGCGCTGTTCTTTTTTAAACCGCGTAGCGAGAAGGTATGAAAAAAGTGCGCAGGGAAGATTGATACTGGTTACAAATCATACGATAGAAAGCGCTGAAACGGCTATTCGCGAAGGGTATATTCCGGATATGATTTCATATGGTACAGGGGCCGGATTCGTAGCGGATCTCGCTTGCCCGCTAAACGGCTTGAAATTTTCGTCGGGCGCAATCGGAGGCGTTACATATGCCTATCCGTGGTGCCGCGGCGGGTACATGCTGTTTACGGCCGAAGGGGATTTTACAGATATATCGGCAGACAATACGGTAATTTCGAAGGGAAGAGGCGCTTTCCCTGCAATTGCGGCCGTCTCTTCGGGGTTATGCGGGGAATATACGGAAGAAGAATCTGTGAAAGCTTATGTCGATTTTATCAACGGAAAATACAAATACTTATTGGGGACGCAAAGGGACGTTTATCGCCTGCAGTCCAGAAACTTTGCCTTTCAAACAAAACCTGTTGAGGAGTTTTCCGATCTTTATCAATACATTTCGGTATGTACGAGTGAAAGCGATAAGGTTTCTGCCTGCACGGAGTTCATCGATTATTTGCTCAGCGAAGAGGTACAAACTTCGCTTACGCAGATAGGAATGATGAGCATTAACTATAAAATATATAACAGCGAAGCACCTTCTATGGCTACGGCAGAACAAATTGTGCCGCAAAAATCGATCGGCGCGTTTTTATCGGGCGATGCGATGAGCGAACTGGAAAAGTTTGCCGAAGCGGCATTGTGCGGAGATGCGGCAAGCGCAAAAAAATTGGAAAATTTTTTGCTATAGCATTGTAAATCTCAAGGATTTGCTGTATAATATTGGGGAAGAGAAATGAAACCGAATGTTCGCGCTCTGACAGGCCGATTACGGCATGTTCCCGCAGTTCAAGATTTCCTTTTGAGTAAAAATACAACGATCGGCATCGGCGGGCGTGCGCCCTTGGCGTTCTATCCTCGTTCTTGCGATGAAATCTGCGAAGTTTTGGCTGTTCTTGCGGAATATGATATGCCCTTTCAGATATTGGGAAATGGCTCAAATGTACTGGCTTCCGATGCCGGATATTCCGGTGTTATAGTCAAGACGGATAATCTTACCGCCATACGTGCGGAAGGGGAAATTATAGCTGCTGAAAGCGGCGCGTCGATTGCTTCAATTTTGGCTGCGGCCAAGGAGATTGGACTCGGCGGGTTAAGTTTTATGGCCGGGATCCCGGCCAGTTTGGGCGGCGCTCTCTTCATGAATGCCGGCGCACGGGGGCATTACATAGGAAGCGAAGTCGTTTGCGTTAATGTTTTCGAAGAGGGAAAAATTTGTATTTTATCGGCGAAAGACTGTAAATTTTCTTATAAACATACGCGCTTTATGGAGAATTCATCCATAATTCTCAATGCCCGACTTCGGTTTCGGTCCCAATCGCCGCAAGCTGTTTCGGATGAGATACAGGAAACGCTTGCGTTCAGAAGCGCGCTGCCCAAAGGGCGCAGTATGGGATGCGTTTTTAAAAACGGGCCTTCTTATTCTGCGGGCGAGCTGATCGATCGGGTCGGATTGAAAGGGGTGCGATGCGGCGGTGCAATCGTTTCATCGCAACACGCGAATTTTATTATCAATTGCGGCGGCGCAACTTCGGAAGACGTAATGCGTTTGATTTGCATGATTAAAGAAAAGGTTCTTTCGGAAACAGGGGTCGAGCTGGCTGAAGAGATACGGTACATAGGAGAATTTTAAATGAATCTCACTGGGGACTATCACACGCATACAATCTATAGCCACGGGAAGGGGACTGTTCTGGAAAATGCCGAGCGGGCCAAGGAGATCGGGTTACAAGAGATTGCAATTACCGATCATGGCTTTGAGCAAATGGCGTTTGGATTAAAAGATAAAAAGATGCCCCGGTTGGTTTCCGATTGCCGAAAAGCTGCGGAAATAACGGGTGTCAATGTTTATGTAGGGATCGAATCCAATCTCTGCGATGAAGACGGAAGAACAGATTTAAAAGAAGAAGATTATAAAGATTTTGATATTTACCTGATGGGGATCCATCGCTTTGTAAAATTTTCACACATCAAAGATTTTTGGAATATGCTGGTGCGCAACTCGGTTTATACGACATTGCGCCTGCAAGCGCCGAAAAGTTTGATTCGGTATAATACGAAAGCGTACATCAACAGTATAAAAAAATATCCGATCGATGCGATAACGCATCTTAACTTTTTGAGTTTTTGCGATGTGGCCGAGGTCGCAAAAGCGGCGAGGGACTACGGAACGTACATCGAATTAAATTCAAAGAAAGTTCATTTAACGGATGACGAATTGGATCGGGTCAACCAAACCGGCGTACGGTTTATCGTGAATTCCGACGCGCATTCATTGGATCGCATCGGGGATACGTTTTTGGTAGACAAGCTGTTGCAGCGCGTCAATATTTCTGCAGAGCGAATTGACAATATCGACGGCAGGCTGCCGCAGTTTCGTTTTCGAGAATATAAAAAGAGACATTTATAAATTGGCTAACGATAATTTTACACGTGAACTAAAAAAAGAAATCATTAAGAAAGGGTTGGGCAACGCCTGCTGTAAAACGGCGGCGCTTTCTGCTTTTTTGCGGACGACGGGAAGCATTGTACGCAACGGTTCGGCGATCGGATTTGAATTCGTCAGCGAAAGCGAAAACGTTGCGGAATTTTTTATTGGGCTCTTGGAAGATTTGTTCGGCGCCGAATTGAAGATTGTCCAAGCAGTTACGGACAATCGTAACGGCCGAAACAGATTGGTTTTTCAATGCCTTTCGGAAGAGTCGCCGTATATTCTTTCGGAGTTGGGAATCATATCGCGTGCCGGCGATGATATTCTGCTGAATTTCGGGATCGACAAATATTTGATCGAGAACGATTGTTGCAGGCGAGCCTTTATCAAAGGCGCCTTTTTAGGCAGCGGAAGTTGTACGGTCCCGCGCTTAAATGACGCCCGTTCCGGCTACCATTTAGAAATTGTATTTACGAATAAGACGCTTGCCGATGAATTTTTGATCTTGTTGGAAGAATACGAAATTTTAGCGAAGTGCATCGACAGGAAGGGAGGCCGAGTCGTCTATTTGAAAAGCCGCGAAAGTATTTCGGATTTTTTATATTTTTTGGGGGCGGAAAGTTCTTGCGAAAAACTGGACGAGCTTGCGGATAGAAAAGACGAAAAAAATCGGATCAACAGAGTCGCGAACTGTCTGCAGAAAAATTATGATAAAACGGCGCTTGCTTCGGTAAATCAGGTACGGGCGATCGAGCTGATATCCGAAAGCATCGGCTTGCAAGAACTGGAGCCTGCTTTGCAGGAAACGGCTAAGGCGAGGATCGGCGATAAAGAGGCTTCATTGCGGGAATTAGCCTTGCGATTGAATATATCAAAAAGTTGTTTGAACCATAGACTGCGAAAGTTATTAAAGATTGCCGAAGAAATCAAAGGAGGCTCATAGAATGGAGAAAGGGACGTTTGTTTATAATAAAGATACTTACAATGCATACGATGCGCAGCAAATTGTGTTTGAAGCCTGCAAATTTAAAAGCGAAATTATTTTTGAGGACGGAAATAAGCGCGGCAATGCAAAAAGCTTTATCGGGTTGCTCTCGATGAAATTTTTAAAAGGGGACGAATATATCGTTATTGCAGAAGGCCCGGATGCGAAAAAAGCTGTTCAAACAATAACGGCTTTCATGGCAAAATTATAAATCCGGCAGGAACAGACAAATAAGAAGTTTGAGACGAACGTAAAGGAAGAATCTATGGCGGCAGAATTTGTTCATTTGCATTTACATACAGAATACAGCCTTCTCGACGGGGCGTGCAAAATAAAGAACCTTATTTCGCATTGCGTAAAAAACCATATAAAAGCAATTGCTATCACGGATCACGGCAATATGTACGGCACTCTCCAATTCGCAGAGCAGTGCAAAAAAAACAACATTCAGGCAATAATCGGCTGCGAAATGTATATGACGCAGGATCTGCATATCAAGGACGGATCGGGCAGCTTTGAGCACCTGATATTATTGGCAAAAAATAAAAAGGGCTATCGCAATTTAGTAAAACTCGATTCGATTGCCTTTGTCGACGGGTTTTATTATAAACCGCGTCTGGATTATAAAACTTTGCGCGAACACAGCGAAGGTTTGGTATGTTTGTCCGCATGTTTGGCTGGCAGGATTCCCCGTTTGCTTCTGAAAGACGATTACGAAGGGGCAAAAAAAGCCGCGCTCGAACTGAAAGAAATGTTCGGGGATGATTTTTATATTGAGATACAGGATCATGGGCTTGCGGAGCAGCGCAAGATATTGCCGCTGTTATTGAATCTCTGTAAAGATTTAGATATACAACCGGTCGCGACGAACGACGTGCATTATATCGAAAAAGATGATTGGGAAATGCAGGATGTGCTCATGTGTATCCAGACCAAAAAGACGATCGATGACCCGAAGCGCATGAAGTTCGATACGAAAGAGTTTTATTTGAAGACGCCGGAAGAGATGGCGGAAATTTTTTCTTATGTGCCCGAAGCGATCTCGAATACGCTTGTCATTGCGGAAAAATGCAATGAAGAGCCTTGCTTTGATTTAAAAGATAATGGCGATCCGATCAAAGACAAATCCTTGATACCGGGCTATACGCCGGAAGACGGCTCCGACCCGAAAGATTACCTTACGAAATTGACATGGGAAGGCCTGGAGCGCAGGTATGGGGCAATTACCGACGAAGTTAAAAAGCGCGCCGATTATGAATTGGGTATTATTCTTGGCATGGGGTTTGCCGAATATTATTTGATCGTTATGGACTTTATTCAATGGTCCAAACGGCAGGGGATTCCTGTCGGGCCGGGGCGCGGCAGCGGAGCGGCCAGCATCGTCGCTTATGCGATCGGTATTACCGATATCGATCCGCTGAAATATGACTTGTTCTTCGAGCGCTTTTTAAATCCGGACCGCGTTACCATGCCCGACTTTGACGTCGATTTTTGTAACGAGCGTCGTCCCGAAACGATCGAATATGTGCGAAAAAAATATCACCCCGAAAACGTTGCGCAAATCGTTACTTTCGGTACATTGGCCTCAAAAGCGGCAATTAAGGACGTAGGCAGAGTACTTCGCGTGCCATATTCCGAGACGGATCGTGTAACGAAATTAATGGACGGGAAGTCAACGATCAGTGAGCTTTTGGGTTGGAATATTCCTGAATTAAAACAAAAAGCTGACAGTGAGCAGGATGAAGAAAAGAAAACGGAGATATTAAAAAAACTCGAAGAACAAAGTAAAAAGCGCAATAATGATTTTATACAGCTATACGAGACGGATGAACAATTGCATCGTGTCATCGATATGGCGTTAAAATTGGAGGGAATGCCTCGCAATACATCCATGCATGCGGCGGGTGTCGTCATCTGCCGAAAACCGATCGCGGAAGCGGTTCCGCTTTCTCGTAACGGAGAAGACGTTACAACGCAATTCAACATGAAAGAAGTTGAATCGATCGGCATGTTAAAAATGGACTTTTTGGCCTTGACTACGCTGACCGATATCAAAAAGGCATGCGACTATATCTTCGAGGATACAGGGAGAGTGATCGATTGGGATGAAATCGGTTATGAAAACAAAGAAGCGTACGACTTGATTTCCGAAGGCGACACCGATGCCGTGTTCCAGTTGGAACAAGGCGGCATGAAAAAATTCATGAAAGAGCTTAAGCCCGGCTGTTTAGAGGATATTATCGCAGGTGTTGCGCTGTATCGGCCGGGTCCTATGGCATATATCCCGACGTATATTCAAAATAAGATGAATCCGTCTCAGGTTAAATACGATACGCCGTTATTGGAGCATATCCTTAAAGTAACCTACGGAGTAATTGTGTATCAAGAACAAGTCATGCAGATTTTCCAAGACCTTGCAGGATTTTCTTTGGGACAAGCAGATTTGGTGCGCCGTGCCATGGGAAAAAAGAATAAGGCTGAATTGATGGCGCAGAAAGATAAATTTATTTTCGGAAATATAAAGGAAGGAGGCAATATCGAAGGCGCCGTCAGCCGCGGGATTCCGAAGGAAGTTGCCGCTAAAATTTTCGGCGATATGGAGAGTTTTGCAAGTTATGCTTTCAATAAAGCGCATGCGACCTGCTACGCTGTATTGGCATATAGAACGGCTTATCTCAAACGGTTTTATCCCAAAGAATTTTTGGCAGCGATCCTGAATAACCGAATTGAAAAAATAGATGAAGTATCAAAATACATCGTCTATTTAAAAGAAAAAAATATTCCGGTTTTGCAGCCGGACGTCAACAAAAGCAAAACGTATTTTTCTGTACAGGGTGACGGCGTTCGCTTCGGATTGAGTGCGCTGAAAGGCGTCGGCGTTGGTGCGACTCAAAAAATTATTGAGGAGCGCGAGCAAAACGGCGATTTTAAAAATTTTCCCGACTTTGTTTATCGCTGCGCATCGCTATTGAATAAACGCATGCTGGAAGGTTTGATCTGCGCCGGCGCATTCGATTGCTTCGGCGTCAATCGTGCGCAATTGCTCGCGATCTTTGAGAGCGTGCTGGATCGTGCCAATAAAATCGCAAAGCAGAAGTCGAGCCTGCAGATGAGCCTGTTCGGAGATATAATTGAAGAAGATAATACCGACATTGAATATCCGAACATTCCTGAGATGGATACAAACGAAAAGCTGGCAAAAGAAAAATTGGTTTTAGGCGTTTATGTCAGCGGGCATCCGTTTGAAAAATATTCCAACTACTTTAAGGATTGCAATTTTTCCTGCTTAAAATTGCAAAACTATGAAGAGGATGAAGAAGGCCGAAGAAGTTATCCGGAACTTACCGACGGCATGTCGGTAACAATGGGCGGCGTTATCGGAACATTCAAAAGAATTAATACGCGCAGCGGTTCGACAATGGCCTTTATTACGGTTGAAGATTTATATGGCGGCATTGAATGCGTCGCGTTTCCGAATGTATTTGACAGGATTAAAGGCATCGTAGCGGCAGATAAAATAGTCCGAATTGCAGGCAAAATACAATTGGATGAAGAAAAGGCTCCCGTCATTATTCTTGACAAGATGCAGGAGTTCGATCATGAAAATCCCATCGGTTCTGAAAACGGGCCTGGAACAGCTCCGTCCGTGAAAAAACGCGAGCACGCATTATGGCTGAATGCAAGCGCTTTATCGGAAGAAGAATTTGACGAGTTTACCAATTTATTTACGCATTATTCAAACGGCGGTATGACGGTAAAAATAAAGCGCGGAAGTAAGTTTTATAAAATGTCAAATATCAACTGCTGCCGAGGGCTGCTGAATGAGTTATATGTGTATTTAGATGAAAGCGACATTGTGCAGCAGTAAAATTAAGTAGAGATTGACAAAAAATGTTAAAACTTTTATAATTCCCGACTATGAGAAAAGTAGTGGAAAATTGCTTTCATTTTTTGCGCCTTTTTGTTATAATTATTGAGATAAATTAGATTTTACTCATTTGTCTCGGAGGATTGCTATGAAGAGGATCGGAGTTTTGACCAGCGGCGGCGATGCGCCCGGCATGAATGCTTGTATAAGGGCGGTAGTCAGGACCGCAAAATATTTTGGGATGGATATATTCGGGATCCGCCAAGGCTATGCGGGGCTTATCAACGACGATATGGTTCCGATGGAGATGCGCAGCGTTTCCGATATCGTTCAGCGCGGCGGAACCATGCTTAGAACTGCGCGTTGTGTGGAAATGTATACGGTCGAAGGGCAGAAGCAGGCCGTCAAGACTTTAAACGATCACGGGATTGAAGGGCTGGTCGTTATCGGCGGAGACGGTTCTTTTAAGGGAGCGAAGTGCCTCAGCGATCAATACGGGATCCCGACGATCGGTATCCCCGGAACGATCGATAACGATTTGGAATATACGGATTATACTTTGGGGTTTGATACGGCGGTTAACACCTGCTTGGACATCATCAACAAATTGCGCGACACGATGACTTCGCATGAACGTATCAGCGTAGTTGAGGTTATGGGGCGCCGTTGCGGAGATATTGCCTTGTATTCCGGTATTGCCAGCGGAGCGGAAATTATCATTGTCCCTGAAATCGCTTATGACATGGAAGATGTCGTCTTACGCATTAACCGCAGCCGTGCAAACGGAAAACATTCCAATATTATTGTGTTGGCCGAAGGCGTATCCACGGCAGACGAATTTTCTAAAAAGTTGCAGGCAATGACGACTTATTCGGTTCGCGGCACCACGATCGGGCACGTTCAGCGCGGAGGCTCGCCTTCCATGGCGGATAGAATGCTTGCGGCTCAGTTCGGAAATAAGGCTGTTCGCCTGTTGAAAGACGGGGTCGGCAATCGCGTCGTGGGTATCCATAAAAATGAGATCATTGATCTCGACATTATTGAAGCGGTCAGCATGAAGAAAAAGTTCAACTATGAGTTGTATGAAACTTTGCAGATGATTTCCATGTAACCGAATCAATTTATCGCCGCTCGGTGTTGCGGCGATATTTTTTTATAAAAAAATGTAAAAAATTTTAAAATTAGCCTTGAAATTGTCCGCAAGGTGTAATATAATAATAGAGAAAGAAAAGTTAGTTTCGTCGGTAAGCTATTTGTGTCGCGAATTTTCCGGCGAAGACGTCGACGGGGTAAAAATTATGATCCTTACGGTTTGTTTGAATCCATGTACGGATGTTACGATTGAGGTAGACTCTTTAAATATCGGCAAAATCAACCACGTAAAAAGTAAAACGTTAAGTTTTACGGGGGCTGCTTTAAATGTTGCCATCGGGGTTGCCAGATTGCGTGGACAGAGTTATGCAAGCGGTTTTATGTACAATGAAAACGGATCCTTGTTTGAACAAGCCCTCGATCGCGAAGGGGTGCCGAGCGTATTTGTATGGAACAGAGGGCGTGTTCGTGAGAATTATAAATTTATAGATAACAAGTCGATGCTTACGGAAGTAAACGACGTAGGTGAATGCATCAGCGAAAACAAGCAGGCTGAATTGCTCGAAATGGTGGGCAATCTTTCAAAGACAAGCAGTGTCATGGTCGTATCCGGCAGTCTGCCGCAGGGGATAGAAAGCAGCTATTATGCGAAATTGTTTTCGGTTGCGGCGCCGTCTACTTTAAAAATCGCGGATACAGAGGGGGCAAAACTCAATGCTGCTCTGACCGTGGGGTTGGATTTGGTGAAACCGAATAAAGACGAGCTTCAGAATACTTTACAGCGCGAGTTAAAGAGCAGAGATGATTTGCTCAAAGGCTGCTATACGCTCCTTGATAAAGGAGCAAAGCGCGTTTTGTTGTCGTTGGGCAAAAAGGGAGCGATTATCACGGACGGCACGAAAAATTATTATTGTAAAAGCATCAATGTGGCGATCAACTCAACGGTCGGGGCCGGCGACGGCATGGTAGCCGCCGCGGCGATGATGCTGGAGCAAGGGGCTCCTTTGGATGAGATCCTTCGTGCGGGGGTAGCCGCGGGAACGGCAACGGTTACAACTTTTGGCAAAATTTCGTTTACAAAAGAAAAATACGATGAGATTTTTGCAAACTTGACGGTAGAGGAGATCTAAAGTTTTTTGATAACGATAAATGATGTAAAAAATGATGCCGAAGTAAAGGCGATCATGTATATGGCAGAGAATCAAATCGAAGCGCTGGGATTTACGGAACATTCTGTGCGGCATTCGAGCATCGTCAGCAAATGGGCGGGCGAGATCTTAGAAGGCGTTGGGGCGGCGCAGCATCGTATCGAGCTAGTGCGGATCGCTGGTTATTTGCATGATATAGGGAACAGTGTGAATCGTGAAGATCACGCGCAGAGCGGCGCCTTATTGGCTTATCAAATTTTGACCCGCATGGGAATGGAGTATCGCGACGCTGCCGAAATCATGATGGCGATCGGAAATCACGACGAAGGACAAGGTCTCCCTGTCAGCGATATAACATCCGCATTGATTATCGCCGATAAGGCGGATGTCCATAAAAGCCGCGTGCGCAGCAATACGACCCGCATGAATACCGAGAACCTGAATATTCATGACCGAGTCAATCTTGCCGCCGAAAGATCTCTTGTATACGTTGATAAAGAAACGGGCGAAATCGTTTTAAATATCGTAATCGATACAAGTAAATGTCCAGTAATGGACTATTTTGAGATTTATTTTAAAAGGATGCAATTGTGTCGGCGGGCGGCAGATTTTTTGGGACGGAAATTTGTTCTCATCATCAACGATGTACGATTTTTATAAAACAAACCCTCACCATTGTGAGGGTTTGTTTTAGCCTAAATTATTTTGATGGCAAACAATTTGCGCGTTTACAGAAATCTGCGCGTTTCGATGTAGTAACTCCAGCGGCGGGCGCTGATCTCTTCAATAACCGCATAATCTGAGGCCGTGTGGAGAATGTAATTTTCTCCGAGGTATAGTGCAACATGGCCGATGCGTTCAACGCCGGTTTTGTTATATCTTTGCGAGTTAGTGAAAAAAATTAAGTCGCCTCTTTCAATTTCAGATTTTTCCACATGATTCCCTTGGGTTACCTGAGTACGCGTCGTCATATTCAAAAGAATATCTGCGCCGTAATAAAAGATATATTGCATCAACGAAGAGCAGTCATATTCCCCGGAATTGAAATTACTCAATTTTATTCCCTTTCCGTTATGTAGCCGAATGGCGCCGTACACATAAGGGAAACCGAGTAAATTTAATCCTTCGGCAATTACTTTTTCGATTTGCTCGTTCTCATGCTTCTCCATTGAAAAGATCTCTGTATAAGAGTCGCCTGCGCTGATATAGGCCGTTTTATTTTTATAAAGCGTTCGATACCAGCTGCCTTCTTTTGAAATTAAAGTAACCATATCTCCCTTGTTGATATGCCCGACGGAAGAATACTGCGTGCCCGGGCCTGCGCGTAAATTAAGTCCATCCACCTTCGAGCGGACATAGGTCGCTTTGTCGGCCTTTTCAGAATCAGTATTTTCCTCCTTTTCGGGGGAATCGGAATCTATTGCGTCGTCTTCTGAATCTTCAGGATCGGCAATAGGGGGTAAAACCTCAGGTCCCGTATCGGGCAAAATAATTGGCGGCGTATCGGTCGTTGCGTCCCCCTCAGGTAATCCGGAGGCAGGCAAATCAATGGTGTTTTTTTTGTTTACGATCGGCGAAAAAAGAATCGCCGCCAGTCCAAGAGTTAAAAGGCAAGCCAAAGCGGTTGCTGTAATTTGAACAAATATTTTTTTCATATCTTCACCTCCGGGAGCTATGATACTAAAAAATATTCAAAAAAGCAACAATCATTTTTTTCCAAATTTGTTATTATCCATATTAAAATAGTACTATGTCTATAATAAATGGAGTATTTTACAATACTTTACTATATTGGAGCAAGAGCTTATGTTGGTCGTTTATATTTTTGTCGGATTAATTTTGTTGTTTTTTTTGTCAATGTTTGTTTTGGCTCTATGTGTGCATATACGCTTTTTTTATCGCCGTTATGAAGGGAACTCGAATTTGAAGTATTTAGAAGCAAAAGATTTTGAGTCGTTAGAGGCAGAGCCTGTTTTTTTCTGTTCAAACAATCACCAAAGCTTGCAGGGGTTTATTTATAAAAAAACCGGATACTCTGATCCGATCGGTTGTATAATTTTTTCGCACGGATTTGGTGCCGGGCATAGGGCTTATACGACGGAAATTAATTTTTTTGCACAGGCAGGGTTTTATGTTCTGGCATATGATTCAACGGCTTGTGCAGACAGCGATGGGAAATATTTTGGCGGCTTTGATCAAGGGCCGATCGATCTGGAAGCCGCTCTCCGCTTTTCATGCGAAAATGCGCAATTAAAAGATTTAAAAAAGGTTATCGTCGGGCATTCTTGGGGCGGCTTTTCTGTAATGAATTGTGTCAATACGGACGTTGAAATTTCGGGGGCTGTAGCGATGTGCGGCTTTATTTCGGGGGCTTCGATTATGGCGCAAAGCGTAGCCGGAAGATTAAAGTTTTTGAAGCCCGTTTTAACGATCGATTTCCGTCTGCTGAATAAGTTGAAATTTGGGAAAGATGCCAACAAAAACAGCATTCGTTCTTTAAAACACAGCGAATGTCCGATTTTTTTGCTCTACGGTAAACTGGATAGAACCGTAAAATTCCCTGATAACGGCGCTAAAATTTTACAACGAGTACGCCATAAATCCAACATAAAATATAAAATTTGTTCCGATAAAGGGCACAATGTGTATTTGAGCGTGCAGGCGGAGCAATACATGGCCAAGACTTTTGGGGCTCTTTCCAAAAAAGAGAAGCATGATAAAGAAAGGAAGAAAAATTTTTATTCATCGATCGATTATAGAAAATTGACGGAGGAAGATCCGGTGATCATGAACGAAATTTTAAATTTTTGTCTGAAATGTATTTAAGCCGGGTTTCACGATTAAAAATCAATTGATTTTTTTGAATGAAAATATTATAATAACTATGATATCCTTTTAAGAGAGTAAAGACTTATGGATTTGTGCCGGTTACAGAAGATTCTCGATGCGGATAAATGGTATGCCAGCGAACGGGCTCTTAAAGACATATGCGGGGAATTGCCTTTTTGTGTGAAATGTGAGAAGGATGCCATGTATCCATGCGCGGTCGCTTATCAAAAGTTTTATGCAAAAGAAGTAAAAAACAGTTGTAAAAAAGTAAAGAAATGATATTTTTATTTCAAAGAAATTATATATGATATTCAATTGACTTTTTTAAGGATTTCGTGTAGAATAAAAAAGCTGTCAGTAAAAAAGATTGTTTGTTTAAAACAGCACAGCGGCGATTTTTATATAAAAAATATGCTGATATGGCTCAGTAGGTAGAGCACGTCCTTGGTAAGGACGAGGTCGCGGGTTCAAATCCCGCTATCAGCTCCATTTTGCGGGACGCCGAAAAAATTCGGCGTCCTCTTTTTCAACAAATTTTTAGTCGTGTTAAGGCTTTATTTCAAAGAGTTTATAAAAAAATATCCAATTCACATTATTGTGAATTGGATATTTTGGCAGGGGAGACGCGATTCGAACACGCAACCTACGGTTTTGGAGACCGCTACTCTACCGTTGAGCCACTCCCCTAAGAGCCATAATATTATATAATATTCTTTTGAATTAGTCAAATACTTTTTTAAAGAGTTTGTAAAAAAAGGAGTTTAAAATGAAAAAACAATATAAACTTGGCGTGATCGGCGGAGGCTTTATGGCGCAGGCCATTCTGAAAGGTGCGGTTTATTCGGATTTTTTAAAAGCAAAGCGGATCATTGTTTCCGATGTGTCGCAACAGGCTTTGGAAAATTTAAGCTATTTAGGAGTGAATACAACCGTTAACAACAGAGACGTTGCGGAAAATTGCGAATTTTTGTTGTTTGCCGTCAAACCTCAGAACTTTCCTGCGGTTGCAGAGAGCTTGCATGGGCTGCCGATCGAAAAAGTCATCACAATTATGGCAGGCGTCAAAAAGCAGAAGATTAAAGATTCTCTTTTCGGCAAGAATATAAAAGTCGCGCGCGCCATGCCGAATTTGCCGTGTTTCATAGGTTCCGGAATGACCGCCGTCGATATGTATGATTTTGAAGACAGCGTAGACGATTCTGCCTTTATTGATTCGATTTTCAGCAGTTTAGGAAATGTTTTAAGCGTTCCGGAAGATAAATTAAACGCGGTTACGGGAATCAGCGGCAGCGGGCCTGCATATGTTTATATGTTTATTGACGGCTTAATTCGTGCGGGGATCCGCCAAGGTCTTACCGAAGACGAGGCGAAAACTCTTGCTGTAAATACTGTGGCTGGAGGAGCTGAAATGGTTGCGCATTCCGAAGATAAATCGCTGGAAGAACTGATTTCAGCGGTGTGCAGCAAGGGAGGAACTACGATTCAGGCCGTTGATTCGTTTAAAAACGATAATTTGTATGAAGTGATCGATCGGGCTGTCGCCGCTTGCGTAAAAAGGGCTGAAGAGCTGTCTGAATAAAATGAAAAAAGTAGATCTATATACGGACGGTGCTTGTTCCGGGAACCCGGGCAATGGGGGATACGGCGCCATCTTGATTTATAAGGGCGTTGAAAAGGAATTGAGCGGCGGAGAGCCTTCGACTACGAATAATCGAATGGAAATATATGCCGTAATTGTCGGATTGCGCTCTCTGAAAGAGTGTTGCGACGTTACGGTTTACAGCGATTCGGCGTATACGGTCAATGCGTTCAATGAAGGATGGATTTACGGATGGGTCAAGAACGATTGGAAAAAGGCGGACGGCTCGCCTGTTTTGAACGCAGAACTTTGGAGAGAGTTATACGCTTTGGTTCAAAAGCATTCGGTGAAATTTGTTAAAGTAAAAGGGCATGCGGATAATCTTTACAATAATCGCTGCGACGCATTGGCCCGCGCTGCGATAAAAAATATTGGAAAGTTGGCATGACATACGATTGGGTCGGGTATAATAAATCAAAGACCTTATTTTTTCGGTGCATAGAGTGGACAAAAATTCTTTTCGCAAAGTAATTCCGATTTTAATCATGATTCTTTCGGCGTCGGTCGTGGTCGTCTTTACAGTACTCTGTATGTCGAAATTCAAAAAAGGGTTTCTGTACGAGCACGCAACCGTAATTACTTCGGTTGCCGTTTGTATCGAAATTATTTATGTAGCGCTTACCGCTGTTTTTTGCGTTCGGAAATCGGAAACGGTATTCAAACTATTGCTTACGGGCCTCGTTCTTTTTGCCGTTATTTTGCTCGGCCTTTTTATATTTCAGATAACGGGCTTTTTTGATAAGATCGATTCGGCGGAAGATTTGCAGGAATTGATCGACGGAACGGGTGTTTGGGCGCCTCTTGTATTTATATTGATTCAGATGCTGCAGGTATTTCTCCTGCCTCTTCCCGGAGTTCTTACAGTCGGGGCCGGAGTATTGATGTTCGGCGAATGGGAAACATGTATCTATAGTTTTATAGGGATCATGTTGGGTTCGTTGATAGCTTTTTGGATCGGGCGCGTTGTTGGATATAAGGCTGCAGCCTGGTTGGTGGGGAAAGAGTCGCTCGATAAGTGGATGGAAAAAGTCAAAGGCAAAACCCGTATGATTTTGACCGTCATGTTCTTGCTGCCCATGTTCCCGGACGACATACTCTGTTTCGTTGCCGGGTTATCTCCCATGAGTTGGAAGTATTTTATTATAATGCAGGTGATCACGCGGGCTATTTCCGTGTTAATCACGAGCTTTTCGTTGGGCGGGAGCATTATTCCTTATAATACCTGGTGGGGGATTTTGATCTGGATTGCTATCGGCATCGCGATAATCGCTCTGTTTATCTTTTTGTATAAAAAGGGTGAAAAGATTGAGCGATGGTTTTTAAATTTATTTTCTTCAAAAAAGGCTAACGAAGGCAAAAAAACCGGCGACAAGATGGAAGATGCCGGATCCGAAAATACTTGCGGCGAAGAAGAACTAAATAAAGATACGAAGGGGCGGAGAGAAAATATTTCTCCGTAAAACGAAAACAAGTAAGTTAACCAATAGCGCGCTGCCTGTTGATAAGGGCGGCGCGTTTTTATATGAATATAAAAGCGGCAACGGGATCACCTTTCGTTTCGGCGCGCGTGGTCCCAAAAACTTTGCGATCATTTTGGCAAGAAATTCGCAGCACTGAATTGTTATGCAAAGTTTCTCAAAATATTTGCATAAAAATTGAATTTATTGTATAATAAAATCATGAAAGTAGGGGTCTATTGCAATAAAAACGCGAAAAAATTTTTGCCGATTCAAAAAGCGCTGTTTTCTTTATTGAAGGACAGGGGTATTCCGCATGCCGTTTATTATTCGGTTGAAGAAATCGGGGCGGTGGATGCTTTAATAGTACTCGGCGGCGACGGAACGATTTTAAAGACCGCGATAGAAGCGGGCAAAAGAGGGATCGTTTTATTGGGGATCAATGCGGGTACATTGGGATTTTTGACGGAATTCGAGGGCGAACAAGTGCGCGATGCCGTTAGCCTTTTAGAGAGTTCATTTGAAACAGAGCAGCGCAGTGTGCTGGAAATATGCGTAAACGATGGCTGCTATTACGCCTTGAACGATGCCGTATTTCAGCGCAGTTATGACGAAGCGGCGGACAATAATGTAGTGTCGATCGGCGTTGAAATCGACGGAAAAAAGGTTGACGATATTGTCGGTGACGGCATTATCGTGAGCACTCCGACCGGGTCTACCGCCTATTCGCTGTCGGCGGGCGGTTCCATTCTTACGCCCGATATCGCGGCGTTCATTCTGACCCCTGTGTGCGCACATTCATTGCACAATCGTCCGATTGTTTATGCAGATACAAGCGAACTGCGAATGTTTTTAAACGAAGAAGGCGCGGCGCTTTCTTTATTCGCGGACGGGAGACATGTCTGCAATCTGAGGGCGGAAGACCGCGTTCAATTGCGAAAAGCTTCATTTTGTGTCAAGTTTATTAAAAATCCGAACAGTAATTTTTTTGACAAATTGTTGTTTAAACTCAATAAATGGAGTCGTTAGGAGGCAAAGATGAGGAGCGGAAGGCAAGCGGCGATTTTGGAAATTATTTCGAAAAAAGAAATTGAGACGCAGGAAGAATTATGCGCTGAATTAAACAAACAGAATTACAGCGTTACGCAGGCTACGGTTTCGAGAGATATCAAAGAACTGCGCCTTTTTAAAGTCGCAGGAACGGAGAAGAAATATAAATATGCTTTCATCGATGAAGGAAACAATAAAATTTCCCCTAAAATGCATAATCTTTTCCGAGAGTGCGTGTTGTCTATGCGTTCGGCGTCAAATCAGGTAGTCGTTAAAACGTTGCGCGGAAACGGAAGCAATGCGGGTATGATCGTCGATAAACTGAATTTACCTGAGATTGTGGGGTCGATCGCGGGGGATGATACTCTTTTGATTGTTGCTGAAAGCGAAGAAAAAGCAAAAATAGTCGTGGAGAAACTCAATGAGTTTTTAAAGTAAATATGCTGAATCGGTTATTAATAAAAAACGTGGCTTTAATTGATCGTGCCGAAATAGAATTCGGCCCCCGATTAAATGTTTTATCGGGTGAAACCGGGGCCGGGAAATCGGTGATTTTGGACAGCATTAACTTTGTCCTTGGCGCCAAAGCTGATAAAAGCATGATCCGTTACGGCGAAAACGAATGCAGTGTATCGGCTGTTTTTGCTCCGGAAAAAGATAATCCCGCATTCGGCGTTTTACAAGAAATGGATATTGATGCGGACGAAGAAATTGTAATTTCCCGCAGATATCGTCAGGACGGCAGAGGTGATATCAAAATTAACGGCTGTTCTGCCAATGCGTCTATGCTTCGAAGGGTAACGGCATATTTAGTGGATGTGCACGGCCAAAGCGAGCATTTCTATTTGTTGGGTGAAAGCAATCAATTAAAGTTATTGGACAAAGAGGCCGGGCCAGGATTGACTGAATTAAAACGGCGCCTCGGAGAATTTTTGCAAGAGAGGAATTCGATTCAATCCAAATTGCAGGCACTCGGCGGGGATGAGGCCGAGCGCGGAAGGCGTTTGGATATTTTGAGGTATCAGGCCAACGAAATCGAGCAGGCTCATCTTCAGGAAGGGGAAGAAGAGACGCTCGCCGCAAAAAAGCATTTATTGGCGAATGCCGAAAAAATTATGCGTGCTTTGACGGAAGCGTCCGCTTGCATGAGCAGCGACGGGGCGGCGATCGATCGGATCAACAGCGCGAGACGTTCGATCAATGATATATCCGAATTTGACAGCGAATATCGGCTGTTGGCCGAGCGAATGGAAAGTTTGGCCATTGAAGCGGAAGATTTGGGGGAAACAATAACATCTTGTGCCGAAAATCTTACGTACGACGAACATGAGGCGGAAGAAATTGAAGAACGATTGGATCTGATCCGTTCTTTAAAAAAGAAATACGGGGACTCTGTCTCAAAGATTGTTCAGTACAGCGAAAAAATTGCGGACGAAATAGAACTGTTGACCCATAGCGATGAAGAGTATTCCCGTCTCTCCCTGGCCTTGGAAAAGAATAAAAAATCCGTATTTGACTGTTGCAAAGAAATTTCGCGGATTCGGCAGGAAACCGCCGTGTCTTTTTGTAAAGAAGTAGAAGACGAACTGAAAACTTTAAACATTAAACATGCGCGCTTTTGTGCGGACTTTCAGCCTTTTAGCGAAGAAGATATCGGGCGCGTTGCGGGCGACGGTTTGGATCGAATGGCCTTTATGTTTTCCGCGAATGCGGGGGAGCCTTTAAAACCGCTGAATAAGGTGATAAGCGGCGGCGAGATGAGCCGTTTGATGTTGGCAATAAAAACGAAAACTTCGGATGCAAACGGTATTTCCACCTATATTTTTGATGAGATCGATGCCGGGATCAGCGGTGCTACGGCAAAGATTGTTGCGGAAAAATTTGCCGATATTTCAAAAAGAAAACAGATCATTGCTGTTTCGCACCTTGCTCAGATCGTTGCCATGGCAGACGATAACTTTTTAATATCGAAACAAGAAGATGCAAACGGTAAAACTTTATCGAGGATAACGGCGCTAGATCATGAAGAACGCTTTGCCGAACTTGTCCGACTGCTCGGCGGAACGGCCGGAAGCTCGGCGGCGCGCTTGCTTGCGGAAGAATTGAGCGCCGAATGCCTCCAATATAAACAATAAACACTCGATTTATTGCGTATTTGTGAATTAAGACAGAAAAGATAGCGTCATGGAAATTTTTTCTCCGAATAGTCGGGCGGTTCTTTGCGCAAAGTAAGGGCATACGATATTCGGAGGAAGGCATGCATAAGCTAAGATATAAACTGATTGTTCTACTTTCCGTGTTATTGCTGTTCGCGTCGCAGCTTGGTACAATTTGCGGAGCGGCGGCAACGGAAGTATATGTGGGCGGAATGCCTGCGGGATTTACTCTCGGCATGGGCGGCGCGCAGGTCGTAGGTATTTGCGAAGTACTTACGGAGGGCGGAACGGCTTGCCCCGCGCGCGAAGCGGGGATCGAAGTCGGAGATATTATTGTTTCTTTTAACGGAATTACAATTTCTTCGGCTGAAGATATAGGCAATGCGCTGGCCTGCAGTAACGGCAGAAAGTCTCAGGTTATCGTCAAAGGCGACGATGCGGAAAGCGGCCTTGAAAAAACCGTAACGCCGGCCAAAGACTTGGCCAGCGGGCGATATAAATTGGGGGTACTGATCCGCGACAGTATTTCCGGTATCGGAACAGTAACCTATATTGAAAAAGACAGTTTGCGCTTCGGGTCTTTAGGGCATGCGGTAGCAAATGAAAACGGGAAATTGATGTCTGTCGATAAGGGAGAAATTTTTAAATGTTCTATCGTGAACGTCATTAAGGGCGAACGCGGAAAAGCGGGAGAGCTTAAGGGATTGTTTATAAGCGACGCCGGAATTGCCGTTGCCGATAAAAACTGCGAAACCGGGATTTATGGAAATTTTAATCAAGATTATAACACACAGTCGCTTCGGTGCGCAGAGATAAGTTTGAATGCGCAGCCTGGCAAGGCAAGCATATTTACGACGGTAGACGGAATTACGCCGAAGGAATATTCGGTAAGCATTGTAAAAGTCGATTCGAATAACAAGCAGAATAAAAATTTCGTTTTAAAGATAACGGATAGCGAGCTCCTTTCTGCAACGGGAGGAATCGTGCAGGGTATGAGCGGCAGCCCGATTCTCCAAGCCGGAAAATTGATCGGAGCGGTAACGCATGTTTTCTTGAATGACCCTACGCGCGGTTACGGCATCGCGATCAACAATATGATGGGGAAGTAGAAATTTGAAGGGCGTCGGAACGATTCGGCGTCCTTTTTTTACAAAACTTCTTCCTTTTTGTTTGCTTTTATGGTATACTGAAGATAAGGAGGAAAACATGCGGATTATTTTAACGGTGATCGACAGTTTTGGCATCGGCGCAATGCCGGATGCAGCCGAATACGGAGATTTGGGATCGGATACGTACGGCAATATCGTATTTCAGACGGGGATATCGCTGACGGAGATGATTGCTTTGGGATTAAATAATATCGACGGAGTCGCCAAAGTTTTCGATAACGGAAAAGCGATCAAAGCGATAGCCGCGCCGCTCGCGGCGTATGGGCGCTTGGCGGAACTGTCTCCTGCAAAAGATACGACGGCGGGGCACTATGAAATAGCGGGTTTGGTTTTGGAAAAGCCCTTCAGGATTTACAAAACCTTTCCGCCGGACGTCGTCCGTGATATAGAGAATGCCGCCGGCGTAAAATTTATCGGCAACGAAATAGCTTCCGGCACAGAAATCATTCAGCGGTTGGGGGAAGAGCATTTACGCTCCGGCAAGCCGATTCTATATACTTCGCAAGATTCTGTATTGCAAATTGCGGCAGACATATCGGTCATACCTTTGCCTCGTTTATATCAGATCTGCGAAACTGCAAGGAAAATCATGGTGGGAGACAGGGCAGTCGGCAGAATCATCGCCCGCCCTTTCACGCACAAAGGCGGAAAATTTATTCGGACTGAAGACCGAAAGGACTATGCGCTGGAGCCTCCCGGAATAACGATTTTGGATGAATTGCATGGGCGGGGGATTCCCGTTTATGCGGTCGGAAAAATTCGAGACATATTTTGCGGAAGAGGGATCGATGAGAGCGTTCATACGGGCAACAATGCCGAAGGACTGTGCGCGATAAATGCGTTGATCAAAAAGGACATAGAAGGGCTTATTTTTGCGAATTTAGTCGATACCGATATGTTGTACGGTCATCGAAACGATGTCAAAGGGTATGCAAAAGCATTGAAAGAGATTGACGGCAAATTACCTGAAATTCTCGAAGCGTTGAAAGAAGATGATATTTTGATTATTACGGCGGACCACGGATGCGATCCGAGTACGCCGTCTACCGATCATTCAAGGGAATATGTGCCGTTATTGATCTATGGACAAAAAGTAACGCCGAAAAATTTAGGAACTTTGCAGGGCTTCAACCATATCGCCGATTTTATTGCCGCGGCGTTTGGCTTGCGCGAAGATAAAGCCGTTTTTGAGCGGATTGTGCGGAGGTGATGATATGGATACCGATTACAGAAATATTTTACCGGAAGCGTCAAAAATTGCGGACCAGATCCGCCGAGAATATAAAGAGGTGCCGCGGATCGGATATGTTTTAGGAAGCGGCTGGGGCGATGTCGTTCATGCTGTCGAGGGGGCGCGAACGATCGCTTATTCTCAGTTGCAAGGGATGCCTCGCTGCGGTGTTGAAGGTCATGCAGGAAATTTTGTATTCGGCAAATTGGGAGGAGAAGAGGTCGTAATTCAGCAAGGCCGTTTTCATATGTATGAAGGGCACCCTGCGGCGGCGTCTGTTTTGCCTGTCGGCATAATGAAGTTGTTGGGGGTAGAAGCAATTGTCTTAACAAATGCGGCGGGCGGCGTAAATAGAGAATTTTTCGTCGGAGACCTGATGATCCTTGAAGATCATATCAATTTGACAAATCAGAATCCGCTGGTCGGCGCCTGTCCTACAAAACAATTTCCCGTATTTGTAGATATGACGCACATTTATGACTCGTCGTTGTCAGAATTGGTCGGCCGTATCTGTTCTGATATGCAAATCCCTTGTCGCAGAGGGGTTTATTTGCAGGTGCTGGGGCCATCCTTTGAGACTCCTGCAGAAATTCGTGCGTTCCGAACTCTTGGTGCGGATGCGGTGGGGATGAGCACGGCGATTGAGGCGATTTACGCGCGATACTTAAAATTGCGGGTCGTCGGAATTTCTTGTATAACAAATATGGCTGCGGGGATATCCGGTGCGGAGCTTAAGCATGCGGATGTACTCAAGGAATCGAAATCGCGGGAACAGATGTTTTCAGGATTGTTGAAAAAAATTGCCGAAGGATACAGCGTCATAAAAGAACGTTAAATCATTTAAGAATAAATTCGTTAATATTACAAAAAATAAGAGCATAACAGTTTGTAGGAGAAAGACTATGAAAAAAGTTATGCTCTTATTATTTTTATGCATTGTATCGTTGTCAGGTTTGGCAACCGCGACTGTAAACGCACAGGAAAATACTGCTTCGATGGCGCAAAACAGTAAGGCTGCTTACTTGTGCGATTGGAGAAGCGGTACGGAAGTGTTTGCCAAAAACGCCACAAGCCATTTGCCGATCGCGAGCATGTGCAAAATTATGACTTTAAATTTATGTTTTGAAGAGATCGATTCCGGAAGGCTGTCTTTGGAGGAAGAGCTCTGCGTAAGCGAAAACGCAAGCTCTATGGGAGGCTCACAGGTGTTTTTAGAGGCCGGCGGAAATTACAAAGTTTCCGAGCTGATCAAAAGCATTTGTATAGCATCGGCAAACGACTCCTGTGTTGCCATGGCAGAAAGAATTGCCGGGAGCGAAGATGCATTCGTAAAAAAAATGAATGCCCGCGCTGCCGAATTGGGTATGAATGATACTTCATTTGTCAATTGTACGGGCTTGCCGAAAACCGGACAATACTCTTGTGCGCGCGATGTTGCCGCAATGCTTTCAGCGTTGTTGCATCACGAAGCCTATTACGGTTTCAGCAAAATTTGGATGGAAAATTTTCAGCATCCGGAAGGCCGCGTAACGCAAATGGCAAACACAAATAAGCTCATCCGCAGCTATCAGGGCTGCGATGCGGGTAAAACAGGCTTTACTTCGGAAGCCGGCTATTGTTTGGCGGCCTCGGCCGAGCGGGGAAATATGCGGATCATATCGGTCGTTATGGGAGAGCCGGATAGCAAAACAAGATTTAATGATGTAAGGGAAATGTTTGATTTCGGATTCGCCAATTATAGAAGCAAGGCGGTTTTAGAAAATAACGTCATGCAAAATTATTATTGCGATGTTGCGGGAGGAAAACAAAAATATGTGAGCGTCAAGCCTGAAAGAGGTGTCTATATCTTTTGTAAAAAGGACGACGCGGATGAAATATTTTATGAGGTGATTTTCGATCCCGTCAAAGCGCCGGTCGGCTGCGGAGATGTTGTCGGTAAAATAATTGTATACAAAAACAATATCGAAGCAGACCGTGTAAATCTCCTTTCAAATGAATCTGTACAGAAGAGCAATTATTTTGATTCGCTTCAAGAATTGGCGCAAAATTGGAATTATTAAAATTTATTATGTATTATGTGAGGCATAATAATAAAAATGCGCGTCTATTTACTATCTTTCGCCGTCAGCACGATACTCTTTCTTCTGTTGCCAGTTTTTTTAAATGTCAGTCTATTTCTCGATTTGAAAAACAAAAAGTGCTATTTTGCTCTCTACTTTTGGCGAGTCTTTAAAATTTACGGAGGATATGCCTCCTTATATGATGAAGGAATAGCGTTCCACTTAACGAAAAGCAAAGCACTGCTGTTGTCGTATAAAGAGATCATTCAGGCCCGAAACGATTTTGCGATTACAAAAGGTTTTTGTCTGTATGCCTGCAGCCATACTTTTGAAATCGGCGGCAGCCAAACTGAAGCGGCAATATATTTGGCCGCACTGGCGCAAATTCTTTCCGGAGGCATAGCGAGTTTCGTTTTTGCCCGCCGTAAAAGCGCCTCTTTTAAAGGCGATACGGTTTTGTACCAAAATAAAAGCTGTTTTAAAATCACTTTGCGCATCATTTTGGTGTTCAATTTTATAATTTTGTTGATTGCGTTCTGCAAAATTTTGCTTCAAAAATTATCGGAGAATAATAAAAAATATGAATATAAAAGCAGACAAAAAGGTTAATGAACTCGTTGAAAATTCTTTGCACAATTTAAACGATTTGGTAGATGTAAACACGGTTATCGGAACCCCGATTACAACAGTCAGCGGTTATCAGATCATTCCCGTCTCTAAGGTTACTATGGGTTATCTTTCCGGAGGCGGTGATATAGGCACTGTTAAGGTCATCAAAGATGATGAATCTGTACCTTTTGCGGGCGGAAGCGGCGCAGTCGTATCGCTGAAACCGGCGGGCTTTTTGTTGGATGACGGAAAAGGGTGCCGCTATATCCACGCAGGAGATGAGCCGATCGATAATTTGATTGATAAGGCATCCGACTTCATTCATGGGCTCCGGCACAAGAATGTTTAAGCAGGCAAAACTTATTCTGGTTACAATACTCGTTGTATTTTCGGCCTTAGGCATAAACGGATATTATCGGTCAGCTTATGCCGAGAGCGCCGCCGTTTCAGCGGGTGAAGCCGTTATGGAGGTTACAAGCGGCAGACTTCTTTTTGAAAGAAATGCAGATCAGACCTTGCCGATGGCAAGCACAACGAAAATTCTTACTGCGATCATTATTATTGATGAGTGCGATTTGGATGCCGTATATGAAATCCCCGGCAGAGCTTGCGGTGTGGAGGGATCAAGCATATATCTTGTGCCGGAAGAACACATGACAATTCGCGACCTTTTGTACGGATTGATGCTGCGCTCGGGGAACGATTGCGCCGAAGCTTTGGCGTTATATCATAGTAATAGCATTGAAAAGTTCGTCGATGCCATGAATCGGAAGGCGATTCAAATCGGCGCAAACAACAGCTGCTTTAAAAATCCGCACGGCTTACCGATGGAAGGGCATGTAACGACGGCTCGCGATTTGGCTTTAATTGCGGCATATGCGTTGCGCAACCCGATCTTTAGTGAGATCGTCTCGGCAAAGCAGTGGACAATTCCTGACGGCGGCTGCGGCTATACGCGGGTTTTACAGAATAAAAATAAAATGCTGTACCAATATGACGGGGCAGACGGAGTGAAAACAGGCTTTACAAAAAAAGCGGGCAGATGCCTTGTCTCTTCCGCGACCCGAAGCGGCATGCGGCTTGTATCGGTGGTGTTAAACAGTCCGCAAATGTATGAGCGAAGCGCTGAAATATTGAATGACTGTTTTGCAAATTATTCGCTGAAGAAATTGTTTGATGCTTCAAGCGGATACAATTCCATTCCGACGCAAACGAAATATAAAAATTGCATTGTCGGCTGTGAACTGGATTTCTTTTATCCGCTGCAAGAATACGAACTTCAGGAAGTCCGTATTGAATGCAATTTGCCGCAAAATATTGTCCTGCCCGTAAAAAAAGGGGATTGCTTCGGGAAATTAGATATTTATTTCCGAAATCAGTTGATTTTTTCGCAAAAAATTATTAGTATTAAAGACGTCGATTATAGTTACACGGATATTCTGCGAGATGCGATCGATAAATTTTTAATACGAGGAAGCGAATGCGGATAAATAAATTTTTGGCGGATTGCGGTATCGGCAGCCGCCGTGCCTGCGACAAAATCGTCGAAGAAGGGCGCGTACAAATCGACGGCAGAACTGCCCGTTTGGGCGATGAGGTCGGCGACCGAAACATCATAATGCTAGACGGCGAAGTCTTGAACCGCAATATTAAGCACAGCTATTATTTAATGAACAAACCGAAGGGATGCGTTTGTACGGTTAAAGACGATAAGGGAAGGAGAACGGTCATGGATTATCTTCCCGAAAGCGCGGGGCGGGTCTATCCGGTCGGACGTTTGGATTATGATACGGAAGGCCTCTTACTATTTACGGACGACGGCGACCTGGCGTTCCGACTGACGCATCCGAAAAATGAAATTCCGAAAACTTACCTCGTAAAAATTGAAGGGATTGTATCGGAGCAGGATTTGAACCGGCTGCGAAGCGGAGTATTTTTAGACGGCAAACGCACGCAGAAAAGTCATATCAAGGTCGTCTCGGCAACGAAAGATTCCATGCGGCTGCATATTACGATTACCGAAGGCAAAAACAGGCAGGTGCGCCGTATGTTTGCCGCAATCGGGAAAGAGGTCGTCTTTTTGAAGCGCATCCGCATCGGCGAATTGGGCTTGGGGTCTCTTGAACGCGGCAAAACCCGCAAATTAAGTTCGGAAGAAGTTTATTATTTAAAAAACCTATAATGATTTTTTCAGAAAGGAAACGGGCGGACAGAGTATTAAAACCCTGTCCGCCCGTCGTTGAGTTCTTATACAATTGCAACGGTAAAATCGCCGTTTTTTGCGCCGATGCGAATCGTGTTTCCCGGTTGCAGATCGTTTGCGATCATAGTTCTGGCAATCATGGTCTCGACCTTGCTTTGCAAGTAACGTTTCAAGGGCCTTGCGCCGTAAATCGGATCATATCCGTTTTCAATGATCAAGTCTTTTGCCAAAGGCGTTATATCAAGTTTGATTTGTTTGTCTTCCAATCTTTGCGCAAGATCTCGAATCAGAAGGTCGATGATTTTGGTAATATTTTCTTTCGTCAAGGGCTTATAGTAAATTATCTCGTCCAGCCGATTGAGAAATTCAGGGCGGAAACTCTGTTTGAGCAACTGCGATACTTTGTCTTTCGCATCCTCAGAAATTTCTCCGTTTTCATCAATGCCTTCCAGCAGATAGGAAGAGCCGAGATTGGAGGTCAGGATAATAATCGTATTTTTGAAATCTACGGTACGGCCCTGCGAATCGGTAATTCTTCCGTCGTCCAAAACCTGCAAAAGGATATTGAAAACATCGGGGTGCGCTTTTTCTATTTCATCAAACAATACTACGGAATAAGGTTTTCTGCGTACAGCTTCCGTCAATTGTCCTCCTTCATCGTAACCTACATATCCGGGAGGCGCGCCGATCAGGCGTGAAACAGAAAATTTTTCCATATATTCGGTCATATCGATGCGCACAAGGTTATGTTCGTCATCGAACAGACTTTCTGCCAGCGCTTTTGCAAGTTCCGTTTTCCCCACGCCGGTAGGGCCGAGGAAAAGGAATGAACCGATGGGCCTGTTTGGATCGGCGATTCCGGCGCGAGACCGTATGATCGCTTCCGTAACTTTTGTAACCGCTTCATCCTGTCCGATCACCCGCTTATGCAGAATATCGTCCAAGTGCAATATTTTTTCGCGCTCGCCCTCCATCAGCTTTGAAAGGGGGATTCCGGTCCAGCGAGAAACTACTTTTGCGATCTCCTCTTCGGTAACAGTGTCGCGCAACAACGAATTTTTTTGTTTACCGCTGTTATTTTGTGCCTCTTCCAGCTTTTTCTGCAGCTCAGGCAGACGGCTGTACTTTAATTTTGCCGCGGTTTCATAATCGCCTACGCGCTGCGCAGCTTCAATTTCCGCATTTACTTTTTCGATTTCAGCCTTTGTGTCCGAAACGATGTGAATGCTTGATTTTTCGTTGTTCCATTGCGCCTTCATTGCGTTGAAACGATCGCGCAGCTCCGCCAGCTCTTTTTGTATCGCGGAGAGCCGTTCTTTCGATAGGGTATCGGTCTCTTTCTTTAAAGCCATCTCTTCAATTTCCAACTGCATGATCTTGCGGGCGATATCGTCCATTTCTGCGGGCATCGAATCGATCTCCGTCCGAATGGTCGCACACGCTTCGTCTACAAGATCGATCGCTTTATCCGGAAGAAAACGGTCGGAAATATACCGATGCGATAATGTTGCCGCGGCGATCAATGCCTGGTCATGAATTTGTACTCCGTGGAAAACCTCATAGCGTTCTTTTAAACCGCGCAGAATAGATATCGTATCTTCAACGGTAGGTTCATTGACCATAACCGGTTGAAACCTTCTTTCAAGCGCGGCGTCTTTCTCGATATACTTGCGATATTCATCCAAAGTAGTCGCGCCGATGCAATGCAATTCGCCTCGGGCAAGCATAGGCTTCAACAAGTTTCCGGCGTCCATTGCGCCGTCCGATTTGCCTGCGCCGACAATGGTATGCAACTCATCGATGAACAGGATGATCTTTCCTTCGCTTTTCTTGATTTCGTTCAGTACGGCTTTCAGTCTCTCCTCAAACTCGCCGCGGAATTTGGCGCCGGCAATCAGAGCGCCCATGTCGAGCGCAAAGATCGTCTTATTTTTTAATCCTTCAGGCACGTCTCCGCGAACGATGCGCTGTGCAAGCCCTTCGGCAATAGCCGTTTTCCCTACGCCGGGCTCGCCGATCAATACAGGATTGTTTTTGCTTTTCCGCGAAAGAATTCGGATAACGTTTCGGATTTCATTGTCGCGTCCGATTACAGGGTCAAGTTTTTGTTCTTTCGCTCTCTGTACGAGGTCAAAGCCGTATTTTGAGAGGGCGTCGTAAGTGTTTTCCGGCTCGTCGCTGGTTACCCGTTCCGTTTTGACCTTCTTCAATTCAGACAAAAAGGAATCTTTCGTAATTCCGAACGAGCGGAAGATCGATTTGATCGCATCCGTGGCATGATCGAATATGGCAAGCATGATATGTTCGACCGAAACATATTCATCTCTCATAGACGAAGCCAATCTTTCCGCTTCATTAAATATTTTATCGGTAACGGGGGAAATGTAAATTTTATCCGGTTCGCGTCCGTTGCCGCTTACGGCGGGAATTTTTCCGATTTCCGCATCAATCAAAGCTAAAAGATTATCCGTATCGATGCCCGATTTTTTTAAAAGCTGCGGGATCAAACCGCCTTCCTGATCGATGAGAGCATAAAGCAAATGTTCGGGCATGATTTGAATATTTTGATTTTCGATGGCAATGCTCTGCGCCGCATTCACGGCCTCAAGCGCTTTTTTTGTAAATTTTTGAGCGTTCATATTGTTTCACCTCCTCGCAAATTCATTAAATAAGCTGGACTCCGCTGTTTAAGTAGGCCAAATAGCGCTGTTCGATTTCTTCCGTGGAAGCATATTTGCCGGCAAGGTAGTTTTTCAGCATCTCGTCGAAAGTCGCTATATACTGACTGATAGCGTTCCCGATTTGCTCTTCCGTATAATCCGAGTCATTGGGCACGGCAAAGGTCCTCAAAAACCTGCCGTTCTCCATACCGTAAACGATCGCGTCTTTTGTAAAAAATTTCCGTATATAAATATTTTCCAGTTGCATCCAGATTTTAAAAAATCGCGTTAATTCGATCAATAATTCAGCGGACTGCGTACGGAAAATAATTTTTAACTGTCCGATCGTCTGTTGCGGAGTGCGGTACATTTCTACTTCATAGCGAATGGTAGGGCGGTAATGATATTGCAGCGGACTCTTGATCGACATAGTCATATCGTTCGGCTGCGAATAGAGCATATATCCTCCCATGTTTCCTATAAAATTTTCTATGATATCAAAAATATTCTGCACCCTTTTTTCCGGAGTGGTCAAAGAGACGTATTCTGCCAAAATCTGATTGATCAGATTGGAACGGTTTGTATTTTTTTCTGCCGCGATTTTGTCGATTTCATGAACAACTTCTTCAGCCAGCATCAAACTGTACATGTTTTTTTTCATTTCCGCACCTCCTTTATTTTTTGATTCTATTATAGCGCAATTTTAAAATTTGTCAATGGTTTTATATAAAAATTTTCACAAAAGTTTTGAAAATTTTATTTGCAATTTTATATGATTTTGCCTATAATAGTATGGATCCCAAAATTGAGTTCGCTGACTATTCAGGTGAGGATATCATGGAAAAATTAAATGATATTATTTTTCAAGCGGAAGCTATAATTATTTATGACGAAGGTAAAAGCCGGAAGTTTAAAAAGGGCGAAGACGCCTATTTTCGTCTTTTAAATTCCTGGACGGAATTGACCGCAAAAGCTCTTTCAATGCCTGCATACGGGGTTAGCCTCGACGCATTGACGCGCGAAAAAATGGCGCACGGATTATGGGTGGAATTTGTATTTGAAAAAACGAACTATTATAGAGAAATGCCTTTCGATAAATTGCTGATCGAAGTCGAACCGCATTACTGCGGGTTTAATCTTATACGGCACTATCGAGGCGAATATGGCGGACGCTGTTTTTATCTGGACTTGCAAGGCAAAAATATGCGTGAGTTCTTCGATTTTCTTGCTTCTGATTTTATGCATCCGTAACAGTTATAGACAGTGTACAAATAAAATTCGGCCGCCTTTGTCAGGCGGCCGAATTTACAGCTCGATATTGGAATAAGCGTCGAGGATATTTTCCAGCTTCTTATCTTCGTTAACATTTTCAACAAATTTTTTATAGCATTCGCAGACGTTGCCGTTTTCATCAAAGCCCGTATCTTTACATTTTTTGCAGCGATATTGCGGAACAAGCATATCTTCACGCAAATGCAGCCGCTTTAAGATTTCCGCGCGTTCAATGCGCAAGGCTTGCAAAGAACTGCCCAGTTGCTTGATTTCATTGCCTCCCAAAGCCTCTTCTTTTGCCAAACGGATTTCAGTGGTCTTTATCGCTTCTTCATTGGCAAGGAAGGCTTTGTCCGCCTCGGCGATTTTTCGGTAGTGATCTGCACGGTCCTGTGCCTTTTCCCTTAAATTGAAATAATAACTCCGAACTTTCTTTTTGAAGTCTTCGTCTTTTTCCGCCTGCTCGCGCCGATGATCGGGGCGGGCGGTCTCTTCTTTTGCCAGCAAATCAAGGCTGAATATATTTTTCGATTTCCAGGAAGAGAGCACGGAATTGATGTAGGGGATCGGGCTCGCTTTAGACTGGGCAAAAGAGGCGGCCTTTAAAATCATATCGTCCGTAAATCCCCAGGCGCGCCAGTTGCGCAGGCATTCCCGGTCCCAATTGTTTACGCGGCGGGTGAGTCCCGCCGCTTTCAGCATTTCTGCGGCAAATTCTTGTTCGCGGGCTTCGTTTTCCATGTAAATAACGATACTTTCTGCAGATATGACGCCTGCAGAAGCCAGCTTTTTGATCAGCTCATCCATTTTTTCAAAAGATTTTTTCCCGCGGCGGAAACAATATTTAGCAAGCTGTATCAAGGAAGAAAAACTGTACCCGATCGCTAACCAGCCGCTGACGAAATGGTCAATGTATGTTTCCGGAACAGCACAATAAACGCCCAATTCTTTTGCGATCGACAAAGTTAGTTGCCGTAAATTTTCTTTTTGATCAAAATACTCTTTGATTTCCTCGACAGAAAATTTTTTATTGGAATACAGCTCCCGCATCGTCTCGTCGAGCTTCTGCATTCCGCCTTTTTTCAGCAGCGAGGCGGCGTATTGTACTGTTGCGGGCTCAAATCCGAGTTCCTCGGTCCACACGCGGAACAGTTTATAATCGTCCGGTTCCGGTTTTCTTTGGGAACCCATGGCCCGTAAAACCGCGGCAAGATCGCCGCTCTGCAGAACATAATCGGAAAGCTTTGTTTCGATCTGTTCGACGGACGTAATTCCTTCGGCCGCAAAGTTTTTTGCAACTTGCAGGATGTAGTTCAAGGCAATATTTTCGCCCTTCAAATCGATGCAATATCGGACGATCAAGAGCATCGCTTCCGGTTTAATTGCGTATTCTTCCATCACGGCGAAATATTTTGTGTATTCGTTGGAAGAAATCATTCGTTTCGGCATCAACGACTGCAGAGCTTTGTTAAATTCGGAATATTTTTCCGTACGAATGCGCTTCGGTTTGCCCTTGGAATAATCGGCCGGGAAGTATCTGACGGAAAACGGCTGATAGGATACGATTTCCAGCAAATCAAAATCTTCCCAAAACTGAAACAAATCGATTACGCGTTTTTCCTCTAATCCCAACGATTTGGCCGCCTCCGTAAGGGAATATTCCTGCTGCACATTTTGGCAGAGATACAGCCCGAACAAATAAACTTTTACGGCATCTCCTTCGGCCATGGCCATATATTTATTAATAAATTGGTTTTCAACGCTGGTGTACGCAGATAGAGAGAACTCTTTTGAATACGAACAAAATCCCATGAGTAAAGCTCCGCGCAATGCTTGATTTATTTTCGGTTTTGCGCTATACTATTATATAAATTATTTCTTTTAAAAGCAAGATTATTTTGCAAAAAATTCAGACGTTTTCTGTTTTTGTGTTGCCTTGAACGTTTCATATGAGAATTTTGCATACATCGGATTGGCATATCGGCAAACGGATCGCCGGAAAAGAGCGCCTCGATGAACAGCGGGCCGTTTTGGATGAAATTGCCGATATCTGTGAAGAAGAAAAAATCGAACTTGTCCTTGTTGCGGGCGATGTTTTTGATACGTATCTCCCTTCGGCAGAAGCGGAGGATCTCTTTTATCATGCGGTCAAAAAGATCGCCGGGCAGGAGCGTTGCGTTTTGATTATCAGCGGCAATCATGACGATGCTGTCCGGCTGACGGCCGCGGCGGTGATTGCGGAAGAACAAGGGATATATATTTACGGCGAGCCCGGGCATGTCCCTGCAGTTTTTTCGGAGCGTAAAGTCTGTGCGGCGGAAGCGAGCGATCGCCATATTGTTTTCAAAAGCAATAACGAAGAGGTTTTCGTAAATGTATTGCCGTATCCGAACGAAACGCGTTTAAAGGAAGACGGGAGAAACGGCGAAACGTATTTCGATACTCTTAAACGTTGGATCGACGAAGGGGAAGGCAGAAATAGCAGGGCTCTTCCTTCGATATTTTTGTCGCATCTCTTTGTCGCGGGGGGCAGGGTTAGTGAAGGAGAACGAGAAATTGATTTGGGAGGAGCGCGTGCCGTGCCTCTCGGCCTGCTGCCGAAAAACGATTATATTGCCTTAGGGCATCTGCACCGAAAACAGCATTTCAAAAATACGGTATATTACAGCGGTTCGATTCTGCAATATGCTTTCGATGAAGCCAACACAGAAAAAAGCGTGGTTCTCTTCGATATCGGAACGGACGGGGTGAAAAATATCCGCGAGCGACCGCTTCAGGAAGGGAAAAAACTTGTCCGTGTAGTCGCTTCGAACGTTCCGGATGCGATTGCACTTTTACAAAAATATCCCGAAAGTTATATCGAACTGACAATTTACCTGAATGAACCGCTGATCCCTTCGCAGGTGCAGGAACTTAAAAAAGCCAACGATGGGCTGGTTGCGATTTTGCCGATTGTGCGCGGAGATGAAAAGCAGGCCGAAACCGCGGTTTCCCGTAAAAACAAGTCCTCTTCGGAATTATTTAAAGAATATTATGCGAGTTTGTACGGGGAATCGCCTTCCGATCAGCTTTGTGAACTTTTTTTGTCGTTAACGGAGGATGCGGATGAAGCCGAAACGCCTTGAATTCTGCGGCATCAACAGTTTTTCGCGCGCGGCGACGATCGATTTTGAAAAATTGCTCTCCGGAGGGATCTTCGGAATATTTGGCGATACCGGCAGCGGAAAGACGACGATATTGGACAGCATGATTTTTGCTTTATACGGTAAAATCGATCGTACCCGAGGCGGAAGCGGCAGTGAAATCATTAATTATAACTGTGATAAAGCGTCCGTCCGTTTCGACTTTGAAACGGAAACATCGCAGGGAAGAAAAACATATCGGGTCGAACGGGAAATAAAACGTAAAAATTCAATGCAGACTCTGATGCTGTACGAAATCGCGGAAGGAAAAACGCGCGCAGTCAGTGAAGGAGTAAAAAACACGAATCAGAAAATACAGGAAATCGTCGGGCTTTCCTTCGAAGATTTTAAGAAATGCATAGCTCTGCCGCAGGGAGAATTCGCCCAATTTGTCAAAGCGGACCGGGGAGAACGCCTTCGGCTGATTTCCCGCCTGTTTGGCCTGGAAAAATACGGCGAACTGTTGAACGCACGCTTGAAGGAACGTTATTCGGAAGTTAAATCTGCATTTGATTTAAAGTCAGGCGAACTGAAAGGTTACGAGGATGTGAGCGACGAAGCCGTCGCCGCTTTAACCTCTGATCTGCGGCGAATGAAGGAAGAAAAAAAAGAGCTTGACAAAGAATACGAACGCTTTTACGCTGAATATGAAAACGCGAAAGTTCTGTTTGAGCGAAAACAGAGATATAGCGATTTGCAGCGGCAGCAGAGCGCATTGTTAGAAAAACAAGCGTATTTCGAACAGGCGCGGGCGATTTTGAAACAGCTTCCCGCCGCACAACAGCTCGATTTGTTGTCGAAAGAGCAGCTGACTCGTCAGAAAGAAATTTCTTCGTTGACGGCAGAGATCGAGCAGAATAATGCTTTAAAGGAAAGTATCGGCAAGCAATTGCTCGCCCTTCAAAAATCGTTTGATTTGGAAAAGAACGCGCTTTTGCTTGAAGAAAACAAATCAAAAATCGATAAACTTTTCTATATTAAGAGCGATTATCGGGCTTTATCAGAGTATCAGGCACAGCGCTCCGCTCTAAAGGCGGAGTATGCTGATTGGCAGAAACGAGCGGAAGCGGCACGGCAGAACGTAAATCGTCTCTCCGAACAAGAGCGCAAAGAAAATGAAAAACTGAAATCTGTCGCGTTCGATAATATCGACGAATTTTTAAATGAAAATTTAGACAGCGCTTTGCTGTCGAACGAGTATCGGGCAAGCCGCAAATATTTTGAAGAATGGCTGGCCGAACTGCATCGGGATTTCCAAGGCGGAGACCTGTTTGAGCGCGTCGACGCCAGATTGCAGGAGAGAATCGGCCATTATGAAAGCGCCTTATCCAAAGACAAAACGCGCGATACTGCCGCTTTGTTAGAGGCATATAAAGATATGCAGAAAACGCGCGATTCTTTAAGGACCGCTATAAATTCTACAGTTTTACAAAAGGAACAGGAATATAATAAACTGCGCGAAGCGCAGAGCAATCTTTCACGGATCGGAGAAGAAGGCAAGCTTTGTGCAAAAAAAGCGGAAGAACTCCTTAACAGAATCCGGAATGCGCTGAATGCCGAAGCATTGCCGGACTTGGATGATTTAGAAAAAAGTTTAAATGAAGAACGAAAAAGTCTGCTCGACAAACAAAACGATTACGAAAACCGGACGGCTGCATTGAACGAAAAACAGAGAGAAGCAGAATTAAAGGCGGTAAAACATCAGGAACGGCTCGAACACCTCAAAATCGCAGAACAAGAAAGCAGCGTAAAAATGCAGGCCCTGCTTAAGGAATCTCAAATAGTTTCTTTACAGGAGGCACAAAGTTTATTGTCTCAATTTCCGGACAGGCAGGCTTTAAGCGAGAGGATCGAAGCGTATGACTATTCAATGGTTGCCGTTCAGGCGAAAATAGAGGCTTTAATGCATGAGGGGGCTGTCGCAGCGGAATATTCCGAGGAAGATTTTGAAAAACAAAAAGCCGCCTTTGCCGTATTGACGCAAAAAAAACAAGATGTTTCCGCAAGGGTCGCCGTATATGAAGAGTCTCTTGCACGCCTGCGGGATCGTGCGGAAACGAAAAAGAATTTAGAAAGTGAGCAGAAAACATACGGTAAAAACTTGGATCAGCTTGCCCGTTTGAGAGAGCTGATTCGCGGAAATAATTTTATGGAATTTGTCGCGGGGGAGTATCTGTCCGATATATCTGCGGCCGCAACGCAAACTCTTTTAAAGCTTACCGGCGGCAGATATTTTGTTCGCTACGATCAGGGCTTTTTTATCGGAGACAACTTATGCGGAGGAGAACTCCGCAGCGTCAATACGCTGTCGGGAGGAGAAACGTTTTTGGTATCCTTGTCGCTTGCGCTGGCGCTCTCTGCGGCGATCTATGCAAAATCGTTGAAACCGATCGAATTTTTCTTTTTGGATGAAGGATTCGGCACTTTAGACGAAAAGCTGATCGATACAGTCATGGACAGTTTGGAAAAATTGAAAAACAGCCGCTTTTCGATCGGCCTTATTTCACACGTCGAAGAATTAAAACATCGCATTTCCAATAAAATCATGGTAACCGGAGCCGTTGAAGGCGGTAGTTCCGAAATTCAAATAAGCTGTTGAACGGAGAATTCTTGTGGCAAATAAAATATTAACTCCTGTAACCTTATGGAATAATTTTAATGACGGTTTGCCTATCCAGTGTAAAATAGAGGACGAGGCAGAACAGGAAAATATCCTGTTGCGCCGTCTGCGCTTTTCCGGGCGCGAAGTAAACGGGATCCGCGTAAATATTTACGCTTTATTGGCAATGCCGAAAGGGATCGGTTCTGCCCCCGGTCTATTGATCCTGCCGGATTCGCAGCGATCGGTCGACGAACCTTTGGCTAAACGATTTGCCAAAAAGGGATATATCGTATTGATGCCAGATTACCGCGGGGCATGGGAAGGCTCCAAAGGCTATACCGTCTATCCTGAAGCGATCGGCTACGCCAATTTTCGGGATGCCGGCAGACATATCGATTATGCCGATGAAAGCGCGGCGGAAACGTCCTGGTACGAATGGGTCGGGGTCGCGCGGTACGCATTGCGGTATATGCAGTCCATTGCAGAAATCGCAAAGATCGGGGTGATCGGTTTAAAAACAGGCGGAGACATCGCCTGGCAGCTTGCCGCTACCGCGGAGGGATTGGCCTGCGCGATCACCGTTTGTTCCGGAGGCTGGAGAGCCTATAGAGGAGTTTATAAATTCGGCGATGCGACGGAACTGAAGATGAACGACGAACGCTATCGTTTTTTGGCGGGCGTAGATGCGCAGGCGTACGCACAATACGTTAAATGTCCGATGCTGATGCTTTGTTCAACAAACGATGAAAGATTCGATGCGGACAGAGCTTTCGATACCTATGCACGCATCAATCCGACGATGGAAAAAACATTCAACTTTTCCGCTCGGTATAACGGACATATCGGGAATACAGGGCTGAACGATCTGGATCTGTTTATCGATAAATATTTAAAAGGCAGAGAAGTTTTCGTCCCTGCGCCCGTCGACATTTCCATCGAAGAGGATGAGGGGGAACTGGTTGCCCGTATACGTTTCGATCCGAACGGAGAAGTCAAATATTGCGAAGTTTTTATGGCGGAAGATAATCTGGATTCTTCTTTGCGGGATTGGACGCGATGTTCGCTGAAACGTGAAGCCGGGGAAGACGAACAGATATTCCGGCTGAACGCGTACCGAAAAGCCTCTCGGGTCTTTGCTTTCGCGAAGGCCAAATACAGCTGCGGCTTTGCGGTTTCTTCAAAAATCGCTACAAAAAAAATCGATAAAGAATATGCAAACTCTACGGAAAAAAGCCGTATTTTGTACAGCAGCGTCAACGGAACGGACAGTTTTACGATCGATCGGTTCGACAGTAAGGTATTGGCCGATTGTTTTTTAGATAACAGCGTGCCTCCCGTCCGAATGATCGAAGGCCCTTGCGGCATTAAAGGTCTGTATTCCGCATACGGATTAAAGCTGTTTCGCATTAACGACAACAAGTACCGTCCGGAAGAAAACGCGATATTGAAATTTGATATTTATGCCTCCGGTCCGTGTACTCTGCAAATATGTATCGCTACAGCCAAGGCCGGCGTTTCGGAGAAATATTCTTGCTCGCTTTTTTTGTCAGGAAGCAAAAACTGGAAAGATCATATGCTTTCGGCAAAGGATTTTAAAAATGACGTAAGCAAGCCGCTTGCTCGGTTAAGCGAGGCGCAATATATCACTTTTTATTCCGACAGCGAATTTTGCATAAATAATTTGCTGTGGTTATAAAAATTTCACGCAATTTACTTTTTATACGGTTAAAAATATGGTATACTCTTTAGGAGATAAAATTATTACCAAAAAAAAGCATCCTTGCGGCGGCAATATTTGGACGATCGTCCGAACAGGCGCAGACTATAAAATAAAATGCGATACCTGTGGGCGCGTCGTCATGTTGTCTTCCGAGGCTTTTTTTAAAGCTATAAAAAAGAGTAAGGAGTCGTAATGGAAGAAGTCCCGTACGGCGAACTGCTGGAAGAGCGCAGAGATCCGAATAAAAATTTTATATCAACTCTGCGTTTTTTGCTGGCGCTGCTCGGTATCTTCGCCGTTTTCACGTATTTATTTACGAACATATTTATAGGGGTGCAGGTGGTTGGCTCTTCAATGGAACCGACCTTATATACAGGCGATTATCTCTTTGTCAATACGGCGGCCTCTATAGATTACGGCGATATTATTGTGATCGAGACCAGCGCAAAAGACGGGATTCACGATGAAGACGAAGCGAAATGGCTTATCAAGCGCGTGATCGGTCTTCCCGGAGATACGATCCGGATTCGCGACGGAAATGTCTATAGGAAGCACGACGGCGAAGCTGATTTTTCCGAAGTGGATGAACCTTATTTGGATCCCGCAGACGAATGGAGGCAGACAATTAACGAAGACGTTTATGTCGAAGAAGGCCGTGTTTATGTGTTGGGAGATCACCGCAGCGTCAGCCATGACAGCCGCAGTAAGGATTTGGGAACATTATTGCTTGACGATGTTCTCGGAGTAGTGCCGAATTGGATTGTTGCTTGTAAAGACGGCCTGACCGCATTCTTCAGCCTGTTTCAAAGATAAAATTTATTACAAGGGGACGGATATGAGCGATATTATTATTTCTTCAGACAGCACTTGCGATTTGAGCAAAGATTTGCTTGATAAATATCAAATAGCAATTATGCCGTTGAGCGTAATGCTCGGCACGGAATCTTTTAAGGACGGCGTAGACATCGTTCCGCAGAATATATTTGATTATTTTGATAAAACCGGCAATTTGCCGAAAACGGCCGCGCCGAGTGTTTCGGAGTATCAGGAATTTTTTAAACAATTTGTCGAGCAAGGCAAAACGGTCGTGCATATCAATATATCTTCAAAAGCCAGCGGTTCATACGGCTTTGCCGCAGCGGCGGCAAAAGAGTTTGAGGGGAAAGTGTACGTTGTAGATTCGCATGCCCTGTCGACGGGACAGGGGCTTCTCGTCATGAAGGCGTGCGACCTTCGCGAGCAAGGCAAAAACGGCGAAGAAATCTGCAACACTTTACTTTCGCTTCGCGGTAAGGTCAATACATCCTTTATTCCGGATACTCTTTTATATTTGTATAAGGGAGGACGCTGTTCGACGCTTTCTTATTACGGTTCGAAAGTTTTGTCGATTCATCCGATGATCGACATGAAAGACGGGCAGCTGTACCCGAAAAAGAAATATATCGGAAAAATGAGCCGATGCCTGAAAAATTATATTAATGATCTTGTCGAGGAATATCCCTTGTATGATAAAACGCGCTGCTTCATCACCCACAGTTCGGCCGATCAAGAACTCGTTGATCAGGCTAAATCTGCAGTAAAAGAACTGTTTCATTTCGACGAAATTATCGAGACGGTGGCGGGCAGCATAATTACGAGCCACTGCGGAAAAAATACGATCGGCGTTTTATTTATCTCTGAATAAACAGGAGCGAATCAAATGAATATTGTGTATGAAGACGAAGATCTGATTTCCGCATACAAGCAGCAGCGTGCGATTTTTCGCGTGTTTTTGGCTGTTACCGCGGTTTTTGTAGCTATTTGCGCTGTCGGGGTAATTTATTTCTGCTCGCTGCCTTTTGAAGATCCGAAGCAAATCATCCCCAAAATAGCAGTTTGCGCCGTATCTTGCGTTTACATCATTTTTACCTATATCTTTATGGGGATCAAATATCGACGCGCACATAAATACTATAAATTGATTGCATATGTTTCTGTCGGCATGAAGCAGATAAACCACAGCTTTTTTCTTCGCTATGAAAAACCGGAGCAAAAAGACGGCGTCGATTTTTATGTTCTGACAATGTCGGAATGGAATAAAAAGAAATCCGAATATATGGACCGAAAAATTTACTGTGATTTTGAAAAACCGAAGCCTGCATTTTCTACGGGCGATCAGATTTGTTATCTGACGCAGGGAAATGTGATTGTCGAATATGAAATTATCGGGCACGACGATTCGTTTGCCGATGAAAAAAAGAAAGAAGATACGAACAAAAAACCGATTTTGACAGGAGATATTCAGTAATGCGAGCAGTCGTAACGGTTACAGGGAAAGACAAAAAAGGAATTATAGCAAAGGTAAGCTCTTTTCTCTTGGAAAAAGGAGTAAATGTCGAAGATATCAGCCAAACTATTTTGCAGGATTATTTTGCCATGATCATGCTTGTCGATATCAGCGATATTAAGACGGAGCTTTCAGTTTTGGCCAAAGAATGCGAAAAAATGGGCGAAGAAATCGGCATGTCCATCCGGTTACAGCACGAAGCGATTTTTAACGCCATGCACAACATTTAAAAAATTTACAGGAAAATTATGTTTAATAAATTTGACGTTTTGGAAACGATCGATATGATCGAGCGCGAGCATTTGGATATCCGCACGATCACGATGGGAATTTCTCTTTTGCCGTATATCGGCGCAAATGCGGAACAAACGGCGCAAAAGGTATATGACGCGGTTTGTTCAAAAGCAAAAAATATTGTAAAAGTGGCAGAGCAGTTATCCGGTGAATACGGAATCCCGATCGTAAACAAGCGCGTTTCGGTTACGCCGGTCAGCTTAATTTCAGCCTCCTTTCCGGATAAAGCCGTATTCATCGGCAAGGCTTTGGACAAGGCTGCGCAAGAACTCGGAATTGATTTTCTGGGCGGGTATTCCGCTCTCGTGCACAAAGGCACGGCGGATTATGAAAAAATATTTATCGAAGGAATTCCTGAATTGCTCGCATCCACAGAGCGGGTATGTTCGTCGGTGAATATCGGATCTTCCAAATCGGGAATAAATATGGATGCCGTTCGACAGATGGGGGAAATCGTTAAAAGAACGGCCGAATTGACAAAGGAAAAAGACGGCCTCGGCTGTGCAAAACTGGTAGTATTTGCCAATGCCGTGGAAGACAACCCCTTTATGGCAGGAGCCTTCCATGGCGTAGGGGAAAGCGATACCGTGATCAATGTCGGAGTTTCCGGTCCGGGCGTTGTCAAGCATGCTTTGGAAAATATTCCGGATGCAAATTTAAACGATGCGGCGGAGATGATCAAGCGGACAGCTTTCAAAATCACAAGGGCGGGGCAGCTGATCGCGAAGGAAGCCGCCAAGCGCCTCGGCGCGGAATTCGGCATAGTCGATCTATCTTTGGCACCGACTCCCGTAATGGGGGATTCGGTCGCACATATTTTGGAGGAATTGGGGCTTGAGTGCGTCGGCGGACACGGCACCACGGCTGCTTTGGCTATGCTCAACGATGCCGTTAAAAAGGGCGGAGTTATGGCAAGTTCGCACGTCGGGGGGCTTTCCGGCGCATTTATTCCGGTCAGCGAAGATATCGGCATGATCGAGGCGGCGCAAAAAGGGCTTTTGAATATCGATAAATTGGAAGCAATGACCGCAGTCTGTTCGGTTGGGCTGGACATGATTGCGATCCCCGGCGACACTCCCGCAACCACGATCAGCGCGATCATCGCCGACGAGGCGGCGATTGGTATGATCAATAATAAAACGACTGCTGTCCGCGTGATCCCTGTGCCGGGCAAAGGCGTAGGAGACAGCGTAGAGTTCGGCGGGCTTTTGGGCCGGGCTCCCGTCATGCCTGTCAACACGACAGACAGCTCTCGGTTTATATTGCGCGGCGGCAGGATTCCCGCGCCGATACATAGCAATAAGAATTAAGGAGCCGAGGATGGAAAGAAGCGAAGTTCAAAATAAATACAAATGGAAAATCGAAGATATTTTTGCTTCGGACGAAGATTGGGAAACAAGTTTCAAGTCAGCCGAACAAACTTTGGATTTTAAAGAATTTGAAGGCAAATTGAACAGTGCGGAAGGTTTATGTGCCTTTGAAAAACGGCAAGAAGCTGCAGCAAAGGCGCTTGAACGTTTGTATTTGTATGCGCATATGAAACACGACGAGGATTCCCGCGTCGCAAAATACACCGCAATGCAATCCCGTGCGATGTCGCTGTTTGTTCGCTTTTCTTCCGAAACGGCTTTTGTTGAGCCGGAACTTTCTTCTTTGGATGATGCGGTTCTGTATGGTTTTTTAAACGACGACCGCCTGAAAGATTACGACTATTATATTAAAAGATTGATCGCGCAGAAAAAACATATTTTATCGGCTGCGGAAGAAAAAATTTTGGCGGAGTGCGGTGAAGTCAATGCGCAGTTCCAAAATATTTTTTCGATGATCGATAACGCCGATATCCGTTTTGGTGAAATCGTATCGCCGCAAGGGGAAAAAATTGAACTTACGCACGGAACATATGGCGTTATTCTGCACGGCGACGACCGTGAACTTCGAAAGCGAGCCTTTGAACAGTACTATGCCTCATACATTGCTTTGACAAATACGATCGCCGCAACATATTACGGCAACGTGAAGAAAGATGTATTTGCCGCAAAAGTGCGCAAATATGATTCTTGTTTGCAGCGCGCCTTAGAGGGCGAAGACGTTGCAACTTGCGTCTATGAAAATTTACTGGAAGCGGTTCACAAATATTTGCCTTCCATGCATCGTTATATAGCTCTGCGTAAAAAAATACTGAACCTGGATGAGCAGCATATGTATGATATTTATGCTCCTTTGGTGAAAGACGCGGAATTAAAACTGGACTATGAAGATGCCTGCGATCTTGTCGTGCGCGGCCTTTCGCCGCTCGGTGAAGAATATTGCGGCTTGTTGCGCAAAGGTTTTTCGGAAGGTTGGGTGGATGTCTGCGAATCGACCGGCAAACGAAGCGGCGCTTACAGTACGGGGATGTTCGGGCTGCACCCGTACGTCCTGTTGAATTATCAGAAGACAACCCACGACGTATTCACGATCGCGCATGAAATGGGGCACTCTCTCCATACCTATTATTCGAATGCGGCACAGCCGTATGCAAAGGCGGATTATCGTATCTTTGTGGCCGAAGTTGCCAGTACGGTCAACGAAGTTTTGCTTTTAAAATATATCCTTTCCGCAACGGACGACCGGAACATGAAAAAATATTTGTTAAATTATTTTCTTGATACCGTGCGTACGACATTGCATCGCCAAACCATGTTCGCGGAGTTTGAGTATCTCGCGCATGACGCGGTCGAGAAGGGGACTCCTTTGACCGGCGAATTGCTGAACGAAATGTATTTGAATCTCAATAAACAATATTACGGCGAAGCGATCGTTCATGATGATCAGATCGCTTATGAATGGTCGCGGATACCGCATTTTTATACGTCCTTTTACGTATACAAATATGCAACCGGGATCATCAGCGCAATTTCGATTGCAAACCGAATATTGACTGAAGGCGAATCCGCGGTCAAAGATTATAAAAAGTTTCTCTCATCCGGCGGCAGTAACAGCCCTGTTGAACTTTTAAAATTGGCAGGCGTTGATCTTACAAAAAAAGATGCCTTTGAAACGGCGATGCTTGAATTTGATTCCGTGTTGGATCAATTTGAGAAGATGATGGCGGACTGATAAGATGATTGAAGTATCCCATAAAAATACTTTGCAAGAATACAAAAAGTTGTGCGCTTTTCATATGTTTGTTGCGCGCGGTATGCGGGCCTATATATTTCCGGCTTTCTTTTTTATTCTTGCCGTTTGTTTTTTAGTGATCGCTGTTTTTGCCGGCAGCGGCGTATGCTATGCGGCTGCCGCAATTTTGTTTGTCATCTCTTTTTTGCTGCCGCTGATCACGCTTTATTTGCAAAATACAAAAATTGAAAAGAATATCCGGCAGAACCCGAACTATACGAAGACCGAACAGGTATATCGTTTTGAAGAATCGGGATTTCATTTGCGTATTTCCATCGGCGACCGCGTCGAAGAGCATGATATCCCTTATGCGCAAGTGCTGCGCGTATATGAACGAAAAAAATATTTCTACATATATATCGGCGGATCGCAGGTCTTAATACTTTCAAAGGACAATTTCTCCGCTGAAACGGCGAATGAACTTGCATTCAGTTTCCGCGTTTTAGGAAAACGTTTTCGAGAGAAGAAAAAGCTGCGCATTCGATCGACCGAGGCATGCCGGCAGGAGAAGAAAGATGGCTAAAACAAATGTAAAGACAAATGTGCTCCCCAATAACCTGGAGGCAGAACAGGCCTTGCTCGGCTGTCTTTTGATCGATAACGATACGCAGACGGACATTCTCGAAAAATTAACGGAAGAGGATTTTTATCAGGAATCCCATCAGTTGATCATCGGCGCAATGCGAGCGGTTTTTAAAGCCCGCAAACCCGTGGATCTGGTAACATTGGCCGATCAGCTTGAAAACGATAATGCTTTAGATAAGGCCGGAGGTTTGACATACATAACGGATCTGGCGAAAATTACGCCCTCCGCGGCCAATTATAAATCTTATTTTGAAATTGTCAAACGCGACAGTATCCATCGCCGCCTAATCCGTGCCTCCCAGAAAATTATAGAAAATTCGTCCGAAGGCACTGATGCGGGAGAAAGCGTCGCATACGCGGAAAAACTCGTCTTTGATATATCGAAAAAAATGGATACGTCGACCTTGGTCGACATGCGTGAAGATGACAGTTATGACCAGGTCTTAAAAAAATTCGAAACGATTTCAACAGATAAAAACGCGCTGCGCGGCGTGAATACCGGCTTTACAAAGTTAGATAAGATTACGAACGGTCTGCAGAAATCGGACTTTATCGTATTGGCGGCGCGTCCGGGCGTCGGTAAAACGACGATCGGCATGAATATCATTGAGCATGCCGCTTTGGTCGATAATAAGGTTTGCGCAGTGTTCTCTCTGGAGATGCCGCGTATTCAATTGGCACAGCGACTGTTGTGTTCTTATTCGCATGTCAGTATGTCGAAGGCGCTGTCGGGGGAACTTTCGCAAACAGATTGGAAAAAACTTTGGAAAGCCAGTTCCGATTTAAAGAAAGCGAAAATATATATAGATGATTCTTCAAAAATAACTCCCGCGGAAATTCTTTCCAAATGCAGGCGGCTGAAAGCACGGAAAGAAGGCCTCGATATTATCATGATCGATTATATCCAATTGATGGGCAGCGGGGAATATCGCAGAGAAGAGAACAGACAGCAAGAAATCTCTTCGATCACCCGAAATTTAAAGATCATGGCAAAAGAATTGGACGTCCCTGTTTTGGCTCTCTCGCAGCTTCGCCGAATTTCCTCAAAAGAAGAGCCGCAGCTTTCAGACTTGCGCGAATCGGGCGCAATCGAACAGGACGCCGACATGGTTATGTTTATCCATCGTCCCGATGTCGCGGCAACGGAAGAAGAAATCAAGAGCGGTAAAATTATCAAGGATGCCGCAGACCTGATCATAGCGAAGCACCGTAACGGCGAACTGGGCAGGGTAAAGCTACGTTTCCGCGGCGATCAGGTCCGCTACGTAAATCCGTCTCCCGGATTTTTGCCCGACGATCCCATGGAAGGAAGCTCCATGGACGAGCCTCCGGCGCAAGACGACTATGCGCCGGATTATGATGAGGCTATGGATAATTTCGGTGAAATACCGCCGGATGATTTTATGCCGCCGGAGGATGACGAATGACAACCGAAATTTGCGCAGTTAATTCCGATAGCCTTGCCGCGGCAAAAAAAATATTGCAGGGAGGAGGCGTCGTCGCCTTTCCGACGGAAACTGTTTACGGATTGGGTGGGGATGCACGCAATGATGAAGCGGTACAGCGAATTTACCAAGTGAAGGGGCGCCCGTCCGACAATCCATTGATCGTTCACATCCATTCCGAATTTGATTTGTCCTCCTTGGTTTACGATACGCCTTATGCTGGCAGATTGCGGCAGGCATTTTTACCGGGACCGTTGACGTTGGTCTATAAAAGCAAAAACAATGTAAGTAAACTTGTCTCTTGCGGATTAGATACGCTTGCGATCCGCGTTCCCGCTCATAAAGGGGCGCAAGAATTTTTAAGATATGTCGACATGCCGATCGCGGCGCCTTCGGCGAATCTTTCCAAGCATATCAGCCCGGTTTCGGCAGAACATGTATACAGCGATTTAAACGGAAAGATCCCCCTGATATTGGACGGGGGTATCTGTTCCGGCGGTATTGAGAGTACTGTGTGTGACGTAACGGGTGAATTTCCGGTTGTCTTGCGCGAAGGGCTCGTTTCAAAAGAAATGATAGAATCTGTAGCGGGAAAATGTGAAGTTTACAAATTTAAAGAGGGCGAACAGGCTCGTTCTCCCGGAATGCGCTATAAACATTACGCACCGCGCTGTGCCACGCGATTGTTCGAAGCCGGCCAAATAGAGGAGGCGAAAGAATGTTTTGCCGAAAATCATCGGATCGGAAAAAAGGTTTATGTTTTGTGCGAAGATCGGTTCAAAAGCAATTTTCCTTCCGACTATGTGTTAAATTTGGGCCGGACGGAATACGAGATCGCCGCGAATTTATATGCCGAACTACGCAAGGGCGAAGCCGTTGCCGATTTGATCATAGCAATTAAACCGGAAAAGAAAGACGGCATTATGGCGGGGGTCCTGAACAGGCTCAGCAAGGCCTGCGCAAACGAGTAAAATGAAAAGAAAGAAGGTTCTTTTTGTCTGCACGGGCAACACGTGCCGCAGCCCCATGGCGGAAGCGATTTTTCGTGCGGAAATCAAAAAGAGAAAAATTAAATATGTCGATACGGCTTCCGCAGGGATTTTTGCGCAAGGCAGCGAATCGATCAGTGAAAGCAGTGCCGCCTGTTTACGCTCGTTGAATGTCGATTTTTCGAAGTTTAAACCGCGGCAGCTCCGCCACAAAATGATCGAGTCAAGCTTTTTGGTCTTTTGCATGACGGCTGATCAAAAAGAATTGCTGAACGATTTTGAGAATGTATACGCAGTCAAAGACGTTTGCGGATTTGATATTCCCGATCCTTACGGAGGAGATATTGAGGCCTATCGGCGAACCGCCGACCTGATTTGTCGGGCTGTGGATATTATCATACAAAAATTTTTTTGCACGCAAATGAATGAATAGATTTGTTGCGGAATCAATTCAAATAATCATATTGGGAGAATGAACGATGAAAATTGCCGTAGCCTGCGATCATGGCGGAATTGTTTTAAAGCAAGTATTGCTCCGCTATTTGAATGAAAACGGATACGAAGTGGAAGATTATGGCACCGACTCTTGCGATTCTTGCGATTATCCGGATTATGCGCTTCCGGCCGCGGAAGCGGTAGCGAACGGTAAATGCGACAGAGGCATCCTGATTTGCAGCACGGGAATCGGAATTTCGATCGCCGCCAATAAAGTCCGAGGGATTCGCTGCGCACACTGCCATGATACCTATTCTGCAAAATATACCCGTTTTCATAACGACGCAAATATGTTGGCTTTTGGTCAAAAAATTATCGGCGAAGGGCTGATGCTTGAAATAGTCGATATATTTTTAAAGACGCCCTTTGAAGGCGGAAGGCATCAACGCAGGATCGATAAAATTACCGAAATCGAAAATAAATATTCTAATATAGAAAAATAATAATTATAAGGGGATAAATACAATGGCTAAAGTTTTTATAATGGATCATCCTCTCGTCCAGCATAAAGTAACAATGCTGCGAGATAAAAACACCAGCACCAAAGATTTCAGAGAGCTTGCGGAAGAAATCTCACTCTTAATGGCGTACGAAGTTACGCGCGATTTGCCGCTTGAAGAGGTCGAGGTTGAAACGCCTATTTGTAAGACTACTGCAAAAATGGTTTCGGGCAGAAGCCTTGGGATCGTTCCGATTTTGCGGGCGGGATTGGGCATGGTAAACGGCATGCTGAAACTTGTGCCGAATGCAAAAGTCGGGCATATCGGCTTGTATCGCGATCCGAAAACTTTAAAACCGGTCGAGTATTATTGTAAATTGCCCGCCGATGCGACAGACAGAACGTTGATCGTTGTCGATCCGATGCTGGCAACCGGCGGAAGCGCCAGCGCAGCCATCGGGTTTTTAAAAGACCGCGGCTGTAAAAATATTAAATTTTGCTGTTTGATCGCCGCTCCGCAAGGCTTGAATGTTTTGCAAAAAGCACACCCCGATGTCGATATTTTTATTGCATCGTTAGATGAAACGCTGAACGACCATGCTTACATAATCCCCGGATTGGGAGATGCGGGAGACCGCCTGTTCGGGACCAAATAATCGAGGCGATAAAATTCTATCTCCAATAAGGTAAGGGGGGGACGATTTATGAAAAAAGTTAAAAAAGCAGTTATTCCTGCCGCAGGATTCGGAACAAGATTTCTGCCCATCACGAAAGCCGTATGCAAAGAAATGCTTCCGATTGTCGATAAACCGACTTTGCAATATATTGTTGAAGAAGCCGTTGATTCCGGCATTGAAGATATTTTAGTTGTTACGGGCAGGAATAAAAAAATTTTAGAAGACTTTTTTGACTATACGCCGGAGCTTGACGCGCTGCTGGAACAAGACGGAAAAAAGGAATTTTTAGAAATTTCTCAGAAAATGGAAAAGCTCGTCAACATGTACTATGTACGTCAAAAGCACCCGACCGGGTTTGCCGATGCAGTCATGTATGCCAAAGCGTTTACCGGCGACGAACCTTTTGCGATATTGTTAGGCGACGATATCATCTATACGGACAGTTCTTTAAAACCGGGGATTCGTCAGCTCATTGACTGTTATTATGATACAGGAAAGCCGACCGTCGCCGTAATGAACGTAAAAGACGACGATATCCCGAAGTATGCGAATATCCGCGGCAGAAATATCGCCGATGATCGCATCGACATAGATTTAATTGTCGAAAAACCGGCCGTTCAAGACAAATTTTCCAATGATGCGGTTATCGGCCGCTATGTTGTCGAAAGTGATATCTTTGATATAATTGAGCAGACGCCGCCGTCGCCGAAGGGGGAGGTTTATTTTACCGATGCCCTGCAGCTTTTGGCAAAACAAAACCGATTGATCGGCTGCCGTTTTGCTGGCAAGCGTTACGACGCAGGGAATAAACTCGAATATTTAGAGGCTAATGTCGAGTTTGCATTGCGCGACAAAAGTCTCGGAAAACAATTCCGTGAATATCTGCTGAATTTAGCCGAAAAACTGCGCTGAAAAGATATGAAAATTCGCTTATACAATGCAAAAATCATGGCGTCTCCCTCGGAAAACATCTTTGACGGGGAAATTCATATAGACGGAGAAAGAATCGTTTACGTGGGAACAACGCGCAATGACTTTATGGCGGATCGAGAGATCGATTGCCGTAAAAATCTTTTGATGAGCGGCTTTTGCAATGCGCATACGCACGCGGCGATGAGCCTGTTTCGCGGCATTGCGGATGATCTTTCGCTGGAAGCCTGGTTATACGATAAAATTTTTCCTCTCGAAGAATTTCTTACCCCGGATGACGTTTACTGGGGGACCATGTTGCAAATAGCGGAATTTGTCCGAAACGGGATTACTTGTTTTGCGGATATGTATTTCTATCCGGACGCAGTGTACGCGGCGGCCCGGAACGCCGGGTTATGCTTGGCTCTTTGCTGTGGTTTAAGTTCGGAAAATTCCCGCGACGCATTGAAGGAAATTGAGAAATATTTCAATAAATACAGTACTATATCACGCAGAGTTCGTTATTTTCCAGGGCTGCATGCAGAGTATACGAGTGAAGAATCTTTAATAACCGCGGTTTCGGATTTTGCGGCTGAAACAGGGGCGCAGACGTATATTCATTTGTCCGAAACCTTAAAAGAGGTGGGCGATTGTACCGTGCGGCACAACGGTTTGACGCCGCCGCAATATTTGTACAAACTCGGTTTTTTCGATAACGGAGGTTTAGCGGCTCACTGCGTATATACAGATAAAGAAGATCTGGCTTTACTGAAGCAGTGCGGCGTTGTTCCCGTCATTAACGGGGGAAGCAATTTGAAATTAGCTTCCGGGATAGCGCCGGTCTATAGTATGCTGTACAGCGATATGAGCCCCGCAATCGGTACGGACGGGACGGCAAGCAACAATGCCTCTTCCATGTTTCGGGAAATGTATTTGTTTTCCTGTCTTCAAAAACATGCTATGAAAGATGCGGCAGCCGTTCCGGCTGAATCGGCTTTGTTGGCTGCAACTGAAAACGGCTATCGTGCATTGGGGTTCGAAGGCGGAAGTTTGCGAAAGGGCAATTTTGCCGATATTGTTATGATCGATTTGCATTCGCCGAATATGTATCCGCATTCCGATCATAAAAAAAGTTTGGTGTTTAGTGCCGACAACAGCAATGTCTTAATGACGATTTGCGGCGGAAATGTCGTTTACGATCAGGGCGAGTACCATATCGGCGAATCGCCGGAAACTGTTTATCGGAAAAGCGAAGAATGCTTACGCAAATTACAAAAAAAGGCAGCAGCTGAATGACGAATTTACGCGGAGGTCCGCTTTATGGATGATTTTTGGAATACGCTTACAGAAATCGGAAAATATTTTGTTGAAAATACGGGACTGGCAATCGTTCGCACGATTGCGTTCTTGGTTTTGGGCCTTGTTGTAATAAAGATCGTCCAAACGATCGTTCGCAGCGGTACTTTAAAGAGCAGCAAATTGGATAAATCGGCATCCACGTTTATTTATTCCGTTGTAACGGTCGTATTGTATATCGCATTGATCGTAGTTCTGATCAGTTCTTTGGGCTTTTCGACGGCCGGTATAATCGCCGGTTTTTCAGCCGTGGCGCTTGCCATTGCATTGGCGTTGAAAGACAGTTTGGCCAGCCTCGCGAACGGTGTGATCATTATTTTTACAAAGCCCTTTAAAAAGGGAGATTATGTTCAGATCGGCGAATATGACGGATTGATTCAAGATATTCGTTTATTCAATACAAAAATTCTGACATACGATAACGAAGAAGTAATCATTCCGAACAATGAAATTCTCAGCACGAAAATCATCAATTACTTTTCAATGCCTTTGCGTAGGGTTAAAATCGATTTTTGTGTTCCGTATGATACGGATATTGAAAAGGTCAAAAAAATTGTTCTGCAATGCGTCATAGACTATAAATATACCGTGCAGACCCCGGAACCAGGAGTCGTGATCGAAGATTTCGGCGAAAGTACGTTGCAGTTCAGCGCACGCGCGTGGGTTCCGTCCGAAAATTACTGGGATGCATTGTACGAACTTCGAGAATTATTGCTCGCTGCTTTGCGCGAACAGGGCATAAAAAAGCCTACGAATCGTCTTGAAGTAACATTGCAGCAAGGGCGCGAAGATGCTTCGGGTCTTGAAAAGGAGAGCGACAAATGAATTCGGAACAGTGGAAACTTCTTTTCAATTACGGCGTATATGTCCTCGTTATCGTTGTAGGAATATTCATATTGCTTTTGTTCAAAAAGAAAAATCGCTTGCCGAATCACATTGATATCGACAATCGCTTGACTTCTCTTCTGCAATCGGTACAGGTTTTGATATCCGGTTCACAGACCGAAATCAAAAAGAAATATGATTTTCTCAAAAAAGTTTCGTCTTTTTTATATCAAACCAATAAATTGATATACCAAATTTCATTGGTGGCGGAAAAGGAGCAGGACGGCGATATTGAGGCTATCGTTGTATTATTGGAAGAAGCCAGAAGCGCCGTTTCATCGTATAAATTCGGCTTAAAAGATAAGGCCGATCCATGCGGCTTCGAAAAGGCGATTGAAAAATTGCAGGCGGCGAAATTCAAGTTAAAAGCGATAATAGAGCGAGACATTGTATTAAAGGCACGGAAGGCGAAATGAGCAATACCTCGGAAAAGACGCTGATTTGTATAGGCGGCGGCGAGTTAAAGGCCAAAGAAACATTAAAAATAGACGGCTATATTGCGGAAAAAGCAAAAAAGCGCGCCGGAGAACGGCGCGCTTACGGTTTGTTTATTCCGACTGCCAGTCATGACAGTATGCCGTATTTCAACAGCTTCCGAAAAACATATACTTCGGTATATGATATCAAAGCGGATGTCGCGTTGACTGTTTACGGGGAAATGAGCCTCGATAAAATCAAAGAAAAATTCAGCAAAGCGGATTTTATTTATGTCGGCGGAGGCGATACGGTCTTTATGCTCAACCACTGGAAAAAATCCGGGATGCTGGATTTAATTCGGGATGCTTACGAGCGCGGAGTAATCATCTGCGGACTGTCGGCTGGGGCCATCTGCTGGTTTGAAAATATGTATACCGATTCGCCCGAAGCCGCAAAAAATCAGGAATACGCGATTTTCCCGGGATTAAATTGGATAAAAGGAACAATTTCTCCGCATTATGGCCTTCGAGCGCTTGACTTTGATAAAATAATTTCATATAATTATAAAGACGCTGTCGGCTTGGAAGACTGCAGCGCGATAGAAATTATAAACGGTAATATCGTTCGTTCGCTCTCTTGCGGCGGAACGGCTTACCAAATTTCTTGTAAAGAAGGGGAATTATACAAAACTCCGATTTTGCCGCAAATCGTATTATAAAATTGCGCATGAGTTTTGTTTCCCGAATTGTATGCGAGTGTGGTGAAACTGGCAGACGCGCTAGATTCAGGTTCTAGTGGGAGCGATCCCGTGCAGGTTCAAGTCCTGTCACTCGCACCAAGATAAAAAGTCGACATTTTTGTAGAAATAGCAAGTGTCGGCTTTTTTGTCGTCCTAAAATGTGTTATAATGTAATTAATAGAGAAGGTTTAGCTTATTTAAAGAGGTGAAAATTTGAATTATACCAAGTTTGTTAGAGAATATTGTAAGAACAATAGCGGTGCATTTTTTGATGTGTCAAAGTTAAAAGATACTGAATTTTCAGAAGTTCCGTATAAAACTTTGTTAAAGATATTAAATAAAAAAGGCGGCGAAGTGCTGATGTCCTCACACGTTTACGAGTTTCGTAATGCAGAGCGCGTGATAGAAATCGCTTTGGAACAGCAACGCAGGGGCGCGGATATCGTAAAAATCGTTACGGGCGCAAATACGCAGGAAGAAGAAATCAAAAACCTTGAAATCTGCCGTTTATTAAAGCAGGAATTAAAGGTGCCGTTTTTATTTTTGTCGGGCGGGAAATATAGCTATTTGCACAGAGCGGTAGGTCCTGCGCTCGGCGTTTGCATGTGGCTTTGTTTCAGGGAATACGACGAATTTACCTATCCCGGTCCTCCGCTTTTATCCGACGTGTTGAAGATAAAGCAAGGTTTGAAATTATGAACTTTGAAAAAGAAATCGGGGACATTTATCGTTTGAAGGTCCCGCTTGACGGCGACGTGTATACTTCCGTGTTTTTGATACGGACAAAGCAGGGGAACGTTTTGGTGGATTGTGCAACGTGTGCAGGCGACGTAGACGAGTATATCCTGCCAGCTCTTTGCGGAGCAGATTTGAAATTGGCGGATATTAAATATTTAGTGTTAACGCATAAGCATAGCGACCACGCAGGCGGGGCAGAACGCCTGTCAGCGCTTGTGCCTACGATAAAAGTCGTTTCTGACGTAAGAGAAATTTTTCTAAACGGACTAACCGTGTATGAGTTAAAAGGGCATACGCTTGACTGTATCGGCATTTTAGACAAACGTAGCGATACGTTGATTGCAGGCGACGGCTTGCAGGGCTACGGCGTAGGAAAATATCGTTGTTCGCTTGAAAGTAAAGAAGAATATATAAAGACGATAGACAAAATCAAAAAAGACGGACGGATAAAAATTATTCTTTTTTCTCACGCTTACGAGCCGTGGTATAAATACGGCGCGTTTGGCAGAGAAGAAGTGGAAAACTGTTTACAAGATTGTATAGAATACGTAAGCAAGAAGAGGTAAAACATGAAAGCTATCGTAATCAACAAATCAGATCAAAGTTTAAGCTATACCCTTATTCATGATGTTCAGACAGTGTTAAAAGATTATGAATATTATATTTCCGGAATGAAAAAAGTAAACCGTTCGGTTTTTAATTGTTATTTTTTTGGGAATATGCTATAATATGCATGCTATAAAAAGGTAAGAGGTTAACATGCTACAGGTAACCAATGTAAGCTTGCAGTACGGCAGCAAAAAATTATTTGAAGATGTAAATTTAAAATTCACCAAAGGGAACTGCTACGGAATTATCGGCGCAAACGGCGCAGGGAAATCCACATTTCTGAAAGTATTATCCGGAGAGATCGAACCCAATAAAGGTGAAGTAAGTTTAGACAAAAACGAGCGCATGTCTGTTCTTATGCAGAATCAAAATGCGTTTGACGATCAAACCGTCGTTCGCACCGTCATGCTCGGCCATAAACGATTGGTCGAAATCATGGATGAAAAAGACGCATTGTACGCGAAAGAGGATTTTTCGGAAAGCGACGGCATCCGCGCCTCCGAACTGGAGAGCGAATTTGCCGAATTAAATGGTTGGGAGGCGGAATCGGAGGCCGAAACTCTTTTAAATGAGTTAGACATTCCCTCCGAATATCACCATGTGTTGATGGGGGACATGGACGCGAAAATGAAAGTTAAAGTTCTTCTCGCGCAGGCCCTTTTCGGGAATCCCGATGTTCTGCTGTTGGACGAACCGACCAACAACCTCGATATCAAAACGGTGCGGTGGCTTGAAAATTATCTTTTGGATTTTGAAAACACGATCATCATCGTTTCGCACAACCGCCATTTTTTAAATAAAGTATGCACATATATCTGCGATGTAGATTTCGGTAAAATTCAGCTTTACCTCGGCAACTATGACTTTTGGTACCAAACCAGCCAACTGATCGCGCGTCAAATGCGGGATCAGAATAAAAAAATGGAGCAGAGGGCAAAGGAATTGCAGGACTTTATTGCGCGTTTTGCTGCCAATGCCTCCAAATCGAAGCAGGCGACTTCCCGTAAAAAAGAATTGGAAAGGCTTACGCTGAATGATATCAAGCCCTCCCTCCGAAAATATCCCTTTATCGATTTTAAATTCGAGCGTGAAATCGGCAATGACATTTTGATCGTGGAAGGTTTGACCAAAGAAGGTTATTTCGAAGACGTTGACCTGATTGTGCAAAAAAATGATAAAATCGGCTTTGTCAGCGATAAAAGCACCACGATCACCATGTTTTTCGATATTCTGACGGGGAAGGTTCAGCCGGATTCCGGGACCGTAAAATGGGGAAAGACGATTTCTCTTTCCGTTTTGCCGCAGAATAATAATGAGTTCTTTGAAGATTGCGATTTAAATTTGGTCGAATGGCTGAGTCAATTCTCCAACGACCATTATGAAGAGTATCTGCGCGGTTGGCTCGGCCGCATGCTGTTCTCCGGGGAGGAGGCATTAAAAAAGGCGAAAGTTTTGTCCGGCGGGGAAAAAGTTCGCTGCATGTTGGCAAAAATGATGTTGGAAGGCGGCAACTTCCTTATTATGGATGAACCTACAAACCATCTTGACCTTGAATCCATCACGGCATTGAATAACGGCATGAAGAATTTCAAAGGATGCATGCTGTTTACTTCGCACGACCAGGAGCTTATGAACACGGTCGCAAACCGTATTATTGAAATTAACGGTAAAAAGACCTTTGATAAGAACGTTACTTATGACGAATATCTCGATTTAATGGCGGATTGATCAAGCGATATGTATCCTTATAAACTATTCGAATTTCCGGATGGCAGCGGAATAACGCTGTATGAAATCTTTATACTGATCGGGGTAATTGCTGCCATTATTTTGTTTCGGATTTTAGCGGATCGCCGTAAAATGCCGGCAAAACTGCAAAATTTGATTTTGATCGGCGCCGTCGTCTCGTTTATTGTAGGCTATCTTTCGGCTGTCTTGTTCCAGGCGATCTATAACGCAATCGAAACAGGAGATTTTTCGCTCGATTCTCAAACCGGATCGACTTTTTACGGCGGGCTTATCGGCGGTGCCGTTTGCATGTTGCTGATTTATTTTATCAGCGGCAAAATTCTGTACAAAAAATCCAACGATTATATTCAATGGTTCCCGACTTTCGCCAATATGGCGGCTGCATGCATCCCTTTGGCGCATGGTTTCGGCCGCATCGGGTGCCTGATGGGCGGTTGCTGCCACGGAAATATTACCGATGCATGGTACGGGATTCCGATGGATATCGGAGTACTGGACGGGGTCTACGTCAAAGTCGTACCTTTGCAGCTATTTGAGGCGCTGTTCCTTTTTGCGCTGTCTGCAGCGTTGATTTATCTGAATTTCAAAGAAAAGGGCGGCGAGTTATCATTGTATTTTGTCGGTTACGGAATTTGGCGTTTTATTATTGAGTATTTTCGTGCCGATAACCGGGGGGAAACGATCGTCTCTTTTCTCAGCCCTTCACAATTGATAGCCGTTATACTGATTATCATCGGCATTGCAATATTTGTTATCGGGTATATGATAAAAAAGAAAAAAGGAACAAAATTTTTTCTTCCGCCTTTGCAGCCGAGCGTTTCGGAAACGAATGAAACGAATGCAACGGATAAAAACGATACATAAAACTATCGTTTAAACCATATAATAATTTGAGGTGATGAATGATGGAAGAGCAAAAAAAAACCTGACGAGGAAGCTGAAGTTCGCGATCAGGAAAACAGAGAAGAATCCGAATCCAAACCGACGGAAACCGATACGACGGGAATCGACGAGCTGCAGCAGAAAAAAGTGATTTGTGCAATAGCTTATATATTCGGCATCCTTTTTTTCCTGCCGCTGATTCTGTATCCGAACGACCGGTTTGCCCGCTTTCACGCGAACCAATCGTTGGCTGTACTGTTGGTAACAATTATAGGTGAAGTCATCTTCGGTATACTGTGCGGAGTTTTGGGCGGTATCGCGGTTTTAGGGGCGCTGTTCGGCGCGTTATGCGGTATCTTCGGTCTTGTTATGCTGATCGCTTGTATTGTTGCGATTCTCGGTGTCGTAAAAAATGAAGAAAAAGAACTTCCTTTCCTGGGAAAAATAAAAATTATCAAATAAAAAAAGCGCGCCTTCAAAAATAAAGGGCGCGCTTTTTTGTGATAAGAAATTCGCCTTTGCCGATTGCAAAAATCATTCGCTTTTGGTATAATATGTTCAATAAGGCGCTCGGGCGCCGCTTTAAAAGGATTTCGCTATGAAAAAGCTTGTGCTTATTGACGGAAACAGTTTGCTGAATCGGGCATATTACGCCACAAAATCTTTGACTACGAGGGAAGGAATCCCCACCAACGCTGTTTTTGGTTTTACAAAACTGTTATTAAAAATAATTTCCGACCTGCATCCTGATCGATTGATTGTCGCCTTTGATTTAAAAGCGCCTACGTTTCGGCACAAGATGTATGATGAATACAAAGCGACAAGAAAGCCTATGCCGGATGATCTGGCCGTTCAGGTCGGCATGTTGAAAGAGCTTTTGCATTCCATGAATATCGCAATGTGCGAAAAAGAGGGGTTTGAAGCGGATGACTTGGTCGGAACATTGTCTCATAAATTTTCAGACGTAAAAAGCATTATTATTACAGGGGATAAAGATTCCTATCAGCTGATCGACGAATATACCGATGTCTATCTTACAAAAACGGGCGTAAGCGATCTGCTGAAACTGACTTCCGAAAATTTTGTCCGCCAAATCGGGTATGAACCCAGCCGCGTGATCGATATGAAGGCCTTGATGGGAGATTCCTCAGACAATATTCCCGGGGTTCCGGGTATCGGGGAAAAAACGGCTTTTTTATTGGTATCGAAATACGGAGACCTCGATAACGTTTACGAACATTTGGAAGAGATCGGCGGCAGTGTCCGCACAAAATTGGAAAACGGAAAAGACTCGGCCTATTTATCGAAAAAACTCGCAACAATCGATCGGAACGTCCCGTTAGACATAGAATTGGACGAGTGTGCTGTGCGCATGCCTTTTTCGCAAGAAGTCCGCGCACAATTTCTGCAGCTTGAATTTACCTCTTTGCTGAAAATGGACATATTTGAAGATCCGACAGAGAAAGCGCTTCCGCTTGTATCGCAAAAAACGGCAGAGTTGTCGGTTGTACAGAATAAAGAAGAATTTTGTGCCGCAGTAAAAGATGAAAAAATTTTTTCCTGCGTCTGCCGCGGCGATATATACTACCTGTACTTTCGCGAAAAGGAATATGTTTTAAAGCCGCGGATCACGCTTTTAGACGAGGGGTTAGACCCTTCCGAAATTTATTCCATATTGAAAGGCCTGTTCGGGAACAAAGACTTGACGGTAATTGCCTATGGAATAAAAGAATTAAAGCACACGTTGGCGTCTGCGGAAATTGAAGTCAATTGCAAGTTTGAAGACGTATCTATTTTAAAGTATCTCGTCGATTATACGGGCAAAGAAGACAATTTGCAATATGCCCTGCAAAGTTACGGGTTCAGCGATCAGCCCCCCGCGTACGGCATTAACATGCTTTATAAACTGTTGGCCGATAAATTGCATGCAGAAAAATTGGACTCTCTGTATTATGACGTCGAATTGCCGCTCGCCGACGTCTTATTCGACATGGAACAATGCGGAGTGAAAGTCGATACATCGGCGTCCGCATTGTTTGAAACCAGATACAGAGAAGAAATTTCGCGGGCAACGGCTGCCGTTTACGAAGCGGCGGGAGAAACTTTCAACATCAATTCGCCCGCACAGCTGGGGCGCATTTTGTTCGAAAAGCTTGGTTTGCCCGCGCCGAAGAAGGGGAAGCGAGGCACGTATTCCACGAGCGCCGATATTCTCGAAAAACTGGCGAACGATTATGAAATCGTACGGGATGTTTTGAAATGCCGCCATTATCAAAAACTTTTGTCGACCTATATCGACGGATTTAAACCGCTGATTGATCCGAAGACAGGACTCGTGCATACAACATATAACCAGGTCCAAACAAGCACGGGCCGCCTGTCCAGCATCAATCCGAATTTGCAGAATATACCGATTCGCGATGACGACGGCAGAGAACTCCGTAAACTGTTTATTGCGCGCGACGCCGATCACATTTTGCTGGATGCGGATTACTCGCAAATAGAACTCCGCCTTCTCGCGCACTTTTCCGGCTGTAAAGAACTGATTGAGGCTTATCGAACGGGGATGGATATTCACGCATTGACAGCCTCACAGGTCTTCGGAATACCTATCGATCAAGTGCAGCCCGCGCAGCGCAGGGAAGCAAAAGCGGTCAACTTCGGAATCATTTACGGCATCAGTGATTTTGGTTTGGCAACAAATCTCAACATCTCTACCAAACAAGCGGGAGAATATATCCGCAAGTATTTTGATACTTATTCCGACGTAAAAAAATATATGGATTCCAACGTTCGCTTCGCTCGCGAAAACGGTTATGTAACGACGCTTCTCGGTCGCAAGCGAGTAATTCCCGAAATTAAGTCTTCCAATTATAATATCCGCTCTTTTGGCGAACGCGCGGCCATGAATATGCCGTTGCAGGGAAGCAGCGCCGATATAATAAAAATCGCAATGATCAATATTTTCAACCGATTAAAAAAGGAAGGATTCCGTTCGAAGCTGATTTTGCAAGTGCATGACGAACTTGTCATCGATGCCCTGAAAGAAGAAAAAGATGCGGTTTCGCAAATTTTAAAAATTGAAATGGAAAATGCCGTACGGCTGAGCGTTCCGTTAGTAGCGGAAGTTCACAGCGGAAATAATTGGTATGAAGCGAAATAAATTATATGTCGCCGTTACGGGGGGCATTGGCAGTGGAAAAACAACGGTATTAAAAATATTGAAAGACCTCGGTTATCCGGCGGTTTCCGCCGACGCGGAGGCGAGAGAAATATACGGCGACGAAGAAATTTTAGAAAAGGTTCGTGCTCTGTTTCCCGCTTGCTTTGAAAACGGCATATTGAGAAGGGAAAAGCTCGCCGCTTTCGTTTTTTCCGATGAAAAGTTGTTGCAGAAGCTGAATGAAATCACGCATCCCGTTATAATGCAAAAAGTATTTCAGGCCATGGATCGTGCCGAAAGCAAAATTGTTTTTGCCGAAATCCCGCTGTTGTTTGAAGGGAATTACCAGTCTTTATTCGACAAAGTGATCGTGGTGATGCGAGACATGGAAGATCGGATCCGAGCCGTTGCCGAACGGGACGGCCTTTCAAGAACTCAGATACTTGCACGGATAAAAAAACAATGCGATTACGAAAAAAATTATTTTTCGGGGCATACTGTTATATATAACAACGGCGATATTTCGTCTTTAAAAGAACAGGTGGTCCGGATAGTAAATGAATTCTTATCGAATGCGAACAACTAAAATAGTACTTTTTGCCGTTTGCATTTTTTTGATCATTGTCGCCATATGCGTTGCATTTCTGTATCTGTTTTATATCCCTAAAAAGTATGCTTCGGCAATCGAACGCTATTCTTCGGAATTCGGAGTAGAAAGCGAACTGGTTTTCGCGGTGATCCGTGCCGAAAGCAACTTTCGAAGCGATGCTGTAAGCAGTGTCGGAGCAGTCGGCCTCATGCAGATCATGCCTTCCACGGCCGAATTCATTCGGAAGACCGCTAAATTCGATGCGGACATCCAAAACCCGGACGGCAATATCCGTATGGGTACCTGGTATCTTTCCTATCTCAGCGGCAAGTTCGATACCGTTACTGAAATTTTAGCCGCATACAATGCAGGGGAAGGGACGGTCAACAATTGGTTAAAGACGGATGATTATTGCAACGAAGCCGGGCATTTAATGATTATTCCGTATCGAGAGACGGAACAGTACATTCAAAAAGTAAAAAAATTTTATAATTGTTACAAATTCTTCTACATTTGACTTGACATTATCGGCTGATTCATGTAAAATAAATAACGCTTGTGAGGATGGCGGAACTGGCAGACGCGTACGTTTGAGGGGCGTATGGAGAAATCCGTGTGGGTTCAAGTCCCATTCTTCACACCAAAAGGTGGCCATCTTTCTGTAGAAAGATGGCTATTTTTTATTCTCGGGAAAAATGTATGCAGGCTTTGCGGTTAAAACTTAAAAAAATCGGGCAGTGCCCCGCATTGCAAAAGTTGATAAAGTTTTTTGACGGTAACCTATATCCGGCAATCTATGCGGCTCTGGCCTTTTTCAGCGCATTGTTCGGGCTTGAGATTTTCTTCTACTCGATTACCGTTGCGATCATTGTCTTTACCTGCCTGTTTAGTTCGGATACAAAGCCGATTATCGCTCCCGTGGTCCTCACGGTATATTCAACCAGTTGGAAACATACGCCGCAGCCTCCCTATATTTCTGCTTTTTTTAATTCGGCAAATGTCTTGATCACGATCAGCGTCTTGGCCGTGCTTGCGGTAGCGGCTATGGTTTTTCGGCTGCTGATTTTCAAAAACGAGGGCAGCGATCAACAGGTCGGTCCGAGTTTTAAGAGCGGGTTGCTTGCATTGGCGGTCGTTTTTGTTTTAAACGGTTCCTGTTATGCCGGTTACGAAGAGCGTGATCTGTTTTTGGGAATATTGATAGCCGTTTCTTTTGTGGCCGTATATTTCTATTTGCTGTTTACTTTACGCAGAGATAATCATTGCGGAAGTTATTGTGCGTATTTGCTATGCTTGGCTTCCGCAGTCATTTTTTTGCAGTTATTGTACGTTCTCTTGTTTGAAGGGGCCTATGCAAACGGGACCATCAACAAAGATCTCGTGATCGCAGGTTGGGGAATGAGCAATAATGTGGGTGGGATGCTCGCCATGTTCCTTCCTGCCCCGCTTTATTTTGCTTACAAAAATCGTAAAACCGGATTTCTGTTCTATATCTTCGCATTTATTCAGTTCTTGGGGATTTGCCTGACGCAGAGCCGTTCTTCTGTATTGGTGGGCGGGGCTGTCCTCATCGCTGCAGCGATCTTGCTTTCCGCCGTTCGAAGTCCGAACCGCAAAACAATTCGGATCATCAATATCGCCGTCATTCTTATAGGCGCAGTCGGTTGCGCTGTCTTTTTTGAGAAGATACGCGATATTTTTGCAGTCATGTTCGATCGCGGATTCAGTGATTCCAATCGTTTCCAAATTTGGCTCAACGGCTTAAAAAATTATCTCAAGGCGCCCTTGTTCGGGGTAGGGTTTTATGCTCCGTTTTTTGTTGACATCAACATTGAAAATTGGATTTTCCCCGATATGTATCACAATATCATTATCCAGATCCTTGCGTGCTGCGGGACGGTCGGTATTTTTGCCTATGCGCTGCATGTGTCGCAAATATTGCAAAGTCTGTTTCGCCGAGCAACAGCAGAGCGGTTGTTTTTCTTCGGGGTCGTCTTGCTGATCACTGGGACCTCGTTGTTGGATAATCATATATTTCACGTCTTTCCTGCGCTCATTTATTCACTGGTCCTCCTTTTATGGGAAAGAGAAATTTCTGTATATTCTCCTCTTTGCGCAGAGTGGAAAAGGCGAAAACTGCCTCAAAAAAACTTTAATTCAATTGAACAGTCTGTTTGAAAGATTTTTTACGGAAGAAGCAAATTTGCGGTGCAAGTTTATCTTCCGTTTTTTTGTAGGCGGGCCTAAAACGAAATAGTCAATTGGCGAAAATCTATAAAATCAATAACAAAACGATAACATATACAATTGTAATAAATCGGTAAAATCATATAAAAAAATCAGATTTTTTTCGACGAACTATTGAAAACCGATATTTTTTATTGTATAATATTTATAGAGGCTGGCAACAGACTGTTCTTGAAGGAGGATGATGATGGAAACGGTGGATTTTCCCTTGTATGTATTTCACCACGGGAAAAATTTCAAGGCTTACGAATTTTTCGGAGCGCACCCGCACAAAGAAAACGGAAAAAAAGGTTTCATATTTCGGGTTTGGGCGCCGCATGCGGAAGAGGTATCCGTCGTCGGCGACTTTAACGACTGGAATCCGGCGTTAAATACTATGGAACGTCTCCTCGACGGAGAAACTTTCGAATTGTTTATTGAAGGAATAAAGAATTTTTCCGTCTATAAATATTGCATCCGAACAAAAGACGGCAGATATTTATACAAAGCAGATCCGTACGCCTTTCATGCCGAAACGCCGTCGAAGACGGCCTCGAAAACGTACGACTTGGAAGGTTTCAAATGGGCAGACAAAGAGTACATGAAGCGCCGCAAATCAAAAAACGTATATGCTTCGCCCATGAATATTTATGAAATGAACGCTCTTTCCTGGCGGCAATACGGCGACGGAAACTATTTTGACTTCAATAAGCTTATCGCCGATTTGATCCCTTACGTCAAAGAGATGGGATATACGCATATCGAATTTATGCCGCTCAGCGAATATCCTTACGACGGGTCATGGGGCTATCAAGTAACGGGCTATTATGCAATCACTTCCCGTTTGGGAACTCCCCACGATTTTATGCGATTGGTTGACGAATGCCATAAAAACGGCATCGGCGTCATTATGGATTGGGTTCCCGCGCATTTCCCGAAAGACGCGCACGGCCTGTACGAATTTGACGGCGAGCCCTTGTATGAAAGCCCCGCGTGGGACAGGCAGGAACACAAAAGCTGGGGAACGCGGCGCTTTGATTACGGGCGTACGGAGATCCTTTCGTTTCTGATTTCAAACGCGGTTTTTTTCTTTGACAAATTCCATATCGACGGATTGCGCGTCGATGCCGTTGCATCCATGCTCTATCTTGATTACGATAAAAGACCGGGAGAGTGGCTTCCGAATAAGTACGGAGAAAATAAAAATCTTGAGGCGATCGAATTTTTACGCCGCTTGAATTCGACTGTTTTCTCTCTCTTCCCGGATGCTTTAATGATTGCGGAAGAGTCGACGGCTTGGCCGTTGGTAACAAAACCGGTAGATATCGGCGGCCTGGGGTTCAACTTCAAATGGAATATGGGCTGGATGAACGATGTCCTCGACTATATGCAGACGGATCCGTATTTCCGGAAGGGGAACCACAACAAGTTGACTTTTTCGATGATGTACGCTTTTACCGAAAATTATGTCTTGCCGATCTCGCACGACGAAGTTGTCTACGGCAAACGTTCTCTGATCGATAAGATGCCCGGAAATTATGAAGAAAAATTTGCCAATCTTCGGGCTTTCATGGGCTATATGATGTCTCATCCGGGTAAAAAGCTCCTGTTTATGGGCTGCGAATTCGGCCAATTCAAGGAATGGAATTATAAAGAAGGCCTGGAATTTTTCCTGAAAGAGTATTCTCTGCACCAAAAACTTTCCGACATGAATGCGGCTTTAAACGCTTTTTACCGCGAAACCCCGGCTTTTTATCAAATCGAGGATTCCTGGGACGGTTTCGAATGGATAGCGGCCGACGATGCTGACCGCAACATGCTTGCATATATGCGGAAAGACAAAGAGGGGAACAATTTTCTGGTCGTAATCAACTTTTCCGGTACCAAGTCCGTCGGTTATCGTCTGGGGGTTCCGAAAGGCAAATATAAAGTTGTTTTTAATACCGACCATCCCAAATTCGGGGGCAACGGTGAACTGACGAAGAGAATTTTCAACACGGAAAAGAAAAGCAGCCACGGCAGAGAATATTCCATCAAAATCGAATTGCCGAAGTTGACTTGTGTTTATTTGCAAAAAATTCTTTGACCGTGCATAAACCAGCGGTACGAAGAAGTATTTTATATATAAAACATCTTTTTGGGGGTAGAATATGCAGAGAAAGAAAGAGTGCGTTGCAATGTTGCTCGCCGGCGGACAGGGAAGCAGATTATATGCGCTTACCAATAATATAGCAAAGCCGGCAGTGCCTTTCGGCGCAAAATATCGGATTATCGATTTCCCGCTGTCTAACTGTGTCAATTCGGGGATCGATACGGTCGGGGTCTTGACCCAGTATCAGCCTTTGGTCCTCAACGAATATATCGGGAACGGACAACCTTGGGATCTCGACCGGAATTTCGGCGGCGTGCACGTATTATCGCCGTATCAGAAGAAAGCGAAGTCCGCTTGGTATGAAGGCACGGCAAATGCCATCTACCAGAATCTGAACTTCATTAAAATGTACAATCCCGAATACGTGCTCATTCTTTCCGGCGATCATATTTATAAGATGGACTACAGCAAGATGCTCAAAGCGCATATCGACAATGAAGCCGACTGCACGATCGCGGCAATCGAAGTGCCGTTAAAAGAGGCTTCCCGCTTCGGCATCCTGAACACCAATCCGGACGGCTCGATTTACGAATTTGAGGAAAAGCCGAAACATCCGAAAAGTACGCTCGCATCCATGGGGGTGTACATATTCACGGCAGAAAAAATGTATAAATATCTGGAAGAGGACGACGACGATCCGAATTCTTCCAAAGATTTCGGGAAAAACATTTTACCCGCCATGCTGAACGCGGGAGAAAAGATGTTTGCCTATCGTTTCGAGGGGTACTGGAAAGATGTTGGTACGATCAGTTCTCTTTGGGAAGCGAATATGGATCTGCTGGGCGATAAACCCGCATTTGATGTAGCCGATTCCTCTTGGAAAATTCATTCGCGGAATCCTCTTGCTCCGCCCGAATATTGCGGTGAAAATGCCGTCGTCAAGAATTCAATGATTGCGCTTGGCTGCGAAATTTGCGGCACCGTTGAAAATTCTGTTCTTTCAAGCAATGTCGTGATCGAAGAGGGGGCAGTCATCAAAGATAGCGTGATCATGAGCGGCACGGTCGTCAAAAGGAACGCGGTCGTCTGCTATTCCATCCTCGATGAAGACGTCCGGGTCGGCGAAAATGCAGTCATCGGAGAAGATAAGGAAACGGCAAAGGGGATTGCCGTGCTCGGGCGAAATGTCTGCGTAGGCAGCAAAGCAAAGGTGGCCGCGGGTGCCATGATCGATAAAGACATCAAAGAAGGGGAGGAAGTTTTATAATGTCTGCGGTGGGAATAATCTTTTCGAATATTCATGATGAAAATGTACCGGAATTATCCAGTCAGCGCACGATGGGTTCAATTCCTTACGGCGGCAGATATCGTTTGATCGATTTCGCCCTTTCCAATCTCGTGAATTCCGGCGTTACTACGGTCGGCATCATCACCAAAAACAATTATCAATCGTTGATGGACCATTTGGGCAGCGGAAAGGACTGGGACTTGGCGCGAAAAACGGGCGGTCTTGTCCTGCTTCCTCCTTTCGGAGCTAAAGATAACGAAGGGCTGTACAAAAATCGTCTGGAAGCATTAAAAAGCATCACCGGTTTTTTAAGCCGAAGAAACGAAGACTATGCCATTCTATGCGATTGCGACGGCGTTTATCGGATGGATTTTTCCGATATCATTGATTACCACGAGGAAAAACAAGCCGATATTACGCTCGTCTGCCATACGGAAGAAATCGCAAATTCCTCAAAATATACTCTTGTGCAGTCTGACGAGACCGGCAGGGTAACGGAGATACAATTAGACGAAACGGTCAGCGGCACGCACAAATATTATTCCAATATTTTGATCATCAACCGCTTGTTTCTCATCCGGTTGATCGCCGATGCCGTTGCCCACGGATATAAAAGCTGCCGACGCGATATTCTTCAGCGCAATCTGAAAACCCTGAAGATCTATGCTTACGATTTTAAAGGATATCACGCAACGATCGATTCTTTCGGTTCCTACTATATGCACAATATGGAACTGCTGAATAAATCCGTACGGGATGAATTGTTCGGCGCCCGCGATATATACACGAAAGTGCGCGATTCTGCTCCGTCAAAGTACGGCGACGAATGCGTCGTCAAAAATTCGCTTGTTTCAGACGGCTGTATCGTTGAAGGGCGTGTCGAAAACAGTATTTTGTTCCGCGGCGTGCGGGTAGGAAAAGATGCGGTCATAAAAAATTCCATTATAATGCAGGATGCCGTCGTTGGCGATAACGTCAATTTGAATTGCGTTATAACCGATAAAAATGTAGTCATCCGAAACAACCGTGTATTATCGGGATGTGAAATCCGGCCCTACTTTTTGGCAAAAGGCACCGTCATCTGAAGTATTTTTTGAATCGATCTATTATTTAGACTGATAAGGAGGAAGTATAAAAACTATGCCTGTAAAACCTAAAAAATCTTTGCCGGAATCGGCGAATCAAGTTATTCCTTCTGCAGAAAAAACAACAGCCGAAGAGAAAACAAAACCCGCTGTTGCTGTTGCATCGAACGAAGAAACAACGGCGACCTCGGCAGTGAATGTACAAAAAACTCCCGAGCCCTTGACGAAAGCGAAAAGGGGAAATTCTTCCGCCTCAAAAAACAAAAAGGCAAAAGCGCCTACGGAAAAAACCGAGTCCGCGCCGCAGGAAAGCGCCGAGAAAATTGCTGTCGAGGAGGTTACAGAAATCACCGTGGCACCCAAAAAGAAGATCTTGTTCGTCGCTTCCGAAGCCACGCCGTTTATTGCTACAGGCGGACTGGCGGAAGTAATCGGTTCTCTGTCGAAAGCTCTCGCCGCAAACGATGCCTATGATGTCCGCGTCGTGATACCGCTGTATTCGGATATTTCCTGGGATTACAGAAATAAATTTAAGTATCTCGGGAATATTTTCGTGCCTCTCGCCTGGCGTAATCAATATTGCGGTATCTTCAGTTATGAAATAAACAATGTTACGTTTTATTTTTTGGATAACGAATATTATTTCAAAAGGCCCGGCTGCTACGGATATTATGATGACGGCGAACGCTTTGCCTTTTTCTGCCGCAGCGTCATGGAGATCATGCCGTTTTTGAACTTTTATCCGGAAATCATGCATTGTCATGACTGGCAGGCTGCGCTTGCCGCGATATATTTAAAAACGATCTACTGTTTCCGCCCCGAATATCAGTTTATCCGTTCTCTTTTCACGATCCACAATATCGAATATCAGGGCAAATATTCTTTGGATATTTTAGAGGATCTTTTCGGAATTTCGAACTCCTGGAAATATCTGCTCGAATACAATAAGTGCATAAACCTCATGAAAGCCGCGATCGAGTGCAGCGAAAAATTTTCGACGGTCAGCCCGCGGTATGCGCAGGAAATCAAAGATCCGTACTATGCTCACGGGCTCGATCCGATCGTCCGCAGAAACGAATTCAAATTGTTCGGAATATTGAACGGAATCGATACCGATGCGTATAATCCCGAAACGGATGCTTCGATTTTTGCGCATTACGGAGTCAATGACATCGAGCCGAAAAAGCGCTGCAAAGAAGAGCTTCAAAAGATGTTCAATCTTCCCGTAAAGCCGGATACGCCTGTCATTGCCATTATTTCGCGGTTGGTTGCGCACAAGGGCTTGGATCTCGTTCGCACGGTCATCGAAGAAGTATTAAGGCAGGACGTTCAGGTAATAATCTTAGGGAAAGGGGACTCTTCGTACGAAAATTATTTTACCGATCTGTCCCGAAGGTATGTCGGAAAGCTTATCACCGTCATTGCCTTCAATCCCGATCTGTCCAGAAAAATCTATTCCGGCGCCGACCTGTTCTTAATGCCTTCCAAATCGGAGCCTTGCGGATTATCGCAGATGATCGCAAGCCGTTACGGTACCGTGCCGATCGTCCGCGAAACGGGCGGGCTTTTCGACAGCATCAAACCTGTAGGCAACGGCGGAAACGGGTTTACATTCGCGAATTACAACGCATATGATATGTTGTATGTTATTCGTGAAGCAATTAATTGCTATTATAATAAAGAATTTTGGCCGGAGCTCGTAAAGCGAGTGATGTCCGTTGACTTCAGTTGGCAGCGTTCGGCAAAAGAATACGAAAAGATTTACGGGGAAATGTTGAAATAATTTTAAACTTCAGGAGCTACAAGAAATGGCCAGTACGAAAAACATTACCGAAAAAGAAGTGCAGTTGCTGATTCAAGGCAAATTGTCGAGATACTTCGGCGTGTCTTCTAAAGAAGCGACAAAGGATCAGATTTATAAAGCCGTTGTAATGAGCGTTCGGGATATTTTGCTTGAAAAACGCCAACAATTCCATAAGGTAATGATGAGCAAAAAGGGAAAGCGCGTCTATTATCTCTGCATGGAATTTTTGCTCGGCAGATCGCTGAAAAATAATATCTATAATCTCGGGCTCGGCGAAGAGTACGAAAAGGCTTTAAAGTATTTCAATCTGACGCTGGAAGATCTCTACGAACAGGAACCCGATGCCGGTCTCGGAAACGGCGGGCTCGGGCGGCTTGCCGCGTGCTTTATGGACGCATTGGCGACGGGGAATTATCCCGCAATGGGGTATTCTATCCGATATGATTACGGACTGTTTAAGCAAAAGATCGTCGATGGTTGGCAGACCGAGTTGCCGGATATATGGCTGCCCGGAGGGGAAGTGTGGCTGACGCAACGCAGCGATAAATCATGCACCGTAAAATTTGACGGATGGGTCAAGGAAGATTGGTCAGAAAACGGACTGAAAGTTACCTACGGAGGGTATAAAGAAGTCGAAGCCATCGCATATGACATGATGATTTCCGGCAAAGACAGCGAAGCTGTCTCCGTACTGCGTTTGTGGCGTGCCCGCAATATTTCCCGTTTCGACATGAAATTGTTTTCGCAGGGCGACTATCTTCGCTGTATGCAGGAAGAAAACGAAGCGGAGGTTATTTCAAAAGTCCTGTATCCCGCCGACGATCATTATGAAGGAAAATCTCTGCGCTTAAAACAGCAATATTTTTTGGTATCCGCGTCTTTGCAGAATATCATAAACGATCACAAACACCGCTACGGGCCTCTCTCTTTATTGCCCCAGCAAGCGGCGATTCACATCAACGACACGCATCCTGCGCTTGCCATTCCTGAATTGATGCGCATATTGATGGATGAAAACGGCTTTACATGGGAAGATGCGTGGAATATTACAACGGCTACGTTTGCCTATACCAACCACACGGTCATGGCGGAAGCATTGGAAACGTGGCAGGAAGATCTGATTGCCCGCCGTTTGCCGCGCATTCATATGATCTTAAAAGAGATCAACCGAAGATTTTGCAATGATCTTTGGGCGCGCTATCCGGGGCAGCATCAACTGATCGAAAACATGGCCGTTTTTTCAAACGGTCAGATAAAGATGGCAAATCTTTGCGTCGTCGGCTCCCATAAAGTCAACGGAGTTTCCGCACTGCATAGCGACATCATTAAAAACAGCATATTCCATGGTTTTTATCAGTTATGGCCGGATAAATTTACAAACGTTACAAACGGCATCGCGCACCGCCGCTGGCTTTGCCAATCGAATCCCGAATTGTGCGAGCTCCTCAACGATTGTATCGGCGACGGATATGTCAAAGATGCTTCGCAGCTTTCTAAATTCAAAAATTTCGTCAATGATAAGAGTGTATTAAAGCGCCTTAACGAAATCAAACAGATTAAGAAAAAGCAATTTGCCGATTATGCCTTCAAAAAAGAAGGCGTCGAAATCGATCCGGAGACGGTCTTTGACGTACAGGCAAAACGCATGCATGAATATAAACGCCAGCTGCTGAACGTCATGAATATAATCTCGCTGTATTCGGATTTAAAAGAAAATCCGGATCTGAATATTCAGCCCCAAACGTTTATTTTCGGTGCAAAAGCTGCGCAAGGATATCTTATGGCAAAGCAAATCATCAAACTGATATGTTTCCTTGCCGAAGATATAAAGCAGCATCCGAAAATTCATGAAAAACTCAACGTCGTCTATATGGAAGACTACAACGTTACCATGGCTGAAAAATTGATGCCGGCCAGTGAGATCAGCGAGCAAATATCTTTGGCGGGTAAAGAAGCGAGCGGCACCGGAAACATGAAATTTATGATCAACGGAGCCCTGACGATCGGTACGCTTGACGGAGCAAACGTTGAAATGAGTGAAACCGTTGGCGACGATAATATTTTCATCTTCGGACTGCATGCCGACGAAGTGGAGGAAATGTGGACGAAAGGATATAACGCCAGCCAATTCTATAACCAAAACGAACGTCTGCGCAAAATTATCGAAAGTTTGGTCCGCGGATTTAACGGCGAATCGTTCTCCGATATAGCAAACTATCTGCTCACCGGATCTCCTGTCGCTGATCCTTACATGTGCATGGCAGATTTTGAATCGTACCATTTGACGCAGCAAAAGGTAAAAGAATTATACGCGGAAGATAAAATCCGTTGGGCAAAAATTTCCTTGAACAATATAGCTGCAGCCGGTATTTTCTCCGCAGACAGAAGTATCAAAGAGTATGCCGATAATATTTGGAATTTGAAATCATTGAAAGCATAAGACGGGCATCAATATGGATATATACTATAATCCCTTAGACTTGCGCTGTAAAAGTACGACCGGGGGGATTGAGCAAAACGAAGAACTGACTATAAATATTTATGGCAAAAGTAAAAATGAGCCTTGCCTTCTCGTCCTGCAAAAGGACGAGTGCGAGGCTCAGTATTTGCATATGCAAAATACGCCCGACGGCTGGAAAATAAATTTGACGATACAGGAGCCTGGGCTCTATTTCTACTATTTCAAATTCGGTGGACGCAAAGCGGGAGCCGGTCAGTTTCGCAATTTAGAATTTTCAGAACAGGTTACAGCATATCAGCTGCTCGTGTACAGCAAAGATTTTCAAACGCCCGATTGGTTTAAGGGCGGCATTATGTATCAGATTTTTCCGGACCGCTTTAACAAAAGCGGTCCGGTTCCGGTCGAAGAGGGAAAGTGGCTTCATCGATCTTGGAACGAACTTCCGGAATTTCGCAAAAACAAAGACGGAAAGATTCTCAACAATGATTTTTTTGGCGGAAATTTGCGCGGCATTATTGAAAAGCTGGACTATCTAAAATCTTTGAATGTCTCCGTCTTATATTTCAACCCGATATTCCGCGCTTATTCCAACCATCGGTATGATACAGGGGATTATAATCAGATCGATCCCATGCTCGGCACCGAAGAGGATTTTGCCGTTTTGGTACAGGAATGCCGCAAAAGAGGGATCCGTATTATATTGGACGGCGTTTTTAATCATACCGGCGACGACAGCATTTATTTCAATAAATACGGAAAATATGATGAGATTGGAGCATATCAATCACAGAATTCGAAGTACTATGCGTGGTATACATTCAAACAATATCCGAATAAATATGATTCTTGGTGGGGGATCGATACATTGCCCGCGGTAAACGAACATTGCGCCTCATACGTTGAGTTTATAACCGGAGAAAACGGTGTTCTGCGCCATTGGCTGAGGCATGGATTAGGCGGATACCGCTTGGACGTTGCGGACGAACTGCCGGACGAATTTATTGCAAAAATACGCTCGTCCGTAAAACGTGCCGATAGAGACGCCGTTTTAATCGGCGAAGTATGGGAAGACGCTTCCAATAAAATAGCTTATGGAAAGCGCAGAAAATATTTTCAGGGCAATGAATTGGACAGTGTGATGAATTATCCCTTAAAAGATGCAATCATAAATTATGTGATCAGCCATAACACTTCGCTTTTTCGTCAAACGGTATCGCAATTGCTCGATCATTACCCGAAAACGGTTCTCGATTCTTTGATGAACATTTTGGGAACGCATGACACAGCAAGAATTTTGACGGTTCTCGGCGGAGTTTGTGTTTACGATAAAGAAGAAATGAGCAAAACAGTATTGCGAGGCGAAGATCGCGAACTTGCCAAAAAGCGATTGAAGGTTGCCGGCGTCTTGCTGTTTACTCTTTTCGGGGTTCCCTGCATATACTACGGAGATGAGATCGGAATGGAAGGGTACTCCGATCCTTTTTGCCGCAGGCCCTTTGACTGGGAAAATATGGATGGCGATATCCTGTCGCATTATAGGCGCCTGTCTCAAATTCGAACCGGCTATTCCGTCTTTAAAGAGGGGAGATATCGCGAATTATTCGCAGACGCTAATTGCATAGTTTTTGAACGAAGAGAGGGGAAAGAAGTTGTCCTTGTCGCTGTAAATCTCGGCAATAATAAGTATGATATTCGCTTCCGAGGGAAATTATACGATTTACTTCACGGCGGAGTATATTTAGATAAAATCCCCTTGAACCCGTTATCCTACGGCATTTTCGGCAATAAAAAAATCGAAGAATAAAAGAGTAACGTCAAGTTTTCCTTTACATCATATTTTTATCACATTGCCGTATTATAATGCTGACCAAATGAGGCGCAATATGAAAACAAAAATTTTTACCGGTTTAGCCGTTGCCGCGATTTTATGCATGATTTTAAGCGGATGTTCTTTCAGCGGATATAGGCAAGAAGCGGCCCCGCAAAATATTTTTAAAGATTATATGGCGATCGAGAGCGACGCGACTGCCGATTTCGAAGAACAAATAGCGGATAAGGCGGGCGGCAGCGTCGTTACGATCATCTCTTCTGCAAATATGCGTGTAAACGGAGAGCTCTCATCAATCGTCAACATTTTTTCCGGCGTGATTATAAATCGCGAGGGATATGTCATAACGACTTCGCAATCCGCTTATACCGGCGTCTCCGCCGGCTCAGAGCGGTACGAAGCGGAGGCAAATGAAGTATATGCCGTTTTGCCGGATATTTACGACGACAATACCCACTATAAATTGCGCCTGATCGATTATGATACACAAATCGGATTGGCTCTGTTTAAGTTTTACGATAATTTTTACTTTTATTCCGATGCGGCAAAAACGGATACAGTACAAGGGTTTCAATTCCATGCAACTTTTTCCTCCGAAAACGTTGCCGTCGGAAACCGCTGCGCGGCCATCGGAAATTCGATCGGCAATATTTTAAACGGGGAAGCTCTCAGTCTGAATTCGATTACGCAAATAGAACAGACGATTACCAGCGGATTTATATCCGCCTCGCCCGCCGATCCCTCCGTATTCGAGCCGTTGCAATACGGCGATTCTTCCTATAACTATTTCATGACATCTGCTCCCGCCAACCTCGATATGTACGGGGGAGGTTTGTTTGACGAAAACGGCTATGCCATCGGAATTTTAGCCTCAAAAATTGTTTCGGACAATTCCGGTTCCTCTGCGGGGGACTATATTACAAGAGCTACATTGGTGTACCCGACAGCGCTCGTTACAGCTTACATTGACAATGTATCTGCCGAAACGCAGAAGGTTATTCCTTATACCACGGCTCGCCTTTCGGAGGTTGAAGCATGAAAAAGAGCGGAAAAATTATTATATCCTTTCTATTGTTGCTCATCCTTTCGTTCGGGATTGCGGCATGCACTGTCAGAAACGACGGCGACCTGCCCGAAGAAGATTATAACGGAAACACTTCTTATACAGAAGATTACGTTCAGCAGGAGTTTAGCGATACTGATTTTAACGCTCTGTACGAGCAAGTCTATCGCTCTGTCGTAACGGTAAAATTGGAATACCGGTCATCCGGAATTTTTGGAGGGCAAAGCCGGTCGAGCAATACCGGCACAGGATTTATTGTCGATTCGGAAAACGGGTATATCGTTACATCATCCTCGATTTTTGAAATTTCTTCCGGCAATATTTCCGCAAATTCCCTTTGTTCGGTAACTTTTTACGACGGGAAAACGTCTGCGGCCGGTTTGGTTTCATATGACAGCACCACCTCGTTTCCGTATATTCAAAGCAGTCCTGCAAACTCGGATATTGCTTTGATCCGGTTACAAAACGCATCCGGCGGATACTATACCGACGTTCAGACGGAAGCAAAAACGGAGATTCCTGCCGCCGTTACGTTTGCTTCTTCTGACGGTCTCGATTTTGGCGATGAATGTTTTTCGGTCGCCACGATTTCCGATGAAGACGATGATTTGTTCGGAATGTTGGATGTAAACATCATTACCAATCCATCCAATCGGCACGATTCGGCGCTCTACACTTTAAGCGAAGGAAGAAAATCTTACTTTTTTGATAATTCATTCGATTACTTGATCCAAACAGGGATCACGACCAATTCCGGGTGTGAAGGAGCGCCTCTGTTTGATAACAGAGGAAACGTTATCGGGATGATGAATTTGCGGGCCGAGCAAACCTCGCGTTTTACCGCAAACGATCCTTTCGGTATTTCATTCGCAACGCCTTCAAGTACGTTACAGCAATTTTTAACAGAGAATGATATTCGTTTTCAATCACAGGAAACCGAAGAAAATACCTCCGCAAGCATCATAGCGAATTCAAACCAGATAGAAAAAGCGACAGACGGTGTGGCACAGGCGTTAATGGAACAATCGGCAACGATAAGCAGTATCGGCAGCAAAGACTATTATGTGGCCGATGCGTCTTCAGCCATTCTTTTTAAAAAGTTTGAAAATAGTATGGCCAATACAAATGTAGCGGCAACTTCTCAAAACTTTATCGACCGTACGGTTAAAATTATTGTCTATTCCGACCAAGGCCTTTCGGAAGGATCGGGCATGATCGTCGACAAAAGCGGCTACATTTTAACCAATTTGCACGTAATCAATAAATTGAGCAGTACAAATGAAGAAGCAGGGAAAGAGGCAAACGCAACCGTCGATGTAACGGGTATTTCCGTCTACTGCGCTTTTGAAAGGGGAACCGTTCAAGACGGTGGCAGAGAAAAATTCGTACTTTTGCCGATGCAAGTCATAGCATATCAGCAAAGAGAAGACTTAGCAGTCCTGAAATTTTTAAACCCGATCTATCACGAGGATGATTCCGGAATCGAGACAATAAACGGAACAACGGCAACCCAAGGATTTGAGCAAGCCTGCACATTCGATACGTCGATTGCCAAGCGAGGAGGGCGCGTAATTGCGCTCGGCAATGCCTTAGGATACGGAGTCGCCTCCGCTACAGGAATCGTTTCCGTACCGGAATTCAGCGCTTATTATTCCGACTATGGGTATAATATGATACAAACGGATTGTCCGATCAACAGCGGCAATTCCGGCGGTCCGTTGTTCAGTTTAGAAGGATATATTGTAGGAATAAATACGCTCGGTCTCGGAGGAGATGCATCGACCGTATACGGCTATGAAAATGTCAGTTGGGCAATCCCGGCGGCCTCTGCGGTAGGGTTTCTTGAAAAAATCAATGAAAATAATCCGGATAATGATGAAAACCTGGTTATTTTAAATCAGGCCAAAATTCAGTATCAAACGGTTGAGGTATAGATTGTTGCACGCGCAAATTCGAAAGCTGTACAGAACTCTTAATTCCTTAATGCCTTTCAATTTTCTTATTAAAATTGAAAGGCCGAAACATTATCGCTAAAAATTGAAATAATGCTACGGCATTCGGAATAAGAAAAAGTTTTTAAAAAGGCGACGTTTAATAACGAACGTCGCCTTTGTCAGAGGATCTTTCGAATATAATTATTGACGATAAAAAATTTTCGAAGCGCCATCGCCGAGTAAAAAATATTCTCATATATTGTCTTTTGTATCATAAATATTTCTCTTAGATAGTAAAATTTAGCAGGGGAAGCCTCTTTTTTAGCATAAATTGGCAAATGAATAAGCTCTATAACTCTGCGTAAAACACAGCTTTTACGCAGAGTTAGCCCAAATTTCGCCGGTTTTTACGCAGTCTTTACCGTTTTTTGCGGGTCTTTTGCGCAGAGTTGCCTTTTTGCTTGTCAGATTTTACGCAGTCTTTCTGCTTTTTCTTCTTTGGCTTCGGCATGAGCCCGTGTACAGCGGTCATGAATGCATTGATCTCACGGACTTTCAGTACGGTGTACGATACAGGGATTCGCGACGTCGCCAGGCTCAGCGGATTCTCCTTCCAGTATTTCTCGACCGTCTCCACAGTGTATTGTTCAGCGTTTATTTGCTTTACGGCCTTCTTTTCGTCTTTGTTCAATTTCATGCTTCTTACTTCCTGAATTAATTTGATTTTTTTCATAAAATAATTTATAATAAAATTATGAGCGGAACAAATTTTTATCAAGAAAGAAATTTGAAAAATCTTGAAAAAATAGAATATTTGAAGGAAGAGCTTCCCGATTTTATCGAAGAATATTTTATTGGCATCGAAAATCAGACGAGTACTTTGACGCGGCTGAATTACGCCTATGATTTGCGCATCTTTTTCGATTTCCTTATCAAAAAAAAATTCAGAAATAAAACCATTAAGGGATTCACCTTATCCGATTTAGAATCTGTCAGCGGGACAGACATCGAAAAATTTCTTAGTTATTTAAGCAATTACGAATTTCGAGGTAATTTCGAAAGCTGCAACGATCGCGCAAAGGCCCGTAAGCTTTCCAGCGTGCGGGCCCTATTCCGATATTTTTTCTCAAAAGAAAAAATCAGCGTTGATAACGCCGCCAAAGTTTCTTTACCGAAATTACATGAAAAAGAAATTGTCCGCTTGGAAGTAAATGAAGTCGTCGATTTGATCAATTGCGCAGAAAGCGGTTCAGGACTGAATCCACACCAAAAAATTTACTTTGAAAAAAATAAAGTCCGCGATGTTGCGATCCTATCCTTATTTTTAGGGACAGGAATTCGTATCAGTGAGTTAGTCGGCCTAAATAACGACGACATAGATTTTACAACAAACAGCTTCAAAGTAACGCGCAAAGGCGGAAATCAAACGATTCTTTATTTTTCTCAGGAAGTTGCCGATGCCTTGATCGATTATATCGCTTATAAAGAAAATGATACAGATATTCCGGAGAATGAAACGGCTCTATTTCTCTCTTTACAAAAAAAGAGAATCAGTGTTCGCGCTGTTGAAGATTTGGTAAAAAAATACAGCCGCATCATTGCGCCGCTAAAAAAAATCTCTCCACATAAGCTCCGCAGTACATATGGTACACAATTATATCGTGAGACCGGAGATATTTATATTGTCGCCGACGTATTGGGGCACAAAGATGTGAATACAACAAAAAAGCACTATGCTGCAATCAGTGAAGATATTCGCAGATCGGTCGCCTCGAAAGTCAAATTAAGGGAACCCGACGATAAAAACTGAATTATGTTACACATAGTACTTTATATAAATTAAATATGCAGGAAAAAGTTTTTATAATTCAACCAATTATCGACAACAATTATAAATTGCTGGAAGCTGAAGCAATTTCTTTGATTGAAAGCGCCGATGCACTGCATGCCGGTACTGTTTTTCAAAAAGTCAGAGAAATTAATCCGGCTACGTATATAGGCAGCGGAAAATTGAATGAAATTCGCGATAGATTAGACAGTTTGGATATAACGGTTCTTTTTAACGGATCCCTTACCCCTTCGCAGACGCTAAATATTTCCTCCGCACTAGGCGGCCTAAAAGTGATTGACCGTACAACTTTGATACTTGACATTTTTGCAAAACGTGCCGCAACCTTAGAAGGCAAGCTGCAAGTCGAACTTGCGCAGTTAAAATATCTGTACCCCCGACTAAAAGGCAAAGGCGAAGCTTTATCTCGTTTAGGCGGAGGCATCGGAACGCGCGGCCCCGGAGAGACTCAGCTGGAAACCGACCGCAGGAAGATCCGTACTCGGATCAATTCCATCGAAAACCGTTTAAAAACTTTGCAAAATCGAAGGAATTTGATCAATGCCAGGCGCAAAAAAAATGAAATCCCCTCCATCTCATTGATCGGATATACAAACACAGGGAAATCGACGTTATTAAATGCGCTTACCGATTCCGATGTTTACACTGAAAATAGATTATTCGCCACATTGGATCCAACCTCACGGAAATTTTCAATCGATAGTCAGACATTCATTCTTACCGATACCGTCGGCTTTTTGCGCGATTTGCCGCACAGCATTATTTCTGCATTCCGGTCAACGTTAGAGAGCGCTCTGTTTTGCGATTTGGCGCTCATTGTTTGCGATGCCTCCGATGATTACGAAATGCAGTTAAAAACAACTTTACAGACCCTGCAAGACTTAAAATCGACCGTTCCTTATCTAATAGTAATGAATAAAAGTGATTGTTTAACTTCCTTTGAAGGTTTTCCTGCGGAAAGTATATTTATTTCTGCCAAAAAGAAGCTTGGGCTGGATGGTTTAAAAAAAGCCGTTTTACGGCACTTTCAGGAAAAATATGCGAATGTAGATTTGTTTATTCCCTATGCTCGTCTTCAAGAATATAATATGATCAAGCGATTTTTGTTTGAAATGGATTTTTCCTACCAAGATACCGGCGTTCAAATTGCCGTACGAATTCCGAATAGATATCTAAATAAAATTTCATCCTTTATTTTGCATTAATTTTATTTTACAAATAATACGATGCAATTAATCTTTCGTTGTTATCCGATCCGTATCTATCAGGCAGGAATAGCGTATAGACCGCATCGCCTATCTATGGATCAAACGCGGGTTATTCATACCTTTCCTTGGAATTAATTTTATTCCGAAAACTCGATTTGGCCACAGAGTTTAAAACCGGTTTTGTTTAATTCTGTGTCTCCTAATACTTTCGATTTACCCGATAAAACAAAAAGAACCGAGCTTTTCGCTCGGTTCTTTTTGTTTCAAACATTTAAACTATTTAAAATATTTTACACCGCTTTCAAACAACTTCATATCGAAATTTCCACAGCTGTTTTTATACAAATTGTCGCCGGTACGTTCACTATGCCCCATTTTGCCAAAAACTCTTCCGTCGGGAGAAGTTATCCCTTCTATGCCCCAAACCGATCCGTTCGGATTAAACGGATATTCCATCGTCGGCAAGCCGTCCAAATCGCAATACTGCGTAGCAATTTGTCCGTGTTCGGCCATCGACTCCAAGGCTTCCACAGGAGCAATAATTTTACCTTCCCCATGCGAAACAGGAACCGTAAAAACGTCCCCGACCCTGCATGCCGAAAGCCAGGGCGATTTATCGGATGCGATGCGGATATTGACAAGGGTAGAAACGTGCCTGGCTATGTTATTATAAGTTAACGTGGGGCTGTCGCTCTTTAAGGGCCTGATATCGCCATACGGAACCAAACCAAGCTTGATCAGAGCCTGAAAACCGTTGCAAATACCTAAAATCAAACCGTCGCGTTCATTTAAAAGTTTTAAAACTTGTTCCGCTATAAACGGATTGCGGAACGTCGTAGCAATAAACTTTCCGCTGCCATCCGGTTCGTCGCCGCCGGAAAATCCGCCCGGAAACGCAATGATGTTCGCGCGCGCGATTGCAGCAGCCGCAGCCCGTACGCTTTCCTCTATATCCGAAGCCGTACGATTTTTAAATACAAAAACTTCGCTTTCCGCTCCGGCGGCATTGAATTTGCGCGCCGTATCCAATTCACAGTTCGTCCCGGGGAAAACAGGAATAAATACGCGAGGCTTCGCAACTTTATTCACAATATTCGCATAACGTTTTCCGCCGCAAGCAAAATCCGCTTTGTGAGCTTTACCAACTGCCGCAGCAGTATTCGAAAAAACATTTTCCAATGTACCGCAAAAAGCTTCCGTCGCCTCCGATGCTTTTACTACTTCTTTGTCGTAAATAAAATCCGCTTCCGTCGTTTCGCCGACGTAGATTTTTGTGGCGTTCAATTTCTCCGGTTCTTCCAAGGATACGAGAATTTCGCCATATCTTTCCGCCAGCAAGCAATCGCTATCGCCTTCGAAACGGAATCCCAATCCGTTTCCGAAACAAGATTTCGCAACAGCCGACGCGATACCGCCGTTTTCGACAACGGTTGCAAATTTGATGTTACCGCTTATAATGTTACGATGAATTTCGCGGTATAAGTCGGCCACTTCCTTGAAATCAGGAATCTTATTAAAATCTTTATGAATGGGGATCCAATATACTTTCGTCCCTTTTTCAGACAGTACGTTTGTAATCAGTTGCCTTGCATCAGCCGGGGCTAACGCAAAAGAAATCAAGGTCGGAGGCACGTCTATCTGTTCGAACGTTCCGCTCATACTGTCTTTCCCGCCGATAGCGCCGAGCCCCAACCCGATTTGGGCATACAGCGCCCCTAAAAGCGCAGAAAGCGGAACCCCCCAACGCTTGGGATCGCGATTCAACCGCATAAAAAATTCTTGAAAAGTCAGCCGAATATCGTCATACGCACAACCGCTGGCAATAAGCTTTGCCACCGAAGTTATGATGCTGTAAATCGCCCCTGTAAAAGGACTGCTGCTCATGAGAGCGGCACAATATCCATAGGCCGCCACCGTGGCAACATCCGTTTCGCCGCCGCAAATCTTTGCCGCCATGGATATTGCCGGCGTCAGCTGCAGTTTTCCGCCGAAAGGCATATATACGCTGCGCGCACCGATCGTAGAATCGAACATCTCCGACAGCCCTTTTTTTGAACATACATTCAAATCAGCCAGTGCCCGCAAAAATCCATCACGAAAATCGTCATGTTCCAAATCAAAATATTCCGTTACATTATCGCAAATTTCAGCCGAAATGATTTGTTTGACTCCGTTCGTATCAAGAAAGTCGCGCGAAATATCGACGATCGCTCTCCCCTTAAATAACATTTTCATTCGGCGGTCATCCGTAACGACAGCGACCGGAGTTGCAGACAAATTTTCTTTTGCCGCCAAGCAAATAAATTCATCTTTATCTTCGGCCGCTACTACGACGGCCATTCTCTCCTGCGATTCAGAGATCGCAAGTTCCGTTCCGGAAAGCCCCTCATATTTTAAAGGAACTTTATCAAGATCGATCACAAGTCCGTCGGATAATTCGCCGATCGCCACAGAAACGCCGCCAGCCCCGAAGTCATTGCATTTTTTAATTTTCCGCGTTACTTCCGGGTTCAGGAAAAGGCGCTGCAACTTTCGTTCCGTTAGAGGATTTCCCTTTTGTACTTCAGCCCCGCAGGTTTCTACAGAATGTGCATTATGCGCCTTGGATGATCCTGTGGCTCCGCCGCAGCCGTCTCGGCCCGTTTCTCCGCCGAGCAAAATAATAACGTCGCCCTTTTTCGGTTTTTCACGGTATACCATGTCGCGCCTGGCTCCGCCGACGACAAACCCCGTTTCCAATCGTTTTGCTTTATACCCGGAATGATAGACCTCATCCACAATACCCGTCGCAAGGCCGATCTGATTCCCGTAAGAGGAAAAACCGGCGGCAGCAGTTTTCGTAATAACGCGCTGCGGCAATTTACCCGGGAGAGTATCTTCCAATTTTTCGCGCGGATCCGCACTTCCGGTAATGCGCATCGCCTGATATACGTACGTTCTGCCCGAAAGCGGATCGCGGATGGCTCCGCCCAAACAGGTCGCGGCTCCGCCGAACGGCTCGATCTCCGTCGGATGATTGTGCGTCTCGTTTTTAAACATAACGAGATACTTTTCAGTTTTCCCGTCGATTTTTACATCGATGCAAATCGAGCAGGCGTTTATTTCGTCAGAAACGTCCAGATTATCCAGCCGTCCCTCTTTTTTCAGCTTTTTGACCGCAATGGTCGCAATGTCCATCAAGCACGGATATTTATCTTTTCTGTCCGCATTGAATTCAGCAAATAAATCCTGATAAAGACGATACGCCTTTGCAATATGCGGATTGTTTGAATTGATTTTTACGTCCTTGATTTCCGTAGAAAAGGTCGTGTGGCGGCAGTGGTCCGACCAATATGTGTCAATGACTTTAACTTCCGTTTCCGTCGGATTTCTGCCCTCTTTTTTGAAGTAGTCGCGGACAAATACGAGGTCTTCGACACTCATGGCAAATCCGTTTTCTTTGTGGTATGCGGCAATTTCTTCAACGGTCATATCAATGAATCCGGCTACGTCCGAAACGTCCTGCGTTACCATTTTTGCGCGGGCAAGCGTTTTCGGCTTCTCCAGCGATACCTCAGAGCACTCTACGGGATTGATCAGATGCTTCTTTACTCTTTCCAATTCCGCATTGGTGATCCCTTTGATGGCGATCACTCGCGCGCATTTGATCAGAGGGCGGTTCTTTTGCGTAAGCAATTGTATGCACTGTGCGGCACTGTCTGCACGTTGATCGTACTGCCCCTCTAAAAATGCGATCGCAAAAATTTTATATCCGTTTCCGACCGGAAGTTCTTCGCGGTAAACATTGTCGACGGGAGGTTCGGAAAATACGTTGACGATAGCGCCTTCCAGCTCTTCTTCAGTGATACCTTCGGCATCGTAACGGATAATTTCGCGCAAATCTTCAACCCCGATCCCCAACTGCGTAATTAAATCATCGCGGATCTTTTTGGCTTGCAGATTTTCTTTTTTTTCTACATAAACTCTGTAAATCATATCGGTCTTTACCCTTTTGCGTTATATTTTATACCAATGTCTTTGCGGTATTGCATACCTTCAAACGAGATCTCTTCTACATTTCGATACGCCTTTTTTCGGGCTTCTTCAATTGTCTTTCCCTTCGCACAGACGCCTAAAACGCGCCCTCCGCTTGTCTTCAGCACACCGTTTTCGCGCACGGTACCGGCATGATAGAGAACGACATCCGGATCCAGTTTTCCGATTTTGATCTCTTTCCCTTTTTCATACTTCTGAGGATAGCCGCCGCTCGCGACCACAACGCATACGCATGCCCCTTCTTCCCACTCGATTTTGACATCGGACAAACGTTCGTCCGTAACCGCTTGAAAAATTTCCATCAGATCGGTCTTCAGCATGGGAAGAACGACCTGCGTTTCCGGATCACCGAAGCGAGAATTATATTCAACGACTTTCATTCCGTCGGGCGTGCGCATCAAACCAAAATACAATACGCCCTTAAACGGCCTGCCCTCCGCATTCATCGCGGCCACAGTCGGCAATAATATTTTTTGCATTACCTCTTCTGCGATTTCTTCGGTATAAAAAGGACAAGGAGTAAAAGTTCCCATACCGCCGGTATTCAATCCTTGATCGCCGTCCAATGCGCGCTTATGATCGCAGCTGGGGATCATAGGAATGATCGTTTTTCCGTCGGTAAAAGTCAAAACGGAAACTTCTTCACCGGGAACAAATTCCTTGCCGACCAAAAATTCTTCGACAACAACTTTATTCCCCGCCGCGCCGAAAGCTTTATCGAGCATGATCTGCTTTAACCCGTCTTTCGCCTCGTTCAAATTTTCGCAGATCAGCACGCCTTTCCCCAAAGCGAGCCCGTCCGCCTTTAAAACGACGGGGAATTTCCCTTTTTCGACGTAAGACAAAGCCGCTTCATAAGCATCGAAGGTTTCGTACGCCGCCGTAGGTATGCCGTATTTCTTCATTAATTCTTTGGCGAACGCTTTACTCGATTCAATCTCTGCGGCACGCCGATTCGGGCCGAACACACGGTGTCCGCCGGCTTCAAGGACATCGGCCAACCCCGCCGCGAGAGGATCATCCGGCGCTATGACCGTATATTCCACATCCCGGTGCTTATCGAGCCACGCGGCAACAGCCTGCAGATCCATATAATCTACGTCGACGCATTCGGCAAGTTCGGCGATGCCGGCGTTCCCTTTCATGCAATAAATTTTATCGACAAGCGGACTTTTTGCCAGCGCCGCTACAATGGCGTGTTCCCTTCCTCCGTTACCGATGACCAAGACATTCATTTCAGCTTCCTCAATTCTTTGTTTTTATAATAAATTGGCAATGTTCGTGTGCCGGCGTTCCGCGCCGGCGCACTCTCATTGCAAATTTATTATACTATCTGCGCGCGGCCGTTGCAAGCATCGATGACAGAAAAATCCGATGCCATGTGTACGGATAGCGCCATTCTATTTCAGAATAACACACATATTTGCAAATTCGCAAGGATATACGACACTTTTATCCACTACTATGCGTCGCATAAACCTATAAAAATTTATATTTTAGTGATGGAACAACCGCATACCGGTAAATGCCATGACCATGCCGTATTTATCGCATGCATCAATTACAAGGTCGTCGCGTACAGAACCGCCCGGCTGCGCCACATAGGAAACGCCGCTCTTCTTTGCCCGTTCGATATTATCCGAAAACGGGAAAAACGCATCGCTGCCCAGCGAAACTCCGGAGATTTTAGAAAGATATTCCTTTTGCTCTTCCTTTGTAAAAGGTTCGGGCCGTTCAGAAAAATACTGTTTCCATACGTTCTCGCCCAATACATCTTCGCACTCGTCGGAAAGATAAATATCGATGATATTATTTTTATCGGGGCGCCCGACGCCCTCCGCAAAATGCAGATTTAAAACTTTATCGTGCTGACGCAAATGCCACAGATCCGCTTTCGTCCCGGCAAGTCTCGTACAATGAATGCGCGATTGCTGGCCCGCCCCCACGCCGATCGCCTGACCATCCACCGCGAAGCAGACGGAATTGGACTGGGTATATTTTAAAGTGATCAGCGAAATAATTAAATCCGTGATCGCTTCAGGGGGCAAATGTTTATTCTTAGTAACGATGTTCTGCAACAGCGAAGCATCGATTTTAAACTCATTTCTGCCCTGTTCAAAAGTTATGCCGAATACCTGCTTGCGCTCGATTGGATCCGGCTTGTAATCTTTGTCGATTTTTACAATATTATATCCGCCCTTTCTCTTTGCTTTGAGGATCTCCAAAGCCTTCGGCGTATATGCGGGAGCAATAATACCGTCGGATACTTCCCGCGAGATAATTTTTGCCGTTACCTCATCGCATTCGTCCGAAAGAGCGATCCAATCTCCAAACGAAGACATCCGATCGGTTCCCCGCGCGCGGGCATATGCGCATGCGAGCGGCGAATCGTCCAAGCCCTCAATATCGTCGACAAAACACGCGCGCTTCAGCTTTTCAGGCAGCTTCTTCCCCACGGCCGCACTCGTCGGGCTGACATGCTTGAAAGAGGTAGCGCAAACCATACCGGTATTTTCTTTTACTTCTTTGACCAACTGCCAGCTGTTAAAGGCATCCAAAAAGTTGATATAGCCGGGTTTACCGTTCAAGATCTCAATAGGAAGATCACTTCCGTCCGCCATAAAAATGCGCGAAGGCTTTTGATTCGGGTTACAGCCGTATTTTAACTGAAATTCATTCATAATGGAAATTCTCCCCTTTACTTGTTTTTATTAATCAGCCTGCGTTCATATTTGCCCGTGGCAAGGTCGGTATAGCGCACATACAGAGATATTTTATTTGCCTCGTTCAAATTGTCCCACAGCTGCCGGGTAAACGCATCTATATCATTCGGAATAATCACGCGTTCCGGCTCGCCCGTGAAGGTCGGGATCGGATCGCCGTCGCAGTTGTATGTATGAATAAAATGCCCGATCCCATTCAAAGGCGAATAGGAAAAAGTATATCGGTTGCAGGCGCTCCCCTTTTCATCCGCGCTCTTCAAAATGCTCATTTTATAGGTGAACGCATCGCCGGAGAATTGGAGCAATGCACTGATGCGCGGCGTAAAATTCGGGGCATCCGGCTCAAATTCCCGCGTTTCGAGGGCCTGTTCAAATGTTTTGCCTTTCATCAAATAGTCAAAGACGGTATCCGTCTGATCCCCGTTCGTAACGATGACCGCGTCCCCCGCACGCCGTACCGGCGAATAAATGATCAGGGACGGGTCTTTTACTTTGCTTGCGTCGAACGGATGAATGATCACTTCTTCGCCGTTTTCTATAAAAACCCGATTGCGGCTGTTTTCACTTCTGCCCATGATAAAATACGCAAAAACAGCTTTTTTTCCGTCTTGCGATTTGCCGACGACGATACCGCGCCCGACATAGGAATTATCCCTGACCAAATCGCCGATATCTGAAACAGTGTAGATATTCTCCATAAAAAATACTCCCGCCGATTTTTATGCTTTGATTATTGTGAAACGATGGAAACGATTCGCCCGTGCTTTACGAGTTTTCCCGTTGTGAGAAGTCTGACCGCTTCCGGCAAGGCTTTATGCTCTTCTTCCAAAATCCGCTTCTGCAGCGATTCGGGAGAGTCGCCCTCTTTGACTTCAACAGCCCTTTGCAAAATTATGGCTCCGCTATCATAATTCTCGTCAACGAAATGAACCGTAAGACCGGAAATTTTGACGCCGTATTCCAATGCAGCGCGATGTACGTTTATCCCGTAAAATCCTTTGCCGCAAAAACTCGGAATCAGCGACGGATGGATATTGATGATCCGATCCGGAAAAGCGCTGACGAAATTCCTCGGTATCATGGAAAGATAGCCGGCCAAGACAATAAAATCGATACCGCGGCTTTGAATCTGCACGATAATGTCTTCAAACATCGCCTCGGCAGAACTATAATCCTTCTTATTCCGCACGATGTATTCGATCCCGTGTTTTTTAGCCCGTTCAATTGCAAATATACCCTCTTTTGAGGCTACCAGAAGAGCTATTTCGCAAAAATGTTCCCGCTCGTTCGCATCGATAATCGATTGAAAATCGCTGCCCGATCCGCTTGCGAAAACCGCTATTTTTTTCACAGCAACGACACTCCTTTCCCGCTGACGGTTTTCCCGATGAGATATGCTTCTTCTCCCGTCGATTTCAATGCGGCTAACGCCGAAGACACGTCTTTTTGATCGACACATACGACCATGCCGATCCCCATATTGAAAGTATTGTATAATTGAGCGTCTGTGCCTTCCGATTTTTCGCGCATGATCCGGAAAATTTCCGGAACGGGATATGAATCCTTACGGATCTCGCAGCCGATCCCTTCCGGAAAGATCCGCGGTATGTTCTCGATAAAACCGCCTCCGGTGATATGCGCGATTCCTTTAACCTTCACTTTGGATATGAGATTTAATATGCTCTTGACATAAATTTTTGTGGGAGTGAGCAATACGCTCAAAAGATTATCCTTCAAGCGGTCGTCATAACGATTCAAATCGGGAGAACTGTCGGTATCGCCAAACAGACGGCGAACCAAAGAATAGCCGTTGGAGTGAATTCCGCTCGACGCGATTCCGATCAGCGCATCCCCTGCCTGAATATTTTTCCCGTTTATGACTTCGCTCTTATCGACGATGCCGACGGCAAATCCTGCGATATCGTACTCGCCATCCGCATAAAATCCGGGCATTTCGGCCGTTTCTCCGCCGATGAGCGCACAACCCGCCTGACGACAGCCTTCCGCCACGCCGGAAACCACTGTTGCGACGACTTCCGGAGAAAGTTTTCCCGTCGCAAAATAATCGAGGAAAAACAGAGGTTTCGCGCCTTGGCAAACAATGTCGTTGACGCACATGGCCACTGCATCGATGCCGATGGTATCGTGCTTATCCGCAAGGAAAGCGTATTTTAATTTTGTTCCGACGCCGTCTGTCCCCGCAACGAGAACAGGCTCTTTCATTTTTTCTCCCGCTATGGAATAAAATCCGCCGAACGAGCCGATATCGCCCAAAACATTGCCGTCAAACGTGGTCTTGACATGTTTTTTCATCAATTCGACGGCTTTATATCCTCTCTCGACATCCACTCCGCTGTCTTTGTATGAAATGGCCATATTATGATTCACTCCTCATGTTATTTGCTATTCAAATTTATGTTTGTCCGCTTGATAATCGTCCATGGGGTACGGATAGTGTCCGTCAAAACAAGCGGTACAAAAATCCAGCGCCGAAGAACGGCACGTTTCCTTCAGCTGCTCCACGGTAAGGTAATGCAGGGAATCCGCGCCGATGTATTTGCAGATCTCTTCGATACTGCGGTATGCACCGACGAGCTGCGCATGCGTCTGCATATCGATACCCAGGTGGCAGGGATGTTTTACGACGGGCGAACAGATCATCATATGGACCTCCCTCGCCCCAGCATCGCGCAACATTTTTACAATTTTACGGCTGGTCGTTCCGCGGACGATCGAATCGTCGATGATAATCAACCGCTTCCCGTTAATATTGGCGCGAAGAGCATTCATTTTTACATTCACGCTGTTTTCGCGCGTACTTTGATCGGGTTGGATAAAAGTCCTGCCTACATAGCGATTTTTCGCCAATGCTTCGACATACGGAATGCCGGAGATCTCCGAGTAGCCGCGCGCGGCTACAACTGCCGAATCCGGAACTCCGCTGACAATATCGGCTTTGACGGGATAACTTTTTGCTAAGATACGCCCGGCTTCTTTGCGCGCCTCGTATACGCTGCAACCGTCGATAACGCTGTCCGGCCGTGCAAAATAAACGTACTCGAAAATGCAGGACGCCGATTTTTTTTCTCGATGCAGAAAATAGGATTTTGTTCCGGAAGAATCGATGACGACGACTTCTCCCGGCTTGACGTCCCGCTCGAAAACGGCGCCGATCGCATCTAAGGCGCATGTTTCGCTGGCTATTACCGTATCGTCTAAACTTTTGCCCAAAACAAGCGGCCGGATGCCGTACGGGTCGCGCACGGCTATCAATTTATCGCTTGTCATGACGACGAGGGCAAACGAGCCTTTGAAACGATTGCAGGCTTCAATTACGCCTTTGACGATATCGCCTTCGCTGTACTTATTGATGAGCAAGGCAATTACTTCCGAATCAATGCTCGTCTGAAACACTGCGTTATCGTTGAGCAATTCCTCGCGCAATTGTTTTGTATTCGTGAGGTTCCCGTTGTGTGCCAGCGCCGTTTTACCGCATTTACCCGTAAATACGATCGGCTGCGCGTTTAACAGGGAGCTTGCGCCCGTCGTGGAATAGCGTACATGCCCGATCGCGATATCGCCTTCCGGCAACGTTTCGAGGTTTCCGTTCGAAAAAACTTCCGGTACGAGCCCCATGCCCTTATAATACCGTATCTTGTCGGCATAGGCAACCGCAATGCCGCAACTTTCCTGACCGCGGTGCTGCAACGCATACAATCCGTAATAAGCGGTATGCGCAACGTCGCGCGTTTCGGTACTGTATACGCCGAACACCCCGCATTCTTCGTTCATTCCGTCGAACGGAAGTTTACCGTCCCGCAAATACATGCAAGCGTCCTCCCCGCCTATTTCGACGACGTAAGGCGGGCAAATACTTCTTTATAAGCGTCTTCTACGCCGCCCATATCTCTCCTAAATCTGTCTTTATCGAGTTTTTCTCCCGTCGTCATATCCCAGAAACGGCAGGTATCGGGCGAAATTTCATCTGCAAGTATAATCTGGCCTTTGAACCTTCCGAACTCCAATTTAAAGTCGATCAGATCGATATTCAGCGTTTTGAAAAACTCTTTCATGATCTCGTTGACTTTGAATGCCATCTTTTTGATGGTTTCGATCTCTTCGGGAGTGGCCAACTGCATGGCCAGCGCATGGTAATCGTTGATGAGCGGATCGCCCAAATCATCGTTTTTATAGCTGAACTCCAAAACGGTTACGGGGAGCTTGGTCCCTTCGGGGACGCCGTAACGTTTGGAAAAGCTTCCCGCGGCAGTATTGCGGATAATGACTTCCAACGGAACGATCTGAACTTTTCTGACTGCCGTTTCGCGGTCGGAAAGCTCTTCGACAAAATGGGTGGGAATGCCGTGCTGTTCCATGAGGCGGAACATCATGTTGCTCATCTTATTGTTGATCACGCCCTTCCCTGCGATCGTACCCTTCTTTAAACCGTTAAAGGCGGTGGCATCGTCTTTGTAATCGACAATGACGACATCCGGATCTTCCGTTTCAAATACTTTCTTTGCTTTGCCTTCGTATAATTGTTTTAATTTTTTCATAGCAATATAAATCCTCCGCAGTTATTTATGAATTCTATTGATGCAAAATATTTGTTTTACAAAGCCTGCAATTCTTTTTGAAGAGCGGCATCGTCCGCCTTGATCTTTTCGGCCATGCTCTTTTTAAATGCTTTGAGCTTCGAAGATATTTCGGGATAGCGTATCCCTAAAATCTGTAAAGCCAGCAGCCCGGCGTTTTCTCCTCCGTTGACCCCGACCGTAGCCACCGGTATTCCCGAGGGCATCTGAACAATAGAGAGCAAACTATCCAATCCGCCCATCATATCCGTTTTTACCGGCAAGCCGATTACGGGAAGCGTTGTATATGCGGCAATTACCCCGCCTAAATGCGCGGCCTTGCCTGCGGCGCAAATAATTACTTCAAAGCCAGCAGCTTCTGCCTGCGACGCAAATGCATGCGCTTCTTCGGGCGTACGGTGCGCAGAGATGACGCGTACCGCCGTTTCAACGTCAAATTCTTTTAAAACAGCCACCGCCGGTTTTACGACCGCAAAATCGGACTTACTGCCCATTAAAATCGCAACTTTTGCCATTTTGTTATACCTCCGCCTGTTTCGGCATATAAATTCGAATATTTTTCGCATACTATTCGCACAAAGGGGAAAGTATGTATTTACAATATGTAATTTTTGCCGTCTTTTTATTGGCGATCAATATTTATGCGTTTATGTTGGTTAAATCGCTGAAACAAGCTTCTGAAGAGCGGGGAGAAAAACAGAAAAGCGGGTATGGAAAACTGTTCGTTGCCGGCTTCTTAGGGGGTGCGCTCGCCGGTTATATCGCCATGTTCGTTTTCAAATTCAAAACGGACAGCCTTTTGCTTATGATCACCTTGCCGATCCTGATCGCCCTGAATATTTATATTATTATCGCTCTTGTTCGGAGCGGAATTTTAGTATTCGGATAAAAAGAAAAGACAGGCTAAAATTGCGTGCGCCGGCAACGCTGTTCCCCTGTCTCATATAAAAACGTATACTGATTCTTTTTACTAAAACTGTACAATGCGCCGACAAAAATACCGAGGCACGAATAATATTGCAATAAACGTAAACCGATCGATTTTTCCGCCATGTACATTTCCTCTTTCGCCGGTCAGGCTCTCCGATCCATTAATCTTACGATCCGCAAAAAGCGCCAACAAACTACCTAATAAGTATACCATAAATGGCCGTTTTAAAAAACTGTTTGGCGGCACTTTTTCAAAAATTTTTGAAGATAAAATTTCACAGAAGCAAAAAGGGAGCACCCAAAATGCATGGGCGCGCCCTTTTGACTTATTCTTTGTTATTATTATCCTTCTTAGGCTCTTCCGCTGCATCGGGAGAGAGCTGCTGCTCCTTTAATAAATCTCGGATTTCTGTAAGCAGTTCTTCCAAGGTGGGTTTCGCAGGTTCGGCCGGGACCTCAGCCGCGGCTGCGGCCTCTTCCTCAGCTTTTATTTCCTCTTCATTATTCCCGCGCGACAGTTTTGAGCGCAACTTCCCGCTTTCTTCCTTGATCTTTCTCTGCGCATTGCGCACGATCCGCAAAATCGTAAATATAACGAGCGCATCGATTATAAACGTGAGAATCGCCATAATCAGATTCCCGTAATTGAGGGTGATACGTTCGATTTCCCCTGCCTCATTTGTAAATTCACGGAGAACAACGACCAGATCGCTCATATCTTCGCTGCCGAGCAACCAAGTAATAAAAGGTTTAATAATATCGTTTACCAAACTATTGACGATTGCTGTAAACGCTGCGCCGACAACAACCGCTACCGCAAGATCGACAATGTTTCCTCGCGAAATGAACGCTTTGAAATCCTGCCAAAAAGTGCTCTTTTTCTTTTCTTTCTTGTTTTTCATAAATATATCTCCCGTTTTAAATATACCTTTCGTAGTTTGCTTGCAAAAATTTACAAACGGCATCCTCTTCGGAATATCCGATCACCTGCGTAGCCTTCTCTTTTAGTTTTTCCGCCGCGTTCTTTACGGCGTAGCACTCGTCTGAAGCCGAAAACAGATCAATATCGTTATTGCCGTCGCCGAACGACACTATTTTATCGGCTGACAAAATTTTTTTCAATTCAAGCGCGGCCGTTCCTTTGGAAGTATTGATCGGCATGATCTCGCACCAATAATCGGTATGATACGTTTCCTGCTCGTAGATGCAGCGGATATCGAGACTTTCCTCTATGCACTCGTGAAGCGCATCCAGATCTTCTTTCTTCCCGATGCAATTGAAATAGAAAATATCGTCTCCGACAAGAGAATCCGGCCCAACGACGGGATTGAGACGTTTATCGCCGCGGCGGCGCTCCAAGTAGCGCAACATGCCCGACGTCTCACGCCCTTTGACCCACGACAAATGCTCGGTACCGTCTTTGCTGAACGAATATACCAGCGGCAAAATATCAAATTTTGCGAGAGTTTCCCGAATGAACCGCAACTGCCCGCGGTTAAAATGATTGTTGTAGAGCAGTTTTCCGCTCCAAGGCTCCATGATAACGGCCCCGTTGTATAAAATTACGGGAAGATTCTGGCGCAGCCCCCAACACGCTTTCGCGGCGGAATTCAAAGACCGTGCCGTTGCATATGTAAACAACAACCCGCTTTCATCGATCAACCGATTTAAGTTGTTGAGACTATATTCGGAAACCGTTTCGCGAGCCGTTAAAAGAGTCCCGTCAAGATCGGAAATTATGAGTGTTTTCACAAAGATGTCCTTCTTTTCTTTTTTCAAGTATAGCACACTTTCCGCAAATTATCAAGGCTATACGCCCGCCGATAAACTTTTTTATTTACTCTAAGCAAAAAAGCAATGTGCTTTTCTCCACATTGCTTTTTGCATATATCGCATTTTAAAAACTGATTTCGCCGACCATTGCCTGAAATATTCTGTCTTTGTAGTCGGAAACTTTGCCGTACAGGCGCGGGATCGGGCTGTTTTCACGAATATCGGCAGCAATTTTTCCGTTGGAAATAACTACGGCGCGGTGCGAAAGCATGTATGCCTCTTCCGCGTCATGCGTTACAAAGACCGCCGTTCGCTTTTCTTCTTCCCAAAGCGCACAAAAAAGGCTGATAAGACGAAATTTCAGCGCCGTATCCAACGCAGTAAACGGCTCGTCCATCAAAATCAATTTCGATTTATATAAAAAAGCGCGGGCTATCGAAATCCTTTGCGCCTGTCCTCCGGATAGTTCGACGGGATACGCGCGCGCTTTTTCGGAAAGTCCGATCTTATCTAACAGGTCGTAAATCTTCTGCCGATCGGGACAGACGAGTTTTAAATTCGCTTCTACCGTAAGATTGGGGACGAGCCTCGGCTGTTGAAAAATATAAGAACAGCTTAATTTCGGCGTAATCTCCCCTTCAAACGCAGAGATACCCGCAAGCATATTTAACAAGGTCGTCTTGCCGCAGCCGGAAGGCCCGAGAATGCAGGTGATTTTCCCCTCCTCGATGGAGAGAGAAAAATTTTCATAAACGGGACAATTGTTGTACTTCTTCGTTACACCTCGGATTTCGATCATAATGCCTCTCCTTTACGCCCATGCGACCATCGATCTGTAATGCGCGTGAGATTCCCTAAGGCAAATTCAAGGATACCGCCGGTTACGAGTATGATCAAAGTAATGGCAAACATGCGAGCAATTTCAAGGTATGCGTTAGCATCTTCAAGCATACCGCCGAGCGAAATATAAGTACGGGCTAAAACTTCCGCGGAAACGGCTACTTTTATTGCGAGAGATAAATTCGGCCCTGCCTGCGAAAAGAGCGTTGGCAGCATCTGCGGGATCGCTATGCGGAAAATGCGGTCTTTGCCCGAAATTCCGTATACTTTCGCCATTTCAAGCAGCTGCGGATCTATACTGCGGTATGCCGAAAAAAGCTGCGCATACGAGACCGGAAACAGCATCAGAAACGTAACGACGACGGGAACATTGTGCCGTGAAGTCCAAAGCAACAGCATGAGCGTAACGGCAAGCGTAGGCACCGTACGCAATACGGCGACGATCGGCCCGAGGAAAAAGCGCAGTTTTTTACTCAAAGCGCCGAGCGCAACGCCGATGACCGCGCACGCAAAGGCGATCGCCCAACCCTCAACGGCACGCAGCAAAGTCATTCCGAAAGACCGCCAAAAGAAACTTTCTGTAAAAAGTTCTCCGAGACGGCGCATCGTATCGGAAAAGGACGGTACGATATAATCGTTGCCGACAACGGCATAGGCAATCAGCCATACTGCCCACATAGCGACGATCGCCAATGCCGAAAAAATGTAATTAAATTGTCTGCTTGCAAAAAAATCGCGGACTTTCACAATTATGCAGCGTTCTCAGGCGAATAAAAGAACGCATCGGACGCGCTAAACGTCTGCCCCGCCGCTTCAGATATCTCTGCAAGAAAATCGATCACCCGCTGCTTGACCGACTGCGCGGATTCAAAACGAATGGCACAGCGGGAAATGACCTCCGCCGTGAGGTCTGTTACGGCAAAGGTAGGCGTTGCGCCGTAATGCTGCTGCACCGCGTCAAACATAACCTGCGCATCCGCCGTTTTTACCCATTCTGCATTTGCTTCGACTGCCTCGATAAAATCTGCAATAAAAGCAGGGTCATTTTTTATAAGCGATTTTTCGGCGACAAGGACTGCCTGCGGATAGCCGTTTTCACCATACAGCTCCTGCAAATTGCCCGCAACTTTCAGCGAAGTTGCGCTGGTCTTTTTATTGACGACCGGTTCGGCGGCAACCATCAAATCAAAATCGGCGGCAGGCGTGATTTCCGTTCCCGCAACGTCATAAAGATAGGCTGTATCCGTGGTCGCGTTTTCCTCTTCTTTATTTTCACGGTCTTCAAATTTTACTCCTGCATTCGCAAGCACCGTACGCAGCACGTATCCGACAAAATTATCGCGCTGGATGCAACCGACTTTTTTCCCTGCAAATGCTTCTTGAATATTATCGGATGTAATGTGCACGTCTGCCGTTTTGGAAAGAATGTACAAATTACCGTGCGTTACGGCGCCGAGCATCTGATAATTTTCGCCCGTGCCGAGCAGTTTTGCCGCAAGGTTTACGGGGAGAATGGCGAGTTCTGCCTGCGGGTCGTTTCCTGTTACAAAAGTCTGTATCGTCGACGCATCGACCACATGATACGATACATCGCCGCCGAACTGCATATCTTCGCTCATCAATTGAGCAAGAGCCAAAGCGGGCGCCCCGTCCGGCGCATATACATCTACCGCTACGGGAGGTTCCGGCGAATTGTTATCATCGCCGCCGTTCCCGGAATCGGCACAAGCGACAAAAAACAAAGCGCCGACGAGAAGAATGAGCGCAGAAAGCGCTGCTGCCAAAAATTTTTTCATTTCTATCGATACTCCTTAAATAAGATTTTACTGAATGACCGTCAATACTTGGAAATCAAAGTTTTGGCGGAAACGCCGTCCAGCATGCCGATTTTTCCCGTCAGAGAATTGATGGTTTGCTGCGGAGCGTCCATAACAACGGATAGTACAGATATCTTTTTTTCTTTGTACGGTATTCCCATTCTGCCGATAATGTATTCGCCGAATTCATGCAGCAGAGCATTCAAGCGTTCCACACTGTCTGTATTTTCAACGATAATACTGACAACGGCAATCCTTCTTTCAGACATAAAAAATCTCCTCTTTGCGCACGGCAAAGAGGAGAGATCGATCATAGCGATAAAAATTTACGAACCGTCCCCTTTACCGTCGGGGCGAACCCTCCGATTCAGGTTAAGAATTATTTACGCTGTATATTATAACTTATATTCCAAAAAAAGGCAAGCGCATAAACCGATCTGTTTTCGGCGCAAAACGTCTGCGGCATACTTTTTCAGCATTTACACATACTGCCGGTATGTTCAAGAAAATCCTGACGCTTTCAGCTGTGGCAGTTTGTCTGACAGCCGCGCTGCTCATCGCTTACCATTTTACGAACGAACAGCATCATGTTTCGCGGGTAAACAATTTTATTTCCGCTGAATGTGAGAGATACGATATCCATTTCGGGCCTCAAAAGCAGAAAAGCCCGCCGCATGCGATCCGCCCCAAACCGATGACTGTACCGGTTCAATTTAAATAAATTCGACAATAAAAACAGCCGCGCATGGCTTTAATTCGCTGTGCCGCGCGGCCGTTTTTTATTCGGCTTAAAATTTTTCTTTATCGTCCGCCTTCTTCCGGCGGGCCTTTACGCATTCATGCAACAAAAATTCGATTTGGCCATTCAGCGAACGGAAATCATCTTCTGCCCAGGCGGAAAGCTCTGCGTACAATTCCGCCGATATGCGCAAAGGCACTTGCTTTTTTGTACTTTTATCCGCGAGCATCGCCAATTACCCGAAAAGTGAAATTTTAATACAGCGAGCCGCTGTTAACGATGGGCTGCGCATCTTTATTTCCGCAAAGAACGACAAGAAGATTCGAAACCATCGCTGCTTTTCGTTCTTCGTCAAGCTCGACAATGCCGTTTTCGTTCAGCTTCCGCAGAGCCATTTCCACCATGCTGACTGCGCCGTCGACAATTTTCTGACGGGCCGCGATGATCGCGGACGCTTGCTGACGCTGCAACATTGCCGCCGCAATTTCGGGTGCATATGCCAAATGCGCAATGCGGGCCTCCGAGATTTCGATCCCTGCGATTTCTACCCGTCCTTGAATTTCCTTTTTTAGTATTTCGGCAATTTCGACCGAAGATCCGCGCAGGGATTTTTCATCGCCGTTTTCCGAGACATCATACGGATATTGACGCGCAACCTGCCGAATCGCGGCGTCGCATTGCGTCGATATGTAAGAGACATAATTGTCTACATCGAATACCGCGCGAGCCGTATTGACGACTTTCCATATCACCACAACGCCGATTTCAATCGGATTCCCCTCTTCATCGTTTACTTTCTGCTTTTCGTTATTCAGGGTCATCGCTTTCAAAGATATTTTTCTGCCGATCCCTGCCATCGTTCCGGAAGCAGGATTAAAAGCGGAGGAAAAAGGATTGACCCAAAAAAAGCCTTCCTTTTTGAGCGTACCGTGATATTTACCGAAAAGCGTCAACACTACCGCCTCGTTCGGATTGACTGTTTTTAAACCGCACAGCATAAAAACCCCTACAACTAAAAGAATGACGCCCAGCACAATGAAAACGACCGATAACACCTCAGGCCCGATCTGCCCGCAGAAGACGAAAAGCAATATCCCCGCAAGGATCATCGCTAAGCATAGAAACAACATTCCCCAACCGCTCTTTGCATGCAAGATCTTTTCTTCCGTGCAATTTGTCTGGTGTTCCATACTACCTCCAAATAAAATTATTTTGATATTAAGATGATATCATATATTAAATTATTTGTCAACAAAAAACCAAAAGGAGAGCAAAAATTTTGCTCTCCTTTTCAATCAGTTGTTATATCCGTTCGGATTTTTGCTTTGCCAATTCCACTGATCGCGGCACATTTCTTCTATGCCGTATTTCGCCTTCCAGCCCAAATCTCTGGCGGCCTTATCGGAATTTGCATAACATTCGGCTATATCTCCCGGTCTGCGGTCGCATATCACATACGGCAAGGTTTTCCCGCAAGCCTTTTCAAAAGCATGGATCATATCGAGCACGCTGTATCCCACTCCCGTGCCGAGATTATAGATATGTACGCCCGGTTCCTGCAATTTTTCGATCGCGGCAACGTGGCCGACGGCAAGGTCGACGACATGGATGTAATCGCGAACGCCCGTACCGTCTTTTGTAGGATAATCGTTCCCGAATACATTGATTTGCTTCAATTTGCCGCTTGCGACCTGCGCCACATACGGCATAAGATTGTTCGGAATTCCTTTCGGATCTTCACCGATCAGTCCGCTCGCATGCGCACCTACAGGGTTGAAATACCGAAGCAGTATCACATTCCAAGAATTGTCCGCCTTGTAAAGGTCGGTAAGAATACCTTCAAGATAATATTTCGTCGAACCGTACGGATTCGTCGTCCCGCCGGTTTTGCATTCTTCCGTGAGCGGCAGCTTTTCGGGGGTGCCGTAAACGGTTGCCGAGGAAGAAAAGACTATTTTTTTCACATTGTGGGCACGCATCGTTTCCAGGAGAACGAGTGTACCGTAAATGTTATTGTCGTAATACTCCAAAGGCTTTTTGCAGCTTTCGCCGACGGCCTTTAAACCCGCAAAATGAATCACCGAATCAATTTCGTTTTCGGAAAATATGGTATCCATTGCGGAACGGTCGCGGATATCCGCATTATAAAATTTAAAATCTTTCCCTGTAATTTTGCGGACCCGATTCATTGCTTCTTCGCAAGAATTACAGAGATTATCTACTACTGCAACGGAATAACCGCGGTCAAGCAGTTCCACGAGCGTATGGCTGCCGATAAACCCGGCGCCGCCCGTCAACAGAATCGTTTTCATTTTATACCTCCTGCAAATCCAGTTTTTCAATAAATTTTCTGAAACCTTTGCGGCCGTTTTCATCTTTTTTAAATACAGCCGTATTATCTAAAATCGCGGCACATACGCGGTTAACATATTCTTCGACGCGGCGGTGCGCTTCCGCCTTATCGGACGCCATTCCTTCGTCCATCAGCTTTCCGATCATAAAGCGATGAACGTACAAATCTTCCGATTCATTTTCAAGCGCTTTTTTGTTGTATGCGGCTTTTCCGCACAAAATGTTTTCAATCTCGTCCAGCTGACGCTTTAACCTGCCGGGAAGAATAAAGAGCCCCATCGCCTCGATCAGCCCGATCCCTTCGCTCTTTATGTTTTGGTATTCGGGATGCACGTGGAAAATGCCGTCGGGATATTGTTCGTTGGTTCGATTGTTCCGCAGCAATATCGTAAAAATGTATGTATCGCCCACTTTTCGGCAGATAGGAGATACCGTATTATGCGGCACTCCGTCCGTTTCGCATAAAATATCGCATTCGGGGCAGGAAAATTTTTCCCAAGCGGAAATAATATCGGAAGCCAGGGAGGCAACGGATTTTCTGTTCTTTCCGGAAAAAGTGATTCCGCTGTTGTACCAATCGAGGATACCGATTTGCAGATCGGGATATTTTTTCGATTTTAAGGCAACGGCCGTACGCGCATAATGCATGGGCATCAAATGCCGCCCGCCCTGAAAATGTTCGTGGTTTAAAATCGACCCGCCGACAATCGGCAGCGAAGCATTGCTTCCGATAAAATAATTCGGGAAAACGTCGACAAAATCGAGAAGTTTATCCGGCGTCGTGGAATCGACGTGCATAGGAGAATGCTCTTCCGAAACTGCGATGCAGTGTTCGTCATAATAGGCATACGGAGAATACTGCACAAACCATTTCTTCCCCCCGAGAGACACTTTTACGGTGCGGATATTCTGCCGGGCAGGATGCGTAGCCGTACCTTCGAACCCTTCGTTCTCTTTGCAGAGGAGACACATGGGATATTTCCTTGTCTGCGGTGCGGTGAGAAGTTTGGCAATATCTTTATTTTTCTTTTCCGGTTTTGAAAGATTGACCGTGATCTCCAACGACCTTTCACCGTCGCTATAGTCCCATTTAAGATTTTTGGCTATCGCCGTTTTTTGAATATAGCCGTTTTTTACGGAGATCCCGTAGAGGTAGTCGCAGGCTTTCTGCGCCCCCTCTTCCTTTCGGATGCGCTGAAATTCTTCGTTTATTTTGGAAGGAGCCGGCGTAAGCAGACCGAATATGCGCGTACAGAAACGTTCGACGTTTTCTTCTTCCGCCAAGCCGTTCGCAAGAGCATATTCCCGAATTTCCGCATACAGAGTATCGGGCACATCCATTTCCGCAATATCGGAGAGATCGGGCGAGCCGTCGTACGGAGCCGCCAATTTCAGCTCGGCCAACAATAGATTCCGCATATAGATGACATCATAATCATGCAGATACAGGTACCGTTTTGCATACTCCAACAACCTTTCCGTCAACAATTCTCCGTTCATAAAAAACTCCGAAAATTATTTGAGGATAACGTTATTCCTCACTTATTTATTATACTACAACGTTAATGTACAGTCAAGTTTCTGGACAAACTTAAAAGGCAAAGATTTAAAAATCGAACGCATCGGCGCAATCATTTCACATCGGCGATTTGACGGCGCAAACAAAAAGATAAGCGCTTCGCAAGAGAAAAAGGAGACGCCTTGACGTCTCCTTTTTCTCTTTAGCCTGGTAGGGACAGTAGGACTCGAACCTACGACCTCTCGCATGTGAAGCGAGCGCTCTAACCAACTGAGCTATGCCCCCGTTCCGTTTGATGCATCAAATTTTCTTCGAACGATAAAAATTATAGCATAAATAAAATTTGAATGCAAGCCTTTTTAAATCGCTTTCCGCTAAAAATTAAAGTGTTCGGCAAGTTCGCTATTCCATTGTATGCTTCAAAACATCTTCATATATTTTTTTATCTTTATCCAAAAAGACATCAAAAACGACCTGTATCGGGTAATTCGTTTCCAGCAGCCAATTTTTAACGGCCCCCACGGCGACTGCGGCCGCCTCATCGCTCGGATACCCGAAAATCCCCGTTGAAATGCAACAAAATACAATGCTCTTCAATTGCATTTCGCGGGCGAGATTCAAACAGGAAAGATAACAGTTGCGCAAAACGCGTTCATCCTCTTCCTCCGCTTTCAGCCCTACCATCGGCCCGACCGTATGAATAATATATTTTGAGGGAAGGTTATATGCAAGGGTGATCTTCGCACATCCGGCAGGCTCTGCTTCGCCCTGCGCCCCCATAATTTTCGAACAATCCAATCGGACCTGTACGCCCGCTCTGGAATGGATCACGTTATCGATGCATTTGTGATGCGGGATAAAGCATCCCAAAAGCGCATTGTTCGCCGCGTTGACGATCGCGTCTGCGCATAAGCGCGTGATATCGCCCTGCCAAAGAGCGATGCCGTTGTGATAATCGAACGAGGCAACATCAACGATGCCCCTTTCGAGCGTTTCCGACCCGAAGAGCCGATCCTGCAACGAAAGAAAACGTTCGCTGACAGGCATCGGCATTCTCTCATTCAGGTATCCCCAAATCAAATCTCGTTTGACTTTATAGGGGTAGCTGAAAGCCGCAATCTCATTGCGTTCCTCCAGCAATATGCTGAGCATTTCGTCGCTGATCGCGCTTTTTTCCTCTTCGCTCAAAAGAATGCGGGGCTTCGGCTCATAATTCAAATCGATAATCTTTTTATATTCATTCAATGAAAGCATATTTAAACCTCTGCCCCGCTCCGGTTTATCTTCCGGCATTATAGTTGATCAGGCAACCTTTCAGTATAATATTTTTTTCATCGGGGGTAAGCGCGCCGACGCTCAGACAGATATCTTTTACGGAATGTCCGCTGATATGCTTGGCCGGTATCTTCTCGCTCCCCTCCGCTATATGTTTGTCGATATTCTCTATATAAATAAAATCTCCGACTTTAAAATGCAGTTTTTCCGCGGTAAAGGGCAACATTCCCCAGTTGATAAGATTGCTGCGGTAACGCTTTGTCGCGTATTCCTTGGCGATATTCGCTATGCCGCCCAAAACGCGCTGGCAAGAGGCGGCCTGCTCGCGGGCGGACCCGTCCCCGGGTTTTACCGCAACGACGCAACTCCCGTAAATCGTACCGTCTTTAATTTCGATGCCCTCGAGCTTTTTTAAAACCGATTCGGGCAAAACACCCGTTTCGCGGCGGATCTGTTCGTCTGCTTTCACTTCTTTTGCCCGTGCAACATACTGCGGATCTTTTCTCGAAAGGGCAAACTCCGCGAGCTTCAAAGGATTCGAACGATAGGAAGACGTCTCGCCGGACGGGATCAATTCATCCGTCGTCGTAACGGGATCGTTGATGACGCTGACCGCTTTGATCAAAACATTTTTGCCGAGAGGGATCATTTCGGGCCAGTCTGCTATATTGGGGCCGTACTTCAATTCTTCCTCTTTGTGCGCTTTCCCGGCGCCGTGATAAACGCGATTTTTATAAATCTCCGCGTCGAAGAAATATTTCTTTACTTTTTTCGTATAGGAAACTTCCGTGGCAGGCGTTAATTTCCCTCCGTTCGCAGCCGTGGCCGCAATCGAACGGGCATCCATAAGGGCAACTGCAGCCAACTGTCCGGCGGCCGGCTTGCTCCCTTCTCGGCTTTCAAAATTGCGCGTGGTATGCCGGATCGAAAGCCCGTTGTTGGCGGGAACATCTCCCGCACCGAAACAAGGGCCGCAGAAAGCCGTTTTTACAATGGCGCCCGCCTCCATGAGCCCTCCGATATAACCATTTTCGACGAGCGCCTTGAACACCGGTTGGCTGGAAGGATACACGCTGAGAGAAAATTCGTCCGCGCCCGTCGATTTCCCCTTTAAGATCTCATATGCTTCGGCGATATTTTCGTACATTCCGCCCGCGCAGCCTGCTATGATGCCTTGATCGACGTACACTCCGTCGTCTTTGATTTTGCTCGTGAGATCGAATTTATCGTCGCCGCGGAGTTTCCTGCCGGCAGCTTCGACCTCCGACAGAATTTCGCGGGGATGATCCAAAACCTCACGAATGGTATAAGCGTTGCTGGGGTGGAACGGAAGCGCGATCATCGGTTCGATCGTACTCAGGTTGATGGTTATGCCGCAATCGTAATAAGCGGGATCGGCCGGTTTCAGTTCTTTAAAATCCTTTTCCCTGCCGTGAATTTTATAGTACTCGCGGGTCTTTTCGTCCGTTTCCCAAATGGAAGAAAGGCAAGCCGTTTCCGTCGTCATAACATCGATGCCGTTGCGATAGTCCATGGAAAGGTTTTTTATGCCGGGGCCGACAAATTCGAGGATCTTGTTTTTGACAAACCCGTTTTTGAAAACGGCACCGCACAATGCGATCGCCACGTCCTGCGGCCCGACTCCTTTTTTGAGATTGCCGCGCAAGTAAACGGCGACCGTTTCCGGACGGCTGATATCGTACGTTTTATTGAGAATTTGCTTTACAAGTTCGGGGCCGCCTTCGCCGACCGCCATGGTGCCCAACGCCCCGTAGCGCGTGTGCGAATCGCTGCCCAAAATCATGCGGCCGACTTTCGCTTCGACCTCCCGCATATATTGATGGATGACGGCCAAATGCGGCGGAACAAAATTGGCTCCATATTTTTTCGCGGCGGAAAGGCCGAACACATGATCGTCTTCGTTGATCGTACCGCCGACCGCGCAGAGAGAATTATGGCAGTTGGTAAGCGTATAAGATAAGGGAAATTCTCTGAGGCCGCTCGCTTTCGCCGTCTGAATAATGCCGACATACGTAATATCGTGCGAAGCTATCGCGTCAAAGCGGATTTTAAGGTTCTGCTCGTCCCCTTGATTATGAGCCCTCAAGATACGATAAGACATCGTCCCTTTGCGGGCATTTTCTTTCTGCTCAGACGTCAAAAACGCCTGATTCTCTTTTACGAGCGTTCCGTTCGTGTAATAACAACCGCCGCGAATCAGTTTGATCATATGCCGATTCTCTCCTTATGTGAATTGTAAAATTATCGGAATCTGCCGAAAGCCGGGCCCGGCAAATTCATGCCTGTATTGGCGTTTCTATTATTATATCTTTAAATGCGCTTTTTGTCAATTATCCGACAAAAAACATTTTTAAAATAAAAATCCGACAATCATCCTGTCGGATTTTTGATGCTATTCGATCTTAATGATTTCGTCTTCTTCAAGATCTTGCAAAAATTCAGGCAAATCGTTTTGAAAGGAAGGATCGCTTTCTTCTTTGGCCGCTTCCTGCGATTTTTCCGCCTGTTCGGACGAAGGCGCGGCATTCGCGTCCTCGTCGACATAAACGTTGTTCGCATATAAATACGAATCCGGCTCGTCGGAATGAAGCTTTGCTATGCTCTCCATCAAGGTGTCATAATCGGGCAGATCTTCGATGCTGTTGAGGCGAAATCTCTTTAAAAAATTATCGGTGGTAGCATATAGGATCGGCCGCCCTACCGCGTCTTTCCGCCCGACCGGTTCGATCATCTTTAGATCAAGCAACGTATGGATCGCATAATCGCAGTTCAATCCGCGCAGTGCTTCAAGTTCCCCTTTCGTGATCGGCTGTTTATACGCGATTATGGCAGAACATTCCAAAATGGTTCGGGTAAACTCTCTTTCTTTGATGGGGTTCAGCACCGACGAAACGTAATCTTTATACTCCGGATTGCTCGAGAGCTGCAGCTTTTTGTTGAACGACAGGAGCCGCAGGCCTCCTTTTTCTGAATACCGCTCCTGCAGTTTTTTGGCCGCATCCTTTATATCCTTTTCGCTGACGCCGAGTTTTTCGGCCATAATATCGATCGGAACAGGGTTCCCGGAAACAAAAAGGATACTTTCCAGAATATTACTCAAATTCTCCAAAATCTCCAAAATTTTCCTCCTCACTCCTTTCCGGATTATATTTTATGATGATCTTATCGAATGTTCCGCCCTGTTCGACTTTAACGAATTGGTACTTTAAAAGTTCCAACAGCGCTTGAAAAGTAGTAATGATCTCATTCCTGCGAGAATAGGGCGAGAACAGTTCTTCGAAAGCCACTTCGCCGCGCTCGTTGACCGTTTCACAGATATAGGCGGCGCGATCGGGAATCGTATAGACATCTTTGGGAATTTCACGCTGAGCACCTTCCTCGCGCATTTTCGCTTCCTGGCGAAGCATGAGATCGGTAAACGCCTTCAGCAAACCTTCCAAATTGAAATCTTTATAAACTATTTTCGCTTCCCCGACGTTTTTATCCGGCTCTTTATAATAATAGCCGATCGTCTCCAGCTCTTTGAGTTTTGCGCTTTCCTCTTTCAGCAGCTTATATTCTTCCAAGGCACGGATCAGCACGGCCTCCCCATCCTCTTCTTCCGGATTCTGTTCAACGATTGCCGGAACGAGGCTCTTTGCTTTTATTTCTAAAATCGCGGACGCTATGCTCAAATATTCGCTTGCCTTATCGATATCGATATACGGCAAGCCCTTCATGTAATCGAGAAACTGCTCTGTAACTTTTGAAACAAATATATCTTTGATCTCGATCTGCTCCTGCTTGATTAAAAAAAGCAACAGATCGAGCGGTCCTTCAAAATTATCCAACACCGTTGTATAATCAACAACGGATTCAAAATTTTCCGCCGGGTTTTTCGCCATTTTTAAAACACCAGTCCCCAAAGCAAATATATCGGTTGAGCAATAAAATCGGTTACATACGTCATAATATAGCCCAAAATATCAATGTATCCGAAAATCCGCGCGGCAAGCGCAAACGCCGAATAATTATCGAGTATCTGTACAAGAAAGTGAATACCGATCAAAACGATCAGAAAAATATAGCCGTATTTTTGAATAAAACGATATACTTTCCCGCGGCGGCGGTTGACCGCTTCAACGACGCGCCAACCGTCGAGAGGCGGCAGCGGTATGAGATTAAACACGCAAAACGCGAGCGAATACGAACACAGCAGCGACGTGAACCAATATAAAAATTGATTGATCGGCCACCAAGGCGTCGAAACGAAATATACAACGACAAGAAAGAGAGGATAAAACAGAAAGGCTGTAAGATAATTCATTACGACCCCGGCTAAAGCCGTAAACGTCAGTCCGCTTTTATAATGTTTGAAATTATTGGGATTGACAGGAACCGGTTTCGCCCAACCGAATCCGGCAAAGGCAAACAGAACAAGGCCCAACGGATCGAAATGCGCGAGCGGGTTGACCGTCAGCCGTCCGTTCAGTTTCGGCGTCGGGTCGCCGCATTTATAAGCGACAAAAGCGTGCGAAAATTCATGCAGCGAAAGAACAATTGCGACCGCCAAAAAACTCGCCAAAAGATATAGTATATCCTGAATGAACTGTTCCATAAAAAAATTATACTATAATCGGGCAAAAAAAGCAAGGCAATCGAAAAACAATTCTGCGCGTCAAAATAAAAAAGAGCGGAACATCCGCTCTTTTTCGGCAGCATTTATCGAAGTGATTCGGGAATAACGTCGTTGCGCACCAAATCTTCATATGTCTGCGGCTTTACGATATAATCCGCTTTTCCGTCTTTTACAAGAACTACCGGCGGGATCCGATTGCGATTGTAATTGCTTGCCATCGAGTAATTATATGCTCCCGTTGATAAAACCGCCAAAATATCGCCGCTCTTTGCCTTTGGCAAGGAAACGTTTGCGCAGACAATATCTCCGCTTTCACAACACTTCCCGGCGATTGATACGACTTCCTCCGCCCGTTCGTTTGCGCGATTCGCCAAAATTGCCGTATACTTTGCCTGATACAGGGCATAGCGCGGATTATCGAACATACCCCCGTCAACGGCAACATACTTGCGAATCCCGGGGATCTCTTTAATATTCCCGACCGTATATAGCGTTATGCCCGCTTCGCCCACGATCGAGCGGCCCGGTTCTATCAGGAGATACGGACGGCGCAGCCCGTATTCGTCCGCTTTCTCTTTTAAAGTTTTTATGATCGTACGCAGATATTCGGCATATCCCGCGCTGGAGACTTTCTTGTCTTCATCCGTATACCAGATTCCGTAGCCACCGCCTAAATTGAGGACTGACGCTTCGAAACCGCAATCGTTTTTGAGAGAAGCCATAAACGCAAGCATTTTAGCGACTGCCAAGGCGAACGATTCTTTTTCGAAAATTTGCGACCCGATATGGCAATGGAAGCCTTTCAGCCTGAGATGCTCTTTTTGCAGCGCATATTTTGCTACTTTTTCAGCCGAACCGTCCGCAACAGAAAAGCCGAATTTGCTGTCCGTTTTTGCCGTTTGAATATAGCGGTGCGTATGAGCCTCCACTCCGGGATTAATGCGAAGCAAAATTGTTTGTTCTCTGTTTCTCTCTTTGCAGAGAGAATCCAAAAGATCCAATTCCGCATATGCGTCCACGACAATAGTCCCGACATTGCTGTCGAGAGCGTATGTCAGCTCGTCGTAAGTTTTGTTATTCCCGTGAAAGTAGATCTTTTCGGCAGGAAAGCCGGCTTTGAGTGCCGTATACAATTCTCCTCCTGAGACGACATCCACGCCCAAGCCTTCACTTTCGACGATCTTATAAATTGCCATACAGGAAAAGGCTTTCGAGGCATACAAAGCCAATCCGTTGCCCTCATACTCTTTCTCGAGCGTATCGCGATAGACAGAGCACATATCGCGGATATACTGCTCATCCATTACATAGAGCGGCGTACCCAACCGTTTTGCCAATTCGGCAGCGTCGACACCGCCGATTTCCAAGTGCCCCTGTGCGTTCGTTTTTAATGTGTTGCGCGTATTCATGCGTATAATTACCTCACTTGCATATTGTAACAAATATATCGAAAAAAAGCAAGGATTTAAGGCGAATTTACAATCTGCAATTCTCCTAAGGTTATGTCTGCATATAAGAAACGGGCGGCTGTTCAAGCCGCCCGCAATTTTTCAGTTGAGATACTCCGCCAAAAGCGTCATATTGTTTTCTGAAAATTCTTTCATGTCTTCCGGGGCCAATTTTTTGTAAGAAAGCATCGCGAGATAGTAAATGTGATTCGCGACAAATTTCTTTTTATCTTCATCGAGCGTAAGGAATTTCTGCACGACAGGATTTGCCGTATTTATTACCAACGTCATATCTCGATCGGTATCCGCGCCGGCCAGCCCATAAAATGCATTCATTTCTCCGAAACGCCTGGAAAATTCGGCGACGTTGACGACAGCGGATATGGACGCATCTTTGAATTTTTCCGCTTTTACCGCGATCGACGTATTTTTCAAAGACGCTTTAAATGCATCGACCAAGGCTTTATTGTCTTCGGCAGAATTTGCTTCCTCGTCTTTCAACGCCGAATCGACATCCGCATCGATACGCAAAAATTTATATTTACCCGTTTCTTTGAATTCCAAATAGCTGATAAAGTGCGGATCGATAAACGTGTCGCATACGATCGCATTTAATCCTGCCGATTTGAACATCGCGATATACTGTGCCTGCCCCGTTTCATCGGAAACATAGTAAATCGTATCCGCTTCTTTCTTTTCGGCCTCGCCGGCATTTTCGTCCGCGGCTTCGGAAGCTTTGCCCAAAAATTCGGGTAAAGTTTTGTACTTTCCTTCCAGGTCCTTAAATATAATAATGTCTTTGACTTTCGAATAAAAATCTTCGTCTTTTATGCATCCGAGTTTAATAAATACAGAAATATCGTTCCAGCAAGTTTCAAACTTCTCGCGATCGGTTTTAAACAGCCCCGTAAGTTTATCCGCGACCTTTTTCGTGATATGCTTGGAAATTTTTTGTACCTGGCGATCGTTTTGCAAAAAACTGCGGGAAACGTTCAAAGGAATATCCGGGCAGTCGATCACGCCGTTTAAAAGAAGTAAATATTCCGGAATCACCTCTTTTATATTATCGGCTATAAATACCTGATTGCAGTAAAGTTTCACTTTGCCGCGCTCCAGCTCGACCTTGCTTTTTACCTTGGGAAAATACAGAATCCCTTTCAGGCGGAACGGGTAATCCATATTCAAATGGATCCAAAACAGCGGATCGTGATAATCGTGAAATGTGTTGCGGTAAAACTCTTTATATTCTTCTTCCGTGCAGTCTTTGGGATTTTTCAGATAGAGAGGCTGCGTGTTGTTCAGCGGCTTATCATCTTTGCCCGTAAAATTCAAATAAATATCGTAGGGCATGAAGGCACAGTATTTTTCGATAAGACCGCGGATCGTACCCTCTTCCAAAAACTCTTTTTCGCTTTCCGCAATATGCATTACGATTTTTGTTCCGCGTTCCGCGCGGTCGCAGGAATCGATCGTATAAGTACTTTCGCCGTCCGATTCCCAGTGTACGGCCGGAGCGTCGCTTTTATACGATTTCGTAAAAATTTCGATATCGTCCGAAACCATATACGCGGAATAAAAACCTAAGCCGAAATGCCCGATAATGCCCTCTCCGCCGGCTTTTTCATATTTGGCAAGAAAATCCGCCGCGCCGGAAAAAGCGATTTGGGTAATGTATTTTTCCACCTCTTCTTCCGTCATTCCTATGCCGTTATCTTCAACGGTAAGCGTTTTTGCCTCTTTATCGACAGAAATTTTTACAAAATATTTTGCCTCGTCGGATTCGGCCTCTCCCATATCGACAAGCTTTTTGAATTTTGTAATGGCATCCGTACCGTTTGCTACGATCTCACGCAAAAAAATGTCTTTATCCGAATAAAGCCATTTTTTTATGATAGGCATCATATTTTCGCTGGCAATCTGAATATTTCCTTGTTTAGACATGTTAACACCTCTTTATAAACAAAAACCCCGCGGCTGCGGGGTTTCTTTTTTAGTCGTTATTCTTATTTTGCAGCATTTCAGCAATGGACGCGCCGCCCAAGCCGCCTTCGGTCCATTCTCTGAACTCGTCTTCAGCGCCTTCTTTGTTCTGACGAGGTTTTCTGCTCTTGCGCTCACCCTTTTCTTCGCCGTTATCGCGGCGCGGCCTTACCTTGGTAATTTCCGGTTCAGGCAACAGCGCTTTGATGGAAAGAGTCATCTTCTTGTTGGCGGGATCGAGCAGCAAGATCTTCGCGTCGACTTCTTCTCCGATCGTTAAAACCGAAGTCGGATTTTCGAGCCATTCATGCGAAATCTGCGAAACATGAACCAAACCGTCCACGCCGTTTTCAACTTCTACGAAAGCGCCGAACGGTACGATGCGGACAACTTTACCGTGAACGACATCGCCCTCCGCATATTTTTCCGCGACCAAATCCCAAGGCTGCGGCTGAAGCTGCTTATAACCGATCGAGACCTTTTTATTTTCCTCATCGATACGCAACACTTTGAACTCGTACTTTTTGCCGATTTCCAAAATATCGGTAACATTTTTCGCACCCGACCAAGAAAGGTCAGAGATATGCGCGAGACAGTCGAATCCGTTCACCGAAACAAATGCGCCGAAATTCGTTGCGCGCTCCACTTTGCCCTCAACGACATCGCCGACATGGATATTGGCAAAGAACTCTGCTTCCCTTTCCGCTTTCGCCGCATCGCGCGCGGCTTTCTCTTCTTCCAAAATCACGCGCTGGGAAGCAATGATCTCTTTCTTCCTGTCGGATTTCTTAATTTCGAGAGCTTTCAGGCGCAATTTCTTGCCGACAAATTTTTCAAGTTCTTTGACATATCCCATGCGGATCTCCTTTGCGGGAACGAACACAGAATACGTGCCCATCGCCGCGGTAAGACCGCCTTTATTAAACCCGGTGCAGGTAACGTCAAACTCTTCACCGTTGCTGATCGCATCGATCTTGCTCTCTTCCTCTTGCAATAACTTAATTGCTTTTTGGGAAAGCTTTACGGGGTTTGCGGGAGACATGACCATCACTTCGATCTCTTCCCCGACTTTTGCCGCATAATCTTCCGCTTTATACTCTTCGCAGTCGATCTCGTCTTTATCGAGCATGATCTCTTTTTTGAAGAACGGTAACAACACAGCCACGCCTTCGTCTGACGCCGAAGAAATGATCGCAGTAACAAGCTGCCCCTTCTTTAATTTCGACTGGTTATCCATCTGTGCAACGACTTCTTCCATCTCGTTCGTTGCTTTTACTTCTGTGCTGTTATCCATCTTACAAAGAACCTCCTGCGTTTGCGTGTACGGAGTGGACGCCCCGAACACAATGCCTACATTTTTAAATTTTTTTATTTTTTGATACTGAAAATCATCTGCATCAGCCAACCGGAAAACTTCAGAGCAATGCTCCCTGCATATTTCGTACAGTTTGTTCGTATTGCTGCTGTTCAAACCGCCGATTACAAGGACGGCATCGCAGATGCTTGCGATCCGAGCCGCTTCTTGCTGACGCTCTTTAGTAGTATAACAAATTGTTTTGAAAATCTCAACTGTTTTTTCGCAAACTTTTTCAATATTTTTAATAATTTTTACAAATTTTTCTTCCGAATAGGTTGTTTGAACGACTACGGCAATATTTCTGTCTTTCAAAAAAGAAAAATCGGACGTTTTATCGTCCACGACGTAAACTTCTCCGAGACACCATCCGCAAATCCCGATCACCTCGGGATGCGACTTTTCTCCTATAACGACAACTGTTTTGCCCTCTTGCGATTTTTGGCGTACGATCCTCTGCGTATGCCGAACGAACGGGCAAGTGCAATCCACGACCGAGATATTCTTTTTCCGGCATTCGAGATATATCGCTTCGGCGACTCCGTGCGAGCGCAAAATAAGCGTAGCACCGACAGGCACTTCTGAAACGGACTCAACCGTTTTGATACCGCGCCTGGAGACCATTTCGGTTACCGCGGGATTATGAATGAGCTCGCCCAGTACAAAAGTGTTCTGTGGATCGATGCTCATTGCCGTATCGACGGCATGCTGTACCCCCTTGCAGAATCCGCTGTGTTTTGCGATTACAATATTCATACGCCCGCATTATCCTTTTTTCTTTTTCTGTTCCAGCATGCGTATATAATTATGTTTGACTGCCAGCATTCGCTCCCGAATAACGGATTCGGCCGCGGCATAATCTTCCGCGGTCATTTTCCGGTCGTAAAATTCCGACAAATCGATCGCATCGCCGACGACGATTTTAGTCCGGCGGAAGGGCCGCGTTTTTCGCAAACACATGACCGGGTATACGGGAACTTTCGCCTTGATCGCAAACAGCGCCGCCCCGCCTTTTAAGGGCAGCAACTCGACGTCTTTCGTTTTATTGCGGGTCCCTTCCGGGAACATCGATATCTTTTCCCCTTTTTTCAGATACCGCAAAGCCATCATGATCGCCTTCGCATCCTGACCGTCCCGCGAAACGGGAATCGCTTCCACTTTATTGCATAAATAAGCTAAAAATTTATTTTTATACAGCTCTTGTTTGGTGATAAAATGCACCTTTTCTTTCGTAGTGCATGCCATGTGCAAAATATCCCAGATCCGATAATGATTGCCCACCAATACGCAAGGCCCGTCTTTGACTTTTTCTTTATCGATCAATTTATACGGATATACGAGCTGAACGAAGGCATTCAGAACTTTTTTCAAAAAACCATAGAGCATGACTTAAACCTTTTCCTGTATTTTTTGTTTGATTTTTTGCAGCACTTCATCGATCCCCATAGAAGATGTGTCTATAACGACGGCATCCTCCGCCTTTTTCAAGGGAGAAACCGAACGCGAAGAATCATTGCGGTCGCGCTCTTCGATCTCTTTCTTCAACGAAACAAAATCGACGTTATACCCCTTAGCCTTCAATTCGTCGTACCGGCGTTTGGCTCGTACATCGGCCGTTGCCGTAATAAAAAATTTAAACTCGGCATCCGGCAAAACGCAGGTGCCTATGTCCCTGCCATCCAATACGCAGGACTGTTCCGCAGCAATTTTGCGCTGCATCTCCACCATCTTTTTGCGGACGGCTGCGTAAGCAGACACTTTGGATGCTGCCATGGACACTTCGGGCATCCGGATCGCTTCGGATACGTCTGCGCCGTCCAGCACCGTGATCTGCGCGCCGTTTTTATATAGAATCTGCAAATCAATTTCGGAAACGACGGAAGAGACTTTCGCTTCGTCGGAAAGATCGCCTCCCGTCCGCAAAACTTTCAGTGCACAGGCACGATACATTGCCCCCGTATCCAAATACAATATGTCCAATTCACGGGCCAATAATTTTGCGACCGTACTTTTGCCGCTTCCCGATGGCCCGTCAAGAGCTACCGAAAATCGTTTGAGATCGCGGCGCAGCCCCTGCGCACCGCGAAGATAGACATGGCGCGCCTTTGCGCAAGTTTCCGCCAAAAGAAGCACTCGAATACAGAGCGGCAATGCACCTTCGATTTCCGGCTCAGCAGAGGAATACAAAGCCGGCAGAGCATAGCCCGCCTCTCTGGCAGCCTTGGCCGGATACAGCGAACGAATATCTGCAGTATTTGAAAACAATATAAAAAGAATGTCAGACTCTTTCAAATTATTTTGCCTTGCCAACTCGTCGAGAAGTTCCTTGACGGCTTCCCGTATTTCCTGCGGCGAATCCTGTGCGACTGTAGTCGCTCCGCGAACCGCTATCATATGCGCCTCCCATTTATATGTAATATGTTAGACATAATACTCTGTAAAATTATTAAACCGAGCTTCCCGCGGCATATCCCGTCGAAAAAGCGATCTGCAGATTGAACCCGCCCGTCAGCGCATCGACATCGAGGACCTCGCCGCAAAAATATAGGCCCGGGACCTTTTTACACTCCATTGTTTTGGGATTGATTTCTTTTAAGTCAACGCCGCCCGCCGTAACAATACATTCGCTCATCGGGCGCAAAGAAAGCGGCTCGAGCTTAAAACCTTTTACCGCGTTCAGCAACCCCCTTCTTTTTTCTTTGGGAAGAGAGTTGACCGACAGGTCAAAAGGAATTTTACTCTGCCGCAAAACGGCAGGAATTAAAGCTTTCGGCAATAAATCGACTAGGGCGTTGCCCATTTGCTTGTTTCTATAACGTTCGAAATCACGGAGAAGACGTTTGTCCAGTACATCTTCATCCAAAGCCGGCTTCAAATCGATAAACAGCGATACTTCGTCAAGAGGCAATTCGTTGAGCAAACTCGCCATCGAAAGAACGATCGGGCCGGATATGCCGAAATGAGTGAAGAGCATTTCGCCGAACAGCCGGCGCAATTTCTTCCCGTCCCGAACCGCACTCAGCGCAACGTTTTTTAAAGTCAGCCCCTGCAATTGCCGGAGGCCTTCCATCTCACAGCAAATACCGCAAAGAGCAGGCTTTAAAGCGTTGACGGCAACGTCAAAATTTTCCGCAAATCGATACCCGTCGCCCGTGCTGCCCGTTGAGGGGTACGACACCCCTCCCGTACAGACAAGGACAGCATGCACCGTTGCCGTACGCTTTGATGTTACGATATGAAAAAGATCTTCTTTGCGGTTTATTCTCCGCACCTCTTCTTCAAAACAGAAGCGAACTCCTGCCCGCAAACAATATTTTTCCAAACATTTCGTAACGTCGCTCGCTTTATCGGAAACCGGGAAAACGCGATTTCCCCGCTCGACCTTTAAAGGCAAGCCGCCCTCTTCAAAAAAAGACATCGCATCGGCAGGAGAAAAGGCATGCAGACTGCTCCTTAAAAATTTTTCGCCGTGCACGACATTTGCCAAAACTTCTTCCGGCGACGAATCGTTCGTCAGGTTGCAACGTCCTTTCCCTGTGATATAGATCTTTTTTCCGGCCTTTTCGTTTTTTTCGAAAACTATAACTTCATTTCCGCGGTTTGCCGCCGCATAGGCCGCCATGAGCCCGGACGCGCCTGCGCCGATAACAGCTACTTTCTTCATTCAAACGCTCAAAATAATTTCTTCATACGCCAATATCAGCGAAAGCCCAAAATGCTCTCGCTGATACTTTAAGCAATACAATTTTTTATACGGGATATACTTTATCGGCGCTATCGGAAAGATTTTTATCGACGCCGTATTTCTGCGCCTTACGCCATTTAAAGAAATTCAAAGCCACCTGACCGAATACTGCATAGGAAAGAACGTCTTCTTCCTGTTCGATATATTCTGCAATTTCCGATTTAAATTGATCGTATTCGGGCTTCAAGTCGTCCGCCGGCCGATAGGTTATCCTCTTTTCGTTTCCGATGCATTTCTTTACGACATCGGGATCGGGATCGGCGGGCAACTTGCCGTATTCGCCCCTCAAAATGCCTTTAAATTCTTTTGTTACCATTTTATAGCGCTCGCCGGATAAGACGTTTAAAACCGCTTGCGTGCCGACTATCTGGCTGGACGGCGTTACCAAAGGAGGATAGCCGCAATCTTTGCGGACATTCGGAACTTCTGCGAGCACTTCGGCCAGTTTGTCGGATTTATTCTGCTGCTTCAATTGCGAAATCAGATTGGAAAGCATTCCTCCCGGAACCTGATAAATCAAAGCGTTGATGTCGATCGACAATACCTTCGGAGACAGATATCCGTCCTTTTTCAAGCGCTCCGCAACGTTTTTAAAATGGTTGACGATCGGCAAGAGTTTTTCAATTTCGATACCGGTATCATACGGAGTACCTTTCAACGTTGCGACCAACGGCTCTGTTGCCGGTTGGCTGGTCCCGTTTCCGAGCGGCGAAAGAGCGCAATCGACGATATCCGCCCCCGCTTCGATGGCCTTTAAATTGACCATATCACCCGTACCCGCCGTATTGTGCGTGTGCAAGTGCACTTTCGTGGAAGGTTTTAATTCCTTCTTTAATTTTTGTACGAGATCGTATGCGGTGTACGGCAACAGGAGATTCGCCATATCTTTGATACAGATATTGTCCGCGCCCATCGATTCTAACTGTTTTGCCAATTTTACAAAATATTCTGTCGTGTGAACGGGACTGGTCGTATAACTGATCGCAGCTTCGCAAACGCCGCCGTATTTTTTGATCGCCTTCATCGACGTCTCTAAATTTCGAGGATCGTTGAGAGCGTCAAAGACCCGAACGACCGAAACGCCGTTTTCGATAGACTTCGCGACAAATTTTTCGACCACGTCATCGGAATAATGACGGTAGCCTAAAAGATTTTGTCCTCGGAGCAACATTTGGATCGGCGTCTTTTTCAAATACTTTTTCAATGTGCGCAATCTTTCCCAAGGATCTTCGTTTAAAAAACGAAGACACGTATCGAATGTCGCACCGCCCCAAGCTTCCAATGAATAATAACCGATTTCATCAAGCTGTTCCAAAACCGGGATCATCTCATCTGTCCGCATGCGCGTCGCCGCCTGCGACTGATGCGCATCGCGAAGAATTGTATCGGTTATCATAACCTTTTTTTGCACTTTATCAGCCATAGAAATACTCCTAATTCATTTTGACTAGCGAATGATCACGAAAAAATCAAACCATTCATTCAAAGATTTCCGACGCAAAACTCAACCGCCGAAACATGCGAGCAGGAACCCGGCGGCTACGGCCGAACCGATGACACCCGCCACATTCGGCCCCATGGCATGCATGAGCAAATGGTTGTTCGGATTCTCTTCTCTGCCGACATCTTCCGATATTCGCGCCGCCATCGGCACCGCAGAAACGCCCGCCGAACCAATGAGAGGATTGATTTTCCCCCCAGAAATTTTGTTCATGAGTTTTGCCATCAAGAGTCCTCCGACCGTACCGAAGCAGAAGGCAAAGAGTCCGAGGAAAATGATCGAAAGGGTTTCCACCTGCAGGAAGGTCGTGCCGATCGCTTTGCATCCTACCGAAACGCCGAGGAAAATCGTAATCGTATTCATGAGGCCGTTCTGAGCCTGCGAAGACAATCTGCCTACAACGCCGCTTTCTTTCATCAGGTTGCCGAGCATAAGCATACCGAGCAGAGGAATCGCGTCGGGAAGCAGTAACCCGACCGCTAACGTAACCAAAATCGGGAAAATGATCTTTTCGAGCTTTGTTACTTCACGCAGCTGCTTCATCTGAATAGCGCGCTCTTTCTTTGTCGTCAAAAGCTTCATGATCGGCCGCTGGATGATCGGGATCAAAGCCATGTATGAATAAGCAGCAATAGCGATGGTCGCCAAAAGGTCCTGATCCGTAAAGCTCGAGAGAGCCGTCGTTAAATAAATAGCCGTCGGTCCGTCCGCCCCGCCGATAATGGCGATTGAAGCAGCGGCAGCCGCGTCAAACCCGAGAACGACAGCTCCGAAAAGCGTTAAAAACACGCCCAACTGCGCCGCCGCACCGATCAACATGCTTTTCGGATTGGCAATCAGCGGCCCGAAATCCGTCATCGCACCGATCCCCATAAATATGAGCGGCGGATAAATCACCTTGTCGACCCCGAAATAAAGGTACCAGAGCAATCCGCGGTTCGTTACGTCGTCATAGTCGTGGCTGATCACATACGAGGCATTTTCCGCAAAGGTCAAAATACCATTGTCGATCGTCCCCTGCACATATCCCTGCAAAGTATATTGCGCAAAATCTGCCGCGGTCATCGTATGCGATATATTGGCTGTAATATCCGCCAACGATGTGTAATAAGTTACGATATCGCCGTTTAAATATCCCTCTCGGATATATATGATCTGATCGGTCAATACGCTGTGCGCGTAGCCTGCCACATATTCGATAGTGCCGTCCGCATTTTTGCCCAATGCAAGCGAAAGATCCGGCGTTTCGTAACGGCCCCAAACAACTGCCTGCGCTCCGGGTATATTGATCAAAAACATACCGAATGCTATCGGCAACAGTAACAATGGTTCAAACTTTTTTACGATAGCGAGATACATCAGAACCAATGAAATCACGATCATGACATAATTCTGCCAGTCGCCCTGCATTACGCCCGACGAATTCCATAGGTTCACAAACATATCGCCGATATCCTGAAAGCTGATGAGTAGATTCAACTGCATGTGCGCCACCCGCCTCAGCCGATTATGGCAAGCAAAGTATTTGTTTCGACATTGTTGCCGACTGCTGTTTTAAAAGAAATTTTTCCTGCGACGGGAGCCGTAATATCATTGTCCATTTTCATCGCTTCCAAAATAAGCACCGGCTGGTCCTTCTTTACCGTATCCCCTTCATTGACAAGAAATTTTTTGATCAGGCCGGGAAAAGGAGAAAGCAATTTTTCGCCGTTTGCAGGAGCCGCGGTTTCCTGAGAGACTGCGGGAGCCGGCGATACGACTGCCGTATTTACCGAAGGCTTCTGCTCTCCCCCAATTTCTTCAACGCCGACTTCATAATTCTTACCGTCGATTGTTACAATAAATTTACGCATTTGATTTCTCCTTATAATCTTTTAATTCTTTTTACTTTAAATTCGCAGGAATTGTTTTCGTTTTCATAATAAGCGGCGATTGCCGCAATTATAGCCAATCTTGTATCTATACCGATCTCATCCGCAACGTTTGATTCTGTTTCGGTCTTCTGTTCTTCCGATGTTTTCGGACGCTTTTCTAAATTAACCTTCCGGATAATTTGACCGACCAGCCACACAAGAAAAATCAAAATGATGATCCCGATAAACGTTACGATAAACCCTATCAAGGCATAAATCAAAGATTCCGGGATCGTAAGCGTCGTAATTTCCTTGTTTCCTACCGTAACGGTCGTCGCCAGCAAACCACTCAACATTTCCGCCACCTCACTTCTGCAGCATCTGCAAAGACGCGATGAGATACTGTTTGACAAATTGCGGCTCGATTATATTGTCGACATACCCGTTCTTTGCCGCATGAATCGGATCGGAAGTTTCGTCGGAATACCTTGCTTCGAGTTTTTTCTTGTCCGCGCCCTTCTCATCCGCAAATTCGATTTCTGCGCCTTGCACACTGTCGAAAAGGGCTATCTTCGCATCGGCGAATGCATATACATAATCGAAGCCGATCGATTTTGCCGCAAACAACGTATAGCCGAGGCCGATCGCATTCTTATAAACGACGGAAATTTTAGCATTCTCCAAGAGATCATAAGTTTCCATCAATTTAAAAATATTTTTATAGGCCAAGCTGCCGACCGTTTCGAGATCAGGACGGATCCCTGCGGCATTGACAAACGTTACAAAAGGCAAATCATAATACGCGGCAAATTCTGCAAAGGCCGTAATTTTCGCGACATTGTTTTCATTCAGCGAAACGGGAGCGGCATCGTCAAAAACAATGCCGGCCGCCGCGATTCCGCCTACCCGACCCAAAACACAGCGAACTTCCTGCGCGAAACCTCTTCCGATCTCGACGGCCGTCTCTGCGTCAAACACGGCGGAAATCAAATTTTCCGCAGTTGCTCCGCCGTTCAACGTCGGCGCGGCCGCATTCAAATCAGCCCCGTCGTCAATTATTTGCGGACTGTATTCAGGAAGAACGGATAGTATCTTTACGATATCGCTACGGACTTCGGCCAAATCCTGCGCCTCAAACGAAACAAGATTTGCTTTCGAAAGCGCATGCGCCCCCCCGACCTCTTCTTTCGGAAGATTTTTTCCGCTTTTTGCCGATAATACCAGCGGACTGTTGGGTGCTAAAATCCCGTCCTTCATAAAAAAGGTAAAATCTGCAGACGCCGCCAGCAGAGAAATCTGCCCGTAAGCTTCCCCGTTCACAATTGCAAACTGGGGGACAACGCCATGCATCTTCGCCGATTTTGACAGTACGGACGCCATTCCTTCCAAAACGGTTATTCCTTCTCCGATCTGAACGCCCAAACTATTCAAAACATAAATGATCGGCGTTGAATTTTTTTCTGCCAGCTCCTGGCATCTGCGGATTTTGGCGCAATTTCCGCTGCTGACGCCTCCGTGTAAGACGTTGAAGTTTTGCGCGGCAATGTACACGGCGTATCCGTCGATCGTTGCAAATCCTGCAACCACTCCGTCCTCCGCAATATTCGAATCGTAAAATTCATTTTTGGAGAAACTGAACCCGGACAGTTCTACAAAGCTATCCGCATCCACAAGCGACGCAATCGCTTTTCGAATATCTTTGCCGACAGCCAATACATCCGCACGCCTCTGTTGGAGCAATTTGATTTTGTCCATAATGCCTCCTGTGAGATTCCAAATCTAACCAAGATTTATTATACCTTATTTCCATTGAAAAATCAAATTTAATTAAAAATTTTTCACGAATTTGTTTGAAAATTTTTCAAAACGCGACTATAACTAAAAATTATAAAAGAGCTTCGCATTATTTTCACCTGCTTCGGCGCCCGAACAGATAAACCCTGCCCCTTTCCGATCCGAACAGAATCCTGAAGCCGACCGCCAGCGGCAATACCTGCACGGTCTCCATCCGTTATTTGACAAAAAAAGGAAGGAAAACAACGTTTGTTTTCCTTCCTTTACGTATTACTGGTACTCCCGCTGGGAATCGAACCCGGAACGGCCCCTTAGGAGGGGGCTGTTATATCCATTTAACTACGGAAGCATTTAAACCGATTTGATCGTTCGTTTTTATTATATTACTATATTTTGCAAAAAAATGCAATCGATTTCTTCGATAAACAATAAAATCTTTCTGTCAAAATATACAATGAGATTAGCGTTTTATACAATTGAATTTTTTCTTTAACGGTAGTAAAATGAAACTATATGTAATTGTATTTTGGCAATACCGGGGTCAAATCGTCCGGTGTGATACCAGTATCCTTTAGCAAAAAGCCTAAAATGCAATATAGTTAAGCAATTATTGTTCTTGCATGACGGATTTTTTTTGATATAATATTAAGGAAAGGGAGAGGAGCGATCCTCAGGGAAAACATAGAACGGAGATGCTGTACATGAAGAAAAAAATTATTTTTTTGATTTCTATAGTTTTTCTTGCCGTTATCCTGGCCGGCGCGATTTTGGTCGGATGCGGACAAAACCCCGGTACCGACAACGGGACCACCAATCCGCCCGTCGAAGATCCGGACGGGACGGACGATGATGATCCGTCTACCCCCGGCGATGAAGACGACCCGGCAAGGCTGGACATTGTACTGTTTATCGGACAGTCGAATATGGCCGGCCGAGGTGATAGTTCGGATGCAACGGAGGTCGAAGCCGGACATGCGTATGAATTCCGAGCCATTTCGGATCCTACCAAATTATATCCGCTGGAAGAACCGTTCGGCGCGACGGAAAATAACAATGCGAGCGGCGTAAGCGAAAACAAGAAAACCGGCTCTTTAGTTTCTGCTTTCTGCGAAAGTTACTACAGTGTAACCGGCTCCCCTATCGTCGCCGTTTCCTGCTCTAAAGGCGGAGAATCGATCGACTTTTTTGACGTTGACGGTGCCCCTTATGAAGATGCCTGCGCCCGCGTAAAGGCCGCTCAGGAATTTTTAAAGGACGGTTATACGGACGGCGATACAAGCTATGAAACGGGAAACACTTATGTCGTATGGCTGCAGGGAGAATCGGACGGAGACGCCGGCACATCCGCAGCTGACTACACGGAAACGCTCGATCGTATTGTGAAAGGATTTAAAAACGACATAGGCGCCGAGCAATTTTTTGTGATCCCTATCGGCGGTTACAATAATTCGGACGGAACGATAAAAGCGCAATATAACACGATCCGCGACGCGCAGATCCTGTATTGCGAGGAGAGCAGCGACGCGACCGTCATCAGCCGTCAGTTATATGACCTGTATTCTTACGGTTACATGAAAGATCAATTTCATTATACGCAGGAAGGTTACAACATCGTCGGTGAAGATGCCGGGGCAAATATGGCTTATTTTGTGGAAACAAATGAAAAGCCCGCGTGCCGCGCCTTCTTTGATAACAGGGACGAAGAAATTGTAAAAGAAAACGGCGCGTGGCAGGAAGAAAACGGCAAGGTCGTAATTTCCGCCGCAGCGGCGATGGAAGAGTCGCGCTACGCCAACTATTCTTCCAATGACGGAAACTATTCATGGGCCGCATATTCGGAGGGAGGATTGACAGGCGTTATCCAAACGCCCGCAAACGGCGAGGAATGGACGAACCTGGCCTATGCCTTTGCCAACAATCCTCAAGTCCACTACACGTTTAATATCGAAAATCCCGGAAAATATTATCTGTATATGCTGACCAGCTACCCCGATACCGGAAGCAATTCGGTATATGCCGGCATTGATAAAGATAATCTGATCGAATGTTCAACATTATCCTATGAAAAAGGGCTGTGGCTCAGCGATTCGCAATGGGCTTTCGACCTCGAAGCAGGCGAACATACGCTCACGATCTATGCCCGCGAAGACGGCGTCATTTTGAATCAATTTGTTTTTTCTACCAATGCAAACGAAAAGTTTACCAAAGGCGTTCCCGAGCAGGAAAGCGTTCGCAATTCGTATGTGCAACAGGGCGCTTTTGTAGAGGTAGACGGCACGGTAAACATTGATTTGGCCTCCGCCCTCGAAGACAGCTCTTATGCATACCGTACCAGCGGTTCGGCGATCGGACATGACGATATTATCTTTAAATGGGAAAGGAGCTCAACGTTCGACGGAATGCAGGTATTCCCTGACGACGGCGCTCAATGGAGCACAAACAATATTTCGCCGAAACTTTCTTATAGAGTCGATTTCAGCACACCCGGCGACTACTACGTGATGCTTTATACCAGCTTTGCAGACGGTAACTCCGATTCAATATTCGTATCGGTAGACGACGGAAAAATCGTAACTTGTTTGAGTTATATCGCCACAGGCGTCGGTAAATGGATGGCAGACAGCACGTGGAAAATCAATATCCCCTATGCCGGCGTGCATACAATCAATATCTTTGCCCGCGAGGATGGTGCCAAGGTGCATAAAATGTATCTGACGCAGGATCCCACCGTCTGCGCATATCCGCCTGTCGGCGCCCGTATTTCACTGCAGAACGGAAACTATTCTGCGGACGGCAGCGGCGCGCTGATCCAAGGCGAGAAAGCAGGCGAAGATTTTACCGTAGATTTTGCTCAACCCGGTAAATATTACGCTTATATTTCCGGTTCCGCAAGCGAAAACGCTACCACTACCCTGCACCTCGGCAATATGCCGGCAAATTCATATACCTTTGCAGCCGGCTTCAACGGTTGGGAAAATGCTTTTGAATTTGATATTTCTGAGGCAGGCGAATATACCGTGAGACTGGATGCTTCTTCCGGATTATCTGTACGCTATCTCAACATTGTAAGTGCAGAAATAAAAGATGACGTAGGCGTAGAGACCCTTGTGATCGGAGATTCATATACCAGTAAAACGGCGTGGAAAAACTTTGACGAACAGACTAAGAGCATCGGAGGTTTGACGATCGGCATCGGAGGGACCAAAGTTAATACCTGGATGAGCCATTACGACTCGTTAGCAATCTATAATCCGAAAAATATCGTCATTCATATCGGCGTAAACGATATCGACGGCGGAACAAGCGGAAATAACTGCGGAAATTCCATCGTAGAATTGATAGAAGCACTGCAAGGGATCTTCCCCTCCGCAAAAATCTTCTACGTCTCGATCTGCAACAATGAAATGTTCCCCGATAAATGGGGAGAATATGAAATCTCCAACAACATCGTCGAGGAATATATGAACGACAAGGAAAATTTATATTTTGTAGATTTTGCCCCCGTATTGCAGGACGCACTTGACAAAGGCATGGAAGGCGTCGGATTCCGAGACAGATTGCATCTGAACAATGCGGCGTATGTATTGTTTGCGCAAACGATCTGCGACGCCGTATTAACCGCCAACGCTTAAGGAATATTATTTTAAACAGTTATAAACAGCCGCCCGATTTCGGGCGGCTGTTTTCTCTATGCGGCAAATTATCTGCCTTGCCGAAAAAAACAATTCCATTTCAAATTCGTTTTTTTAAAACTTTTCAAATTAAATTTTCAGCGGCAAGCGCCCCTTGAAAAGATAGCCTTAAAGGGAAACCCTTTCCGCCGATTCCTGCCGCGACGGCAACCATACAGAGAAAAAAGGCCCCGATATAAGGGGCCTTCCTTTTTGTTTATCTTCCGATAGTCCTGGAGATCAATTCTTGCGCTGCATCATATCCCATACTCTTCAGACGGAAATTGCGCGCCGCGACTTCGATGATGATGGATAAATTCCTTCCTGGTTTTACCGGGATTATATGCTTCATGACTTTTATTCCGAGAATCGTTTCGTATAAAGTCCCCTCTCCCAGTCGGTCGTAGGCTTTCCCCTCCTCCCAATTTTCAAGTTCCATGACAAGCTCGATATTCTTTTCGTTCAAAATAGAACCGGACCCATACATGTTTTTTATATTGATGATCCCTATTCCGCGCAGCTCCATAAAATACCGTATCGTTTCGGGAGATGTTCCGACCAATTGTTCGGAAACGCGCTTGATGATAACGCTGTCATCGGCCACCAAGCGATGCCCGCGTTTGATCAGCTCCATTGCCGTTTCGCTCTTTCCGACACCGCTGTGCCCCGTCAATAAAATTCCTACGCCGGAAACATCCATCAGAACGCCGTGCATCGTCATCGAAGGAGCAAGCTTTTCGTTCAAATAAAAGAAGAGATCATTCATGATCGCCGTAGTGATTTTTTCCGTCCGCAAGATGGGGCAGCCTGTTTTTCTGGCCGCCTCGATCAGTTCCTGCAAAACCGGCAAATCGCGCGACAGGATTATGCACGGAATTTCGTGATACGAAAGCAGGGTTTCGATTCTTTCTCTGCGAATATCCGGAGGAAGATCGCGCATGAATTCGTATTCGGAATTGCCGAGGACAAGAATGCGGGATGAATCAAAATACTTAAAAAAACCTGCCAACTGCAAGCCGGGACGCGTTACGCTGTAAGACGTGAGCGTAACTTTTCCCCTGCCGGCAAAAACGATTTCAAGGTCTAAACTCGTACAAAAACTGTCTAAAAGTATCGTTTCCTGCTCGTTCATAATGACTCCCCCAATCCGTATTTCCGTATAATATAGCCTACGCCGCCTTCGTCGCAAACGCGCGTAACGACATCGGCTTGCTCCTGTACTGTCTGTTCGGCATTCCCCACCGCGACCCCGAGGCCTGCGGCGCGTATCATTGGCAGATCGTTGTAATTATCGCCGATTGCAATCGTATTTGCGATCGGAATATTAAAGTAATCTGCCAGAAAGCGCAGCGCATCTCCTTTATTGCAGCCCTTGGCGGTTATTTCGACCAAATACTCCATACTCGTGGTTACATAATATTTGTCCCCTAATTTTGCAGATAATTCGGTAAAAATTTTATCACGGTCTGCCGCCGAACAAACAACCAGGATCTTATGCGGACAAATCTTTTTTGCTCCCACCCTTTTTGAAATCTCAAAATCCGTCAAAATCCCTTCGACGGAACATGCGCGTTCATACCATTTTTTGAAATCGTCATCCTTGTTCACATAGAGCACGTCGCCATCGTAAACATGGATATGATTGCCGCCCTGCTCTAAACAACGGCAAATCGCAACGGCATCGGCATTCGGGATCCTTGCATCGCGGAAAACCTGACCCGACTCAATGTCCTGAATAATAGCCCCTTGATAAGCGACGATCAACCCCTTCAGCCCGAGCCGCTTTGCATACGGCAAGATGGATGACATCATTCTTCCCGTACAGAGAGCAAAAATGCCGCCGGCTTTTACATATGCCCCGATCGCCTCTATATTTTCTTCTGAAATGCCTCCGGCCGTCTGACGCAATGTTCCGTCAAAATCGGAAACGATAAGCTTATATTGCATAATTAAAGTTCATCCTCAAAGTATTTTTTGATCCCCTGCGCCAAATTCAATCCGATACCTTCAACTTCGGCAAGTTCTGAAACACTCGCTTTCATGATACGATCGATCGTTCCGAATTTTTCAATCAACGCCCTGCGCTTGATCTTCCCGACCCCCGGTATTTCAGTCAAAACGGAAGTCAAAGAACGTTTGCTGTGAATATTGCGGAAGAAAGTAATCGCGAAGCGATGCGCTTCATCGCGGATCCGCTGTAACATTTGCAGACAATAATCTCTCTTATCCAGTATTATACTATCTTTCGACTGCAAAGTAAACACTTCTTCCTCACGTTTCGCCAGTGAAATCAAATCAATGTCGCGAATATTTTTTTGCTCGAAAATTTCTTTGACTGCCGCGAGCTGCCCCTTACCCCCGTCGATAATAACCAAATCCGGTTTTGCAAAGCGTTCCTCTTCTTCCGTACCCAATTTCGCCAACCGGCGAGCCAAAACTTCCTGCAAGCTGGCAAAATCGTTTGCCCCTTCCACTGTTTTAATTTTAAACCGCCGATAGCCGGAACGATCCGCCTCGCCGTTGATAAAGACTACCATCGAACCCACTTTATCAACGCCGCTTATGTTCGAAATATCATAACATTCCATTCTGCGAGGATAGCGGGAAAGCCCCAATATCTTTTGTAACCGAGCGCAAGCGTTTACGGTCATATCCTCTTTATGTTTGATTTTATCGATCGCTTTTTCAAGATATTCGGATGCATTGTTTTCTGCCATTTCCAAAAGCTGCCTGCGAATCCCTTGCTTCGGGCTGACGACGTCCACGCATTTATTGTATTCACTCCGAAAAAATTCTTCCACCAATGCGCTTTCGCAAAAATTCTGCACGATCAATTCGTCCGGTATCTGATGTTTGGAATAATATTGCGACAAAAAGGACGTGAGAGCCTCGGCATCCGATGAAGCATTTTCAACGGCAAAAGTACTGGCCCCCTGCATACTTCCCCTGCGGATCAGCAAGACGTTTATCGCGGCATACAGATTATTGCTTACATACGCGACTACATCCGCATTGATGTCTCGATTGAGAGAAGTGATACGTTTCAAAGCGATTTTGGACAGCATTTCCAATTTATCTCTGCAATCCATTGCCATCTCAAACTCTTCCGCTTCCGCATATGCCTGCATTTTTTCGCGCAGAAGTTCTTCCACTTCGGAATCTTCCCCGTCTAAAAAGCGCATTGCCGCCTTAACCTTTTCGCCGTATTCGGTTTCAGAAATCATATGAGCGCACGGAGCGTAACAGCGATGAATATGATAATTTAAGCATGGTTTTTTGGGTTTATCGCCGATTGCCACCGTGCAAAGACGAACACCGAAAGCTAAATTCAAAATTTCCAGAACATCGCGAACGCGCACGCCTCCCATGTACGGCCCAAAATAGCGGCTGCCCTTTTTCAGCTTTCTCGAAATCGTGAACGACGGAAATTTTTCCGCCGTAGAAATTTTTATATATGGATAAGTTTTATCGTCTTTCAGCAGAATGTTATATTTCGGCTTGTACTTTTTTATGAGATTATTTTCAAGAGAAAGCGCATCGATTTCTGATTTTGTAATAATATAATAAAAGTCGGCAATGTTGGCAACCATGGCCGCAACTTTTTCCGTTTTCACCGAAGAATGAAAATATTGCCGAACACGATTTTTCAGGATCCGGGCTTTTCCGACATAAATCACATTCCCATCCCGATCCAGCATGATATAGACGCCCGGTTCATCGGGCAAAAGTTTTAACTTTTCCTGAATTTCATTCATATTATATATCGTCGAAAGTTGTGTTTCGTTCTTCCATCATTATACATTATACCGCCTGAATTTGCAAATAAAAAAGAGCAACTAACCGTCGCCCTTTTTGTTTAATACCCCAAAAACTCAACACCTTTTAAAAGCACGTCATTTACGGTATCGTTCTTTAAACTATAAAATATTACTTTTCCGTAACGGTTGCTCTTTACGATCCCTAAATTTTTTAAAAAGCGCAATTGATGGGAAACCGTCGTCTGATTGATGTCCAATACGCGGGATATATCGGTAACACACATTTCCGTGATTGCGAGAGCAGATAGAATGCGTACGCGCGTACTATCGGCAAATACCGAAAAAAATCCTACGATCCCTTCTAAAACCTCCCCCTCCGGAACATAATTTTCCACCAGAGACTGCGTTCTTTTGTCCAACAACAGAGTTTCTGTCAGCATTCCTGCCACCTCATAAATTTTATAATTTAATTGTAAGGCTCAATCGCTGATATGTCAATATATACACATTTCGAGTTCTGTCGCAATTTTACTTCTTTTGTCGGAAAGAATCTAAAAGGAGGTGATCCGTTGAATAAGGACATCGTTTTATGGTTAGCTCTTCTATATTTACTGAAGCGAACCAACTGTTTCAGCAACGCGGAACTTTTGTGTTTCCTTGCGCTGATCGTTTGCCAAAATCTTGCTCTCACAAGCGCATCCGGATCTTCTTGCTGTAGCTGCAACAACTGTAATACGTAATTCGAAACAGCCCTTTGCAATAGCAAAGGGCTGTTCCGTTTATTTTATTTTTGTTACTTTATATCCGGCATCTTCAACGGCTTTTATCAGGATTTCGTCGGGCGCATCCGTTTCTACAAGAGCGCACTTCTTTTTTAAGTTGACGGAAGCTTTGACCCCGTCGATCGCATTGAGCGCATTTTCAACGCGGGAGCTGCAATGCGAGCAGCTCATTCCTTCAATTTTCAAAGTCTTCTGCATATTTCCGTTCGTTACCTCCTTGTTATATTCCGCTTGCGGATGACTCCTCTTCGGTTTAAAGCGCATCAGCCGCAAAGCGTTCGTTACCACAAACACAGAGCTTAAACTCATTGCTAAGGCGCCGTACATAGGATCAAGGACCACTCCGACCGGATACAAGACGCCTGCCGCAATCGGTATGCACAATAGATTATAGATAAAGGCCCAAAATAAATTTTGGTGAATATTGCGCACTGCCGCCTTGCTTAAATCAACCGAGGTATTGATCGACCTCAAATCTCCTCCGACCAAGATGACGTCCGCCGAATCGATGGCTATATCCGTGCCGTTCCCCATTGCAATGCCCACGTCGGCTTCCTTCAGAGCCGGGGAATCGTTGATGCCGTCGCCGACCATGGCCGTAAAGCCGTTCTTTTTATTTTCAATTACGGCATTCAATTTATCTTCCGGCAAAACATCTGCATAAACTTTCTCGATTCCGACCTGATCCGCAACAGCCTTTGCCGCGCGGCGGCTGTCTCCCGTGAGCATGACCGGGATCATTTTCCGTTCGTATATCCCTTGTATTGCTTCACGGCTGCCTTCTTTCAGCGTATCGGCGATTGCGATTACCGCGCACAGCACACCTCCCTTTGCAAAATACAGGACGGTTTTCCCCAATTTTTCATACCCTTCCGCAACGGCTAAACCGCTTTCCGCAGAAACATTCTCCTCTTCCATCAATCGGCGGTTTCCGATCAGACATTCTTCTTTTCTAAAAAGCGCCCGAGCGCCTTTTCCCGGCAAATAACGAAAATCTGTTATATCCTTTTCCGCCGAAATATTTTTCTCTTTTGCATAGGAAATCACACATTCGGCAAGCGGATGATTGGAAAAAGATTCAATTCCCGCCGCGATGCCGACAACCTCACCCTCCGCTGCCTCGTGAAAGAGGGAAATATCTGTAACGCGCGGCTTTCCTTCCGTAATGGTTGCCGTTTTATCGAGAAGCAATGTACGGATATATTTCGTTTTCTGCAGTGCTTCGGCATCCTTATACAAAATTCCGAGAGAAGCTCCTCGCCCCGTTGCGGCCATTACGGCGACCGGAGTTGCCAGTCCCAAAGCGCAGGGGCATGAAATTACGAGAACGCTGATCGCCATACGCAGCACTTCTGAAACCGCAACATCCGCAACGCCGCACGCACGCAGTATCATCCAAACGGTAAACGTTATAAGCGCAATCAACAAGACCACCGGAACAAAGATGCCCGCAATTTTATCGACGGTCTTTTCAATCGGCGCTTTTGAGGTACCGGCTGAACGCACCAAATTTATAATTTGCGCCAAAACAGTCTCTTCGCCGACTTTTTCCGCTCGGATCTTGATCATATTTCCTCTATTGACCGACGCACTCGTTACGAAATCGCCGACATGCACCTCAACGGGCAGGCTTTCTCCGGTAATTGCGGATTTATCGACGAACGAATCGCCAAACTCAATTCTTCCGTCAACAGGTACGCTGTCTCCCTGTTTTACTATAACAACGTCGCCGATTGCGACATCGCGAAGTCTGACTGAAATTTGTTCGCCGTTTCGTTCGATCAGCACCGAATCCGGAGCCATTTTTAAAAGTTTATCCACTTCTTCGCCCGTTTTCCTCTTTGAACGCGCTTCCAGCCATTTGCCCAAGGTAACGAGCGTAAGCACCATTGCCGCAGATTCAAAAAATAAATTTTCCATCGTCAATTCGTGCCAGCGCTCTGCGGAAGCGGAAGGCAGAAAAAACATTATGACGAGGCTGTAACCGTATGCTACCGCCGCGCCGAGACTTACAAGCGTGTCCATATTCGGGACGCGCTTGAACGCGGCTCTGACGCCGCTTATAAAAAAAGCTCTGTTTATAAATAAAACGGGGGTAGTCAATATAAGCTGCACCAGAGCAAAGTTCGTAGGATAAAATGCGGGATCCCAAAAGCGAGGCAAGGGTGCCCCAAACATGTGCCCCATAGTAAAATATAACAGCGGAATCAAAAAACAAAGCGAAGCGATAAATCTTCCCTTTAAAAGGTTTGCTTCCTGCCCGAATCCCGCCGGCTTCTTCTCGTCTTCGACTGTGCGTTCAGCTTCTTCCAAAGAAGCCCCGTACCCTAATCCGACCACGGTTGAAATGATCCTTTCGTCCGAAATAATATTTTCGTCGAAATCCACCTTCATGTTCTGTCCCATCAGGCTGACGGAAACGCTTCGCACCCCATTCAATTTTCCAACCGTCTTTTGTATCCCAGCCGAACATGCAGCACACGTCATGCCGCTGACACGAAAACTTTTTTGCATATTTACCTCGGTAAATCTCTATCTTTCCGGTTGCAATTATTATAGCCGCAAAGCTGCTGTATGTCAATAAGTTTAAAACAATAGAATTGCCGCCGATCGCGGCGCAAGCGGCATGTGTTATATTCTCTCCCGCTGTTTTGCAAATATCACTTGTTTGCCGCAAGAAAATGTGCTATAATTTTTGCAATCGGAGGAAATAAAATGTATCAACATCATCTCGAATCGATCGAAAATCTAAAAACCTACTTTCGGCAAAAAAGTGAAGTCATTGCCATAATTCTCGACGGATCGATCGTAAAAGGAAACGCGCGCGTCGATTCCGATATCGATGCAATCGTCGTTGTTACGGAAGAGGCGTACGAAAGTCTGCGCAGACAAAACCGTTTAGCGGAAGTTATCGAAGGGCATTGCACATATCGCGGCGGATATTTCGACATCAAATATAAAACAAAAGGCATTTTGCAAAGATGCGCTCTGAAAGCAAGCGAGCCGAACCGCAACGCATATGTAAAAGCGCAGGTGGTTTTTACCTCGGACCCGGAAATCCCCGATCTCGTAAACCGCATTTCATCTTATCCTGAAGCGGAAAGAGATGAAAAAATTCGCTGTTTTAATGCGAATTTACAGTTGAACCGCGGATACTTTTTGCACTGCGTACCGGAAGACAATACCTACATGCGCGCCCATCTTGCCCAAGAAATCGTTTACAGTGTATACCGGCTGATCTTGGCCGAAAACAGAGTGCTGTTCCCCTGCAACCGCCGTTTAGAAGAAACGGTTTTGTCGTGCAAACAGCGCCCGAAAGATATCCTTGCACTCGGCGCAAACTTTTTAAGACAAATAAACGTTGAAAACTGCGAAAAATTTGTAACCGCATTTTGGGATAATAGCAACTTGCCCCTTACGGATGATGTAAGCGAAAACTGCTCGCAATATGTGCGCTTTTATGAGGACTGGTGGGATCGCGAAAATCCGCCTTTCCCGAACGAATGGTAAAAAAGACGGCGATGTTTATCGCCGTCTTTTAATTCTGTGGTTATGAAATTATTTCTTTTCATCCATTACAATGACTTCTTTTCCGTCATAGTAACCGCACTTTTTGCAAATTCGATGCGGTTGCTTCAGTTCGTGGCAGTGCGGGCACTCGACCAACGTAGGTGCTGCAGCCTTAAAATTTGCATATCTCGTATTTGTTCTTTGTTTCGACTGTTTTGACTTAGGTACTGCCATTTATATACACCTCATTCTTTGTTTTCGTATTTGACTATAAAATTATATATCATTTACGCTTCTTTGTCAAATTATTTATCGACTTTTTCGACTAATTTATTAAAATCAGTGCGCAAAATATAACCCGGGAAAAAGACCGGAGTATATCTGCCGATTGAGATCTCGAGTGCCGTTATTTTTTTTGCCGCCGCTATGGGATTGCTTTTGCCGATCACCGTCTGAATCGCATAATACGGCAACACCACCCTTCTCTCTGAAAACACCCCGCACCGAAAATCCAGAAATGCTTCTTCGGCGCTGTATCCTTTTCGAAAATACAAACATACGGCAAACAATAAAATATCCAATTCAAGCAACAGCAGAAAGAAATTGATAAAAAAGCTCATGCAGAATACAATAATCGCGGGAATCGCCAAATACTGCAAATACGGGGCAAACCGATGAAATCCGCCGCGTTCCGCTCTTTTGTCCCATTGAAAATTCGGCTGCAGGCGCGAAACGATCTTGGCTGCATTTTCCTTTTTCAGCAAAAACGGGAACATCTCCGCATCCGATGCTCCGTTCGCATTTTCTGCCGTGTATATTTTTAAGCGGTACAGGGCAAACAACTTTTCCATCAAGCCCTGTTTTAATTCAAACCCCAAAACATTCTTATACAGAATTTGCGAACCGCATTCAAACCCTTTGCCGTACCGCACACGCAATTCCTGCTTGCCGAGGGCGACTTCATATTTCGTGTAGCGCAGAATACAGATGGTTCTCACCAATATAAAAATCACCAAACAAACCGCATAGGCTACTATAAAGGCATACAAAAACCATCGGCTTTTCTCGAATGAGGCGAGATATGCGTGCACGGCGGGAAAAACCGTGGCTATGACCAATATCGCTAAAAAAGTACAATTGACAAAATCGGACAAAAGAGAAACATATTTTTCTTTTCCGGAAGCGATCCGCTCATTTTCTTCCGCCGCCGAATTTCGCCGAACGGGGAAATAAGCGCAAAATTCTTCCGCATCCGAAAGGGAAAAATAAAACCGCACGCGTTCGCCGCCCTCAAAAAAAACAATAAGCTTTTCTGTCCGCAGCAATTTGTGAACCGGCCCCCTTCGAAAATCAACGCCGATTATGTCTCCGAAACAGCGGCTTGCCTTTTTTTTGCCGAAAACAAAAATCCCCATGCTCTCATCAACGGCAACTTTTTCTTTCGGAACAAAAATGCAATAAATGATAGCATACAACGCGGCAATGCCGAAGGCCGCAATAAATATCGACGCGATTTCGACGGCACTCATCTGCCAAATTTTCCCGACGGACATAATCGCGCACCAAAACAAAAAAATGCAAGCGCCCAAAAATACTGAGAGCGCATATATTATAATTTTATGCCTGCTCTGATAATATACTTTGGTCATAACGCCCCGCAAACGGAGACAGAACGCTGTGCGCTGCGGCCTCCGAAAGATATTTTATTTTAAATTTTCCGTTTTGCGTGTAGAATTTCAAATCATAAAACCTGCCGAATTTTGTTTTTCGGCACTTTACCTTAATAGAATCGACCGAATCGAATCGATAGACCGAATATTTGTCCGTTGCGATGACCCGACGCACATGTATGGCCGATTGCGTAACTTTAAAACAAAATTTGTCGGCATAAAAAAGGCCGTTCAATAAAATATAAATCACGCCGATCACCGTAAAGAGGATCCCCCCCAACAGCTCAACGCCCCAATAATCGGGAAACAGCACAAAGAGAACGACCGCCGCGACATCAATAAAAAGAATGAGGGAAAAGGCGCCCCAAGCGACCGCCTTAACCCTCTTTTTAAAATGACCGTCAATAAAGGTATAGTCTTCCTGCAAATCCATTTACGCTTCCAAAAGTTCCTTCGTTTCTCTTGCAATGACGAGTTCTTCGTTCGTAGGAATGACCAAAACTTTCACTTTAGCATCTTTGCCTGTGATATCATGGATCTTTCCGTCGTTTTTCATCTGATTCTTTTCTTCGTCGATATTTATTCCGAAATATCCCATGTCGGCACAGATATCTTTGCGAATTTGCCACGTATTTTCGCCGATGCCCGCCGTAAAGACGAGGCAATCGATCCCGTTCATGGCCGCAATATAAGCGCCGATATACTTTTTGACGCCGTAAACAAAGATATCGATCGCAAGCTGCGCCCTCTCGTTTCCCTCAGACGCTGCTTTCGTTAAATCGCGGAAATCGCTGGAAACGCCGCTGATACCCGCTACACCGCATTGTTTATTCAAATAATTGATACAGTCTAAAACCGTATAATGCTTTTTCGCCGCCAAATATTCCAAAACGGCCGGATCGATATCCCCCGAACGCGTTCCCATCGGGACCCCTGCCAACGGAGTAAATCCCATGCTCGTATCGACGCATTTGCCGCCTTTTACGGCACTGATGGAAGAGCCGCCGCCCAAATGACAGGTTACGATCTTCGTTTCTTCTACAGGCTTTGCGAGATATTTTACGGCTTCCTGAGAAACATACTTGTGCGACGTGCCGTGGAATCCGTACTTACGGATTTTATAATCTTTATAGTCGTTATAATCGATCGCGTACATATATGCGCGCGCGGGCATCGTTGCATGGAAAGCCGTATCAAAGACGAGTGCCATCGGCGTATTCGGCATGACCTCCCGGCACGCTTCCATTCCTAAAATATTTGCCGGCATATGCAGAGGGCCAAGTTCCGCATTCTTTTTGCAGACCTGCAACACTTCTTCGGAGAATAAGACGGAACGATCAAAATCTCCGCCGCTGTGCAGCACCCGATGCCCGACCGCATCGATTTCCGACATAGAACGCAAGACCCCGTATTCCGGATCGACAAGAGCATTTAAAACCAGCTGCATTGCGACCTTATGGTTCGGCATATCCTGCTCAATGACCTTTTCTCCTTTCTCCGTCTTATGCCGCAAAACAGAACCGCGGATACCGATCCTTTCCACGCCGCCTTTCACAATTACAGACTCGGTATCCATATCAAAAAGCTGATACTTCAAGGAAGAACTGCCGGCATTCACAACCAAAATTTTCATCAGCGCAACTCCTTCAATTTATTATTCGCTCACCGCTTGCAGCGCCGTAATGGCGACAACCGCAACGATATCTTCCGCCTTGCACCCTCTTGAAAGATCGTTGATCGGTTTAGCAAAACCCTGACAAACAGGACCGACTGCCATAAACCCGCCCAAACGTTCCGTCAGTTTATAACCTATATTGCCCGCATCGAGATCGGGGAAAATCAGTACGTTTGCGTGCCCTGCGACCTTTGAACCGGGAGCCTTCGACTTCGCTACGGAAGGCACGATCGCCGCATCAAGCTGCATTTCTCCGTCGATATCGAGCGTCGGAGCCTTTTCTTTGGCGAGCGCAAGCGCCGTAGCCACTTTCGTTACGTCGTCATGCTTGGCACTGCCCTTGGTCGAAAACGAAAGCATTGCCACCTTCGGGGAAAGACCGGCGATCTTTTCGGCCGTCTTAGCGGAAATGATCGCGATATCCGAAAGCTGTTCGCTTGTAGGATTTTCGTTCAAACCGCAATCGGAAAAGATGAACGCCCCGTCTTCACAATACTGATTCCCTCCCGCCGGGGCTATCATAAGAAAGAAACTGGAAACCAGCGGAACGCCCGGCGCGGCTTTGACGATCTGCAGCCCGGGGCGAAGAGTATTCGCCGTTGAATGGCATGCGCCGGAAACAAGCCCGTCGGCATCGCCTGCCTTCACCATGAGTACGCCGAAATAGGTATTGTCGTACGATAATTTATCCGCCTCTTCTTCCGTCATGCCCTTTGCCTTCCGCAGGCTATACAGAAGAGCCGCGTATTCGGCACGCTTCTCGCTAACGGCAGGATTTACAATTTCAACGCCGGAAAGATCTACGTTCGGATTTTCTTTTTTGATTTGATCCGCATCCCCCAACAATACGATTTTTGCGACTCCTTCTTTTACTGCTGCCGCGGCAGCCGTAACCACGCGGCTGTCTTCCCCCTCGCACAACACTATGCGTTTATTCAGTTTGGCGGCACGTTTTTTAATTTTCGTCAAGAAAGGATTTTCATCCGGCTTTTCTTCTCGGTTTTTATTGATTTTTTCTTTTATTTGCGCTGCCGTTTCCTTCATCTCGTCAACGCTGTCTTTCATGTCTTCAACGTCTTCTTTTACGCCGTTGATTTCTTCCGCCTTCTCTTTCAGCGCAGAAATTTTTTCTTTGACTTTGTCAAAAAAACCTGCCATAAAATTCTTTACCTCAAAAACTTTATTTTTTATCGAAAACAAGGTATAATATGAGCAGAATTCCTTCCTTGCTCTGCCGCCCCTTCGATAACCATTTTATATTATATAGCATTCAAAAATAAAAGTAAAGGTTTTAAACTGAAAAATGAAAATTTGCGGCATAATTTGCGAATACAATCCCTTTCATAACGGGCACGCCTTTTTGATCGAACAAGCGAAAAAGAAAAGCAACTGCGACGCAATCGTATGCGTGATGAGCGGCAATTTTACTCAACGCGGCGAATTGGCCATTCTCGATAAATACACCCGCGCAGAACATGCGATCCGCGCGGGTGCGGACGCCGTTATCGAACTTCCCGCCGTATATGCCGTTGCCCCCGCGGAAATTTTTGCTTCCGGCGCAATAAAACTGTTAAATTCTCTGCCCGATTTCGAAAAATTAGCGTTCGGCAGCGAAAGCGGCGACGAAAACCTGTTCCGTTCTGCCGCCGATATTTTGCTCCGCGAGCCGAAGGGGTTCAAACAAAGATTATACGCGCAACTGCGAACGGGAAAAAGTTTGACCCGCGCTAAATTTGAAAGTCTGGAAGCCGTAGGAAAAGATGAAGCCGCACTCATTCAATCTCCGAACAATATTTTGGGCGTTGAATACCAAAAAGCTTTATTGCGCATGCAAAGCCGGGCTGAAATTTTACCCGTTTTGCGGGAAGGCGCCGCGCATTCCGACACAAAACTGTACCGAAATTTTTCTTCCGCCTCCGCCATCCGCTCCGCCGTACGCAACGGAAAAATAAAGACGGTAAAGAAAAATATCCCGGTTTACGTCGAATCGGATCTGAGGAATGCGGTTTCCGATATCTTCTATAAAAAAATCGCCTTGTATTCGGCTTTGGCTACACCCGCAGAGCAATTAAAAAAGATCGTCGATTGTACAGAAGGGTTGGAAAACCGCATAAAATCGCTCGTAAAGACAAACCCCGATTACGATATTTTTATTCAGAAAGCCACGACCAAGCGATACATCTCTTCGCGCATTCAGCGCATTTTAGCCGCGGCCGTAATCGGTATCGACGAAGAAACCGTACGCAAAAGTTTGCGCGCGCCTCTGTATTTGCGGATACTGGCCGTAAAGAAAGAACGGGCAGACGAGATGCTGCGCTGTTTTAACCGCTCGGCTTATCCCGTCTTAGCGCGCAGAAGCGACTATTTGAAACTGACAAAAACAGCGGAAACGGTCAACGAAAAAGATATATTTGCCTCCGAACTGTTTGCCCTGTTTTCCGGCCAAGGAACTTGCGAACAGCATATCCGTTTAATATAAAAAACCGCCCGATGAAAGGCGGTTTCCGCGTGTTGAGACGCTTGATGATATTTTTGCTCCCGAGATTGATCTGTAAGCCGAGTTCTGTCGTGTACGGTCATCTATCTGGCCGCACCGTTACCGGTGCGTTCTAGCGATATTAACGGCAAACGCCGGGCGAGCAACCCTTGCGGCATCTGCCCAATCTTGCATCGGGCGGGGTTTACACGGCGCGCTCTGTTACCAAAGCGCCGGTGAGCTCTTACCTCCCCTTTCCATCCTTGCAATTGCTTGCGGTCTGTTTCTGTTGCACTTTCCTTGGAGTCGCCTCCACCGGACGTTATCCGGCGCCCTGCTCTGTGATGCTCGGACTTTCCTCATGGCTCTTGGCCACGCGACCGTATAATCAACTCGGGATTGTTTTATTATACTCTCGAACGAGGCCTTCTGTCAAATATTTCATCAACAATTCGTCAAATAAAATTTGCCTTGAAATACTTGTTTTTTTGCAAAAAAAATACTAAAATAGATGCTGGAAGAAATTTTAAAATTTTGTAATTCGGAGTTTAGTATGAAAAAAACAAAAATCGTCTGCACCCTCGGCCCCGCATGCCGCAATGAAAAAACTTTAACGGAAATGGCTCTCGCCGGCATGAATGTGGCCCGTCTCAACTTTTCTCACGGTGATTATGAGGAGCATGCCAAAAACATCGAACTTATAAAAAAAGTGCGTGAAAAATTGAATATTCCCCTGCCGATCATGTTGGACACCAAAGGGCCCGAACTTCGCATCAAGACATTTAAAAATCATAAAATTACTTTAAAAGAGGGCGATGAATTCACTTTTACAACGGATGATATCGAGGGCGATGAATCGCGCGTATCCGTATCGTACAAAGGAATTGTCGACGACCTTGAAAAAGGCGATACAATTTTACTGAACAACGGTCTGTTAATTTTCAAAGTTATCGACGTAGACAAAAAGAACGTAAAAACAAAAGTTGTAGTCGGCGGCGACCTTTCAGACAAAAAGAGTATGTTCTTCCCCGGCAAAACGCTCAGCCTTAAATATCTGAGCGAACAGGACAAAAGCGATATTTTGTTCGGAATCCAGCAAGGGATCGATTTTATTGCATGCTCTTTTACATCCAAAGCGCAGGATATTATCGACATCCGCAAACTTTTGGAAGAAAACGGGAACCCGGACATTGACCTTATTGCTAAAATTGAAAGCCAAAGCGGCGTCAATAATATCGACGAAATACTCGAAGTTGCCAACGGCATCATGGTTGCGCGCGGCGACCTCGGCGTAGAAGTCCCCTATGAAGAACTTCCTCAAATTCAAAAAATGCTTATCAATAAGTGCCGCCTCGCCAGCAAACGCTGCATTACAGCCACGGAAATGTTAGAATCGATGATCAACCAACCCCGCCCGACTCGTGCGGAAATTTCCGACGTTGCAAATGCCGTATATGACGGTACCAGCGCAGTCATGCTTTCGGGCGAAACGGCGGGAGGTAAATACCCTGTTCAAGCGGTCGAAGCTATGGCTAAGATCTGTGTGGAGACCGAAAAGCATCTAGAAACTAAGTATAATGATAAACGTCCCGAGATTTCGAGCCCGGCCGATGCGCTTTCGCATTCCGCTTGCGTCCTTGCCGAAGATATCGGGGCAAAAGCGATCGTCGTTTGTTCCCGTTCGGGCGGGACTGCAAGGCTCGTTTCCCGTTTCCGTCCGAATATCGACATCATCGGTATGACCATCGAGCCGATGTCTTATCGTAAACTCGCCCTTTCCTGGGGCGTTACCCCGGTTCTTTCGGAAGAGTTTACCTCGATGGACGTGTTATTTTATCATGCCAAACGTGCAGCCATCGAATCGGGATTAGTCAAAAAAGGCGACCGAATCGTAATCACGGGCGGCAATCCGAACGGAAAGTCCGGCAACTCGAACGTTATCAATATCGAGCAGATTTAAAAATCACTAGCGGACATTTTCAACGCCTTATATTATTTCGCATAATTTACGGTCCAAATTTATATCGGATTTTACTTTAAGTATTTTTAATCCTCTTTTGTTAAAATATTTGACAAAGAATACTTCGTCTGTAAATTAGGCTAATTGAATAAAAAACTTGCACGGCCCTTTCGCCGGATCGGGCGTGCTCGGAGTCAATAAATCAGCCTCAGGCTTTATGGTTGATTTGTTGACTCCTTTTTTATTAAATTTTTCAAGAAGCGTGTGCATTATTCTGCCGAAAGTTATATTTAAAATAAATGTACTAATTTTTCAGTTACATACAAAATTAAGCTCCGAAAAACTTTTCGCACCATCGAAAAATTTCCGATGGTGCGAAAACGATTGTAAAAAAATTATGCCTCGTGCTTATCGCGTTCCGTAAGGCGAAGGACTCCCCTCGCAAAAATCGAATAGACAATAAGCCAAAGCGCTGCGGCTGCAATTACAATATAGGTTATAATTGCCCCTATACTCCTGTCTCCCATAAAAATGGCGGATACCAGATTAAAATTAAAAATGCCGTATAAGCCCCAATTTACCGCCCCAAGTAAAACAAGAATATAAGATATCAGATTGACAATGAACATCTCAAAATCCCTCCTCTATCAGTATGTTCCGCATTATTCGATTTTATTTATTTTTGAACGATCATGCTTGAAGATTATAGATAGCCATTCAATTTAAGTATTTGACAGAAGTTCCTCTCTGCAATATAATTATGTAGACGATAGAATGAAATGCGTATGCTAAAATTTTTGAGCTCGCCTTCACCTATGGCCATTCAAACAAAAAGGAGTTTTACTATGATCGGAGATTTTACCTATTGCAATCCTACGAAACTTTATTTTGGTAAAAATGCATTGAACGGTTTAAACGAAGAATTGCCGAAATACGGAAAAAACGTATTGCTCGTTTACGGGGGAGGCTCCATTAAAAAGAACGGCATTTACGATAAAGTCGTTGAAATTTTAAAAGCTAACGGCAAAGAAATCTATGAAGACGCCGGCGTAATGCCAAACCCTACCGTGGAAAAATTGTACGAAGGCTGTGAACGCGCCAAAAAAGCGAAAGCAGATTTGATTTTGGCTGTCGGCGGCGGCTCTGTATGCGACTATGCCAAAGCCGTTTCTATTTCCGTAGATTGCAAAGAAGATCCGTGGGAAAAATATTATATTCGCTTTGAAGATGTCGACAATAAAATCATCCCCGTCGGGTGCGTTCTGACGATGGTCGGCACCGGCAGCGAAATGAACGGCGGTGCCGTAATAACGAATCACGCACAAAAATTAAAAATCGGTCATGTGTTCGGAGAAAACGTATTCCCTAAATTTTCTATCCTGAATCCGGAATTTACGTATACTTTGCCGAAGTACCAAATGACTGCCGGATTCTTTGATATTATGTCTCATATCCTGGAACAGTATTTTTCGGGTAATGACGACAATACTTCCGATTACGTTATGGAGGGGCTTCTCCGATCTCTGATCCACAGCGCAGAGATCGCTGTTAATAATCCGACCGATTATGAAGCCCGGAGCAACATTATGTGGACCGCTACATGGGCACTCAACACTTTCGTTGCCAAAGGCAAAGCTACAGACTGGGAAGTGCATATGCTCGGGCAGGCCGTAGGCGCACACACCGATGCCACACACGGGATGACGCTTTCTGCCGTTTCTCTGCCGTATTACCGCCATATCCTGCCGTACGGGCTCGCTAAATTTAAGAGATATGCTATCAACGTCTGGAATATAGATCCTGCAGGAAAATCAGACGAAGAAACTGCCCTTGCGGGACTCGATGCCATGGAAAAATGGATGAGAAAGATCGGTTTAGTCATGAATATTTCCGAACTGGGCGTAACCGAGGAAATGATCGACGGAATCGTAAAAAGTACTCTGATCATGCAAGGCGGATATAAAGTGCTCACCTCTGAAGAGGTGCGGGACATATTAAAAGCGAGTCTTTAATTTTCAAACCTTCGCAAAAAGGGACGGCCAATATAAGCCGTCCCTTTTTGAATATAAGCAAGGCACCGAACAAATTCATCTGCGCCTTGCTTTTTTATCACTCTTCGTTGTTTGACTCTTCCGAAAGCTTTACATCTTCCGCGGTTTCGTCCGCAGAATCTGCGTTTTCTTCCACAGAAACAGCGTCTTCTTCCGGTGCTTCTTCCTCACGGGGCGCAACTGCGATCGTCGCCACTTCCGAATCCTTTAACCGCATTACGCGAACCCCCTGCGTGTTTCTTCCGATCATGGAAATATCCGTAACATGCATGCGAATAATCGTACCGTTATTGGATATGATCATGATGTCTTCGTCTTCATTGACGATCTTCAAATTTACGAGCCAACCCGTTTTCTCGTTAAAGACACCCGCCTTTATGCCTTTACCGGCCCTGCCTTGAAGCCGATAATCGTCTATATCCGAACGTTTGCCGTATCCGCGGGAGGTGATCGTAAGAATTTGGCAGCCTTCTTTTACGACCAACATGTCGACGAGATAATCATCTTCGGCAAGATTCATCGCTTTCACACCCTGCGTATCTCTGCCCATAGGGCGAACGCCGTGTTCGCTGAAACGAATGCACTTACCTTCCTTCGAGGCAATAATCAATTCGTCGTCTCCGGTCGTAAACTGGACAGAAATAAGCTCGTCGTCATCGTTTATCTTAATGGCTATCTTACCGACCTTACGGATGTTGGCAAACTCAGACAATGCGGTTTTCTTGATCAGCCCTTTACGCGTTGCCATGGCAATATATCCATCCAAGTCCGCTTTTAAAGGAATGATCGCCGTGATCTTTTCATCCTGCGCGATTTGCAGAAGATTGACGATTGCCCTGCCGCGCGCCTGCCGCTGCGCTTCGGGAATTTCATATCCTTTGATCGAATATACTTTACCGAGACTGGAAAAGAATAAAATATTGTCGTGCGTGGAACTGATAAATAACTTTTCTACGAAGTCTTCATCTTTCGGGCGGTGAGCCGTAACCCCCATTCCTCCGCGGCGCTGTGCTTTATATTCTGCTACCGGCTGGCGCTTGATATAGCCGGAATGCGTCATCGAAATCACGACTTCTTCTTCTTCGATCAGATCTTCAATATCGATTTCACCGTAATCATAAGACAATTCTGTCTTTCTTTCGCTGGGATAATTTTCTTTGATGACATTCAGATCCGTTTTGATGATTTCAAAAACGCGGCCTTCGTTTGCCAAAATATCCTTCAAATCCGCGATCGTGCGCTCCAGAGCGGCAAGTTCTTCCTGCAATTTTTCTACTTCCAGCGAAGTCAAACGCTGCAAGCGCATTTCCAAAATCGCATTGGCCTGCTTATCCGAAAGTTCAAAGGCCTCCATCAATTTCTGCGCCGCTACGTTTTTATCTGCCGACTGTTTAATAATGGCAATTACTTCGTCGATATTTGCCAGCGCTAAAACCAAGCCTGCAACAATATGGGCGCGCTCTTCGGCCTTATTCAGATCGAACTTAGTACGACGGACGATTACATCTTTCTGATGCTCGATATAATAGTGAATGCATTCCTTTAAATTTAAAACTTTCGGTTCGCCGTCCACTAGTGCGAGCAATATAATTCCGTTCGATGTCTGCAATTGGGTATGTTTATACAGCGTATTGAGAACGACTTGTGCGTTTGCATCCTTGCGAAGCTCGATCACGATCCGCATGCCGTCGCGGTCGGACTCTTCCCGGATATCGGAAATCCCCTCGATTCTCTTGTCTTTTACAAGATCTGCTATATTTTCGATCAAACGCGCTTTATTGACCTGATAAGGAATTTCGCTGACGACGATGCGCGTACGGGACGTATTGCCGGATGTGTATTCCTCGATTTCACACTTCGAACGCAACACATAATTTCCCCGACCGGTACGGTAGGCGCGCTTGATTCCGGCTCGCCCCATTAAAATGGCGCCTGTGGGAAAATCAGGAGCCGGAATGTACTCCATCAATTCTTCAATGGTAATATCCGGGTTATCGATCTGCGCGATGACGCCGCTGATAACTTCAGCCAAATTGTGCGGAGGGATATTCGTCGCCATCCCTACGGCAATTCCGTCGCTGCCGTTTACCAACAAATTCGGGAATCTGGAAGGCAATACACAGGGCTGCATCCCGGTGTCGTCAAACGTAGGATAATAATCGACCGTTTCTTTATCCAAATCGCGCAGCATTTCCGCCGCCAGCTTGGACATCCTCGCCTCGGTATAACGCATAGCCGCGGGAGGATCTCCGTCGACCGATCCGAAGTTTCCGTGCCCGTCAACAAGGGGAAAATTGATCGTAAAATCCTGCGCCAAGCGAACAAGCGCGTCATAGACTGCAAAATCGCCATGCGGATGATATTTACCCAAAACGTCGCCGACGATACGCGCGCATTTGCGATACGCCTTATCGTTATACAGCCCCATCTCATGCATTGAATACAAAATGCGGCGATGAACAGGCTTCAGCCCGTCGCGCACGTCAGGAATCGCACGGCTGACATTGACCGCCATCGCGTAGGCGATGAAAGACTTTTTTAACTCATCGTCTACCTCGACGTCGATCATATTCGTCATTGCAAGCGTCTTTTTAAATTCTTCGGTAAGTTCAGGACTCGTTTCTTTTTTCGCCATAGTGTAGCTCCCTTAAATATCCAGCTCTGCAACGAGTTTCGCGTTTTGTTCGATGAATTGCCGGCGCAGTTCCGGTTTTTCTCCCATCAGCAGCGAGAACATTTCGTCCGCCTCGACCGCATCTTTCATATTGACGCGCAGCAACGTACGAGTTGCGGGATTCATCGTCGTTTCCCAAAGCTGCGTACTGTTCATTTCGCCGAGGCCTTTGTAACGCTGCAAATCAAACTTGCCCGGATTTGAATTGCGGTATTCTTCCAATTCGGCATCCGAATACATGTATTTTTCTTCTTTGCCGCGCGTTGCCTTATACAAAGGCGGCTGGGCCACATATACGTGCCCCTTTTCGATGAGCGGACGCATAAAGCGGAAAAAGAAGGTGAGCAATAAAATTCGGATATGACTGCCGTCGACATCGGCATCGGTCATACAGATAATGCGATCGTAGCGCAGCTTGCTTTCGTCAAAATCCTCGTGAATGCCGCACCCGAACGCTGTGATCATGCTCTTGATCTCTTCGTTTTCCAGAACGCGGTTTAAGCGTGCCTTTTCAACATTAAGAATCTTTCCGCGCAGAGGCAAAATCGCCTGAAACCTGCGGTCGCGACCTTGTTTTGCGGTACCGCCTGCCGAATCACCTTCTACGAGATAAATTTCGCAAAGCTCGGAACGCTTTTCGCTGCAGTCAGCAAGTTTGCCCGGAAGAGTCGTACTTTCCAAAACGCCTTTTCTGCGCGTCAGCTCGCGCGCGTTCCGCGCGGCATCTCGCGCTTTCTGCGCCGTAATACAGCGCAAAATCAGCTCCTTCGCCTGCGAAGGATTTTCTTCAAGATATGTCCCGAGATGTTCGACCGTCGCCCTCTGTACGAATGCACGCATCTGGCTGTTGCCGAGTTTTGTTTTCGTTTGGCCTTCAAACTGCGGCTCCGTCAATTTGACCGATATAACCGCCGTGATACCTTCGCGGACATCTTCGCCGGAAAGTTTATCGTTTTCCTTTAAAATATTCAGCCGTCTGCCGGCATCGTTGATCACTTTCGTCAGCGCTGCTTTAAATCCGTCTAAATGAGTGCCGCCTTCTTCCGTATGAATGTTATTCGCATAACTGAAAATGGTTTCGCTGTAGCTGTCGTTATATTGAATGGCGACCTCGATCGAATTGTCGTCCTGCATTTCTTCAAAATAGACAGGCTGCGCAAATAAGACCTCTTTATTCTTATTGAGGTCCTCAACAAAGTGCAGGATCCCTCCTTCATAGCAAAATTCATCAAACCGCGGTTTCTCTTCGCGGTCGTCTTTGATCGAGATCGTAAGCCCTTTATTGAGATAAGCAAGTTCGCGCAGACGTACTTTTAAATTGTCGTAATTGAAGACGACCGTTTCAAAAATTTCGTCATCCGGATAAAAGGTAACGCGCGTACCCGTCCTGTCAATATCGCCGACGATCGCCAGCGCCCTCTGCGGCACGCCGCGATTGTATATCTGCTTGTAAATATGGCCGTTCTGGTAAACTTCTACCTCGAGCCATTCGGAAAGCGCGTTTACGACAGAAAGTCCGACCCCGTGAAGGCCGCCTGAAATCTTATATCCGCCTCCGCCGAATTTACCGCCGGCATGCAGCTTGGTCAAAACAAGTTCTACCGATGATATCCCTTCTTTATGATGAATCCCCGTCGGGATGCCGCGTCCGTTGTCTTCCACCGAACACGATCCGTCTTTATTGATCGTAACCCGGATCGTATCGCAGTATCCCGCAAGAGCCTCGTCGATCGAATTATCGACAATTTCCTGCACCAGGTGATGAAGTCCGCGTTCGTCGGTCGAGCCGATATACATACCGGGCCGCTTGCGAACAGGCTCCAATCCTTCGAGGACTTGAATTTGCTCCTCCCCGTATACACCCTCTACTTTATTTGCCATACAAAAATCTCCTGCACCCTTGCAAATTTTCTAATATTATTACCATAATTATACCATATTTCGCTTTTATTTCAAAGCGTTTTCGCTCTGAAATTGCAAATAAAATCGATCGAATCGCTTATAACGCCGTTAAACGCCCTTCTAAGCCACGAAAAAAATCATTTTGATAAATTTATCGGGATTTTGTACGTTCAATGATCTTTGTATGCTGTTCCATATGTATATTTCCATCAAAAACATGCAATACTATTGAAATAAAACGGGAGGGATGCAAATGACTTTGAAATGCAGCCGTTGCGGCAACGAATATAAGGCTGATGATTTTTATGTATGCAGCGATTGCGGAAATTTTTTATGCAAAAATTGTGCGGAGAACTCAAATGCCGTATGTCCAGGCTGTTACGGCAGATTAAACCGACTTTGCTGATTGCTTTGAAAGAGGGGGCTCAGAACGAGCCCCCTCTTTCAAAGCCGCTGTCCGAAGGTTTATCCTTCTTCGACGACCTGTTCCGAAACAATATCGTTTCGGATAACGGTTATCAATTTTTTCTCATATTTTTTGATGCCCTTGATATCGCAGGTTTCTACCTTTTTTTCCGCCTCGCTGACGGCGCGCAGCGCCGCCATTTTATCCTGCCTGGCATACAGCTCATAGGCCGCCGAAATGCGGCAGCTCTTCAAAGATTTTTCCCCTTTTAAATAAAGCTGTGCCTGCGGATATAAACGCAACGCCCCTTCTAAATCCGCCTTTAAAAAGCTTTTACAAAAAATTATATCCGCAAGGACCGCATTGTAATAAAACTTGGGCACATACTCCAGCAGATTTTCCAAACGGTCGCTCGCCTTTAAAGCATTTCCGTAATCTTCGGAATCGAGGTAAAATGCCAGCCGATAATCGGTAAGAAGAATAAAATTCAAATCATCTTCCGGAAGCTGCGGCAAACCGAAATACAAATTTTTGTCAATTTCCGAAGGCGAACAACCCTGATACAAATACCCTTCTATCGCCAGAATATTGACCGCCGTAAGATAGGAAGTCTCCTTTTTTAAAAGCCCCTTGAACATGCTTCCGTCCGTATCCATATTGTCATCATTGAACGGAAGGACATTATAAAAAAACAGATGAAAAGCATAGGGCAAAGAAGTACATAACAGCGCATAAACCGCAAACGGGAGCTTTTCGTAAAAAATAAAGGCAACGGCGGCGCCGACTAAAAAGAGAAACGAAAAAAGCAGTCCTCCGGAAATCATGGACAAAAACTTTGTATATAATTTCTCGGACGTTTTCGGCAGCATTTCGACTGATCCCGCCAACGATTCCGGCATCCTTTTTACCGTGCAACAGATCTTGCCTTCGCTGCGATAGATGGTTAAAAAGCCGATCCTGATACTGTTAAAGCGAAAGCCGCATCCCCATCCAAAGACCACATGCCCCAGTTCATGAAAAGCACAGCAAATCGCACTCGACGCAAGGCCTCCCAAAACGAGTAAAATTATCAGCAAGGCAGAATTTAAATCCTGCCAGTAATTCATATATCCGATATAGACGACCGTCCCAGCGAGCGCAAACGAAGCGACATAATCAAATATACGGACAAACCGTTCAATAATGCGGTTCACGATCTTTCCTCCTTGATCTTTGAAAGGAGATACCCTTCCATATTGTCCTTTTCGCTCACCGAAACGCTCTGCACGTCCGCGCGCCGCATGACAGAATATAAAATCAAGGCACCCCCACCTAAAATGTCGGCCCGCTTAGGATCCATCCCCTTAAGCTTCAGGCGCTCTTGCAGCGATAAAGAATACAGCCGCCGTATCCACTTATAAATCGTATCCGCCGTCAAACAATATCCGTCGACCAAACAAGGATCATACGGTTCAATTTCACCGGCCAGCGCGGCCAATGCCGTCGCCGTTCCCCCGACGGCTTTCATTGCACTGCGCGGAATTTGCCCCAAAACCTTAATTTTTTCAGAAATAAATTGCTGCGCGCACATAAAATCTTCACCGCAAACGTCTTTGACACGTACCGCGCCGACATCTGCACTGACAGCATACACAATCTTTCCGCCTTGTTGGACGGTAACTTCGCTGCTTGCCCCGCCCACGTCGATGATTCCGCCGTCGGCCCCCTGCAACGCCCCGAAAAGGCCGATCTCCGCCTCGCGTTCTCCGCTGATAACATCGACATCGATACCGCATTCGCCTTTGACCGTTTTCGTAAACTCCGAACCGTTTGCCGCGCGACGAACTGCTGCGGTCGCAAACGCATATAGGACGGAAGCCCCCTCACTTTTTGCCTGTGCGGCAAATTCCCGCACAGCTCCGGACGTACGAACGATCGCATCATGCGAAAGTTTACCGGTCAGGGATAGTCCTTCCCCCAAACGAGTCGTATTGATTTTTTTGTATAATGAGCGACCGTCCGCCCACATAAGCAGGCGGACGGAATTCGATCCGATATCGATCACGGCATATTTCATAAATTTCAGTTCTCCGAAAAGACGATATCGCCATAGCCCAGCATTCCGAGCTCTCGCGCAGCCATTTCAAGCCACAGTTCAGACTGGTATATTTCCAAATCGTCCTGCGAGGTTTGAATGATCTGTTCGTAGTACGCGATTTGTTCCTGCAGCTCATGAATGCGATTATTTCGTACCGATATGGCGATCATCTGATAAATCCAATATACGAGCAGGATCACCAAAAGTATTATTGCGGCTATCGTTGTGCCTATTACTATTTTTTTGAACTTTTCTTCTTTCACGACGATATGCCAGCTGCGTTAAAAAACGCACGCAACTGCTCCTGTATTTATTATACAGTTTTTTTGCAAAAAAGGCAAGCATTCTATGAATAGTTTCAAGGTAAAGAAAAAAACCGAGCAAGGCGGCCAAAAACATATAAAAACGAAAGTCCGGCAGTTGAAATAATACGGAAATGCCAATAAATATAAAAGAAAAACCTATAAAAAAGAGGACATCCGCCGCCGTTCGCGCTATTTTATTTTTGATAAAACAGCGGAAAACGCATACGGCCTCATAGAACATACCTGCAAATACTCCGGACAAAGCGCAGACGAGCACAACGGCTATTTGTTCCATCAGCCGAAAAGTCTCTTCGTCAATTTTTCTTTTTTCGATAAAAACCGTACGCCGCTGATCTTGCCCGACGCAGCGAAATTGCCGTTCGCTTTTGTGAAGGCAATAATTTTCAGATCGTCGCCCGCAATACTGGCGCGGCCATTATCCAAAGTCAAAGAAATTTGCTGCGCCGTAAAAGAATCGACGCTTAAAACTCCCGTCATGGTAATCTTTTTCTGCTGCTCGATCAGCACTGTCTGCAATTTTGCCTCTTCCATAAAAAATATCCCCTCCGATATGTATCGTCAGGGATATTCTATGACATTTATATTATAAATTATGCCTTCTTTTCCTTAGCGCGGGCCTTTGCTCGCAATTCGCTGTCTAAAATCCGTTTGCGAACGCGCAGCGAAACGGGGGTTACTTCCAACAGTTCGTCATCGTTCAAAAACTCCAGGCATTCTTCCAAACTCATCTTCTTTGGCGTATTCAGGCGCATGGCATCGTCGCTGCCCGCCGCCCGCGTATTCGTCATATGTTTCTTTTTGCAGACATTGACATTAATATCTTCGCTCTTCGGCGAAACGCCAACGACCATCCCTTCGTAAACCTGTGTTCCCGGCTCCACAAATAAAACCCCGCGGTCCTGCGCATTAAACAGGCCGTACGTGACCGCCTCACCCGTTTCAAACGCGACCAGCGATCCGGTATCTCGCCTCTTTAAATCGCCTTTATACGGCTGATATTCAAAAAAGATGGAATTCATGACACCTTCACCTTTTGTCTGCGTCAAGAATTCGCTTTTATAGCCAAACAATCCGCGCGCCGGGATCAAAAATTCCAGGCGCATGCGGGAACCGACGGCGCTCATATGCACGAGTTCGCCTTTCCGTTCGCCCATGCTCTGAAACACGGGACCGGTACCTTCTTCCGGAACATCGACGATCAATCTCTCGACCGGCTCATATAACTTCCCTTCGATCGTCTTATAAAGAACTTTCGGGGTACTTACTTGGAATTCATAGCCTTCGCGCCGCATCGTTTCGATTAAAATCGATAGGTGCATTTCACCTCGGCCGCTCACTTTAAATGCTTCTGCCGAATCGGTATCTTCCACCTTAAGCGAAACGTCTTTCAGCAACTCCCTGTACAACCTGTCTCGCAAATGGCGCGAGGTAACAAACTTGCCTTCTTTTCCCGCGAAAGGACTGTCGTTGACGGAAAACGTCATTTCAACCGTCGGTTCGCTGATTTTTACGAACGGGACCGCTTCGACGCAATCCGTCGCGCAGACGGTATCGCCGATATTGATGCCTTCCAAACCTGAAAAGCATACGATATCCCCGGCACGGGCAGATTCAGCAGGGACTCTTGTGAGCCCCTCGATTTGATAAAGGTTGACAAGTTTTCCGCGCTTATTCAACGTCGGAATGTTGTGATTGCAAATAACCACTTCCTGATTCGCTTTTACGCAGCCGCGCTCGATCCTTCCGATGCCGATACGCCCGACATAATCATTATAGTCGATAGAAGAAACGAGCAACTGCATAGGCGCCGTATCATCCACTTCCATCGGCGGGATATGATTGAGGATCGTATCGAAAAGCGGCGTGAGATCCTTGCCGTCTTTATCGGCATAACGAGAAGCCGTACCCGCACGGCCCGAACAAAACAAAATCGGACTGTCGAGCTGTTCGTCGTTCGCGTTCAGATCGATGAGCAATTCCAAAATTTCATCTTCGACCTCGGCTATTCTGGCATCCGGACGATCCACTTTATTGACCACGATGATCAACCTGTGATTCAGCTCCAGCGCTTTCTGCATAACAAAGCGCGTCTGCGGCATAGGGCCCTCCGCCGCATCGACAAGAAGAAGGACGCCGTTCACCATCTTTAATACGCGCTCCACTTCGCCGCCAAAGTCGGCGTGCCCCGGGGTATCGATGATATTGATCTTTACGCCGTGATAATGAATCGACGTGTTTTTAGCCAGGATGGTAATGCCGCGTTCTCGTTCCAACGCATTGGAATCCATGACCCTTTCCTGCACGACCTGATTTTCTCTGAATGTACCGCTCTGCCTGAGCATTTGATCTACAAGCGTCGTCTTGCCGTGGTCGACGTGCGCAATAATCGCCACATTTCGTAAATCGTTTCTGATCAAAGTATGTTCTCCTCTATTCGCAAATAAACGGTAATATTTTAATACATTTCGCTCAATTCATCAAGTATTTTTGCCTTGAAACAGAAAGGCTGTTTACTATTTTTGCTTTTTCATTTCAAAGCCATGCCTCCGGCATTTCCCGATTCGCTTGAAACCACTCTGTATCTTTTAGCAATGTATTATTGTTGGAACAATTTACCGTAACTCCGCGCCGGTCGGAAGATACTACGATATTGCCGTTCATGGAAACAAACCCTTCCGCAACGGAATCATCGCCGAGAGAGGTTACATAAACTTTGTCTGTATAATTCGCCACCCGATCGACCATTGCCTGCGTCGGGAACTGATTTTCTTTGTTGTCCGTATATTCGTCCGTTCCAGCACAGCAACACACACAAACGATTTTCGGTTTTATTTCAGACAGAAGAACTTCCGTAGAAGAGGTTTTCGACCCGTGGTGCCCCGCTTTAAAAAGCTCAACTTCGGGCAACTCATAAAAGTCGGCGAGATGCTTTTCTCCGTCCTCTTCCAAGTCGCCGGTAAACAAGAAATGCTTATCTCCCTGGTTGAACATCAGGCACACGGAATAATTGTTCTCATCGTCGCTATCGTTTTCATAATAGTAGTTGTAAAGGATCTCCATCTCTATTCCGCGGGCCACCTCGTAAATCCTCTGCGCCCCGTTTGCATTGTTGTAGCACTCAAGCGCCGTATAATGCGATGCCCCCGCCGCAACTTCCGCATCGCGTTTTTCCTGATAAGCAGCATAGGTTTCCGATTCGCTGTTCGTGCGAGGAAAATCGATAATGACTTCACACTCAAATCGTTCAAAAATGCTCGGTGAAGACCCGCTTCCCGCAAACCCTGCGATATGATCGCGGTCGGCATGCGTGGCTATAACATATTCCAAAACGCCGTCCGTGCAGTATTGTTTTATGTATTCCGACGTGGTATCCGCACTGGATGCGCGCGAGCCGGCATCGATCAGAATGTCGGTTTCCCCCGCTTTGATATAGATCGAATCGCCGGCATATTTGTTCCCCAGTTCCATAAAATGAATCTTTAAATCGCCGCTGACATACACGTCGCCGCCCGTAGGGCGCTTTATATAAGTATAAAGGAAAAATGCCGCGATAAAACCTATGATCAATGCCAAGAGACATGCGACAAAAGCGAGTCCGGCGGAAAATTTCTTCTTAGCCATTTAAAAATTCCTCCGAACCTTCAGGATTGCCTACGATTACCGTGCGCACCAATTGATATTCTCCCCAGCGCACATCGTCCACCGTATAAACAAATTGATAAATATCTTCAACACTTTCGTCAAACACCGAAAAATCTCCGCCTACTTCCGCCTTCGAAGAGATATCCCTGCCGAAAGAAACAATATGTACGCCGGGATCGGTGAAAGAATCGCCCAATGCGATTTGAATCGTCTTTGCGCCATTCAGTTCAAACACATCGTTTTTTGTCAAATATCTCGATACAAGAACCCCTGCGACAATGCCGATGATCAAAAACAGTACGACTAAAAGCAAAATCGCCGGATGAAATTTTTTTACAGCTTTTTCGGCCGTTTGCCTTGCACCGCTTCTCTTTTTTGCCATAAGAACCTCCTTATATGCTTTTATCATTATATCATAATCCGGAACAATTGTAAACTCTCATTCAAAAACTTCTTTTGCCGTAAAAAATAAGAGGAAACACACCAACCGGCATATTTCCTCTTCTATGATGCCCCGCTTTATCCTGCGGGTGCATTTTTCATAATCCTAAAAACCATCTCAAACGCAGACTGCATCTGCTTCGATCATTTTCAAAATACGAGAATTTTTACCGCATTCAAAACGAGACTCTATATGAAAGCAACCGTATTTTTGCAAATCCTTCTCATAAACTCAAACTTTCTTTATTCAACGAATCTGCTCTACCGTTGCTGACAATAGTATTATTTGCGGTTTGACCATAAATATGTACCGGGGGCGCAATTTTTTTTGCGCCCCCGGCTTTCGTCCTTTTGCTTTTTGCTTAACCGCGGATTTGTCCGTTCCCACGAATCTGATATTTGTATGAAGTCAACTCTTTTAAACCCATCGGCCCGCGCGCGTGAAGTTTTTGGGTGGAAATCCCCATTTCCGCGCCCATGCCGAACTCAAAACCATCTGTAAAGCGAGTGCTTGCATTCCAATAAACAGCCGCACTGTCGACCTCATTCAAAAAACGCTCGGCAACAGCCGCATTTTCCGTTACGATGCTGTCGCTGTGGTGTGTGCCGTACTTGTTTATATGAGCTATCGCCTCAGCCGCGTCCCGCACAAGTTTAACGGATATTTTTAAAGCCGAATATTCCGTATAAAAATCTTCATCGGTCGCTTCGGCCAATTCGGGCACGATTTCCCTGCATTTTTCGCAGGCGACTATTTCTACATTTTTTTCTTTCAATGCCGAAACGATCTCGTTCAGATGCTTTTTTGCAAATTCTTCATCGATCAGTAAACTTTCACAGGCATTGCAAACGGAAGTCCTCTGCGTTTTTGCATTGATCAGAATGGGAATCGCTTTTCGGATATCTGCCGAATTTTCAAAATAAACATGACAATTGCCCGTCCCCGTTTCAATGATGGGAACAGTTGCATTTTTCACTGCGTTTTGAATAAGCCCGGCGCTTCCCCGAGGGATCAAGACATCGATGATGCCGTTCATTTTCATGAATTCCGTCGCACCGTCGCGCGTCGTATCCTCGATCAGCTGAATAAATTCCGCATTATAGCCCGCCTTGGCAATCGCCGTTTTAATAACAGACGTAACGGCCTTATTGGAAAAAAGCGCATCCTTGCTGCCGCGAAGGACGACGGCATTTCCGCTCTTTATGGCGAGCCCGATCGCGTCCGCCGTTACATTCGGTCTGGCTTCGTATATAATGCCTAAAACGCCGAGCGGAACGCGGACTTTGCGCAGGAAAAGACCGTTGTACAAAACGCGCTCTTCCAAAATTTCACCCAGCGGACATTTGAGCTCGATCAATTTTTCAAGCCCGATCGAAATTCCGTCGATCCTCTTTGTATCGAGCATAAGGCGATCGATGAACTGTTCGCCCCGCGTACAATTAGCAATATCTTTTTTGTTTTCCGCAATAATATAATCGGCGTTTGCCCGAAGCGCATCAGCCGCAACGGACAACATTTTGTTCATATCGCTCTCCGACGCCAAAGCAATGCCGTTTAAATTTTCCTTTGCTCTGCGACAAGTCTCAGCAATTGTCATTGCAAAAAATCTCCTTGTTTTATCACTTTACGACAGACATAATACTTTGCAATTGCTCAACAAATCACTCTTCTTCCGCGTCGTCAGGCAAATCTACATTGTGATAAACGTCCTGCACGTCGTCAAGCTCGTCCAATTTATCAAGCAGCTTCAAAAACTTTTGAACATTTTCTTCGTTGAGCGTTATTTTGCTCTGCGGGATCATTTTTACGTCCGCTTCCAAGAAAGAAATCCCTTTATCTTCCAAAAATTTACGTACATCTGAAAAGGCTGAAGGACTCGTATAAATTTCATAAACATCGTCAAGCGTTACGACATCGTCCGCCCCTGCCTCGATCGCAAATTCGGTTATCGTATCTTCGTCCAAATCCAACGAACGTTCAATGACCAGCAATCCTTTATTGTCAAACATATAGGATACGCATCCGGTATTGCCCAACTCTCCGCCGCATTTCGAAAGAGTGCTGCGGACATCGCCCGCGGTACGGTTTTTATTATCCGTAAGCGTATTGATGATCAGAGCGGAACCTCCCACTCCGTATCCCTCATACACCAACGTTTCAAAATTGGCGCTGCCCAACTCACCCGCAGCCTTTTTGATGCAGCGCTGAATGTTGTCGTTCGGCATGTTGTTCGCTTTTGCCTTTGCAATGGCATCCGCCAACTTGCTGTTGGTATCGGGATTGGGATTCCCTTTTGCCGCAACAGCGATCTCCCTTCCGAGTTTGGTAAATATACGGCCGCGCGCCGCATCCGCTTTACCTTTTTTTGCCTGAATATTGTGCCATTTGCTGTGTCCTGACATTAAAATTTCCTCCGCATTAAAATACAATATTACAACGTTGTACCAATTTTGTTTCTCAGTAATTCATACATCAAAATCCCAGCCGAGACGCCGGCATTCAAACTTTCGCAGCTTTCTCGCATCGGTATTTTCACCGTAGCCGTACAAATTTCACGAACTTCCTTGCTCACTCCGTTCGCTTCGTTTCCGACCACGAGGCAAAACCGTTCGGGCGGCTGAAAGGAAAATACGCTCTGCCCGGACATATCGGCACATATACAGGGAGTTGTTTGTAAATTCAAAACGATCTCCTGAAAACCGCCGATGTGGAGCCTGACAAAAAATACGCCGCTCATAGCAGAACGAATACACTTCGGGGCGTACGGATCTGTACAGTTCTTTAAATATATATCCTGATACCCAGCCGCATTTGCGGTGCGAATAATCGTTCCCAAATTCCCCGGATCGGAAACTGCGTCCAAAAGCAGGCAATTCCCTTGCGGCGGCGATACTTTGCCGTCAGGAATTTTCAAAACAGCCAAGATACCTTGCGGAGAAACTTCTTCCGACAATTTACAAAAAAGATTATCCGAAACGGTCTGCACCCGGTCTGACAACAACGGCTCTCCGCCATAGCTTTCCGCCTGCACGATATCGCAGATTTCCGCACCGCAGGCAACAGCTTCGCGAAGCTGTTTTATTCCCTCAATGAGATATTGCCCGTATTTGCGGCGCCCTTTTTTTTCTTTCAGCGATGCGATGCGCTTTACCAAAGGGTTCTCTTTCGATGTTATTATCATATAGCAAAAAACCTTCTTGCTGTGATCAAGAAGGTTTTCCATACGTCATTATGCATTCGCCGCTTTTGCTTTTTCAGCAAGAGCCGCAAATGCAGCCGCATCGTTTACAGCGATATCCGCGAGCACCTTTCTGTTCAAATTGATCCCGGCTACTTTTAAGCCATGCATAAATTTGCTGTAAGAAAGGCCGTTCTGCCTGGCCGCGGCATTTATACGGGCGATCCATAACTGACGAAAATCTCTCTTTCTGTTTTTTCTTCCGATGTAAGCATACAGCAGAGACTTCATCACGGCTTCGCGGGCGATCCTGTACGATTTGCTCTTGGAACCGAAATAACCTTTCGATAATCTAAAAATCTTTCTGCGCTTTTTTACAGCGTTTACACCTCTTTTAATACGCATTATGAATCTCCTCCTGGCTTATTTCTTATAAGGAATCATGTTTCTAACCGTCGATTCCTGCGTTTCGTTCACGAAAGCGGTCTGGCGGAGATTTCTCTTCCTCTTCCTGGGTTTTTCACCCGTCTTGTGGTTTTTACCCGATTGCGCTCTCTTTACTCTGCCGCTTCCCGTTATGGCGAAACGTTTTTTCGAGCCGCTATGCGATTTCTGTTTAGGCATACTTGTCCCTCCAAAATTATTTTCTTTACGGAGCAGTCCCTTCCTTATGGAAACGGACCTTAACGCGACGTAATTAACAAAATTATGATTTGACCGGCGAAAGCAACATCGTAATGTTACGCCCTTCATTTGCCGGCTTTTTATCCATTACCGCTTTGCCGCCCAAAGTCTCAAAAAAGCGGTTCATCACTTCGATACCCATCGGAACGTGCGCGTTCTGTCTGCCGCGCATACGGATCGATACCATCACCTTGTTTCCGCATTCGAGAAATTTTTGAGCCTGCCGCGATTTTACGTTGAGATCGTTCGTATCGATCGTCATAGAAAGGCGAACCTCTTTCAGTTCGACCATTTTCTGATTTTTGCGCGATTCTTTTTCTTTTTTCCCCTGCTCAAATTTGAATTTACCATAATCCATTATCTTGCAAACGGGCGGATTGGCCGTCGGAGATATTTTGACTAAATCCAAATCACTTTCTTCGGCCAAACGAAGAGCCGCATACGAACTCATGATCCCGAGCTGCTGTCCGTCCGAACCGATCACTCTCACTTCCTGATCACGGATCTCTCCGTTAATCTGATGCTGGTCTTTAATTGTATTATACCTTCCTTTTTTCTATTATTTACCCGCCGATCGGGCAATTAAAAAGCGGATCGCTCGGAAAGCAACCCGCTTAAATCAATCATACAGAATAAGACCGTTGATATACACGTATCGATGATGAATTAAGGGCGCTTACTGGCACGACAGCCGTAAGGCGAGAAGTTTCCTTCTGCTTTCCGTAATAGAATACCAAATTTTAAATTGTTTGTCAAACAAATTTATCCAAGTCGACAGTAATTTTTTAAATAAACTCAGAATACGGATTTATCATCGTTTTCTTTCTTGACACGAGCAATAAATTCGTCCGTTTTCATGCTGCCGATATCACCTTTTTCGCGCATACGTACGGATACGCTGCCTTCCTCCTTCTCTTTATCGCCGATGATCAGCATATACGGTACCTTCTCAAGCTGCGCCTCTCGGATCTTATAACCGATTTTTTCGTTGCGCATATCTGTTTCGGCACGAAGCCCTTTGGCTTTCAGCGCCGCCTCGACTTCCTTTGCATAATCCGCCGACTTATCGGAAACCGGCAGGATCTTGACCTGTACCGGCGAGAGCCAAACGGGGAACTTACCCGCATAATGTTCGATCAATATACCGATAAAGCGCTCGATCGAACCAAAAACGACGCGATGGATCATGATCGGACGATGCTTTTGCCCGTCTTCGCCGGTATATTCAGCTTCAAATCTCTGCGGAAGCTGAAAATCGAGCTGAATCGTCCCGCACTGCCATGTACGGCCGATCGAATCCTGCAAATGAAAATCGATCTTCGGGCCATAGAAAGCGCCGTCCCCTTCGTTGACCACGTAAGGGAGCTTCATTTCATCCAAAGCGGCTCGCAATGCGTTCGTTGCCGCCTCCCAATCCTCGTCGCTGCCGATACTGTTTTCCGGCCTGGTCGACAACTCGACATGATATTTAAACCCGAAGAGCGTATACACCTCGTTAATTATTCGCACGACGCCCTTGATCTCATCGGTGATCTGTTCGGGAAGCATAAAGATATGCGCGTCATCCTGCGTAAAACAACGCACGCGGAACAATCCGTGCAGCTGACCGCTTTTTTCATGCCGATGTACGATGCCCAATTCGCCCATCCGAATGGGAAGGTCTTTATAGCTGTGCGGATTTAATTTATACACAAGCATTCCGCCCGGGCAGTTCATCGGTTTGATCGCGCAGTCTTCCCCGTCGATCTTCGTCGTATACATATTTTCTTTATAGTGATCCCAGTGCCCGGAAGTCTCCCACAGATTCCTCGTCAGGATGATCGGCGTCTGTACTTCGACATACCCTTCCCGCGTATGAATCTGCCTCCAATAATCGACCAGGACATTTTTTAATACCATGCCCTTGGGCAGAAAGAACGGGAATCCTTTACCCTCGTTCATCATCGCAAACAACCCGAGCTCTTTGCCGAGTTTGGTATGGTCGCGTTTTTTCGCCTCTTCCAGCATTGCAAAATACGCGTCCATCTCCTCTCTTTTCGCAAAGGCCGTACCGTAAATACGGGTAAGCATTTTATTCTTTTCGTTGCCGCGCCAATATGCCCCCGCGATGCTCGTAAGTTTAAAAGCCTTTATTTTTCCGGTGGAAGGCAGATGCGGCCCCCTGCACAAATCAGTAAAGCTGCCCTGTTTGTAAAAAGATATTTCGGCATCTTCGGGCAAATCTTTGATCAGTTCGACCTTATATTTTTCAGAATATTTGGTCATAAGTTTAATCGCGTCGGCACGAGGCAGACTGAACCTTTCCAACGGCAGATTGCTTTTAATGATTTTTTTCATCTCCGCCTCAATTTTTTCCAGATCTTCGCTGGAAATCGGCGTTTTAAAATCTATATCATAATAAAAACCGTTTTCGATCGTGGGTCCGATCGCCAACTTGCACGTCGGATAAATTGCTTTTACGGCCTGCGCAAGCACATGGGCCGCGGTGTGGCGATATACTTCCAAACCTTCTTTATCCTTTAACGTTATCACTTCGAAATCGCAATCATAATCGACCTTGCAAGAGAGGTCGACCAACTTGCCGTCTACTTTTGCACAGACCGCAGCGCGAGCCAGTCCCTCGCCGATATCCTGCGCGATTTCTTTACAAGTCATGGCAGAGGCATACTCTCTCTGCTCGCCGCCTTTTAATGTTACGACCATCTTTCCATCCTCCGTTTTATTCTCAATAAAAAACGTCCTTAAACGATTTTCGTTTAAGGACGCATACTTTCTTTGCGCGGTTCCACCTTAATTGCCGAATACGGCCGCTCTTTTCGTTTTTTTAAGAAACGTAACTCCGCTGAAAAAAGTGGTTTCACTGCGGCGACCGAACGCGAAACTTTCAGCAAATCGTCCCGCTCTCTGTCTGTTCAATGCATCCGTGCTACTTGTCTTTTTACTCTGCGATTCAGTTATTATGATTTTAATCCTTTTCAGCCATTTTGTCAACGATTTTTAACGGCACTCATAAAATTTAATAGCTGAATTCAACCCTGTCCGCATAATAACGCCGCAAAAAATTTTCCTGCTCCGGCGACAACACCGACAAACATTCGATTTTTCCCGCACCGCTCAAAATAATTTCACGAATCGCTGTATCCATATCGCCCCCGATGAGGGCGGAGCGATGCAGCCTTCGGCAGCGCCAGTCATAAACCTTTCCGTTTTTCAAGAAAATCTTTTTTTTGCTGTTGCTGAACAGATACTGAACAAAATCGACCAATTGCGATTGCGAAAAAAATTCCGGAACGCAGGCAGCGACGCCCTTCCATTTATCGCGCAAAGCCTGCATGCGGAAATCAAAAAAACCGTCTATTGTATAAACATCAATTTCTTTCAGCCGCATGCGCGCATATCGAAATTCTTCCTCAAAATCTGCCGCTATAATCGAAGAAATCAGCAAGTCATGCCCTTCCTTATCCAACCCTGCGGGATGAACCCGCTCGCTGAAAAAATTGTATTTATAACCGATGCATACGATTTCCGCTATACAGTCGGCCAAAATCGCTTTGGTTTTTTCGACTTCTTCCCGCGGCGTTTCTACCGCCAATTGAACGCGTTCGTCCGAAAAGGAAATTTCGACCGATCTCCTGTTCATATTCCCCACCGCTTCGGCGGCATAAGCGATATATAGGCAGTTCGCCTCTTTATCGGAAACCTTGATTTTTTCCATACTTTCAGTTTATGCACAGCCTTTCGAATTATTTACGAAAAGCAGTAACCAGGCAGCGAATTTTAAAAAATTTAGGCGTTTCCTGTAACATAACTTGACTAAATATTCAAAAAATTATATAATCAAATGAATTCTTTTAGCAGGAAATCATATGCCCCCTATTCTTATTGCCGTTATCGTCGTCTTGGTCGTTCATTACTTTTTAGCGATTGCAACGGTTTATCTTCTTATGAAAGACAAGGGATTGGTAAAAGCGATCATTCCCTGGAACATTGTCATATTGCTCATCCCCATTGCGGGCCCCCTTGTCTATTTGGTCATTCGCAAAATTAAAAAGAAAAAATAAGGCGCTTCAGTCGCGGAGGTACTTTTATTATGGACATGAAATCTGTGGAAATAAAATGGCAGCAGCGGTGGGAAAAAACAAAAGAAAATTGTTTCAACAAAAAGAACATAGATAAAAAGTTCTATGTTCTCGAAATGTTTTCTTATCCTTCCGGAGCAAAACTGCATATCGGGCATTGGTACAACTACGGCCCTACCGACAGCTATGCCCGCTTCAAAAAAATGCAGGGCTATGAAGTGTTTCAGCCGATGGGCTTCGACGCCTTCGGTCTGCCTGCCGAAAATTATGCCATTAAAACAAAGATCCATCCGAAAGATTCCACCGAAAAAAATATCGAAACGATGGAGCGGCAGCTGAAAGCCATGGGCGCGATGTTCGATTGGTCTGCCGAGGTCAAAACCTGCGAAGAAGATTACTATAAGTGGACACAGTGGATGTTCCTGAAGCTGTATGAAAACGGTTTGGCTTACCGAAAAGAAGCGCCCGTCAACTGGTGCCCCAGCTGCAATACGGTTTTGGCAAACGAGCAGGTCGTTGAAGGATGCTGCGAACGCTGCGGAACGCCCGTGATCAAAAAGGATCTGACCCAATGGTTTTTCCGGATCACTAAATATGCGGAAGAACTGTTGCAGGGATTGGATAAAATCGACTGGCCGGAAAAAACAAAGCTCATGCAGCGCAATTGGATCGGTAAATCGGTCGGCTGCGAAATCGAATTTGAATGCGAAAGCGGCGATAAATTCAAAGTTTTTACGACTCGCTGCGACACTATTTTCGGCGTATCTTATGTCGTTTTGGCACCCGAGCATCCGCTTGTAAAAAAACTTATGTCGGAAGAACAGCGGCCTGCTGTAGAGGCATACATTGAAAATACAGCCAAGACGAATGAAATCGAACGGCTGTCTTCCGCGCGGGAAAAGACAGGCGTCTTTATCGGCCATTATGCGATCAACCCCATCAACGGAACGAAAATCCCCATCTATGCCGCCGACTATGTATTGTATTCATACGGTACCGGCGCGGTTATGGGCGTACCCGCTCACGACGAACGCGACTTTGCCTTTGCGCAAAAGTACGGCCTGCCCGTCCGAAAAGTTATCGAAAACAGGAACGGAGAAACGATCCTGCCTTTCTGTGAAGACGGTATTTGCGTAAACAGCCTGCAGTTCGACGGCAGATTCGGGGAAGACGCGCGGACCGAAATCGCAAATTATCTTGCAAAAATCGGCAAGGGTGAGAGAAAAGTGAATTACAGGCTCCGCGATTGGCTGGTTTCCAGGCAACGCTACTGGGGAGCCCCGATTCCGATCATTCATTGCCCGCACTGCGGCACCGTGCCCGTCCCCTATAAAGATCTCCCCGTAAAACTTCCCTACAATGTCGAATTCGAGCCGGACGGAAAATCTCCTCTTGCAAAAAGCGACGAGTTCATGCACACGAAATGCCCGCATTGCGGCGCGGATGCGATGCGGGATCCGGACACGCTGGATACTTTTGTGTGCTCCAGCTGGTATTACCTGCGTTATGCGGACGCACACAACGCCAAACAGCCTTTCGATCCTGACATCGTGAATAAGATGCTTCCCGTCGATAAATACGTCGGAGGCGCGGAACACGCCTGCATGCATTTGCTCTATGCAAGGTTTTTCACCAAGGCTCTGCGGGATATGGGTTACCTGAATTTTGACGAACCCTTCAAATCGCTCGTTCACCAGGGCGTCATATTAGGCCCTGACGGAAACAGGATGTCTAAATCCAAGGGAAACATCGTTTCGCCCGACGAATACATTGCCACGTACGGCTCCGACGTTTTCCGCCTTTATTTAATGTTTGGCTTCTCTTATACGGAAGGCGGACCTTGGAGCGATGACGGGATTAAATCTGTTGCAAAATTTTTGGACAGGGTCGAACGACTTGTTTTGAAAGCAAAAGATTATAAACCTTCTTCCAAAGAAGCCAAGAACGGACCGGACGAAAAAGACCTGAATTATGCCCGCAATTTTGCAATAAAACAGATCACGCGCGATATGGAGGCCTTCTCCTTCAATACCGCCGTCGCCCGATTGATGGAATACGTAAACGCACTGTACAAATACGACGGCATCGCAGAAAAAGATATCGCATTCTTTAAAGATTGTATCCGCGATCTTCTTCTGCTTCTCGCTCCTTTCGCCCCCCATTTCAGCGAAGAGTTGTGGGAGCAGATCGGAAAGAAATACTCTGTCTTTGACCAATCGTACCCGGTATTTGATCCTGCCGCGCTTGAACGGGAAGAAACTGAGTACGCGATCCAAATCAACAGCAAAATCAAGACGAAAATGACTTTGGCCAAGGGACTTTCCGAAACAGAGATCAAAGCGGCCGTTTTGGCAGACGCGACCATTCATTCCTTGACGGAAGGGAAAGTGATCCGCAAATTTATTATTGTTCCCGGCAGACTCGTCAATATTATTTTGTAAAACACCAAACAGAGTTCGGATAAAGAAACTTCTTTTTGAACATTCATATACTTGCCGCGCTGAATCCGGCAGTATTATTCCCGACAAATTCTATATCACAACAGACAAAAGTCCGAAAACGAATCGTTTTCGGACTTTTGATATTTCATTCAAATCAAACAAAATTTCAGCTTACTCGCCGCGCTTTTCGTCAATATAGGTTGCCTGCAAATCGGAAACATGCAATAACACGGCCAAAGGGAATTGACAATATGCCTCGCTGATAGAAAAATCCCCGCCCTTTACACGAGAATCGAAACCGCCCATATGCCAATTGATCGCCATCGCTTCTTCCCTGGTCAGGCGCAGAAAACTGTTGATGATATATACCGATTTTTCTCCGTGGCCGAACGGCAGCGCTTCTTCGCGGACAAAGCATGGTTTGCGGATCCATACCCCGTTCTCTTTCACATTGCGGAAATCCTTCTTATAATAATCGATTTTGCATACATCATGCAATAGGCCGCAAATCGCAACGGTTTCATGCGGAATCTTTGTTTCCCATGCTTCTCCGAATTCGATCTGAATATTTTTCAGAAGCCTTTTATACGTATTGACGCTGTGCTCGCACAATCCGCCCTCATGGGCGCAATGGTAACGGATACTCGCAGGAGCCTGAAAAAAATCAGACTTCTGCAAGAAATTTTTCAGCTCACCCGCACCGTCGCGCTTAATAAATTCATCATAGATAGATAAAAATTCTTCTTGTCCGATCATTCTGTCGCATTATCCTTATAAACAATTTTCGACTTCTATTTTTCAACAAAAGCCTTGATCGCTTCAAAAGTTTGCGGGCTGACCAAATGCTCCATACGGCAGGCATCCGTTTCTGCAATTGCCGCATCCACCCCAAGTTTTACCAAAAACTCCGTCAGCAGGCGATGTTTTTCATACACCGAACGGGCATATTTTTCGCCGCTTTCCGTCAAATGGATATGGTTTACGGTAATTTCTATGTATCCTTTCTGTTTAAGGATACGCATGGCCTTTGTTACCGCCGGTTTCGATACGCCCAGTTCTCTCGCGACATCGACAGAGTGAACGTCATTCGCTTTCGCGGATAAACGCAAAATCGCTTCTAAATAATCTTCGCCCGATTCGTTTTCAATCATCGTTTTTCCCTCGCAAGGTTATTTTTTTAATAAAACTTTGCATTCGACGGTTTTCTGCAGCAATCGAATCAATTCTTTTATATCTTCTTCTCCCAAAGCCTCTACATACAAATCAAAGTAGCGCGATAAAAAGTCATACTTTTCGGCCAGAAACCGTTCTCCCTCTTTTGTCAGAGAAACGAGCATTTTCCGACGGTCATCGGAAGAGATCTCCATCGCAACATACCCTTTTTTGCGCAATGAACGCAAAATATTGGCCGTTCTTGCCCTGCTGACGCACAGTCCTTCGCTTATCTGCGACGGAGTTACTTCTTGAGCCGTTCCCGAATGCATAAACCAAAGAGCAGCCGTTTCTCCTTCAACAAATTCGCGCAGACTTACCATTAGATTCATTTTATTCATGCGCCACAATTCCTGCATCAGTTTGGCACGCAACTCTTTTTTATCCATTTTTGCACCTCTCGATCGGTTATCATTCGTTGGATTTCAAAGATTCAGCCATATTAATACGGTTTAGTTTAATCAACATAAAAGCATAAACGACAACGGCAAAAGCAATCGTCAGCAAAAACGCCCATAAATAACTCCATCCGGAAATTACACGGCCGAACATCATAGAAACACTGTTCACTCGGCCGACGATATACATGTGCAGGAAAAAGCCCAACAACAGACCGAGCAATGTTCCCAAAAAGGTTAATATCGCACTTTCTCTGTATATATAGCCGGCAACCTCATATTTACGATAGCCCAGCACCCGCAAAGTAGCTATTTCGCGCCTTCGCTCGTCGATATTGATGTTCGTCAAATTGTACAAGACGATCGCCGCAAGGGCTCCCGCGCTGATCACCAATACGGCAATCACCAACCCCATTGTCGATTCCAAACCTTCAAATGTTTCCATTGACGAATAAATAAATTCGATCGAAGAAACATTGACGCCGCCGCTGTTGTCATCAAAAATACTTTTGGTTACTTGGTCGACCTCATCGCGCGATACCCCCGATTTTACAAACAGCGTATTGTGCGACATATCCGAATCGGACTTGCCCGTGGAAGCAAGGTATGCCGCCCGGCTCATATAGATATAACCGCCCGTATAATTTTCGCAGATTCCGTATACGGTTAAGGAGATCGTTGTCCCGTCTGCCGCGCGATACTCAACGGTATCACCTACATGCAAATCATATACGACCGCAATATTTTCCGAAATGACAACGGCATCGTTTCCTGCCGAAGTTATATCTATTATAGCAGAACTCTTTCTTTCATGCAAGGAAACAAAAGCATAAAATTCTTCCGCATTTTCCACCAAATATAAATCGACGTTTTCAACCGAATGATCGGATTCGTCCGCTCCGAGGATCAACTGTCCGTTTTCTCCGTATAGCGAAAGATATTTTTCGCCTGCACCCGCTTCGTCGCCGATAAAACCGCGCAGAGCGCTGTCTTGCGTAAGCTCCTGCAAATCGCCGGAATATTCTACTATGGAATCGTATAAAATTACTTTCCCGTATTGAATTTCTGTTACCGACTGCACCGAATCGTTCAGCCCGAACCCGGTTAAAATCAAAGCCGTACACCCCATTACGGAAATGATCGTAAGCAACATGTTTTTCTTATAACGGAAGATATTCCGAATCGTTGCTTTCCATTTAAATTTTAAATGATTCCAAAAGAATCCGACCCGTTCCAGCAAAACCCGTTTGCCCGGCTTCGGAGCCTTCGGCTGCATAAGCTTTGACGGTTTCTCGCGCAAGGAGGCACGGCTGGAAACCCATGTTACAAGGATCGTTCCTGCAAGCGCGATGCCGAATACCGCCAAAGCAAACAACGGACTGAAAGCCAGCGACAGCGACGGCAATTGATACATCGTTCCGTACGCCTGCCAAATGATGGACGGCAACAGACTGAACCCCAATAAGATGCCGACAATGCATCCGATAATGCTTGCGAGACAGCAATAAATCAAATATTTCGACATGATGCGCGCATTTCCGTACCCCAACGCTTTAAAGGTACCGATTTGCATGCGGTCTTCTTCTACCATCCTGGTCATAGAAGTCAACGCGACCAAGGCCGCCACAACAATAAAAAAGATCGGAAAAATCCCCGCGATTTCTTCAACTTTTTCTACATTCAAATCAAAGCTGACATAACTGACGTTTGTACTCGCGCGGTCAAGAATATACCATTCCGCTTCGGCAAATGTTTGCCCCAAAAGCGTCCCGAGAGAAGACAAGACATCGTTGATCTTTTGACTGGTCGCTTCGCCCAAAGCGGAAATATTATCCGTTTGATCTAATACAAAATTTTTATATTCATCCGAAAATTTTTCGTATTCATCCGCGCCTTTAAGCTTTATATAACAGTCCGTATATCGGATATCGATCGAAGTCAAGGCCAGATAGCTGAATATGCTGCCGCTCTTTTGAAGATCATAAACCTCATCGGCATTGCAGTACAGCACGCATCCGACCGCCCCCGTTCCTATAGACGAGGTTTCTCGGCCGTCAATATAATAGTAATCCGGCGAGGACACGATCCCCACGACCTTAAACTGCTTTACGCTATATACATCCCCGTATTGAGCATCGGAGACGCCGATCGTTTCCGGGAGCGTTATTACATCATTTAACTCGACACGATGAAAGTTTTTGTTGGAACGCGCGACTACGACCTCGACAACGCCTTCCTCCGTGCTCTTCTGCGGAAGCCTCCCTTCAACTATCTCAAGCTTATTCAGAGAAATTTCTTCCTCAAAGGACATCCCGATAATACGGCCGACCGTTTCCTGATCGTTTACCGTTACTACGGCGTCTGTAGATATGATGGGCACGGCTTGTTCCACGACTTCCGAATTTTGCAGTGATTCAATATCCCCGTCTGTGAGCCCGAAGGTTCCTTTTACGTCAACGTCATACGCATTGGTGCTTTCGTAGTAATTGTGCATAGACTTTTTCATATCGGGAGTTGCCTGCATTATCCCGATCAGAAAGCCGACGCCGAGCGCAATGATTGCCATGATCGCAATAAAACGTCCAAAACTTGTTTTGAACTCTTTTGCGATATTCTTATTAAACTTTTTCATTTCCGCTCCTCCTTCCCTGAAAACACTGAAATTTTACCATTCAATTGCGGAAACATCTGTCGGATTTTCGATTTTTTCTTCCGAAAAAACGCGCCCGTTTTTTATATGGATCACATGGTCCGCCATCTGCGTAATCGCCTGATTGTGTGTTATAACAATTACCGTCTTATTATTGTTTCTGCAAATATCGTGCAAAAGTTTCAGGATACTCTTTCCTGTTTCGTAATCCAGCGCGCCGGTCGGTTCATCGCACAACAAAAGCTTCGGGTTTTTTGCAATGGCGCGCGCAATGGAAACCCTTTGCTGCTCGCCGCCGGAAAGCTGTGCCGGGAAATTGTCTTTGCGGTCCGCCAGCCCTACATTTTTTAAAGTTTCTTCCGCGTCCAGCGGATCGCGGCAAATCTCCGAAGCGATCTCGACGTTTTCTTTTGCCGTAAGGTTCTGAATCAAATTATAAAATTGGAAGACAAATCCGACATCGTACCTGCGGTAGTCCGTCAGCTTCCGCTCATTGAACGAACTGATTTCCGTTCCGTCGACGCGGATGGTTCCGGCGGTAACCACATCCATACCCCCTAACATATTTAAAACCGTCGTTTTACCGGCTCCGCTCGGCCCGACAACAACGCAAAACTCCCCTTTTTCTATTGCAAAGCTTACGCCGTCCGCCGCTTTTATCTGCGTGCTTCCCATCGTATAAATCTTGCTTACATTGTTAAACTCGACAAAACTCATATGCTCCTCCTTTTGTCATGCCGTGTAATTGTTTGACCGCTTCGGTAATTGTTTTTTATGACAATAGTAGCAATAATTTCTACTAATAACTATCTTGCTTCCATTATACGCCACAAGAGAAAAAATGTCAAGACCTGCCAAGTAAATATTCGGTGAAAATATTTTCTACGCATCTGACATTTTATCTGATTTACATCAAAACAATTTAAACAAAACGCTTCAAAAAATCGGGCTCCATTTAAAAAATAAGATACCGGCACGCTGAACACGTGCCGGTACCTTATAGTGAGAGAATATGAAAAAAGTTTGTGTGGGCATAGAATCTTCGTAAACTCTTTCGGAATTTACAGCTATATATTAACGCAAAAATATGTTTATTTTATGAAAAGAAAATGAATGTAAGTAAAAAAATTTATCAATCCGCATATTTTTCAAATATTTTTTCCGCGACGCGCAAGCCATCGGCTGCCGAGCTCATAATCCCGCCCGAATAACCGCAGCCTTCGCCGCACGGATACACGCCTTTTACCGCAACGCTTTCAAAACCCGCATCGCGCAACACGCGGACAGGAGAAGAAAAACGCGTTTCCGGAGCAGTTAAAAGAGCATCGGGATCATCAAAGCCGCGAAGTTTTCTGCCCATGTCCGAAATTGCGAGTTTTAAAGAGGAAGTAATTGTTTCGGGATACAATTTGTTCAAATCGCACATAGCGGTGCCCGCTGCATACGTAGGCAAAACCTCGCCGAAGCGACCGCTTTCCCGACCGGCAAAAAAGTCCTCGATTCTCTGTACGGGCGCACTGTAATTATTCCCCGCCATCGCAAAAGCAGCTTGTTCGAACCGGCGCTGGAACTCTACGCCGTCCAAAACATTTCCGCGGTCAAAATCACTACGCGGAACTTGCACAAGAAGCGCACTGTTCGAATTTTTCTCGTTGCGGGCATAATTACTCATTCCGTTCGTAACGACTCCTTTGCGTTCGCTGGCGGACGGTATCACGACGCCGCCCGGGCACATGCAAAAGGTAAAGCAGCTTCGTTCACCTGCATGGCTGACCAACTTATAATCAGCCGGAGGCAATAAATTATGCCACGCAGAGTACTGTGCACAATTTATTTTTTCTTGAATATGTTCAATTCTGACCCCCAAAGCAAATTCGCGCTGTTCCATTGCGAACCCTTTTCGCAACAGCAATTCAAAAGTATCGCGGCTGCTATGACCGATCGCCAAAACCAGCGCATCGCACGGGAACGTATTGATCTGCCCGGACAGCAAATCTTTTACACCGATTTCCTGTACTTTCCCCTCTTTTATTTTGATATCCTCAAATCGAGAATGAAAATAAATCTTCCCGCCGTTTGCAAGGATATATTCCCGCATCCTTACTATAACTTTTTTCAAATTATCGCTGCCGACGTGAGGCTTAGCCAAATATAATATTTCCTGCGGAGCTCCAAAACCCGCGAAAATCTCCAACACGTCGATATTGAGCGGCGTATGCGTCTGCGTATTTAATTTCCCGTCCGAAAAAGTTCCGGCACCGCCTTCCCCGAACTGCACATTCGTATTCTCATCCAATTTGTGTTCTTTAAAAAATTTCTCGTTCTGTATGGCGCGTTCTTCCACATTCCCGCCGCGTTCAATAATGACCGGACAAAATCCGTGGTCAATCAGCCGAAGCGCACAAAACAATCCGGCGGGGCCGCTTCCGATAATCGCGATATTCTTCTTATTTTGCTTTGCCTCAGGAAAGCTTTTTTTCTCTCGGCGTACGTCCTGTTTTTCTGCCCGGATGGAATATACCCAACGGATATCCGATTTATTGCGCGCATCCAATGACTTTTTTAAAATTTGAAGATAGCGGCATTCTCCGCGCAATTTCTCTTCCGCGATCGTTTTCAGTTTTTTCTCGCTTTCACCGATTTTTAATTTAATATTATTTATTATCATTTACGTATTCCACAATTTTTTTAGCGCAGCAGGCTCCGCTTGCAAAAGCCCATTGCAGATTATATCCGCCGCATTCGCCGTCAACATCCAAAATTTCTCCGACAAAAAACAAACCCGGTATTTTGACGCTCATCAGTCCTTCATCTACCTCGTTCATGGGGATCCCGCCTTTTGTAACCTGTGCGTTCTCAAACCCCATATTTCCGACGACGCGCAGACGATAATCTTTAATACGGTCGGCAATCATGCTTATCGACCGCCGCAAAGCGATCTTTTGCATGCCCTGTTCCGATTCTATCGCTCGAACGACCGCTCGCGCCGCGGCACTGTTGACGATACACCGCAAAAAATCTTCCGGTTTAAGATCCGGATAGCGAAGGATTTTCCTTTCCAAAACAGAAATCAGCGTATCTTTTTCACAGTCCGGCAAAAAATCGAGAGAGAGAATGTCCTGCGACTCCGCTCTGGAAGATATTTTAAAAACAGCGTTTCCGGTCACACCATAATCGGTAAAAATCACATCCCCGCGACAAGAATATATTTCTTTTCCGCGAATCAATTTTACTCTGCAATCGATCCGCACTCCCTTTAATCCTTTCAAATTTTCCTTTTCCGTCTTTAGCTGCACAAGCGCAGGTTTCAATGATGTAAGCGTATGCCCGAATTCTTTTGCCAATGTATAGCCGTTGCCGTCTGTACCGAAATGAGGCGACGCTTTTCCTCCCGTTGCAATTACCACCGCTTGAGCTTTATAGCAATCGGATTCCGTTAAAATACGAAATATATTGTTATCTTTTTTTACAGAGCGGACATACTCACCTGTTTTGACCGAAATATTTTCCCTTTCTATCGCAAAACGGAAAATATCGGTAACCGACGAAGCCTGCTTCGAGGCAGGATAAATTTTCCCTTCCCCGTCGGAAACAAAGTAACCGCCCAAATCGGTCAAATATTTAACCAGGTCTCTCTCGTTGAATGCCTGTAGAATACGCGCAACCATCCCGATATCAGAAGAAAAATATCGATGCGGTCCCATATCCTTATTGGTTATATTGCCCTGACCATTTCCCGTTGCGGAAAGTTTTCTGCCCAAACGCTCGTTCCGCTCCAGAATCAATATATCCTTTATCCCTGCCTGAGCCAAACGGAGAGAACACAAAAGTCCGGACGCTCCTCCGCCGATTATAATTACCTGATAAACAGCCATAGTAATACCCCTATTAATCGTCTCCATTGTAACTTAATTTGAATTTTTTGTCAAATATCCTATAAAAATTTACAGTCGCTTGACTTTTAGGACTTTTTGTATTAACATAAAATAAAAGAATAAAGGAGTAAGACTGATGCGCGAATTTTTTGATAATTTAAGCAATTATTTTAAAGAAAATCCTATCTTTTTCTATATCTTAATCGGCATCGTTGCCCTGCTTGTCATTGTGATCATTGCATGGATCATTATCGGAATCAACCGTTCCAAAAAGCGGGCCGCCGTCCAAAAAACGGCCGATGCAACGGTATCGGCAAAAACGTCTTCCTCGGCCCAAAGTTCTGCCGCGCAAACAAAAGCTGACGAAAATAAGGAAACATCTGCGCTGCCCGCCGAAAAGGCTGCTGAACCCGCTAAAGATTCAGAAATGCAGGAAGCGGCGGCGACCCAGCCCGATTTGCAGGGAAATTATACAGAACAGCCGACCCCGCTTGTTTTGACAAAGCAGGAGGAAAAGAATCAACCGCTCAAAACCTCGGAAATCGATATTTCTGCCGAAAAAGCGGAAATTTCTGAAAGTTCCAAGGCGAAAGAAAATGCCGAACAAACCCCGAAACGCTCCGCAGACGTACCGAAAGCAGCCGCAAAGCAACAATCGAAGGCCGCTGAGATGCCCGGACGCACAGCTTCAAAAAACGCCGCCGAAAAGCTTATCGGTGATCGCCCGGCTGAATCTTCCGAAGACGAAGACAAAAAAGGCGCATATACGGGAAAATGGCTGATAATGAAAAACGGAGATTCGTATTATTTCGAATTGAGAGCTTCAAACGGCGAAAGGCTGTTGACCAGCATCGATTACACTTCCGTATCGGGCGCTAAAAACGGTATAAAGACCCATAAAAACAACATTTTAAAAGATCACATCGTGATCTCTCAAAACAAAAAAGGACAATACTTTTTCAAGCTGTTAAACGGTTCTAAGCAGCTGCTGTGCACGGGAGAAACATATCCGTCAAAAGCCGGCTGCGAAAGCGCCGTAGAATCCGTCAAACGCTTTGCTGAATCCGCGGTAATCGCTGTTCAGAAAGAAGAAGAAACGGAAGACTGACCGGAGACAATCGATCGTATTATTAAAAGAGAGGGCTCGCTGTTGCAGCCCTCTCTTATTTATTCCGTCCCTTTCGTTTATTTTTTCGGGCATATACTTTCTTTACCGCCCATATACTTGCGGAGCACTTCCGGGATCGTTACGCTGCCGTCCTCGTTCAAATGATTTTCCAACAGCGCAATCAGCATGCGCGGCGGCGCTACTACCGTATTGTTCAAAGTGTGCGCAAAGGCATTGCCCTTTTCGGTTTTATATCGTATACCCAAACGGCGCGCCTGTGCATCCGTCAGGTTCGAACAACTTCCGACTTCGAAATATTTTTTCTGACGAGGGCTCCATGCCTCAACATCGATACTCTTGTATTTTAAATCAGCCAAATCTCCGGAGCAGCATTCGAGCGTACGTACAGGGATCTGCATCGATACAAACAGCTCTACCGTATAATTGTACAGTTTTTCAAACCATTCGCTGCTCTCCTCCGGCTTGCAGATCACGATCATTTCCTGTTTTTCAAACTGATGGATACGATATATGCCGCGCTCTTCAATTCCATGCGCCCCCTTCTCCTTGCGGAAGCAGGGAGAATAACTTGTAAGCGTAAGAGGCAATTCCTTTTCATCCAGAACCGTATTCATAAAACGACCGATCATGGAATGCTCGCTTGTTCCGATAAGGTACAGGTCCTCCCCCTCGATTTTGTACATCATACCGTCCATCTCTTCAAAGGACATAACCCCGGAAACGACTTCACTGCGAATCATAAAAGGCGGGATCACATACGTGAAACCTTTATCGATCATGAAATCGCGCGCATATGTGAGGACTGCCGAATGCAACCTCGCTATATCGCCCAATAAATAATAAAATCCCTGTCCGCTGGTACGGCGCGCGCTGTCTAAATCGATCCCGTTCAATTTTTCGATGATATCCAAATGATAAGGGACCTCGAAAGATTTTTCTTTCGGTTCCAAAAAGCGTTTTCTCTCTACATTTTCCGAATCGTCTTTTCCGATCGGAACATCGTCCGCTATAATATTCGGAATGGCCATCATGTCCTGTTTCAGTTTTTGAGAAATTTCTTCCGATTGAGACTCGATTTCGGCGATTCTGTTATTATTTTCGACGACTTCTCTCTTAATTTTTTCCGCTTCGTCCTTTTTCCCTTCTTTCATCATCTTGCCGATTTGGGCACTGAGACTATTCCTCTGCGCCCTGCGCGCATCGCCCTCTCGCTGCAATTCCCGACGCTTTGCATCGAGCTCAAGGATTTCGTCGACCAAAGGCAATTTTTTGTCTTGAAATTTTTTTCTGATATTTTCCCGAACTATTTCCGGGTTGCTCCTTAAAAAATTGATATCGATCATCTTAGCTCCTCCGCCATTTTTCTGCTTCTACTATTTTAAACCAAAATTATTTTTTTTGCAATTATAAAGAACAGCATCAAGAAACTTTCTGGCAGTTTTCTTTTAAAGAAACGGCCTGATCATATAAAAAGCCGAAAAGATTTTCTTTTTTGCCGAAACAATTGTAAACGAACACTTTTTATGATATAATAGATATATTGGAAGTAAAAAATATACGGTGATGCTATGAACGAAAAAGAAAAATCGAACCATAATTCAGCAGATCCCTCGCGCACCCGAAAAAGGCGCTCCGCGAAAAATTCTGCCAATACGGCCGATTCCGCCTCCCCCCTTCCGATGCAAACGGCAGAAGAATTCGTCCAGCAAAAACTCGCGGCCGACGCAAAAAATTCGCCGAAGGAACAGCGGGAATTTGATATCAATTCTATTCAAAAACAATTTAAACGCAAAAAAAACAAGATCCCTGCTTCCGAGACCGTGCAGCGCTATGCACCCGATATCGTAAAAGGCCTTACGACACAACAGGTGAATGAGCGTTTCTCGAACTTTTTGTTCAATGATACGAACCAAAAATATTCGAAATCATATGCCAGCATTTTTATCAGCAATATCTGCACGTTTTTCAACCTGCTGTGCGCCCTTGCTGCCATTGCTCTGGCGTTTGCGAACGCCCCGATCTCGCAGTATTTATTTGTTCTGATCTTCGCTCTCAATCTCGGATTCGGGATCGTAATGGAAGTACGGGCAAAACGAAAAATCGATAAACTTTCTTTGTTGAACGTTCCGACGGTGCATGTAGTCCGCGACGGTGAAAACAGGGAGATCCATATTAAAGAAATCGTACTCGACGATATCGTTGTATTGAAATTGGGCGATCAAGTTCCTGCCGATTGTATTTTAGCCGAAGGCTCGATCGAAGTAAACGAATCGTTGCTGACCGGAGAATCCGTACCGGTTAAAAAAGAAGTCGGCGACATTTTATACGCCGGAAGTTTTATTTCCAGCGGCAGTTGCAAAGCAAGAGCCGATAAAGTCGGAAAAAATACTTATCTCAATTCGCTTTCGGCAAAAGCAAAAAAATATAAAAAACCGAATTCCGAATTGATGCGTTCGACAAAATTGATCATTACGGTCATCACTCCTTTGATCATTATTGTTGCCATTTGCATCTTTTTTGTAAACCGCAACTGGTATCTCAACAACTTGGTGGAGACGATCAGCCGCACCGAACTAAATGCAATTATACGAAGTACCGTAGCCGTAGTCGTCGGCATGATCCCTTCCGGTATGTTACTGCTCACCAGTTTGGCGCTGACCGTAGGCATTTTGCGCTTAATGTCGCAGAATACATTGGTGCAGGATCTGTATTCCTTGGAAATGCTCGCGCGGGTAAATGTTTTGTGCTTAGACAAAACAGGGACAATTACCGACGGGCGAATGAAAGTAAACGACTGCATGCTTTTAAATAATCCTACAGATTTTACAATCAATGAAATCGTAGGCTCTTGCCTGTATTCTTTGGAGGACAACAACCAAACTTCAATTGCTCTCTATAATTATTTCGGGCACAGCAATGCGCTGAATGCCTCGGCGAAGCTCCCCTTTTCTTCCAAAAGAAAACTTTCCGCCGTTTCCTTCGATGAAATCGGTACAGTCGCCATCGGAGCCCCCGAATTTGTTCTCGGTACGGTACCCGAAAAAATTCTGCGCATCGTCAACCAGTATGCTTCAACGGGGCTCAGAGTTCTGATCGTCGCAATTTCTAACGGAAAAATCGTCGGAGACAAGCTGCCGTCAGGCTTTAAACCTCTCGCAATCATTTCGATCGCCGATAATATACGCGATGATGCCGCGCAGACGATTCGTTGGTTCAAAGAAAACGATGTTGGCGTCAAAATTATTTCCGGGGATAACCCCGTAACCGTATCGGAAGTTGCCAGGCGAGTCGGCGTTGCCGATGCCGATAAATATATTTCTCTGGAAGGGCTGAATGAAAAAGAAGTCGCTTCGGTCGCCAATCGCTACACTGTATTCGGGCGCGTTACCCCGGAACAAAAAGCTATTTTGGTAAAGTCGATGAAATCGGAAGGAAATACCGTAGCCATGACCGGAGACGGCGTAAACGATATTCTTGCCTTAAAAGAAGCTGATTGTGCAGTCAGCGTCGCTTCCGGCAGCGAAGCGGCAAAAAATGTGAGCCACATCGTACTCCTCGATAATAACTTCGCCTCAATGCCCAAGGTCGTTTATGAAGGAAGGCGCGTGATCAATAACATACAAAATTCATCTTCCATGTATTTGATGAAAACTTTGTTCACGACTATTTTTGCCATAATTTCCATTATCTTGGGCCAGCGTTACCCCTTTGAAACTAACAACCTGATGTTGATGGAAATTTTTGTAATCGGGGTCCCTACTTTTTTCCTGTCTTTACAGCCTAATACAAATCGCGTTCAGGGTAAATTTTTGCCGACCGTGCTTTCAAAGGCAGTTCCTTTCGCTATTATTTTGGTTTTAGCGGCACAAAGCACTCAGTTAGCCGCCGTTTTGCAACCGGAATACATTCAGCCGCACACAAAAGAAATTTCAGTCGTTATAATTACCTTTACGGGTTTGGTTATGCTGTACCGCATTTGCCAGCCGCTGAATTTTTACCGCACTATTTTATTTTTGGCAATGTGCGCCGCTTGCGTTTTATGTTTAACGCTATTGCCGAATATGTTTTTTGAATCGGAACCAGGGATGGGATATACTCCTCTCGACTTTGTTTCAATTTTGTATATAATCGTCATTGTTTTGCTTTGCATTCCCCTCTCCGGGATATTGATAAAAGTAACCGATAAATTGCAAAATAAAAAAACGGACAGTCGTTTTAATATTTTACGCTAAAAAAGGAATTTTGAAGTGAACCTCAAGGTTCAGAGAAAAAATTAAATTGTATGGAAATGAGTCCGGTATTACACCGGACTCATTCCTTTTAAATTTGAGAGATATCATCTTTTTGTTTCAATAGTAAGCATCCCCTCAGGCGTGAATGAATTCACCCACCATTTCAAACGTTCCCCCCGTAGAACATTTCAACTTTCAGCCATCCGAAGAAATTTTCTATTGCGCCGTTATATCCATACAATTGCCCTTTTCGGATATACTTTGGATTATGCGCTTTTCGTAAATATAAAATAATCCAAAATATAGAAACTATTCTGCGGTAATATTGCATGACTTGACAACATAACCGCGCTATGTTATACTTCTTTTCCGGGAACAAAATTACGGATAAATCATTCTCTCCGCCTTTATTGGAAAATTTTATCTTCTCGGTGAAGTGCGGTACGGTTGCGCACACTTTGTTCGATTGGCAGTAAATTTTTTCTTATTTAAACTTACAATAAAATAGTTGAGAGACAAAGATGAAGCGAGAATATTATATACCCCCCTGCTGCGGGATATCCGCAAAAGCATTTGAAGGGCAGACGATAACTGTAATTGATCTTGAAGGCGGACAAGTCGTCGATTTTTTTGCCGAAATGCTGGGGAACAAAGAGGAATTCCTTTCGGCGGGAGTTACGATCGACTGCAACGAATCGTTGCGGCTGCATGTGGGCGACTGCCTCTATTCCAATCTATACAGGCCTATGTTCCGTATTCTGGCAGATGACGTAGGCGAGCACGATTTGCTGCATCCGTGCTGCCGCACGGAAATGTATGAATTTTTTTATCATAACGGCAGCGGCCATCCCAACTGTCTTGACAACATCAACGAATGCCTGCAAAGCGCCCGGCCGATCATTCATCCAGTCAACTTGTTTATGCACACTAAAATATCGGAAAACGGTAAAATCGCTGTTCTGCCTCCCCTTTCCAAAGCCGGCGACAAAATCATTTTAAAGGCGGAGAAAGATGTACGCTTGGGGATTGCCGCTTGCAGCGTATCCGAAAGCGATTGCAACAGCAGAAAATGTACTCCTGTAAAAATTATTATACAAGATTGACCCGCATTCCGAGCCGCCCTTTTTACAATTCAAACTCTTATACATTATTATATAATAAGGAAAGAGGAGACACGTCCAAAAAACGTGTCTCCTCTGCTTTTTGTCTTTTTTTTACGACTCCGTGAACCAAACGTCCATTTCGCCGCGGTCAGATATACTGCTGCTGATCGTACGGTTGCCTCGCAAGTAGAAAGGAATGAGCGTAAGTTCTACCGCATTTCCTCCCGCCGTTGCAGAAACGATCAATTTATTATATCCGACAGGAAGCGTACTTCCGTCCGCCAAAACCAGTTCAAAAGTAGTATCGTCATAAACGATCGTAACGTCCGCATCCTCGGCCACGCTGACTGCATTGTTTGCGAGGATGTTGACTCCGTTGACCGTGTTATCGATCTCTTCCGCGCAATATACGAAGGGACCGTATTTGAACGCGACCATACCCACGTTTTCTTCCGCGTAATCCTGATAGAGGCGGATCACTTCTTTATCGAATACAATTTCGATCAGCGTATTTCCGCCGGTGATCTCAACGTCGATGTATCCGTCTTCTCCGGCCTCGGCAGAAACTTCCTGCCCGTTGACAGTAAGAGTAACACCCGAAGCCCAGGAAGGCACCCGAAGTTTCAGCGTAAACGTCCCGGACGTCGTAACCGAGAATATAGCGCTGTCTCCGTTCGGCATATCCGTATCCTGCACGATAGAAACGGAAGTTTCGCCTACTTTCGTCTGTGCAGAACTTGCAATGTATTGGTTTACAAACAGTATGCTGTCCGTCTTAGCATATATAATTTCGGGCAATTCGGAATAATACTTTAAGAACATCGGAATGCAGCACGGCGTCGCGTTTGAAAGCATCGGGCGCGTGTAGTCTTCCGAAACCATCGGATTTCTGTAATAGAAGCTGTTCCCCTCCAACCCCAGACAGCCGAGGATGCCGTTATACATCTCCAACTCTACATTGTCTGCATATTTCGCATCGCCGAACAGGTAGAACATGTTTTGGCTGAAGAACGACATACCGACCGAAGCGCACGTCTCGCAATAGCCGTTATGCGGAAGCTGGTTTGTCCCGCCGTACGCCTCTTCCCCGTCGTTTGTACTTCCGGTTCCGCCCGTTACGTACATCTGTGAGTCGACGATATTGTTCCAAATATTGTATGCCGCCTGGACAAAGCTGAAGTTCTCCTGACGGTTGCCGACCGCGGCGATCGCGCTGTACCAAAGGTTTGCGCGCACAGCATGGCCCTGCGCTTCCGTCATTTCGTCATACGTTACGTTATCCTGTGCATACGAACCGTAATTTGTCTCGTTATATCTGCCCTCGCTGTTGCCGCGGTCCGTGATCCACGAGGTTACGATCGTCTTATATTCATCGAGGCGAATATCCAGTTCGTAATACCGATCGGTCGGATCCAGCCCTTCAACGTGCGAATACTGTTCTTCCATCTGCTGAACAAGTTCCGGATTGTTCATATACAAATCATACAAGCTCTGCAGAGCCTCTTCCGGAAGTTCATGCGCAGGCACTACCTTATACCCTTCAAACCCGTCTCTGCCGTTGATGTAGTCCACCAAAAATTCGGCAAACCGCGTTGCCGCGAACAGCAGGCGGGTGTCGCCGGTAGCGTTGTAATAATAGACGGCCGCCTCCGTCAAGCATCCGAAATTATACACGTCGTGATGGAAACGGGCGGAAACGTCTGACTCATCGATGACTTTCGTCTGCGCAAGGATATTATAAGTCGAAAAATATCCGTCTACAGGTTTTCCGTTGCTGTCATCCCACGTCGTTTGCAGCGCCGCCGCATAGATGCGATCGACATAACCGTCCAAACGGGTCGCAAGCTCCGCAACGTCATGCTTATAGGAGGAATCGGAAGAATTGATCATAAGGAATTCGCTCGCCGCCCGAATCCCCTCGTATATCAAACCTTCGCGCCAAGGTTCTTCGATCCAGGTCCATGTCGTATTGTAAACGTCCAGATCGTTATCAGGCCGACGGATCTGTCCTGCGTGATTGCTGGTATTGTTGAGGACCTTTTTCTCGCCGTTCGCCACCCTGTCGAAGTTGTCGAAGCTGTTCGAAAGGTCAAACATATCAAACATGTAGTTCACGGTATAAACGGAATACTGCTTGTAGCGGTCTCCCCAGAAGCCATCGTTTAATTCTACTTCATTCGCCGTCAGTTGCTGAATCTCATTGTAATCGTAATTCATGGTGTCTGTTTCAACTGTATAAGTCCTGGTAACTTCCTGATTTTTTACTTCGATCTCAAAGCCGCTTTCCGTTTCGTTCACCGTAACCTGATCCGAAGAAGTCCAGGCCGTCGCTGTGATATCTTCTTTCGTCAAAGCATCTTGCGAAAGATACGAATAGCTATATTTATCCGAACGGAATCCCGTCAACGTTTCGCCGTTTATCTGCAAATCGGCAAGCTGCCCCGCATGGATATCCTCCATACCCCATTTATTTTCGAGGTAGCGCTCGACCGTGATCATCTCTTCATCGGTAAGTCCGCGATCGAAAATCAAAATTTCACCGACGTCGCCGATCATACTGCAATCCAATCCGCCGATGGTAACGGGCGTCGTCAAATCCTGCGAATCGGGTCCGCCGCCGGTGAAGACAGCCGCCTGCGAGCCGTTGATATACATACTGCCGCTCGAATCGTCTTTCCGCCCGGATAAAACGTAAGACTGCCCCGTTGAAACGGTAACTTTGTTCTGCGCATGACCGGTTCCCGTGTACCAACCGTAGTTGAACTGACCGTTTTCAATATTGAAATACCAGTTATGGTTCCAAGGGTCGCCCGCTGCCAGTCTTGAAACGATCTGATGCGTCTGCGAAGATCCGATCGAAGAGAAATTCGCGACCACGAAAATCGTCATGTCTTCAAGATAGAAGCCGGTATCCGCCCCGATCTGCAGATACGAATTCTCCGCAAAGCGCACGGCGGGAAGCCCGTTGATCGTGCTCTCTTCCGCATATATCGGCTGACGGGAAGAATCGTTTTGCACCGCGTTCCCCACTCCCGAAAGCGTAACGTCGGACGCGCCGTTCTCCACCGATGCGATTTGATCGCCGTCCGATTTGTCGGCGATATCCTGCGCATCCAATTGGAACTGCAGCCCGGATATTCCGGATATGTCGATTTCTTCTGCCGCAAGAACCCGCCCCGCAATAAACAGGCTTTGGAGCAGTACGCTGAAAAGCAGCAGTACCCCCACGAGAACGCTTGCGATTTTAAACTTGCTTGTTTTCAGTATCATTGCGCCCCTCCTTATGAATTTTTACGTTTTTTCACGGCGAGCAAAGCCGCCCCGGCAACCAAAATGCCGCCAACCGCCGCTGCGCTGCCGATCGCTGCGCCGCTGCAGCCTCCGGAAGTTTCATCCCCTCCGTCGCCGCTGTTATCCCCGTCGGTATTCCCTCCGGTATTGTCGCCGCCTTCATTATCTCCCGTACCCGTATTTCCGCCGTCTTCCGACCATACCGCATATAAAGTCGTATCTCCTTCGAAAATCACCTTATCTCCGTCTTCATACACGACTTCTCCGTCAGCGCTGGTTGCCCAACCGAGGAATTCCCTGTCTCCGTTCGTAAACGTATTTTCGGGAAGGGTTACAAAAGCATTCGACGTCGCATCGATGCTGTCCATCGTCCCGGTGCCGCCGTTTGCATCGAATTTCACTTCATATACAGACCGCACCCACACCGCGTACAGCGTAATATCGTTTCCTTCGGCGATTCCGGTAACCGTTTCGCCGTCTTCAAACACAGCGATGCCCTCGCTCGTATACGCCCATCCTGCAAAATCATAACCTGCGCGCGTAAACGCATTTGCCGAGAGAGCCTCTTCCGTATCGTACACAAAATCCTGCGCCTGCATGGTGCCTTCGCCGCCGTTCGCGTCAAACGTTACGGTATATTCCTTTGCCGCCCACTGCGCATACAAAGTTATATCCGCCGACAGGCTGATCGAGCCGCCCGCCGCATATGCGGTGCCTTCGCCGTCCGCCTGCGTATTCCAGCCCGTAAACGTGTAGCCCGTCTTCGAAAAACCGCATTCTTTGATCGTTACGTTCTCTTCTTCATAGCCGACGGCCTGTTGGGTCATTTCCCCGCGCCCGCTGTTTGGATCAAAAGTGATAAAGTAAGCATTGATTTCCCACTGCGCATACAACACCGTATCTTCCGAGATCGTGATATTGCTGCCTTCGGCATAATCGGTGCCTTCGCCGTCCGCCTGCGTATTCCAGCCGATGAAACGATAGCCGTCTCTCGTAAAGGTATTGTCGGCAACTGTGGCCGCCGTTCCCGCCTGTACGGTCGTATCGATCTGCGCTTCGTTGCCGCCGTTTGCATTGTAGGAAAGGGTAACGTTCGTCTGTTCCCCTGCGATCTCCGCAACTTCTTCGGCCGTCGCTTCCGCCGCCCAAATGCGGATGTTGTCAAAGGTAACGTCCAAATTGTTCCCCGTTTCATACGTATTCGTTCCGAAAGTCAGGTTGCCTTCACCGTCCGCCGGCCACCTGTACAGGAAGTCCGAAAAATCCGGCTGTTCGCCGCGCGGATGGCAGGTCGCAAACAAATCGCCGTCGATATAGATGCACAGCGTATCGTCCGCGATCGTAACTGTCAAATTAAACCATTCGTTGTTCGGCAGCACCGTTTCGTACGTATCGAGCAGCATTTGATAATCGTCGCCGTTTTCAAAATAAGCGACCTCGAAAAATCTTCCGTCGTTTCGATCACAATACGCCATAAAGGTAAGGCGGCTGCTGCCGGTGGAATACATATCAAAGATACGCCTCCAGCTCGAAGTCGTAGGCGACTGGATATTCAGATCCAGCGAAATCGTAAGTTTCGTCAGCCCATAGGCGAACTTATTGTTCAAGCTTTGGGCAACGTCGAATGCCTGCAGGCCCGTCCCGTTCGTAAGCTGTGCGGTCCCGTCCTGGTAAAGCACGCTGTCGCCCCGATAGGCAGCCATATCATACCCGCGGACAGAATCTTCCAGATAGTTCTCGGAATTGTCGAAATTGTATTCCGAAACCTGGAAATCATCGAGCGTATATCCGTATTCCGCCTTCAGTTCGTCCGCGCTGAGCGCCTCGCCGTATACGCGAATATCGCTCATTACACCTTTATAATCGCCATGACTGTTTTCCGCGGCGTTTTGCCCGAGATAAAACACGGCGTCGCTCGCAGCAAATTCCGCTACACTGAAATCATCCTGAATTGTTTCAGTGTACGCTTCGGCTCCGTTCTGGTAAACTGTAAAAGTATGCGCCTCGCTGTCGATCACATACGCCATATGGTACCAGCCGCTATAAATCGGCTTTACGCCCGTGCCATAGCCGGTGGCCACATCATCATTATCGCCCGCGTTGAACAGATAGGCGTCTCCGTGATAGTTTGCCCAGGGATCGGAGCGCAAAATCGCGTTTTCCGTCGCGGAATAAATCGTCATTTCGCAGGCATACGCCTCGATATCTTCGGGAATATAGAACCAGCCCGCAACCGTGATGGCCGTCTTCCCCTCAAACATCCCCGTCGGAAGCTGCAGATAATTTTGATGGCTTCCGCCCGGGAAGTTCAGGCCCGTCCTGCCGTTTACCGTCTGCACAGAAAAGCTGTTTCCTTCCGGTGCGGTCGCATCCGCATATTCCGTGCCGGCCGTGTTGGCGAACATGTCGCTTTCGTCATTCATTTCAAGGCGGTACAAGAGCGAATCGGCCAACGTGTCGTCCGCCGATACGCCGCGGGTTCCGTTAACGGAGATTATCGCAACGGAAGTTGCGATAATTAACACCAGTGTTAATGCCGCCGCCATGATCTTCTTCATTTTGCTCTGAATCAAACTCATGATTTTCTCCTTCATTTATCCTTTTTTACTCGATCCGTTATGCATTTTCGTATTCATCGGGGAGATAAATCCCGTCCCCCGTTACGTACGGCTTGTCGGTGTTGCTTGAATAACAGCCCTTCGGCACCCAGTACTCGCTCGCTTCGTTTTCGGCAGAGCCTGCTTCGCCGCCCAACAGCAGATCGCCGGGGGTCTTCCATGCAACCCCCACGCGCAGAGTCGCATTTTGCGCCGCGGGAAGCTGATTGATGGGAACAAAAACTTCGACAATCGTCTTATAGTTTGCCTGCCCTTCTTCATTCAGTTCCGTCGTTACCATCGTCGCCTCGAACACATCGGTATTGCCGCTGCCTATGCCGAGTTTATAACCCGTGTCGCTGTCTTCGCAGGCATATACGAAATACTGCGTATGACCCGTGAGGCCGACAAAAAATTCAAACTGCGTATTGTACCACCACTGCGAAATATCGGTATAGCTGTTTACATAGAGGTCATGATACGCCTCGACCGCGAGATACAGCCCGTCCTTTTCCAATACGCCGTAGAACGTTGCGCTCTTATGCGAATCGTCGCTGCCCTGCCCGGTTACCGAAATCGTTTTTGTGATGCCGGCCGCAGTCCAATCGCTCAAATCGCCGTCCGCCTGCAAATCGTAATCGGCAGTAATGGGCATTTCGATCACCGTAACCTCCGCCGAAGCGGTAACGTCCGAAACATACGCGGTTACGGTGGCCGTGCCGCCGCTTGTTCCCGTAACAGTGCACCGCGTATCGTCCTGCTCCACGTCGAAATACAGTCCGCTCGAAACATACCAATGCACTTCGCGAGACGTCCCCGTAACGGTAGCGGTGATCGTTCTGCTTTCCCCGACGTCCAGTTCGACTTCATCGACGGAAAGCGTAAGCGTTATGGGAGTCTCTTCCTCTTCGTCTCCGGTATTGTCGTTCCCCGTATTTCCGCCGTCGTCCCCGCCGGTGTTGTCGTCATCCGTGTTGCCGCCGTCCCCGCCGGTATTGTCGCCGTCCGAATTGTCGCCCTGCTGCGTATCGTCTCCGGTATCGCTGCCCCCTCCCGAAGAACAGGCGCCCAGCAGAGCCGCCGAACCGATCAAAAGGAGCGCAAGCAACAAAATGCCAAGCCTTTTTACCAGTTTCATGTGTTTCTTCCTCCTAAAATTTTCAAGTTTCCGAGCGCCGCGCACATCCGTTTGTATTCTTTGTCCTTCCTTTCACGAAATGCGCGCCGCACTTTTTCGCTCTTTTAAAAAATAATTTTTCACACCTATTGACGGTGGTCAATTTTTATGGTATAATGGGCAAAAGTTATTCTGATTGCGGGAGGCGTTGTATGCCCTTCTATCAAACAAATTTTTCGCCCCAATATAAATCGTACTATGCGATCTGGTATTTCGACAACGTTTACTACTCGTCGCACTTTCATCCGAACATGGAATTTATCCACGTGCTGGAAGGCTGCGTTACGGTGTATTACGAAGAAAAGCAGTTCGTTTTGCACGCGGGGGAGCATGCCCTGATCCTGCCCAATCACATTCATTCGTTCAATAAAGACAATCAATCGAAAACGTGTATCTGCTCGTTTTCGACCGATTATGTCCCTACTTTTTACAACAGCGTGCGCAATAAGACTGCGGATACGATCGTTTTTCAAATCGAAAAACCCGTGATCGACTTTCTTTTGTATGAATTTGCAAAAAAGTCCTCTCTTTCGGTTTACGAAATCAAAGCGATCGCCTATACGATCTGCATGAGTTTTGCCCGCCAGGTTAAGCTGCAGGATCAGGCGGGAATGGACCTCCTGCACAAACTTTTGACGTACATCACCGAAAACTACACGCAGGATATATCCCTGAAAAACGCCGCCGACTATCTGGGTTACGAGCAGCACTATCTCTCAAAATGTTTTCACAACTCGTTTCCCTTCAGCTTTACAAACTACGTGAATCAGCTCCGTATCAGCGACGCAAAGAGTTTGCTGATCGACACGAACGAAAGCATCACGAACATTTCTTCCCTGTGCGGATTTTCCTCTATCCGCACCTTCAACCGCGTATTCGCGCAAGAATGCGGCATGACGCCGAAAGATTACCGCAAAAGCATTTTGCAGACGGGAATATCATAAAACCGACCGATCCTTCGGCCGAGAACATTCTGCATACATTCATACTTTAGCGCAAACGCTCTGCGATTGCAAGACAGAATGATACAATTTCTGGTCAAAAATTATCTTTTCTTCTCCTTTTAGGATGCCCCGGATTTTGTATATTTTTTCTTATCACGCAATTTTTTTGCTCTTTCACACAGCTTTCAAATGACACTTTTTCGCTTTATTGGGCACCGAAAAGGCGGGGCAGGAATCACGCTGCCCCGCCTCTTTCAATTTTTCAGCCTGCCTGTTCAAATTCCAAACGTTTGATGATATGCTCCTGATAAACGGGATCGAGCTCGTTAAAATAACCGCTCCACCCCCAAACGCGAACGATCAGATTTTTATGAGCTTCCGGATGCTTCTGCGCGTCCAGCAAAGCCTCGCGGTTGATCGCGTTCAATTGCAGCTGGTGTCCGCCGCTCTCCACAAACAGCTTTACAAGCCGCGCCACCTTCTTTGTTCCCTCCTCATTGCGGAAAAGGGTATCGTGAAATTCAAGCGTCAGCGGGCCGCCGTTGCATACGCGCTCCAGCCGCGGTTTCGTAAAGGAATGGATGACCGACAAAACCCCTTCCGACTTGGCGTTCAGCGAAGGAGAATAGTTGGCACTGAACGGTTCGCCCGCCTTCCGCCCGTCCGGCGTGGCCCCTAAACTTTCCGAGTACCAGATGTAGTACATTGCACTGCCCGTTCCCGCGCGGAAGATACCGTCGCGCTCATTGCGCAGTCCGCTCAATCCGTCCGCAAAGTATTCCGTAAGTTCTGCGGCAATTTTATCGACGTAATCGTCGTTGTTTCCCATCTTCGGGGCATCGACGCACGCTTTTCGAACGCCTTCGAAGCCTTCAAAATTCTTCCGCAACGCTTCCAGCAGCTGCGCGGGCGTCATCGCTTTATCGTCATAAATCAATTTACGGACCGCCGCAAGCGAATCGGCCGCCGTCGAAAGCCCTGCGCCGTGAAAGCCGTAATTGTTGTATTTTCCGCCTTCGGCAATGTCGCGCGCCCGTTCGATACAACCGCTCATTAAAATCGACTGGAAAGGAGAAGGCTCTACGAAAATGTTTTTTGTTGCCTCCGCCATTTCTCGGCATCGGCGGGCGATCTCCTCTTTCAGTTCCCGCATCAGATCATCGAAAGAAGCACAGATCTCCAATTTTTCGTTCAGGAGTTTTAATACTGCCTGCGGATAGCTGAACGCATCGATATTCGGAATATCGTAAGCAACGCCCGGAATGATGAATTCCCAGCATGCGGCCACGACGTAGTTCCTGGCATCCTGCTCGTCATATCCCATTTTTATCAGCGCAGGAATTACCACATCGTCGTTGGAGTATTGCGGAAACCCCAATCCCTGTTTGGTAAGCAATGTACCCTTGTAAAAAATTTCGTCCGGCGTATTTTTGCCGACGCGGATGTTCAGTTTCGGATCGATCAGATTCAACGAAAGGGATGCTTCCAGGCAAATTTCGCTCAATTCGTTGAAAACGTCTTTCCCGTCCGTTCCGATGCCGCCCAATACGAGGCTCTGCCCGTTATCGCCCTGCTGTTCCCCGGGGTAAAGATCGCTATCGAAATTCAAATCGATGAAAAATTCGCTCGTAAGTTCCAGCGCCTTTTCTCTGTCCAGCCTGCCGCTTTCCAAATCCGCCTTAAAAAACGGATACATATACACGTCGAACCTGCCGAGCGTATTGTGTTTGTTCGCATTCAGCCACAGGGTAAAGTTGAGGATCCGAAGCATTACGAGAGCTTCGTAATAACTTCTCGGCCTGTGCATCGGAACGTTTTTCAAAGCCTCCGCCAGCTCGGAGATCCCCATCCTCTCCGCTTCTTTTCTGTACTTTTCGGCAATCGTCTCTACTGCATCGATGCAGATATCCATCGCCGCAAGCTCATTATATTCCTTGCTGCCGCGTTCATATCTTGGCAATTGCCCGCGGATTTGTTTCCGTTTTTTCAAAAATCCGTCCGAAAGTATCCCCGCATAATCACTGGATATGTTGCAAACCTGCCCTCCGTCAAACACAAATCTACCGCGGTACAGATTTTCCGCTTCTTCTTTCCGCAGCAATTTCGGAATCTTTCCGATCGTTCGCATCATGCCGATCCGATCCTCGGCAAACAAAACCGCCCTTTCGGCCTTCGCCGCTTCCGCCAGGCGAAAGGCGCTGCGCAGGGCAAAATCTTTTTCGTCATATATGCTGTCCGAAAGAAGAAATTCATCGGCATTCCGCAATTTTCTGTATTCCTTCTTTTTCAGCCGTTCATAAATTTTCCTGATCCTTTCCGTCATCTCAGTCCTCCTCGCTTTTCAAATTTTTGCATTACAGCACTTTTACAGGAATCCCTGCTTTTATAAAAATTTCCGTATCGATATTCGGTTCTGCCGTTTGGTCGAATATCGGGCTGTATTTTTTCCCTACCAGCCGATATTTGCTCCCCGCCATTTTATTGTACGGCAGAAGTTCTGCACCGAGGGCGGGCGAATCTTTCACCAAATCGGCAATCGCCTGCAAATTTTTTTTCGTATCCGTAACGCCCGGTATCAACGGGACCCGTACGACGAACGGCGTACCGCCCGCGCATAGATTGCGGAAATTTTTAAGTATCGGCGCATTGTCGCAGCCGGTATACCGAATCGCCTCCTGTCGGTCCATCACTTTCAAATCGAACATGACGTAATCGACCGCCGAAACCACTGCCTTAAATTTTCTTTCATCGGCAAAGCCGCATGTTTGAATTGCCGTATGCGTTTTCTCTCCTTTCAGCATCGCAATGATTGCGATCAGAAAGTCGGCATACAACAGGCATTCCCCTCCGGAAAAAGTTACGCCTCCTCCGCACTTTTTCAGATAGTCGGCATTCTTCAGCAATTTCGACGCAAGCTCTTCCGCCGTATACTCTTTGCCGCTGAAACGAATAAGATTTTTCGGACAGGCAGAAATGCACCGCCCGCACTGGATGCACGCCCCGGGGCTCGGGCAGACGGCTTTGCACGCTCCGCAATGTTCGCATCCGTTTAAATTTTTTACAACCTGCACGCGCGGCTCGAATCCTTCCGGATTATGGCACCAATTGCAGCGCATCGGGCAACCTTTCAAAAATACGGTTGTCCGGATGCCGGGGCCGTCATAAACGGAAAATTCTTCGATCGAAAAAACGATGGCTTTCTGCATTTTTGTCCGTTCTCCGCAAATTTTGTGATTTTTGAGAATGCGCTAAACAGTATACTATCGTTTTTTCGACCTGTCAACCGATTAAAAAAAATTTATTTCTGCGAAAATTTTATGCTTTCCGCCTAAAATACCGGTCCGAAAATCCGCAATACGGCAGAGCATCTTTTTTTAATTTGTCCGTAAAATCATCGATACGTTCGGTTGAAAACCGCACCGAAACATTCCAATCTTCCGAACAGACATACGTTGTAAAGGCGCTGAATCTTCCAATTTTTATCCCTCTTAATAACGCAAAAATATTTTTACTCCTTGATTTTCCTTTTTTACGGCAGACATTTTATTTTTGAAATAAAATATTTCATCAAATTTTTTCAAAAATTTTTCGGCGGTAAGGTCCGCACAAATTTTTCGGTACATAAACAAAACGCGCCGCTTTTGCAATCCTGCAAAAGCGGCGCGTTTCCGTCTTTTCTATTACAAATTTTTCAATTGCTTTTCGATTTTTTCTTTCATTTCGATAAACTTTTCCAGTTTGGCGCGTTCCGCATCCACTAAATTTTTCGGCGCTTTATCGACAAAGCCGCGGTTATGCAATTTTCCGTCTGCGCGCGAAATTTCCCCGACGACGCGCTCCAGCTCTTTTGTCAGCCTGTCGCGCTCCTTATCGATATCCACCAACTCTCCGAGAGGTACGAATACCGTGCAGGTTTCGGTAACCTGCGAAAGGGTCTTTTCCGAAAGAGCTGCCGCGCTTTCGATAAATTCGATTTCGCTCGCCCCCGCAAGTTTTGCAATCGCCCCGGAATTGGCCGACAAAATGCGCTTATTCTGCGCCGCAATGTACAGTTTCACCTTTTTGGACGGAGGACAGTTTACCGATGTCTTCATGTTGCGGACGCATTTTATCACGTCCATTACAGGCTCGAACGCTTTCGCCTCTTTCTTATAAGAGAGCTTCGAATTGTAGCGCGGGAAATCGGAAACCATTATACTGCCCTTTGTTCCCGGAATATTGCGGTATATTTCCTCTGTTATAAACGGAACGAAGGGATGAAGCAGTTTCAGCGCATTTTCAAGGACAAAGCACAGCACCGAAAGCGTAGCCGCCTTCTTCGCCTGATCTTCGCCGTACAGCGAACTTTTGCAAAGCTCGATATACCAATCGCAGAAATCGCTCCAAAGAAAATCGTACAGAGCTCCCGCAGCAATGCCGAGCTCGAATTTGCCCATATTTAAAGTAACTTCTTTAATACAGCTTTCCAGTCTGGAAATGATCCACTTGTCTGCAGACGACAGCTTAACGCCCATCGGCGGGATCTTAACCCCCTCCGCGTTCATCAAAACAAAGCGCGAAGCATTCCAGATCTTATTCATAAAATTGCGGGCCGACTCGACTTTCCCGCGGCTGTAACGGCTGTCGTTTCCGGGAGCAACGCCCGTAATCAGCGAAAAGCGCAGGGAATCGGCGCCGTATTCGTCGATCACTTCCAGCGGGTCGATCCCGTTGCCGAGCGATTTCGACATCTTTCTTCCCTGCTCGTCCCGCACGATCCCGTGCAAAAGAACGTCGCGGAAAGGAACCTTCCCCGTATGTTCGATCCCCGAAAAAATCATCCTCGCGACCCAGAAAAAGATGATGTCATAGCCGCAGGAAAGCACGTCCGTCGGGTAAAAATATGCGTAATCCTCCGTCTTTTCCGGATATCCGAGGGTGGAAAACGGCCAGAGCGCGGAGGAGAACCACGTGTCCAATACATCCTCGTCCTGTTTTAAATCGCGGCTGCCACAGTGCGGGCATTCCGCAGGATCCGTCTTGGAAACGATCATCTCCCCACAGTTTTGACAATACCACACGGGGATGCGATGCCCCCACCAAAGCTGGCGGGAAATGCACCAATCCTTGATCCCCTCCATCCAGTTGAAATAGATCTTCGAAAAACGTTCGGGCGTAAATTTGATCTTATTGCGTGCGACCGCGTCGATGGCCGGCTTCGCCAAGGGCGCCATCTTCACAAACCATTGCTTTGAAACGATCGGCTCCACCGTGCTCTTGCAGCGGTAGCAATGCCCGACGTTGTGCGCGTGCGGCTCGATCTTTACGAGAGCCCCGCAAGCTTTCAAATCTTCCACGATCTTCTCGCGCGCGGCAAAGCGGTCCAAGCCCTTGTAGGCTTCCCCCGCATTCTCGTTCATGGAACCGTCGTCGTTCATCACGCGGATCACGGGGAGGTCGTGCCGCAGCCCCACCTCGAAATCGTTCGGATCGTGTGCCGGAGTAATCTTCACCGCCCCCGAACCGAACTCCATGTCGACATATTCGTCGGCGATCACGGGAATCTCGCGCCCTACCAAAGGCAGAACGAGCGTTTTGCCGACCATATGCTCGTAACGCTTGTCTTTCGGATTGACGGCAACGGCGGTATCTCCCAACATCGTTTCGGGGCGCGTAGTCGCCACCACGATACATTCGTCGCTGTCCTTTACCGGGTATTTCAAATGCCAAAAATACGATGCGTCTTCGCTGTATTCGACTTCCGCGTCCGAAAGCGCGGTCTTGCAGCCGGGGCACCAGTTGATGATCCGGTCGCCCCGATAGATCAACCCCTTTTCGTAGAGGTTCACAAATACCTCCCGCACCGCGCGGGAGCAGTTTTCATCCATCGTAAAGGCAAGGCGGGACCAATCGCACGAAACGCCCATCTTTTTCATCTGTTCGACGATGCGTCCGCCGTACTTTTCTTTCCATGCCCAGGCCCGCTTTAAAAATCCTTCGCGGCCGACGTCCTTTTTCGTAAGCCCCTCTTTTTTCATCTCCTCGACGATCTTGACCTCCGTCGCAATGGAGGCATGGTCGCATCCGGGCAGATACAAAGCCGAGTACCCCTGCATTCTCTTAAAGCGGATAAGAGCGTCGATAATCGTATTGTCCAGCGCGTGCCCGAGATGCAGCTGGCCCGTAATATTGGGAGGCGGAATGACGATGGTGAAAGGAATTTTCGACGGATCCGCTTCCGCGCGAAAATAATTCTTTTCCATCCATTCGCTGTACAGCCTGTCCTCAAAATCTTTGGGATTGTAAGTCTTTTGCATCTCCATAGCGCTTGCACCTCTGAAAAAAATAAGTTTACCGCCGCAATAAAGCCGTAAACCCATCATGATATCTGTTAATTATTATAATAAAAAGACTTCTTCTTGTCAACTGAAAACATAAGCGGGCAAATAAACCTCATTTCCATTTATGCAATACGACGCATTTGCCTTCCTCTTCCTATACAGACCCGTTACCGCAATTTACGCACAGTAATTCTCTGCGGTACCAAATACGCTGAATGCTTATTTTACTGTTAAGCAATAGGCTTTTTCAACACAAAAAAAGCACACAACACCGACCCGCAAACTTGTCAAAACCTTTTCTTGCCGCATACCATGTATTATTGACAAAATCAAACGAACGGAGATTTTCCATGAAAAAAATTTTGATCGTAATTTTAACCGCCCTCTTCGCCGTCATACCTCTTTCGGCATGCAATTCAGGCGAAGGAGGGCTTACAAAGGTGCGCGTAAGTGAAGTTACGCACTCGGTGTTTTATGCGCCCATGTACATCGCCGAGGCGCTCGGCTATTTTGAAGAAGAAGGGATCGAGATCGACCTTACGAACGGCGGCGGCGCCGACGCCGTGATGGCCGCCGTTCTTTCCGGAAGCGTAGACATCGGCTTTTGCGGCCCGGAGGCGGCTCTGTACGTGCTCATCGGCGGCTCCAATAACGTACCTACGGTTTTCGGCCAGCTTACAAAGCGGGACGGTTCCTTCCTCGTCTCCCGCATAGACGAAGCCGATACATTCGATTGGGCCGTCAGCCTGCAGGGCAAAGACATACTTGCCGGACGCAAGGGCGGCGTTCCCGCAATGACGTTCGAATATGTACTCAACGAACACGGACTTTACGACGGGCAGAACGTCTCTATGAATTACGACGTCAACTTCAACAATATGACCGCCGCTTTCGAGGGCGGAACCGCGGATTACTGCACGATGTTCGAGCCGGTCGCCTCCGAATACGAAAAGGCGGGCAAAGGGTATGTCGTCGCCTCCGTCGGCGAAGCGTCCGGAGAAGTGCCCTATACATGCTATATCGCCCGCGAAAATTATATCGAATCCAACGAGGAGATCGTCGAGGGCTTCCTGCGCGCGGTCATGAAAGGGATCCGCTATGTAAACAGCGAAAACAGCGATACCGCCGCCCAATTGCTGGCCCCCTACTTTGACGGCACGGCGACGGAATCTTTAAAAGTTTCGCTCGACAGTTATAAGTCCATCGACGCATGGCAGACGGATATGACGATGACCGAATCGGCTTTCAACCGCCTGCAGGACATCATCGATAACGCCGGCGAGCTCGAAAGGCGCGTCAATTTTTCCGACCTCGTCGACACATCCTTCTCTTCAAAGATCTACGCCGAACTTTACGGCTGAAATGCATAGAACCGCGTGCGCCGCGGGAGCGCGGCGCACGGAATTCCTGCCTTGATCTGAACCTTCACTAACGCTATCGAGGAAACACTCATGAACGAACAAATCGATAAAAACGTCGTACTGGAATTTGACGGCGTAAGCATGACGTACCACACAAAGACGGGCGAGACGCTCGCCGCGAAAGATATGAGTTTTTGCGTGCGGGAAGGAGAATTTATTGCCGTGATCGGCCCGTCCGGCTGCGGAAAGACGACCGTCCTTTCCCTTGCCGCGGGGTTGTTAAAGCCTTCGTCCGGCTCGATCCGCGTCCGCGGGGGAAAAACCGGGGCGGAAGTATTCGGCTACATGCTCCAAAGAGATGAACTATTCCCCTGGCGCACCGTAGAAGAAAATATTTTTCTGCCGCTCGAGATCCAAAAAAAGAATACGGCCGAAAACCGCAGACGGGCGCTCGATCTCGCCGAAAAATACGGACTCGGAAACTTTTTAAAACATTATCCGGACCAGCTTTCCGGCGGAATGCGCCAACGCGCCGCACTCATCCGTACGCTCGCCATCCAGCCGGAAATACTGCTCCTCGACGAACCTTTTTCCGCTCTCGATTACCAGACGCGGCTTTCCGTGTGCGACGACGTATATAACATTATCCGCAGCGAAAAAAAGACGGCGCTTCTCGTAACGCACGATATTTCGGAGGCGATTTCCGTTGCGGACCGCATCCTCGTTCTGAGCGCCCGCCCCGCGCGCGTGGTAGCCGCGCACGAACTCGAGTTCGGCAGCACCGTCCCGCTCAGACGGCGCGAATCGCCCCGCTTTTCCGTTTGGTTCGAATTACTTTGGAAGGAGTTAAACATATGAAAAAGCAGACGAATTACTCGCCCGAACATGCGCTTTACCTAAAAAAAGTGCGCCGCGGCAGCGCGGTCGTTCAAATCGTGCGGATCGGTCTTCTGTTGGTCATTCTCGGAATTTGGGAACTGATCGCAGATCTGCAGCTCGTCGATCCGTTTATCATCAGCTCCCCGTCGCGCATCGCGGCAATGATCGGCGATCTTGCGAGCGACGGGTCTCTGTTCTATCACATCGGCACAACTCTTTGGGAAACGCTTGCAGGCTTCGCCATCGCCGTCGTTTTGGGTACGGGGATCGCCCTCGCCTTATGGTGGAGCGATACGGCGCGCCGCGTGCTCGAACCGTATATCGTCGTATTGAACAGTCTGCCCAAGATCGCCCTCGGCCCCGTCATCATCGTCTGGTTCGGCACCGGTTCGACCGCGATCGTCTTCATGACCGTTCTCGTCGGTATCATCGTGGCAATCATGAACATGCTCGGCGGTTTTATGGCGACCGATCAAAACAAAATACTGTTACTTCGGTCGATGGGAGCAAGCAAACTGCAAATTTTGACGAAACTGGTCATCCCCTCGGCGATTCCGCAATTTATCGGGATGCTGAAAATATGCGTCGGCATGGCCTGGATCGGTTCCATTATGGGCGAATACATCGTATCGAAGGCCGGTTTGGGGTATCTGATCGTGTATGGCGGCCAGGTCTTTAAGCTCGATCTCGTCATGGCGGCGACCGCTATCCTGTGCGTATTGGCGGCGGGGATGTACGCCCTTGTCGCCCTCGCGGAAAAATTCCTCGTGAAAAATTCGCGCAGCTGACGCGCCTTTCCCTCCTTTTGCCGATAAAAATTTTTAATGCAAACAAAGCCCTTTCGGGCTCTGCCTTTTTTACGATGCATTTAATTAATGCAGCCTCCCGCTGTTTTGAAGCGGGAGGCTGCATTCTTTTGTTCTTTCAAATATTTTAAAACGGACAGCGTCTACTTTTCCGGGAACAGCACATAGAAGGTGCTGCCTTTGCCTACCTCGCTCTCCACGCCGAATTCAAAGTCGTGTTTGAGCAGGATCGTCTTGACGATCGAAAGTCCGAGCCCCGTCCCCTTGATGGGGCGCTTATGCGTTTCGGCCGAACGATAGTATCTGTCCCAAATCGTCTTGATCTCCTCTTCCGGGATCCCTTTTCCGGTATCGGTTACGGTAAAGCGCAGCTTTCCTCCCTCGATACGTTTGAGCCCGACGACGATCTTTTTATCCTCGCCCGTATAGTTGATCGCGTTGCCGACGAGGTTGTAAACGACCTGTTCGATCTTTTCCATATCCGCTTCCGTATACAATTCATCGTCGATATCCCGCACGATGGTATACCCCTGCGTCTCGCTCAAAAAATCGAACCTTTCCAGCACGGTATGCACGAATTCCGATAAGTTGAAAGTCCTCGTTTTCAGTATGTCCATCCCCGAACGGATCTTGGAAAGATTTAAAATATCGTTTACGAGCGATGTCAGCCGGTCGGATTCGTCAATGATGATCTGCGTATGTTTTACTCTCTTTTCGGGATTATTTCCCGAAATTTCCTGGATCATCGACGCATATGCCTTGATCATGGTAAGCGGCGTCTTTAAATCGTGCGTAACATTGGCGAGAACTTCCTTTTGCAGCTGATCGGATTTTCCGATCTCCTCTTTCGCATAATCGAGCGTTTCGGCCAAGGCGTCCATCTCCGCGTAAGAATATTCGCCCTTGAAGTTGACCGTAAAGTCCCCTTCCGCCATTCTCTTCGCTGCGCGGGTGATCCGCGTGATCGGCTTGGTCAGCTTCATCGATATCAGCGCGGAAATCACGAGCGCCAAAAAGATGACGATGATCGAAATGAATATCAACTGGATGCGCATCGTCCCATACGTCATCTCCGAAAGTTCCGTGGAATAGCTGATGTACAAATACATATCCGAATCGGCGGACGACTGACTCGGCACGTCGAGCTGTGCGCCGAAGATATAATAATTATCGCTCAGCTTAAAGATTATGCCGCTCTTTTCATCCTCTTGACGCGCGAGCTTATCTTGCATCATGTTGAATCTTTCAAGATCCGGATAATCTTCTTCCTGCGCAGTATCGTCCGAAACCGCGAAATCCCCTTCGTCCGAAGGGAACAGCACCTCTCCTGCCTGATCCATGACATAAATCGACACAAGAGGATTATCCCGCTGAAGATCCGCTATACAATAATTTACATACTCATCCACATAATTGCCGACGACGCCGTCCTCCCTTCCGCGCAGCGCTCCGTTCAGCCGCTCATAGGCGGAACGGCCGATCGCCCCCAGGTCCTCTTCCGCCTGCGACGTAAAGAACACGCGCAGCAACGTCGTCTGAAAGATCCACGTGAGTGCGATAATGAATGCGGCAAATATAAGAAAAGAAAACCACAATATAAAATTCAGACTGTGAAAACGCTGCTTCCCTTTGATCATGCTTCGAATTTGTATCCCATTCCCCTGAGTGTTACGATAAATTTTCTGTACTCTTTCAAACTGCTGCGCAGCATCTTGATATGCGTATCGACGGTACGGTCGTCCCCGTAAAAATCAAAGCCCCAAACGTCGGAAAGAAGTTTTTCGCGCGAAAGAGCTATGCCGTTGTTTTTGACCAAATAGAACAGCAGCTCATATTCCTTCGGGGTAAGGTCCAGTTTTTCCCCGTCTACATAAACATTGCGCCCTTTCATGTCGATCTCCAACCCCTCGAACTTCAAAAGTTCGCGCGAAACGGGGCTGCCCGCCTTATGCCGCTTGGTAACGGCGGTTATGCGCGCCATAACTTCCTTCGGAGAAAAAGGCTTCGTTACGTAATCGTCCGCCCCTACTTCGAATCCGAAAAGCTTGTCGTATTCCTCACCGCGGGCAGACAGCATGATCACCGGAATGTCTTTCGTCTTATGGATCTCTTTCACCGCGGAAAATCCGTCCAGCGAAGGCATCATCACATCCATAAGGATGATATCGTAATCGTTGTCGCGGCACATTTTAACCGCTTGGATCCCGTCGGCCGCCTCGAAGGCCTCGTTCCCTTCAAATTCGATGTACTCTCTGAGCACGTTGCGAATCATCTCTTCATCGTCTACGATCAAAACTTTCATAAGCTTCCTCCGTATCTCTCTACAATTTTTATAATATTGTAAACGCCTAATATTATTATAACACCATAACTAAATGAAAAACAAGTGAAATTTTTAAATCGCTCCGCAATTTTCCTCTTTCCGCAACGGATTTTTCAAATTCGGAAAAAATACGAACATATGTTTGACTTTTGTTTGAATCCGCGCTATACTATAATTGCTTAGGGAGGAACGGAACAATGATCGATGCGGAACGCCTGAAAATTTTAACGGAAAGCGCAAAATACGACGTCTCCTGTTCGTCTTCCGGTTCGCGGCGCGCAAACCGAAAAGGCGGGATCGGAAACGCGAGCTTCGGAGGTATCTGCCACTCGTTCACCCCGGACGGGCGGTGTATATCCCTATTAAAAATTTTGCTCAGCAACCGCTGCGTATATAACTGTCTTTACTGCCCGAACCGGGCGGAGGCAGACGTTCCCCGCGCTTCCGCCACTCCGGACGAGCTATGCGAACTGGTCCTTGAATTCTATAAGCGGAACTATATCGAAGGGCTGTTTCTTTCGTCCGCCGTCGACGGTTCGCCCGATTCGACCATGGAACGAATGCTTGAAACGGTGATAAAACTGCGGAAAGTTTACAACTTCAACGGGTACATCCACCTGAAAGGGATCCCCCGAGCAGACAGACTGCTCGCCTCGCGCGCCGCGCAATACGTCGACCGCATGAGTTACAATCTGGAGCTCCCCTCCGAACACAGCCTGAAGCTGTTGGCGCCGCAAAAGAGCAAAGAGAGCGTGCTCCTGCCGATGAAACAGCTTGCGGCCGAAAAAATTTCGGCCGACGGCGAAAGAAAGCGTTCCCGCTTTCTTCCCGCGGGGCAAACGACGCAGCTGATCGTCGGGGCTTCTCCCGAAGCGGACGGGCAGATCCTGCGGCTGAGCGAGGCAATGTACCGAAAATTCTCCTTGAAGCGCGTCTACTATTCTTCCTACGTACCCGTCGTGCGGCATTCTCTCCTTCCCGAAAAATGCACGGGGCTCTTGCGCGAGCACAGACTGTATCAAGCGGACTGGCTGATGCGATTTTACGGCTTCACGGCGGAAGAAATTGCAGGAGAAGGCGAAAATTTGCCGGAAGCGTACGACCCGAAATGCGCATGGGCATTGAAGAATATGCACCTGTTCCCCGTGGAGATCAATTCGGCTCCCCTCGAAATGCTTTTGCGCGTGCCGGGCATCGGAACGCTCGGCGCTTATAAAATTCTGAAGGCGCGAAAATTTACCGCCTTAGGATTCGACGATCTGGCGAAAATGCGCATCGTTTTAAAGCGCGCAAAACATTTTATTACCTGCAACGGGAAATTTTACGGTTCGGAAAACGGAAATACCGTCCGCACTCTCCTTGCTTTGGAATCGCGGGAGGAAAAATACGAACAGCTCTCCCTGTTCTCCACACCGGAAACGGCGTACAGCACGCTGACGGGGCAGTTATGAATATATACATCACCGACGGAACGGAAAACAGCTTTTATACGGCGGCATTCTCCGCCTGTACGGATAAGGACTGCGTCATAACGTCCGACAGAACCGTACAGCTTTCGCTCGGCTCGACGGTGATCGATGTCGAAACGGACAGGGAAAAATGCGTGCGCGTGCGAAAGAAGCTCTTCGAATACGACCCGAACGCTTTGGGCGACATATCTCTGATCCTCCGCCGCGGCAGCCCCGCTAAAGAAATGGCCGCCCTCAACTACCTGCGGCTGATCGTGCAAAAAAAATCGCCCGTACGGAACATGTTGGCACATCCTTCCGTGATCGAGGCCTTGGAAGAGAAAAAAAGAGTTACCTTGGAAGCGCATCGTTTTACCGGTTTCCTCCGCTTTATGGAAGGCAGCGGCGGCGTTTTTTACGCACCGTTTGCACCCGACAACGATATTTTGGAGCTCATATTGCCCCATTTTATAAAGCGTCTTGCCGCCCAGTCCTTCATAATACACGATACTCTCCGCAAAAAGGCAGCCCTTTACAACGCAAGGGAGTGCGTGATCGTACAGACCGAAAGCAAAGTGCTCGTACAACTCGGAGAGAGAGAAGAGCTGTTTCAAAATTTGTGGAAAGAATATTACCGTTCCGTAAACATAGAACAGCGGCCGCACGAACGGCAAATGAAGGGCTATATGCCCGTACGCTACTGGAAATTCCTTCCCGAAAAAGACTATAAATAAAAGAGAGGAGCGAATGATATGCACCTCCAAAATCAGACAAACTTTTGGAGGTGCATATCATTTTCCTTTCTCTTTTTTAACTGTTTTAGACCTGATCGGGGATCTTTTTTTTCATAATTGTTCTGCTCTTACCGGCATTTTGTTCTGCCGCACTTTTCTTTTTTGCAGAATTCTTCAACCGCATCCCCCCACGGCAAATCCCCTTGTAAATTTCGGCGGCCGGAATTACCGAGAGGGAGGCTGCAAATACGATTCCCCACTGTAATGCCGTGAGCGGCACGATGCCGAACGCGACTCGTAAAGGAGCAAACGCACACAACAGCAAGTTTACGGCCACCCCGATAAATATCGTTAAAAACAGCATACGATTTCCAAAAAAGCCTTTTCCGAATGCCGACGCCCGTTCGGAGCGAATGTTAAACGAATGAAACAACTCCAAAAACGAAAGGACGAAAAACGTCATCGTAACGGCAACCGCATTGCCGTATTGTTCCGCACTCCAAACAAATATGCTTACACATATGATCGTTTGAATAACTCCGTAAAAAATAATCGACAAGACGCTCTCCAAGGAAAATAAGGAAGAAGCCTTTGTCGGCGGACGAAGCATGCAGTCGCGCTCTGCCCTCTCTGCCCCCAAAGAAAGCACAGGCAGACTGTCTGTGATCAAATTGATCCATAAAAGCTGCGTCGACGATAAAAACTCCATTTTATATAGAGCGAGAGTTACGATCAATATAGAAAGCACTTCGGCTAAATTGGTCGCCAGAAAAAATTGAATCGTCTTTTTAATATTGGAAAACACTCGGCGTCCTTCGCGTACCGCCGTTACAATCGTTGAAAAATTATCGTCCGCTATAACCATATCGGCAGCGCTCTTCGTTACGTCTGTCCCCGATATGCCCATGGCGATGCCGATATCGGCCTTGCGTATTCCGGGCGCATCATTAATGCCGTCTCCGGTCATTGCGACTACATGCCCGGCTTTTTGAAATTTTTCGACGAGCATGCTTTTGTGTTTCGGACTGACGCGCGCAAATACTTTACAGGACGGAATGCGCGCAGAAAGCTCCTTTTCATCCAATTCGTCCAACTCACTGCCCGTCATTACCTCATTTGCATTTTCGGCAATCCCCAACCGTGATGCTATCGCATACGCAGTATCGCGATGATCGCCTGTTATCATTACCGGCAAGATGCCGGCACGCCTGCACTCCGATACCGCTTCTTTTACACCCTGTTTCGGCGGATCGATCATGCCGCATATGCCTAAAAAGATAAGATTTTCTTCCGAAGGCTTTCCGTTATATTCACAATACGCAAATCCGAGAACGCGCAGCGCCCTTGAAGCCAAACAGTGCATTGCCGCAAGGATATTTTTTTTGTCTTCATAAGTGATCGGGCGAACGTTTTCTCCTTCGGCGATACGATTGCATCGTTCCAGCAATACATCCGCCCCGCCTTTTACATAGCAAAAGGCCCCTTCCTCCGTACGTACGGCTTCTGCCATGCGCTTGCGCTCGGAAGAAAAAGGAATCCCCCCCAACTTTTTATATGCAAACGAAAAGCCGCAATTATCTGCGAAGTTTACTATCGCAATTTCAGTCGGATCTCCGATCCTTTTTCCTTTTGCACCTTTTACGGTATTGCAGCAATACATGCATTCCAGCAATCTTTTCCGCGCTTTTCCCTCGGCAGAAAAACCTTGCTCTTTTTCACTCCGCAACGATTCAAGCGCCGCATTGTCAAATGCGGTAATCACGCATTCGACGGTCATACGGTTTTCCGTAAGCGTGCCAGTTTTATCCGAACAAATACAGCTGCAGCCGCCCAATGTTTCCACCGCATGCAGTTTGCGGACGATCGCACGTTCTCGGCTCATCTTTTGTACACCCATAGCCATAATTACCGTAACGACGGCAGGCATGCCTTCCGGAATTGCCGCCACCGCTACCGCCACGGAAGACATAAAATTTCCGAGCAGCGAATTTCCTTTGAAAAAAATGCCGAAAACAAAAATAATTGCCGCAACCGTGATTACAAATCCTGTTACGATTTTTCCTAATACTGCCAATATCTTTTCTAACGGAGTTTTTTCCGGCTGTGTTTCGCGCAACATCCCGGCAATTTTACCGATTTCGGTATTTTGCCCCGTATACACGACGACCGCTTTCGCTTGTCCTTTAACCACGAACGTCGACGAATGCAACATGTTCTTTCGGTCAGATAATGGAGCTTTCTCCGCAACTGTGTCGGCAATCTTTGTAACGCCGAGAGATTCGCCCGTCAAGGCGGATTCGTCGCATTTTAATTCTTCCGCATGCAGAACACGGCAATCGGCCGGTACCATATCCCCTTCTTCGAGATTGATAATGTCGCCCGGAACAAGCAAGGTGCTATCCAGCAAAACATCTTTTCCTCCGCGAATCGTCTTTACTTGACAGACGGAAAGATTTTTTAACTTTTCGATTGCGCTGTCTGCGCGGTACTGCTGAATAAACCCTACAAATGTGTTTAGCAAGATAATGAAAAGCAATATCCCCGTATCCGCAAGTTCATGAACATCTTCCGTTATATATGCAATGACGGCGGAAACAACCGCGGCACAAATCAGCAGTATTGTCATAAAATCTTTGAATTGCGCTAAAAACAATCGAACAGCTCCGCCCTTCTTCTTGTCCTGCAATGCGTTTTTGCCATACTCCTGCAAGCACTGCGCCGCTTCTTCCTCGGTTATACCGAGTTCTGACGTCTTTAATTCTCTCAACACCGTTTCTTCCGAAACGGAATAATATGTGCGCATAATCACCTCTCCGGGATAGAATACGAAATATTATATTCTTTTGCCGTGTTCGATATGCCCGCAGAAAATTGTTGCACAAAATATTAGCGCTTTTGATTTCTTGTTAATAAACACCAAGGCCCCTCGTCTTTTTTGAGCCGAGGGGCCTTTCGCTATTGATTACTCTTAATTTTTCCGAATTTTGACAAGCGCCGAATATGGTTTTATCAATCCGCACGCAATCAGTTCGTCATCGGTCTTATAGCCCAAATGGAAATCTGTAAAAATACATCCGACATTCATCAATTCAAATTTATGAGCCAATATTTCCAGCAATTCTTTTGCCTGCTTTAACGAACGTCTGCTCGTTAATTTTATCCGCATTGGCGTATCTGCATAAGATTTTTTATCGGAAACATCTTCAAAACGAAAATGAGTATATTCAAATTCGCTTGGAGCCAACGCTAAAAAGATAGAAAGCGTTTTTCCTCTGACGCAAAGCTTTGCAATTTTCGTTTTTCCGACCCGAAAATTTTCGCATGAAAAGCATAGACGGGATTTCACTCCCCCAAACCCGAGAACGGCGTTTTTGATTTCCGTATACATATCCTGCAGCCGATCGCTTTGTATAATACGCGACAGAAAAGCACGGCGCATGCGTATAACCTTTTCATAACCATCCGGCGGTTCTGCTTCCGAAGAGAGATCGGAAGCAGCGGCTTCCTCTTCCGCCGCCGCGGCAAGCGCTTCGGCCGTATTGGCTGCCCCGCCTTTATCCGCCGCTAAATTATCTCCCGCAACTTCGCCTATGCGTTCTTCCTGAACAATAATTTCGCGCATGGCAACTTGAAGCTTTTCGCGGAATTGCGCCTTTGCGCACGGATGCATTTCTGACTTTACACAAAATTTGCACCAAGACATGTTCCCGCAAAGATCTTTCCCCGCTTTTTCACTGGCCAGCCATTTATCAATATCCAAAACACGTTGGTTGCGCTCAAACTCTTCATTCGAAATAGCCGATAAATCCTGATTGCTCATTTTAATTCTTTACCCCGAACAACGCCGAATCAATTTTTACTCAAATATTATATACCTTTCACAATTTAAAAGCAAGTATTATAAAAAATTAAAGCACTCCGCCGTTTTTTTGTTCTGAACATTCATTTTCCAACATTTCTATTCTTTTTCGAATGCCTTGCATTCTCGCATCGGTTGCAGCTATTACTTCGGCACAGCTTTTCAGCTCGGCGGATATTTCCGGTCGATCTGCCGTACTCTTTTTATATTTCATCTGATGCTCAAGGCTCGCCCAAAAATCCATGGCGACGGTGCGTAACTGGATCTCCACGCGGGTAATTTGTTTGCTTTCCGAAAAAAAGACAGGAACTTCAACGATCATATGATAGCTTCTGTATCCGTTTAATTTGGGTTTTTGGATATAGTCTTTAATTTGAATAACGGTAATGTCGTCTTGTTTTGCAAGCATATCTGCAACTTTATATATATCGTCTATAAAAGAACAGATCACCCGAATCCCCGCAACATCATTCAAATTTTCTTCAATTGCTTCCACAGACAAATCTTTACCCAGTCTTGCTAATTTATTGACAATGCTAACGGGTGATTTTATACGCGAACTGATACTCTCAATCGGATTTCGGCTCGTATGAAAAGAAAGCTCTTCATTCAACACTTCAAATTTCGTTCGTATTTCCCGCACTGCGCAATTATAACGGACCATTAGTTCATTAAATTGTTTTAATTGCTCGAATGCGATCTTATTGCTGTCCCCAAAAAATTTTTGTAAAAATTCTTCTCTTTCTTGAATTTTATCCATGATAATCCCCTTTTCGTTAGTTACAGAAAAAATTCAGGTGCCCGACGAACGGTACAATTCTTTTCAAGATTCTCTTTTGCCGACAAAATTTTCGGATCTGTGAATGATCTTGCTTTATACGGACAAAATTTCACGCAGGCGCCGCAGCCAATGCAGCGGTTCTCATTCTTCAAATCTTTGCGGATATTCGCTGTCGGGCAGACCTCTGTGCAAGTTCCGCACTTTGCACATTTTGCAAAATCGATTGCCGGGGCCGTTTTTTGCGCCAGCATGAAAGGCGACAATTCCTTATACGGGCGCACTCCTCTCACCGGTTCAGCAATAACTTTTCCGCTTTCTGTTTTGGCAAAAGCAACTATTCCGAAAGAATACGCAGCCAAGAGATCTTCTGTATCCGGCCGCCCTGTGCCCACAAGATCGGAATAAGAATGCTCCCCTATAAAAGCTGCTGCCGCACAAACCGAAAATCCACGGCTTGAAAAAATGTCTGTCGATTCGAGCAACGCATCATCGTAATCGCGGTTTCCATAGACAGACAAAATAACAGCCTTTGCTCCGTTTCCTTCCATACGATTTAAAAACGGGAGAACAATCGGAGGGACTCTGCCACCATAAACGGGAGCCCCGAAAATAACGATATCATCTTTTGCAAAAATATAATTCTGCAATCTCTCTAAAGGATGGGTAAGATCAACTATTTTAGTTTCCGCAAGCATTCTCTCAAAAAAAATCTTGCCCACCGCACTAACCAGTTTTTTTGTCGTATGCGTTGGGCTGAAATACATTAAAAATAATTGCGCCATGCTTGCTGTTCCGCCAAAATAATTTTTTATTATTATAACATGAAACTAATAATTTGTAAAGAATTCATTCTCTGCTCTTTCGAAAAAGTACCGGCAGAAGCGCTCTCCCAAGTACACACTTTCGCAAAAGTGAATATGAAAAATTTCGATTGGAACCTTGAAAATATGACAAAAGCACCCCGAAAAGGTGCTTTTCATGGGTTTAGTGGATAAAAATGCTACCTTATAAATATAGTAACATATACTTGGATTTACATTATTATTTGGCAAAAATCTATCGCTGTTCAACCATTATTGGTTTGGATTACCACAGGCGTATCAATTTCTTTAATATTTATTTGACAATTTCCCAACAACAACTATCAAAACTAAAAATAGATCTGGTTGTACCCCTGTTTAATTCCATTACGCTTCTACCAAGCTTACCATAAACATTACCATTTTCCTCAAAACTTTTTTGAGGATCTAACTCAAGCAAAACGTACCAGTCACTATAAATATTATGCGCTATCAATTTATCTCCCACTTTTTCATTCCATAACTGAAACAATGTTTTTCCCGGAAGCTGAACTTGATTACTAAATTTTTTTGTAACCATTTTACCGTTTTTATTATAAGTGATACTTACTATCCATTCTCCTTCTCTTTCAACATTAACTATCGATAAAAGATCTTGATATGTTTTGACTTTGGATTTTCCAAAACAACAGTCACAGCTGCGCAATTCACCTTCAACGATTATTTCATTGTTTATACGGTAGTCACAATACCAACAATCAATATCTTGAACACTATCTGAATATAATGGGCACGCAAAATAAGAGTGTAAAACACCATGTCCCGATCCCCCTATGGGTTCACAAACTTTCAACAAGATTTCTTTTGTTTTAGGTATTTGCTCGTGGTATAACCATTTCTTTTTTGTTATATCTGTCCGTAAAATATGTTTCATTTCCGCTTCGGTTATTCCATCTTTAGCCCACGATAAATCAATTTCTATTATATTAAATCCATCGTCTTTTAGCCTTGTTATTTCTTCTTTATCTATGCTTGATTTTATACGAATCAATACAGCAATATCATTATTTTTACAATGCAAAATTATGGCTTTTGGAATGCGAGCTCTCCCTTCATAGCGATACTCAAATTCTAAAAATTCCTCTGTCCAAGCTCCTTTGATAATCATTCCTTTGCCAGCTGTCGGGAATACAACGTTCGGCAACATTATTTTTTTATCTATCTCAAATTGTGATTTTAACAGCGCATACAATTCTCCACGTGTTTTATGCATTAATACCATATTGTCTGCATATTGCTCATTGGGTCTAGGAAAATTAAACGGATTACTTCTTGTATTTTGCAAAGGTTTTGCTTCTTGCACCTGTTGCTTTGTTGTTGCATTTTCACTCAAAACAACTTTCAAGGCATCGTTTGGAATAGTTACCGTTGTTTTATCGGGTTCTAAAATCTTTTTAGGTAAGCCTCTTTTATATATCCATTCGCCAAGTGAGCCGCCCGAATAAAGCTCATCACTTCTCGCCCAGCTTAACATTCTTTCTAAACTTATAGCGGCTTCTTCTTTACTAACTGCACGCATCCATTCAAAATCTCGATCAACATAACTTTGTCGTAATTTTGAAGGATCTTTCAAAAATTCTTCAATACTTCCACAAGCCAATACTATCTTTTTTACAGTAATAGGATTTAATAGAATATTTTCAAGCTTTGTTATCCATCTCAAGTTTTCAGGTCGATTATTTCTGCGGTTTGTATCTATGTGATCAACAACGTACTGCGGCGTAGGTGCTACGCCATGAAAAGCAGTAGCGACTATTCTATGCACACGCTCGCCCCCAATTTCTGCATATCCTGTTTTTACATTATATTTCCCAAAAGTCCAAACATTATCTATAGGACGAGGCTTACCGCCAATATGAGGATGACGCAAAACTGCCCCGTTATCGCGTACAGAATATGTTTCACCTTTATAAGTAACTTCTATTTCTTTTTCAAAATCATTTATCATTAAAATATTTCCCCCTTCGTAGATTAGTTAGCCGAAAAAATCCAAACACGCGTTTTTAATATTTAACCGAGTCAAAAGTTCGTGCAGCTTTATTATTGTCGAATATTTATAGCGTATAGAACCTATTACTTGTTTAAAGTTGTCGTCTGTATATGTTTTAGCCAAAAGTTCTACGACATTCCTATACGTTAAGTAATCTCCACCCCGTATTCCAAAGCCAATATCAAGAATTTCAAGTAACGAAACTA